>ERZ1026792.16-NODE-16-length-227490-cov-8.072536_pt1 | contig 227490 bp, 188 predicted proteins | sample MGYA00520884_ERZ1026792 | MGnify/ENA primary metagenome ERZ1026792 (study PRJEB33270, sample SAMEA104284473) | anaerobic digester metagenome | biome: Anaerobic digester microbiome; feature: mesophilic sludge digester; material: Anaerobic digester biomass | place...
CATCGAGGTATGACACAAATCCGCCCGCCCCGACCAACACTACCAACTACCGCCAACCTGTTTAGAGGCTGGCGGTTTGTCATTGAGGTAGGATGCAAATCCGTCTGTTCCGCGCAATTAAATCAGACCTTATTGCCTGTTCTGTCTTAATCGATCACTCGCTTGTTCAGGCTTGTGAAAAATATGGTTTAATCATTGTTGATGGATATGGATGACTCTTGTGTAGTATATCGATTGAATATAGGTGTTTCGCCGAACCTTCAGGATTCTGGCGGGTTATATATCATTAATTCGCAACAAATCCCATTGTTTATTGAGCCCGCAGTTGATTCGCCTCTGGTTGTTGAGGGTTATAAAAATTCCATTATTAATGGAGATTGTGAACTTATCCTCAAAGGATTACCTGATAATTCAGTTGATTTGATTTTTACTTCTCCTCCTTATGCTGACCAGAGGACTAGTACATACGGCGGAATTAAACCAGAAAAATATGTAAATTGGTTTCTACCAAAAGCCAAGGAATTTTACAGGATTCTGAAACCTGAAGGATCCTTCATCTTAAATATCAAAGAACGGGTGGTTAATGGCGAGCGGCACACGTATGTGATTGAATTAATCCTTGAATTAAGAAGACATGGATGGTATTGGACTGAAGAATACATGTGGCACAAGAAAAATTCTCACCCTGGAAAATGGCCTAACAGGTTTCGCGACAACTGGGAGAGACTATTGCACTTTACGAAGCAAAAAAAATTTGCTATGTATCAAGAGGAAGTAATGGTGCCCGTGGGAGATTGGGCTCAAACCAGACTGAAAAATCTTTCAACAACTGATAAAAAAAGGGACAATTCGAGGGTTGGCAGTGGTTTTGGTAAGAAAATTGAAAACTGGGTTGGAAGGGACTTGGTTTATCCGAGCAACGTTCTTTACATGGCTACTGAATGCTACAATCAGCAGCATTCAGCCGTTTTTCCAGTAGCATTACCAGAATGGTTTATCAGGCTTTTTACAAAACCCGGTGACCTTGTACTGGACCCATTCAATGGTTCAGGCACTACCTGCGTGGCAGCTGCTCTTCTTGACCGTATGTACACTGGGATAGAAATTAATAATGAATATTGTGAAGTGGCTATTAACCGCTTGAAAGCAGAACTCATAAAAAAGGAAAGAAAACAAGATGAATAATCTTTCACTTGAGGATGTGAAATCTTATGTTCATGAACATATCGGAGAATTTCACCAAGATCGAATTAATAGCCTTAGCGCCCTTAAGTTAACAAAAGTTTTACAGCGCAAAAACCCCTATTTATATAAAGCAAAAAACATGCTGACCTCGGAGATGATCGTCCGAGGATTTGTGGACTCGCACATTTCCTCAAATGAAGAGACAATTTTCGGCACCTGGTTGGAGGGGTTGGCAATTTTTATTAATTCTCAGGTATTCAATGGATGGAAGTCCGGCATTCCTGGGATTGACCTCGAGTTCGATTATGAAGGGATAAGATACATTGTCAATATTAAGTCAGGTCCTAATTGGGGGAACTCATCTCAGATATCAAAACTGATAGATGATTTTTCAAGAGCCAAGAGGACTTTAAGAACGAGCAACTCCAAATTATCGATTACCGCTGTAAACGGTTGTTGTTACGGCAGGGATAACAAACCAGACAAGGGGGAGTACTATAAATTTTGCGGCCAGAAGTTTTGGAGTTTTATTTCAGGGGAACAGAATTTATATACTGATTTAATTGAGCCTTTAGGATTTGAGGCGAAGAAACGTAATGAAGAGTATTCAGAATTATATGTAAATATGATTAATCGATTTTCGATGGAGTTCAACAGGTACTTTTGTCAAGAAAACGGAGCCATTAATTGGGTAAAACAAATCGAATACAATTCAGGTGAAAATACTTTTGAGTTGATTTAACAGGTTATTTTTGTTTTATATTGATAATCGAAGAAAATTATCAGATATCAATAACCTCATCCATCGAAAATATCTGTTCAAGGAGCATAGCATGCGCAAGATGGCCCTGGTTATCGCCTTATTGTTTATATTGTCCGCCATCGCGCCAGCGCGCGCGGATATTGCTCCTCCAACCTACCCCCCAGGGTTCAACCCCGCTCCGGGCAGTGAGCAAACACAGGTGCGCATGGAGTCGGAGAGCGTGCGGTTGAATATACGGGAGGCTGACGGCGGGGAGGAAATGGGCTTCGCGGATGTACAGGCGCTGTTCAATATGAAAAACCTGAGCAGCACGGATGAGCGCATGGCGGTGCGCTTCCCGGCGGCGGTAGGCAATGGCTGGTTTGGCGTAACACCTGTTCAAGACATCTCGGTCAAGGTCAACGGCACGCCTTCAAACACGCGCCGGATCAGCGGAGAAGACCCCAACGGATTTGAAAAGGCGGTGGACTGGGTGGAATTTGACGTGTTGTTTCCCGCCGGGCAACCAGTGAAGATCGAGGTGGCATACACCCTTGAAGCCAGCGGCGAGATGCCCTACATTTGGTTCCAGTATATCTTCTCTTCAGGCGCTGGCTGGAAAGGCACCATTGGCAGCGCGGACCTGATTGTGAACCTGCCTTACCAGGTGGATGAGCTCTTTTTGCTGCCCTGCATCGATGACGCAACCAGCTGCACTACTCCCGGCTGGGTAAAAGAGGGCAAAACGCTCACCTGGCAGTACCGTGACTTTGAACCGAAGCCGGAAGACAACTTCACCATCTCCCTGGTCGCTCCTTCTGTGTGGAAACAGGTATTGAGAGAACGCGCGCGGGTGGCTGCCGCTCCGAAAGATGGCGAGGCCTGGGGCAGGCTGGGCAAGCTTTACAAAACGCTGCTCTTTTCGCCGCATGGCAGGCGCGGCTTCAGGACCTGGCATTCCCAGGCAGACCCCGGTGTGAGAGAGCTCTTCCAGTTGAGCGATGAAGCGTACACAAAAGCGACAGACCTGTTACCGCAGGACGCGTTATGGCACGCCGGCTACGCTGACCTGCTGGCGTACTACGCGGTGTACGCCGGATATGAAGGTGAGCCGACGCTGCCTTTGAAGCTTAAAGCACTGGAGCAAATTCACCTGGCTTTACAGTTAGCACCAGATGACAAAACAGTGAAAGACATCGCGGTAGACCTCACCTGGTTGATGGAGGAGGGCATTGTGGAGGTGGATGAGAGGTTTGACTTTCCCTGGCTCACCCAAACCCCCGTGCCGACCGCGGTTCAGTTTGAGCCCTTGGTAGAAGGCGTAACCTCCACCCTTCAGCCATTGATAACGAAAACCTCGTCTCCGCCAGTGGATGCGTCTGCTGCGCCGCTACAAACTGCCGCGGCTGAAAGCCCCGAAAAAGATCTGAACCGCAGATCAGGGACCCCATTTTGTGGAGGTGCGCTGCTTATCCCCTTGCTGCTGGTAACCGGGGCTAAGCGTTTCCACATTAGAAAAAACAGGGACTCCGATTGACACGGCGAGTTCTTCAACAACCCGCTGCCCGTTTCGCGCTGCTTTTTCTCTTGCTCCTCGCTGCGCGAGTGCCTTTCTATTTCACACATCACATACAGGAAGACGCGTATATCAGTCTGCGCTGCGCTGAAAACCTGGCGCAGAGCGGTGTTTATGGTTTCAACCCGGGCGAACGGGTCAGCGCTTCCACTTCACACCTTTACGTGTTCCTGGCAGCGCTGGTGCGCCTGGCAGCCGGAGACAGGGCTTTCATTCCAATTCTCCAGTTACTGAACGGGCTGCTGTTCCTTATAGGGACGTGGTTCACCTCCCGGGCGCTTTTTACTGATGAGCGGCAGGTTTTATGGTTGTGGGGACTGTTATCCATCCTCCCGCAGTCGCTGCTGGCGAGCTACTCGGGGATGGAAACTTCACTGTTGGTTTTTATCATCGGTTGGTTGCTTTATCAGGTATCCAGGGGGCGCGACCACTGGATGAAGATGGCTGCCTTGGCGATCCTGCCGTGGGTGCGCCCCGACGCCATTGCTTACGCTTTACTGATTCTCTTTTGGGATTGCGTCAAGCAAAAGCGCGTGCTTTGGGGTGGATTGACCGCAGTGGTAATCGGTATGTCCAGTTTGCTTATCTTTAATTCTCTCTATTTTGGCACGCTGCTGCACCAGTCCATCAATGCCAAGCTGCTGATGCGGCATCCGTTCACGATAAGCCGTTTCGCGGACAACCTGTTCACCGTTTTCGTCGGCAACGCCGGTGGCGCGTTTTCTCCTTACAGGGCTGAAATTTTCGGCAGGGCAGGCATTCTGTTTGGATTGCTCGTTTTGCTGGCGATGGGGCTTTACCTCGGGCGAGTATGGAGTGATAGAGCGCCGCGTATCACCGGTTTGGCGCTTGCCAGTATCACCTGGCTGGTGCCCGTGGCTTATGCCTTTGGAGGGGTGCTCTACCAGTGGTACACCTGGCCGCCTGCCATTTTCGGTTCGGTATTTTTACTGGCGATGATCGTGGAGTGGTCAACAGGGACTGGGAAGTGGAGGCAGGTGGTACGTTGGGGATGCGTGCTGCTGATGTTGGCAGGGATAAATGCGCAAATGGTGTTCTCGTATGTTTGGGGAACCAAAGAATTCGCTTATCGGGGGGGAATTGGCGTCTGGCTGAAAGAACATGCCCAGGCAGGTGATAAGATGTTGTTAGAGCCTGCCGGTTACATCCCTTATTACTCAGGGTTATATACCTATGATGAGGTCGGGTTGGTGTCACCGCAAGTGGTGAATTACCGCCTGGCTTATGAGGAGCGCTGGTGGCCAGAATTTGTGATGGATTACCGCCCTGACTGGTTGGTGCAGCGAGAGCATATTAAACACGATAAAACGTACCAGGGCTATACCTTGAATGGAGATGAGCTGGAATGGTTAAGGGATAATTACCGCCTGGTCGGCTGGTTCTCTTACCAACCGGAAGACTACACCAGCAGCCACTTCCTGGCGAGTTTGCTTTCGCTGGCTGAAGCGGATGATTATTACATTTTCAAGCGGATTGAATAGAAAAATCCGGCGACAGCCGGATTTTTTTGAGGTAATTCTCTTCACTGAATTGAAAATCCCGGGTTTCCCCGGGGCACGGCAAACTTACAAGTCTTTGAGCAGTGTAGAGAGGACGAGGATTACAAAGCCGATCACAACCAGCCAAAAAGCGAAGTCGCCAAAGAAACCCGCCAGATGACCAATGATACCGAGAACACCAACGACCAGGGCGATGACCCAGGTTATATTTTTAGGGGGGGTTAGTTTCATAGTAGGTATACTCCTTTTTATTCATCCAGCGTAAAGAATTACCATGCTGATATTATAAACAACATTTCGGTCATTTTCATTTCACATCTATTTGAACCATAATCCGCTTACCAGCGAAGGATCTGATTTGGCGACGACGATCAACATGGTGAGCGCAGCGTTCGAGTAGGTGACACCATAATTGGCCCCGATGAAATCTCCTCTGTCTTCCATGTTTAATAAAGAAATGCTCTCTGCCTGACCGTTTTTGCCATACATTTTCACAATGGTGGCAAATTGCTCTTCGGGCAGTGCCTGGCGCATTTGTTCATCGAAATCGCTGATGAACAGGTTGTAATCGTTCGCGGCGATGGCATTAATGATGTTCTGGGCGGCAACATCGGTGTAGGTTGCCACCTGAGCGCTTTCATCTGCCGATAAATAAGTGACAGCCTGTTTTTGAGCGCACCCGGTAATTAAAAGAAAGCAAAGGAGCAGCACTATTGCGGTAGATACGGTGATGTTTTTCATTGTTTCCTCGTTTCCTGGTCCATATTGGCGCTAGTGAGTATACACCTATTGCCGCGCGCTGATCGATAATGGTTTGAGCAATTCAGTTGCATAATAAGTGAAAATAGAAATAAATATAATTGAGGTATTAGAGCGTATAAACAAAAGAATATTAATAATAGTATTGACAATACTAAAATTAATTGATATACTAATAAATAAATGAATGAGGATTGATTGGGAGGGCGTATGAAACAAGTATCCATGCCGATTAAAACGGATAGCCAGGTGAACATAATCGTTTCAGATGATCTATCACTTTCCGGCAAGAACCAGCTACTCATGACGGCTTTGGTAAAGGAAAGCGATTCACTCAAATTCTCTGAAGATCAGGGCAAGGTGGAGATTCGAGCGACCAGCGACCTATCCTTGCAGCTGCCTGCCTTGCAGCCGGTAACTGTGGAAAAGGCCGGCGGAGACGCCCATGTGAGCGGATTGATCCAGAGGGTGATCATTGGCAAGGTGGGAGGTGACCTGGCGCTTGTTGATCTGGCTGGCGCCTCGGTTGAAATGGTGGGGGGGGATATTTCGTTGCAACGAACAACAGGCGCTGTGGAGATTGCGCGGGTTGGCGGTGATCTTGTTGGCAGTGCGGTGGAATCAGTACTTTCAAGCGCAGTGGGCGGGGATATTTATCTGCGGGATGTGAAGGGCAGCCTGAACCTGGTGGCAGGTGGAGATGTAGTGCTGCAACTTGCATCAGCCAATCCAGCTATGGTGACGATAACAGCCGGCGGAGACGTGAAAATACGGGTACACGCGGCGTGTAATGCTCAACTAGAACTTTACACAGAAGGAGGTTCCATCCGCCTGAATGCCTGCGGTCAGCAGGGAGAATGGGATCAGGAACAGGTAGTCATCCCGTTTGGCGAAGGCGGCAATGTAGTCAGTATTAAAGCCGAAGGGGACATCTTGATCATTGATCATGATGACCTGGATGGCGTTTTTCAGTCCAGATGGGATGAGATGTTTGAGAATTGGGAAGGCTTTGGTTCAGACCTGGAAAAGCGGGTTCGCGAGAGCGTGGCAGCCACCTCAGAAAGAATCAAATGGGCAACCCTGGGCACGGCGGCGGCTGGTGAAAAAGTTCGCCTAAAACTGGAGCAAGCCATGCGCAAACTGGATGAGAGAGGAAAAAGGCTCAGTGAACGCGGAATCACGATAGATCTGCCTGAAAAACCCGGTGTGTGTGGCGATATCAACGCCACAGGGTTTCGCCGTGGAGAAAACGACAAGGTGGTGGGTTTCACCTTTCCAGGCGAAAATGCTTCTACCCCAACTCCCACCAGCAAGGCTACTGATGAGGAACGCGTTATGGTATTGAAGATGTTACAAGAGAAAAAGATCACGCTTGAAGAGGCTGAAAAAATCCTTTCAGCGCTGGAAAAATAAGGAAAATTCGTTATGACTACGGATGAATCAAAACTGGAAATTTTGCGCAAGGTGGAGGACGGGACCTTAACACCGGAAGAAGGTTCTGAACTGATAGGCATTTTAGATGCCGCTGGTGCTGAAGAAAGCGAAAGGGAATTCATCCGACCGCCGCTGGAACCAGAGACCCCTGGAGCCGATCAGGAAACGCTGCGAGTCTCAGGCTGCTGGAAGGCCGCCTGGAGCATGATCCTTTTGGGAGGGGCGGTTTTGACTGCGTTTTCCGCTGACTGGATTTACCTTGGCTATCAGAAAGCAGGGTTGGGCTGGAGTTTCTGGCTTTCCTGGATACCCTTAGCCATCGGAGTGTTGATTATGGTGTTGGGCTGGATCTTGATGACATCTCCCTGGCTGCAGGTGCGCATAAGAACACATGAGAAGGGCAGACTTCAAAACATCATTCTTAACATCCCCTTGCCTTTAAGCCTGGTCTCATGGGTATTCAGCAACTTTGGGCAATGTATGCCTGACGCGGTGAAAGAAAAGGGCGTGGAGGAAATGCTGCTTGAGATCGGGCAGGCGCTTAAACAGAACGAGCCGTTTCAGGTGGAAGTGGATGATCAGCAGGATGGAGACCATGTTTTCATCTGCATTACCAGGTGAGTAAGCAGTTTTCGTTGAGGATACCGGCGTGATTTGCCGGTATTTTTTTGCCGGTTATAATCTTTTTATGAAGACTGCATGGCGAAACGCGGGTTTAACCCTCCTTTGTTGCTCGATTTTTCTTTTCGCTTTTACTTATTACAAGGTACGCGATACCGCCGTTGTTTCCTTTACAACGGTTTCAGGACGCTCCGGGACGGTCATAGTTGGCCTGCCGCGCCAGGTATTCATTGGCGATGCGGTCCGGCTGAACGCCAAAGTGAAAGTCAACAGTTCTTCCAGCGAACCCATGAACCTTGAGCTCGCGGCCAGGCTGGAAGCGGGATTTGAGGAATTGGCTCCAGCTGGACGGGTGACACTGCACTTGCGAAGCGGCTCCGAGGTGGGGCTCATTTGGAAGTTACGAACAGGTGAAGAGGCTGTGTACCCGGCAACCTTATGGATATGGGTTACTTCTGACGCGGCGGATGAACTCCTGCTGGCGCGGGAGTTTACTCTCCAATCGCGTGGGTTTATGGGACTGGCGGTCAGACCGGTCAGGATTTTTGCGGGATTCCTGGCGGCGAGCGGGCTGCTGGTGGTGGGGTATGGGCAGACCCTCCGCTGCCGATTAAAGCAGTATTAAGATTGGTTGCAGCGAAGGGCAAATATGATAAAATTTGCCTGCATTGAATCACAAGGTTTACTGGGAGCACTATGCTGCACGAGTGGTTGTATCTGGTCATCTTTCTGACGATATCCATGTTCATTCCGGCGGCAGCCATTGGGGCAGCCGCGTTGCTGTCTCCAAAAAAACCTTCGCCCCTCAAGAACTCGATCTATGAATGCGGCATTGAAACGGTAGGTCCCAGCCGCATTCAATTTAAAGCCCAGTATTACCTTTACGGGTTGCTTTTCTTGATTTTCGATGTTGAAACTGTGCTCTTATATCCTTTTGCCGTTGCCTATAACCGCCTGACGCTTTTTGCCGTACTGGAAGCCGTGCTATTTGTAGCCATCCTGGCAGCCGCCCTGGTTTACGCCTGGCGCAAAGGAGCGCTGGAATGGGCGTAAGGCAGCCGTCGGGAGACCTCGGATGAGTTTTTTCGCGGACCCCATCACTTTCATCAGTAACTGGCTGAATTCCGTCCTGAGTAATTGGGGAGTTCCTCCTGGGTGGGCGCAGTTCATGCTTTTCATCCTGGGCGCTGGCGCTCTCAGTATGGGGGCGATGGTGTTCACCATCTTCCTCATCTGGCTGGAACGTAAACTTGGCGGACGTTTCCAGGACCGCATCGGACCCAACCGCGTTGGCCCTTGGGGAATCTTCCAGACCATCGCTGATATGCTGAAGATTTTCACCAAAGAATATATCACCCCCTGGGGGTCTGACCCGGTGTTGTTTAACCTGGCGCCGGTGCTGGCCATGGCCGCGGTGCTGGCGGTGTGGGCGGTCATTCCACTTTCCTCCACGGTATACGGTTCTAACATCCAAATCGGCGTGCTTTATATCCTGGCGGTGGGCGCCCTTGGTGAGCTGGGCATCATCCTCGCCGGGTTTGCTTCCAATAATAAGTACGCGCTTTTAGGCGGCTTTCGAGTGGTGGCGATGCTCATCAGTTATGAAGTCCCGATGGCGCTCGCCTTGCTCGTGCCAGTCATGTTAACCGGCTCGATGGGGTTGAACGACATCACCTCTGCGCAAAGAGTGTGGTTCATCTGGCAGGCGCCAGTGGCGGCGCTGGTTTTCTTCATCGCATCCATTGCCGAAAACAGCCGCGCACCTTTTGACCTGATCGAAGCAGATTCAGAGATCGTGGCAGGCTTTAATATCGAATACTCAGGCTTGAAGTTCGGCATGTTTTACGTGGCGGATTTTCTGCACGCCTTCACCGCGGCGTTGATTTTTGCCAGCGTCTTCCTGGGTGGCTGGCGCGGACCTGGCGCTGAATTGTACCCGGCACTCGGATTCCTTTACCTGCTCATTAAAACGGCCATCGTGTATTTCATCACCATCTCCATCCGCTTTTCGCTGCCGCGTTTGCGAGTTGACCAGGTGATGGCGTTTAACTGGAAGTACCTGACCCCGCTGGCGCTGGTCTCATTGCTGGTGACAGCACTGGTGGATAAATCCCTACCTGCCGGGCAGGGTTGGTTGCGCCTGGGAGGTCTGCTATTGGCGAACCTGGTAATCTTCGTGGTGGCGGACAGACTCGTTTCGATTTACCACAGGCGAAAAAACCAGGAACGGCGGGTGGTATCTGGGCCGCGACCTATAGCTGTTACCCTTCGCGAAAAACCCGCAGAGCCTGTAGAGGTAGAATCATGACGGGGATGCAGATTGTCTTTCTCATCAATGCCGCCGTCACCGTCATTGCAGGCGTCATGATGGTTACTGTGAAGCGCTTGATGCACGCAGCGATGTGGTTGATTCTCACTTTGTTTGGCGTGGCGGTGGTCTTCGGTCTTCTGGAAGCCAGCTTTTTCGCCATTGTTCAGGTGGTGGTGTATATTGGCGCCATCGCCATTTTACTGGTTTTTGCCATCATGCTCACACGTGATGCTGTGGATGACTCTTTTCTTCAAAATCATCGCTGGGTTTTGACAGCCCTCATTGGTGCAGTCGCGCTTTCTGGCTTGCTGCTGGCTATTTTCACCTGGCCGCAATCCGCTCTTTTCACCGCTCCGCTGGCAGATGCGCAACGTGATGTTGGAGAAATGGGGTTGTCGCTGCTTGACCCGCAAGGTTACCTTATTCCCTTCGAGGTTTCTTCTATTCTGCTGCTGGCGGCTTTGATCGGCGCCGTGCATGTGGGCATTAGCCGTAGAGAGGAGGAGAGGTGATCCCGCTTTACTGGTTCCTCGTGCTATCGGCGTTTCTTTTCTCTTTAGGGCTTTTTGCTGTCATCACCCGCCGTAATACCATCGCCATTTTAATGGGTATTGAATTGATGCTGAACGCGGCGAACATCAATCTTTTGTCTTTTTGGCGCTACCTGCACGCACCGCGTGGAGACATGGATGGCTTGATCTTCGCGCTGATTGTCTTTGTGGTTGCAGCGGCTGAGGTGGCTGTGGGTTTAGGGCTTATCGTTTCTGCCTACAGGAAACGACGCACAGTCGTTGCCAACGAACTTGACCTATTGAAAGGTTAAACAATTTTTCGCATGTTCAATATTCACCCGCTCATCTGGCTGATCCCGCTGCCGCCCTTGCTTGGGTTTTTATTGATCGTGCTTTTTACCAGGCGGTCTCATCGAGCCAGTCACAGCGTGGCGTTGGCTGGGGCAGGCCTTTCATTTGTTGGGAGCATGGTGGTTTTCATTAAAGCGGTCACGGCTGGAGGTGTGGCGGATTCTTCCTTTGCGGCATCTATCAACTGGCTGCCGACGGGTGCGAGCTGGCTGAGGATTGGGGTGCTCGTAGATCCTTTAACCGCAGTTATGCTCTTTTTTGTTGCCTGGACTGTGCTGATGATTTTCATCTACAGCATCGGTTACCATAACTTTGGCCAGCCTATCGGAAAACAGGACCGTCCAGGTCTCCCGCCGCAGGGGGCTGAGATAACGGAAGCGGGCAAAATCCACCGGGTGCCCTCCGTTGAGCCGATGTACGCGCGGTTTTTCGCGCTATTAAGCCTGTTTGCTTTTGCCATGTACCTGCTGGTGGTGAGCGATAACCTGCTGACGCTGTACATCGGCTGGGAAATCATGGGCTTTTGTTCCTACTTCCTTATTGGTTTCTGGTACGGCAAGGAGTCGGCGCGCAAAGCTGGCATTAAAGCTTTCATCACCACACGCATAGGTGATGTGTTTATGTTGCTGGGGATGGTGGCGCTGTACTCAGTGACCGGGACATTGAACTTTCATGAAATATTCTCTAACCCCGAGACGATGACCCTGCTCACAAGCACGCTCTCACCGGTGCTGGGGCTCAACTGGGCGGGATTGATCGGCTTGCTGCTTTTCTGTGGCACGATCGGCAAATCCGCTCAGTTTCCGCTGCATGTGTGGTTACCTGACGCGATGGAAGGGCCAACGCCGGTCTCAGCTATGATTCATGCCGCGACGATGGTTTCAGCCGGAGTTTATCTGAGCGCGCGTATGTTCCCGTTGATGTCGGCAGGATGGCACCATGGCGCTTCTTTGACCGTGCCCATGATGGCGATGGCGTTGATCGGCGGATTTACCGCGCTTTTCACCTCCACCATCGCGCTGGCGCAAAATGATATCAAGCGCGTACTGGCGTATTCCACCATTTCTCAACTGGGTTATATGATTGCTGCGCTGGGTATTGGCGCTTTCACCGCAGCCGTGTTTCACCTGGTGACACACGCATTCTTCAAGGCGCTGCTTTTCCTGGGGTCTGGTTCTGTTATTCACGGAATGGAACATGGCGCGCTGCACACGGGCAAACACATTGACGCGCAGGATATGCGCCACATGGGTGGTTTGCGTAAAAAGATGCCAGTAACCTTTTGGACATTCTTAGCGGGCGGGCTGGCGCTCTCAGGTTTCCCGCTCATCACCGCCGGGTTCTGGTCGAAGGATGAAATTCTCAGCGGCGCATTTGGTGGTGGACATCTCGCCTTGTTCATCGTCTTGGCTGTCACCGCGCTGTTGACGGCATTCTACACTGCACGGCAGATCACACTGGTGTTCCTCAGCAAACCAAGATCTGATGCCGCCGCTTATGCGCATGAGACAAAACCGGTGATGACAGCTCCGTTGGTGGTATTGGCGGTGTTCGCTGTGACCTTCGGTTGGGTTGGCATTCCGCACGCTTTCCCAGGATTGGGGGCAATCTCGCCGGCCTGGTTCCAATCTTTTGTGGGTTCGATGTTGAGCCCAGGAAGTGTTAGTGAAGCCCACAGCAACATTCCCCTGGTCGTCTCGATCCTGGTTTCGTTGGGCGGGTTACTGCTGGGTTGGCTGGTTTATCGCGGATACGAATCTGCGCTGGAGCCAGACCCGCTGCAAAAGCGGTTTGGAGGTGTCTTTAGGCTGCTGGAGCACAAATACTGGATAGACGAGCTTTACCAGAAGGTGGTGATCAACCCGGTGTTGTGGCTGGCGGATAGAGTGATTTACCAGTTCATTGATCTGCGTCTCATCGATGGTTTCCTGCACGGTTTAGCAGCGGCTGGCGTTTGGCTGGGGAACTTGCTGCGCTCGAAGTTTGATCTGCCTGTGGTCAATGGCGCGGGCGACAACCTGGCAGGTGGAACCCGCGGGCTGGGTGACTTTTTACGCAGGCTACAAACCGGGCGTGTGCAGCAATACCTGGCGATTGCCGTTGCCTGCACGGTGGTGGCGGCGCTGATCATTTTATCTTACCTGGCAAAGGTGCAAGCAGGGTCTGGATGAACATCCTCTCAGCGCATCTCCTTTCACTCATCCTTTTCCTGCCCCTGGTGGGGGCAGTGGTTCTGCTGGCGTTCCCGGCCAACAAAGTTAATGCGATCAGAGGTGTTGCGCTGGTGGCCAGCCTCATCCCTCTCGCCCTGACGCTCGTCCTCTGGGGGTCGTACAGCACGGCGCTCACGGTTGGCGAGTTCAAATTTGTAGAAAACTATCCCTGGTTCACGTCCATCGGCTCAAGCTACCATCTGGGGATTGATGGCGTTTCATTGGTGATGCTGCTGCTTACCACTTTATTGACCCCGCTGGCCATCATGACATCCTTTAATATCAAGGAACGCGTCAAGGCGTTTATGATTTTATTCCTGGTCCTCGAAACGGGAATGCTTGGGGTGTTCATGGCGCTGGACCTGGTGCTGTTCTTCCTCTTTTGGGAGATTGGCCTGGTGCCGATGTACTTCTTGATCAATCAATGGGGCGGAGAAAAACGCAATTACGCTTCGCTTAAGTTCATCCTCTTTACCATGGGTGGTTCGCTTGGGCTGCTCTTAGCCATTCAGATGATTGGAGTGGTCTGTGGAACCTTTGACCTGGTAACGATCACTGCCAGCTGGCCGGCGCTGCAAGGGGGTGAGCTGTTTGGAATTCCCATCGCTACAGTAAAGGCCATTGCCTTTTGGGCGTTCGTGGTTGCCTTCGCCATCAAGGTGCCAGTTTGGCCGTTTCATACCTGGCTGCCCGATGCGCACACCGAGGCCCCCACGGGAGGCTCGATGGTGCTGGCAGGCGTGCTTTTAAAACTTGGCGGTTATGGGTTCATCCGGCTGGTGCTGCCACTTTTCCCGGCTGAATCAGCGCGTTTTGCCAGCTGGCTGGCGGCTCTGGCCACGGCAGCCATCATATTTGGCGCACTGGCGGCTGCCGCGCAAACAGATTTCAAACGGTTGGTGGCTTATTCTTCGATCAACCACATGGGGTTTGTGGTACTGGGTATCGCCGCAGCGGCCTGGGCAGGTGGACAGACGAATCCCACCTTGCGCGAGAGCGCGGTGATTGCGCTTAACGGAGCGGTATTACAGATGTTTAACCACGGGCTCACGGCTGCCGGTATGTTCTTTTTGGTGGGCGTGCTGTATGACCGTGCTCATACGCGCCAGCTGGCCGAATACGGCGGGCTCTTTGCCATCCTCCCTGTATATGGAGCGATTCTTGTTTTTATCTCGATGGCTTCTCTGGGTTTGCCGGGGTTGAATGGGTTTGTATCAGAATTTATGATCGTACGCGGTGTGTGGCCTATCTTCACCCTGTTTATCGCACTGGCGATGATCGGCCTGCTATTCACCGCTGTGTACGTGCTCAAGGCGCTCAAATTGACCCTGCATGGGGCGTTGAACGAAAAATGGGTTGGCAAACTGACTGAGATCAGCCGGCGCGAACTGGTGGTGATCATACCGCTGATGCTCCTGGTTGTGATCATTGGTTGGTGGCCCGCCTGGATTTTAAATCTGATCAATCAAACCGTGATGACCTGGTTTTAATAGGAGATAGATGCCAGTCCCGCTTCTCAGTATTCTCGCCCTGACCCCGCTTGCTGCCGGTATTATTGTGCTGCTACTGCCGGCTGAAAAGCGCAGTCTAATACGCGGGATCGCGTTTGCTACTTCGCTGTTTACGCTGGCGGTTTCTGTCATCATTTTCTTCCGTTTCGATACCACCGCCGGAGGTTACCAGTTTATCGAGAAGATGAACTGGCTGCCCGCGTTAGGCATCTCTTACCACATGGGGGTTGATGGCATCGGTGCTGCCATGGAGCTGATGGCTGGTATTGTTGTGTTTAGCGGCGTGATGGTATCGTGGCGGGTGGAGGACCGACCGCGCGAGTTCTTTGCTTTCCTGTTGTTCCTGGCGGCAAGCGTTTTTGGCGTGTTCGCTTCGCTTGACCTGTTCCAGCTGTTCTTCTTTTTTGAATTGGCGGTATTTCCGAAATACCTGATGATTGTGATGTGGGGCTCCCCGAAGACGCGCGAGTATGGCGGCATGAAGCTCACCCTGTACCTTTTCCTGGGTTCGGTGGTGGCTTTGATCGGTGTACTGGCGGTTTACTTCACTTCTGGGCTGCGTAGTTTTGATATGCTGGCACTTGAACAGGCGGGGTTGGCGCTGGAATTTCAACGCGCCTGGTTCCTGGTCATTTTTGTGGGGTTTGGTGTATTGGGCGGTCTGTTTCCGTTTCACAGTTGGGCGCCTGATGGTCACGTGGCTGCCCCCACGGCTGTTTCAATGTTGCTGGCAGGCGTGGAAATGAAAGTGGGCGTTTTTGCCGCGTTGCGCGCCGGGTTAATGTTGCTGCCGGAAGGTATGCGTTATTGGGCGCCGCTGATCCTGGTTTTGGCGACAATTAACGTGGTGTATGGCGCGTTCATCGCCATGATACAGAAAGACTTTAAATACGTTATTGGTTTCTCCTCAGTATCTCACATGGGGCTGGTGTTCATTGGTTTTGCCACCCTTACGCGAGAAGGCCTCACCGGCGCCGGGCTGCAAATGTTCTCACATGGGATCATGACCGCTCTCTTCTTTGCTGTTGTGGGTATGGTTTATGACCGTACCCACACCCGCGATATCCGTGAACTGGGCGGGCTGTTCCGTACCATGCCGATTGCCATGCTCGGCTTTGTCATTGGTGGCCTGGTTTCCATGGGGATGCCGGGGTTCTCCGGGTTTATCGCTGAGATGCCCATCTACATGGGCGCCTGGCAAACCGCCCCGATTGTGGCCATCATTTCGGCACTTTCCATTGTCATCACCGCGGCCTATATCCTGCTCGTTGTCAGGCGGGTCTTTTTTGGTGAAACGCCGGAGGGCATCAGAGCTGGGCTAAGTGATATTTCGCTTATGGATAAGATCGTTGTGGTCCTGTTATCGCTGATCCTTATTGTCATCGGGTTGTTCCCGTCCGTGTTGGTGCCCTGGATCGAAGCCGGCGTCAGGCACATACTGGTGCTCACAGGAGGTGCGTAATGCCGGCGATCACTGCTGAAATGCTCCTCTCATTATTACCTGAACTCATCCTGGCTCTGCTGGCCTTGTTCTTATTGGCACTCTCGTTGTTTAAAAAAGAAAACCTGGGCGGGGCTTACAGCTGGGTCACGGCGTTTGGGTTTGGGCTCACCCTCTTCCTGACGGTGTTTTATTCACGCCCCCCTGCAGAGGTTCAACTGCTTTGGGGTGAAATGATCCGCTTCGACCGGGTTGGTTTCATCTTCCGGTTGTTGATCCTCGCTGGCGGCGCGATGACCGCTATTTTTGCTGGCATGGAACAAACCATCGCGAAAAAAGCCGAGTTTTACCTCTTGCTGGTTCTTTCTTCTATCGGTTTTTCGCTGATGGTTTCAGCCGGCAACCTGATTATGTTGTACCTGGCAATTGAAACAGCTACCATCCCGCTGTATGTGCTGGCCGGGTTTAAACAGCGGGATGAAAAATCAGTTGAATCTGGGATCAAGTATTTTCTGTTCGGCGGCGTTTCCTCTGCTATCCTGTTATACGGTTTCACACTGCTTTACGGCTTCGCTGGAACGACCCGTCTTGATGGCATGTTGGAACTGATAAAACAGAACGGAGCGCCGATCGCAGGGATCACCCTAGCGTCGCTGCTGGTACTGGCTGGTTTCGCTTTTAAGATGAGCGCCGCGCCTTTTCATTTTTGGGCGCCGGATGTATATGAAGGCTCTCCGACGCCAGTTGCCGGGTTCCTCTCCACCGTTTCAAAAGCGGTTGGTTTTGGCGCCTTCATTCGCGTACTGGTGAATGCTTTTGGTGTGGGTTCTTCGAATGCGTGGATGGTCATTGTCGCCATCCTCGCCGCGGCGAGTATGTTCCTTGGCAATTTGTTGGCCATCTCGCAGCGGGATATCAAGCGCCTGATTGCTTACTCATCTATCGCCCAGGCAGGGTACATGTTGGTGGGGGTGGCCGCCGGCACTGAATTCGGTTTCAGCGGGACTGTTTATTACCTGCTTGTTTACCTGGTGACCAACCTGGCGGTTTTTGCCATCATCAGTTGGGTTGAAAAGGGATCGGGCTCCTCCGCAGTCAGCGCGTTTGCGGGTTTAAACCGCCGTTCCCCGGGGATGGCTTTGGTGATGATGGTCGCGCTCCTCTCTCTCGGAGGTATTCCACCGTTTGGCGGTTTCTTCGCCAAGGTGCTGGTTTTTGGCGCGGCGGTGCAATCGCATTACGTGTGGTTGGCGGTGCTCGGTATTCTAAATTCTGTCATCGCCTTGTACTACTATTTGAAGATAATGAAGGTGATGTATCTGGATAAACCAGATGAGACCAGCTGGAAGGTGACTCCAGCTTTACAGTGGAGGGTGGCGCTCGCGCTTTGTATTGCCTGTATTATTCTCCTGGGTGTTATCTATGCTCCATGGCTCAATGGCATATCCCTCGCGGTGACAGGGTTTTAGATAAAGTTGGCCTTTCCAGGCGGTTTATCAATAGCAAAAAAACCTCTATGATATAATCGAAAATCATGTTTGACACGGAAAGAGACAACGAAACAAGGAAGACAAATCGGCGCAACCTTTGGCTGGCAGCGCTCGCTGGCCAGGTCGGCTTCTTAACTTTAATCATTATTTTGGCAGCGGTGGTGGGAGGGCTGGCTCTGGATGCGCGATTGGGCACCCGCCCCTGGTTTACTATCGGTTTGCTGCTGGCGAGCATCCCGGTCTCTCTGCTGCTCATGGTCTACATCACGCGCAAAACGGTCGCCAAAATAAAGGCGAACCACAACGATCACCTCAATGAGGAGGGGCGGCTTGGAAAATAAACGTAAATGGCGTTGGGGAAAGCATCGCTGGATCCTGCTCCTGTTAATCATCCTGAGCGTAATTGGGGTTAACCTCATCGCTCCGGTGCAGCCGCATATTCAGGTGGCAGCCGAAAACCTCAGCGAAAAACCTCTGTTCACCCTGCCTGTGGTGGGAGATTTTTACCTGACGAACACGCTCACGGCGATGTTGTTGATGGATATCGTCATCATTCTTGTAGCGCTTGGGGTGCGCCGCGCGGCGAAGAAAAATGAACTCGCGCCAGGCGGGGTTGGTAGTGTCTTCGAGATGCTAGTGGAGATGCTTTACAACCTCACAGAAAATACCGCCGGTAAGTATGCGGCGAAGATTTTCCCCTGGTTTGCCACTATTCTGATTGTGGTGTTGTTTGCCAACTTGTTGAAAATTTTGCCCGGCTTTGAAACCATTGGTTTTCTTCATCCCAGCGAGCACGGGTTCGCCACTCAGGCATTGGGGGGCGGCTGGTTTACTTTGAAAAACACCCCGGCGGCAGATGGCTATGTGCTTGCTCCATTCTTGCGCGGGGTTTCAACTGACCTGAACTTCACCACCGCTTTGGCGCTGATCGCTGTATTTATGATTCAGGTGATTGGTGTGCAGGCGAATGGAGCGCGCTATTTCGAAAAATTCATCAATGTGCGCACGATCTTTAAGAAACCGTTGTTTGGCGTCATCGATTTTATCGTTGGTTTGCTTGAGCTGATTTCAGAATTTGCCAAGATTCTTTCATTCACATTCAGGTTGTTTGGAAATATGTTCGCCGGTATGGTGTTGTTGGCTGTTGTGGGTGTGATGCTGCCCGTGTTCATGCCGTCGTTCATTATGCTGTTTGAGTTGTTCGTCGGTGTTATACAGGCGTTTGTATTTGGGATGCTCACCATGGTCTTTATGGCGCAGGCTACCATCACGCATAATGCTGAAGCAGAGCACTAAATTTTCAATTTATTCAAGAAGGTAAGTAATCAACCAGGAGGCAAGAAAAGACATGAATGGCGATATTGTAGAAGCAGCAAAAATGATTGGAGCCGGCATTGCTATGATTGGCGCGCTTGGCGGAGGCATTGGCGTGGGGTTGAGCGTTCAAGGAGCGGTGCAGGGCATGGCGCGTAATCCTGATACTTATGGCAACCTGTTATCCAGTATGATTCTTGGAATTGCTTTTTCGGAAGCGATTGCGATTTATTGCCTGGTGATCGCCTTTCTGATGCTCTTTGTGGTATAACCCGTTGCTTTCAATGAGGAGGTTGCTTTGGAAAAACTAGGTCTGAATCTCGGGTTCCTGATCGTTCAGATAATTAACTTTCTTGTTATCCTGGTCGTTTTACGGGCGTGGGTGTATACCCCGTTACAGAATTCATTGAAGAAACGCCGTGAAACCATTGAAAAAGGACTGGAAGACGCGCGGGTTGCTGCCGAAGCCCGAGAAAACGCTGAACGCGACGCGGCGGGTATTCTGGCAGAAGCGCAAAACAACGCGGCTCAGCTGATCCGGGAGGCCAAAGAAAAAGCGGAGCTTGCCGGGCGGGAGGTGAAAGCCAGTGTGGAGGCTGATATTGCCAAGACCAGGCGCGAAGCAGCGGTTGAGGTAGAACGCGAACGTGAACGCGTGCTTGGTGAAATACGCACCAATGTTGCTGCCCTGGCCATCGCCGCGGCACAGAAATTGGTCGGCGAAGCCCTGGACGAGAAACGCCAGCATGAGCTGGTGGCGGAATTCTTCTCCGGTATCAAGGGCGGGAAGGTCACCATCCTTGAAGAGAACGAATTGAAAGGCAAAAACGCTGAAGTGGTGAGCGCGCTGCCTTTAACGCGGGATGAGCAGAAAGTCATACAGGGGGAGATGCTTTCAAAGCTGGGCGAAACCGCGGCAGTCAGTTTCAATGTGGATCCAAAATTATTGGGCGGCCTGGTTGTGCGTGTAGGCGATACTGTGATCGACGGTTCAGTCGCCGGCCAGATTCAGAGCCTGCGCGCCACGCTCGAGTAAGCAGAAAGTCGTGAGAGTCTTCCTGAACGCCACTTCAAGGAGGGCTCTTTTTATTTAATGTTAGAATGGAAAATTGATGAAACCGGTTTTACTCTCCGATCTTTTTAAGGAATTCCCGATCCCATGGGCAACAGACGTAGCGCCTGGCGCGATTCCCATCTCTGCCATTTATTATGATTCTCGAATGGTGAGAAGAGGGGCGTTGTTCGTGGCGATAAGCGGCGGCAGCGTGGATGGGCATGAGTACATTTCTTCGGCCATTTCAAGGGGAGCGGTGGCTGTGGTGGGCACCAGAGAAATCAAAGGCCTGCCTGTACCTTACATCCGTGTAGCGGATTCCCGCGAAGCCCTGGCGTACCTGGCAGCAGCGTTTTTTGACCACCCCGCGCGCCAGTTGACCGTTATTGGGGTAACAGGCACAGATGGCAAAACGACAACCGCTAATATGATTTATGAAATCTTAAAGCAAGCCGGTGTTAAGGCTGGGCTTATCTCAACGGTGAACGCGGTGATTGGTGACGAGGTGGTGGACACCGGCTTCCATGTGACCACACCAGAAGCGGTGGAAGTGCAAGGTTACCTGTCGAGGATGCTGGCGGCTGGGCTGACAACTGTTGTTCTGGAAACCACATCTCACGGCCTTGCCCAGCACCGGGTGACTGCTTGCGAGTATGATATCGCGGTTGTTACCAATATTACGCATGAGCATCTGGATTACCACGGTACGTACGAGGAATACAGAGCTGCCAAAGGACGTATGTTTGCCAGCCTGGCGCAGACCGTTGAAAAACCTTTGGGTAACCCGCGCCTGGCCATTCTGAACCGTGATGATATTTCTTATGACTATCTTGCTGGATTGGTAAAAGGTCGTCAGGTCACTTATGGTCTGCAGCATAAGACGGATTATTTCGCCCAGGATGTTACCAGCAACCCATCAGGTGTGGATTTCACCCTCATTGCTGAAGGGCTGGTTGAACGTGTGCACTGCAACCTTCCTGGTAAGTTCAACGTCTCCAATTGCCTGGCAGCGTTTGCGGCCGCGCGCGCGGCAGGAGTTGAAACAGGTGCGGCCATAAAGGGATTGTCAAGGCTTCAGGGTGTGCCTGGGAGAATGGAAGCCATTGAGATGGGGCAGCCTTATAGCGCGATTGTGGATTTTGCTCACACGCCGAACGCGCTCAAGGTGGCGCTGGAAACAGCGCGCGAGATGACCACAAAACGCGTGATCGCTGTGTTCGGTTCCGCCGGCTTACGCGACCGCCAGAAGCGCCGTTTAATGGCAGAAGTTTCAGTTCAACTGGCAGACATCTCCATCTTCACCGCTGAAGATCCGCGGACGGAATCGTTGGAGAGTATATTGGCGGAAATGGCGGACGCAGCTACTTTGGCTGGGGGCGTCGAAGGAAAAACGTTCTATCGCGTGGCTGACCGCGGCGCGGCCATCCGGCTGGGGGCGGAACTTGCCGCGCCAGGCGACCTGTTGATTGCCTGTGGAAAAGGGCATGAACAATCGATGTGTTTTGGCACGATCGAATACCCCTGGGATGACCGTACTGCCATGCGCGCCACGCTGGCAGAGCAACTTGGTCTGCCAGGCTACGAAATGCCCCATCTACCTACTTCATAACGATTTTTCTGTGTAAAGAAAAAAGGTCCGGTTGGCAAACCGGACCTCTTATATGCTTACAGCCTCAGTGCCTGGGATTGCGATTCCCGTTGCGGTCGCTAAAACCACGATTGTTTCTACGGTCGCTGCTACCACCGCGACGATCACCACCGGAGCGCGGCCTGTTGCCGCCAGGTTTTCCGCCTTTATCGTGCTCGAGGGCTTCTTCCGGTGTCCATCCTTCCAACACCGCCTGGCGAGATAAGCGGATCTTGCCGTTTTCGTCGATGGCGGTGACCATTACGGTGAGCTCATCGCCCAGCTTGACCACATCCTCGACCCGTTCTACGCGTTCGCTATCCAGTTGCGAGATATGCACCATGCCGTCGATACCTGGCAGTATTTGCACAAACGCACCGAAATCTGCCACACGCACGACCTTACCGGTATAAATATGCCCGACCTGGGCGCTTTCGGTGAGCGCCTCAATACGCTCACGGACGGTGGCTTCGCTGGCCCCATCAGTAGCGGCGATATAGACAGTGCCATCGTCATCGATGTCAATTTTGGTGTTCGTCTCTTCCTGCAGCGCGCGGATAATCTTACCTCCTGGCCCGATGATGGCACCTATTTTATCCACGGGTATATGGAGGGTGGTGATGCGCGGCACGAAGGAACGCAGTTCTGGTCGTGGAACCGGGATGACTTCAAGCATTTTATCCAGGATAGCAAGGCGGGCTTCATGAGCCTGAGTGAGTGCCTGGCGCATGATCTCTGGGGTGATACCCTTGATCTTAATATCCATTTGCAAGGCGGTGATGCCCTTGGTGGTTCCGGCAACTTTAAAATCCATGTCGCCCAGATGGTCTTCAGCGCCCTGAATATCGGTGAGCACCACATGACGGTCGCCTTCTTTGATAAGCCCCATCGCCACACCGGCAACCGGCGCTTTGATGGGTACGCCCGTATCCATTAATGCCAGGGTTGAGCCGCAAACTGAAGCCATGGAAGATGAGCCGTTGGAGGCGAGCACCTCAGATACCAACCTCAGCGTATAGGGGAAATCTTTTTCATCGGGAATTACAGGAACGAGAGCTCTTTCTGCCAGTGCGCCATGACCTACCTCGCGGCGGGACTGCCCGCGCAGCATTTTCACTTCACCGGTGGAGTACGGCGGAAAATTGTAATGGTGCATGTAACGTTTTGAGTCCGTGGGAGAAAGGTTGTCAATCTCTTGCGCTTCTTTGGGTGTGCCCAGGGTGGCCATTGTGAGCACCTGGGTCTCGCCGCGGGTGAAAAGACCCGAGCCGTGAGCGCGGGGACTGACGGCGACTTCGCACCAGATCGGGCGGATTTCATTCAATTTGCGCCCGTCTGGGCGTTTGTTTTGCTCAAGGATACGCGCTCGCACAACGCGCTTGTAGGTTTCTTCAAACGCTTCTTTATACGCGTTGACCTCTTCAGTGTTTTCAGGGTCAGTATATTCCAAGACGATATTCTCGCGCAGGTTGTCAATCTCGTCCTGTAATTCGTGTTTGCTGTGCGGGGCGTCGAGGAGTGTATTGATCTCTTCCGCGATGCGGTTGTAAACCTTTTCCACCAAGGTTTCATCCAGCGAATAGAGCGCGACTGCGCGTTTTTCTTTGCCGATTTCGCGCGCCATTTGCAGCTGGGTTTCAACGATTGGTTGAATAGCGGCATGACCGAATTCCAGCGCGGCGATCATGGAGCCTTCATCAATCTCATTTGAACCTGATTCGACCATGAGGATGGCATCAGCGGTACCGGCGATGCGCAAATCAAGGTCAGATTCTTCCATCTGGCTGTAAGTTGGGTTGAGCACGAACTCACCATTGACACGACCAACACGCACCGCGCCAACCGGCCCATCCCAGGGAATATCAGAGATCATCACCGCGCAGGAGGCAGCGTTAATTGCCAACACATCCAGCGGGTTTTCCCAATCAGCGGAGAGCGAAAACATGATGACCTGAACTTCGTTGCGGATGGCGTTATTGAACAGCGGGCGCAGCGGGCGATCGGTAAGGCGGGCAACCAGGATGGCATCGGTTCCCGGTCGGCCTTCGCGGCGGAAGAATGAACCCGGGATACGTCCGCCAGCGTACATGCGCTCTTCGTATTCCACGGTCAACGGGAAGAAATCCTGACCGACACGGGGCTCATTGCCCATGGTGGCTGCAGCAAAGACCATGCTGTCGCCAAACTGAACGGTCACAGCGCCGCCAGCCTGGGCGGCGAGTTTACCGGTTTCGAACGTCAAAGGACGCCCACCAACGGTGGTAATAAATTTCTTGCTTTCTGGTTTCATAATTTCTCCTAATGTTCTTTTCCCGCCTGGTTAGGAACTGAAAACTGGGGAAGACGCGCGGACGTCTTCTTCACTTTTCAATACCCAACCGGCGGTGCTAGGTTGTTCCGCCCTGGATGTGCATTTAAAACGAGTAGAGGGGTTCTACTCGTTTTGGCTCAATCTACCTGGTGCGGATCTTCAATTTTTCGGTAATGGTAGCGAAGCGGGCAAAATCAGTGCGGCGTAAGTATGCCAGCAGCCGGCGGCGCTGCCCTACCAGTTTGAGCAAGCCGCGCCGAGAGGAATTATCTTGCTTGTTCGCGCGCAGGTGCTCGGTCAATTGCCGTATGCGGATAGTGAGGATCGCGATTTGAACATCTGCTGAACCGGTATCCGTATCGTGCAGGTGGTACTCTTCGATCAATTTCTGTTTTTCTTCTTTCGTTAATGCCATGACAGTTGCTCCTTAAGTATTTTGCAAGTCGCCAGCTGGCAGCCCAAACCGCCAACAGGTCGAGTCAATGAGGCGTATTATACCAGAGGGTTTTATTGGTGCACAGACACAAATTTCTGAAACGAAAGTGCCTTTTTCTAGGTTAACTGACGCTGCCGCATCTCCACACGCAGCGACTCCTGCATGGCAGGGCTGAACAGCTCGATCGCCCGTCTCAGGAATCGCCCCAAGCCAGGCGCGTCAGAAAGGGACATTACCTGCTTGAGGAAGTAAACAGTTTCAACTTCTGACCTGCGGGCAAGATGCTCGATCACTCGCAGCAGCTCGTACTGGTTCTGTGGTCCCGGGTTCAAAACCAAAGGGTTGATGAAAGCAAAAATCGCTGGCAGATTCTCGTAACTGTAATCATCGATCAACGGAATGGTGCCGGCGAGCGCCAGTTTCGTCAGCCATGGTTCATTAGACGAAATCCAACCGTTCAAGACCTCCAACCATAATTCAGGAGATTGCTGACGGATGGCAGCAGAAGCCTGCTGGTGCAGGAAGGGGAACAGGTCGGCATCCGTTTCAACCTGTGACCATGCCTGGATACGCGCCAAAACTTCTGGATAATGCGAACTGGGAAGTTTTCCAAGCAACTGGGCTGCCAGCTCTCGTAACTCAACTTCGGGTTCACGCCAAAGCCGGTCGATGATCTGGAGCAACAGCTGCGGGTTTTGCGTAACGAAGGGATTTAAAAATTTCACCACCTCGCTGTTCAACAACCTGGGTGTATTGAAGACCGGGTGGGTGAACACGCCCGAGGGAGAATCGCCCGCTGGGTGGGTCAGATCGGCATGGAAAATAAAAATCTCGCGTAGACCGCGTGTGAACTCAACAGGGTCTTCTATTTGCAATTGGAGAAGTTTGAACCTGGCGCGCAGCCGGGAGAGATCGACGGCAGGCATGGTTCAGGCTCCCTGCTTAATAAGCGCGGGCGAAGTACACCTTTTCATTGGCGTCGCGGCCACACACCGCGCATTTACCTGTTCCACCCGGTTGTTGCATAGGGATACAGCGGGTGGTGGCTTTTGTTTCTTCTTTGACCCGGTTTTCACAATCTGCGCTGCCGCACCACCAGGCGTGAGCCCAGCCATCTTGAACAGCGGTTGTCAACGCTTCATAATTGGTCACATCCGTGATGTGGCTGTCGCGGAAAGCCCTGGCCTTCTCATAGAGAGAGGATTGGATAGTATCCAGCAAAGCACCTACTGAGCTGGCGATGTTTTCCTGCGGGAGGAAGGATTTCCCCTCTCTACCGGGCACATCGCGTCGGGCAGCCATAACAGATCCTTTTTCCACATCTTTGGGCCCAATTTCAAGCCGCAACGGAACGCCGCGCATTTCCCAGTCGTTGAACTTGAAGCCGGGAGTCAACTCGCTACGATCATCCACTTTAACCCTGATCGAACCTAAGGCAGCGCGGATCTTATCAACCACAGGCATGACCCTGGCGCGCTCCTCGTCGTTCTTGTAAATGGGGACGATGACCACCTGGATGGGCGCCAGGCGGGGCGGCAAGATCAACCCCTGGTCATCGCCATGGGTCATGATGATGGCGCCGATAAAACGAGTAGAAACCCCCCAGGAGGTCGTCCAGCAGTATTGCAATTCATTGTTCATATCCAGATACTGGATATTGAAGGCTTTGGCGAAGTTTTGCCCCAGCAGGTGAGATGTCCCCGCCTGCAATGCTTTGGTATCGCCCATCATGGCTTCAATGGAATAAGAGTGCACCGCGCCAGCGAATTTTTCGCTGTTGCTTTTTCGCCCGGGTATCACTGGCACCGCGGCTTCTTCAACGGCGAAACGCGTATAAATATCCAGCATGCGCAGTGTCTCTTCTTCGGCTTCTTTTGCCGTGGCGTGGGCGGTGTGCCCCTCCTGCCAATAGAATTCCAGGGTACGCAGGAAGAGCCTTGTGCGCATCTCCCAGCGCACCACGTTGCCCCACTGGTTGATAAGCAGCGGCAGATCCCGGTAGCTTTTAATCCACTTGGAGTACATGTAACCGATGATCGTTTCAGAGGTTGGGCGCACCACCAGCGGTTCTTCAAGTTTTTCGCCGCCGCCGATGGTCACTACAGCCAGTTCAGGCGAAAAGCCCTCTACGTGCTCTTTTTCTTTTTCAAGAAATGACATGGGGATAAAGAGCGGGAAAGCAGCATTGACATGACCGGTGGCTTTAAAACGGCTGTCCAGGGCCTGCTGGATGTTTTCCCATAATGACCATCCATAAGGGCGCACAACCATGCAGCCACGAACCGGGGCATAATCAGCCAATTCAGCCCGTTGAATGACCTGGTTGTACCATTCAGAATAATTTTCTGCGCGCGAAGGTAGTTTTTCGTTGCTCATAAGCTTTCCCTTATAGATTGATTTTGATAATCCACGAGTATTTCTACGGCGGTGTCTACGTCTGGCACCAGCTGGATCAATTCGCGGTCTTTAACACCGATGTAATCTCCCAAGGATGCGAAAAATTGTGCCATCACACGCTGCCACGCGCTGCCAACAACGATGAGAGGTCTGGGGGGTTTACTGTTGATAATCATTTCGTTCCACATCACTACAAGTTCGCTCAGTGTACCTACGCCGCCCGGCATCACAATCGCCGCATCGCAGCCATCGATGAGCGCGAAGAGTCGTTCGCGTAAGGTTTCGTAATGATGTTCTTCTAAAACCCAACGATTGGGCTTCACCTGGCGCCAGTTTTCAATTTCAGCGCAGGACATTCCTACCACATGACCACCGGCTTCATTGGCGCCGCGCGAGGCAGCCTCCATCACGCCGATGTAAGAACCTGTCAGGACGGTGAACCCGTGCCCGCCCAACATTTTTCCCAGCCTTAACGTCTCAGTATAAACCACGTCATCTGGGCGGACAGAAGCTCCGCCAAATACCGCGATATTCATTTGATTTCCTTCCTTTCGGTTCCCGCGCCGTCCCATGACCGCTGAAAATTCTTCTTCAGCTTATCCATAATCGCTTCTTCCAGGTCAATCCCGGTGATGCTGGCGATCTGCAGGAGATACAGGGCGACATCCGCCAATTCGCCGCTCAATTCCTGGTTTGAAACGGCAGACTCTCCCCATTGATAAAGCTCCAATACTTCAGCTGCTTCCAGCACCAGCGAGATTGCCAGGTTGCGCGCGGTTTGCGGGCGCGGGCTGTTTTCAGCGTACCAGCCTTTGGCGCTGACAAAGCGGTTCATCTCCGTTGTGAGCTGGCTGATATCCATGTTATCCTTCAGCCTTCTTGACTATCCGGTTGAACTTCCTGGCGCACAACTCTTGAATTATCGCTCTCTTCATGCTTGACTCACTATGTGGAACTCACCCAATATTACCATAGAGGTTCCTTTTCCTACAAAAAAAGGAACAGCGGAAAATAAAAAGCCGGACGGGTGTTTTCCGTCCAGCTTTTTACAAGGTGCGCGCTTATTCTTCTTTGCGGCTTTCCATTTCTTTGGTGTGGGCATCGATCACTGCCTGGGCAAGATGGGTGGGCACCACCTCGGTATGGTCGAATTCCATCGAGAACACACCCCGACCCCCCGTCATAGAGCGAAGCGTGGTGGTGTAACGCAGCATTTCCGTCAACGGTACATTCGCGGTAACCACCGAACGACCTTTTTGCGTTTCCATTCCCTGGATACGCGCGCGGCGAGTGTTCAGGTCACCCATAACATCGCCCATGGCGGCTTCAGGCACTGTGATTTTCACGAGCATGATAGGTTCCAGCAGCACCGGGGCCGCGTCTTTAATAGCCAGTTTGAATGCTTCACGCCCGGCAACTTCGAAGGCGACTGGTTTTGAATCCACCGGGTGTTCTTTGCCGTCATACACGGATACCAGCACGCCTGAAACCGGATACCCGGCAATGACGCCTTCCTTCATCACGCCCTGAATGCCTTTTTGGATGGAGGAGGAATAGGATTGCGAAATCGCGCCGCCGAATACATCCCAGGTGAAATCGAATTCTTTATCAGTCAGCGGAGAGACCTTGAGGTGCACTTCGCCAAACTGACCGGAACCGCCGGTTTGTTTCTTGTGGCGGTACATGGCAGAAGCGCTCTTGGTGATGGTTTCCTGGTAGGGAACTTTGGGTTCTTCCATCAGAATCCCAACCTGGAACTTGCTTTCAGCGCGGCGAATGGCGACATCGATATGCTGGTCGCCCATGCCCTGTAAAATGGTTTGTTTCGTGGCGGTCTGGAAGTGCCAGGAGAGCGTCATATCTTCCTCGCACAACCTGGTGAGAGAAGAAGAAATCTTGGTGGAATCCGCCTGCGTTTTGGGTGAAAGGGCAACCTGGTAAAGGGAGGTGGGGTATTCAGGAACAGGCAGGGTGAGGGGATGGTTTTTATCGCACAGCGTGTGGGTGGTGGAAGTTTCAGTCAATTTTGGCACGACACAAATATCACCCGCGTGGATCACTTTAACCGGCAGAGATTCTTTACCGCGAGGAACGTTCACCGACCCCAACCGTTCTTCGATGCCCTTGTTTTGATTCCAAACCCGCGCATCAGGGCTGATGGTTCCTGCGTACACGCGCAAGAAGGTTTGCTTGCCAACGAACGGGTCGGCGGTGGTCTTCCAGACGTAAATGGCAAGCGGAGCGTTATCTTTTGGTTCGAGGATTTCTTCGCCGGCTTTGCCTTGCGCCACAATTTTCGCCGCGGAAAGCGGAGATGGCATGATGTCTACCATGGCATCCAGCAGGCGGATGACGCCGATTTCATTAGAACCCGAGGAGACCAGAACAGGAACGAAATCTCCGGATTGAACGACCAGTGTGAGCCCTCTGATGACCTCTTCTTCTGTCAGGCTGCCGCTTTCCAGATACTTTTCAAGCAGAACATCATCTCCTTCGGCGGCGGCTTCTACCAGTTTCATCCGCGCCTCTTCGGCAGCGTCTTTCATATCCGCAGGAATTTCTTCCGCCGTTTTCCCTTGCGCTTTATACGCCTTCATCGAGAGCAGGTCAATCACACCCTTGAAGTCTTGCTTTTCACCCCAGGGCAGCTGGATAGGTATGAGGCGGGTTTCAGAATAATCTTCGACTGTTTGCAGCGCTTTGCGAAAATTAGCGTTCTCGCGGTCCATCTTGTTTACCAGCAAAAAGCGCGGAAGGTTGAACCTGGTGCAGTAATCCCAGGCGATTTCAGTGCCAACCTCAAGCCCGTTGACCGCATCAATCAGCAGCACCGCGCCATCTGCCACGCGCAGCGCGGAGATCACTTCACCGATAAAGTCAGTGTAGCCGGGTGTATCCATTACATTGATCTTCACATCACGATACTCAACAGGAATCACAGATGTGGAAAGAGAAATCGTGCGTCGAATTTCTTCTTCGTCAAAATCAGAAACGGTAGTGCCGTCTTCGATCCTGCCCATACGGGTTGTTGCCCCGGTGGCATGGAGGAAAGCTTCGCACAGGATGGTCTTCCCAGCACCAGAGTGTGATGCCAGCACAATATTGCGAATTTTTTCAGTTGAATATTCTTTCATGGACCGGGTCCTTCTGTTAATAGATGATGTAATAACCGCATAATTCTACCGGACGATGCTTTTTCTGTCAAAGACAATCACCGGAACGGTTATACACGGTATACTGAACTCAGTAAGCCAGCCGCTCAATCTATTGGGGTAGGTAGTACAATCATTACAGGAACTCTTTTTATGCTGAAAACGTCTTTTCATAAATGGCGTTTACTCCTGGTTTCTCTGCTGGCTTTGGCAAACAGCTCTCCGATGTTTTATTCGTTATGGAGTTATAGCGGAGGAGAGATTCACCGATTAACGGGAACTGAGACGAAACTTAAAGTTACAAGCGGTGGGATGCAGGCAACCAGCACGAACAGCGGAGAGTTGTGTGTGCTTTTTCAAGAGGATCATGTGAAGGTTGACGGCTGTGATAAGGATAGCCCCATCACCCCCTGGCAAAGCCCCCCGGAATGGGAGGTGAGAGAGGTGATCGTTTCTGACCTCAATTGGGATAACCAGGAGGAGATCGCAATGCTGGTGTGGCGTCCTTTCAAGCCCTGGCCAGTTGACCGCTTTATGCCAAGCGCGGGACGCATTAACACCTTTCATGATAAGAACGATATGAGCTGTCACCTGATTCTCATTGGGCTGCGAAACGGGAATATTAAAGAATTGTGGGCTGGGTCAGCGATGGCTGACCCGCTAAGGGAAATTCACGCAGCCGACCTGGATGGAGATGGACGGCAGGAACTCGTTGCTCTTGAACATGCCTATAACGGAAACCCTCGTGCATCTTCTATCACGGTGTGGGCATGGCATGGGTTTGGTTTTTCTTTGCAAGCCAGGCAGAATGGAAGGTTTTCATCTCTGCTTGTACTACCAGCCGAACAAGGGAAAGTGATATTGACTCAATAGGACCCTCAAGGAGGAAAAAATGAACCGCTTGTTTAAAGTACTCTCTGTGTTGCTCATCGTCGCATTTCTACTCAGTGCCTGCCAGCTGCCATTCAACCTGGTGGAAAGGATTAAAAATGCATTGATTGAGAAAGGGCAATCGGGCGAGGTTACCGAACCCGCCGCCCAGGGCACTGAAACGACGACCACCCAGCCGCCGGTGGTATACCCAGCAGAAGGAATGGCTCCCGTGTTCGCAGCCTATCAACAGCGACCGTATACCATGCCTGAGGTTTACCAGGGGGGTTACACCCTTCCTTTTAAAGCCAACGAGTTGGTCAACCTTGACTTGTTTGATCTGACTGACTCTCAGGTTGAGGCGCTGCTCAACAACGGTTTTGTCGTTCAGCCGCCGAACAATGACCCTAGCCGCATGTACAACGAGTTCTATCAGGCGTATGAGTCCATCCGTTATGAGGAAACTCCGGTTTTTGTCACCACGGATGCTATCTTTCACGTATATCATCTTATCTTTGATAAGATGCTGCGCGATTTGGAACGCACTTTTTTCATTGACACCTTGAAAGAACTGACAACCGCCATGGTCACTGAATCTGTGGCTCAATACGAAAAACTGCAGGGTAGTCCTCTGGAAGAAGCCGCGATTCGTAATGTGGCTTTCTTCACGGTTCCCGCGATGATTCTTGACCTGCCGGTGAGCGTACCTGCTGAGGCTAAAAAATTGGCCGAAGAGGAGCTCGCGTTGATCAATGAAGGTGGTGGCATTTCAGCTTCACCGATTTGGAAGACAGAGGGACAGGCGACTGACAATGTCCTTTTAGAGGATTACTCTCAGTACATCCCGCGTGGGCATTACACGCGCGACGAGGCGCTGAAAACCTACTTTAAAGCGATGATGTGGTTTGGGCGTATGACCTTTCGCCTGATGGACCCGATTGAAACGCAACGCGCACTGCTGGTGGTGCAGGCCATGCGTAACGCGCCTACAACTTCAGGCAAACCAGCGCTTGAGCTCTGGCAAAACATTTACGACCCCACTGTTTTTATCGTGGGAAAAGCGGATGACCTATCAATCTACGAGTATGGAAAGCTATCCGATGAGGTCTTTGGTGTTCACCCAGAGCTGACCTCTTTTGCAGACCCCTTACTGGCAGAGAAGTTCACCCAGGCAGTGAAGCAGCTACCTCCTCCGCAGATTAATTCCATGTGGGTCTACATCTGGCAGGAACGCGACACAGTCACCCAGGGATTCCGCTTTATGGGGCAGCGCTTTACGCTGGACCAATATGTGTTTGGAAAATTGATCTGGCGAAAGGTGGGCACGACGGAAAACCCGCGCGACCTGCCTAAAAGCCTGGATTTCCTCGCTGCGCAGGGTTCAGAAGAAGCCTACAATCTGCTTGCCGAAATGGGTGAAACGAAATTTGAGAACTACGATTCGCAGCTAGCCAAAGTGAAAGAAGAGGTGGCCGGGTTTGGTATCGATTCCTGGACACAGAACCTTTACTGGTCATGGCTGTATGCGCTGCAGCCAATCTTTGCCCCCAAAGGCGAGCAATACCCGCCATTTATGCGCACCCAGGCCTGGCTGCGAAAGGATATGCAGACCGCGCTCAGTTCGTGGACTGAATTGAAGCACGATACCATCCTCTATGCCAAACAGGTGATGGCTGAGATGGGCGGAGGGGCATTGGACAAGCCACCCAGGGGGTACGTGGAACCCAACCTCGAGGCTTACGCGCGCTTGCTGGCGTTAACCGAAATGACGCGCAGCGGCCTGGAAAACCGGGAGATTTTGGATGATGTGACCCGCGGGAATCTGGATAACCTGATCGAAGAACTGGTCTTCTTGCTGGACGTTTCACAGGCCGAGCTGAATGGGGTGAAGCTGACAGAAGAGCAATATTGGCGCATCCAATATTTTGGCGGCTGGTTAGAATCCATGACCATCGCTGCTTCAGACCCTGCTGATGTTGCGTTGGGGGGCGGCAACCTTTCGGACCAGAAGTCTGCCCTGGTGGCGGATGTGGCGACCGGGATGGGTCGGGTGTTAGAGGAAGGAGTGGGATACCCAACCAAGATTTACGTGGTGCACCCCGAAGCACCATACGAAATTGCTGTTGGCGCAGTTTACACTTATTATGAGTTCGATGTCCCGCTGGCTGAACGCCTTACAGACGAAGCCTGGCAGAAAATGCTTGAGACAGGCAAGGCTCCAGCGGCTCCGGAATGGACAGGTATGTTCATCGTGAAATGATGAAATTGCGTTCGAGCGTACAAGGAGCGCTGATACTGGCGCTCCTTGTCTTAACAGGATGCCATCGCGCTAGCGACAGTTCTTCGCTGTTCTTGGGCGGAGATGTGTTGCTCTATAGGGCAGGGAAGCCTCTTTTTCCGGTAGAGGATGAAGCCATTTCTCCATGGGGGGATTTCATAAAGGTCAAACAGGAGGAACATGCAGACCTGTTTGCGGTCAACCTTGAATCTCCTTTTGGATTGAGGGTGGTTGAGCATGGTTTGGAAAATCCATCGATGAACCTTTGCGCGGATGATGACGCGCTGCAGCATTTGCAGCAGGCTGGGGTTAACCTCATCACAAATCACAACAATCATGCCAATGATTGCGGATTCTCCGGTCAACAGTATACAGATGAATTACTGGACCAGGCTGGCATTCTTCACCAGAGAAATCATAGTTCAGTCCAGTTTGTCCCAGCGAGGGGCGCGGTTATCGCCGTGTTAAGCATAAATGACTACGAAAGAGATTACGAAATTGTCACGGTGGTTAACGAGTTGAAAAAAGCCCGCGGAGCAAGCGATTTGGTGCTCGTTTCGGTGCACTGGGGACAGGAGTACCAGGCAGGACCATCGCAACACCAGCAGGAACTGGCACAGTTGCTGGTAGATGCCGGAGCGGATGTGATTTGGGGGCACCACCCGCATGTGCTGCAGCGTATGGAATGGCTGCGTTCTTCGGCAGACGGGCACACGGGATTGGTGATGTACAGCCTTGGCAACGCGTTAAGCGACCAGTGGATGCTGCCAGACGCGCAGCGCACGGCTGTAATTCGATTGACATTTTCTCATCACCAGGTAAAAGACATCCTGGTTGTTCCACTGAAGATGGATATGTCCTCGCGAACACTTCTGCTGGAAAAAGACCCACAATTATTCAACTGGTATGTTGAACGCCTGTCGCTGGAGTCTTTGGAAAAGAAAGGAACGACCATCCGATTGTTTGAATTCGCGCAAACCCCGAAGCCTTCAAAGAAGGTGTTTCTCCATGCGCCATGAAGGTTCTTCAACGGTGTGCCATTTGCCCAGATGGTCGATATAAGACCAGATTCCCGGCTCTTCTCCCACGATTTGGAAATTCAGGCGGTGATACAAGCGGATCGCCTCCAGGTTATCACGCGCAACATTCAAAGTAAGGCGCGAATAATGACGGGCAACCAGGTAAGCTTCAAGAGTCTTAACCATTCTGGTTCCCAATCCCAACCCGCGGTAAGGCGGTTTAATACGGAACGAATAAAGATAAGCCCTGTTCCAGCCGTTGGCAAGCTCAGGTCGGTCGCAATCCAGTTGCAAAAAAACCTGTCCCACGATGCCATCCACAGGTGATTCTGCCACCCAGGCTGCCGCGGTGCCAAGCCGGGTGCGCTGGTAAACCCCGCGGTACACATTACGGAAGTGTGTGTACTCGCCATCCCATTCCAACGCGGGCAGATCCTTCTTTTTCAGCTCACGAACCAGAATCTCATCCAGCGGCGCCCGGGAGGGGTGGTCAGTTGAGAGATCCGTCATTGTATCTCTTTGAGGAGCCTTTCCAGTAATAATGCTTCTTCCTTCTCGTTAGTTACCCGCCCATCCAGCCAGGCGTCACGAATGGCGGTAAGAATGCTGGTATATTTCGGTCCAGGCGGAATACCGCGCGCCAGCAAGGTGTTGCCATCAACCCCGGGGAAGATGAACCGCCATTTCGTGGCATACAGGTTGATGCTATCTTTTAGTGAAGAATGCTCACACACGATGTAAAGAGCGAAAACTCCATAAAGGGGTATTTTTTCCAGTTCAAGCGTTAGCTGGCTGGGTAACCCTGCAGCCAACTGGTCCAGCTGCTGCCGCGCGCTGATGATATGCGCCAGCGTATCCTGCAACTGGCGCGGCAGGCGCAACCTGTTTGCAACTTCAAGCCCTGTGTTTCCGTCGAGGCTCGCCAGCCAGGTGAGATAAATGAGCGCGTGGCGGGTGGTTGTGTTGCCGATGAGGTCAGGTAGATTCCAATCTGAAAATTGGGCGTAGTTGATTGCCTGAGCGAAAAAAGCGTCATTTTGCCCCTGCCAGCGCAAGCCAGGGTGGATGTGGCGCAGCAGGCCCAGTTCTTCAAGCCGACGCATAATGGATACCGGGTCGTGATCATTAAAAATCAGGTCTAATTCGTGATGAATACGTTCGCCGCTCAATTGATGCAGCAGTTCAAGCGCTTCAGTCATCAACTGTAGAGTTCGTTTTTCAATTTGAAAATGGAAACGCTGCTCAAATCGCACCGCCCGCAGCAGGCGGGTTGGATCATCTACGAACGAGAGGGAATGCAGCACCCTGACCTGTTTCTTTTCCAGGTCCTGGAGACCTCCCCAGTAATCATAAAGTTCACCGTAATGACGACCATCCAATCGAAGCGCCAGGGTATTTATTGTAAAGTCTCTGCGATGCAAATCCAGCTTGATGCTAGACCGCTCGACGGTAGGCAGGGCGGTGGGGTGGTCGTAGAACTCGGTGCGCGCGCTGATAAAATCCAAGGCTTCGGGGAGGTCGGTGGCGCGACCATTTTCTATACCCATTCGTTTGAGGAGGTTTGCTCGAATTGGCTTAATAAACCACTTGGCGGTACTGAAGCGTTTATGCGGGATCACGCGACCGCCATATTGTTGGGAAAGCGCCTGCGCGATCTGCAGAGCATCGCCTTCCACGACGATGTCAAAATCAATCGAAGGGCGTTCTAAAAGCAGGTCGCGGACAAATCCGCCAACGATATAAATGGCGTGTTGCCCCTTTTCTGAAGCGCCAGCCACAAGTTTCAGTAAAGCCAACCTGGATGCCGGCAGGGCTTTTTCCAGCATGGACGCATGATTTCTCTGCCCGGGGATGATACCGTTATGTCCGGGGAGGGTTTTGAGCAGGTCGGTGCGGGTAACAATGCCGATGATTTTGCCGTTTTCGGCATCTACCACTGGCACCTGCCCCCAACCTGTAGCCGCCATTAATTGCTGTAGTTTATCGATCGTATCGGTGTTTTTTAGAAAATGCTCCCCGGCTTCCATCAGGCTTCCGGCGTTAAGATTCAATTTATGGCTCAAAGCGCGGTCAACCGCTCTTCTGGTGAGCAACCCCACCACTTTGCCATTATCAACGACAGGATAACCTTCGTATCCATAACGCTGCATTAATAAATGGGCTTCATTCAATGAAGTTGAAGGACTGATGAGGTGCGGCTTTTTGGACATGATTTTATTGAGAGTCAGGGGTGGTTCAATGGAGCGTTCAAGTTCCTCGATAACCTCGTGGCAGAAAACATCCAAGGCGACCTCTTCGGCATCCTCTTCCGTCTGGATGAGCGCCGCTGCGGCTCTTTCATGCCCCCCACCGCCAAAGTGCTGGGCGATACGCGCTACATCTACCTGGTCAGAGGTGGAGCGCGCCACCAGCCTGATCCCTTCAACAGTCCGCACGAAAAGGAAGAGCGCATCAGGGTCTAACAGGTCGCGCAATTTGTGGGCAATACTGGCAATTTCCTCGTTAAAATCAACCGCGTTAGCGCACGAGAGGATGATGGTTTTGCCGTGGATATTGATCGTCTGGGCGTTTTCCAATAACCGGTCAGCCAGCTTCTTCTGACCCTCAGATAGCGCCGGGTTCAGAAATTCAGCAGCGATCTTCAGGCTGGCGCCTTTTTCCATCAGGTAGGCAGCCGCGTTGACATCACGCACAGTGGTGGAGGCGTAGGTTAACGACCCGGTATCTTCATAAATTCCCAGCAGCAGCAGCGTGGCTTCGATGATGGAGATGGGCCGGGCGTGTTCGCGCAACAGGTCGACGAGCATCGTGGTTGTGGCGCCGACCTTTTCAAACCGGGTATGCCACTGCGCGGGCAGGTCAGTCCTGGGGTCGTGATGGTCCACAATATTGACCGCGGTTTTGGCGTTGATGCCTTTCAGGGTGACCAGGGATTGCGTATCAACCAGGGTCACCTGCTGGATGCTATCTGCGCCTAAATCCCGCGCTTCAACAAAGGGAAATTTGTCACCATACAGGTTGAGGAAATGGCGCACGTTACGGTTCAGGCGGTTGGGGAGAACAGGAATGGCATGTTCATTTAAGAGGTGCGCGCACAGCAAAGCTGCCAGCGCGTCAAAATCCGCCTGTTCATGCGTGAGAACCACATTCATAATTTGATTGTAACATCAAGGCGCATATCTGTTACGATGAGCAGTTTCAGAAAATTATAGAATGGAATTACAATTGTGCAGTATGGAACTGAGTGACCTGGAAAGACAGCGTTATAAAAAACACCTCCAGCTGGAGTCGATTGGGGTTGAAGGTCAGTTAAAGCTTAAACACGGACGGGTGCTGGTGATCGGCGCGGGCGGATTGGGCTCGCCGGTATTAATTTATCTGGCAGCCGCGGGGGTAGGCAACCTGTCCATCCTGGATGATGACCTGGTCACGCTCTCGAACCTGCCGCGCCAAGTCATTCATATCACTAACAAGATTGGCACACCGAAGGTAAATTCTGCGTGGGAGCGCCTGGAGCAGATGAACCCAGAGATCAGCTTTCGACCAATCCAAGAGAGGCTGCAACCCGCAAACGCCGAATCAATCATCAGCGGTCATCAAGTGGTTGTGGATTGCACAGACAACCTGGATGCGCGATTGCTGATCAATGAAACCTGCGTCAAGGCCTCCATTCCCTTTGTTTATGGCGCGGTTTTTGAATATGAAGGACAGGTTTCCGTCTTTGATGCAAAACGAGGACCATGCCTGCGCTGTATGTTACCAGAGCAGCTTTCTGCGGGCACCATACCAAACCCGGAAAATCATGGATTGCTCTCTACGGTCCCCGGAGTGATTGGACTGTTACAGGCGGCGGAAGTGATTAAATTGCTGACAGGAATTGGCGATACGCTGGTTGGGGTATTGGCGCTTTATGATGCCCTGGCGGTAAACCTCACAAAAATCAGGATAGCGAAACGCGAGAATTGCCCCGTTTGCGGCACGGCGGCGTAATCTAACCAATGGAACAGGATAGAGCAAGAATGACAGAAAAGAAAGTGCTACTGGCTGTACTGGCTCACCCAGATGATGAGACGTTTGGCACCGGGGGATCACTGGCGCATTACGCCAGGGCAGGGGTGGAGGTTCACCTGGTTTGCGCCACACGCGGAGAAGTGGGAGAAGTGGACCCGCTGCTGATGGGTGAATTTAAAAGTATTGGAGAACTGCGCGAGAATGAACTGCGCTGCGCTGCGGGCTATTTAGGGCTGGCTGGGGTTCACTTTTTAAATTATCGTGATTCCGGGATGGCTGGATCGCCTGAGAATCATCATCCACAATCGTTGGTCGCGGCGGACCAGCAAAAAGTGATCGGTGAGATTGTGCATTACATCCGACTACTGAAACCCCAGGTGGTCATCACTTTTGACCCTATTGGTGGGTACATGCACCCTGACCATATCGCCATCCACCAGGCTGCAGACAAAGCCTTTTACGCGGCTGCAGACCCGGCGTTATTTCCATCTAACCTGCCGGCTTACCAGCCACAAAAATTGTATTACCATACTTTTCCACGCGGTTTTTTGCGCACCACGGTCTGGCTGATGAAAATTGCCGGAAAGGACCCCAGCCGGTTTGGCAAGAACAAAGATATTGACCTGTTGAAAATTTCACAAGCAAGGTTTCCCATCCACGCGGTGGTGGATTACCGGGATGTGATTGACCAAAAACACCAGGCAGTTGCCTGCCACGCCAGCCAGGGGGGCATGCGCATCACCGGCGGCGTTTTGGATAAGTTGCGCAAGGTTTTTGGCGTGAGCGACCAGTATATGCGGGCTTATCCGCCGCCAACCCGCCGGCGTGAGCGGGACCTGTTCGATGGCGTAATATTGACCGACGCCGCATCAGAAAACAGGCTGTAAACAACGAGCTGAAGACAAGGGGCGGTGCGGATGTGCTCCTTTCGACGAGCCGGTTGCTCACTATTTTGCTTCAAACACAATGGCAGACGGTGAGATCTCTCCTGGCGGTTACGCGGCGGTCTCACCGCGGTTACCCGAACAATGGGACGTTCTCTAACCCAGCGCATTCCACTCCGTTTGGTTGTTCAAACCGCCCAAACGGTGGCGGGTGATTTCTTACTCCGTTACCTCTAAATGATAGCAAACATACCTCCGCAGCTACGGCGGGCTTCAGCGGAATGCGAAAGAAAGGAGGTTAGAGTTTGATTACATTGCCGCAGAAATCACACTTGATGCTATCCATGCCGCGCAGAACAGGTTTGGTAATCGAGCCGCCGCAAAACGGGCAGATAACCGGCGCGGCTTTGGCTTTCTCTACCGCCTGGCTGTCTATTTCAATGGCGCGGTCACTATCCAGCTCGCGTGATTTGACCTGCGTGATCAGTTTTTGCCATTCATCGCAGTTTTGACCGTCAAGGTGAATTTTCGCGCCGCGCGCAAACGCGCCTGATTCGAATTCGAGGGTGAGCCAATCCTCATTCTTCAACATACCCTGTTTGGTCGCCTGCACGGAAGTGATGGAAAACACGGGAACTTCGAACAACAGCTCCTGAACCTTCTTGCGCTCGGTGGTCACGAAAAGGACTTTCTTGGTGGCGATTTCTTCGCGTTGTTCAAAGAGCAAGCGTTGGTCAGTTAAAAACAGGATTCCTTTTGGGTCGGTCTTGTCTTCTTGCTCATCACGAGTCCAAAGGGCTTTCACGGCTCGAACCACGCTTTCTGTGGGTAAAAAGCCAAAACAGGCTGATTCCGCCAAATCGAGTGTCTTTTCAATCTGGCTCATCTGAGACTGAACTTTATTCACTTCGTTATTCAACTTGTCAAATAAGTCAGTGACGGCGCGTTTTGAAGCGCTAACACGGGCTTTAAAATTTGTTATATCTGATTGGAGCATCTTCACTGCCGCGCTATTGGCAATACCTGCAGCGCGACCTTCTAAAACGCGCAACTGGCTTTGCAGCGCGTTAGATTCTGTCGTGATCTGGTTAAGTACATGGCTGCGCTTAAGCGCCCATTGTTTCTGGAACTCTTCTGCCTGGGTTTCAAGTATCTTATTGAAGGCGTATTTACGAGCGCGTACTTTCTGCACGCGCAGCGGGAGATTGGCGATGGCGCTGTCGAGGGTTGAATAGGTATTCCGGACTGAGGTGAGTTTTACCTCGTCAACAAGCCTGGTGATTTCGCTGCGTGTGGAGGCGATATCTCTATTTAATTGTTCGGCAGGTGTGAGCTGTGTTGAAGCCATGGGATTCCTCCTGTGGGATGAGATGCAAATGATTACCCACTATTGTACCTTATTCGATTACCAATCTTTTTGGACCGTCGTGACAGAGGTGTGAAAACAAGCCGGGGTTATCTTGGATTGTTGGCGCATTCGAAAAGAACTTTTTCCATACGCGCGGCGATATCGCGACGGTTGAAATGCTCCACCACGTAAGCGCGGCCATTTAACCCCATTTTCTTTCCCTTGTCTGGTGCGGATGAGAGCCTTATGACTGCGTCCGCGAGCGCGGCAGGGTCTCCCGGAGGGACAAAAATACCTGCGTGGGCTTCTTCGATCACCTCGCGAATCACGCCATCAATGGCGCATAAAACCGGGCGACCAGCAGCGAGGTAATCAAAAACCTTGTTGGGATAGGTGGTTTTATACAATTCGATTGGTTTAAGGATCGCCAGGCAGGCATCGGCAGCGGCAAGAACCTTTTTCATTTCCGTTTTCGCCACTGATGGGACGAAGATGACATTCTGTAAACCAAGGTCATGGGCGAGCTGTTGTAAGGAGGCTTTTTCTTTTCCGTCACCCACCAGCACGTAAACAATTCGGCTGTCTTGCGCAGTAAGCTGCGCTGCCTTCAGCACTGTGCCCAGGTCGTTAGATAACCCATGCGCGCCGGAATAAAGGACAATGAAAGCGTGCTCCAGCTTCAGCTGCTGGCGAAACTCACTGCCGTTGTCTTCAGGGTCGAACATGGCTGGGTCAACGCCGTTGGGTATCAGAACAGGGTTGCTACCTCCTCGGCTTGTGATATGAGGGATAAACCCTGGTGAATTGACCACCAGTGTGTCCGCGTGATGGTAAAGGAAGCGCTCAAGCCAGTTAGACAGGCGAATGATCAGCGGGTTGCGAATGACCTTCATCGCCACCGCGAACGCTGGCCAGAGGTCACGCACTTCGAAAAGGAATTTTCTGCCTTTCAGCCGGGCCAACAGCCAGGCGGTCCATCCCTGAAAAATGGGAGGGGAGGTTCCCCAAACGACATCCACATTTTTTACGCCAAGACCAATACAAAAGGATGAAAACATGAAACTGACGAAGCTGATCAGGCGGTGGAAGAAACTGCGATGCAGCGCTGGATAGGTGTAAGCGCGCAAAATTTCGATGCCTGGTTCCGGGTTTTCCCGTGTAACCCAGCGCTGCCTGGCCTGACTGGCTTTGCCGGTGAGGTAGCTCACCGGACTGGTGATGATCGTGACGCGATGACCTTTTTCGGCGAAAAATTTGGCCATCTCGTAATGCCGGGTTCCACCTGGCTCATCCAAAGCGGCAAAAGCCTGGTGGATCAGGAGGATGTGCATCGAGCTTATCTTCTCCTGCTTATCGTTCTGCATCTGAGATTTCCCATCTTGTGATCAGTTCAATCGACCTGGTTGAATTGTAGACCAGCGAGAAAGAAAGAGCCGGGTGTTTTTCAGAATAAGTGTCCGATTCCCATCCCAAACGGATGTCCGCACGCGTGCCAACGAGCGTATGACCCGCGCGGACAAGCGAGACATCCTTTGGCTCGAGCGCTTCAATGGGCGCCATCTGTCGCGCGTTGATGATCAACCTGAGCGTGAACGGCTGCCCATGTAAGACAAGCGTCTGGTCTTTTAATTGCCAGTTCCAATCCGGCAACAGCCAGTGCAGGCAGTACTCCACGAGTTGGACATTTTCGCCCTTTTTTAGCAGACGATCGGTCACGAGAAAGCCTGACCCGTGAATGGATTGCAGGGTTCTCTGATGGGTGATGCCAAACCGGCGGTAGCCATTATGGTTTGCAGTGATGTAGCCCTCCTGGTTGTGTTCCAACCATCTGGCTTGCGCCTGTTCCAACCATAAAAAACGGCTCATTCTTTGCATCTGGTCTTGGTGGTTGACCGTTATCGTGTTGTGCACGCTGGTGGTATCCAGCGCATTTTGCCACGGCGGCGGCAGGTTATAGGAATAGGTGCCGGCATCGCGCGCGATGTTGTGCCCATCCCACCAGAGGTCGACGTGCAACTGGTCGGCGTGGGCGGGACGGCTGCGGAAACGCACGCCGCGCAAAGTCCCCCAGCCTGTGCCTTTTCCGACCCGGCGCACTGCCGGCGAAGAGTGAAAATCCAGGGAAGGTTGGGTGGGTTTTACTGTTAGACCCAGCCAGTTGGCCAGCTCATCCCAGAGACCTGCTGGAAGGCAAGGCTCACCGAGAAATGCAATGGCAGCGGCCTGGGCAGTAGGGCGGTAATCCCGGAATTCATCGCAGCCGAAAGGCAACAGCAACGTACCGTCATTATGCCCCAGGTTGGGCAGCCGGCCGCTGAGCGGGTCAAGCTGGGCGAGCATCCAACGGCTGGCGGCAGCCAGTTTACGCATTACAGCCGGCGGCAGCTCTCTGTTTTGCTGACGCATCCGCGCGTGGTAGAGCAACGACAGCTGCAGCATTAAACGGTGATAATTGGCGCTGTGTTGAGCATAGGTGCCATCCTCTTCCACCTGCCGCAGCAAGGCGTGATTAAAATAACTTTCGCCCTGGCGGCTCCATTCCCGCGCCCTGGGATGCAGATTGGCGAGGAAATCGCCCGCCAGCATCAAGCAAAGGGACTCGCTCAAGATATGATTGTTGTGCTGAGATCTGGCGTAGTTCAGGGTGGGCAGAATACGCTCCACATGATGAACTATCGCTGTGGTGAGTCTTTCCAACCGTTGCGAGGTTGAAAAAGACGAAGAGTGGAAGGCGGAGATTGCGATGATCCACATCATCGCCCGCATGCCAACCTCTTGGGCGGATACCCAGTTAGGCCCGGCGTTCACTGTGTTGTTGTGGTTGAACTCGTCGAACTTTTGCCAAAAGAGCTCAGCCGCAGATTCCTGCGCTTTACCGCGGTAGACGCCCGCCAGGGTCAGGCTCCAAAAAAAACGCGCCGGTTCCCACACCATCTTGATATCGTCAAAGCGCTCCTCGTTCACGTCAATCCAGTGGACACTGGATTGCGAAGGAGGTTCAAGGTGGAGAATTTGCGAGGTCGCGTAGAACGGGCGGTAATATCCGTCTTTGAGAAGGCGCGCTTCTTCAATCATCAACCTTGCGGAAAACTTACCGGAGAGACGCTCCCAACAGGAGCGCCAGCAAAATTCAGGCGCTGCAGATACTAAAAATTGTTCGGGCGCGGGTAAACCGCCGAGAGGAGTGAGTTTGCGCGTGTACCCACTGCGCAACTGCGCCTGGTAGAGCGAATAACTGACCAGGTCAGCCACCCCGAGTTCTTTTATCAGCAGGAAAAGTTTACGCAGTTGATTCAACTCGATTCGTCCGCTTTAAGGCGGCTCAAACCTTCATTTCAGTGGCAGTGCGCAGCGCTTGAAGCGCTGCGAAGCTTGCCCGCGAGGTGTTGAGTAACTCATCATAAGGAATGGGAGGAGTACCACCCTTTTTAACCGCTGCCAGGAAAGCAGCCCAGGATTGCGCGTGACCTTTGTCCTGGCGCAGAACGGAGCGTGATGTCTTTCGTTCATTTTCTGAAACCAGCGCAAGCGAACGGAAATCTTCCAATACGCCAATCTTGCCGCTGGAAAACACCTCGATCCTCTCCTTGGGAAAGTTCTTGTTGCCGTTCGCCAGGTAAGCCACTGTGCCGATTGAGCCATCCGCGTAACGAAAGGTCAGCTGCACGTTGTCTTGCCGGTACTTCGCTTGATCTGCCAATGCCGCCGCGCTCACCGATACAGGTACAGCGCCAATTAGAAAGGTGAGCAGATCTATGAAATGGCAGGCTTCGCCGATGATACGCCCGCCGCCCTGCTCTGGGTCATGCAACCAATGATTTAATGGCAGAAAGCCCGCGTTTACCCGGTAATGGGCATATAAAGGCTCCGTCCGCTGAGCGATGAAGTTTTTAAGAGTGAGGGTCAACGGGGCAAAACGGCGGTTATAACCCACGCTGAGGAGTGGAGCGTCTGCCCTGGCGAGTTCTGCTTCGATCTCTGAAAGTTCTTCAGCGTTCAATGCCAGCGGTTTCTCGCAATACACAGCTTTGTGATGGCGTAACGCGCTCAACACCTGGCGGGCGTGATGTTGATGCCGTGTGAGCAACACTACCGTGTTGATATCCGCGTTGTCCAGAATCTCCTCTTCTGAGGTTGTGGCAAATTCGAAACCGAACTTTCTGGCAGCCTGTTGGGCGCTCATACCCGAAGCAGTGGCAATGCCCACCAGTTGCGCTCCGGGGGTTTTTTTGATCACCGGCAGAAAAACCGCCTGGGCGTAATTTCCCGCGCCCAACACGCCGAGCTTGATGGCGGCAGGCACGTTGGCGGCTGACGGCGTAACCAGCACTTTCTGCTGGTTGCTGAAGTCTTCTTTTACCGGGTATGTGAGGAGAACGCCCATGAAAGGCTCTGATCGTTTGCCAGAGATGAGGTCATAAGCGCTGACAGCGTCTTCGATAGGTATGCGGTGAGAAATAAGAGGGCGCACGTCCACCTTGCCAGTGTGCATCAGGTCAATGAACGCCTGTAAATTTCGTCCTTCTGTCCAGCGCACATAGCCTGGCGGATAATCGATTCCTCCTTCTTCGTAGACAGGGTCATACCTGCCAGGCCCGTAAGAGCGGGATATCTTAAAAACCAGTTCTTTTTCATAGTAGCGTTTTCGCGGGATTTGCATCCCCACGGCGCCAACAGCCACCACTGTACCGCGGTCACGAGCGATATCCCCTGCCAGTTCAACTGGGTCCTGCGAAGGCGTATCCGCGCAGATCAACACGTGGTCAAAACCGAGCCCGTTGGTCACGCCGGCGGCCAGGTTCGCGCATTGTTGTCGTTGGGCGGCGGAGAAACCCAGCGCTTGCGCCAGGCTGACCCGCTCCTCACTGAGATCGATACCAAATACGAGGCAGCCTGCGGCTCGCGCAATTTGGGCGGAGAGCAAACCTAACAGACCTAAACCGATGACACAAACACTTTCTCCCAATTGGGGAGAAGCCAGGTGGAAGCCATGCAGCGCGATCGCGCCAAGAGTGGTGAAGGCGGCAGATTCGAAATCTACATTTTGCGGCAGGCGCGCTGCCAGGTTCACCGGGACGAGCGCATACTCCGCGTGCACGGCATAACCACCACCTGCGCAGGCCACCCGATCGCCGGCTTTAAAATCCAGCGCATCTTCACCCGCCTTGACAACTATCCCTGACGAGGAGTATCCCAACGGCATTGGCTGATCAAGTTTATTGAAAGCCGCTTCTACTGTGGGAAAGAGTCCTTCGCGCATGGCTTTTTGAACCACCTGCTTAACCAGGTCTGGTCGAGAGGTAGCTTTACCAACCAGGTTTTTTGAGGCAAAATCGACGACCATACGCTCTGTTCCCGCAGAAACGAGAGAACAGGCGGTTTGCACCAGCACCATGCCGCGCCTGACGGCGGGAACAGGCACTTCTTCGACAACCGTTTTTCCATTGTTTAAGTACTGAAGTATCTGTTTCATGGTTTCTCCTATATCAGATTATATTCGATTATCTGCAGCGTTGACCTTCTCCCTCATTCGCCTTCTTGAAACATGCAGAATGGCATGGAAAGTGCATTAAAAACCCTTACAGCTCCTGCAAGGTCGGAGGAAGGTATGTTGAAAAAGATACTGTGGATATTAATGCTGCTTATCATGACCGCCTGCACCATCCTGTTTAAAGATGGTGTGAATATTGTATTGGGTGAGCTCACACCTACCATGGTCGCTACATCAACCCCGGTGGATATTGGCGTGGAAATTACACCCACCGAGACGGTTGAACCAACAATGGAACCAACGGCTACTGAAGAACCAGTTAATCTGCCTTCACCGACAATAGTAACAACGGCTGAACCAGAACCCACCCCCACGCCTGAAGCAACGGCTACCCCTTTTGTCGCGGTTTACGAAGTGCAAAAGGGCTCTCCAGCCTACCTGGATAATTTCGCTCATCTCTCCGATGGGTGCGCTTGGCAGGGGATCGCGGGTCAGGTGTTCAACAGTAAAAAGGAGCCGGTTACAAACCTGGTTGTGAAGGTCAGCGGTGAATGGAATGGAAAGAAGATTGCCAGTGTTGGTGTTACAGGAATGGTCGCCGGCCTGCCTTACGGTCCGGGCAGTTATGAGATTGTGCTGGGAGACAAGGCGGTCAATTCAAACGCCACCCTGTACGTGCAGCTTTTTGATGAAGGGCAAAAACCATTAACCGAACCGATTGCTGTTTCAACTCAGGCGGATTGCCAAAAAAACCTGGTGATCTTAAATTTTGTGAAGAAATAATACGAAAGCGCGCATTGAGCGCAGGCCCCAGGTGATGCCACGCGTGTTCTGTGGCAGTGTATAATTCAGCCAATGGCAGAGCAAAATCAAGAGACCAGCAAAGACCTGCTGCTGAGTGATGTTTTCATAAGGGCAGCGCGTTATTGGTGGCTTGTGACCATCCTGATGATAGCCGGGGGGGTAGCAGGTCTGCTGATTGCGCTTTTACAGAAACCGCTCTATGAATCCACTTCCCAGGTCACCACGGTAATCGATTTCGCATATGCCAACCGCCTGAAAGATTACGAAGAGGATTTTCTTCTCTCTGCCATTGGAGATATTATCACCTCAGACGAGGTGATCCAAGCAACTGCCACCGCTGCTGTTACACTTGGCCTGTTCACGAACCCGGACGAAGTAACCAGGGGAATGACGGCTTCAAGGCAGGGTTACCGTTGGCAATTAAGCACTCGCTTCAACGACGCGCATGCCTCCCAAAAAGTGAACCAGCTATGGCTGGATTCCTCGATGCGGGCGCTTGAAAATCTCCGCCAGCAGTCCATCAAAGCGCTGGCGCAGATAAACACAGAAGCGCAGGTGCAAGCCTGTTTTCAACAGTCTGTAGTCCTCGAGCCCGTTTCTTCCTATTGCACTGTTGATGAAATACGCGCGCTGCTGACCCAGCCAGAAAGTTCAAACAATGCCACCTCGTCGCTTTCATTACTGAACAGGCTGTTAATCTCTCGTATCAGCTTTCAGGCAACGCGCGAGGCTGAGCTGCCTGACCAACCCGTTCACATTGGGTTGAACACCGCCACACTCGCTGGCGCGGCTATTGGGCTGCTTATCGCTATCATCCTGTTCGTTTTGGGTTACCCGCGGGTTCTTCGCACAGGCTGCCAGAAATGAGTTCCCGGTTCTGGTTAAAAAGCAACTGGTATTGTTGGGCGCTGCTGGTGATCACCCTGCCCATCACAACTTTTCCAGTGGTGATGAAACTGACTGGCTCCGCTTCAGTCGCACCGGCGGCGTTACTACCTTTAATTCCCCTGGTGCTGTTCTTTTTGCCTGCTTATTTTTGGCAGAAAAAGGCTTTGCCTGTCCAGGCAAAAACGGTGCTGTTGTTCTTCCTGTTCGCGCTGTTCACTATCGCGCTGGCTTTTCTACGACCATTACCTCTCTATAAGGCGCAATCGCCGCTTGCGGCGGGTATGAAGGGCGCAGTGACCTTGTTGTTGGGTCTTCTTTTTTACCTGGTTGCAGTCAGCGTTCCCAGTTCGCCTGAAAAAATTGACAAGACCCTGCGCCTGGTCAACTGGAGCGGGCTGGTGGTGGTGTTGTGGTCCATTCTTCAGATTGCTCTGGAACCCTTGTTCCCCGCTTCCAAAGTTGTCCTTAATCAGATTCAGTCTTTCATTTCACCTACCAGGCTGCTGGAAGACCGCATGCAGGGTTTTGCTTCTGAGCCTTCTTGGCTGGCCCATATGCTCAACCTGGTTTTTCTGGCCTACTGGCTTGCTGCCAGTTACAATCGCACCAGCGTTCACCTGTTCAGGATCTGGAGGTTTTCTTTTGAAAACCTGCTGGCGCTGCTGGGCATTGTGGCGCTCGCGGGGACGCTCTCGCGTGGCGGAATTTTAGCTTTTCTCCTGGTGCTGGCAGTGATCTTTGTATTGTTGAATATCAGGATGGTCAAGTCGCTGATACGAAAGTGGGGTCAACCCAAAAACGGTTTCAGAATCGCTGGCATCACACTGGGCCTGGTTCTGGTCTACCTGTCATTAATCGCTGCTGCCTTATGGGGATGGAGCCGGTTGGACGCCAGGATGGAGAAAGTTTTTCTCTTATCGACCAAAGGCGAAAACCCACTCATCGAATACGCGGACAATCTACGTTTCGGGGAGCGGGTGATTTACTGGCAAACCGGCTGGAATATTTTTAACGACCATCCCCTCATCGGTGTTGGGGTTGGTTTTTCGGGGTTTTACTTCCCGGAATATCTACCGGATGCGGGGTGGGGGTTGAGTGAAACTCGCAAATTAATGTTCCGGTCTGAAGGCTTGTTGAACATAAAAAACCTGTGGTCGCGGCTGCTGGCTGAGACGGGAATCATTGGTTTCGCATTGTTCCTCACTTTTCTGGTGCTCTTTGCCTTCACCTCTCTGGAAATGGTCGTAAAGGGTGATGGGAGACGAAAAACATTGGGTTTTATGGGGTTTTTCATGCTGGCTGCCTTGGTAATTGAAGAATTTAGCGTGGACAGTTTCGCGCTGCCCTATTTATGGTTCAGTATGGGGTTGGTCACCGCGGGTTGGCGTTGGTACACTTTTACGAATGGTGGAGAACATGGATAAATCTGAAAAGTTGGTTTTACTGGTTTTTCTGGTCATATTAGTCTCGGCTTGCTGCCTGCTGGTGGCTTGCGGCGGGATGGCTCTTCTGTTATCAAGCGTATCGGGATTCCTTTCTCCGACAGCAGACACGGTTACATTCGCTGATGGTACGCCAACGCCGGGTAGCCCTAGCTCAGTAATACAACCTTCGCCAATGGCGATAAAATTATCTTCTGAGGATTTTGAGAGGATCTACCACACGCTCTCCACGCTGGAAAACACCTTCATCCCAAGCGCTGATTTAATTTACCTGGCTGAACGCTTTGAAGGCAAAAAAGGCATTCCCCGGCAGTTGACCACACCCCCGGTGGCTTACGAAGTGGGAGACCGGCTGGATTTTTACAAGATCAACACAGATACCAACGTCTCCAGTGTTACCACTGCCGTGTTGCGCTATGCTTCAGACACATTATATTTCTGGGTTGAAGAGGGTGTAAAAATTGACCAGAAAGAATTGCAGAAAACGCTCGACGTCTTTGAAAGCAAGATCTACCCAACCAACCAGGAATTTTTTGGAACAGAATGGATCCCGGGGGTTGATAACGACCCGCACCTTTACATTTTATACGCCGGAGATTTAGGTTATTCCCTGGCAGGCTACAACGCATCTTCGGATGGCGTACTGCCGCTGGCGTACAAGAATTCGAATGCGCATGAAATGTTTTATATCAATTCGGATGTTCAAACCCTTTCAGACCCCTACACCCTGAGCGTGATGGCGCATGAATTCCAACATCTGATTCATGGCTATCATGACCCTAACGAGGAGTTGTGGATAAATGAAGGCTTCTCGGAACTGGCAACCCTGTTGAATGGGTACAGCGCAGGTGGGTTTGATTATCTCTTTTCCTACGACACAGATGTGCAATTGAACGACTGGTCAACAGAATCTGGAAAAAACGATGTGCATTACGGCGCCAGTTTTCTTTATGTCACCTACCTGCTGGACCGATTTGGAGAAGAGATTACCAAGGAAGTTGTCGCTGACCAGCTTGATGGATTTACCAGTATTGATCATGTTCTGGCGAAAAATGGCTTGACCGACCCAGACACAGGGAAGATTATCAACGCTGATGACTTCTTTGTGGATTGGACAATCGCGAACCTGATGAATGACACCTGGTTCGACGATGGCCGGTACGCCTATCGTATTTACGCATCCGCCCCCACCGCCAGCATCACAGAAACGCTTACCTCGTGTGCCGGTAAACAGCTGGATCGGACGGTGAAACAATATGGAACAGATTATATTGAACTTGATTGCCCTGGTGAAGAAATCTTGCTGCAGTTCTCTGGTTCACCAACGGTTCCTGTGCTGCCAATCTCCAGCGGGGATAACCATTTCATGTGGTCCAACCGCGCGGATGGATCGGTTACCAGGCTGGGTCGGGAGTTCGATCTAACCGGGGTCAGCGCGCCTATAACCCTGCACTATGAAACCTGGTATGACCTGGAGGTTGATTATGACTATGTGTATTTGCTGGCATCAATTGATGGAGAGAACTGGCAAATAATTTCTACACCGTCCTGCAGCCGACAGAACGTTTCCGGTAATAATTACGGTTGTGGTTACAACGGCTACTCAGGCGGCTGGATCGAGCAGGAAGTGGACCTTTCTGCTTACGCGGGGAAGAAGGTTACTTTAAGTTTTGAGTACGTGACAGATGAAGCGGTTACTGCGGAAGGTTTTTTGCTCGACAATATTCAATTGGATGCACTCAACTACCAGTCTGATTTTGAGTCAGACGATGGCGGCTGGCTGCCAGAGGGGTTTGTGAATATCGAAAACCTGATCCCGCAGAGCTTTTTAGTAACCATACTGGATACGTCTGGTAAGTCAAAGATACAGAAGTACGCCCTTGATGCCGGGGATGAAATTTCAGTCACCCTGCCTCCTTTGCCTTCTGGTCAAACGTACGTGGTACTTGTCAGCGGGTCCGCCAGATTCACCCGGCAAGAGGCATCCTATAGAATTGACTTGCGGTGAAGTGTTGCGTTTTCGGATATTACCTGGTCGGAAAACAGGTCGGCTTTTTTTAAGCCGCTGCCATCTTCCTGAATGAGGTTATGGACGTCTTGCCAGGCTTGAGGGCGTGCTTTCTCACCGCCCCAGCGAGATGGCGGATAAACCTAGGAACAACCTCTGATGGCTTGATGGTCATATTGCGTGATAGAAAAAAGGGCAAACTTGCTTTAAAACACCCGGCACTGCATAACGTTTTTTCCCGCCAGAAAAAACCTGAGAAATAAGAGGGCGTGAAAAGAAAAGCAGTTGCTGGAGTTCAAGCAACTGCTTTTGGTTGAAGATCACTCGGTTTTTTTCTGTAAGCGCGCCAGTTCCTTTTTTAATTCTTCACTGCGTTGGCGGGCGGCGTTTTGCACCTCGTCACGCACATGTAAATAGTTGTCTTTAATTCGCTGGCGCATTTTGTCCCCGGGTTCAGGGGTGAATAAAAGCACCGCCAACGCACCCACGATACCGCCCAGGAAAAAACCAGTCAAGAACTTTCCGATGGATTTCATAGTTCCTCCAATTTCTCAATTCACTTAATTATAGCCCTTTATGGCGTCTAATTAACGTTCGAGGTGAAACAGCCGAAAAAACCATGGCGCGAAGAAGGTAACCCACATCCCGATGAGCGTATACCTGATGAAACGAAATATTCCGCCAATCAGCAAGGGTTCTTCAGGAAAGACGAGTTTCAAACCAAAATAGAGGACAACAATGCCTATCAAACCAAATGCATAACGCGCCATTTTTTTAACAAGCGAGCATTTGATCTCATATGCGCCGAATTTCTTACGCCACCAAGCAAACCCAGCGGTAAAACCAAAAGCCACCCCGGCGATGGTGATCACCCCATCAAGGTTGAGTGGGTCGGGGGCTTCAGCGCCGGCTGCCTCTGCCAAAGTGGTCCAGGTAGTGGGTACCACCCACCTGCCAGCTGATTGCTGTGACAAAAATCCCAGCAAAATTAAGGTAATTGCAAATATGAATGAAATCAGTAGCTGGGTGCCGAGTGCTCGTTTTTTAAGCCAGCTGGATACTGGCGCTTCGAGCTTGAGATAGAGCAGCACGACCAGCACCCCGGCAAGCCAACCCGTTAATACGTCATGCAGAAAGTGAACACCCAGGTAAATGCGTGAAAGACCAATAAAGAAGACCAGCAGCACCGCGAAGACGTAAGCCCATTTTTTGCGGATAGTCGTGGCGATGATACCCCAGATGGCTGCCGAATTTTGAGAATGCCCAGAAGGCATCCCAAATGAAGTTTCTGAGGAATAGGCGCGTACACCACTGTCAACCCAGTATGGGCGTGGAGTAAGAAAGAGCATCTTGAGGATGGAGTTCAAACCTCCGCTAAGAATTAACATCATCCCGGCGCGAAAACCAATGACCGGGTCAATGCTCCAGTAAAGCGCCGGCATCACCAGTAAAAAGAACAGTTCGCTGCCCAGAAAGGTGAACGCCTGCATGGGGTATTCCAACCAACCGCCCAGGTTTTGCCAAAACAGTGTGACAAGAATTTCAAAATCAATTAACGCTTCCATTGTTTCCTCCCAAATGATGAGCCAATGAAGTCAAGTTTAAACCTGTACAACCCGATTGCGGATGGTTTCCATACGGGCTTCAGCCAACCCAGGCAACGAAGCAGATAGAGAAAACGGGCCGCTGGCTTCTCTTTTGAGTGAAGCGGTGGCGCTGCCGGTAATTGCCGCGCTGAGGGGGTCATAGGTGTGCTGGTAAGCCATCAGGAACGCGCCGCAGAAAACCTCGTTTTCGCCTGTTGGGTCGCTCGCCTGCACTGGATAATCTGGAACCAAATACTTGTGTGAAGAATAAGCATCATGGAGCAGGTATCCGCCCTGTTGTCTTTTAACCACTACCGCCCGACAGCCATAACTGCACAGAGCTGCTGTCATCTCCCACAGGTCATGAGCCCGGATGCGAAAGAGGTTGCGCAGTTCCGCTTCTTTCACGAAAATTGCGGTTGCGTCTTTGCTTAATACAACGACATCTTCAATTCGTTCCGGCACCATGGTTGACCGATGAGGTTGCAAGGTGACATTCCGAATCGAGCCTTTCTCCAACATGGCAGACAGTTTAATCTGACTGTCGCCATCAAGTGGGCATATATGCGCCGCGGCGGCTTCCATATACTCATCTGGTATCTTTTCCAGCAGAAGACGGGAGTAATGGGAGAGCCTATCGAGCGACCCATCTTCAGGAGTGTATTGGTAATCCAATAATTCCTGAGGAAAGGTCAGGTGATGAGAAGCATAAATCGCCGCGGGGTTATCATAAAGGCAGGTACGCTCATCCAAGTAAGCCTGAAAAGCACGTAAATCCAGCGCTTCACCCGTGGTTTTTATTCCGCGCACATCAAGCCCTTTCTTTATCAGCGCCTCGATCCATGCCGCTGGAACGCTATGATCGATAACCCCCAGCAAACCGGCCTTCTCTCCCCAAAAATGAAGCGCGGCGGCAGCGTAAAGGAGGGAGCCGCCTGGTTTGTTGGAGGTTGCCCTGCCATTCACATCGATGATAAATTCCCGCTGAATTTGACCGGCAACCAAAAACTTTACATCGTTTCTTTTGTTCATTAACTAAGCGGTATCTATTTTGTTGGCTGGAAATGATGTTAGCGCGGAAATTATCGGTGACCGGTTTCTGAAATCAGCTTGAGAAGTGTGACAATACCCATGCCGATCTTGGCGCCGTCTCCAGTGGTGAGCAAGCGGGTTTCACCACTCTCCTCCTGCTTTTTTACAACCAAATAAGCAGCTGCCAGACCAGTTAATAAACCAATTGAACCGCCGATAAGGAAAGTCAGAGATTTCCAGTTCGGGTTACGAGACATAATCACTCCTTTGGTGAAGATTTTATATGTAGCGCCAGGTGCAGCAAACGCGTGATCCCGGCATTTACCGATCTGACCTGGATAAATGGAGCGGTAATTGCCTGCGTGAATTTCGCGTTGTGGATTATTAGCACCCGGCTATACTTCCCGGCAGCAACCAAATAGGGGGTAATGAAATGGCGTGTTTTTTTAAGTAACCAGATACATAAGAAAAGAAAGGCTAGGGGGATCAGTCCAAGGAACAACCAGGGAAGGATCAAGAAAATGGTTGAGATGATGGACCAATCAGCTGCATTGCTTTGAGGTGTGCCTGCTGATACGATGACCAAGATTAATCCAGCCAGCACGGCAAAAGTCGTTCCCAGGATTGGCAAAAGGATTTGCCAGAAGACCTGCCTGCGGTGAATTTGCGCTGCAGGGCGAATGGCGGGTGGGATAGGCTGATGTTTTTCCATGCACCCATTTTAGCATTAATCACCTGTCTAGATCTTTGAAGAAGGGGGAAAATGATGAGAAATTCAAAAATAATGTATAATACTCCTCGTAAGACGTGATGTACTGGCACAATAATTGCGAGTAGCAAGCTGGCTTTTCGATAAGAATACTGGGTCGAAAAAAATTTTTACACTCCGGATGGAGTTGGATGTAGATTAAATAAATAGAGATTGGATAATGATTCTCGAATTCATGAACTCTACAAGATTTCAAATAACACCACGGGGACAGGTATTTATTTTGAAAAATCATCATCGGGCTATCTGTTCCAGGGCGTCAGGGAAATCGATCCAATTGAAACATCCATGAAGTAAAAATACACAAACTGTGATTGATTGAGTCACAGAAAACCAGTTTATTTCGAACAGCCAGAAGACCATTTTGGAATTTTGGCTTTTTTGTTTTACGATGATGACTGAGAAGACGATAACCGCGATCAGAGTTCAAAAACGCAACCCCGAACGAGTCAATATTGACCTGGACGGCGACTTTGCTTTTGGCCTTTCACGGATTACTGCGGCGTGGTTAAAGATCGGAGACAGGCTAACCCAAGAGCGCATTGACGCATTACAGCGCGAAGACGCCATTGAGGTTGCCTACCAGCGCGCGCTGTTGTTGCTCGGGTATCGAGCCAGGAGCGAACAGGAGCTGCGCCGGAAACTGACAGAAAAAAACTTCAGCACTGAACAGGTGGACCAGGTGGTGCGGAAGTTGAAACAGACGAACCTGATTCATGACGGTAGTTTTGCCCGCGCGTGGGTTGAGAACCGTAATAACTCGCACCCGCGCAGTCAGCGCCTGATGCGTTATGAATTACAGCGAAAAGGGGTTGCTGAAGAGGATATACAACGCGCTATCAAAACTTCCGCGCCTGATCAAGAACTGGCCCTACGCGCAGCTGAAAACTATTCTCGAAGGCTGACCGGGTATGACTTCAAAGTCTTTCGAAATCGATTGAGCGGGTTCCTGGCAAGGCGAGGTTTTTCTTATGAAGTCATCGCACCGGTGGTTTCCGCCCTGTGGGAGCAGCGAAGTGCTAACAATAATACTGACGAAGAAAAAGAGGAAGAATAAACATGGGAAAAATTGAAACGGGACTGATCTTACTGTTTGTTTTAGGAGCGTTGTTGCTCGCAGCGCTGCTAACGATATTGCTGGTAAACGTATACAAATCAAAATTTAAAAAAGAACAAAATGAAAAAGTGGACGCTGTAATACTTACAGCGGTTGAGAAGGCGAAAACGATTGAACTGGAAGCGCGGGACAAAGCGCTGAAGGTGCTGCAAGAATCTGAGCAGGAAGCGAACCGGCGGCGGCAGGATATTTTAAGAGAAGATGACCGGCAGCAGAAAAGGCGCGCCGAGCTGGATCATCGCCTTGAGAGGCTTGAGCTCCGCGAACAAAACTTGAATAAGCGCCAAAGCGCGCTGGATAAAAGAGCCAATGAAATCGAAAGGTTGTACGCTGAACAGCTGGAGGAATTGCAACGCATCGCCCAAATGACGATGGATGATGCCAAGCAAGTCTTAATGACCGAAGCAGAAAAAGAAGCGCGTAATGATATGGCGCGCATTATTCGTTCCATCGAGGCTGAAGCCCGAACCGAAGGAGATAAAAGAGCCCGCGAGATCATCACCGATGCCATTCAACGGGTCGCTTCGGAACACGTGGTGAGCGTTTCTACTTCGCTGGTGACGCTGCCTAATGAAGAAATGAAAGGCCGCATTGTTGGGCGAAATGGGCGAAATATCCGCGCTTTTGAACAGGCGGCTGGGGTGGATGTCATCGTGGACGATACACCCGAAGCAGTGACCATCAGTTGTTTTGACCCTGTGAGGAGAGAAATCGCCAGGCGTTCACTGGGCCGTCTGATCAATGATGGCAGAATTCACCCCGCTCACATTGAAAAGATTTTGGCTGAAGAGGAACGCGAAGTAGAGAAAGCCATCGTGGAGGCAGGCGAAGAAGCCGCTTTTGATGCCGGAGTAGCAGGGATGCACCCCGAAGTATTGAAAATGCTCGGGAGGCTGAAATTCCGCACATCTTACGGGCAGAACCAGCTGGCGCACGCGGTGGAGGTGGCCAGGCTTTCAGCGGTGTTGGCCGCTGAATTGGGCGCAGATGTTGAGGTAGCCCGTACAGGCGGTTTACTGCATGACCTGGGTAAAGCGATGGATCACAATACCGAAGGCACGCATGCTCAGTTAGGCGCGGATTTTGCCCGGCGTTACGGGGTGAACTCGAGGGTGGTGAACGCGATGGCCTCCCACCATCACGAGGTGGAACAGGAATCCATCGAGGCGGTCATTGTAGAAGCGGCTGACGCTATCTCAGGCGCGCGGCCGGGGGCCAGGCGTGAAGACCTGGAACAATACATCAAACGCCTGCGCGCGCTGGAAGAAATCGCTAACTCCTTCAAGGGAGTACAACAAAGTTACGCCATTCAGGCTGGGCGCGAGGTGCGCATCATCGTTCAACCCGACGAAATTGATGACCTCGCTTCAACCCGCCTGGCGCGAGATATTGCCAAGAAGGTGGAAGAGAGTATGCAGTATCCAGGTCAGATAAAAGTGACCGTTATTCGCGAAACTCGCGCTGTGGAATTTGCCAAATAAAATGTAGAGACTGAATTAAGGGCTCTCCGAAACCGGGGAGCCTTTTTTTTCTGACCAGGGCATGATCTCCTCGAAGAAATCGAGACCGTGCCAGCTTTTCACTTCCATGCGGCTCAAGTAATAGAGGGTGGATCGACTATGTGTTGCTGTTGAGCCCAATCCAACCGCGGAGGTGTATCCCGCGCTGAAGGTGTAGTTCATTACGCCAATGTCTGCCACGCCGTAGGGATAGGCGAAGGTGAGAATCTCAATCCCGAGAACTTTCTCAAGATATGCTTTGGAAGCGGTAATCTCCTCTTGCCATCCGTCGCTCTTGGTTAGGTCAATGTGGTTTAAGCCATGCGAACCGATCTCCCAACCCTGGTCAATCAATTCTTTCAACTGCTCCGCGCTGAGGTTGCCTTGCGCATTCACCGCATTGGCGACGATATACGCGGTTCCCTGGAACCCATATTTGCGCAAAATCGGGTAGGCGTTTTCGTAAAGGTCGAGCCAGCCATCATCGAAAGTGATGATGACCGGTCGCCCGGGGGCGGTTCCACCTTCGCGGATCAGATGAGCCAGTTCGGTGACGGTGATGGTTTGATACCCATTTTGATAAAGCCAGTTCATCTGTTCATCCAACGCGCTGGTGGTCACCGAATACTGGGTTTGCAGGGTATCAGAAACATGGTGATACAGCAATATGGGAACGGTTACTTCGCCGGGCCCCAACTCTTGCGGGGCAAACTGGAGATGTTCTTCAGGCGTTACGATTTCTTCGGTTGGCAAAGGCGTGGGTGTAGGAGGGGGAGTGGTAGTAGGAGTAGCGGAAGCAGGAACCTGGGGCTGAAACGGGGTCATCGTTGCCGTCAATTCTGCTGATGAACTGACCGTCTGGTGTGAGCAACCAGTGATGACGACGGAGGTGATCAAAAGAAGAGCAAAGCCTAAACCTCTAAAATATTTGCCCATAGTGCAGAAATTATAATCAATTATTTTTGAAAATAGGGATTGAGTTGCATTTCTGACTCCACGGTGGTGAAGGGACCATGACCTGGGATCAATACCGTTTGCGGTGGCAGCGAGAAGATTTGGGTAATGATGCTGGTTTTCAACACTTCAAAACTACCACCTGGCAGATCAGTGCGCCCCACTCCCTGATGGAAAATAAGGTCGCCCACTACCGCAGTATGGAGACTTTCCATGTAAAAAACAACAGAACCAGGTGAGTGGCCAGGCGTGTGCCTGATTTGAATTTGCCCGTCACCCAAATGGATGGTTTGATTCTCTGTGAGGAAGATGTCAGGGTCTTCGGGGACGGCTATTGGTATGCGAAAATGAACCGCCCCTCCTCCGGCTCGCCACAAAGCCAGATCGCTCTCGTGCAGACCGACCTTTGGTTTGGGGTGCAGCTTGGTGAGCAGGTAAGCGAGACCAGCGAAGTGATCAAAATGCCCGTGGGTACAAAGTATCATTTCCACTGACAGCGAGTTATTGTTGATAAATGTGAGCACTTGCTCTGGCTCAAAAGAAGGATCCATAATGATAGCATGGCGGGTTTCATCATCATGCAGGATGACCACATTGCTACTCATCATACTGGACGTAAAGGTATCAATTTTCAGGCTCATGCAAGCGACCTCTTTTTTGTCTCACAAGGACGGTCAGGTTCAAGATAATCGTGATTGAGATAATAACCAGGGAAACAGAGAAAATCGACAATGGGTTATTCTTGTAAAGCACCCCGGCTATTACAGGCGCAATTATAACTGCGATGGCGTTCATGGTCTCTACCATACCGTAAGCCAGGCCGGTCTGGCGTGGGTTAACCAGGGTTCGGGAGATGGCGAGCACCATGGACCGGCACAGCCTGTAACCGCCGATGAAAAAATACCCGAAGCCGAACCAGAAAGGCACGCGGGCGAAAAGAAATGTAAGTGAAAAGACCAGCACCCAGGCCTGACCGATGATAAAGCCGATGACCGAGGGCAAACTTCCCAGGGCAAGGGTGGCAACGGCGTTCCCCAGGCTGCCGACAGCGCCGAGGATCCCGATCATGGAGCGCGAAAACGCCTGTTGATTTTGCAGGAAACTGGGGGTGAAGGGTTGCGGCAAATAGATGGCGAAGATACTCAGCAGAGTGATCACCAGGAAAGCAAAGAAACGCGGATTTTTCAATGTCCCCTTTGTGGCGGCATCAACCTGGTCCGCGTGATGGGTTTCTGGCGCTTGAGAGGTGAAAAGGACGATAATGGTGGAGATTATAAAAATAATGGCGGCTACCATATAAACGGTCTTCAACCCCAAGCGGTCGGCGATCAATCCCCCGCTGATGGGACCCAGCACCGCCCCAAGGTGGTAAAAACCTGAAGGGAAGGTAAGCGCCCGTCCCACGCTCCAATCGCCGCGCACTTTAGTGATATAGCTGTTCATAGGGGCGACCACAAAACTGGTCAGACCGTAAAGAATCAGGCCGACCACGAACGTGGGCAGGGTGTTGGCCAGCGCCATTGTCCAGGCAGCAGAGGTTCCTAAAAACCACGAAGCCCACATGATCGACCTGGAACCGAAACGATCTGAAAGATACCCTGAGGGTATTTGGAAGACCGTCATCGCGACACCCATCACGCCGAAAATACTGCCAATCATTACCGGGTCCGCGCCAAATTCTTGCAGGTACAACGGTTGGAAGTAAATAAACAGCCCTTCGCCCATCCCCCAGGCGAACAGGGAGATTGTCACCAGCAGCAGGTTGCGATTCATGCGTCTTTTAAGACCTGCTTCAAGAATGTTCCAACCTGAGAGAAGATCCTTTCTCTTTCTGGCTCACAAATGATCACATGTCCGCTGTCTTCAATCCAGAAGCTGGTTTTTTCGGCTGTTGGCAGGCGATTGTAAATCGTTTCAAGGCTTTCTGGCGGAATCCCCCGGTCTGCTCTTGATTGCACCAGCATAACGGGTACGCGGATGTTCTCAAGTTCACCCTGCATGAGCTTGATCAACCTGTCCAGCTCGATGATCGCCCGGCTTGGGTAATAGGGGTAATCCTTATGCTCCTGCGCTGCCGCGAGGTTGCGCCAGTCAGGTTTTCCTTTCTTGATGGGTAGATTCAACCTACCGATAAGCGGTAACAACCAGGCACGCGGATCATGAGGGAGTGAACAGGGAGCGGAAAAGGTAACCGCCGCGCGGCAATCAAAGCGAGCCGCGGCGATGAGGGCAAGCACACCGCCCATTGACAGGCCCATTACGACCTGTGTGTCTGTACACCCTTTTAACAGGTTCAAACCATCTTCAACGCTGGCGATCCAATCGTCAGCGCGCGCACGGCTCATGTCTTGCGGATTTGTGGCATGACCGAACAGTCGCGGAGCAAGAACAGTATAACCCTCAAGAGCCAGCGCGTCTGCCAGCATGCGCATTTCTTTTGGCGTGCCAGTGAAACCATGAATGAGCAGGCATCCTGTTTTTCCTGCGGGGATGAAAAAGGGTTCGGCAGTCGCCATGGTTAAGGTTTTAGTCATTTGGAGCTCCAGATGTTTTCTTAGAGAATCATCAGTTCGCGCGAAAGGTCGCTGAATGATTCGCAGCCGGTATACGTAATTACCAGGTTGTCTTCAATACGCACACCCCCTTGCCCGGGCAGATAGATGCCTGGCTCAACCGTGTAGGTCATCCCCGGGCGTAATGCTAGTGAATTCCCGTTGAAGATGTAAGGCGGTTCATGGTCTTCCAACCCCAGCCCATGACCAGTACGGTGAGTGAAAAAGGCCCCGTATCCCGCGCCTTCAATCACTGCTCGGGCGGCCAAATCCACCTCTCCAGCAGTCGCTCCAGGTTTACTGGCAGCACGGCCGGCAGAGTTGGCCTGTTTCACCGCTTCGTAGATGGCTTTTAGCTCGGAATCTATTTCGCCGATAGCGAAAGTGCGCGTCAGGTCTGCGCAATAACCGTTCGAGCGCGCGCCCCAATCGATGACCAGCAAATCTCCTGATTGGAGAGGGCGCCCTGTGGGTACCAGGTGCGGGTTGGCGCTGTTCGGCCCTCCCGCCACGATGGGCTGAAACGGCAGCTCAGGATCAGAACCATTCCGCAGCAGTTGAATGGTCAGTTCAGCTGCGATCGCTTTTTCGTTCACACCTGGTTTGACCAGCGGGAGAATATCCAGCAGGGAACGTTGGGCGATTTGCACTGCTCTGCGCATTTCGCTGATCTCATCCATCTCTTTCAATAGGCGCAACTCTGAAGTGACAGGGCTGGCCGAGGTGAACTCAGCAGATGGGACAGCCTGCTGGATATAATTCAATTCGAGGTAGCGCATCCTCATGGGCTCAACACCAATCGTTGCCTGGTCAAGGTGTAACGGCGCCAGGGCCTGCCTGTAGGCATCCACCCAGGCGGAGGGATCGTCCTTGTAAGCTGCTGAGCGCAACGAGATGCGAGAAGTAGCCAGTTTCCCCTGTTCCAGTTCGGGCAGAATCAGCAAGGGCGGCTCATCAAGGGTGTAAATCAGCATGGTTGGTCGTTCCATCAGGTGAAAATCCAACCCGGTGAGGTAAGCAAGCGTGGGTCCCGGGTTCAAGATGATGGTTTTAAGCTGGTGTTGCTTCATTAATTCGTGTAAGTGGGCGAATCTTTTTTCTGTCATCGATGAACTCCTGAATAAGAGGATTATAGCCTGAAGCAGGATTGGAGAAAAGCATACATCCTAAATTTCTTTAGCCAATTTCTTTCTTGACACTGCGCCATGTCTCGATTAAAATCTGGCTACCTTTGTGAACGGGCCTGTAGCGCAGTTGGGAGCGCGCTTCAATCGCACTGAAGAGGCCGGGGGTTCGAATCCCCCCAGGTCCACTAGCACGGCAGGCTCGAGCAACAAACGGGTAATATCCGGGCCCATAGCGCAGTTGGGAGCGCGTCTCAATGGCATTGAGAAGGCCGGGGGTTCGAATCCCCCTGGGTCCACTAGAGCGAACGCAGGAGTAGTAGGTCATCCGACAGCGAGCCGGGAGAGCGAGGTGGGAGCCCGGTGTGTGTTGCGGAACACATGGACCGAACTCGCCTGAAATCCGAGAGGATAGCTTTTCCGGTGAAGTGCAGTAACCGGTAACGGGTAAGCCCGTTAGCGCTAATAAGCGGTCTGCGTCAACTGCAGGCAAGCAGGGTGGTACCGCGGAGGATTCCTTCGTCCCTGTAGGGAAGAAGGTTTTTTATTTTAATGCTTTGATTGGAGAGAAGAATGGCCCGCCAAGTTCCAGAATATATCCCCGCAGAAATTGAGCCCAGGTGGCAGCGCCAATGGGAGGCAGCCGGTCTTTATCATGCGGATATTGATAAGAAGCGCCCCAAGTTTTACGCTCTTACCATGCTGCCTTATCCTTCAGGAGACCTTCACATTGGTCATTGGTATGCAATTTCGCCCTCTGACGCGCGCGCGCGTTACAAACGCATGAACGGCTTTAATGTTATGTTCCCGATGGGTTTTGATGCGTTCGGCTTGCCGGCTGAGAACGCTGCCATCAAACACAACATACACCCGCGTAAGTGGACTTACGCCAACATCCAAAAAATGCGTGAACAATTCCGCAGTATGGGAACGATGATCGATTGGCGCAGGGAGATCGTGTCTTCTGATGAGAAATTCTACCGCTGGACGCAGTGGTTTTTCATCCAGCTGGTCAAACATAATCTCGCTTACCAGAAACTATCTCCGGTGGACTGGTGCCCCCACTGTAATACCACCCTGGCGCGGGAACAGGTGTGGGGAGATGACCGCCACTGCGAGCGTTGCGGTACACCGGTAATCAAAAAAGACCTTAAACAATGGTTTTTCAAGACAACCCGTTACGCTGATGAACTGGTCAATTACGATGGGCTTGATTGGCCTGAGAGAGTGCGCACGCTGCAGACGAACTGGATTGGCAGGTCAGAAGGCGCGCTGGTGACCTTTAAAACTGAAGTAGGAGATGCGCTGGAGGTCTTTACCACCCGCCCGGATACCCTGTGGGGGGTTACGTTCATGGTATTGGCGCCGGAACATCCACTGGTGGAGAAGCTAACCACAATTGAGCAAAGGGCAGAGGTGGAACAATACGTTTTGGACGCTTCTCGCCAATCAGATATTCAACGCGAATCGACAGAAAAAGAAAAGAGCGGCATTTTTACCGGTGGATACGCCATTAACCCCGTTAATGGGGAAAAGATCCCGGTTTGGATCTCTGACTATGTGCTGATGACCTATGGCACGGGCGCCATCATGGCGGTACCTGCCCATGATGAGAGAGATTTCGATTTCGCCAGGAAGTTTCATCTGCCGCTGCGTATTGTCATTCAGCCACCAGGGTTACCCGAATTGAAAAGTGAAGACGTGACCATGCCTTTGCCTGCTTTTGGCACCATGGTCAACTCAGGGGAACTGAGCGGAACCCCAGCGGAGCAATCTTTTCGCCGGGCCGTCGCATACGTGGAAAAGATCGGCGCCGGAAAAGCAGCCACCAACTACCGCCTGCGCGACTGGCTTATATCACGGCAGCGCTACTGGGGCGCGCCTATCCCCGTTGTCCATTGCCCGGATTGCGGCGCCGTCACTGTGCCTGAAGACCAGCTCCCCGTCCAATTACCTGATGATGTGGAGTGGAAGCCAACCGGGGAAAGCCCCTTAAAACTGCACCCGACCTGGCGATTCACCACCTGCCCGCAATGCGGTAAGCCCGCAGAACGCGAAACCGACACGATGGATACATTCGTGTGCTCATCCTGGTATCATCTGCGCTACCTCAGCCCGGATTACGATAAAGGCCCTTTTGACCCGCAGGAATACGATTATTGGATGCCAGTGGACATTTACACCGGCGGCATTGAGCATGCCAACATGCATCTTATCTACACCCGGTTTTTTCACAAAGCCTTGCGCGATATGGGTCTCACAAAAGGCAATGAGCCCATGCTGCAACTGCGCAACCAGGGGATGGTGCTGGGAGAAGATTCAGAAAAGATGTCAAAGAGCCGCGGAAACGTGGTCTCTCCGGATGACCTGGTTCACACCTATGGGGCGGATGCAACGCGCGCTTACCTGATGTTCTTCGCCCGCTGGGACATGGGAGGACCGTGGAGCAGCGGGGGGATTGATGGCGTGATGCGCTGGCTGAGGCGCGCGTGGAGCCTTGTTCTGGAACCCGGGCAGACTGGCGCGGTCAACGAGGAGTCGGTAAAAACACTGCGCCGAAAAGTACACCAGACCCTGCGCTCGGTTTCCAGGGATTTTGAGCAGTTTGAATTCAATACGATTATCTCCAGCCTGATGGAACTTTCAAACGAGATGGCGCATCTTAAGGATAGTGTTTATGGTAGTGATGCATGGAAAGAAGCCATTGAGATCTATCTTCAGATGATGGCGCCGGTGGTGCCGCACATTGCAGAAGAACTGTGGCAGCGAATCCACAAGCCATATTCCGTTCATACCAGCCGCTGGCCAAGCGTGGATGAGAAGGCTGCCGCGGACGAAGAAATCACCCTGGTGGTGCAGTTGAACGGTAAGGTGCGGGACCGTATCACCGTACCGGTAGATATCAGCGAAGAGGAAGCTAAAACCCGCGCGCTTAAAAGCGACATTATTCAGAAGCAAATGGAGGGTAAAGAAGCCCGTCAGATCATTTATGTCAAAGGGCGGCTGATCAATATCGTGGTGTGAGCCGCACGAAGAGAAGAAGTATGCTGGCTGCCGGCTTTTAGCGCAGCCAGTTTTTTTTTAACTTCCAGCGCGTGTTCCATTATAATGAACTTGACTATCAAGAAGAAAAAGCGAGGTGAATATGCTGCTTGGTGAAATGACCTGGATGGAAGTGGAGCAATACCTTAAGAGAGATGACCGGATCATGCTGGTGACCGGCGCGACCGAACAGCATGGCTATATTTGCCTGGAAACTGACATCAAGATCCCGCTGACCCTGGCCAGCCATGCCTCAGAAAGAACAGGCGTGTTGGTGGCACCGCCGTTGAATTTTGGCTGTTCCTCGTATTTCGTCGACTTTCCCGGCACCATCAGCTTCAGAGTGCAGACACTGATCAACGCAGTGGAAGATATGGTCAGGTCTGTGCATCATCAGGGGTTCAAACGCATCCTGTTTGTGAACGGTCATGGCGGGAATGACCCGGCCAAACTGGCGCTGGGAGAGCTTGTGAATGAATTACCTGACCTGCAGGTGAGCTGGTACGATTGGTGGAAATCCTCCTCAGTGGCGGCCGTGGCAGAAGCACACGGATTGGGGATGTATCATGCGTCCTGGATGGAAGCTTTTCCATTTTTAAGGAGAAGCGGTATGCCGGATGGCATCAAAGAAGCCTTCAAACCGCTTCAAATCCTGCCTTCAAAGAAAGTTCGCGCAGCCCTGGTCGACGGGGTTTATGGGGGGGCATTCCAGGCAAGCGATGAAATCATGAATGAGGTTTTCAACGCTGCGCTGCAGGACGTGCTGGGGTTACTTGAGTTTAAGATGAGCTAACGCATCCACATGAGAATCCATCCCCGTCTTTTCAAGGAAGCGAGGAAAAACGGGCTGTTATTTCTCCTGACAGCCCTTGCTTCTTTCCTGGCGGGAGGGATCGCGGTAATCCAATCCTACCAGCTGAGCCGCGTCATTTCCGGCGTGCTTATCGATCAACGCACGCTTAAGGAAGTCAGTTCGATCCTGCTGTTCATTCTCTTGCTGATCTTCTCTCGTGTGGTCTTGACCATCATTTCAGAGGCGCTGGCCGGCAGGATGACGATCGCGATCAAGCAAAGATTACGGGCTGAACTCCTGGATAAGGTCAATCGGCTGGGGCCTGAGTTTCTTAAAAATGAAAAAACAGGAGAACTGACCACCACCGCGCTTCAGGGGGTTGACGCGTTAGACGCCTATTTTTCGCAATATCTCCCGCAAGTATTAATCTCCGTGGCCTTGCCGCTGACCATCCTGGCGGTGGTGTTCCCAATGGATCTTTTAACCGGGATTATCTTCGTTTTCACCCTGCCTTTGATTCCAGTATTCATGGTCCTGATCGGCTGGGCATCAGAAGCGCTAACAAAGCGACAATGGAAAGCGCTCACATACCTGGGGAATTATTTTCTGGATACATTGCAGGGGATCGCAACATTAAAAATGCTCGGACGCAGCAAGGAGCGGGGAAACGAAGTACGCGATGCCAGCGAACGTTATCGCCTGGCCACGCTGGCGGTGCTGCGGGTGACATTCATTTCGGCGCTGGCGCTGGAACTGATCGCCACGATCTCCACCGCCGTGGTGGCAGTGGAGATCGGGTTACGGCTGCTTTACGGGCGTATCGCATTCCAACAGGCTTTTTTTATTTTGTTGATCGCCCCTGAGTACTACCTTCCCCTGCGCAACCTCAGCGCCCGATACCACGCTGGAATGACCGGGGTGACTGCGGCGCAAAAGATATTTGAAATTCTGGATGTTCCTGAGCCTGCTCGCCAGCCGGTTCTTTCAATAGAGAACCTTGAGCAAGTCTTTCGTACAGATTACAGGCTAAGGGTCAGTAACCTGTACTATTCTTACCCGGGAATGGGTTCTCACTCCATTCAGGATATTTCTTTCTGTATGCAAAAAGGGCTGCATTATGCCCTGGCGGGTCGAAGCGGTTCTGGGAAAAGCACTTTAGCGCGCATCCTGTTGGGGTTTATTGAGCCTCAGGAAGGCCAAATTTGGGTAAATGGGTCACAAGTGCAGGCGTATTCACTGGAAGACTGGAGGAGGTTCGTTGGCTGGCTACCTCAAACCCCCTTCATCTTCAATGACACGCTGTTCAACAACGTGACTTTAAGAGACACCCGGTTTTCTACCAGTGATGTGGAGCGAGCCCTGCGATTGGCCGGCTTAGCTCAACTGCTTGCCACGCTGCCGCTGGGGTTGCATACTCCGTTGCTGGAAGGAGGGGCCCGCTTCAGCGGAGGTCAGCTTCAGCGCGTGGCATTGGCGCGCATCTTCTTACGCCAACCCTCATTGCTTGTGTTGGATGAGCCCACCTCGCACCTTGACCCTGGATTGGCGCGTGCACTGGATGATACGTTCAAGACTCTGCTGCAAGACCGAACGACATTGACCATTGCGCACAGGCTTTCAACCATTGAGCAAGCAGATGAAGTGATCTTTCTTAAAGACGGGCAGATTGGAGCGATTGGAAAGCACGCCACCTTACTGGAAACCTGCCCGGATTATGGCGCGTTTATTCACGGGTCGGGGGTACTGGCGTGAAAGGGCTTTGGCGAGTTTGCATCATCCTTAAGGAATTCTCAGGGCAGGTCTTTCTCTCGCTGATACTTGGTGTTGCTGCCGTTGCCGCGGGGATCGGGTTGTTGGGTACCTCTGCTTTTCTCATTGCCAGCGCAGCCTTTCAACCTTCGATCGCGGAATTACAGGTGGCCATCGTGGGAGTGCGCTTCTTCGGTATCAGCCGCGGCGTTTTTCGCTACCTGGAACGGTTGGTTTCGCATTCTGTCAACCTGCATGTGTTGACCAGGTTGCGCGAGGATTTCTACAAGCGTGTTGAACCCGGCGCGCCGGCAAATTTATTTTCTCAACAGGGCGGGGATATGCTGCAGCGGGTGATGGGAGACCTGGAAACGCTGGAGAATTTTTATATTCGCACTATCGCCCCTGTTGTGATCGCTCTGGTGATCCTCGCTGGTGTGAGCCTTTTCATCGGTGGTTATGCTTTACAGCTGGGTTTGATCATGGCTGCTGGGATGGGTATCAGCGGGTTTATTCACCCCGCGTTAGCGGTTTTTATTTCACGAAGCCCCATCATCCAGCTGAGCAGGTCGAAAGCCGCGGCATCAGCCAGGTTGGTTGAAACGTTGCAAGGATTGGAAGACATCCAGGTTTATAACGCCCAGGCGCCATACCTTGAAGCGCTGCTGGGTGAATTTCGATGGTCTGCGGTGCTGCAAAAGCGCCTGGTGAATCTCAATGCTGTCAGCAGCGGGTTGGCGTTACTGTTCACCCATCTGACTGTGTTGTTATTGTTATGGGTGGGTATTCCCCTGGTCAGCGCCGGGCAATTTTCTGGCATTTCGCTTGCAGTGATCACACTGGTAGCGTTAGCCAGCTTTGAAGCGGTATCCGCGATGCCCGCGGCTGCACTTCATCTCAATGCCAGCGCGGCAGCCGCCAACCGGCAATTGACAATTGGCGAAGAAATGAGCGTCTACCCGCGGCTCACTAAAACACCGCGAAACATACAGCGACCAGAACTGGCTTTTGAAGCAGTGCGTTTCACCTACCCGAATGCTCAACGACCTACCTTGGAGGACATTCATTTTAAGATAACGAGCGGCTGCAAGACAGCCCTGGTTGGCGCCAGTGGTGCAGGGAAAACCAGCCTGGTGAATTTATTGCTTAACTTTGAGCAGCCGCAAGAGGGGAGCATCCAACTGAATGGGGTCAAGCTTGCTGAAATGGATGCAGAAGAGAGCAGGTCCTGGTTCGCGGTGTTACCGCAATCAGTGTATCTATTTAATGATTCCCTGCGCGGCAACCTGGCGCTGGCAAAAGCGGACGCGAGCGATGAAGAGCTGATCAGCGCGCTGCGGGCGGCATGCCTTTCTGCATGGTACGAGTCGCTGCCGGAAGGGCTGGACACCTGGGTTGGAGAACATGGGGTGAAAATGAGCGGTGGAGAACGGCAGCGGCTGGCGATGGCTCGCGTGCTGCTGCAGGATCGAGCGTTCATCATCCTCGATGAACCCACCGCCAACCTCGACCCTGCTACTGCGCGGAAGATGATGGATCAGCTTTTTACCAGATCGCCCAACAATGGGCTGCTGCTGATCACTTATGATTTGGGATTGCTGCGCGAGATGGATGAAATACTGGTGCTCAGCGAGGGTACCATCACACAACGCGGCAGGATGGATTCATTACTGAAAGCAGGCGGGGAATTTAAACATATCTTTGAAATGGAAAACAACAAAATTCGCGATTCGTGAGTGCCAACCGCAAACTGTGCAGGTTTATAATCGGGATATTACCGCGTCGATGGCTTCGTGTGAAATCGCGCCGGGTCGAAGGATTCTGACCTCATCTGTAGAGCAATCCACAACGGTGGAGGGAACGCCCCCGGGGCAGCGCCCGCCATCCAAAATGAGCGGGACCCGCCCGTTCAACTGGTTCAAGACATCTCCGGCATTATGCGGGTTATTCTTCCCACTCAGGTTGGCTGAAGTGGTAGCGAGAGGGCCAAATTTATTCAGCAGCTCAAGCGCGATGCTGTGATTGGGCATCCGGATGCCGATCGAGCTTCCCGCAGAGAGTAACTCTGGGAGGTCTTTCTTTTTTGGTACCACGATGGTTAGCCCGCCTGGCCAAAAGTGCTCAATTAATTTACGCGCGCTGGCAGAAAGGAAATCTGTGAGCAAATCCAAATGCCCGTTATCTCCGATAAGCACAGCAATGGCTTTATTGGCGTCGCGCCCCTTGGCTTCAAACAACTTGATAATGCCTGGAGAATAGAAGGCGTTGGCTCCCAGACCGTAAACAGTATCGGTAGGGAAAGCCACGATTTCTCCCTCTGTTAACAGGTCGAGAGCGGTTTCGATGGAAGCGGGGTTATCTGCGGGTAAGGTTATGGTCTGCATTGAATAACCTGTTTCACAGCTGGATTTTAAGAAAACGATTAATAGAAGCCAAGTCCTTGATGAAGGAAATACGGGCGTCAGGGAAGCGACGAGCGGCGATGCTGCTGACCAGGTTATCTTGATTATATTGTATTTCCAGAATTGCACATCCACCTGGCAACAGATGGTGTGGCATTGTATCGATCAGTCTGGTAATGAGTTCCGTTCCATCAGAACCGCCATCCAGGGCTTCCCGCGGCTCGTACTTAACCACGCTTAACGAATTGAGATCAATGGATGGGATATAGGGAAGGTTGGCCAGCACCAGGTGGAATTTTTGATCAACCTGTTCAAACAGGTCTGATTCAATCAAACGGATCTGATTTGCCACTTTATGGTAATGGACGTTGGCGGTGGCAACCGCCAGTGCAGCAGCGGAAATATCCACCGCGGTAACCTGCAAACCAGCCAGATTTTTTACCAGGGTGATGGAAATAGCGCCTGAGCCAGTGCCGATATCGATCACTTTTCTCTTCCCGGGATAAGCCTTCAGCCAGGCAAGGGCGTGCTCCACGAGTATTTCTGTTTCTGGCCGGGGAATGAGCACCCGGTTGTCGACGATGAAGTCCAGCCCAAAAAAGGACTTGTGCCCGGTGATGTACGCAAGGGGTTCTCCCAACAGCAGACGGTTGACCGCGTCTTCCATCAATTGATGTTGGGCGTCAGTGAGCACCGTTTCAGGATGAGAAATAACCCATGCAGTAGGTTGTTGTAAGAGATGAGAAGCAATGGCGTTGATTTCGATGGAAGGGAAATCCGTTTTTCCCTGCAACTGCGCTCGTTTTTGGGCGATCCAGCGGCCCAGATTAACTCTCGTCATAATCGCCGCTTGAAGAGAGGCGGTCTGTCTCATCGCGGAGAGCGAGTTCGTCAATGAAGAGGTCAATTTCGCCGGTCATCACGGCGGGTAAATTATAAGAAGAAAGGTTGATGCGGTGATCGGTCACCCGGCTTTGCGGGTAATTGTAAGTTCGAATTTTCTCTGAACGATCTCCGGTACCTACCTGGGAGCGGCGGTTTTCATCGCGCTCTTGGCGGCGTTTTTCCTCTTCAATTTCAAACAGCCTGGCGCGAAGAATGCCCATCGCCCTGAGCTTGTTCTGCAACTGAGACCTTTCATCCTGGCAGGCGACAACGATACCAGTAGGGATATGCGTGATACGCACCGCGGTGGCGTTTTTTTGCACGTTTTGCCCCCCCGCGCCGGAAGACCGAAATACATCGATGGTGATGTCGGATTCAGGAATCTGAACATCTACTTCTTCTACTTCTGCCATGACCGCGACCGTTACCGTTGAAGTGTGGATACGACCGCTGGATTCGGTGGCGGGAATGCGTTGAACGCGGTGCACGCCGGATTCAAATTTAAAACGCGAATAAGCCCCTTTGCCTTTGACCATGAAAATCACTTCTTTAAATCCGCCGATGCCCGTTTCGTTGGAAGAAATCATTTCCACGCTCCAGCCGCGGGCTTCGGCGTAATGCATGTACATACGCATCAACTCTGCGGCAAACAACCCCGCTTCGTCACCGCCGGCGCCGGCGCGGATTTCGATGAACACGTTGCGATCATCGCGCGGGTCGCGAGGAATGAGCAGGCGTTTCAGCTGTTTTTCCAGCTCTTCAATCTGAGGAGGAAGCGCTTCAATTTCGAGATTGGCGAGCGCGCGCATTTCATCATCGCCGCTTGATTCCAATTCTTTGGCCTGTTCCAATTGATTGAGCAGAGAGCGGTAGCGGGCTGAAAGCTGGATGACCGGCTCCAGTTCTGAACGTTCTTTGGCGAGTTCCACCACTTTTTGATAATCCTGGATATTCTCATCCATCAAGCGGGTCAGTTCGTTATAGCGGTTTTCGATAGCCGTGATTTTTTCGAGCATGGCATTCCTGAATAATTAGAATCGATCGCTCAGATTATACCAGCCTTCAAAAGCCATCCATCGAGCGCGAATTGACTCAAAAATAATCTTGCTATAGGAAACGACGGTGACTCAAAACGAATGTTACCCTAGGGCGACAACCGCGCAAAACGCCTTTGAGATCTTACATTTACCTTTTCTTACAGTTCGCTTAAAATGAGGAGGTAGAAAAATCACAGGAGGTAATGATGGCATGTACTGATAAGAAGGTATACCAGAGCAGCGAAGCGCCGGCGGCTATCGGCCCATATTCCGTTGCGGCCGGCGGCGGCCCATTTGTGTTCAGCGCAGGCCAAATCGGCATCGACCCTGAAACGGGCAATCTTGTCCCAGGCGGTATCGAAGAACAAACGCATCAGGTCTTTTCCAACCTATCCGCTGTGTTAAGGTCAGCGTCTTCTTGCCTGGAACATGTTGTGAAGACCACTGTTTTCCTGCGCGACATGAAAGATTTTCCTGCTATGAACAAAGTGTACGGCGGTTATTTCCCTTCCAACCCGCCGGCGCGCACCACGATAGCGGTCGCGGGTTTACCCAAAGATGCGCTTATCGAAATTGAGGTGGTGGCGCTGTTGTGTAAAGACGGCGATTGCGCATAACAGGCTGAGAATAGGATTTTTGACCCACCGATGGAACCGGTTAAAGTATCGGTCATCATCCCTTGCTATAACGAGGAAGCGACGATCGAGGAACTGCTCAGCGCGCTCCTCGCTCAAACTTACCCAATTGACCTTATGGAGGTCATCATCGCGGATGGAATGTCAACAGACCGCACCCGCGAGAAGATAACCGCCTTCAAAGCCGGGCATCCGCAACTGACCATAAGAGTGGTGGATAACCACCAGCGCACCATCCCGGCGGCACTTAACCAGGCAATACAGGCTTCTACGGGGGCGGTGTTAAGCCGTATGGACGCGCACGCCATACCAGCGCCGGATTACATCGAAAAATGCCTCAGGGCTTTAAACGCTGGCCTGGGGGAGAATGTGGGAGGGGTGATTAATATTCGCGCTGGAAGCGACACCTGGGTTGGGCGCGCCATCGCTGTGGCGACCGCGCACCCACTGGGGGTAGGTGATGCTCATTACCGCACGGCGACGAAAGCGGGTGTAACCGACACGGTTGCATTTGGCACATACAGGCGAGACCTGGTGAAAAGCATTGGGGGCTACGATGAATCCCTGCGTATCAATGAAGATTATGAATTTAACACGCGCGTCAGGCGCTCGGGCGGGAAAATATGGGTTGATCCGGCGATTAGGGTAGACTACTATTCCAGGCCGGACCTGCGCTCGCTGGCCAGGCAATACTTCTCCTATGGTTACTGGAAGTATAAAATGTTGAGGCGTCATCCCGATTCGCTGCGCTGGCGGCAGGCGCTGCCCCCGGTTTTTGTTTCAGGTATTTTGATGTTATCATTATTATCCACATTCTGGATACCCGCGCGGATTTTATTGGCAGGAGTGGCAAGCCTCTACCTGGCGATTCTTGTTGCTGGCACGATCCAGCCTGCCATCCAGCAAAAAAGATCCAGCCTGATTCCAGGGGTACCGCTTGCCATTATGACCATGCATTTTTCCTGGGGAAGCGGTTTTTTGTGGAGTATGTTGAAGTCATTGGTTAAAGGCTCTGAGCATGACCGTTGAAAAGCCTCAAATAAAAAAACGCTGGCGCATCCGCAATGGCGAGAGACAGGCGATCCTGTTTCTTGGCGATATGCTGATAGCTTACCTCGCGGTTTTTGTAGGGTTGTACTTCTGGGGGCAAAAAGATTGGCTCGACTTCTCATGGGCCTTCCTGGGGCAACGCGCTCCGTTCTGGTTCTACCTGCTGCCGTTTCTCTGGGTCATTTTCTTGATCGAAGTTTACGATATCCGCAAAGCCAACCACCGGAAGGATGTGATTCGAGGGGTAGCCACCGCAGCCGGGATCAGTTTTATCATTTACCTGGTCATCTTTTTCATTTCTGATCCAAACTCGCTACCCCGGCGGGGCGTCTTTATCTTTATTATCGCCGCAACCATTCTCACTTTCGCCTGGCGTTCGCTTTACATTCGAATTTTCACTGCCCCGGTTTTCATGCGCCGCGCCTTGATGATTGGCGCTGGCAAGGCTGGTTCAACACTGGCTTCCATGCTGCGTGAAATCCACCCGGGGCCGTTCATCCTCGTTGGTTATATCGATGATGATCCTGAAAAACAGGGGGAAGAAATCAGCGGTTACCCCGTGCTGGGGACAGCGGAAAGGATGACGGCTGTGATCGGTGAACAGGATATCACCGACCTGATATTTGCCATCTCGGGGGAGTTGAAACCTGAATTGTTTCGCGCTATTTTGAACGCGGCTGAGAGCGATATTGAGGTTACTTCGCTGCCGAAGCTTTACGAGGAAGTTTTTGGCAGGGTGCCGATATTTTTACTGCAAACCGATTGGATATTACGTTCTTTTATTGACCAAACGCACACCAGCGGCGTATATGAAAGCGTCAAGCGCCTGATCGACATCGCAGGCAGTATTGTTGGTTTGCTCCTGCTGGTTTTGCTGTACCCCCTGATTGCGCTTTCTATCATCATTGATTCCGGGTTTCCCATACTCTACTCCCAGATGCGCGTCGGGAAAAATGGGCATCCCTATAAGATATTTAAGTTTCGTACCATGTACCAGGACGCAGAAAAGGATGGCGTGGCGCGAACAGCTTCAGCCAATGATGCCCGTATTACCCGCTTTGGAAAGATCCTGCGCCGCAGCCACGTGGATGAGTTACCTCAATGCTGGAATATCCTCCGGGGTGAGAACAGTATTATTGGTCCGCGCGCAGAGCAGATCGAACTGGTCAACAAATTTCAACAGGAACTCCCCTTCTACCGCGCGCGCTTATTTGTCCGACCCGGGCTCACCGGCTGGGCGCAAATCAACCAGCGTTATGCCACAACGGTCGAAGATACCGCGGTCAAACTGGAATACGATCTATACTATATCAAAAACCGAAACCTATTACTTGATTTGACCATCATCCTCAGAACGGTTGGAATGGTTCTGGGATTCAAAGGACTTTAATGAGAATAAAATTCAACATGCGCAACAGATATATGGTCATGATCGATATGGCGCTTACCATTATCGCGGTGTTAGGCGCTTATGCGTTGCGGCTGGAACTTGGAGCGCTTTTCTTTTTCTACCTGCCTTCTGCTTACTGGATGATCGCGGTTTCTTTGTTGATTAAGATACCGATCTATTATTTGTTCAGCCTATACCGGCGTTTGTGGGGATACGCCAGCACCAGGGAATTACGCTTGATCTTTCTTGCTGTAACCAGCGCCTCTGTGCTGGTTTCAGCAGTGATGATTTTGCTGTTGACCTTCAAAGTTTTTAACGGGTTTCCACGTTCGGTACTGATCATCGACTGGCTGCTTTCGATATTTCTTGTCGGCGGTACACGCTTTGCCATCCGTCTTATCGCGGATAACGTCAGCACGGCAGCCAATTCTATGAAAAAAAGGCCTGCCAAGCGGGCGTTGATCATTGGCGCGGGAGACGCCGGCGCGCTGGTGGTGCGTGAACTGCAGAAAAACCCTGATCTCAATCTCAACCCGGTAGGGTTTTTAGATGACAACCCTGCGAAACTTAAGCAGCAAATCCATGGCATACCGGTTGTTGGGTCACTCGCCGATATCGGGAAGATAATTGAACATCGTAAGATCGAGGAAGTCATCATTGCCATTCCCAGCTCCAGCGGCAAGGTTGTGCGAATGATCGCGGATGTCTGCCGTTTGAGAGGTATTCCCTTTCGAACGATGCCCGGCATTTATGAATTGATCGGAGGTAAGGTCAGCATCAGCCGATTGCGCGAGGTGGACATCACTGATCTTTTGCGGCGGCAACCCGCTCACATGCAGGAAGATTTGATTGGTCTAACCCTGACCAATAAACGGGTGATTGTCACCGGGGCGGGAGGTTCCATTGGGCGCGAACTCTGCCGACAGATCGCGCGCTACGAACCTTCACACCTCATACTGCTTGGACATGGCGAAAACAGCATTTTTGAATCCCTTTTAGAACTGCAGGAAAGCAGTCCTTCACTATCGCTCATTCCCGTTATCGCCGATGTGCGTGATTACCAGCGCATCCATCATATTTTTGAATTGCACAAACCAGATATCGTGTTTCACGCGGCCGCGCACAAACACGTGCCTATGATGGAAATGAACGTGGACGAGGCGATTGATAACAATGTCCGCGGAACGCTCAATGTGGTGAGATGTTGTGAAGAAAACAACACCGAGCGGTTGGTGATGATCTCAACAGACAAAGCCATTCGCCCGGCAAACATCATGGGGGCGACCAAGCGCTTCTCAGAGATGATTGTGCTGGACGCCGCTGAGCGCACCGGTCACGCTTATTGCGTGGTCCGTTTTGGTAATGTGTTAGGCAGCCGCGGCAGTGTGGTGCCCTTGTTCAAACATCAGATAGCCATCGGCGGACCGGTGACCATCACACATCCGGATATGAAACGTTATTTCATGACCATTCCTGAAGCGGTGTACCTGGTGTTGCAGGCTGCGGCGATGGGGAATAACGGAGAAACCTTTGTGCTCAATATGGGACAGCAAGTGCGCATCCTGGATTTGGCGGAAGACCTGATTCGTCTATCAGGACTGGAGCCGGGAAAGGATATCGAGATTGTGTTCACTGGCATCCGCCCTGGGGAAAAATTAAGTGAAGACCTCTGGGAGGAGGGCAACCCGTTTGAACCCACCCAGCATCCGGACATTTTTAAATTTGATGACCCCACCAACCTGCGCGGCGAGGAACTAAAAAATAAGATTGCCCAGTTGCTTGACCTCGCGGATAAAGGGCAGGCGGAAGCGATCATTTCCCTGATTGACGCTACCATTCCTGGCGCCACGTTAGGGAGCACACCGGCGCCTGAGCTGCTCTCGATCGAATAATCATGACAGTGACTCTCGCTCAATGGAATGAATTCCTAAAGCAGCATCCCAACGCTCACTTCCTTCAAACAGGACCCTGGGGTGAATTAAAATCCCGATTTGGCTGGAAGGTCGTCCGGCTGATTGAGCAGGGAGATGGAGCGCAAATCCTGTTCCGAAAACTGCCTTTTGGCTTCACCATCGCCTACCTGCCCAAAGGACCGGTGGGCTGGAATGAAAAACTAATAAAGAAGATCGACGCGGTTTGCCAGCGGAACCACGCAATCTTTATCAAAATTGAACCCAACCTGATGGAAGGGGAAGGCGAAAGCGAGCTCAGGTTTTTGGGTGGATATGTTCCTTCCAGCCCGATACAACCGCGCCGCACAGTGGTGGTGTCTCTTGAGGGAACTGAAGAAGAAATCCTCAAGCGCATGAAGCAAAAAACCCGCTACAACATTCATCTGGCGGGAAAGAAAAAAGTGGTGGTAAAACGCTCTCAAGATGTGGCTGAGTTTTACCGCATGGCGATATTAACCGCCGAGCGAGACCTGTTTAGCGTTCACACCCGGGCTTATTACCAGGGAGTGTATGACTTGCTGGGGGCACAAGAAAATTGCGAGCTGTTGACGGCTTATTACGGTCGTCGTTCACTGGCATCGCTATTGGTAGTGCGTGCTGGCGAAAACGCATATTACCTTTATGGCGCGTCTTACGATTTTGAGCGGAACCGCATGCCCACTTACCTGATTCAATGGGAAGCAATGAAATGGGCCAAAAGCCAGGGATGCCGCAACTATGACCTGTGGGGCATTCCGGACCTTGAAGAGGAAGAGTTGGAAAGGGGATTTGCGCAGAGGGACGCGCATGATGGATTATGGGGAGTGTACCGCTTTAAACGTGGGTTTGGCGGTGAGGTGAAGCGCAGCGTTGGAGCGTGGGACAAGGTATTTAACGAACGCCTGTACCGCATCTATACGCGTTATTTAAAACTACGCGGCGGGCAGGGCGATTAAGAATGGTTCATTTCTGTCAGCAATGTGGTGCTGCCACCGACAGGCGTGAAATCGAAGGGCGCGAACGCGAGGTTTGCCAGCAATGCGGAACGGTTTACTATCCGCAGTGGAAGGTCAGCGCAGGTGTGCGCGTAGTCGAAAACGGCAGCTTGTTGCTTGTACAGCGCGGCATCGACCCATGGCGGGGTAGTTGGCACATGCCCGCTGGATATGTAGAGGTGGATGAGGAGCCACGCGCGGCCGCAGAACGCGAAGCCCTGGAAGAAACCGGGCTGGTTGTTCGAGCAGGCAGGTTGGTAGACTGTTACGCTGATACCTCAGACCCTCGTGGAAATGTGCTCATCCTTCTTTATGAAGCATCCATCATCGACGGCGCGCTTTCTCCCAGCCCAGAAACCCCCTCAGTACGATTCTTCTCACGAGATGAAATCGCAGGGCTTCCTCTGGCGGGAATGAGCGGCCGGTTAGAGATAGAGGATTGGCTCAATACTGAGAAGTAAAAAAATGATGACGTGTCACAATTCCTGGAATCAAGACATTGCACAACTGCCTGGCGCGAACTTCTTGCAAACAAGGGAGTGGGCAGCCGTGAAGGCTCAGGTGGGATGGGAGAAGGAAGAGCTAACCTGGAAGGATGAAGATGGAAAGCTGACCGCAGCCGCGATGCTGCTCACCCGATCCACACGGCTGCTCAAAGTTGGCCCACGGATGAGCATTGGCTATATCCCGCGGGGGCCGCTCATGGATTGGACAAATCAACCTCTCGTTGCGCGCGTAATTGCTGACCTGGAACAGACCGCCAGGGCAAGAAAGCTGGTTTTTCTCAAGATTGACCCAGAGGTACTGAGAAGAACGGATTCTGAGAAGACCACAGATAACCCTCATGAGGTGCAAGAGCTGCTCATGGCTCGTGGCTGGAGGTGCTCCCCGGAGCAAATTCAGTTCAAGAACACCATGCTGCTCCACCTGGATGGAGAAGAATCAGATTGGTTAACGCGGATGAAGCAAAAAACCCGTTACAACCTCAGGTTGGCGCAGAAAAATGGCATTTTGGTACGCAAGGCAACAATGAAAGACCTGCCTTTGTTGTATCGCATGTTTGCTGAAACTGCGCGGCGCGACAACTTCATCATTCGGTCTGAAGCCTATTACCTGGATGTGTGGTCACGCTTCATGCAGGCGGGGATGGCGGAGGGGTTGATCGCTGAATTCGCGGAGCAACCCATCGCTGGATTGGTGTTGATGTTTTTTGGCTCGCGCGCCTGGTTCGTCTATGGCATGTCAACCAGCCAGCACCGTGAGAAGATGCCCAACTATCTGCTGCAATGGGAAGCCATGCGCCTGGCGCGCGAAAAAGGCTGCACAACGTATGACCTGTGGGGTGCGCCTGACACACCAGACCCATCCGACCCGATGTTTGGGGTGTACCGTTTTAAAGAAGGGCTCGGCGCGGAACTGGTTTATACCATTGGAGCCTGGGATTTCCCTCTTAAACCTGCGCTTTATCGCCTTTATCACCATGTCATTCCGCGCGTGCTTTCGATTACCAGATATGTCCGCCGGAAAAAATTGACTCAGGAGGTCATATGAAAATCCCCAGAGTGCCGATCGCTCATATCCCCACCCGGATTGAATACCTGCCACGGCTGACCGATGCTTTAGGTGGCCCACAACTGTATTGTAAGCGCGATGACCAGACCGGGTTGGGTTTTGGCGGAAACAAGACACGAAAACTGGAGTTTTTGTTGGCTGAAGCGCGCGCTCAAAACGCGGACACCCTGGTAAGCGTGGGAGCCATCCAATCCAATCACTGCCGGCAGGTGGCGGCGCTGTCTGCCCGGTTCGGTTATCAGTGCATTCTGGTGTTATCTGGAGACGAACCTGCTCTTGCGAGCGGGAATCTTTTGCTTGATCAGCTTTTTGGCGCGAAAATTGTGTGGGCGACGCGTGACAACCGTTTACAGGTGCTGGAAGATATCGTTAAAACAGCCCAAAACGAGGGTCGACGCCCTTATAAAATCCCTTATGGCGGCTCAAGCGCGGTGGGCTTGATGGGGTATGTTGAAGCCATGAAAGAACTCGAGCTCTTCCCAGAGAAGTTTGACTGGATTGTTATTCCTTCATCCAGCGGAGGAACCCAGGCGGGCATGCTGCTGGGAGCAAAAGGGGCAGGCTTTACCGGCAAGATTCTGGGAATCTGCATTGAAGGCAACAACCGGGAATTACACAGCACTGTCGCCAGCCTGATGCGCGAAGGTGCCGAATTGTGCGGTTTCCCTCCAGTGAGTGAAGATACGATCCTGGTAAACGATCATTATGTTGGAGGGGGATACGGGATAATGGGCACTCTGGAAATTGAAGCGATTAAGCTCCTGGCTTTGACTGAAGGATTGCTGTTAGACCCTGTTTACACCGGAAGGGCTGCGGCCGGCCTGATAGACCTGATCAGGAAGGGCTTCTTTAAGAAAGCTGACAGAGTTCTTTTCTGGCATACTGGCGGCACACCCGCCTTATTTGCAGAACCATACCTGTCGCTGTTACAACACTAAAACCGCCTCTATGTCTCGAGCTGGTTTTTGGCGCATGCTATAATGCTTTTTTGGAGAGAAGCATTGAATATCGATGTTGCCACAACGGTAAAAGTGATCCTGGTTTTGCTGGGGATTGCTGCCATCGTTAGCCTGACAATGGCAGTTAAATCCATCAAAGCAGGTTACAGGCTGCTTTTTTTCCAGAAGCGCCAATTACTGGTCGCTCACGGCTGGGGCCTGGTGCTGTTGGCGCTTGGGTTGCTGTTCACAGGGCTGCTATTAATCCGCTTTGGAGAACCGATGGTCTACCGCTATTTTCCCCCTTCTCCTACCATCACCCAAACGCCCACCGTGACCATCACACCTACGGTCACCAATACGCCTTCGATGACCTATACCCCGACCATCACCTTGACTTTGTCTCAAACTTACACACCTTCATTACCTGAATTCATCCAGGCGACCATTCAAACCCCTGTCGGACCGGACGCGAACGCGATCTTCAGCCCATTGAGTTTTTCTGACACTATAAAAGATGGCGTGGTGACGACTTCTTACAGCGAGTTTGAATTACCCGTGGGGACGTTATTTGGTGGTTTTTCTTATGACCGTATGGCTATTGGAGCGCAGTGGACGGCTTTATGGTTCTATGGAGAGGAGCTGATTTGTTCAGAAACCAAGGCGTGGAAATATGCCCCCGGAGGCTATGGTTATACGGATTGTTCACGCCCTGTGGACGCCTGGCGGCCGGGGATCTACGAGGTGCGAATTTTTGTCGGACAGACCTGGAAACAGTCAGGCACCTTCAAGATCCTCGGAGAAGAACCTCTGGTTGGAAATATTCCAACGAGCATGGGAGCCCAAGAGCCTGTTGAAAGCGCAGTAACCGCAACCCCGCCGCCCACTCCTTGAAGTTAAAAACTGATTTGACCTGGTTTTGCAAAGAATCTGGCGATTTGAGCTGCGAGCAGCGCATTATTTTTTAACAGCACCAAGTTTGCCTGCAGGCTTTTCCCCGCTGTGATTTTGCCCAGTTCCTCCAACAGATATGGAGAGAGTGCCGCGCCCGTGATCCCCTTGCGGTTGGCGGATTCAACGGCTTGGGCGATCGCGTCATCGATTTTCTGCTGGTTTACCCCATATTCCGCCGGAATGGGGTTGCATACCAGAACCGCGCTTGGGCAACCGGCACGCCAATGAGCCGAGGCGATTTTAAAGGCTTCCAGCGCAGATTCAATACGGTAGTCCACTTTAAAACCGCTGCCTGGTGAATAGAACCCCGGGAATTCATCTGTTTGGAAACCCAGAACAGGTACCCCGCGAGTTTCCAGGTTTTCCAAGGTGGCAGGAATATCCAAAATGGCTTTGGCACCCGCGCAAATGACGACGAGCGGGTTGCTGGATAGTGCTGGTAAATCGGCTGAAATATCAAAAGCGTTTCCACGATGCACGCCGCCGATTCCGCCGGTGGCGAAGACCTTAATGCCAACAGCACGGGCAGCTATCAATGTTGCGGCGACGGTCGTACCGCCGCATGCCCCGCTGTTCAAGGCGATTCCGATGTTGCGCGGGTTAATTTTGATGGGGTGGTTTTCCCCTGCCAGGCGCTGAAGTTCAGATTCGCTGGCGCCAATGACGATCTTGCCGTCAATGAACGCAATGGTGGCGGGGATGGCTCCCTGACCGCGGACAATCGCTTCCATTGAGAGGGCGAGTTCCAGGTTGGCAGGGCGGGGTAGCCCATGCGTGATAACTGCTGATTCCAGGGCAACGACTGGCTGCCCATTTGATAAGCCTTGCCGCACTTCAGGGCGAATGAGATAAACATCTGGAAGGTCCAGTTTCATGGTCAGTCTCCGGCTGTGATATAGTGCAGTATATATTAAAATGATGAATAGGGCATCCCTATTCGGAAAAAAGCAGGAGACCACAATTGACCCCGGGGCAGCAAGTGACAAAGCGTAAGCGCATATTACGGGATTTTAAGGTTTATTGGGTTCTTCCGCTGATTTTTACCAGCATGCTGGGCATAAGCCTGGTGCATTACCTTGGCGGCAACCTGAATGGGATCAGTATTATCCTGGGTGGCATGGTTTGCCTGTCGTTGTTCGCGATGCGCATCTTCTTGAACGCCTATTTTGACCATCCGGAATCTCCGATCTCGGCGTTGAGTCGAGAAGATGAACAATGGGAAAAATTGAAAGAGGTCAGGCGCAACCTCTTGCTTCAGTATTCATTATTGAGTTTAACCGCTGGCGCCACCTGCACTATTCTTCTTATCGCGCGTCAGGCGCTCTCCACAGCAGGATTGATTTTCTTAGGGCTGGTTTTGTTAGGCTTTCTTTTATGCGCTAGCCCACCTCTACGGCTGGATAGAAACGGTTACGGAGACCTGGTTGAGGGGGTTGTCACGGTGAACCTGGTTCCGGCCTTTATGGTCAGCTTGCAACAGATGGATGTTCCAGCCTTGCTCTTGCGGCTGACTCTACCTTTGTTACTTATGTACATTGCCGCGAAAATCATGTTTGCCTTGAAGGATTATGGCTTTGACATCACGCACGGGCAGAAGAGCCTGGTTACCCTGATGGGCTGGAAGATCGCGGTGTTCCTGCACAACCTGCTGATTTTGGGATCTTTTGTGTTGATTGGCGTCTTTTTGCTGACCAGAGGACTGCCCTGGTCACTGGCCTGGCCAGCGTGGATGGTTCTCCCATTTGGGATTTTTCAGGTATGGCAGGTGCTGCGCGTGGCGGAAGGTGATAAACCAGCCTGGAAAATCATGCTCTGGTTGGCATTAGGGATGGTCTTGATGATGATCTACTTTATCCAGGTGCCGCTATGGTTCTGATGATGGTTGAAGGGGTTTGATATAATCAGACAGGAACAGGAGGAATACCATGCTTAAAGAAAACACGCAGGCCCCAGATTTTTCACTGCCAGATGAAACTGGTGTTATCCACACACTCTCTCAATACGCTGGTCGGAATATTATCCTTTATTTCTACCCGAAGGATGACACCCCGGGATGCACCATTGAAGCCTGCAATTTCAGAGATGATTACAGCGCTTACGAAAACAGCCAGGTGGTTATCCTGGGGGTGAGCCCTGATTCTCCCAAATCCCATGCCAGGTTTAAAGCCAAATATCACTTACCGTTCTCGCTGCTTTCTGATGAAGAGCATAAAGTGTTGGAAATGTATGGCGTCTGGGGGAAGAAAAAAATGTTCGGCAAGGAATACCACGGTGTTTTACGCACCACCTACCTTATCGGCAAAGACGGGAAAATTATCAAAGTATTTAAAAATGTGAAACCCGCTGGCCACAGCGCCGAAATCCTGGCAAACCTGTAAAAACCGCAAGGCTGAGGGGAGGGCTTACGCCTTTTTTACTGCAGCGTGAGGATCGTTTTGCCTTTATTCCACAGCTGTTCCAGCCGGTAATAATTTCGCATTTCGGGCGAGAAGATATGCACCACGATATCTTCAAGGTCGGCCACCAGCCAGCCATCGCGTGATTCTCCCTCGATGTTGACAATCAGCTCCAGGTCTTTCTTAATGTAATCACGCAGGGTTGTAGCCAGCGCTTGCAGCATTCGATCGCTGGTCCCGTTGCAAATGATGAAAAAATCTGTAAAAGTGGTCAGTTCACGGATGTCCAGCAAGATAATCTTTTCAGCTTTTTTTTCTTCCAGGAAATTGACGATTCGATGAGCCTTTTCGATTGGATCCAGGATTCACCTCTCAATGATCGATTTTCTGAATTCTAACATAGTTGTTCTAACCTTTTAATCTATGAGCCGAAAGGATGGAATAAACCGGTCCTGAGGGTTGAAGGTCAGATTTGAACAGTATGATCTTATCTGCGACCATGTCACCGAAAGCAGGCGCAGGTTGGAGGTTCCTCAGGCGGGTAACGACCTCTTGATAACGTTGACCGACAGCCTGCTGGTTAACGCGGGCAAGCGTGAGATGTGGGGAAAAGGGTTTACGCTCCGCAGGAAAGCCAAGCGCAGATATCGCTTTTTCGATTTTTTCGCTCATGCGCTGTATCGGTTCGATCGGCTGCACTCCCACCCAAATAACGCGGGGTTGTTTGAACCAACCAGGAAAAGCGCCCACGCCGCTAATGGTGATGGAGGTCTGCTTGAAGGTTCCTGCCAAACGATCCAAATGCTCAGTGATGGCGGGAAGGCTGGCTGCTTTTACATCCCCCAGGAATTTTAGGGTCAGGTGGATGTTTTCTGGCTTTACCGGGCGGAAACCGGCGTCGCGGTTCGCGAGTCCATGGCTTTGGATGAACAAGCCAAGTTGTTGATGAACCTCGCGGGTGAGCGGAATGGCGATGAAGGCACGAATATTGGTTTGCATATCTGATTCTCATTCTACCCGGGTTTTCTACGTGGAAAGAGACGTGATATGGCTTATCTACCCATTTTACCTAAATCATGGTATAAAAACGATACCCTGCTGTGTTCGTGATGATGCGACACCGGTTTTGAGCCAACACTTCTAAAAGGGATCCTCCCCTCAACAGGGTAACGCGATAGGCTTCGGCCAAGGCGGATCTCTGTGGCAGGATCCACCTGCTTCGGCAGGTTCAAAACTACGCAGCACACGGCATGGTGGGGTCTTTTTTTCCAACAAACCTGGATCATTTTGCATAGAAAAACCGCCGCTGGTGAAGCGCAGCCTGGGAAGGAAGCGCGTGAGTTGAAGCAGGCGGTGTGGTTCCATTGAACAACCGGGGCTAATTGCAAATACCTGGGCTGTGTTTGAAATCAAACCGAGGTCGTTTTCTGAGATGGAGGTCAATGTGCGACCACGTTTAAATCAAAATTATTAAAATCGTTGACATTCTCACATTCACTTGCTACACTAATAAAATGATAAGGAGGAGCATATGGCAAATTTTCGTTTAATCCTTCAAAGTGGAAGTGCTGCCGGGACGGAATACCCGCTTGAAAAGACCGAGATCTACCTTGGCCGAGATTTGAGCAATGATGTGGTCATCAATGACCCTGAAGTTTCTCGCCGGCACGCCCGGTTGGTACTGACTGGGAACACGTATGTCATTGAGGACCTGGGATCCACCAACGGCACTTTTTTGCGCGGGCAAAGATTAAGCGCGCCCATGTTGCTCAATCCAGGTGAAACCATCACCATCGGCGAAAATGTTCTGCTCAAATTTGAAGGCGCGTCCATCGATCCTAACGCCACAGTGGCGGCTTTCAGGCGCCCTTCTGCCGAGCCAGTTACCTCCGCGGCACCTGCCCAGCAACCTTTCGTACCGCAGCAGCCTGCAGCGCCGCGTTACACCTCCGCCCAGCCCGCTGCGCCCCAATACGGCGCACCACAACCCGCCGCTCCGCAGTTCGTGCCGCAACAACCCGTGACTCCTCCTCTCGCCGCGCCACAACCAGCTCCTCCCGTCCACGCTGCTGCGGGTGGGGCTTCCCCCACTCCGTACGCGCCGACAGCGAAAAAGAAATCTGGATGGCTGATCGCATTGCTGGTCGTGGTGGGAGTTTTGCTTCTCTTTTGCATTATCCCCTGGCTAATCATAGAGGTCACAGATAGTTACTGCGCGCTTTTTCCGGGGATCTTTAATTCAATCCAGCCAGGCGTCTGCCCGTAAACCCAAAAAAACCAAACGAAACTGGCTGCGTAAAGCCAGTTTCGTTTTTTAACCACTATCCCTTATAATAATCATGATGTCACTTCAGGAAAACCCCTCTTCGCCAGGCTGGTCGACCAACACAAAACTTGTGGTGGGACTGGCGTTGTCTGGCATTACTATTCTCTTGCTCATCCGTTTTCACAATATCCTGGCGCCGTTGCTCTCCTCCGTGTTGGTGGCGTATTTATTCCATCCAATCGCAACTTTTTTTAATAAGAAACTGAAAATTCCCTGGCGTCTGATTACAACTATCCTTTTTCTGCTCTTGTTCGCCATCATCATCGGGCTGTTAACCTGGGGCGGTATTTCCATTGTTGAACAGGTGCAAAACCTGATCAAACTCATCCAGGGAATGATCACCGACCTGCCTGGATTTTTCGAAGAAATTTCCAGTAAGCCTTTGGTCATTGGGCCTTTTGAATTTGACCTTGCGAAGCTCGAGTTGGAAACACTCTGGACTCAGGTTGCGGGGATCGTCCAACCGTTATTGGCACAACTGGGCAGCCTTATCGGTTCACTGGCGACAGGTATCGGTTCAACGCTCACCTGGCTGGTCTTTATCCTTCTGATTGCGTATTTTATTCTGTCGGAGAGTAACAAGGCGAATTTAATCCGGATTGTCATCCCCAGGTACCAGGAAGATATACAGAAGATCGTTACCCAGCTGGGGCATATCTGGAATGCCTTCCTACGTGGGCAGCTACTCATTTTTGTCATCACCGTTGCCTATTACGCCCTGCTGCTCAGCGTGCTGGGGGTCAAGAACTTTTTTCTGCTCGCGTTTTTAGCGGGGCTCGCACGCTTTGTCCCTTACGTCGGGCCGTTTGTAGCCTGGACGACATACGGTTTGGTGGCGCTATTTCAAACCGAGCATCTGGGAATGCAGCCGCTCCCATACGCGCTGCTGGTGGTGGGTTGCGCCTGGTTTTCTGATTTTCTGTTGGACAATTTTGTAGTGCCAAGAGTAATGTCAGATGCGCTCGCCATTCATCCTGCCGCTGTACTGGTAATGGTGATCATTTCAGCCAGCCTGTTCGGGTTCCTGGGAATTCTGTTAGCGGCTCCTGTTTTGGCCTCAATTCAACTCATCGTGACATACCTGATAAGTAAACTCGCAGACCAGGACCCCTGGCTGAATCTGAGGGTTATCCAACCCCCGGAAAAACTATCGGTAATCTTCATACGGCAGTGGCAGCGTACGAAAAAGGCTTTCTTGAGGATCAATATCTTTAAAAGAGACACTGCCAAAAAACAGGCAAACAGCCCACAACAATCAAGGAAGAAAAAAGGAGAAAAAAATGAGTGAGAATTTGGATCTGAAAGTGACCACGATTGCAGAAACAGATAGCTACGCAGTTTGGTCTGCGGAAGAACCGGATGGCGAGACGACTTATAACCTGGAATTGAACAACGTTACCATTCATATGTTTGAAGAAGAGTACGCCGAGTTTTTGGAATTGGTGAAAAAACTTAAATAAATTATTACAGAGCGACCATCTGCTCTGTTGTGGTGATTGATTGGACGCTCCAAAAAAACGACAATCAAGGATTGTGCATGGATTTAAACGAGTATCAGCATTTTTCCCAAATTGATCGTGAGGACATGCTTGGGCATATTATGGGTTTGCCATTACAACTAGAAAAAGCATGGCATCTCGGGAAAAACCAGCCATTAACAGGTATCCAACCAGTGGAACGCATCATTCTGGCTGGGATGGGCGGCTCAGCCATTGGCGGCGACCTGCTGGCATCTTACGCCGCTGATCAGTTGGAGGTGCCTTTTATCGTGCACCGCGATTATGACCTGCCGGCGTGCGCCTCTGGCGCGGGAACGCTGGTGGTGGCTTCTTCTCATTCGGGCAATACAGAAGAGGTGCTGTCGGCTTTCGAGCGAGCCTTAAAAAACAAATGCCAGCTCATAGTGGTGTGCACTGGCGGAAAGCTGGAAGCGCTGGCGCGGGAGCACCATGTTCCGTTATGGAAATTCGAACATCATGGTCAACCCAGGGCCGCGGTGGGATATTCATTCGGGCTGCTATTGGCGTTATCAACCAGGCTTGGTTTGTTGCCAGACCCTGAGCGGGAAGTGCGGGCAGCCATTAAAGGGATGAGAGCGCTTCAAGAGAAAATTGACGCGCCAATACCGGTGCTGAAAAATCCAGCAAAAAGGCTGGCGGGGCAATTGATCGGGCGTCATATTACCGTGTTTTCCAGTGGCTTTATGTCTCCGGTGGCGCGGCGCTGGAAAACGCAGCTCAACGAGGTGGCAAAGGCGTTCGCGTCTTTTGAGCATTTACCTGAGGCTGACCATAATACTCTGACCGGTATTTGGAATCCACCCAGCAGCGAGATGAGAGAATTTTGCCTGTTTCTGCTGGCAGGGAAGGATCATCCGCGTAACTTACTGCGTTTAGAGAAGACCAAACGCATCCTCATGCTGGAAGGGATTGGCACGGATCTCTTTACCGCCGTAGGAGAAACACGCCTCGAGCAAATGTGGAACGCGCTGCTCTTTGGAGATTACCTGGCGTTTTACCTGGCGATGACTTACGACACGGACCCTACACCCATTCCTCCTATCGCCGCGCTCAAAGAAGAAATGAGCGCATAAACTCATCATCAATACCAGCGGACTGCAGGCGGGATGGCCTGCAGTTTATTTCTTGACAATTAGAACAGATTTGCTATACTAAATTCAGCATGAGTAAAAGCGCAACACGAAAAATCCTCCACGTTGACCTGGACGCGTTTTTTTGCGCGGTTGAAGAGCAAAGGGACCCTTCGCTTGCGGGTAAGGCTTTCGCGGTAGGAGGAAAGGCAGACCAGCGTGGGGTTATTTGCTCCTGTTCATACCCGGCTCGCAGAAAAGGGGTTCGTTCAGCCATGCCAACTGGGCAGGCGTTGCGCTTATGCCCTGAATTAATTTTAATCTCTACCCATTTCAGCGAATATTCCGCAAAATCTAGGCAGGTGATGGAAATCTTTCATCAGTTGAGCGGGCTGGTGGAACAGGTATCGGTGGATGAAGCGTTCATTGACGTAACTGATTTGCCAGAACCGGCAGAGCAGATCGCACACGCATTGCAGGCCCGTGTGAAATTGGACACCAATCTACCGTGCTCAATTGGCGCCGCGAGTAATAAACTTGTGGCAAAAATCGCCACAGATACCGGCAAAAACCAAAGTAGAACAGATGGGTATCCGCAGGCGATCTTATGTGTACCTGCGGGTACGGAAAGAATCTTTTTGTCTCCTTTGCCGGTGAGAGCCATGTGGGGTGTTGGACCGAAGATGGAGTCCATCCTGCTAGGGATGGGGTTGCGCACGATTGGTGATATCGCCAACTGCTCTGTTGATCGGTTGGAAAGGCGATTTGGAAAAAGCGGTGTTGATTTGCATCAGCACGCCCTGGGGATCGATAATCGACCGGTGACCGTCTCTTATGAAGCCAAATCCATCAGCCAGGAGGTCACATTTGCGCGCGATACCGCCGACCTGCTTTTCTTGCGGCGCACCCTGCACGAACTTGCAATCAAGGTGGGCTATCGTATGCGTTGTGAGGGTTTATGCGCGCGAGTGATTCGCCTTAAACTGCGTTTTGCTGATTTCACCACCCACACCCGGCAGGTGTTGCTGCAAGCGCCCACTGATCAGGACAGTGTGATCGCAGGTGAAGCTGAAGGGTTGTTAATGAAATTATGGCAGCCTGAACGACCGGTGCGTTTGATTGGGGTAGGAGGAGCGAACCTGGTGGAACATGTTCACCAGCTTACCCTGTGGGAAAGTGAAACACAGAAAGAAAGGAAACTGTTGATCGCGCTGGATGAATTACGCGAGAAATATGGAAAGGAGGCCGTTCAGCGCGCTGACCATATCCGCAAGCGGCACAAAGAGGAGTGAACCGGGAACTATGTACCTCTCTGTTTTCTTCATTCTGTCTTTATTCTGCTCTGTTTGCTTGCCTCTGGGTGACGAGTGCATTATAATTTCGAGGTTCGAAGCAAGCCACCGTAGCTCAGCTGGCAGAGCAGGCGTTTCGTAAACGTCAGGTCAAGGGTTCGAATCCCTTCGGTGGCTCAATCATTTCCGGCAAAAAAAGCTCAGGTCAAGGGTTTACTGGCAGGAACATCCAGCACTCGCACAAGGCGCTCGCAAATCCCTTCGGTGGTTCAACCAATTCCGGCAAAAAAGCTCAGGTCAAGGGTTTACTGGCAGGAACATCCAGCACTCGCACAAGGCGCTCGCAAATCCCTTCGGTGGCTCAACCAATTCCGGCAAAGAACCTCAGGTCAAGGGTTTATTGGCAGGAACATCCAGCACTCGCATAGGGCGCTTGCAAATCCTTTCGGTGGCTCAACCAATTCCGGCAAAGAAGCCCAGGTCAAGGGTTTACTGGATGCGGTTGACATGACGCAATACACTCTCCAAGGCTGTTGTTTTTAAAAGGTCACATTGATAAGGTAAAATGAAGAAATGGACATGGAGACAAATAAGAAAAAGTCAGGCTGTGGGTGCGGTCTGGCGATGCTCATTTTGCTTGTTGTGGTGGTACTGACCTCCCCTTTGATACTACGGGGGATTGGCGCCCTGCTTATTTACGCTGATCCGCTCAAAGAGGCGGATAGCGTGGTAGCACTGAGCGGCGATACCGGTGACCGGGTGGCAGAGGCAGCCCGGTTATATCAAAAACAATATGCCAGTTATCTCTTCATAACCTACACTGAAAAACCAGCGCGGGATGCCCTGATACGGGCTGCGGTGATGGAAGGTATTCCGGCTGACCGCGTTATTGTGACGGAAATGCAGGTATCCAACACGGTAGATGAAGCACGCGCCATCAAAGCGCTGGCAAAGGAACGCGCGCAGGATTCACTGATCATCATCACTGATCCCTTTCATACGCTGCGAACGCGCATCATCTTCCGCAACGTATTTCGCGGAAGCGGGATAGATGTTCAGGTGCGGCCGGTTGGCGGGCATTGGTACCGTTCCACCACCTGGTGGCGCACTGCTGAGGGTCGGCGTTACACATTGGAAGAATACCTGAAAATTTTGCTGTACTTTTTTGGCAGGTATTAAATTAGGATGCTTTCCGATGGATTCTAATATAATTATTCCATGACCAAACATAAAAAACCACTTGTTATCGGAATCGCCGGTGGATCGGGCTCAGGGAAAACCACTGCAGCGGATATCATCCTGAAGAAGGTTGGCTCTCACCGCATTGCGTATCTGCAGCACGATTCATACTACCGGGAACTGACCAACCTACCCATCAACCAGCGCCGGGAAGTGAACTTTGATCACCCGGATTCACTTGAGTCCGACTTAATGCGGGAACATATCATGGCGCTCAAAGAATGGAAAGCCATTGAGGTGCCAGTATATGACTTTACCACCCACAGCCGAACCAGCCAGACACTGCACGTTGAGCCCAGGAGGGTGATCCTTGTAGAAGGAATCTTGATCTTTGCCGAGCCGGCTTTACGCTCGCTTTTTGATGTGAAGATCTTTGTAGATACTGACGCGGATATTCGCTTTATCCGCCGTTTGAAGCGTGACCTTGAAGAGCGCGGGCGCACCACCGAGATGGTAATTAAACAGTACCTCACTACGGTGCGACCGATGCACCTGGATTTTGTGGAGCCCTCAAAACGCTATGCGGATGTGATCATCCCTGAGGGGGGACTGAACGAAGTGGCGATGGATATGGTCATTGCCCGAATTGAATCTATGCTGCGTGACGACAGCAACCCATGAGCAAATTAAGCGGCTGGAAACTTACTTTTGTCAGGGTGCTGGTGCTTCTGGCGGTTATTACATTAACCATATTTCTCATCCTCAATCGTGACAGAGTGCAGGAACTGGAAGCGTTGGGATACCCGGGGATATTTCTGATTTCCCTGTTTTCCAATGCCACACTCATCCTTCCGGTGCCTGGCGTGCTGTTCACCTCGGCGATGGGCGCGGTTTTTAACCCGTACTGGGTGGCGCTGGCAGCCGGGTGCGGAGCGGCGCTTGGCGAACTGACGGGTTATGTGGCTGGATTTAGTGGACAAGGCATTATCGAGAACAAGCAATGGTACGCCAGGGTTACGGAATGGATGAAAAAATTCGGGGGACTGACTGTGTTGTTGCTGGCTTTTATACCCAACCCGATTTTTGATATTGCCGGGATGGTGGCGGGCGCGCTGCGGATGCCGCTGTGGAAGTTTCTCCTCTTTAGCTGGGTTGGAAAGACCGGCAAAATGTTGGTTTTTGCGTTGGGTGGAGCGGGGTTGCTCGAACTGTTGACTTGAAAACTTCCCGTTGAAAATTCTTACTATCTCCTATTTGATTGTGAATATTAAAAAATCCATATAGAATTATTTCAATCGCGAATAAAAAAACCACATGCTATCGCCAGGAGGAATTCATGATCAAGAAGAGTATTATGGTAAATGGCATCCCGCGCATCATCATTGCTGACCCTGAAGCCACACTTGCTGAGGTTCTGCGTGTTCAGCTGGGGTTAATCGGTACCAAGGTTGGGTGTAATGAAGGGCATTGCGGCTCTTGTTCGGTGATTATGGATGGCAAGCTGACACGTTCCTGTATCGTCAGGATGAACAAGGTTCCTGATTGGGCCTGCATTACCACGGTTGAAGGAATCGGCACTCCTAAAGATATGCATCCAATCCAGAAAGCCTTGGTCTTTCATGGGGCGGCGCAGTGTGGGTTTTGCATGCCCGGTTTTGTGGTTTCGTCCAAGGCGCTGCTTGATGTTAACCCTTCGCCTACCCGTGATGATGTGCGCGCCTGGTTCCAAAAGAACCTGAACGCGTGCCGTTGTACAGGCTACAAGCCCATTGTGGACGCGGTGATGGACGCCGCGGCTGTGATGCGCAGCGAACAACCGATGGCAAGCCTGGAGTTTAAAATGCCGGAAGATGGAAGGATCTGGGGGAAGTCCTATCCGCGGCCTTCAGCTGTTGCCAAGGTGACCGGAACGGCCGATTACGGCGCCGACCTTGGCTTAAAATTACCGACATCCACCTTACACCTGGCGCTGGTTCAGGCGAAAGTGAGCCACGCGAATATTCTGGAGATAGATGCTACTGAAGCGGAGAAAATGCCCGGTGTGTTCAAGGTAGTCACTTATAAAGATATCAAGGGGAAAAATCGTATCAACGGGTTGGTAACCTGGGAAACCAATCGGTGTGACGGCTGGGACCGCCCCATCCTGTGCGACCAGAAAGTATTTCAATATGGAGACGCGATCGCTATCGTCTGCGCGGATACCAAAGCGCAGGCGCTCGCCGCGGCAGAAAAGGTCAGGGTTGAACTGGAAGAGCTGCCCGCGTATATGAACGCGCCTGAAGCCATGGCGGATGATGCGATCGAGATTCACCCCGGAACACCGAATGTTTATTTTACGCAAGGCGTGGTGAAAGGAGAAGATACCAAACCGCTTATGGCATCCGCGGCTTACACAGCCGAAGGGTCTTTTTACACGCAGCGGCAACCTCATCTCACCATCGAACCGGATATGGGTTTTGCCTATTATGATGATGAAGGCAGGCTTACCATCCACTCTAAGAGCATTGCTTTGTACCTGCACGCTTTAATGATCGCGGATGGTTTGGGTGTAGATGCCTCGAATATTCGGATGGTTCAAAACACTGCCGGAGGTACTTTTGGTTACAAGTTTTGCCCCACCATCGAAGCGTTGGTTGGCGCGGCCTGCATCGCGACACAACGACCGGTTTACCTGGAATATGATTATGAACAGTTCATTACCTATACTGGAAAGAGGTCGCCTTTCTTTACCTGGTTGAAACTGGGAGCGGATAAAGATGGAAGGCTTATTGCCATGGAAACTGATTGGATTGTGGACCATGGCGCTTATTCTGAATTTGGAGACCTGTTAACCCACAAGGGCGCTCAGTTTATCGGGGCGGGATACGACATTAAGAACATCAGGGGAAGAGGGCGAACTGTGTGCACCAACCATGCCTGGGGCGCCCCGTTCAGGGGTTACGGCGCGCCTGAAAGTGAGTTCCCTTCTGAGTCTTTGATGGATGAACTCGCGGAAAAAATCGGCATGGATCCATTGGAATTTCGATATCTCAACGTGTATCGTCCTGGTGCAACAACTCCAACCGGGCAGGTGCCTGAAGTATTCACGTTACCGGAACTGATCGATCTCATCCGCCCTAAATACCAGGAAGCCAAAAAACGGGCGGCGGCCGAATCTACTGCGGAAAAGAAAAAAGGCGTCGGCGTCGCCATCGGTATTTATGGCGCAGGAGGAGACGGTCCGGATACAGCAGAAGCCTGGATCGAAAGAACGCCATACGGGGTGTTGGTTTCCACCACATGGAGCGACCATGGACAGGGCGCTGACGCTGGCGCGCTGGGGACTGCCTACGAAGCGCTGCGGCCATTGGGGCTGCGACCCGAGCAGATCAGGCTGGAACTGAATGATACCGGTAAAGCCCCGGATGGTGGGGCGGCTGGAGGAAGCCGCAGCCAGGTGGTAACCGGCAATGCCATTAAGGTGTGCTGCGAGAACTTCCTCGCTGCCATCCGTAAACCTGATGGATCTTACCTCTCTTATGACGAGATGAAAGAAGACGACATGCCCATGCGCTATTCTGGCGTTTGGACTTCACCGACCGAGATTGGTGACCCGGATACAGGGCAGGGCAACCCAATTGCGAACTACATGTATGGCGTGTTCCTGGCTGAGGTTGCTGTTGACATCAAGACAGGCAAAGTGACGGTAGAGAAGATGACTCTGGCTGCTGACATTGGGAAGATCAATAACAAAGCGGTGGTGGATGGGCAGCTGTATGGCGGCATCGCGCAAGGGATTGGGTTTGCTCTTAGCGAAGATTTTGAAGATATCCATAAGCACACGAACATGGTGAAATGTGGTATTCCTTTCGCCAAGGATGTCCCGGATGAGATCGAGCTGATTTATTTGGAGACGCCGCGCCCTTCCGGTCCGTTCGGCGCATCAGGGGTTGGGGAATTGCCCAACACAGCGCCGCATGCAGCCATCCTTAATGCGGTTTACGCGGCCTGCGGGGCGCGCATCCGCGAGCTGCCCGCGTACCCTGCCAAGGTACTGGCAGCCTTGCAGCAAACCAGTCAATAACCGCCGGGAAAAACCTGTAGGTATGGCGTGGAGGTCAATCATCGTACCCATACTTGCTCAAAGCATCTGGTTGGGTTGAAAAATGGATCAACGCCGTTTACATGAACTTGAAGAGCAGTGCATCCAGGATTGTGACCCGCCTTGCACTTCCCGCTGCCCGGTTCACGTTGATGTACGGCAAATGTGCAAGGAAATTTCCGCTGGGGATTTCAAGCATGCGCTGATCACTTTCCAGAAATCAGTCCCCTTTCCTGAAATCATCGCCCGCACGTGCGACCAACCCTGCCAGGCGTTATGCAACCGTGAACCTTTGGGCGGGGCGATACGGATGGCAGACCTGGAATTGGCTTGCTGCCAATTGGGAATGGAGGAGAGCCTGCTTTCGCCTGTGACTGGGCGGAAAAATGCCCTGGTCTCGGTGATTGGAGGCGGGTTGTGCGGCATGACAGCGGCTTGGGAGTTAGCCCGCAAAGGATACAGGGTTGTGCTTTTTGACCAGGCAGAGCAACTGGGGGGGCAGCTTTGGGGCTTGACGGATGCACAATTACCTAAGGAAGTCATCCTGCGCGAATCTGCGAAACTAAAAAATAAAGGCATTGACCTGCGTTTAAAAACACGGGTTGATCTAAATGCTTTCGATTGGGCTCAATATGACGCGGTGTTGATCGCTACCGGCGTTGATCAAGAATCGGTCAATTGGCTGGAGAAAAACCGCCAGGGCAATACTGTGATTGACCCGGTGACATTTGAGTCGGGTATGAGCGGAGTGTTTTGCGGCGGCAGCCTCTTGCATCCGCCTTCTACGATAACCTCCGTTGCGGATGGTAAACGGACAGCCACCAGTATTGACCGCTATTTACAGAAGGTGTCGCTGACGGCTTCCCGGTCATCCGAAGGAACGCAAGACACCCGCCTGTACACCAACCTGGCAGGTGTGCTTCCGGTCTTTGCTGTGCCTCCTGCGGATGCGTTACAAGGCTACACAATGGAGGAAGCGATTGCTGAAGCCAGTCGATGTCTTGTATGCGAATGCATGGAATGTGTGAAAGTTTGCACTTATTTATCTGAATTAGGCGCTTACCCACGGAAATACGTCAGGGATATTTACAACAACCTTTCCATAATTATGCGCCAGAGGCGGGGGAATAAATTTATCAACTCCTGTACGTTGTGCGGGCTTTGCGGCGAGGTGTGCCCCACTGATTTGAATTTCGCTGAAGTCATCGTGCAAGCGCGAAAAACCATGGTGGAAACCAAAAAAATGCCCATCTCAGCGCATGATTTTGCGTTACGTGATATGAACTTCAGCAATGGCCCGCGGTTCGCCCTGACCTACCCCGCGCCCGGGGAAGGAAAATGCGATTATTTGCTGTTTCCAGGCTGTCAGCTGGCCGCGTCGAACCCAGAGTACATCTCCTTGATCTATGATGACCTGGTCAGGCTGGTGGGTAACCTGGGAATCATGCTGCGTTGTTGCGGCGCGCCAGCCCAATGGTCAGGGGAAGAGACTCTGTTTGCCGAAAGCGGCGCTGTCATCCGCAGCGTATGGGAATCCCTGGGTAAACCAAAAATGATCCTGGCCTGTTCCAGCTGCCATCAATCGCTTAAACAACTGATACCGGGGTTGGAAACCGTCTCTTTATGGGAAATGTTATTAAAAAATGAAGCGCTCGGAACTACGCGGGGCGGGTGCACGCAGGAATACAAGGTCCACGATCCATGCACCAGCCGATACGAGCCAGATTGGCAGCATTATGCCAGGGCGGTCATCGAGCGATTAGGTGTCCGTTATTCAGAGCTGCCCATGTCCCGCACTCTAACTGAATGCTGCGGCTATGGAGGGGTTGCTTGGTTGGCCAACCCTGACCTGGTGCATAAAATGATCCAGCGTAGGATCAATGAAGACAACGCGAACTATATTACCTATTGTGTGATGTGCCGGGATCTTTTTGTATCTGAAGGGAAGCCTACGCTTCATCTATTGGATTTCATCTATGGGCGGGATATTTCGGCGCTGGCAATAAGAAAACCACCGGATTATTCTCAAAGGCACGAAAATCGCATACGTGTAAAACAGCGGATGGAGAAGCGTTTGCTCGTGAAAGGAGACTGGAAGATGGAAACTTATGAAAAGATCAACCTGCAATTGAGCAGCGAGATGCGGGATCTTCTGGAAGCGCGATTGATCTTGGTGGAAGATCTTCAGAAGGTAATCGAACACGCTGAAGCCAGCGGGGAATTTTTTTTCAATAAAAACAATGGTCATTCCATTGCCTCTTTCAGGCCCAACCTCATCACTTATTGGGTGGAATATGAGAAACAGGAGAATTCTTATACCGTGTTTGACGCGTACAGCCACCGGATGGTGGTGGGAGGAGATACAAGTATATGACAGCGTCTGAGATGAACAAAAACTCGACTGAATGGATCTGTGGCAAGTGCGGAGAACCATTACGCTTGAACAAGGTTAATGTGAGTTACCTCGGGTCAGGATATCCCGTGGATTTATTGACGTGCCCCAAATGCAACCGCGCGTTGGTCCCTCCAGAAATGGCTCTGGGTAAGATGCTCGAAGTCGAGAGGTTGCTGGAAGACAAATGATTGCAGATTGCGCCACCTGCGGTTTGTTCTCCTTTCAGCCGAACCCTGGAATTTGCGTGCATACCCACCGCCCTGGAGGATTGGTCATCACCGAACGGGCTCTCGCATTATGCGATTTACCAGAACGGGCGCGATTACTGGATGTTGCTTGCGGCGCAGGCGCGACGGTGAATTTTCTGTCAAGTAAGGCTGGGTTGAAAGTGACAGGACTGGACAGGTCTGGCAAAGCGCTCTCCGGTATTCAAGGTAAGCCAATCCTGTTGAACCTGGTGAGGAGCGATTTACTGAACATCCCGATGGCGCCAGAGTATTTTGATGGCGTTTTCATGGAATGCGCGCTTTCCTTGACGGGTGAACCCCTCAATAGCCTGTTGGAGATCAGGCGAGTGTTGAAGCCCGGCGGAAAGATCGTCCTTACAGATATCTATCTTAGAGAAGTCATGACCGAAACCATTCAGCGTGTTCTTGCGGGCAGCGCTTGCCTGGCTGGCGCCATGACCCAGGACGGAGTTGAAGAGGTGATCGCGGCCGCGGGGTTAACAAGGTTGGTTTGGGAAGACCATTCACCATTGCTGAAACAATGGTTGGTTGAACATATCTTTCGCCTGGGATCGGTGTCCGGGCTTTTTCAGCAGCTCACCAGGGAGAATGAGCAAAACGAGGGGGCAGCGCAAGCCTTAAGCCGCGTGCGCCTGGGATATTACCTGGCGATACTTGAAAAACCTTTGTCTTTTAAGAGCCAGGAGGCTTATGATGGATGATCTGTCTAAAATCCGCAGGTTTGGCGAACAGGGATTTTACTGCAGCCAGGTCATCCTATTAATGGGGCTTGAATGGCAGGGAAAGGAAGACCCCGCTCTTGTGCGCAGTATGCACTCGCTGGCAGGTGGAATTGGATTTAGCGGGCATAACTGCGGCGCGTTGACCGGTGGCGCCTGCCTGCTGGGATACTTCGCAGGCAGAGGTTCTACCAGTGAAGAAGAGGACGACCGTCTTTTTCTGATGCTGAATGAACTGGTGGACTGGTTTACCAGGAAATATGGAGTCGAATATGGCGGGATAGACTGCGAGAACATTCTATCAGGTGGTAAGGATCAGTATGTGGCTCGCTGCCCGGGAATTGTGCAATCTACACTGCAGAAGTGCAAGGAGTTATTGGTGGAATATGGCTATGAGCTCAATGGTGAGTGAAATCCCTGTCGAGGGATGTGTGATTTGTCGAACACAGAGTATCTGCCCTGTCTGTTTAAACCGGCTTGAAGCGAAACGGGTTGAATACGAGGATGGCGTATACCTGGAGAAGCACTGCCGCGAACATGGTTTTTTTCGCACCATCCTGTGGCGCGGAAGGCCAGATTATGGCAGTTGGAGGCGCGAAAAGCTCCCCAATCACCCCAGGCACCCTTTTACACAGGTGGAGAGAGGTTGCCCTTATGATTGCGGGTTATGCGCAGAACACCGCCAGGAACCCTGCTGTGTGCTGCTGGAGGTGACCAGCCGATGCGACCTGGGCTGCCCGGTGTGCTTCGCTTCTTCTGGAGAGAAAGACGCTACTGATGTGCCGTTATCCACAATCTCCTTGTGGTATGAACGTATGCTCAAGGCGGGAGGACCTTTCAATATTCAGCTTTCAGGAGGTGAACCCTGTGTTCGTGATGACCTGGCGCAGATCATTGCCATGGGAAAGAAAGCGGGATTTTCCTATTTTCAGCTTAACACCAATGGGCTGCGCATAGCCAGGGAGAGAGATTATCTCGCCAGCTTGAAAGAGGCTGGTCTCGGCGTGGTTTATCTGCAATTTGATGGCACAACAGACGACATTTACCGAACCATTCGAGGAAGAGAAATTCTGGACGCGAAAAAGAAGGTTATCCTCAATTGCTGCGCGCTCGAATTGGGCGTTGTACTGGTGCCGACTGTTGTGCCGGGAGTCAACGACAAAGACTTGGGAAATATTGTGAGATTCGCCCTGGAGAACTACCCGGTCGTCCGCGGTATTCATTTTCAACCGATCAGTTATTTTGGGCGCTTTCCTGACCAGCCGCGGAATGAAGATCGTATCACCATCCCTGAAATCCTGCGCAATTTGCAAGAACAGACTGAAGGATTAGTCAAAACTGAAGATTTTCACCCCAAGGGCAGCGAGAACTCATACTGTTCTTTTCACTGCACCTACATTCTTATGCCTGGGGGCGAGCTACTGGCGGTGAAAAACCAGGCGGGTAAAACCTGCGGCTGTCGAGAGCCTGAGGATTCCAGTAAGGCTTTATTACGAACCAGGTCATTTGTCGCCAGGAACTGGATATATCCCACGCCTAGCGCTCCTTGTTCTTGTGGCGAGTCGGCTTCCATGGGAGAGTGGGATGTCATTCTGGAGCGCTCGAAAACGCATCTTTTTTCTGTTTCAGGAATGGCTTTTCAGGACGCCTGGAACCTTGACCTGGATTTGCTACAAGACTGCTGTATCAATGTGGCTGCTGATGATGGAAAATTGATTCCTTTCTGCGCGTACAACCTCACGAACACGCTTGGAGAGGGTTTATACCGCCTGTAAGGCCACATGGAATTGAAGATTACTCCCCTACATACCTGGATTTCAGCGCGTATTGGCACCCCTCGGGCCGCGTTTGACCGCCAGGCGCTGGAGCGATGGCAGTTTAGCAGCCTGCTGCGAATGGTCGCATATACCCGGCAAAAAAGCCCTTTTTACCGCGAGCATTTTGCAGGGCTGGGACCAATCAATTCATTTCCGGATTTTTTCAGGCTACCGTTCACAACTGCCGAGAATTTGATGGAAAACCCCCATTCGTTCGTATGTGTCTCTCAAGAGCAAGTCCATCGTATTGTGTCATTGCCCACCTCCGGCACCACAGCGAAATCAAAAAGGGTTTTTTTCTCTCAGGAAGACCAGGCGCTGACCATTGACTTTTTTCGAACGGGCATGTCCACGCTGGCAGGTGCAGGGGACAGAGTGCTGATCTTGCTGCCTGGCGAGAGGCCGGGCAGCGTAGGAGACCTGCTTTTCACTGCCTTGCGTGAACTGGGCTGCTTGCCCACCAAATATGGCCCGGTTGATGATGAAAGGAGTGTATTGCAGGTCATTCGGCAAGAAAAAGTGAACATACTGGTTGGTGCCCCAGTTCATCTGTACCGGGTGGCCTGTTTTGACCATGTGACTAATTTTCTTTCGCAAGGGCAAATAAAAGCGGTATTGACCTCCACAGATGTGCTGCCTGTGGTTGTGGCGGAGAGGTTGAAGGCTCTCTGGGGATGTGAAATATTTGACCACTACGGCATGACCGAAACCGGGTTGGGCGGAGGAGTCGAGTGCAGCGCGCATTGTGGTTATCACATGCGTGAAGCAGACCTTTACATTGAGGTCATTGACCCCCTCACCGGGGAGGTACTACCAGACGGAGAAGAAGGAGAGGTGGTGATTACCACGCTTACACGCAACGCCATGCCCTTGATACGCTACCGTACCGGCGACCTCAGCCACGTGATACCCGGGGATTGTGCCTGTGGTTCTTTTATAAAAAGAATAGCACCCATCAAGCGCCGCTGGCGTGCGGGTATTCAGATAGGCGAGTGTACTCTTTTCCAAAACGACCTGGATGAGGTTATGTTTCAACTGAATGGCGTTGGTGATTTTGAAGCATCTGTCTTTGTGGATGAACAAGGCCGAGACATGATGAGGTTGTCTCTACGCATAATGGGTGGAAAAAGGGAGCGTGTTCAAGAAGAAGCCCGGGAAGTGGTATCGCGTATCCCGGGCATGGAGGAATTATCATGCAATGGCAGGTTGTTAATTGAAGTGGTTGATGCGCTGAACCCGGTATTTGCCAAAAGAAGAATTATTGACCTGCGCCCAAACGTACAACATCCCACACAGGCCAGCCGATAAGCCGCATTCTGTTCCCTGAAAAGGTATGCGCGTCGCACGGTTTCCAGGTAGATGGTCATCTCTCTAGGCCGGGTGTTGCCACCAGGCTCGTGCAGCCTACCCGGGACTCATAAGGAAACGGGCCGTTTCCCGCCGCCGTAGCGGACATGGTCCCTGCTTGGCCTTGCTCCGGTTGGGGGTTACCTGGCCGCTGCATTTCGGCAGCGCCGGTGGTCTCTTACACCACCTTTTCACCCTTGCCCTTACGGGCGGTATGTTTCTGTGGCCCTGTCCGGCGGGTTCTCCCGGAGGATCCCCGCCCCGGGTGTTACCCGGCAACCTGCCCTGTGGAGTGCGGACTTTCCTCGACGCTGATCGCTCAACGCCGCGACCATCTGGCTGGCCTGATACTTCCATCATACCTTCTCTTAATCCCCCCGTCAATCTTAAAAAAACGTCCAGGAGGTTTAATAAGAGTAAAATAACAGGGCAAGGATGTACCAGACCCTTGCTGGAAGGTAGAGGATAAAGAAGAGATTATGCGAAAACCATTGGTCGCCGGTAACTGGAAAATGAATAAAACGGTTGAACAGGCAAGTTTGCTGGCTCGAGAGCTGTTAACGGGTTTACAGCAGGTGCCTGAAGTTGAGCGGGTGCTTTGCCCGCCATTTACCTCGCTGATGATCCTTTCGGCCCAATTGAGCGGTACCGGGGTAGGTATTGGCGCACAAAATATGCATTGGGCAGAATCAGGCGCGTACACCGGAGAGATATCACCACAAATGGTGCGTGAGTTTTGCGAATATGTCATTATCGGGCATTCTGAACGAAGAACCTATTTTGGCGAGACGGATGAGAGCGTGAACCGTAAGCTGAAATCTGCTCTGGCTTTGGGACTGGTTCCCATTGTGTGTATTGGCGAAACGCTGGAAGAATACGAGGCGGGTGTAACCGGCGAGGTAATTACCCGCCAGGTACTTGAAGGGCTTAAGGATATAGGAACGGCATCGGCTTCAATCATCGTGGTGGCTTATGAACCGGTATGGGCCATTGGCACCGGCAGAGCAGCCACCGCTGAAGGAGCAAACGCGGTACTGCGGGATCATATACGACCGGCGCTGGCACAGTTATTTGGCTCAGGGCTGGCACAGAATCTGCGCATCCTGTACGGTGGTTCGGTTACGGCGGCCAATGCTACCGAATTTTTCCGTCAACCGGAAATTGATGGCGCGCTGGTTGGCGGTGCCAGCCTCAAGGTAGATGAATTTGTGAAAATCGTGGAAGCCGCAAGGCCATAATTAAGAACAGAACAACAGAAGACCTGGCTGTTGGCTGGGTCTTTTTGTATTTTACGCGGTGCCAAATTCTCGATCGCCGGCGTCTCCCAAACCGGGAAGAATATAACCGACGTTATTTAAGCGTTCATCTACCGCAGCCAGGTGGATGGGTACCTCGGGATGTGCCTTGGTCATCGCAGCAATGCCCTCGGGAGCCCCGATTATGCCCACGAACTTGATCCTCTTCACGCCCCAGCGTTTCAGCACCTCAACCGTCGCTGTGGCTGAACCTCCAGTCGCAAGCATGGGGTCTAAGATCAGGCACACGGAGACGGTTGGCTCAGTTGGCAATTTGTTGTAATACTCGACAGGCTTGAGTGTGTTCTCATCGCGGTAAATGCCGATATGCCAGACCTCGGCGCCGGGCATTAGATCCCAAAAACCTTCCACCATCCCCAGTCCGGCGCGTAAGATAGGGATGAGACCAATCTTGTCTTTTAAAATCTTCCCAGAAGCCGTGGCGAGAGGAGTGGTTACCTCTATATCTTCCATCACCAAGTCAGCGGTAGCTTCGTAAGCCAGCAAGCCGGCAATCTCACGCACCAGCTCGCGAAACTTCTTGGGTTCGGTGCGGGCATCACGTAATTTTGCTAATTTATGAGCGACCAGGGGATGAGCGGACACATGAAGGTTGGACATAGCGGCTCCTTGAAAATTTATATCATTATAGCGCCAAATAAAAACAGCGTTCAACAAAATGGCTCAGTTGATCCCTTGCAGGCAGGGGAGCGTGTATAATGGGGTTTATGACAGCAGACGAACGCATCGTGAACCCTGTGCCAAAGGTGGACGATCGGGTAGATAACGTGTTGCGCCCTTCCAAATTGAAGGAACTCATCGGCCAGGACCAGGTACGCCAAAATCTGGAGATTTTAATTGCGGCTGCGAAAGGGCGGAAGGAATGCCTGGACCACGTGCTGTTTTACGGCCCTCCTGGGCTGGGAAAAACTACCCTGGCGTACATTCTGGCAAATGAAATGGGGGTCAACATCAAGGTCACTTCAGGTCCGGCTATTGAGCGCACCGGTGACCTGGCAGCGATCCTGACCAACTTGAGGGAAGGTGACATCCTGTTTGTGGATGAGATACACCGGCTGGGTCGCTCTATTGAAGAGGTTCTTTACCCGGCGATGGAAGATTTCTCATTGGATATCATCATTGGCAAAGGACCTTCTGCACGCTCGCTGCGCCTTAAATTGCCGCGCTTTACCACCATTGGCGCCACCACGCGGCTGGCGTTGGTCACCGCGCCGCTGCGCGCGCGCTTTGGCGCTGTTTACCGCCTTGATTACTACGACCTGACAGCCATGCGTAAGATCGTAGAACGCGCTGCGGGTTTATTGAATGTGACCAGTGATGATACCGGAATAGAAGAAATCGCCCGCCGGGCGCGAGGAACGCCCAGGGTGGCGCTGCGCTTGTTGCGCCGCGTGCGCGACTTCACCCAGGTGCGTGCAAATGGTCTCATTACCCGAGAAACGGCCATCAATGCGCTGGATTTGCTGGCGGTCGACGCGATGGGGTTGGATGATGTGGATCGCAGAGTATTAAAGACCATTATTGAAAAATATAATGGCGGTCCTGTAGGCCTGGCAACAATCGCCGCTTCGATAAGCGAAGAGGCAGACACAATCATGGATGTGGTTGAGCCATATTTACTTCAACTGGGATATATCGACCGCACTCCCCAGGGTCGAGTTGCCACGCCGCTGGCTTACGAACACTTTCAATTGCCTTATAACCAGAAGGATAACCAGCCGCGGCTGATTCCTTGAGCATGCAGACCGCTGATTTTGATTATCACCTGCCGCCAGAGTACATCGCCCAAACGCCAATCGAACCGCGACACGCGTCACGTTTGTTGGTGTTACGGCGTTCTTCTGCCACCCTGGAAGACAGCCACTTTTGCCAGCTGCCTGATTTTCTAAATCCTGGCGACCTCCTGGTGATCAATCAAACAAAGGTGATACCGGCGCGTTTACACGCCCGCAAGACCAGCGGCGGCAAAGTGGAATTGTTGCTGCTCAAACAGCGGGAGCCGGGTTTATGGGAAGCCCTGGCGGGAGGTAAAGGATTGCGCAAAGGGGTGCGCGTTCAGCTGGAGAATGGACCTTATGTGGACATTGAAGAGGAACTGACGGGAAGCGAAAGGTTGATTCGCTTTTCTGAGCCAGTGGAGCAATTACTGCCAACCATCGGGGAGATGCCGTTACCGCCTTATATCCATGAGAAATTGCTGAGACCTGACCGCTACCAGACGGTGTACGCAACTGAAACCGGTTCAGCAGCTGCGCCGACCGCTGGGCTGCATTTTACCCCCTGGTTGATGGATGAAATTGAAAGAAAAGGGGTTCGTATTGCCAAAGTGACGCTGCATGTCGGGTTGGATACTTTTGCCCCGGTAACAGAGTTGGACCCGGTTGAACACAAAATACACACGGAATGGTGCGAGCTCACCGAAGAAGCGGCGCTGCTGATCAACCGCACGAAAGCATCTGGTGGGAGAGTGGTGGCAGTGGGAACCACGAGCGTGCGCACGCTTGAGAGCGCCGCGGCTACCAGCAACCAGCCCTCTTGGGTAGCGCCCTACCGTGGACAAACAGGGCTTTTCATCCTTCCGGGATTTGAATTCAAAGTGGTAGACGCGCTGGTCACGAACTTTCATTTGCCAAAATCCACTCTGCTGATGCTGGTGAGCGCCTTCGCAGGGCGGGAGCGAGTGCTGGATGCCTACCAGGCGGCGATGGAGCGCGGGTATCGCTTCTATTCCTTTGGCGACGCCATGCTCATTCTTTAGGAGACTCATTGACCTGTCCGCGCAGCCTGAAATTATTGGATAACCAAATCATCGCCTGCAGAACCTGTCCACGGCTGGTTGCATGGCGGGAAAAAATTGGTCAGGAGAAACGGCGCGCCTACCTGGGGCAAACTTACTGGGCAAAACCATTACCAGGTTTTGGCGACCCCCTGGCGCGTGTACTGGTGGTAGGCCTGGCGCCGGGAGCGCATGGAGGAAACCGCACCGGACGAATGTTTACAGGTGACGCTTCAGGCGACTTTCTTTTCTCAGCGTTGCACCGGGCAGGGTTTGCCAACCAACCTGAAGCCAAGGCATTGAACGACGGCTTAATGCTCAATGATGTTTACATCACAGCGGTTTGCCGTTGTGTGCCACCGGATAATAAGCCCTTGCCAGCTGAGATCTCAAATTGCCTTCCATACCTGCAGTGCGAGTTTGAATTACTGGAGAAAGTAGAAGGCGTGGTTGTCCTGGGCAGGATAGCGTTTGACACAGTCAGTAAATTGCTTTATCACCAGCGCAAATTGGCCACCTCGGCGATTTTTGGGCATGGGGTCCTGCAGCCATCCACTGATGGTGCCCCCTGGTTGTTGTGCTCCTATCACCCCAGCCGGCATAACACCCAGACCGGCAGGTTAACTACCACCATGTTCGATCAGATCTGGGAACAGGTGAACCGGCTGTTGGGAAAAGATGAGTTACTTTCTTGTCAGGAACCAGGCTCGTCCTGACTGGCTTCCTAACGGGGAGATGGGATCCAGGCTGCTGACTTTATCAACCACGTGAAGCCCCGCATATTCCAGACAGGATTCGATCTCAGCGATTGAAAAACCGCGTTCGATGTGCTTTTCTTCATATTTTTCCCACTTATCATCCACTTTGACAAACCAGGTAATCTTTATACAGCCCAGGTTCTTTTCGAAATCATAACAAGTGCGATGAAGTTCGAGCAAGTCCTTGGTTTCTTGTCGAACATAACAGCGGTTCTTTTGCCACTCCACCGCTAACCCATAAATTGTGTTCATATCAAAAAGGAACCAACCATTGGGTTTTAAGGAGCGCGCAATGCTGTTGAAGGTGGATTGCAGGTCGTTGTTGGAAATGAGATAGTTGAGACTATCAAACCAGCAAGTCGCCAGGTCAAATTCGTTGTGATAGTCAATGAAGCGCATATCCTGTTTTTCAAATTTCACATCGACCTGGTCATTTTTTGCCCGATGTTTTGCCAGACGCAGCATTTCTTCAGATTGGTCCACGCCGGTGACTGACCAGCCATTCTTTGCCATTTCCACGCAAAAGCTGCCCTCACCGCAGGCGACATCCAGTAATTTCTTTCTGTTATTCGTGAGTATTTTGTAGTGCTTCATCACCCCTGGAAGAATAGCAGCCATCCGTTGTGAGAGGTTCGGATAATCACCGCTCGCGTAGACACTGGCAAAACTGTCATATAGTTTCATCTCTCTCCTTGTGGGGCCTCCCAAACTGGCAGGTTCATCAATTAGTACCACACTTGGCGGGAATTGAAAATGTTACGGATTCTGGATGTGATTACAACTCTGCAAACAAAAAGACAGCGGTGGAGGCCGCTGTCTTTGAATGAATGAAAAAATCAATAGGCTTTGAGCGCCGACCACCCAGCGTAAGCGGCGGTTTCACCCAGTTCATCCTCGATGCGCAATAATTGGTTGTATTTTGCCACACGGTCTGAGCGGGCGGGGGCGCCGGTTTTAATCTGCCCAGTGTTGAGCGCGACAGCCAGGTCAGCAATGGTAGAATCTTCGGTCTCACCTGAACGATGAGAAGTAACCGCCCGCCAGCCGGCACGGTGGCAAGCTTCGACGGCTTCGATTGTTTCGGTCAGAGAGCCGATCTGGTTTACTTTGACGAGCAGGGCGTTGCAGGCCTCTTCCTTTATAGCGCGCCTTACCCGTGACGTATTGGTAACCAGCAGGTCATCTCCCACAATTTGCACCTTGTCACCGATTTCTTTGGTCAACAACTTCCATGAATCCCAATCATCCTGCGCCAGCCCATCTTCAATAGACACGATGGGATACTGTCTGACCCAGTTCAACCAGAACTCCACCATCTGTTCGCCACTTAATTTTTTGCCCTCCTTACGCAGGTTATACGTTTTGGTTTCTTCCTCATAGAATTCTGAAGCGGCAGGGTCGAGCGCGATGGCCACTTCTTCACCAGCCTTGTAACCGGCCTTTTCAATGGCTTCAAGGATAACCTCAACCGCCTCGCTGTTGGCTTTGAGAGCTGGCGCGTAGCCGCCCTCATCTCCAACCAGGGTGGGATATCCACGAGATTTTAACACACCTTTAAGCGCCTGGTAAATTTCATCCCCGCAACGAAGGCCTTCAGCAAAGGATGGCGCCCCCAGCGGCATCACCATGAACTCCTGCGCATCGGTAGATTGCCATCCAGTGTGGGCGCCGCCATTCAGAATGTTCATCATCGGTACTGGCAGTACATGCGCGTATACCCCACCAATATAGCGGTAGAGCGGCAGATCGAGTGACGCTGCTGCAGCTTTGGCGACCGCCAGGCTCACACCCAGGATGGCATTGGCTCCCAGGCGAGATTTATTGGGCGTACCATCCAATTCAATGAGCATCTGGTCGATGGCTTTCTGGTCGATGGCATCCCACCAGATCAGGTTTTCAGCGATTTCACCGTTCACATGCTCAACCGCTTGCAGCACGCCCTTGCCGTTATAGCGGTTTTTATCGCCGTCACGCATTTCAAGCGCTTCGTGAATCCCTGTTGACGCGCCGGAGGGAACCGCGGCCGTGCCTATTGACCCATCTTCCAGTATCACCCTCACTTCTACAGTGGGGTTCCCGCGTGAATCGAGTATCTCTAATGCTTCAACTGATGCGATTTCCATTTTTTATCCTTTTCCCTTTTTCAGGTGTGGTTAATTGATTTTGAGCCCAAACGGCTGTAAGTATAACGAAAAATCTCTATTTGTGGGTTACCCACCGAGGAGTTGCCGAAGTTTTTTAACCACCCGGAGTGTCGATTGACCGTCATTGTATGTGCATATTTCTTCAACGATCTTCTTGCGCCCTTCGGTTCTTTCAGCTGGCTTTTCGAAGCCATCATTGACCGCGCGGATGAAATCGGGCCTGGAGTAAACCAGGTCCAACCCCCCGGAATTGGTGATGGGAATGTAGTGTTCGCGGATATACAGTTCCTTCAGCACGCGGTCATATTTCCGGCTGCTGCCGGGGTCATAGGCGGGTCCGATCTGAGGGCGGTCGAATACAGCCCCATCCACCGTGAGGGTAGATGAAGAGTTGATCTGCACCGCGCAATGCGCCAGTGTGGAACAGAGTTGTTCGATATCGGCATGGGTGATGTTGATCTGCCCACGGCTTTCATTGGCTTGCCAGCTTTGGTCAGTAAAGGTGTTTTTTACCCCGCTCAACACCTCTTGCCAGCGGCTGGCGATATCCCCTGGGTGACGGCGGAACAGAATGATAGGATGTGCAGGAACCTCTCCATTCGAAATGGCGTCATCCAGTTGCTTTAAGAAGAGCGGCTCATTGGGAACGATTTTATATGTACCGCCCCCGAAAAGAATAACCGGTCGCGCAGATGGGAGCCCGAGCCTGGAACGCCATTTTTCTTCCGGCATGACGTTTGCAGGATCGTAGTAAAAATCAAACTGCGGAGGACCGGAAATGGTGATCTGTTCAGGAGTGATATCAGGGTATGCGCGCAACAGTTCTGCGTGGTTGTAGCGGTTCCAAACCAGGTAATGCTCAAAAGAAACAGGCAGGCGGGTACGACTGGTGACGTTATCAAACGAAAGGATGGAGGTAATTCGCAAAACACCGCGCTTTTGCGCGCAACGCAATAACGGTTCTTCTTTGTTGACAAAAGGAGTAATCGAAAAGACCGCATCGGGTTTGGACTGGTCAAGAATGGAATCAAATTCCTGGTAATTCGTCTCCGACCAGAACAGGGATTCTTCCTGCTGCAGGAGGTGCGGGATGCGCGCCGGGAGGGCTGTTTTGATTCTATCCTTCAGAATTTGAACCTCGTAGTTCACCCTTTCCCGCAAACCCAGCAGAGAGGCTTCACGGCGGATATCAATCTCAGTGGTGTTGGTCTGCCGCACCTGTTTATGCCAGAAGTTTACAAGTTCTCGGGTTTCTTTGAATTGGGGGCTGAAGGTGAAGTTGGGAACATGAAGAATTTCAGCGCCAGCCTGGCTGAATTCATTTTCAAGCGCCGGGTCTTGCCAACTTAAAGCCACGATCGGTTGAGTGAATTCGGTGAGCGCCGTCAACATACCGGTTCTGAGAATGTAGCGCACGGAAAAGTGGGTGAAGACAGGGATTAATAACTTGGGTTTGGGCATACCGACTCCGGGACTTGGCTTTGTTACCTTGTCCATGTAAATTGAATAACCTGGATATTATATCCGCTTATGCGAGGATTAACGTTTGTACAACAGCGGCGGGTCGCGATAGGCCACTCCGGCTTTCACAGCCGCGGCGCGCAGGAAAGCGAGGAAAAGCGGGTGCGGTCGGGTAGGTCGGGAGAGGAATTCCGGGTGAAACTGTGTGCCCAGCATAAATGGATGATCTTTCAGTTCCACAATTTCGACCAGGCTTTTATCAGGCGATAGACCCGAAAAAACCATGCCGTGTTGCGCCATCCGTTCTCGGTAGGCGTTATTGAATTCAAAGCGGTGGCGGTGGCGTTCTTCGACCTTTTTCGCGCCATACGCATTGGCAGCGATGGTGCCTGGCTGCAGGATACAGGGATAGAGCCCCAGGCGCATGGTGCCGCCAACATCCTTAATGTTCTGCTGGTCAGGCATCAGATCGATTACGGGGTGCGGGGTGCTCAGGTCAAATTCGGCAGAGTTCACCTGGTCAGAACCCAGCGCGTACCTGCCGAACTCCACGCACATTAACTGCATGCCCAGGCAAAGCCCAAAGTACGGAATCAAGTTTACACGAGCGTAATTGGCAGCCCAAATCTTCCCTTCAATGCCCCGGCTGCCGAATCCTCCCGGCACAATGATTCCGTGGGCGTCTTCCAGAGCATTTACATGTTTTGCTTTTTCAAGATCAGCCGAATGAACCCACCTCAAATCCAGTTCCAGACCCAGAGAGAGCGCGGCGTGTTTTAAGGCTTCACGCACACTCATGTAGGCGTCATGAAGCTCTACGTACTTACCCACCAGGGCGACGGAAACCCTGGGTTTTTCACGCGCTGTTTCGCTGACCAGTTTTTCCCAGTCACTCATATCCGGCTGTTGTTTGGAATCCAGGTTCAGGCGGTGCAGCAGGTATTCGCCGACTTTTTCTTTTTCCAGCAGCAGAGGGATTTCGTAAAGGATGGGCGAAGTGACCATTGGGATCACGGCGCGTTTTTCAACATCACAAAACTGCGCGATCTTTTCCCGCAAATTTTCAGCAACCGGGTGATCACTGCGGGCAACGATCATATCGGGGGCGATACCAATGGAGCGCAATTCAGCCACGGAGTGCTGGGTGGGCTTGGTTTTAATTTCATCAGTGGCACCAATATAAGGCAGCCAGGTAACGTGAACATTGACGGTGTTTTCTCTTCCCAGGTCTGAACGCAGCTGGCGAAGAGCTTCTAAAAAGGGTAGGCTTTCAATGTCGCCCACGGTGCCGCCAACTTCTACAATGACAATTTCGGCGCTGGTTGATTTGGACACCAGGTTGATCCGGCGTTTGATCTCGTTGGTGATGTGAGGGATGACCTGGATCGTGCCACCCAGGTAATCACCGCGGCGTTCTTTCGCGATGACTTCAGCATAAACCTGACCAGTGGTGATGTTGCACACCCGGTTTAGGCGGATATCAATAAAGCGTTCGTAATGACCCAGGTCGAGGTCAGTTTCAGCCCCGTCATCCAGTACATAAACTTCGCCATGCTGATATGGGCTCATCGTTCCAGGGTCGACATTAATATACGGGTCGAGTTTTTGAACGGCGACTTTATACCCGCGTTCTTTCAGGATCAATCCGATGGCTGCGGCGGTCACGCCTTTTCCCACTGAACTCACCACTCCGCCGGTGACAAAGATATATTTTGTGGTCATGGTCTGCTCCTGAATGAGAAATATAAAAGAAGCGAGGAGGGCGGTTTATCCTTGTCCTCCTCGGAACTCACTTGATGTAACCCAATATCTCGCGTGAAATATCAGCATTTGTCTTTTCTCAATAAAAGTGTATCACAACTCGATTTTCCTGACAAAAGAAAAACCATCCATGAGGATGGTTTTTCAGAATCAGTTGGTTTGAACTTTGTTTTCCAGCGTGCGGGCGAGGATTTCATCCTGCTCGGTGGAGCCGGGTTTCGTCCTATGGACTTCCTGTTTCTTTTTCTTTTGTTTGGCTTTTTCCATTGCGGCACGCATCGCCAGCTCCATATAGGTGGGTTCAGGCTCTACAGTCTCGTTCTTCACTTCGAGAACCCCGGAGCTTTCAACTTCTGATTTTCGACGAGGTTTCCTGGCGGATTTCTTCTCGCGCCGCGCTCCCTCTGCGCCGGAAGCAGCGGGAGCTGGTTTTTCTTCAACGACCTTTTCAGGCTCTGGTTGAATGGCCTTCATACTTAGTTTGATCTGTTTCTTGCGCCGATTGACCTCGATAATTTGGGCTTCGACCTCATCGCCTTCCTGTACCACATCAGATGGCAGCTTCACATAACCATGCGCCATCTCGCTGATGTGGACGAGCCCGGGTCTTTCAGCGCCAATTTCCACGAAGGCTCCGAACTTCTCCAGGCGAACGACCTTTCCTTTGACAGTTTCGCCCACCTTGATTTCACGCCACTCAAGATCTAAGGGCTTGAACATGGTCATTTCAATACGTTCTTCGCTATCTTTTCGGGTGAGCTTTTTGACCCACACGTCGATTTCTTCTCCCTCTTTGAGGAGCTCGTCGACCTTCTTGTTCTGTGTGTTATCTGGAGCAATGATCTGCGAAACGTGGAGCAAAGCAGGTTTGCCGATGCCGATATCCAATACAGCGCCGGCCAGGCTCACCTTGATTACCCGTGCTTTGAACGGCATTTTTGGTTCAAGTTGCTGATTGTCTTGAGTTTCTGCGTTCATTTCCATCAATATTCTCTTTCATCTCGGTAGTTAGCGAGGAAAAATTATACCCCCTGCAGGGAGGAATGTCAATTTTTTTCTCACTGTTTTGAGAAACCAATTTACTTGTTCGTGTTCAACAGCAGGTCAATCGCCTTTTCCAGTTGAGGATCAAGTTCTGCTTCTATATCGTTCTCTGTGCGCTCCACAATGTAATCAGGTGTGAGCCCAATTCCGTGGATGAGCCTGCCCTTAGGGGTCAACCAACGGGCGATGGTCACTTTTACGGCACCCTGTTCATCAGCGAGGGGCACCCAGTTTTGCACAGATCCTTTGCCGTAGGTGATTGTGCCGACAATTTTTCCGCGCTGATAGTCTTGTATCGCGCCCGCGGTGATTTCAGAGGCGGAAGCGGAATACTGGTTAACCAGTACCACCAGTGGTATCTCGGTAGCCAACCCGCCTGGATGCGCTTCGAATGTGACCTCTTTACCATCGCCGAACCTTTCTATCATGATCACCCCTGACCCAATGAACTGCGAGATGATATCGATGGCGGCGTCGACATAACCACCGTTGTTATCGCGCAGGTCTAAGATCAGCCCGACCGGGTGTTGTGCCAACAATCCTGCCAGCGCCGTTTCCATTTCTTGTGCGCTTTCGCTTCCGAATGTGTTCAGGGCGAGATAACCGATGCCCTGGTCAAGCATGCGGCTTTCAACACTGGAAACCGTGATCTGTGCACGCACGATGGTGAGATCAAGGATTTCTTCTGGAGCATGGCGCTGAACGGTTAAGACTACGGTGGTGCCTTCAGGTCCTTTCACGGTTTGGAGTACCGCGCTTGGGTCCTTACCAATCACACTTTGACCATCAACCCCGATGATCTCATCGCCCGGCTTCAACCCCGCGGCTTCGGCAGGAGAACCAGACATGGGGCGGATGATGGTAAGGTACTCACCGGCTGTGTCCACCCAGGCGCCAATCCCTCCATACGAACCGTCCAAAGTTGTGGTCGCCTGGTCGTAATCTTCCGGGGTCATGTACCCGGTATGAATGTCACCGAGCGAATTGAGCATGCCTTGAATGGCGCCGCGCATCAGTTGAAGGTCGTCTACCGGTTGATCAACATACTGCTCGTGAATGATGTCCCACGCTTCCCAGAAAGGTTGGAACAATTTTCTGAGATCCGCGGGTGTAGATGAAGGCGGTGTTGAATCAGGTAAGGGGGGCGTTTCTGCAGGCTTTGTTGTATCAGGCGCGAGCGTCTCGAGCGGAGAACCAGAGGGAATCAACCAGCCAAGGATAACACCGCCGGAAAAGGCACCGGCTAACAACACAAGTGAAATCATAATGACCAGGATGATCCTACCGGTGTGATTGGTGTTCATTTTTTTACTCCTGCTTCATGGTTACCATTCTTTGAATGTTCGACGGGATAAGTTTTGGCCTTAAGATGCTGAACGCGCTTTGAAAGTTCGTGTATTTTCTTGTTTTCTTCGGCGAAAGGGTCGCGCAGCGTGTCGCCTGCTTTTTTCACTGTGTTTGCCCAATTTGAGCGCTGCCCTTTCTCTTTCAACCTGGAAAATAACGAGATGAACAAACTGATGATTAACATGACCGTAAAAACGATCAGGATCCAACCCAAAAGCGGTATTGGTTTTGCCAAGGTTCAGCGCTCCATTGTCCTGTGCGAAGAGGGGATCACATCAGGCAGGTCAAGGAGAGAAAGTATCGCTGCGTCAGCAAATTCGCACCTGTTTTCCGTTCCTACCTGTATCGTGTAAAAGCCCATTTCATGGGCGGTTTTTAAATTTCGCGGCGAGTCATCAATGAATACACAGTGTTCAGGGTCTTCAATTTGTATGATTTCCATGGCTTTCTGGTATGCCTGGGGCAGCGGTTTACAATACGGTGATATCTGAAGAACATCGACAATCTCAGGGAAGAAATCCACAAGTCCCAGGACCTCTAAAACCCGCTCAGCATGCCTTTGGTTGGCGTTGGTAAAGATAACCTTACGGCTGTCATAGGCGGAGATTGTTTCAATAAGCGCTTCATCTTTGCGCAAGAATTGCGTAAGAGGGATATCGTGCACGTAATCCAGGAATTCACATTCGTCGATGTGATAAAGGGTCTTTAACCCGCGTAACGTGGTGCCATATTCGTGAAACAGCCCATTGCGGATTTGTTTAACCTCGTTTGCGGCCACTCCGATTGTTTTTATGATGTACGAATCCATACGATCGCCGATGGCATCCCACACGCCACTGGTAGAAGGGTAAAGGGTATCATCCAGATCGAAGAGCATTACAGCAAAACTCATAGCGGTTAGTATACCCTCAAATTGATTCCCCGGTCTGGATTAACCCCCGATAGGGGTCAGTTATAATTAGACCGATGAGCATACAGGTGCTTTCTGAAGAACTGGCTTCACAAATCGCGGCTGGAGAAGTGGTGGAAAGACCGGCTTCAGTGGTGAAAGAATTGCTGGAGAACGCCATTGATGCCGGCGCGTCGCGCATTTCAATTCGGGTAGAAGACGTCGGTAAAAAAAAGATAGAAGTAAGTGATGATGGAACTGGCATCCCTATCGATGAATTACCACTGGCCGTCTCAAGGCACGCCACCAGTAAAATCAATACCGCGGAGGATCTTTTTCATATTCGCACGTTGGGCTTCCGTGGAGAGGCGTTGGCATCTATCGGCTCTGTCTCCCGCCTGATGGTCTTGTCGCGTAACGCAGATTCCCAGGTTGGCGCGCGCATCATGGTTGAAGGAGGGAGAATCGTCAGCAAGGAAATGACTGGCAGCGTAACCGGCACAATCGTGCGCGTCAGCGACCTGTTTTACAACACTCCCGCCAGATTGAAATTTCTCAAGCGGGATGTGACGGAAAGACAGCAGATCGATACCCTGGTGAGCAGGTATGCGATGGCGTACGCCGGCAAAGCGATTCATTTAGAGCATGATGGCAAAGCGGTATTGCGGACTTCAGGGAATGGTGAGCGGCGGGAAGTATTAGCGCAGCTGTATGGAATTGAACTGGCGAGGCAGCTTCTAGAAGTGGTCTTTGAAGAAGAAGGGATGAAGATCGAGGGTTACATCAGCCCCATCTCGATCAGCCGTTCTAACCGTAAGGATATGACCTTTTTTATTAATGGGCGCTGGGTTCAGGATGTTACCCTGGTGAGCGCGCTGTTAAAGGCATATCAAACCTACTTGATGGTTGGACGATACCCGCTTTCCATTTTATTTATTGAGATTCCTCCAGAAGCGGTGGATGTAAATGTGCACCCGGCCAAGGCTGAGGTGCGCTTTAGAGAGCCAGACCGTGTATTTACCGCTGTGCAACGCGCGGCCAGGAGAGCGTTGATGGCTTACGCTCCAATCCCGCCACTGGCAGCTGCTTCCTGGAGCAGCCAGGCGTGGAACCCTTCGCCTGAACTGGATGGCACGTGGATGAATGCCAGACCCATGCAGCCGCAGAGTACTGGTCAACCCCAACCGATGGCTGAAACACCTTTATCATCATCGGTAGAACCAGCGCCTTTTGCAGCAGGGATACCATTGCTGCGTTTGATCGGCCAGATTGGCGCCACTTACCTGGTGGCAGAAGGTCCAGATGGGCTTTACCTGATTGACCAGCACGCAGCGCATGAACGTGTGCTATATGAAAAAATGCAGCGACAAAAAGAGAACATTCCTACGCAGGCTTTGCTTGAACCGTTGCTGATTCAGTTACCTCCCCAATCCGCTCAAATCATCTGTGATAATCTTCAGGTGTTAAGGAAGATCGGTTTTCATCTTGAAGAGTTCGGGCGCAATTCCTTTCGGCTGAGCGCGATTCCCGCTTTGTTCACCCAAAAAGATCCCCGGGCAGCCATCAATAGCGTGGTGGAAGATTTTGAGGAAGATGAAGAACCTCTCAAGGAGGTGCACGAAGACAGGCTCATCGCGCGAATTTGCAAACGCATGGCAGTTAAAGGCGGCTCCATCTTGTCCACCGAGGAGCAGCAGGCGTTGTTGCGCGACCTCGAGAGTTGTTCCTCTCCGCGCACCTGCCCGCATGGTCGACCGACCATGATTCACCTTTCAGTTGAGCTGCTTGAAAGACAGTTCGGACGCCGGGGAGCCCGTTCCGCTTTTTAACCACAACGCTGGTTGAGCAATGCCACCATCGCCGGGATGCATTCCGCCACATCTGAACGCATCACCAACTGCGCGTATGGATCAATGGAAGTGGCAGAATGATTAACCAGGATGATCTTGCATCCATTGCGGCACGCCTTGAAGGGCAGTAGCGCGGCGGGAGTAACCTCCAACGAAGAACCCGCCACCAACAACAAATCGGCTAGCGCGATTTCATTTTCAGCCTTCAGCCAGGCATCCGCCGCGAGCTCTTCTTCATAAAGGGTAATATCAGGGCGAAGGACAGTGCCACAGGTAGCGCAAAGCGGGATTTCACCCGAGAGGATTGACGTGACGACTGCGGCGAAATCAACACCGTGTTCCTTGTTTGCGGGGCAGTAAAAACGATGAATTGAACCATGCAGTTCAACTACGTTGATCGAGCCGGCTTTTTGATGGAGTTCATCAATATTTTGGGTGATGACAGCCTGTAATTTGCCGGCTTTTTCCAGCGTAGCAAGGGCGAGGTGGGCATCATTCGCATGGGCACTATAAGAGACCCGCAGCAAGGGGCGCAGCCAGTTATAAAAATTTCGCGGCGATTGGCGGAATGCCGTGGCAGAGGCGACTTTCATTGGGTCATCACGCTGCCACAAACCCGTCCCCGCGCTGCGAAAATCCGGAATCCCTGAAGGAGTGGAAATACCCGCGCCGGTGAACGCCACAAAATATTTTGAACTGGCGATCAAATCAGCAGCCCTGCGCAGTTCGTGCTCAACTGGTGTGGTCACAATTGAAACCGCTGGCAAATCGCGCGGGAGAGCTCATTGACCTGCTGAGAAAACAACCCTTCAGGTTGGATGTGATACAGCGGGATATATTTTTGATTCGCTTGAAAAACCTGCTCTGGAACAGGTGGAATCATGAACTTGATCGTGGTACCTGGCAGTAACTTGGTTATCTGTTCAGCAGTAAGGCCCGCCTCAGAACGGATGTGATTATAGAAGACCGTGTCGATGTACCGGTTTTTCTTGGGTACCTCAAACTGCAATGTTCCAAGCAATTTTCTGGTACGTAACACCGTTGCGGGGAATGCGTCTGTCAGCACGATCAGCTGGTCACAAAGCTTATGGACCTTGCTGAAACCTGCCAGGTAGGGATTGCCGATATCCAATACCAACACAGGAATTGAGGAATTCAATGATTTGATGATGGCGAGGGTTTTTTCTGGCAGGTCAGGTAAGCTGATTTTTTGACTCTTTTCTGAAGCCATCAGCAGGCGGACATTAAATGAGGTATGCACGGCGAATTTTTCAACCGCTGCTGCTGTGATCTCGTCAACTGGCAGTGCGAGAAGCTTCTCCAACCCATAGGAATTGGCAATATCCAGTTCGACCCCCCAACTGCCCTGACCTGGCTTCAGCTCCACGGCTACCACCTCTTTGCTGGTCATGCCACTCAGGCTGACAGCCAGGTTCAACACCAGTGTTGATACGCCAAGCCCGCCTTTGCATCCAAGTACCCCGATGATACAACCTGAACCGCTTTCTTCGGGCGTATTTTTTATTTTTTTCATACGATCGAGCAAGGCTTTGACATGGGCGTTGAGTTCAGCGGGGTGCACTGGTTTGGTCAGGTAATCATCTGCGCCGGCGCCGTAACCAGCGATTTTGTCACCCATCTGGTTTTTCGCGGTAAACATCAGGATGGGGATATGGGTGCACAGGGGGTTTTTCCGCAGTTCGCGGGCAATCTGATAGCCATCCATGCCCGGCATCACAACATCCAGTATGATCAAAGAAGGTTTTACTTTGACCGCGGTCTCCAGCGCAAGCTCGCCGGTGTTTGCAGCAGCAATTTCGTAGCCCTGACGCTGCAACATCATCCCGACGAGACGCAGTGTCTCCATATCATCATCAACGATGAGAATTTTTTCCGGCATGCCGACCACCCCTCCTGAACTTATAAGCCAGTCTAGCATATTCCCTGACAAGATTCAAGTGATTATTTTCGCTTCAAGTTGAGAAAAAATACCCTGAAAGGCAGGCGTATATCAGCAATGCTATAATGACGGTGTGAATATCCAGGAATTTCAGGCAATCTTGCAGACCAGATGCGCCATTGACTTAAAGAAGCCGGTTTTGTTGGGATTCTCTGGCGGACCAGATTCCGTTTGCCTGCTATCGTTGCTGGTGAAGAGCGGGGTGGAGGTTACGGCCGCCCACCTTGACCACGCGTTGCGCCCGGACTCAGCCGCTGAAGCAGTACAGGCGGAGGAGATTTGCCGTCAACTGGGCGCGGATTTTATCAGCCGACGAGTTGATGTAGCGGATTACGCCCAAAAAAAGCACCTCTCTGTAGAAGAAGCTGCTCGTAAGCAAAGGTATGCATTTTTATTCGCAGAAGCGGCGAAAACCGGCGCGCAGGCTGTGCTGACCGGGCACCAGGCTGATGACCAGGTTGAAACCGTGCTGATGCACCTTTTGCGAGGAAGCGCCTTGAGCGGACTGGCTGGCATGCGCATGTTGCTGCTGCCCAATCCCTGGAGCAAAGACATCCCATTGGTGCGTCCTTTGCTCGCGTTTTCACGAGAGGAAGTTGAAGCCTATCTTTCAGAAATACCGATCAGACCCATATTTGATCAATCGAACCAGGATTCGAGCTTTTTCCGAAACCGCATCCGTAATGATTTGCTCCCTCAGCTACTCACCTATAATCCCCAGTTTAAGAAACGCATTCTCAGGATGGCAGATGCGATTGCTTTGGAAGATGACCTGGTCATGGCTCAAACCCGGCAAGCCTGGGCGGAAACCGTTATCGAAACGGGCGAGGATTTCGTGGTTTTTGACCGAGCGAAAACGGCGTCTCTGCACCCCGCGCTACGCCGCAGGTTGATGAGGGAAGGGCTTACCAGGTTGCGCAGTGAACTGCGGGACATGGATTACCAGGTGATTGAAAAAGGCAGCCATTTCTTTACAGATCCATGCCAGAGCAACACTGTACACCTGATCGCGGGTTTGGAGATGTTTGCGCATCTTAAAAGGCGTGTGGTGCTGGCAAAAAAAGAATCTCCTTTACACGGGTTATGGCCGCAATTGACTCAGAAAAAAGCGTTACCCCTGAAGATACCGGGCATGGTCTCGCTCAATGAGCATTGGACCCTGCGCAGCTCTCGTGAAACAATTTACATAAATACTGGTGACCCTTTTGTTTGCCAGTTGAACGCTGAATTATTGGCTGATAAACTGACCATCGATCGTTTTAAAGCGGGTGACAGGTTCTCGCCTTATGGCGCCGCTGCCCAGGAGTTGAAACTGGGCGACTTTTGGACCAACCAGGGTTTGGCGGCGCGCGCACGAAGTAACTGGCCGCTCATTCGCAGCGGTGAGGAGATTGTGTGGGTACCTGGATTTCGTATCGCTGACCGATGGCGTGTAAAAAAAGAGACCACGAGCATTCTTAGGCTCGAGTTAATAAAAACAGAGTGACAGCCTGTTGCTGCCACTCTGCGCGCAACAACCCGGTCATTCTCCTGCCAGCAGGCGCAATTTATTGCTGGTCTCACGCCATTGAATCTTCGAAATGCCCAGTTTCTGGCGCAAGGCTTCTTTATCCATCCCTGATTTCCAATCATTCAAGGCGCAGGTCCAGCGGCACATGGCGAATGAAATGTGTTTAGATAGGCCAGCGTCGATGGTGATATCTTCAAGCAAGTACTCAAGGCGGCGCGGAGACCAGGGGAAAACCTGTTCGACGGGATGGTATACATCCAGATATTCCTGGTAAGCCTCGACCCAATCCTCATTCAGTTGGATATTTCGTTCCTTGTAACGGCTGCCGCTGGCTGAATAACGCACAAACAGACGCGGATTCTTCGGGCTGTCAAGGTCGATATGGTTGAGGGTGAGTGCGAGGCACTCGCCCTTTTTAATTCCGGTGGACAACAACAGGCTGAGCAAAACGTATGGGCGGGGATCGGGTTTACTGGCAACACGCAGCGCTCTGGCGGCTTCGAGGGCCAACACTTCTTCTTCAGGTGTAAGCACGTCTGGCAAGGGGCTGATTACCGTCTTCTGCAGCACTTTTTCAGCCGGGTCAGACGGGATACGTCCGGAACGTGATAGCCAACGAAAGAAGGATTTAATAGAGGTGATCCTTCGCGACAGGCTTTTTGCGCTGCATGGCACGTGGCGTTCATGCTGAAGCCAGCCAAGGAAACGGTTGATGTCATCTGTGGTAATACTCCCAATGGTGGTGCCAGAAGGGAAATAGTTGGCAAATAAACGCATGTCTCCCAGGAAGGCTTTTACCGTATGAAGAGAACGCCCCTGGTCGAGCAAGAATATCTCCCATGAGCGGATGGCAGGGTGAAAAGTTGTTTCTGAAGTGATGTGGAGTTCAGGTTGAATGTCCATAAAGGAGCCTTCTTTCAATTATTAATTTCGCATAGTCCTATTAATATCAGTGTACAAGGATTATTGGCGAATGTCAATATGCAATTATTGTTCCAAAGAGGGGTATAAGGCGTCTTGGATCGTTCGGGCAATCGAATCATAGTCAGGCAACAGTACCATGGCACCTGTTGCAGGCACAATATAGTTTGTCGTTTGATCTTCTGTAATTGTGAAGCGATGGATGGAGGAGGGGTTATCAGCAGCGGTGGCTGCCATAGGTAAAAGCCGCGCAATTAAATCAAGCGGGATATCCGTCTCCACACTGGAAAGAAAAAGTTGGTAGAGCTCACCAGCACGATTCAGGGCGTTCAGGCTGATCATTTTTTGGGTGATGGCTACGGCAACTTCCTGTGCGCGCCGGGTTCTATCAAAATCGCTTGTGGAATAACGTGAGCGCGCGTACCATAAGGCGGTCTCTCCATTCATCGTGTTCCAACCTGCCGGGATATAACACATTTTTGCGTAAGCCTGTGGCAGGTCGCAACGGTCATACAGGTCGGAAGTTGCGTATACCTGGATGCCGCCCAGGGTATCGATGATGTTTTTAAAACCTGAAAAGTCGGTCATCATATAATAATCTACACTGGCATCAAAACTGGTCTTGAGCGTTTCCGCGGTGAGCGGGAACCCCCCATAAGCCTGGGCTGAGTTGAGCCGCTCGTAACCAATCCCCGGAATATTGACGTACAGGTCGCGCGGAAAAGATAATAATGTCACTCGGTTACTATCGGGTATCAGCGAAAGGATCATGATTACGTCTGTGCGGTAACCCTGCCCGGGTCGCCAGTCAGAACCCAGCAGGAGGATGTTCACCTGGCTCGCGGGTCGTGCCAACCCCAATGCAATCATTCCACCTGTACCTGGTGGAGGAGTCACTGAGGGAGTGCTGGTGAAAACAGATGGGGGATTTATTCCCTGGGAAACGGGTTGGAAGGGGGTGGGGGTAGCGGTGAATCGGCCGCCTTCTCCTGTCAACAAGTCAGAGATCGGAATAGGGGTGTTTCCCTTGAGGTCCGTGGTGAAAGTTGAACAGGCAGAAAGGAGAAGAAAGAACACAAATAATGACGCCAGCAGAAGCCTGCGCATTGCGTTATTGTACCCCAATCGCGCAGTTCTATTCAGAGCATTGTTTTTACCAGTATAAAAAATGAAAATTGTGGAGCCCCTACCAGTAATTCGTATTTTCTTTGTTATACGACTTGACATATATATATCTATTTGATACTATATCATTATAGATAAGGAGAAAGGGGATTCAATGACACTTAAACACGCAATCCTCGGATTGTTGAATTATGAGCCAATGACAGGATATGACCTGAAAAAGACGATCGACATTTCCATCAATCATTTCTGGCCAGCGGTTCAGTCTCAAATCTACACAACCCTGGCCAAAATGGAGAAAGAAGGCTGGGTAACCATGGAGACAATACCGCAGGAGTCACTCCCTCCACGCAAGGTATATTCATTAACCCCTACTGGGCGAGCGGAATTCGTGGACTGGTTGACAACTCCCCAACCGTATGGGGAAACGAGGGTAGCCTGGCTGGTGCAGGTGTTTTTCGCGGGGCAACTGGATGATCAGAAAGCCTTGCTACTCTTGCACAACCTAAAATCAGTTTTTCGTCAACGGCTTGAAGGGTATGCGTCCATCCCTGAAGACAACCGGGATTCACTTCGAAATGACCCACCACGAGATAAATTCTTCTGGATGCTGACAGTCGATTTCGGTGTCGCCCAGACGATCTCACAGATTCAATGGATTGATAAAGTCATTCACACGGTTGAATCGCGTGAATATATTTTGCCTACCCTTGCGGGCGATCGTTCCTAATATTCTTTTTTATACATCAGGAGAAAATAATGAAAAAGTTATTTGGAGCCGGAAACAAACCCTGGCATTTTATTGCGGGTATTTTCCTTAGCCTGCTTTCTGCCGGAATGCTGCTGCTGGCCTTCCATCCATATAACCAATGGTACCTGGCTTTTTTTGCCCTCATTCCCATGCGGCTGGCAGAGTATCGTTTCTTCCCGCGTAAGTGGGCTGGTTTGGGTTCCGGGATAGGCGTTGGGGTTTGGCTGGCGGTTTTCCTGGGACGGATGTTCGGCTTCAGCGGCCCTGCACTGGTGATTGAAATCGTGGTGCTCGCAATTGTCCTGGTGCAGGTTTTCACCATTCCCGCAACCCGGCAATTCCACGAACGTACGGCTTACCGCTGGTTCATCTTGGAAGGCATCGCAGGCTGGGTAGGGTCTGAAATGATTCGCTCATTTATCCCGCCCATCAACACCCATGCCTTTATTGCCCAGACCATGTACACCCAGCCATGGATGCTGCAGCCGATCTCCATCTTTAGTATCTATGGCCTTTCCACCCTGATCGTGCTTGTCAATTACACTTTACTTCAGGGTATCATCTTATTTTTGGATAAAAAGCAGTTGTTTTTTAATTTACCAGAAATGAACCGGCGTTCCACCTCCCGCTGGCTGACTGTTGCGGGTGCTACCTTGATCCTCTGGCTTGGGATCAGTGGTGCTATCCTTTTGAGCCGACCTGCCAATCCAACAACTGTCCGGGTGGCTGCTGTCCAACTGGGAATCTCCGCCCCTGCTCACCAGGATACGGCTGAATCCCAATCCACCCGACTGGATGTATTGGCTGAGCAAAGCCGGATTGCCGCCACAGAAGGCGCTCAGTTAATCGTTTGGCCCGAACTTGGTTTGGGCTTTGACCCGCAAGTGGAGCATACCGGGGAGCTTATATCCCTGGCTGCTGAAACTGACGCATACCTGTTAATCGGCTATGGATTGGATGACCCCCGTGGCTGGCGAAATGAGATGGTGATGTTATCACCGCAGGGTGAATTCCTGGCAGTCTATGGAAAAAATCATCCCACCTCTCCCGGAGAGCCTCGCATCATTACAGCCGGAGTGTACCCGGTTTATGATACGCCCATCGGCAGGCTGGCCACCATCATCTGCAACGATGTGCATTTCACCAATACTTCACGGCGGCTGGCACGCGCTGGTGCCCAATTGATTGCAGTGCCTACTCTGGAACTCTCCGGGATTACCCTGGAACAGGTCGCCCAGAGCGTGATGCGGGCGGTGGAAAACCGGGTGGCAGTGGTCAAGGCGGACGTCGCTTTTTCTTCAGCCATTATCGATCCGTACGGAAAGATCGTTGCCCTGCGTAACGCTTCCCCGCAGGGTGCAGCTTTCACCCTGACTGCGGATGTGCCGATCGGTAGCGGGAAAACCGTTTACAACTGGCTAAACCTGGATTGGATGGGCTGGCTGAACCTGGTTGGTATGGTATTCTTCTCTTTCGGTGCAAAATGGTTGGAGAAAAAAGTCCGCTGATTATCAAAATATTAACAATCTATCTTCATCCAGGTGCAAAGCATCACTATAGAAGAAAACGGATATTCCACTCACCTGGCTGCGAAAGATCCGCGGACTGGCGGGTGTCAAGCATATCGTTAATGCAGATCAGTACTCATTTTTGATATTAATAAAGGAGAATTCATGAATCACAAAGTGGGCGATGCTGGGTGGATCAGGTCTTTCTATGATTCTGCTGTTGGGTGGTGGGGAGAGAGTTGGTATGAGGGAGAAAATCTAAAGAATAGATTGGATATCGTAAGGAAGTATGCAAGCAATATAGATAAAAGAATTCTGGAGTTGGCTGCAGGCACAGGTGAGACGGCTGCCTATTTTTGTGATCATGGCTATGGCGTCCTCGCCGTTGATATCTCGCATTGTAACTGTGAATTGATGATCAATCTTCAATTAGGCAAATCTAACCTGCGGGTCGTTGAAGGCGATTTCCTGAAATTGGATATCAAGGAACAGTTCCCTACGGTCTGCATGTTTGAGTCTTTTGGATTTGGAAGCGATCAGGAACAGCAACAATTGTTGAAAAGGGTGAATGAGAACTGGCTTATTCCAAATGGTGTCCTGATCCTGGATGTCTACCACCCGGCAGGACCTATCCGAGCGTGTGGCAAAAAGCAGGAACTTGACAAATTGGAAAACATCGCTGGTTCGGTGGATATGACTGAATATTCGTATTACGACCCCATAAAGAGTCGCTGGATAGATATTTGGGAGCCAAGGGACAACAAGGAAAACAGGAGAGTGCAATCCATCCGGTGTTACACACCTGCGGATTTTGTCTTATTGGCAGCGGGATGCGGGTTATCTATCGAGAAAATGCTATATCGTGGCATGGAGTTTGACCATGAAACTCCAGAAGTTACAACCGAAAATATTTTCGATGATGATAGTAATTATTCCTACACGGTAATTCTGAGAAAAAAGGAATAGTACAAGTCTAAACTAATTCTTGAGTATGGTTCAGTTCAACCATTGTCCTCCGGGTCGCGAAAAAACTACTTCTGCCACAGGTTGACATTCTTCAGGAGTCTGTTAAAATATCCCTCGTAATTGCCGAAGTGGCGGAACTGGCAGACGCGCTACGTTCAGGGCGTAGTGAGCATTACGCTCGTGAGGGTTCAAATCCCTCCTTCGGCACCTCAAAAACCCGTGAACTGACGCGGGTTTTTTTCTTGTCTGTGTTCAGTGATTGAGGTAATATTAAATCATGAGAGCATTTTTCGGCAGGCTGAAGAACAAACTGGATTATAAGAAAATCGGGCTAATTGCTGTCGCGGTGATCATGTTCCTGCTGGTAATGGATCTAAACAGCCGCCTTAATGAGCTTTCACGGCTTTCAACCCAGCGCGACCAGGCGGCAACAGTGGTGGCGAACCTGGAACGCACTTTAGGTGTATTGATGACCCAGGTTGAGTATTCCCGATCTGAAGGGGCAGTGGAAGAATGGGCCTACAGTGATGGCAAGATGGTGCGCCCTGGAGAACAACTGGTCATCCCGCTTGCCCCGCCGGGCACCACCCCGCAGCCCGTATTGGCTCCGACGCCTACGCTGGCGCAGGTGCAAAATTGGGAAATCTGGATGGCGCTCATTCTTGGAAAATAATCAACTTCTGCACAAGCAGAAGTTGATTTTATATGATGGATGGGCAGATTGATGAGGTCATCTGACGCCCACTCCCCGCAGAAAGACAGACAGGATTATCCTTACTTTCAAGGGCCAGGCCCTCGCCAGTGGTGAAGGTTTTATTCGTTGGGTATTTACGCGTGAATCACACTGCGTGGTCTTCTCACGGTCATCACAGGTCGACCGAATGAAACCAGGGAGATACTCTTATTCATTCATAAGCGGTTTTATTAGCGCTTTTCATCGTTTCCAACCCTTCATCCACTTTGGGAAAGGATATAGATTTAATGAGGGGTAAGAAACAAGAGGACATTCTCGGGCATTTCTGCTGGAATCAACACTGTACAACCAAAACACGCTCATATGAAGAGCCTTGACCGTTTGCTGGTTGGATAAGGAAAAAATAACAATTAACCCGCTTGTGATTTGTGGTATGATGAAATTAATTTCAGGCTTAGCGTAACGAGATGTTCTTGTGTATGCATTATCATTACCTATTCAGGAAATGAAGCCATTCATACAGGATTACTATGAACCAAAAAGAAAACCCTCAAAGCGTGATTGATAAGTACTCAAAACGACAGAAATACATGCCGTATGTTCTTGGCGGCCTCGCTGGTATCCTTGCCCTGGCGGGCATTTTCATCATCATCAGCGTTGCCACCGGCTCAGGCAATCTATTTAAGGGGATGTTTGCCACCAAAACGCCCACGCCAACCGCGACCTTCACCCCCACCGCCACTGTGCCATCTCCCACCCCTTCGATGACGCCGACGATCACTGAGACACCGACGCCCGCCGCAACAGACACGCCATCAGGTCCTCAGTTCTACACAGTCAAACAGGGCGATGATTGCTGGACGCTGGCGAATACTTTTGGTGTTGATCTGTTAGTGCTGCTGGCGATCAACAATTTTCCATCCGGCACCTGCCCGCTCGTTCCAGGAACGGATATTATCATCCCTGCCCCCGGTCAGACTTTGCCAACCAGCACGCCGCTGCCGGCTGATATTCCCCGCGGAACAGAAATCGAGTACACCATCCAACTGGGCGAAACTTTGCAGGATATCGCCTCTCGATTTAACAGCACGCTTGAGGATATCAAGACCCGCAATAATATTAAAAATGAAAATTTAATCTATGTTGGTCAGGTTATCAAGGTGCGTGTCAATCTGGTTACCGCTACACCAACTGTGGCGCCAACCAGCACGCTTTCACTGTTCACTTTACAACCCACGAAACCCGCGGTGACGACGACCCCGTAAAGAGTTGCTCCGCGCATTGACCTACCAGATACAAAACGATCCTCTCGAAGAGCCGGGAGGATCGTTATTTTTTGAGTTGGATTTTTTTTCTGGCCCATCTCGCTGTGTCCCGCAGCCAATCAAGCTCAGCGGTATCCTCGGTTCTTTTTATACTGCCGAGGGCGTTTTTCTCTCCCAAGTTGGCCAGCCTTATGATCACATTGCGCTTCAAGCCATTGTAGCGGGCTCGCGCCAGGGCTGTTTCAGTAAAACGTGATTTAAAGTCGTTCATTGATAGCTCAAGGAATTCCAGCATCTCTTCCACGGTCATTTGACCGGCTATACCTATGGAACTGGATGATTGGTACCCCCGCTGGTTCCAGGGGCAGACCATCTGGCAGATTTCACAACCAAAGATCCAGCCGCCAAATTTTTCCATCACCTCTGGGGGAATCATCCCTTTATTTTCAATGTTGTGGTAACTGAGGCAGCGGTTGGCGTCAATCACCCGTTCGGGCAGGATGCAGCCGGTTGGGCAAGACTCAACACAGCGCATACAGCTGCCGCAATGATCCGCTGCAAAGGGAGGGTCCGCTTGCAATGCGATAGCGGTGAAGATTTCGGCGAGCAGAAGATTGGAGCCATGTTTTGGCGAAATCAAACAGGAATTGCGCCCAATCCAACCCAGGCCGGACCGTACTGCCAGTTCACGCTCAAGAACAGGGGCGCTATCGGTATACACTCGCGGTGCCGGCGCTTCGGGATTGAGCGCTGTGAGATACTGCAGCAAAGGGGAAGCCAAGTTGGGAATAAGGTGATGGTAATCCTTGCCTGAAGCGTATCCACTGATCAAGCCCGTTGTTTTTTCTTTAATTTCCGCGGGGTGCTGCAGCGGATAACGATAACCTAAGAGAATAATCGATTTCAAACCCGGAAAAAATTTTTCTGGGTGCAGCCTGTTGGAAACGTGGTAAGCAGACGCGAGATAGGTCATGCCTGCGTTCAAACCGCGTTCCAACCAATTAACATACATATGGTGAAAATCGAGTGTGTCTGGGGTGGTGATACCGCAAACAGTAAAGCCAAGGCTCAAGGCCCTGGCTTTAATTTCGCTTTCCAGTGAAGAAGGTATTTGAGACACTGCCTTCGGGTGCAATCCTAGGGGGTACCCCACCCGGCGGATACAGTGCCAGTGATTGTAGGCGTGATGGTTGCGGTTGGCGCGTTGCCTGTGGGAGTGGGTTCTCCGACGATGATGCTGATGTTAAATGGGTCTCCGAAGACATAACCGCTGGAGTTATACATTTTCCAGAAGCTGCCGTAATTGCCGGGGGTGGTAGGTGCGATAAAAGGCACACTGATTTCAGCGAAATCACCAGGCTTCACCTCGGCTGGCAGTCTGAACATCAACTGGCTGCCCGCTCCATATAACACACCTTCCAGGTAAAGTACCGAGTACTCCTTTGTCCAGGTTGTTTTCCCGGTATTCTGAAGTTTCCAGGTTTTTACGATGTGTTCTCCAGGTTTTACCACGCTGCCATCAGGGTATGTGACATCCGTGATGAACAAGGCGTTATCCGCCGTTGAAGTTTGTGGCTGCGTAGGAACAAGAACGGTTACCGGCGATGATATCGCGGTGAGGGGAGTGGGGGTCTGAGGGCTGGGAGTGGCTGTGGCGGTTGGTTCAAGTGTGGGGGTGGCAGTTGGGTTGGACGCCGCAGCCTGAGTTAATCCAGCCTGCACAGTGGCGGCGACCTCGGTCATTTTCTGGTTGGGGTCAATGGATGGTTTTCCTTTACAGGAGACCAGAAGCATCCCGATAACGATCACAATGATGAAGTTGAACAGCATCCTTCTTTTTAACATGAATAACTTCCTCCGCTTAGTTGAAACACGCGCCAATTGTCCGATACCTTGCGTATCCTGTCAAGAGTGGAAGAAATCGCGAAAGAGATAATTAATTCAGGAATTCTGTGTTTTGACTACCAGGAGGATTGCCGAGGGAAAACCCTTTTTTACCAAGGAAGTTGATGTAAGTTACCGCGCCAGGAACAATTGTGACCTCATATTTATAGGCTGAAGCATTGTAATAGGTAAGGATTTCGTATCTGCCAGCAGGCAGGTCATTTAGCACGAAATTTTCCTGGTAATACTGATCTTGCTGAGATTCTTCGACAATGGATCCGTCATAGGTGCGAATGCGCCACACGGTTCCCGTATCAAGCGAGGTAAGACGTATGTTCCAGTTGGCTAAAAGGTTCCCCATATTATTGATAATTCTGCCGGCGAGTACTCCATGCTCCAGTGGAGGAACCATCCACAATTCAGGGTTCTGGAGCAGCATGCCATTTTTACCTTTCACCCGTACTTCAAAATGCAGGTGAGGTCCGCTGGTGTTGCCAGTCATGCCGACCGCGCCGATCTTTTGCCCGGCTTTGACCAACTCGTTAACCTTGACAAGCGTTTTGCCGAGATGAGTATAGACGGTATAGAGGGTATCTCCATCTAATTCCATATCATGCCGAACCATTACTGCGATACCGTAGGGGTCATTTCTCGCTCCCTCGCCATAAAGCAAACCGTACCCTGAGAAAACTACTGTGCCATCGGCAGCGGCCAGCACCGGGGTTTTTTCCGGCGCCGGGATATCCAATCCGCCATGCACAATGCTCTCCTGCTTTATGAAATACCCATATCGGTAATCAGCCGTCCGCCAGGTGAGGATTTCATCACGGATGGGGCGGGAAAGCCAAAAATGGTCGTGGGGGGTTAAGGATAGCGGAGCCTGAAAAAAGGGTTTATTAGAAGGGTAGTAAGGGTCTTCAGGGGTGTCACCCAGCCGGAGCGCATCACCCTGGGAAGATGAATTAACGTTTGTGCTGAAAGGCAGGTTGTTTACCGGCGCGGCAGCGCTGATAAAAAAGACCGATATGATGAAGCCTATGACCGCCCATCTTTGAGGAATGCCTGAAGGTTTTTTCATGGGAGCGACCAGTAACTTTCGATGGTAGTATCGGTAAACCGTTGCCTCATGGCCTCATGCCAGCTAAGCCCATCACGCAATACGAAGCGGTTGATACGGGTTTCAGGGAAATAAACCTGCCAGTTTGATCCGGCCGGCAGCCTTTCCCAGCCGTACCCCAGGGCGAAGGAAGTGAAATCGATCCAATACCCCTGGGGGAGGGTTGTGGCCAGGCCGCCATTTTCATAGGCAGAAGAGGAACCCTGAATGCGGGCATTAAAATCCCAGACCGGGTTCTGGATAGGTACACCGCAGGTTCCATCTTGCTGCATGCACTTAAGCCACACACGCCAGTAGGTGCGCCCAAGGATATCCTCACGGCTGACAGCCATCCAACCAGAATCGAGCGGGTCCAGGTTTACCGTGATGGCTCTTCCGGTATATCCCCAGTCTTCGCGCAACCCTGATGAAGAGTAAGCAGGAATAGAAATGCTGGCGCTCTCCAGTATTTTGAGAAAATCCCAACCCAACTTAGAGCGCAAGGCAGCGCGCATACTGTTAAAGCTTTCGTTGACTGTATCGATGAGGTATGGTTCAGGCGCGGTGACATCTGGCAGGTATACCATTTCATAACGACCAGAACTGACATCTTGTGTGCTTATCTCAGGCTGCCATAATCTCGTTTCGCTGGCAGGGGAGTGTTGAGAGAGGTATTTCTTAAGAGGAAGCGCTGATTTTGCTGGCAGCCAACTGATGGACAGTACCTCATTTTTCTGATGGATGGGAGGCAGCAGCAGGAGGTTGGGTTCAGTGCTGTAGGCGACAAGGTCGTTGCTGTTGGCGGAATGAACCACAGCCAGCACGCCTTGCTCTTCATCCATCCACACTGGATGCGAACCTGACCCCATGGTAACAGGCCTCGTTTGTTCCGACTCGAGGTTCCAGGCTTCGATTTCTTCGAATTCATCTGTCCTTACCCAGGCCAGCGAATGACCATCGCCTGACCATACAGGGTGAGTGTAATCCGCATGTTCTGAGCGCGCCACGAGATTAAAGCGTTGCTGAGGATTATCCAGGTTTGCCAGCCATAACTCCAACCTGCCATTGCGGTCAGTGACGAAGGCGATCTCGCGCCCTGAGGGCGACCAGGCTGGGTCAAAATTATTTCCGCCATTGTCGGTCAGCCTGTGCGGCGCGACAGATTCATCCATTACGGAACGGATGACCAGGTTGAGTTTCCCATCCATCACCACCTCGTAAGCCACCCAGCGTCCATCTGGCGACCAGGTTGGGGAGCAGGCGTAGGTGGTTGCGTTGGTGAGGTTGGTTTTCTCTCCGGTAGGCAGGTCTAGGATGAAAATATCCCAGTGGCCAAATTCATCCGCGCAAAAAGCAAGTTTTGTGCCGTCCGGGCTGATGGCCGGGTCTGCGTGGTCCCATTCATCATCCGTTATCTGGGTCAGGGCCTGGTTCAGGGGGTGATAGGCTGCGAGTTGAGCGAAGCCGCCGATCTTTACAGCGAGGATGATCAAGCCGCTGGTTGCCGGGTTTTCAGAGGTTGCAACCGACCCGGGCGAGGTGGTGGGGATGAGAGTTGGGGTTGATAGCAGCGGCGAGGCGGTCTCAGAGGGTTCCGGCAGGCTGACGACTGTGCCCTCGACGTGGGCAGCGATTTCAGGCGCGGCAGGTTCAGGCTTGCAGGCTGATAGCGATACCACGAGGAATGGTATCAGCAAGATTAAGCGTGTGCACAGACGGGCGCTGGTGTTCATCTTACTATCAAGTTTTCTTCCTCTGTTCCTCAGGAGATCGCGCTCAGGGTTCCTGTTCCCAAAGAATGACAGGGTTAAAAGATTGGAATCTCCCTGATGATGACCAGATGCAATATCTGTACCGTTCTTCAATAGTGGCATCGGGTGAGTACATGGCCAGTGTTCCAAATTGTGCACCTGCTGGCCCGACCCTCGCTTCAAGATGAAGATGCTCTGCTGCCGAGTTGCCAGTATTGCCAGCGGCGCCGATCACTTGCCCGCAATTGACCACATCTCCGGCTCGCACGGATGGTTTTTCCAACAAGTGCGCGTAAAGCACGTATACTGATTTGCGGCTACCATCCCATTCAATCGGCGTCATGTCAGCGAACAATGGGTCTGAATCACATGGGCGCACAAGATCCAAATTCTCCTGTGGTATCGCGGTGGGGATAGGCAATGCGCTTACCCATTCAGCGGATAATACGTTGAGTGGTGTTTCGATGAGAACAGCATTTCCGTACGGGAAACGATCAACGATTACCAGGTTGACGATACCGGGAAAGATGGATTGCACCGGGTGACCAATCATCGATGGCAGTTCTTTGAAAGTGAAAAAAGCCAGGTCGATCGCGGGGTGTCCATCATCTTTATATGGGGCAGGAGGGGTGAAGCCTTGAGACATAATTTTATGCAGATCACTGAGTTCAATGTCCTTCAGCGGCGAGCAGGCTTTTATCGCGGGCTGCAGCGTGGCCGTGAAAGCAGGGGTTGGATTTTGTGTGGCTGTGTGGGAAGGAGAGGGAGTTGTTGTGGCATGAAAGGTTGGCGTCGTCATGACCGGTGTTGGGGTTGGTGGCTGAGGAAAGGAACTAGAACAACCCGTGGCTACCAGCACGAAACTTAAGGTCAGGCAAAGGATGACAGCGCGCTGCTTTTTCATATTCATCTTCTACTGGGAGCCCACTTCTACTGGTACCTTTTTTGAGTCCGAAAACTCGTTGTCATTGGGGAAGACAACCGCCTGTAAAAATAAACGATCGTTGGGACTGTGTTGACCCAGGTGCAAGGTAAACGAAACTAGCGGGTTGAATGTGCCGATGATGGTCGAGCGCGCGATCTCCATTTGCTTTTCGTCAAGCAAGCTGAGTTCAAGAGTAGGGCGACATTCCACGTTATTCAAAACCAGTGTGACACGCACGCGTTGATTGTCTGGGAGTAATTTTGCCTGAAGACGATCGATTTGTGGCGGCGCTGTCACCTTTGGGGAGTTGTGGGGAGTATTCATCAGCCTCATCCATTTAGATGGTGATTTTAGATGGTGATTTTCCGCGATTCCATGTAAAAACGTTTTTCGTGTGCTTCACCCATGGAAAAGGTTTTCCTCGGCAGCGCGCCATCAAGCATCACTGTGCGGAACAGTTCATCTTTTGACATTCCCGGTAAGTAAATGCCTGTGTTGGCGGGTTTCATCCCCAACTCGCAAAGGGCTTCATCTCCATGCACATAGTCTATACTGGCTACGGATCCATCCGCAACGAGCTGATCCAAGATGGTCTGCAGCGTACCCACCACCAGGTTAGCGGTAGGGCTGGTGATACTACCGGCCACAAGTCCCCGCGTTGAGACCAAACCAAACCGCTGGCATTCAACCGAGGGTTGTTTTACCTTTGTGGTCAATTCGGTAAAAGAACTTACTGGTTCCAATGTTAGCGCCCCATCATATATGCCCTTAAGGACTTGTTCGAGATTGACTTTACTGTTGAAAAGCACGCGGTGAATCGGCTCGAATGCCAGCCCGGCGTCATGGATATTTTCCACCTCCACAAGGGCGAAGCGCGCAGGGTGGTCCATGCTTACGCTGCTTTTCAGCTCTTCCCAAATCGCTTTTGCGGTTGCCAGGGAGTGGTTGCCATCACCTACAGCGAACAACAATACGCCTTTATCGGGAGAAACCCGGTATTTCGCGTAAAAGGTCTGTGGATTAGCCAGCGCGGCGAGGTTTTGGATGATTGATTTTTCCAGCGCGGAATCATTTACCAGCCTGCTGCGTAAATGCCCGCCGCGCTGCATCAGATCAAAATCATAAGCCAGCGGTAAACGCTGGCTGGCCTGGACGACAGGACCGATGACCCTGTCTTCTGGGTCATCAATGAGAACGACGATGTGCGGCAGCTCCAGGGGGGCGTTCTTGCGGATACGGATACGAGGAGGAAGACGGTCAAGGATCGTGCCTTCAGTGGCACGGATCAAACTTTGAGAACCTTTCGAGAAATCGTAATGCTCCAGGTCCAGGGCCAGCATTAACCCGCGCCGCGTTTTTACCCCGATGGTACGCTCAACGTAGATGATATTTTGTTGAGGTCTTAACAAGCCATCGCTGAGGTATTGTTGCATTTTCGCATGCGTACTTTGAACGCGTTCTGTTTCTTTGTCGGTGCCGAGATAGACTTCAGGCAAAATAAGGTGAAAAGTTGAAGGGCAATCACCTACGTTTTTCGCGACCTGTTCCCAGTATTCAGGTTGTGAAGTATATTGATCACAGGCGATCACGGCCCACTTCGTTAGATCAATTTTTTCCACCGGCAGGTAAATTTCTGGAACTTGGACACCAATTTCAGGATAATTCCTCATCTTTTCAGGGCTCCTCTTTTTAATTTTACCAGAGCGGCATATCATAAAAAAACCTCCCGTTGCCGATGGGAGGTTGTTAAGTATGTGTAAAGCGGGCTACATGCTGTGCATGAAAGCCACGCCCAAAGCGCCAGGCCCTGCATGGGTTCCCAGCACTGGCGAGACGGTGCTCAACACTGCGTCTGTGACCAGGCTGGAGGGGAAACGTTTGATTGCTCTTTCTAACAGCGCCTGGCCTTCTTTTTCAGCGTTGGCATGAACCACGCATAAACGCACCGGACCCTGTGCTGTTCCGACCCGTTGTTCAACCAGATCAAGCAGGCGCTCAGTGGCTTTACCAATGGTCCTGACGCGTTCAACCGCTTCAATCCGCCCATCGCGCAGTTCGAGGATGGGTTTCATGTTCAACATAGTGCCCAAAAAAGCCTGCGCGCCGCCAATGCGCCCGCCGCGATGGAGGAATTCCAGCGTGTTCAATACAAAGTACACACCTGTATTGGCTTTTGCTTTTTCCGCAACCGCCTTGCATTCTTCGAGGGTGGCGCCAATCCCTGCCATGCGGGCAGCGCTGAGCACCTGGAACCCCATGGCCATGCTGGTGCTGAGGGAGTCGACCAGTTCTATTCTAGCGCCCGAAAAAGCATTCTTCGCCTGAATGGCTGAATCGAGTGTGCCAGAGAGTTTGCTGGAGATATGGATACTGAGGATGTCATATCCTTCTTCTATCAGCCTGCCGTACATCGCTTTAAATTCTTCAGGGGTAACCTGCGAGGTCGACGGCATGACATCCGCAACAGCCAAACGTTCATAAAATTCCTTCGCCTGGATATCAACGCCATCCCGAAGGATTTCGTTTCCCCAGATCACCTGTAAGGGAACGGATACAATCGGGTTGCCATCCCATAATTCGGGGGGAATATTGGCGGTGCTGTCTGTAACGACCATCACTTTATTCATGAAAATACCTCCAATTACTCGTCCTTGGTTCTTTGCCGTATATAACCCCGCAACGAAAAAACCGATGCACGCAAATGGGGTGGTTTTTCGAAGAAGTGCATCTTGACCAATAGGTGCTTCAAGACTAAAATCCCTGCTGAATTTCCATCATGGGACGGGTGGACGACCAGGGCGTATTCGATTGTTTGAAAATCTGACCGGCAGGCTCAACCAAATATTCACCCAGCTGCGGCGAAAAGGCAAACTTTCTGCTGCTGATGTGGATGCAATGATGCGCGAGGTGCGTCTGGCGCTCCTTGAGGCGGACGTTAACTACACGGTAGTAAAGGACTTCACCACCCGTGTGCGAGAACGGGCGATTGGCGCCGAGGTAAGTAAGGCACTCAACCCCGCGCAACAGGTCATAAAAATCGTGCATGAGGAATTGATCCATACGCTGGGTGAACCTGCCCGGTTGAACCTCAGCGGGGTGAAACCTTACGCCATCATGCTGGTTGGTTTGCAGGGATCAGGCAAAACCACAGCCGCTGCCAAACTGGCGAAAAGGCTGCGCTCGGATGGAGAGCGGGTATTGTTGGTGGCAGGCGATCCTTACCGCCCGGCGGCGGTGAAACAACTTCAAACCCTGGGCGAGAAAATTGGCGTCGAAGTTGTCGCGGATTCAACTCTCAAGCCACCTGCGCTGGCTGCGCACGCCTTTGATAAGGCGCAAAAAGGCGGATATTCTGTCGTCATTATTGATACTGCCGGACGCTCGCAGCTAGACCAGACATTAATGGACGAATTACAATCCATTGCCAAAAAAGTCAGACTGGTAGAAACCCTGCTGGTTGTTGATGCGATGATCGGACAGGAAGCGCTGCATGTGGCTGAAGGCTTTCGCGATACGGTAAATATTACCGGGCTGGTCTTCACCAAGATTGATGGAGACGCGCGTGGGGGCGCAGCGATTTCCGTTCGCAAGGTCACAGGGGTGCCGATCAAATTCCTGGGAACAGGCGAAGGCATCGACGCGGTGGAAGTGTTTGATCCCGCCAGATTGGCGTCGCGAATTCTGGGAATGGGTGATATGATTGGGTTAATTGAGAAAGCGGAAGCCGCTTTCGACGAGAAAACCCAAAAAGAGCAGGCAGAACGGGTTCTCAAAGGTCAGTTCAATCTTGAAGATTTCGCTGACCAATTGAAGCAACTGCGCAAGATGGGTCCGATCTCTCAGGTGATGGATATGCTGCCCGGCGGGTTAGGGCAGGCTTCGCGGAATATCCCACCAGAAGAAACCGAGAGAAACTTGAAACGCACCGAGGCCATTATCGCTTCGATGACCAAACAGGAAAAACGGGACCCCGACCTGTTGAACGCCTCTCGCCGCCGGCGAATTGCCAGTGGATCAGGGACAAACGTGATGGAAGTGAACCGTCTGATCAAACAGTTTAGGGATGTGCAGCGGTTGATGAAGACGATGCAAAAAACAGGCGGGAAGGGACTTTCCCGATTGTTCAAGTGATCAAAAATGAAACAGCGGTAAGCGCTTCCTTCAGCGCCCCTCGCCAAAGCGGAATTTTTGGATTCACATCATATTTGATCATTTTTTTGAGAAACAGGAGATAAGCAAATGGTAAGAATTCGTTTACGCAGGACAGGTCAAAGGCACCAGCCCAGCTACCGCATCATCGTGGCAGATAAGGAAAGCCCGCGGGACGGTCGTTTCCTTGAAATCATCGGGCACTACATTCCTACGACTGACCCCTTCACTTTCGAAGTTCAGGAAGATCGGGTGTACGAGTGGATGAAAAATGGCGCCCTCCCCAGTGATTCGGTCTTAAAGCTCTTTAAAATCGTTGGTGTGCTGGAACGTTATGAAAGATTTAAAAAAGGAGAATCTCTCGAGACCCTTCTGGCAGAAGCCAAAAAAGCGACAGAAGAGCGGAACGCCAAGATTAAAGCCTGAACAGGATCATGATGCAACCAACCAACAGACCCACACAACGCTATTCGCGCAATGTCAACCAGGAAAGTCACATCAAAGAGCTGGTGGAATACATTGCGCTTTCTCTTGTAGATGATCCTTCCCAGGTGGTCGTCACTGAATACCGCTCAGGAGGACGGGAAAACCTGGAGCTGCACGTTGCCAGGGAAGACATGGGCCGGGTCATCGGCAAAGGCGGCAAAATTGCCAACGCCATGCGGGTGTTATTACGCGTTGCCGCAGCCCGTGAAGGCAAACAGGTCAACCTGGACGTCGCTGAACCGAGATGACCAATCGCAAGTCAACGGGTCCTCAATTAAAGACACAACCAGGCTCGCCTCAACCCGGCGAGCCTGTCTACTTGATGATTGGCAAGCTTCGCCGCCCACACGGGGTAAAGGGAGAACTATGGCTTGAACTGACCACAGAACACCCTGAAAGAATCCGCACTGGTGTATCTATTTTGATTGGCGAAGATAAGACGGAAGTGAAGGTTGAGAATATCCGTGCGGCTGATAAGCTATGGTTGATCAGTTTTGCCGGTTACCAGGATTGCCAGGAGGTTGAGGGATTTCGTAACCAGTGGGTGTTCATCGAAGCGAAACAGGCTGCTCCACTGCCGGCGGGACGGTACTATCATCACGAGATTATCGGTATGAAGGTCTTTACTGAAACGCATGACCTTATAGGAGTAGTCGACGAAATTCTGGTTACAGGCGCAAATGATGTTTATGTGGTAAAAAATGATAAAGGCACCGAGACCTTGGTGCCGGCAATAAAATCGGTAATCCTGGAAATTGACAAAGAGATGGGCCGCATGATCGTACGCCAGCAGGAGTGGTTATAGGAGGCTGAGTTGGAGCCGGACAAATACTGGGTAGGTTTCAACCTGGTCAAGGGTATTGGAGCTGTTAGATTCAAACAGGTCCTGGATTTCTTTGGTTCGGCTGAAACCGCCTGGTTCGCCCCGGTTTCTGGATTGCAGGCTGCCGGTTTACCCCAACGAGTGATAGAGAATTTTTTGCTTGTCAAATCTCAGGTGGACCTGGAGCGGGTGATGGAAAGGATTCACCATTCCGGCACCAGGGTGATCACCTGGAATGATCAAGATTATCCCCGCCGCTTAAAAGAAATAGATCAGTCTCCTCCTGTGTTGTTCATCAGAGGCTCCATCAATGTGGAAGATGATTGGGCAGTGGCAGTGGTAGGCACTCGCCGGGTTACACCTTATGGAAGGCAGGTCGCGAATGAAATTGCCACCTTCCTGGGTCAGAATGGCGTGACAGTCGTCAGCGGGTTGGCACGCGGAGTGGATGCGATCGCCCATCAATCTGCGCTTGCGGCGGGTGGGCGCACAATCGCGGTGTTGGGTAGTGGTGTGGATGTTATCTATCCGCCCGAGCATCGCAAGCTGGCGGTCGAGATCATCGCTCAAGGCGCGCTGGTCAGTGATTATCCCCTGGGCACCTCACCAGATGGGGTGAATTTCCCGCCGCGCAACCGCATCATTTCGGGTTTGTCCCTGGCGACTGTAGTGGTGGAAGCAGGAGAGAAAAGCGGCGCGCTCATCACTGCTGAATTTGCCGTTGAACAGGGTCGAGATGTTTTTGCTGTTCCCGGAAGTATTCTGGCGCCGCAAAGCGCAGGAACCAATCAATTGATTGAGCAAGGGGCCCGGCCGTTGTTGAAAATGGCTGAAATACTCGAAGTGCTTAAACTGGAACAGATACCAGAAAAGCAGCAGGCGCGAAAACTTAACCCGCTGAACCAGGCGGAGCAGAACCTGTTGCAGCACCTCTCGACAGAACCGCTGCATATTGACCAACTCTGCGAGTTGACGGGCTTGCCGATTCATGATGTATCAGCAACTCTCAGCATGATGGAGTTAAAGGGATTCATTTGCCAGGTAGGCGGCATGAATTATGTGGCGATGCGCGAAAATCGAGGTTTGTACAAGGTGAACAAATGAAGATAGAACATTATTACGCGGTGATCATGGCAGGCGGCGGAGGTACCAGGCTTTGGCCCTTATCCCGCCATGACTCTCCGAAACAGACGCTACCAATCTTTGAGGGCAAGTCGCTTTTCCAATTGGCGGTTGAACGCCTGCAGGGATATTTACCGGTAAATCAGATCTATGTAGTCACTTCTGCTGACCTGATGGAACAGCTGCACGCGCAGGTCCCCGAACTGCTGACCAGCAATTTTCTCATTGAACCACAACCGCGTGGAACAGCAGCCGTGGTCGCCCTGGCTGCCGCGACAATTTTAGAAAGGGACCCTAACGGGGTACTGGCGGTATTAACTGCGGATCACCTGATGCCTGATAAAGCAGAATTCCAGGCCTGTCTGCAAGCCGCGGCAGAACTGGCGGAACAGGGATATATTGTTACCATGGGCATCAAACCTGCTTCGCCTGCAACCGGTTATGGCTACATTGAACGCGGGGCTGAGCTTGGGGTGTATTCAGGCAGGGTGGGCTATGAAGTATTGAAATTTATTGAAAAGCCGCATCAATCCAAAGCCAACGAATTGATCAAGCAGGAACGCTACTCCTGGAATTCTGGGATGTTCATCTGCCAGGCTCAGGTGGTACTGGGAGAATTTGAGCGTTACATGCCGGAACTGTACACGGTCATACAATCGCTGCAACCATTTCTCGCGAGCGACCATCTGGCTGCGCCTTTTGCGGTAAAGTGGTTGAAGATTCAACCTGAAACAATCGATTATGGCATCATGGAAAAGACCTCGCTGGCAGCGGTTCTTCCTTTATCGACCCTGGAATGGATCGACGTGGGTTCCTGGGATTCGTTCTTTGAGGTGTTTAAACCCGATGAGAATGGAAATATCATCCTGGGAGTTAAATATGAAGGAATTGACACGGCTGATTCACTGATCCTATCGACAGATACGGAAAGACCGGTGGTAACAATGGGGATGAAGAATATGATCGTCATCCAAGCCCCTGATGTACTGATGATATGCCCGCGAGGGGAAAGTCAGCGGGTGAAGGAAATGGTAAACTACCTGAAAGCCAGCGATTATACCCTTATCTTATAGGAGAGCCGACTGTGGAAGCCTATTGCGTCAAGTGTAAACAAAAAAGAGAGATTGAATCTCCCAACGCAGAGTTCAATGCGCTCGGGACGCCTGTGACCCGCGGAAAGTGCCCTGTGTGCAACACCAGCCTGTATCGGATAGGAGAAACGCCTGCTCACGCCGGCCTTGAACGACCAAAGAGACTGCACGCCAAACCGCGCAGCGGCAAACTGGTGATTGTAGAATCTCCCGCAAAAGCGAAAACGGTGGGGCGGTTTTTGGGCAAGGACTACACGGTGCGGGCTTCCGTGGGGCATGTGCGCGATCTGCTGCGTTCAGAACTTTCTGTAGACGTTGAAAACAACTTTTTGCCAAAATACCGGGTTCCGAACGAAAAACGACCGGTCGTGAAAGAACTGAAAGCGCTGGCCAAAGAGGCGGCAGAAATCTACCTGGCAACAGACCCTGACCGGGAGGGAGAAGCCATTGCCTGGCACCTGTTAGAAGCTGCCCAGATCGAACCAAAACTCTCCAGGAGAGTGGTTTTTCATGAAATAACTGACCACGCGATAAACGAGGCGTTTTCACAGCCGCGCGAAATCAATATGGACCTGGTCGACGCCCAGCAGGCGCGCCGCATCCTTGATCGATTGGTTGGCTATTCCATCAGCCCGGTGTTGTGGGAGAAGGTGCGCAGCCGCTTATCTGCTGGCAGGGTCCAATCAGTGGCGCTGCGGCTCATTGTGGAACGCGAGCGGGAGATAGAGGTGTTTGTCCCGGTAGAATACTGGTCGATCCACGCCGAACTCACCCCCGAGGGCAAAAAAACCAGTTACATGACCAAACTGGCAAAGATCGATGAGGTTGACCCCGACCTGGGCAACAAGGAGGTTGTGGATGGTTACCTGGCGGATATCGAGGCATCACCCTTTGCGATAACCCGCATTAAAAAGAGCGAACGCCGCCGAAAACCATCGGCGCCTTTTATCACCAGCACCCTGCAGCAGGAAGCTTCCAGGAGGTTAGGCTACACCGCCAGGCGCACCATGATGATTGCCCAACAACTTTATGAGGGGCTCGAGGTTGGCGAGGGCGGCGCAACTGGCCTCATTACCTATATGCGCACCGATTCAACCAATGTGGCAGAAGTGGCTCAAGAAGAAGCCCGCTCGTTTATCCAACAGACCTATGGGGCTGGCTTTCTGCCAGAAAAGCCACCGCAATATAAAACCAGAGCTGTTTCAGCCCAGGAAGCGCACGAAGCCATCAGACCAACTTCGGTACTGCGCCAACCTGAAAAGATAAAGGAGTTCCTTTCTTCCGAACAGTTCAAGCTATACCAGCTGATCTGGCAGCGCTTCGTAGCATCGCAAATGGAATCCGCCGTTTATGACACGATCTCTGTAGAGGTGACCGCCACTGGTAAAGATCATCAATATCTTTTCAGGGCATCAGGCTCTACCATTAAATTCCCGGGTTTTTTGATCGTGTATGAAGAAACAGTTGATGAGGACCTGAAAACAGAAGAAACAGAAAATGTGCGCATTCCAGCCGGGTTGGTGGAAGGTCAGGCGCAACACCTTAAAAGACTTATACCCGAACAACACTTTACCCAACCACCCCCTCGCTATACTGAAGCCTCGCTGGTACAGGTTCTGGAGGAAAATGGCATTGGACGCCCTTCAACTTACGCCCCGATCCTTTCTACCATTCAGCAGCGGGGTTACGTGCTTCGCGAGGCAAAAAGGCTTTCGCCTACTGAGACGGGAATTTTAGTCAATGACCTCGTGGTCGAGCATTTCCCGGACATTGTCGATCTGAACTTTACCGCCGGTATGGAAGCCCACCTGGACCAGGTGGCCGCGGGTAAAGAAGACTGGCATAAAGTGTTGGCGGATTTTTACACTACATTTGAACCTCAGGTAAAGAGGGCGCAGGCGGAGATGCCTGTTACCAAGACAGAGCCCGAAAAAATTGGCCGCGCCTGCCCGAATTGCGGGCACGACCTGGTCATCCGCTGGGGGCGATATGGCAAGTTCATCAGTTGCTCCAACTTCCCGGCTTGCCGCCATACAGAAGCCCTGCTGGAGAAAATTGGCGTGACCTGCCCGAAGGACGACGGCGACGTGGTGCTGCGCAAGACCCGAAAGGGGAGAATCTTTTTTGCCTGCAGCAACTACCCTAATTGCGACTTCACCAGTTGGAAAAGACCGTTACCTGTACCCTGTCCAAAATGTGGCGGGTGGATGGTGGTAGCGAACAAGCGTGAAGCCCAATGCATGGTTTGCGAGGAGTCTGTTCTGATCGAAGAGCTCGGGGTGCCAATTCCCGATTAGGCATAATAATTGCAACGTAGTTAACGAGATAACTGGATCAACTACTATCTCCAGGAGTTAACTATGGATAAGTTGCGTGATGTTTTTTTCAAGTTGATCGATAAACCACTATATACAGCCATCGCCGGCTTCGTGATCGGCCTGATCATCGGCTTGCCCATATTGGGTTGGTGGCTGTGGCCAGTCAAGTGGAAAGATGCGGATGCCAGCTTTTTACGCCAGGACCTGAAGAACCAGTACCTCTGTATGGTTGTGGATTCATACAGTGTGAACCATGATGCCGCACTGGCTGGCGCGCGCATAAATTCGCTTGGCGTGGATATTAAGAAAAACCCATTCCTGTTCGATAACCTGGCTGCAGGCGGATGCAATTACGCACCAACCGATAAGGTAATCCAGAGCCTGAAAACCGCTTTGGTGACGGGTGAGCAGGTTGTGCCGGAGACAGAAGCAAACAATCAACCGGATGGCGATCAGGCTGAGATCAAGGCAACAGAACCATTGGCGACTGCAGAAATCGCGGGTTCGACGGCCATTCCCTTACCCGGGAATAAAGCGCCAAAAGAGAAAAAAGGCGGAAGTGTGTTGCTTTTATCCCTTCTTTGCGTGGTTTTCCTGCTTATCGGTGGGGCATTGATCTACATCTTTTTCATCCGCAATCGCCGCACATCAGAAGAAATTCCTCACGCATGGGATGAAGAAGAAAGATTCGCTCAAGATGAGCCCTACGACGATGCGCCTGAATACCCCGCTGCTGTAACACCGCCGCCACCAACGGCCATTCATCACGAATCGGTTGATACGCCACCGATGGATTACTTCAGCGAACCCGAGGAAATGGACGATGTCGACGAGATGGAAATTCCTGACATCCTTGAGGGGGCTCAGGATGTTGCCAAAACCCCTCCATTGAAGAGCCCTGGAGTGCGCGCTACGCTTCCTCATCATTCTGACCCGGTGGCTCACTTTATGACCACCTATGTGATCGGCGATGACCTGTACGATGACAGTTTCAGTATTGACGCGCCGAACGGCTCATTCCTGGGTGAATGTGGTGTAGGCATTCTGGATACGATCGGCGTGGGAGACCCGAAGAAGGTAACCGCTTTTGAAGTATGGCTTTTTGATAAGAATGACATCCAGACCGTTACCAAGGTGTTGCTCAGCGCTCATGCCATGAACGATGCGGGAGTGAAGCAGCGCCTGGCTTCGAAAGGTGAGTTGGTCCAGATTGAATCCGGTCAGCAATTACTATTGGAAACGGCCACGCTCCAGCTTGAGGCCCGGGTGGTTGAAATGGTTTATGGGCAGGGTGCGCTGCCTGCCAGTAGTTTCTTCCAGCGCATGACGCTGGAGCTTTCGGTTTGGCCGAAGTAATACCAGACGATTGAAGAATAATCCGGGAGAACCCCGGATTATTTTATTTTACTTTTAGAATACGGAAATGGAGTTCTCCGGCAGGCGTGTTGGCGGTTATCCTGTCGCCTTCCTGGTGCCCTAAGAGCGCCTGACCGATTGGCGAATCATAAGAGATCTTTCCGCGCCGTGGATCCGCTTCTTGAGGACCGACGATATGGAAGGTTTCTTCTTCTTCCTGGTCCTCCTGGATGGTCACGGTCGAGCCGATTTGAATTTTGCCTGTGTGGCTGGGGCCATCTTCAATGAGCACGACGTCGCGCAATATCTGCGTCAGTTCCTGGATACGGCCTTCAACAAACGCCTGTTCTTCTTTAGCCGCCGCATAATCAGCATTTTCGGAGAGGTCACCCATCTGAATAGCGGCTCGCAGCCTTTTCGCCAGTTCCTGCCTGATTGGGCCTTCAAGGTGTTTCAGTTCAGCGCGCAACTTCTCAGCGCCTTCTCGGGTAAGATATGAAGGTTGATTCATGTAGACTCCCTTGGGTGCGATTATAACTTACGGCAGCAGTGAGGGATCGAATAACTTTTGATATTCGTCAACAGCAAAACGGTCTGTCATTCCTGCCAGGTAATCGCAAATGGTCTTTTCTTTTCCTTTGATCTCGAGCTGATCCTGGAAATGTATTGGGAGCATGTTGGGCTCCGAAACATAGGCGTGGAACAATTCCGATAAAATTCGCTCCGCCTTCTTTTGCATGCGCACGACCCGGTAATGCCGATACATGTTCTTATAGAGGAAATCTTTAAGTTCGCGGTTTCGTGCGCGCATCACGTCATCAAACCCTACCACGTTTTGAGCATGCGACTGCAAGTCAGCGAGTGTTTTAACACCGCTTCGCTGCAGGCGCTCATTGGATTCACTGATCATGCTATCCACTTCCAGGCCGATCAGCTCGCGGATGATACTGTGGCGGGTCAGGTCATCCAACTGGCGGGAATGAATATTGAGCCTTTCCATTACCATGTTCCACAGGTCTATCTCGGATAACATATCTGTGGTGATCATCCCCGAACGCAACCCATCATCCAGATCGTGAGCGGTGTAAGCCAGCTCATCGGCGACATTGGTGATTTGAGCTTCCAGGTGACCGCGCAAATGCGGGTCATAATCCAGCGCGTCGGTCTTATCATATTCGGTTTCATGCTTGACGATCCCTTCGAGCACCTCCCAGGAAAGGTTGAGTCCCGGAAACTGCGCGTAGCGATGCTCTAATTCCGTCACGATGCGGTAAGACTGGTGATTATGGTTGAACCCGCCATACCCTTCCATCAATTGGTTCAGGGTGGTTTCCCCGGAGTGTCCAAAAGGCGGGTGACCGAGGTCGTGCGCCATGCAGATGGTTTCCACCAGGTCTTCGTTTGCACCCATCGCCCGGGCGATTGTGCGACCGATTTGCGCCACTTCCAGCGTATGGGTCAGGCGGGTGCGGTAATAATCGCCCTCGTAATTAATGAACACCTGGGTTTTGTATTCCAACCTGCGGAAAGAGGTTGTGTGTAGAACCCGGTCACGGTCTCTTTGGAAACAGGTACGGTACAGCGGCTCGTTTTCAGGGTATTTTCTGCCTTTGGAGCGGCTGGCGTGAACGGCGTAAGTCGCCAGGGTTTCTTCTTCAATTTTTTCCAGATAAGCGCGGTCGAATTTCATGTCACTATCCTTTTTTATCCAGGGTTATACAGGTGCCCACTTTTCTTCCGGTCAACGCCTGGAACACGTTGCCCTCATCAAGACCGGAAAAGATCAATACCTGCTGACAGTGCAGGTTCGTCACAAGGTTCATCATGTTGTGAACCTTACTACGCATGCCGCCTGTCACGTCCGGGCTCTCTGATGATTCAAGGTGAGGATCCACCATGGCAAGGTTTCGCGGCGTGATGGCATCCAGCAGTTCTTTCCTTTTAGGAAAATCCATCCAAACACCCTTTTCGATACCGGCGATTAAAACGCGAGCAGGCTTGAAGATCGCTGCCAGAAATTCAAATTGCTCTTCAGTGGATAGAATTGTGCCGCCGATGGTTTGATCAAAGACCACATCACCGTAGACCACTGGCAGAATGCCATTATCGAGACAAGCAGCGATTTGCGTCGTGTCCCAGTGGGTGATTTTGTGAGAAGAGGTGATGACCTGGGCGCTTGGTGGAAAAGCCATCGCGTGAACGCCACTTTCATGTAAAACCTCCATCACGATGGTATTGAGAGCCCGAGCTTCATGCCAAACCTCTACCAAACCGCGCCACTGTGCAAAAGTGGCAACGCCATCACGTGTTTGGTATTTTTTCGCGGGGATATGCCCAAAGGAACCTGAACCATGCCCTAAAAGTAACCGAACTCCAGGTTGGTCGGTCAATGCCCTGGCAATTTCATCCGCCAGGCGCTTCAACACATCTGACCTGGCTTGGTGCGGGATGTTTTTATTTGTGATGAGAGAGCCACCGAGCTTGAGGAAAAAGAGGGGAGGTGTCATCAGGCACCTCGCCCTGGTGCGAGGGTGGTGATGATGGTGCGCACGGCTCCCTGCTGCTGTAACGCCCTGGAAATACTATCTGCTTGCGTATGGTGCACAAGCGCGATGATATTCCCGCCACCGCCCCCGCCGGACAACTTTGCCCCAAGCGCCCCTGCTTGAAGCGCGCAGTTGACCAAATCATCCAGCATTGGAGTGGAGACTCCCAACGCTTGTAGAAGTTCATGGTTTCTGCTGAGCAGCTCGCCATGCTGGTTCAGATCATTTTTTTCGAGGTTCTCTTTCACCTCCCGCGATAGGTCAGCGATGTTGGCAAAGATGGCGTCGTAACGTTTTTTATCGGCAAGCCAGCGTTCGCGAACGCGGGCCACGGTCTCTGCCGTCAGGCTGGCAGCGCCAGAATCAGCAATCACCAGCGTGAAGGGGTGGCGAATCTTGAGGAGTTCAATCGGTTTCCCTTTAACAAAGTAAACCGGTACCTGGTAGGTGACGACGGTGTTGTCGATGCCGGAAGGCGTACCGTGATGCAGTTTCTCAATTTCAAAGGCGACTTGATTGACCAGTTCATCGGATAAGGGGCTGCCAAGGAAGGCAGACAACGCCCGCGCGAGCGATACGGTTACCGAAGCGCTGGAGCCCAGTCCAGTGGCGATTGGAATGGTGGTGTTGATGCGTATCTCACAAGCCTGAAGCCTGGTAACCCCCATTTTTTGCATCACCAGGGCGGTGGTTGCTTTTAATGGGTGGTTGTTCGCGAGAGATTCAAGGTCACTATCGAGACCAATACAGGGGGCTATCATTCTCACTTTGCCTTCAGGCGCGGTTGGCTGGGCAAGGATGGTGGTTTTCGTGTTAAGCTGTAATACAGGCAGGGCGATGGCGGGAGCGCCATAAACGACAGCGTGCTCACCACAAAGGATAGCCTTGCCCGGGGATGATGATGTGATGGCTGGCACGGCTCACCTAAAAAAGGTAAAAAATCACCATCACTGCCACCCCCCACAAGAGCACGGTCAACTGGATTGGACGGTCTTTGAGCAAGATTTCTTCAGGCTCACCACCCGCGTTGTGTTTGTTGATGAGGAAGAGATAACGGAAAATACCATAAAGCACAAACGGGATCGTCAGCATCATCGAATGGTTTTCAGGAAGGTTTGGGGCGGAGAAAGTGTAAAGAGAATAAGAGATGAGAGTAGTAGCGGAAACAACGGTAATCAGCTGGTCAATGAACTGGATAGAATAGCCTGAAAGCACCTTACGGTGCGATTGAGGGCTGTCATTCACCAGTACCGCCAGTTCTGCGCGGCGCTTGCCGAAACCAAGGTATAGCGCCAGCAGGGTAGTGACGACGTAAAGCCAGGGAGAGAAGCGCTGTACTTCAATCACGGAAACCCCGGCAGCCACGCGCAGCACAAAACAACTGGCGATAACCAACACATCGATTATCGGGATATGCTTTAACCAGATTGAATAGATTAGATTAAGCGTAAAATACACCAGCGATATGAAAAAGAAACCATGAGAGAGCAAGAACGCTCCTGTCAGCGAGACCAGCAAGAGGAAGATGCCGGTGGCTAAGGCCAGACCCACTGGCAGATTGCCGGAGGCGATGGGGCGGTTCTTCTTGATCGGGTGCGCACGGTCAGATTCACGGTCCAGAATATCGTTAATCAGGTACACGCTGCTGGAAAGAAGGCAAAAGAGCACAAATGCAGCCAGTGTTTGCAAAAACGCGTGGAGATTGAGCAATTTGCGGTCGAAGACCAGGGCAGCAAAAATGAACGCGTTCTTGGTCCATTGGCGGGGTCGCATTGCCTTAAGGATGTACTTGAGCATGAGGATAATATATCACAAGTCCATTGTTCGCGATTAGAATTGGGTTATGCAAAAAACGCGTCTGGATATTCTGATGGAGTCACGTGGTCTTTCACCCAGCCGTTCACAGGCGCAACGGCTGATCATGGCTGGCAGCGTACGCGTAAATCATCAGGTGGTGCTGAAGCCCGGTACTAAAGTGGACCCGGGGGATACGATTGAAATCAGCGAATCACCACGCTTTGTTTCCCGCGGCGGTGAAAAGTTACTTTCCGCGTTGCAGGCTTTTCATCTGACCTCTCTGGCGGACAGGGTTTGTGTTGATGTGGGTGCCAGCACTGGCGGGTTTACCGATTGCCTGTTGCAGCACGGAGCAAAAAAAGTATTCGCGGTAGATGTTGGCTATGGCGTGCTGGATTGGAAAATAAGGAATGACACGCGGGTGGTGGTGATGGAGAAACAAAACGCGCGCTATATCACCACCTTTCATGAACCGATCGACCTGGTGGTAATTGACGCCTCGTTCATCTCATTAAGAACACTGCTGCCAGTTGTGCGCCAATGGTTGAACGCCCCAAAAGGGGAGGTCGTTGCGCTGATTAAACCGCAATTTGAAGCCGGCCGGAGCGAAACTGCCCGGGGCAGCGGCGTTATTCGTGACCCTGAAATTCATCGCGCAGTATTACGCCAGGTGCTGGAATTTGCTCAAAAGGAAGGTTACACCGCTGAAGGTTTGATCAGATCTCCTTTAACCGGGCCGAAAGGGAATATTGAGTTCCTGGCGCACCTGATCTACCCAGGTGAGACGCCTGCAGATGTTGAAAGGCTGATTGAGGGGTTACCATGGAACGAGGGAACCACCGCTGATCAACCCTGCCAACCGGAACCTGAAGGGAAATTGAAATAAGGTATACTTTATTCCGGTATGTCCACAGAAAGAATTCGCAACTTCTGTATCATCGCCCACGTGGATCATGGCAAATCCACGCTGGCAGACCGCATGCTGCAACTCACCGGCACCATTTCGGACAGAGAGATGACGGAACAGGTGCTGGATTCGATGGACCTGGAACGCGAAAAAGGCGTGACCATCAAAGCATCAGCGGTGCGCATGAACTACGTTCATGCTGGTGAGACGTATGAACTAAACCTGATAGATACTCCAGGGCATGTTGATTTCAATTACGAGGTGAGCCGGGCTTTGGAGGCTTGTGAAGGGGCGTTACTGGTGGTGGACGCCACGCAGGGTATTGAAGCGCAAACCCTGGCCAACCTGTACCTGGCGATTGAATCTAACCTGACCATTCTGCCGGTGATTAATAAAATTGACCTGGTCTCTGCCAGACCTGATGAAGTCGCGGAAGATATTGAGTCCCTGTTGGGGTTGCCGGCTGAAGAGATCATCCGAGTTTCTGCCAAGGACGGTTTGAATGTGGACCAGGTGCTGGATGCCATTGTCACACAAATTCCGCCGCCGAAAGGGGATGATACCGCCGCACTGCAGGCGTTGATTTTTGACAGCCATTACGATTCTTATAAAGGAGTCGTGGCATATGTGCGCGTGATGCAGGGGATCATTAACGCGGATACCACTCTGCGGTTGATGGCGACAAAAGCAGACGTAAAACCGGTTGAGATAGGTGTCTTCGCTCCTGGGATGATACCTGTCCCGTTGTTATCGGCTGGTGACGTGGGCTATGTTGCCACAGGCTTGAAGACCGTGAAGGAATGCCGCGTGGGAGATACGTTTACGCTCTCCTCAGAGCCAGCGGCGGCCCCCCTCCCCGGTTATAAGCACCCCAAACCAATGGTCTTTGCCGGCATTTATCCGGTTGAAGGCGAGGATTATGAAGCGTTAAAAGAAGCCCTTGAGAGGCTTCAGCTGAACGATGCTTCGCTGGTCTTTGAGCCGGAAACTTCTCAGGCCTTGAATTTTGGCTTCCGTTGCGGCTTTTTGGGCCTGTTCCACATGGAGATTATTCAGGAACGTATCGAACGTGAATATAACCTCAATATTGTGGTGACCGCTCCTTCTGTAGAATATGAAGTTGTAGAGATTAGTGGAGAGGTCTTGCGGATTTCCTCCCCCGCTCGCCTTCCGGATGAGGCGCTCATTGCCGAGGTCCGTGAACCATGGATGCGCCTGGAAGTCATCAGCCCGACTGAGTTTTATGGCGTGATCATGGAACTCACCAAAAAACGCCGTGGGATTTTCGTCTCTCAAGATTACCCTTCTCCCAACCGCGTGCAGCTCAACTATGATATACCACTATCCGAATTGATTGTAGATTTCTTCGATGACCTTAAGTCACGCACCCGCGGTTATGCTTCAATGGACTACCACTTTTTGGATTACCGACCAGGCAACCTGGTGAAACTCGAGATCCTGGTGGATAGCGAGCCTGTCGACGCGCTGGCAGCGATTGTTCATAAAGAAGATGCCTACCATAAAGGGCAGGCGCTGATCACCCGCTTGAAGGCGCTGATTCCCCGCCAGCTTTTCGATGTGGCAATCCAGGCTTCTGCCAGCGGACGGGTGATTTCACGCGCGAATGTTAAAGCGCTGCGCAAGGATGTACTGGCGAAATGTTATGGCGGGGATATCACCCGTAAAAAGAAATTGCTCGAAAAACAGAGAAAAGGGAAACGCCGCATGAAAATGATTGGTGATGTGGAAATTCCCCAGGAAGCCTTTATGGCTGTGCTGCGTTTGGAGGATGAATGAGCATGGTCCGCCCCAACTGGAAAAAGCAGGCTGCGAGGTGGCTGCCGGGGCTTCTCATCAGCGCGATGGCGGTTTACGCCATCGCCCATTTCACCCGCGGGCAGCACATTGGCGAAGCCTTAAAGACAGTAAAAATCGGCTACGTTTTACTGCTCATCTTTCTCACGTTATTATCGCTCATCGCGCGCAGCATCGCCTGGAGGGCAATTCTCGGCAATAAAATCACCCTGGTCAATTCATTTTTTGGTATTTGCGAAGGGTATTTTCTCAACAATCTCTTCCCTTTACGGGTGGGAGAACTGGGACGCGCGCTTTTCGTCGGTCGTTCTTCCGGGCTGGGAACGCTGCACGTGCTATCGACCATTCTTATCGAACGAGCTTTTGATATTGTTTTCGCCGCCAGCATTATATTGCTCACATTGCCCATGGTTGTCGGTTCAGAATGGATCAAACCGATTGCTTTTTCTTCCTTTTTTATCATCCTGGTTGGCTTGGTCATCCTCTTCTTAATTTCAGTAAAGCGGCAGAAATTTAAAACCTGGATAGAAAGCAAAGAAGTGCGCATTGGTTTCATCAAGAACCGTGTTTTGCCGCAAGTCAGTAAAATCCTGGATGGGCTTTCCGCCCTGGTGCACCCAGGGCAGTTTTTGTTAAGTGTTTTTTGGATTGGCATAACGTGGTTACTGTGGGTGCTGCTGTATTACTGGACGATTGCGCAACTGGCACCTTACGCCCCGTTATGGTGGGGGGCTTTTACATCAGGTTTGATCGCGCTGGGTGTTGCCATCCCATCTGCGCCGGCTTCAGTGGGTGTTTATGAAGCGACCATCCTGGGAGCCTTCGCGCTGCTGGGTATTTCCAGCGGTTCCGCGGTGGCTTATGCGATTGTCTTACATCTGGTGCAGATTTTTGTCACCGCTGTGTTTGGTTTGTGGGGGATGGCGCGGGATGGTCAAAAACTATCCACTTTACTTGATTCGCTGGTGAACAAAAAAAACGTGGAAAACCCCACGGGTTAGGAGAGTGATGAACGGTTTTACGCTGATTACAGGAGGAGCAGGGTTCATTGGTGCCAATTATGCAGCCAGGTGCCTGGCTCGTGGCGAAAAAGTGGTGATTTTTGATAACCTTTCACGCCGCGGCGCAGAATTGAATATTGAATGGCTGAGCGACCGTTTCGAGCGGCGCTCATTTGAACTGGTCAAAGAAGATGTGCGCGATGCCGCCGCTATCAAAACGGCTGCCAGGGGAGCAGACCGCATTCTTCACCTGGCTGGGCAGGTGGCGGTGACCACTTCGGTTTGCGATCCGCGCACTGATTTTGAGATCAATGCTGGTGGAACATTCAACGTGCTTGAAGCAGCACGCGCCTCAGGCAGGAACCCTGTATTCCTGTACGCTTCGACCAACAAGGTGTATGGGGGGATGGAGGACGAGCAGGTTATCGAGCAGGAAACTCGCCTGGATTATCTTGACCACCCGCACGGTATCAATGAAAACCAAGCGCTTGATTTTCATTCACCCTATGGTTGCTCTAAGGGAGCTGGAGATCAATACACCCGCGACTATTTTCGAATTTATGGCCTCCCAACCGTCGTTTTCAGGCAATCCTGCATCTATGGTTCGCGCCAGTTTGGTATCGAAGACCAGGGCTGGCTGGCATGGTTCATCATCGCAGCGGTCACTGGCAAGCCGATCACCATTTATGGCAATGGTAAACAGGTTCGCGATGTTCTGTTCATTGATGACCTGCTGGACGCTTACGATGCCGCGTTTTCTCGCGTTGAGGCGAGCAGGGGGCAGGTCTTTAATATCGGCGGCGGCAGGGAGAATTCAATCTCGGTGTGGCTTGAGTTCCGCCCAATCCTGGAGGAATTACTCGGTCATTCCATCAAGACGCGAAACCGTGAATGGCGGCCGGGAGATCAGCCGGTTTACATCTCGGATATCCGTAAAGCCCGGAGCGTGCTGGGATGGGAACCGAGAGTTACTGTAAAACAGGGGATCAGGCGATTATTTGATTGGGTAAAGGAGAACCAGAACCTGTTTTGAAGATCCTGATCGTCCTCACCTATTATCGCCCTCATATCAGTGGTCTGACCATCTATGCGGAGAGGATCGCGAAAGCCTTTGCCCGTCGCGGACACCAGGTGACTGTTCTAACCTCGCGGTTTGAAAAAAACCTGGCTGCGGATGAATTAGACGAAGATGTGCGCATCATCCGCGCGCCGGTGTTGATGCGTTTGAGCAAGGGTGTGATCATGCCTACCTTTGGCTGGCTGGCCAGCAAACTGGTAAAAGAACATGATGTGGTCCAGTTGCACCTGCCACAATTCGATGCAGCCGGAGTTGCGTTACGCGGCAGGCTGCTCAAAAAGCCCACCATCATCACCTACCATTGTGATCTTGAATTACCGCCTGGCTTATTTAACCGGGCAGCCAACCTGGCGGTGTTGACGATGAACGAACTGGCTGCCAAATTTACTCACCGTATCGTGACCTATACAGAAGATTACGCCAGGCACTCTTGGTATACGCGTAGGTATATGAAGAAAGTGAGGATTATCCCTCCTCCGGTGGTGTTACCGCGCGTTTCAAAAGCAGAGATCAGCGCGTTTCAGGCTGCGCATAACCCGCAGGCTCAACGACCGGTTATTGGCATGGCTGCGCGATTCGCAACAGAGAAAGGCGTGGAAGTGCTTCTGCGCGCCATCCCCCGTGTGATTAACGAATTCCCCAACGCTTTGTTCCAATTCGTTGGACCTTATAAAAATATTATTGGAGAGGAAGGGTATTTCGCACGCCTGGAACCTCAAATAAAAGAATTTGAGCAGGCAGGTAACTGGAAATTCTTGGGATCGATGTCGCCCGCGCAGATGGCGGCTTTTTACGCCAACCTGGATTTGCTGGTAGTTCCGAGCCTGAACTCTACTGAATCTTTTGGATTGGTGCAGATCGAAGCCATGATGAACGGCGTACGCAGCATTACCTCTGACCTTCCCGGGGTGCGGCAGCCGGTGAAAGTGCATCGCATGGGATCCATTTTCCCGATTGGAGATGCTGATGCGCTTGCCCGCGGTATCCTGCACGCTTTACAAAACCCGCAGCTCATACAGGAAGCCAACACTGATTTTTCGGCTTACGACCCCGATACAACCGCAGCAGCGTATGAAAGGCTTTTTAACGAAATCACGGTTGAGTTACATTAAAACCGGGCACAATCAGCTTCGGAGAGACAAGTGGTGACTGACCAGCCTGAAAAGAAAAAACGAGCCAACAATGGAATACGCGGCAACCTGGTTTGGGACCTGTTGCTCATTGTGGTGCTGCTGGCGGGCGCAATCTTCCGCTTTACCGGCATTCAATGGGATGGTAACCAACACCTTCACCCGGATGAACGTTTTCTGACCATGGTTGAGACCGGCATTGCGCCGGTTAAAAGCGTCTCTGACTATTTTGATACCGCAACTTCCAGCCTGAACCCGAACAATAGAGGTTATACCTTTTATGTTTATGGTACGCTGCCGTTGTTCATTGTGCGTTACGCTGGTGAGTGGGTTGGGAAGACCGGTTATGACCAGATCAACGTGGTTGGCAGGGTGCTTTCCGGGGTTTTTGACCTGGGCACCATCCTTTTTATTTACCTGATTGCCAGGCGGCTGTACCGCCACGCCCGGCTCGGGTTGCTGGCAGCCGGGTTTAGCGCGCTGGCGGTATTGCAGATTCAGCTCTCGCATTATTTCACAGTGGATAATTTTGCCAATTTTTTCACCTATGGCGCTCTACTTACTGCGGTGCATATTGCCACGTCCAGAACCTTTTCGCCTGTCGATAAGCTTAAGGAGAAAAGATGGAAAAACGCGCCTGACTGGCTGACGACTGGCTGGCGTTCAGCCTGGCTTTACGCGCTTTTTGGTCTGCTGTATGGGATGGCGCTGGCTTCTAAGGTGAGTATTTGGGCACTGGCAGCCCTGCTTCCGCTGGCTGGCTGGATCTATTATAAGAATCTCCATGAGGAGGAGAAGGCGGCTGCTCTGCCAGTGTTGATTCGCAACCTGGCACTGGCAGGGGTGATTGCCTTTGTTTCCTTCCGCGTTTTTCAGCCTTACGCGTTTAGCGGGCCGGGCTTTTTTGGCTTGAAATTGAACCCCAACTGGCTGTCCAACATGCGGGAACTTTCCACCTTAATGAAAGGGGATGTCGACGTGCCTTACGCCCTTCAGTGGGCGCGCCGACCGCTGACCTTTACCATTCAGAACCTTGTGTTATGGGGGCTGGGTGTTCCGCTGGGCGTACTCTCACTGAGCGGCTTGGTATGGATGACCTGGCGCATCATCAGGGGCGATTGGAAAAAGCATATTCTCATCTGGTCATGGACGCTGTTTGTACTGGTCACGCAGTCTTTGAATTTCGTGAAAAGCATGCGGTACATCATTTCCATTTACCCGGCTCTGGCACTGATCGCCGCCTGGACGATCTTTAAGCTGCTGGAAAAAGGCAGCGCAGTTGGGCGAAAACGGAGATTGGGTCATTTCAACTGGGGCCGAACCCTTTCTTGGCTGACCCTGGTGGTTACATTGCTGGCAACCACGCTTTGGGCGGCAGCCTTCAGCAGTATTTACACAAAACCAGTGACCAGGGTCGCAGCCAGCGAATGGATCTACGAAAATATTCCCGGCGCGATCAACCTGAAAATCAGCGGGTTAGATGGGCAGATATTCACCCAGCCGTACGCGTACCAGAACACAGCCGTTATTTCTTCAGAAAACCCTTATCGCTACCAAATCACCGCGGTGAAGAATGGACAGGTCAACAGCGTCAGTGTGCAGCACGTACTGCTGCATTCCGGTTCCACGTTGCAAAATACGCTTTTGCTCTCGATCTATGAATATGGTCAGAACGGTAAGCATCTGGCAGGAGCAGGTTTTACGCAAGCGGATTTTTCAGGTCTATCTGACAATTCCGGTGACCAGGCGCTCATCCAGCTGCAGACGCCGGTGCCACTGGAACCTGGAAGGCATTACGAATTGGAATTTTCTGTGGCGGAGCCTGGCACCTTTTTGCGCATCGGCGGCAGCGTGGCAATCAACACCAGCCAGTGGAGGATTTATCTACCGCAACCGGTTTTCCAACTCACCAGCGCTTCTCCGTATCAGCTTTTGATCCACCCTCGAGAAACCGGTAAACTGGATGAGATTGTCCTAAACCGAGTGGCAGACCAATCAGAAGAGAACCAGGTTACGAGGGTCAAAGCTTTCATATATGCCCCGGATGACCCGCAAACCATTTTGGCCAGCGCGGAGCTGGTGAGCCGCTTCGCGAACGACCCTGACCTGCGTGGGCAGCCTTACACGCTGAAATTTGATGAAGCGCCCTTATTAGAGAAGAATAAAGGTTATTCTCTGCTGTTACAGGTAGAAGGCAGCGCGGTTCTGGGGGTTTACAACAGCATCACCGCTCTGGAATCCACCTGGGATGACGCTTTGCCGGTGGGTTTATATGGGTATAACCAGTTCGGCTATATCGATGGAATTTATGGTAATCACCTCAATATGGAATTGTATTGGGATGACAACGCTGAAAAGCTGGAACGCTTAACTTCGATACTTGACCAGGCAGACGCCCTCTTCATCAGCTCCAACCGCCAATGGGGAACCATCCCTCGAGTACCAGAGCGCTATCCACTTACCAGCCAGTTCTACCGCTCGCTCATCGGCTGCCCTGAGCAAAAAGACATCTTGTGGTGTTACGCCGTCGCCAAACCGGGGATTTTTCAGGGCGAGCTTGGGTATAAATTGACGGCGGTTTTTCAGAATGACCCCGCGCTTGGGCCCTTTAAGATCAACGACCAGCTTGCCGAAGAAGCTTTTACAGTTTATGACCATCCTAAGGTGTTGGTTTTTGAAAAAACCTCGGCCTATGACCCGGATAAGACCGCGAAAACTCTCAAAAGCGTAGACCTGACCAGCGTGGTCCATAAGACTCCGCGGCAGGCAAGCCGAATCAGTGGTAACCTGATGTTGACCGCCAAAGAAGAGGATATTCAGACTGCCGGTGGCACCTGGAGAGAATTATTCCCGCCAGAATCACCTTTAAACCGACAGCCATGGCTGGCGGCGGTTACCTGGTACGTAGTGGTCATGCTGTTGGGCTGGACGGTTTACCCATTGGTGAGGTTTTTCTTTAGAGGGCTGCTAGACAGGGGCTATGGGTTCAGCCGGCTGGTTGGGTTGCTCTTTCTCGCTTATCTTACCTGGATGGCGGGCTCAATGGGATTGCCTTCCAGTCGCGTCACGATCAGCCTGGTGTTTTTGCTTTTATTGAGCACAGGGGTTGCAGCCGCAGCCCTCAGACGGGGAGAGATCTGGCAGGAGATACGAAAGAACAGCCGCCGCTTCCTCATCATTGAAGGGGTATTTCTGGCTTTATTCGTGCTTGACCTGGCCATTCGTATAGGTAACCCTGATTTATGGCATCCCTGGAAAGGCGGCGAAAAACCAATGGACCTGTCGTACTTCACTGCGGTCCTTAAAAGCACCACTTTTCCGCCTTACGATCCCTGGTATTCTGGCGGTTACATCAATTATTATTACTATGGTTTTGTTATTGTTGCGGTTTTGGTGAAGTGGCTGGGTATTGAACCCGCGATTGCCTACAACCTGATCCTCCCCACTCTTTTCGCTTTTACCGGAATTGGTGCATACACTGTTGGCTGGAACCTTTTTGCCAGATTAAAGCCCGATGATCGTTCTTCACCGACTGGAGAGAAACGCAGCTACCAGGCGGGCCTGGCGGCAGCAACGGCGGTACTGATTACCGGCAACCTGGGCACGCTGAAGATGCTGTGGCAGGGCCTCCAGCGCCTGGCAGCACCAGGTGGCATCATCGATGGCGCCGGATTCTTCGAGAGGCTTGGCTGGTTCTTTTCCGGTGTGATGCGGTTCGTGAATGGCGCGCGGCTGCCTTATAGGTTTGGGGACTGGTACTGGAACCCTTCTCGAGCCATACCGGGTGATGTTATCACCGAGTTCCCATTCTTTACATTTACTTACGCTGATCTGCACGCGCATATGATCGCGCTGCCGATCACGCTGCTTGTGCTGGGTTGGGTTGTTTCAATCTTGTTTCGCAACTGGGAGGCCCATTCTTCTGCCCGTTTTCAAACCGCGGCAGGTTTGATCATCACGATTCTTTTTGGCGGATTTACGATTGCTACACTGCGCCCCACGAATACCTGGGACCTTCCCACTTATTTCCTTTTAGCGGTTTTTGTCCTTTTCTACAGTTCTTACCGGAACGCCCAACCTCCCAGCGGTTTTCTGCCAGCAGCCCCTTGCTGGTTGCGCCGCATTCTTTATTCAATGATTTTTATCGGCGTGTTGGCGGCGGGGGTGATGCTTTTTTATCTGCCTTTCACTGAAAAATTCGGCCAGGCTTACGGCATGATAGATGTATGGAAAGGAGATCATTCTCCGTTGGGTTCTTACCTGGTTCATTGGGGTTGGCAGTTGTTCCTGATTGTCAGCTGGTTTGCCTGGGAGACGCGCGATTGGCTGGCGTCGACGCCGGCTTCCGCCATTCGCCGCATGAAGCCCTACCTTGGGTACCTGCAGGTTATTGGCGTGCTTTTTACCATGGTGGTGGCCTTGCTCACGCTGCTGCGAGTGCATATCGGCTGGCTGGTATGCATACTGGGCGTGTGGGCGCTCGTGTTACTGCTGCGTCCTCATCAGGCGGATAGTAAACGCCTTGTTCTCTTTATGACCGGCACCGCGCTGGTTTTAACCCTGTTTGTAGAGTTGTTCGCGCTCCAAGGCGATATAGGGCGCATGAACACAGTATTCAAATTTTACTTCCAGGCCTGGACGCTGCTGGCCATCGCCGCTTCGGCTGCGCTGTTGTGGCTGATCCCTGCTGCGACTTCTGTGTGGAAATCTGGCATATCCACAGCCTGGCAGGTTCTCACGGTTATTTTGATCGCCGGTTCTCTCCTTTACCCGCTGACTGCCAGTATGGATAAAATACGTGACCGTATGTCTGCTTCAGCGCCGATTGGTTTGGATGGCGATGCATTCATGCAGAGCGCCACGTATTTTGACCAGGGTGTTGAAATGCACCTCAATCAGGATTACCAGGCGGTTCAATGGATGAGAGAAAACGTTCAAGGTTCTCCGGTGATCATTGAAACCAATACAGTTGAATATCGCTGGGGAAATCGTTTCACGATTTATACAGGGTTGCCCGGTGTACTGGGTTGGAACTGGCACCAGCGCCAGCAGCGTGGCTTTTTGGATTATAACGGGATTAACAACCGCCTGAACGATATTCCACTTTTTTATCAGACGACGGATATCGAACAGGCGTTGGAGATTCTTAAACGCTACCAGGTAAAATACATCATTCTGGGTCAAATGGAGCGCGCATATTACAGCGGGGCAGGGTTGGATAAATTTGCAAACTATGATGGTCTTTACTGGAAGGAAGTATTTCACGAGAAAGATACCGTCATTTATGAGATGATTGATTAAATAGGATAGCGCCAGGAATGTCACAAGCCATTAATATCTTTGTGTGGTACTTGGTGGGGACCTTTGTAGGGGTAATCGCGCTACCGCTGGTATTCCGATTTTTCCCCTCGCTACCGAGCAGAGGATTCGCGCTGGCTCGCCCGCTGGGATTGTTAATCTGGGGATTCACCTTCTGGTTGCTTGCATCTTTCGGCGTGCTGCAAAATGACCTGGGCGGGCAGGTGCTGGCGGTTCTCATTTTGCTGGCGTTTTCCTTGGCGGAGTTAAAGGGCACGCGTAAAGATGCACTACTCACCTGGCTGCGGCAGAACCTGCGAACTGTCTTGACCATTGAAGGGCTATTTCTGTTTGTTTTTCTTGCTTGGGTGCTGGTGCGCGGGATGAACCCAGAAGTGGCCTACACAGAGAAACCGATGGAGCTGGCTTTTATTAACTCTATTTTACGCTCCACCAGTTTTCCGCCACAGGACCCCTGGCTCTCAGGTTACGCTATCTCGTATTACTATTTTGGTTATGTGATGGTGGCCATGTTGACGCGTTTCAGCGGGGTGGCTGCTGCAACAGCGTTCAACCTTGCAAATGCGAGCTGGCTGGCAATGACAGCTGTGGCATTGTACGGCATTGTGTTTGACCTATCGCTTGCTGGCGCCCGGAACAGTCATCATCAAACCGCAAAACAAGTTGAAAAGTTCGCCCGCAGAGCTGGTTTTTTAGGGCCGTTGTTTGTCCTCCTGCTGAGCACTTATGAAGGGGTGCTGGAAATTTTGCACGCCGGCGGGTTGTTTTGGAAGGTTGATCCCCAGGGGCAATTGTCTTCCCGCTTTTGGAACTGGCTTTCCATCCTTGATCTCAACCAGCCCCCGACGCAACCATTCGACTGGATACCCTCGCGTGGCGGTGGTTGGTTGTGGTGGCGTGGTTCGCGTGTATTGCAAGATCTAAACCTGGGTGGACAGCATATTGAGGTAATCGACGAATTTCCTTTCTTTTCGTATTTGCTGGCCGATTTGCATCCACACGTGCTGGCGATGCCTTTTACCCTGCTGGCAATCGCGCTGGCGATGAATCTGTTTTTTGATGGAGGGACCTACCTGCAACAAAGCCGCAGGCTGCTGGATTGGGCCCGGAACGAGAACTTTTGGCTGACCGCGTTGGTACTGGGCAGCCTGGGGTTCATCAACACCTGGGATTTCCCCATCTATGTTGGCTTGTTTTGCCTGATCTGGTCTTTTAAAAGCTACCGCGCAACGGGCTGGAAACCAGGTCTTTTAGCCGAATTTTTGAAAAACGGGCTTGCGCTGGGAGTGGCCGGAATGGTGCTGTACTTGCCTTTCTACCTTGGTTTCGGTTCACAGGCGGGTGGCATCCTCCCCAGCCTGGAGTTTATGACCAGAGGAATTCACTTCTGGGTCCTTTTTGCTGTGCTTCTCGTGCCCATCATCGCATTTTGCCTGAACCAGGCGAAACGAAAGCTGGGATGGAGTGACTTTTGGAAAGGCGCCAGGTTTACGCTGGCGCTGCTCTCTGTTCTTTTTATCTTAATGGTCTTTTACGGCGCATTGTTACTGTCTTTTCAGGCGTGGGGAGCAGGGCTGTCGGCTTCCTCGAACCTATTCCTCTCCGCATTGGGAGTCAAAATGACCCAGGGCGGCGCTGCCTTCGCCGGGGTGCACGCGGGGTATCCAGCGGGCGAGGTTCTAAAAGCCTCACTGCTCAGGCGACTGCAGGCGCCTGGTACTTGGTTGACGCTGGCGGCGCTGTTGACCATTACTTTAAGCGTTTTGCTTAAACGAAAAACGGCTCAATCAGTTGAAATTCCAGCAGAGGGAGAACATTTGCGTATCACTAATGGCGCAGAGGAGTTGATCTTTTTTCTGATCCTGTTTGGTTTATTGTTAACTATCATCCCGGAATTTTTTTACCTTCGGGACCAGTTTGGTACCCGCATGAATACCATCTTTAAGTTTTATTTTCAAGCCTGGGTATTTTGGGGCATTGCTGCGGCTTCTGGCAGCGCAGTGCTTTTTCGTCAGTTGCGCGGATGGCGGGGTAGCGTTTTCCAAATTATGTGGATCTTGGTTGTGGCGGGCGGGCTGGCTTACCCGGCAATAATGCTGGCGGATAAGACCAAATCGTTCTCGATGAAAGGATGGACATTGGATGGTAATGCGTACCTGCAAAAATTCAACCCTGAAGAATACGCAGCCATCGGCTGGTTGCAAGACGCGCCGATGGGCGTGGTTGTCGAAGCGGTAGGCGGCAGTTACACCGATTACGCGCGGATATCCACGCGCACCGGCTTACCCACTCTATTGGGCTGGCCTGGGCATGAAAGCCAGTGGCGCGGCGGCGGGGAGGAAATGGGCTCCAGGTTTGCAGATATCCAACAGTTGTACGAAACGACGGATTGGAATGAGGCTTGGCGCACGCTGCGAGACTATAATGTGAGGTATGTTTATATCGGCAACCTTGAACGCTCAACCTACCGGGTGTCACCATCGAAATTCGATAGTCATTTGCCGCTTGTTTTCTCCAATAGCAGCACGAGGATATACGAGGTCACTGCCCCCTCTGGAGAAGCGCAGCCATGAACGGTAATCTTGATTCACGAAAAGCTGTACCGCTTGAGTTGCTGGTTTACCTGGTAGTGCTGGTTATTGCCGCAGCGCTGCGTTTTTCAAACCTGGGTGGTTTACCTCTGACTGATCATGAAGCCAGCCTGGCCCTGCAGGCGCTGCGTTTGAGCAAAGGAGAGCAGGTGCTGATCTCTGGCGAGCCAGGTTACATCGCATTGACCACTTTGTGGTTTTCTCTATTTGAACCCTCTGTTTTTACCGCGAGGTTCTGGCCAGCGTTGGCGGGCACACTGCTTGCCCTCACACCGCTGCTCTACCGGGAGAGGGTGGGGAAAGCCGCCGCGCTGGTGCTGGCTGGCCTTGTGGCGGTTGACCCCATAATGATCGGCGCATCTCGCAGCGCTGAAGGGAGTATGCTGGCTTTATTAGGGTTGCTCGCAGCAGTGGGTTTTGCCATGCGCTCCAAGCCGCTTTGGTGCGGGTTCGCCTTGGGATTCGCCCTGGCAGGAGGACCTGCGCTGTGGCCAGGAGTAATCTGCCTGGCGGTTTTCCTGTTGATCAACTGCAAGAGCCTTCGCCAGGTTGACAACCGTTTTTTGGCGCTGGCAGCAATGACCGCGATGGTCACCCTGGTCTTATTGAGCACTCTCTTCTTGATCAACCCGCCCGGAATCAGCGCTTTTGGGTCGAGCCTCGTGGATTACTGGGGCTCATGGAGAAGTGAGAACCCCGCGCCCCTGAAAGGGATTGCGGCTGCCTGGGGATCGAGCACGCTGCTCGTGCTGGTGCTGTCTATTTGGAGCCTGATACAGGGCTTCGTTCGCGGCGAAGCCCGTGCCAAATGGCTGGGAATATGGGCTGGTGCAGCCCTGGCACTGATATTGATGAACCCTGCAAGACAATTATTCGATTTTTCCTGGGCAACTGTGCCATTACTTGCCCTGGCAGCGATGAAACTAGTGGAGTTGTTCCCATCTTTTTCATCTGATAACCGCATTGTTTTCATCGCGGAAACAGTTTTGGTGGTCGCACTGGTGGTTTTTTCGTTTATGAACGCGGTCAACCTGGTCAATAACCCTTTGCAAAGCCCGGAGGAATACCGCAACCGAGCGATTGGCGCGGTGCTGCCCTTGTTCCTGTTACTGGGCATGACTGTGCTGCTCGCCTGGGGCTGGTCTGGGGCATCCACCCGGGAGGGTTTCATTGCGGGCGTGCTGTTGCTGGCTGGCTTTTTCACCCTGGCAAATTCCATTAAAGCCGCCTCATTGGGCAGCCGACCAGAAATTGAAATAAGAAGGGACCTGGCGGCTGTTGTGGGCTCAGAAGAACTGCTGCGCACAATCCAAGACATCTCGCGGGCGAGAACAGGGATCGAAAACCGCATTGATGTCTTGATAGTTGACTTGCAGAGTCCCTCGCTTGAATGGGCATTGCGCAGTTTTGAAAAAGCCGAAACCGCGGCTGTCTTTGACCCGACCGCATCACCCTCTCTCGTGATTACAGACGTTAACCAACAAATCACCGCTGGGGCGTCTTATCGCGGTCAAAAAATTATTTGGCAGGAAGAGCCTGACATGAAGAATATGACGATCATAGACTGGTTGAAATGGTCATTTTTCCGTATCGCACCTCTTGAGAATAGAGAAATCATACTCTGGGCGCGCAACGATCTTTTCCCGGGAGGGAACATACCATGAGTACAAGGGGTGCTGCCATGCGCAAACAGCAGAAACCTTTGGTCATCGCCATCGATGGACCCGCCGCTTCGGGCAAATCCACGCTGGCAGAAAAGCTCGCCCAGCGGCTTGGTTTTTTTTATTTTGATACCGGTGTTATGTATCGCGCGGCAACGCTCGCAGCGATGAAGGACCTGGGCGGTGTGGAGGATGAGAAAGCCGTCACCAGGCTGACAGCGGCGGTTCAAATCGATGTTCGCCCGCCATCTGTTGAAGATGGCAGGGTGATGGATGTGCTGCTGAACGGCGAAGATGTCACCTGGGAGATTCGCACTCCCGAGGTCGACCGCAACGTTTCGCCAGTCTCTGCTTATGAGGGAGTGCGGACAATTCTCACAAATCGCCAAAGAGACATCGGCATGCGGGGAAACATGGTGATGGTGGGACGGGACATTGGCACGGTGGTGTTCCCTGACGCGCGATATAAAATCTACCTGGAAGCCTCGCCGGAGGAAAGAGCCAGGCGGCGACTGAAAGAGATGCAGCTGCGGGGTGAAACCCATTCTTTTGAAGAGGTGCTGCAATCCATTATCAGGCGGGATGGCATTGACTCAACCCGGAAACACGCTCCGCTTAAACCAGCAGTTGACGCGGTAATCATCGACACAGATGGCAAGTCGATTGAAGAAGTGCTCGAAGAAACGCTTGCCATCGTTCAACCATGAATTTATACTGATTGTTGATTTCGTTACAACGAGAAGGAGGATTCCATGTGCGATACCATTGTGGCTTTGGGTAATTCCACTGTGGACGGTAATGTTATTTTTGGCAAAAACTCAGACCGGCACCCTAATGAAGCGCACGAGGTGGTGATCTTTCCCGATGCGCAGCACCCAACCGGCACCACTGTCAAATGCACATACATTGAAATCCCACAGGTTCCCGCAACACACCAGGTGCTGTTGGCAAAGCCTTTCTGGATCTGGGGCGCGGAGATGGGCAGCAATGAACATGGTGTAACTATCGGTAACGAGGCGGTTTTTACGCGCACCCCCTACGGCAGAGAACCCGGGCTCATAGGAATGGATTTGTTACGGCTGGCTTTGGAACGCACGGATAGTGCTGAAGCCGCAATGATGCTGATCATTCATCTATTGGAAGAATACGGGCAGGGAGGCAACTGCGGTTTTGGACACAAAATGTATTATCACAACAGTTTTCTGATTTGCGACCCAAAAGAAGCCTGGGTGCTTGAGACTTCAGGCAAAGAATGGGCGGCAGAAAAGGTCAGAGATGTGCGCAGTATTTCAAACGCCATCACCATTGGCGAAAAATGGGATCTATGTTCGGCGAATCTGGTCAGTAGCGCGATTAAGAGAGGTTGGTGCCGTTCTGAATCGGAGTTTCATTTTGCCAGATGTTACTCTGAGCCAATCTATACCACGTTCGCAGCCGGGCGCAGCCGGCAAGCCTGCACGGCTGACAGCCTGAGGGCACAGAAAGGAAACATCACCGCGACAAGTATGATGCGGGTTCTACGCGCGCACACGCGGGAAATAAAACCCACCTGGTCACCAGACCGCGGGATTACCGGAGCGGATGTGTGCATGCACGCGGGGTGGGGACCGATACGAGAAAACCAGACCGCGGGCTCCATGGTGTCTGTGCTGCGCAGCGGAGGTCGTTCTGAACATTGGGTGACCGCCACGGCTGTGCCATGCACGTCGCTGTTCAAACCAGTATGGCTGGATGCGGGCGTGCCCTCTACCGGAAGTGCCCCTACAGGCGAATATGATCACGCGGCGCTTTACTGGCGTCACGAAGCGCTGCAGCGGGAAATCGCCAGGGATTACCAGGCGCGCATCGCCGTGATCAAAGACGCACAGGCGACCTTTGAAAATGAATTAACAGCTGAGGTTGCCAGAGCGGATAACGCCACAGCGCAGCAGCGGCGGCTGATTTCAGAAAATGCTTTTAGACGGGCGGATGAAATTGAAGAAGACTGGTATGCCCAAATCCAGGGCATGAAAATTACCCGGCAGAACACCTTGCTTTACCGGTCTGCCTGGAATAAATTCAATGCTCAAGCGAAAATGAAATAACGTTGTATCATAATAGTAGATGATCAGAATTCACCTCTTCAACGCGGGGCCGTTTTTCGATACGCCTTACCAGTTGGTAGGCTGGATTGGTTGGTTTGTCATGGCGGCGTTGATTCTATGGGTTGCGCGTAAAGACCTGACCCGACAGCGCACGAGCCTTATTTGGAAGTACTTTTTCGCCCTGGGGATAATGGCGATCGTTAGTACTTTGTTTTTTGGTTTTGAATTACCACCTTACAGCAAGGTTCCGTTACCGAATATCCCGGGAGAGATACAACCGCCCGCCGTGATGGTGCTGATGATGGTGCCCATCATGCTGGCAGCGGGCATATTGGGTACCTGGCCGGCAGCCGTTTTAGGTTTTATCGCGGGAATTTTTAGCGCGTTGTGGAATACCCACTCTGTCTTTACACCCCTGGAAATTTCTGTTCTGGCTGTGGTAATCAGCCTCGCTTTGCGCCAGAATTATCGCACGCGGTTCTTCGCTTTTTTACGCAGACCGATTGGGGCTGCCCTGCTTGCGGCTTTCTTTTCCATCCCGCTGTTCCTGGTCAGCACTTTCTTTGGCACAAATGGCAACCTGGCGGCAAAACTCGATTACGCCTTCACTCGCTCGTGGGTGCTGATTGGCGTTTCTACGATACAGTTGCTCATCGCCGCGCTTATTTGCGAGGTTTTTCGCGCGCCCAATTCAAGATATTGGGTTAAGTTCGGCTCGTTTGAACCTTCACCAGTAGAGACGGGGTTAAAGAGCCGCATTCTTTACACAGCCCTGCCGCTGGTTTGGATACTGCTGACGACGCTGGTCATCGCGGATTGGTTTGTCGCTGGCCGGGCGGCGCGTGATATTCTGGTGAAACAACTTCAAGATACTTCCAAAATCGCTGTGGAGAATATCCCGCCAATTTTGGAGACCGGTCAAAGCCTGACGGCGGCGCTGGCTACCCAGAAACTGCCCTTAGGTGATACACAACAGCTCAGAGATTTATTGCAGAGTAAAGTACGGGAATTCCCATTCTTTTCCCAAATATACATTTTTAACCTGACGGGTTCTCCGCTGACTGGTTACCCAGATGACGAAGTTGGCGAATTTCGTTTATCCTCTGAAGAGGAGCTGGGAATCCAACTGGCGTTGAACGGGGTGCAAATGCAGAACTATGTGATCCACCCCTATCCCGGTGCGGAATCCGCGGTAATCTCGTATATCGCTGCAATTCCTGATGAATACGGTTTAGCCCAAGGCGTGGTTATTACCCGTACAGACCTGACGATGAACCTGTTTTCACAGCCAGCGCTGATTGCCTTGCAGAACCTGGTTGAAGAAGGTGGTCAGGGCGTGATCATAGACGAAACAAATCGCGTTCTGTACCACACCAACCCCAAGTTGATTATGACCACCTATACCGGGCAGATTCCCGCTGTTTCGGGGTATTTTGAAGACCCCGGGCTCACGGGAACCCGCTATATGAACTATGCGTCTGTGGATGACTTAAATGGCTGGAAAGTCATTCTCTCGGTGCCCGCAAATCATTCTCAGCAATTGGCGCTGCGAATAGCTATTCCGTTGCTGGTCATCTCCCTCATTATTTCTGTTTTGGCGTATTTATTATTGCGTTACCTGATAAAAACACTCACTCAGTCCCTCGTTCTTTTAGCCAATAAAGCGGATGAAATTTCCAAAGGCGAGCTGGATAACCGCGTCGAGGTAAAGGGAGTGGATGAAATTGGCCGGTTGAGCTCCGCTTTTGAGCAGATGCGCCTCAGCCTGAAATTGCGCTTGGAGGAACTGGACGCGCTGCTGAAGGTTTCTCAAGGAATCGCTTCTGACCTCTCATTGGAATCAACTTCGGCGCATCTATTGAGTGCCTTGCGATCGTATGGGGCGGATGCCGCCAGTTTGGTGCTTACCCGGGGAACGAAGGAGGGCTGGGACGAAGGGTTGGAAGCCTATCGATCGGGTGAACAGGCCGAGGAATACGCCTACCTCGATCACTTATTGCTGGAACATTTACAGGAAGAGTCCCTATTGATCATCCCATCCAGAGCCAGAATCCGGCGCATGGCTTTACCCAAAACAGCACCCATTCCTTCTGCTTTAGCTGCCATCGCCTTGAACAAAAGTGGTGAAAACCCTGGATTTATTTGGGTTGTTTACACCCAATCGCATCGTTTCCTGGAACCTGAGATTCGTTTTCTGGATACCCTGGCGGGGCAGGCACTGTTAGCTGTATCTAACTCGCTGCTTTACCAGAAAGCGGAAGTAGGCAAAAAACGGCTGGAGTCTGTGTTATCTTCAACCCCTGAACCGGTGCTGGTAGCCGGTGAAGACGGACGGCTATTGATGGTAAACCAGGCAGCGGAAGAAATGACCCTGTTAATACAATTGAACGCTCAAGGTACTGAAAGTCGCGGCGAGATCATCTCCAGGCTGTTAAAAGAATTCATCACCGGCACCAATCCCACGGAGAGCCGGGCAGAGGAAATGGAACTTGAAGACCATCATATTTACCTGGTTTCAGTATCACCGGTAGCGGTGGAAAGCAAGCACCTGGGAAAGGTCTGCGTTTTGAGAGATGTCACCGATTACAAACAATTGGAGAAGATGAAATCAGAGTACGTTTCTACCGTCAGCCATGATTTGAAAGCCCCGTTAGTATTGATTCGGGGTTATGCATCGATGCTTCCGATGGTAGGCGATTTAAATGAACAACAACGAGACTACTCACAGAAAATCCTGGACGGCATCGATGATATCTCCAGGATGGCCGACAACCTTCTGGACATGCGCAGGATAGATTCTGGTATCCAGCTGCAGGTGGAAAAGGTATCGCCCTCAGACCTGCTTGATGAAGTGATTGAAGAGATGCAGCCGCAGATCAAACACCGCAAGATACAAATTCTTCGTGAACTGACGCTTGCGCAGAACCTGACCATTGAAGCCGACAGGGTGCTCTTGCAGCGCGCCTTACATAACCTTTTAGATAACGCGGTGAAGTTTTCTTCATTAGGAAGCCAGGTGAACCTGCGCTTGCAGGTAAATGAAAATAGCGTGGTTTTTGAGATTCAGGATCACGGCTCGGGGATTGCGCCGTTGGATCAGCCCCATGTATTTGAAAGTATCAGAAGAAACACAGATGGGAGCCCGAAGAAGGAATGGGGAGTGGGACTGTCGATCGTCAGGTCCATCGCGGAGCGCCACCAGGGAAGGGTATGGCTTGAAAGTCAATTGGGGAAAGGCAGCACATTCTACCTGGAAATCCCTTTACGGCATCAGGCGGCAGAAACAAATAAATAGTAAAGAAATCTGAAATTTGTGGTAAAATACCAGATTGCATGTATACAATGGCGGAATGTTGCCTGTTCGTGGTCGTAGGCAAAATTCTGATTGGACAATTTCGTTTTTTTAACTGCTGCAGGTCTTTCTCATTCAGGAGGCATTAGTGGAAACAAAAAGTTTAGTCGCGCTCCGTATCAATCTCGCATCCCCTGAAACAATTCGAAGCTGGTCTTATGGTGAGGTGCTCAAACCTGAAACGATCAATTATCGCCGGTTAAGACCAGAGAAAGATGGTCTTTTTTGCGAGGCGATCTTTGGACCTTCGCGAGATTATCAGTGTTATTGCGGTAAGTACAAAAATCCACGTTACAAAGGTATTGTTTGTGATAAATGCGGCGTTGAAGTTACTCGTTCTTCAGTTCGCCGTGAACGCATGGGGCATATTGACCTGGCGACACCGGTCGCTCATATCTGGTATACCCGCAGGATCCCCTCTTACCTGGGTCTGCTATTGGATATTTCCCGGCGTAATTTGGACCGCGTGCTTTATTTCGCACAGTACATTGTCACATTTGTTGATGATGATGCCAGGCAGAAGGCGCTGCGCAGGCTGATGGATGAAATCAATGATTCCGAGCTGGAACAGGCTAACCGCATCAACGCCCAGATCCTGGAAGTGAAGTTGGGTCGAGACAAGAAGGTGGTTGAATTACAGAGCCGCTTGAAAGAAATTGAATCGAAAGCCGAAGAACAAATTACTTCAAAGCTCGAACCGGTCATTCAGGAGGGGCAATCTCTTGAACGACAGCTTACCGAGCTTTCAGGAAAAGCCGCCAAAAAGAAGATCTTCTTTGAGACTGCAGACGTCATGATCGCGGAGAAAAGCGAGATTATTGCTCCTTCACACATCGCCAGTGTGCAGAAAGCGGTGAAGGAACGCCTGGAAGAGATAGAGGACGAATACAAAAAACAATTGGACATGGACCGCGAACAGCTTAAAATGGCCATTGAACAGGTCAAAGCAGAAGCCGAAGTTTCCATGGATGAACTGCGCAACCAGCTGGAGGATCAATCAACTGAATCTCACGATCTTTCTGGCAGAATGCGCGATGAACTGGAAGAGCTTCGCCCTTTCACCTTCCTCACTGAAAGCCGCTACCGCGAACTGAAATCCCGATGGGGACAGGTATTCAGGGCTGATATGGGCGCTGAAGCGTTTTATGATATCCTGCGCCGCATCGACCTGGATAAGCTGTCAGAAGATCTGTGGACTGAAGTTCGCACCACGAAGAGCAAACAAAAACGAAAAAAAGCTACCACTCGACTCAAAGTAATCGAGTCCTTCCGCCGCTCAGGTAACCGCCCTGAGTGGATGATCTTAACTGTGCTCCCGGTCATTCCGCCTGACTTGCGCCCGATGGTGCCGCTCGATGGTGGGCGGTTTGCCACTTCTGATATGAATGACCTGTATCGGCGGGTGATCAACCGCAATAACCGCCTGAAGAGGTTGTTAGAACTTGGCGCTCCAGATGTCATTGTGCGTAATGAAAAACGTATGCTCCAGGAAGCGGTCGACTCGCTCATTGACAACTCTCAGCGCGGCAAGGCGCTCTCCCGCCGCGGACGGCGTGAATTGAAGTCTCTCAGTGATATGCTCAAGGGCAAGAAAGGGCGTTTCCGCCGCAACCTACTTGGCAAGCGCGTGGATTATTCTGGCCGCTCGGTGATTGTTGTTGGACCAAAACTGAAGCTATACCAGTGCGGTCTGCCAAAAACGATGGCGCTTGAGCTGTTCAGACCCTTCGTAGTAGCACGCCTTGTGCAGCACTCCTACGCGGCGAATGTGAAATCCGCCCGGCGTTTGATCGAACGCAACAGACCTGAGGTGTATGAAGTGCTGGAAGAGGTCATCAAAGAAAGACCCGTGATGTTGAACCGCGCGCCAACGCTGCACCGCCTGGGCATTCAGGCTTTCGAACCTATTCTAATCGAAGGCAGCGCCATACAACTTCACCCGTTGGTGACAACGGCTTTCAACGCCGACTTTGACGGTGACCAGATGGCTGTGCACGTACCGCTTTCAGACAAAGCGGTTCAAGAAGCGCGGAACTTGATGCTTTCTTCAAAGAACTTGCTCAAACCAGCCGATGGCGAACCGATCATCAGCCCGGCGAAGGACATGGTGTTGGGTATTTACTACCTTACCGTTCAGGATAACCGCAAACACAAAGGCGATGGCCGGGTCTTCGCAGATATGGATGAAGTTGAGCTGGCCTACAACCTTGGTCAGGTAGACCTTCATGCCAATATAAAGATTCGCATGAACACCTGGTTCAACGCTGAAAACAAACGCATGCCCAAAGCTGAAACCAGAATGATAGATACCACTGTTGGGCGTGTGCTCTTCAACCGGATTCTGCCTGAAGAGGTTCAATTCATCAATTTCGTGCTTGAAAAATCTGGGGTAAAAGATCTCATCGCCGATGTTTATGACCTGTGCGGAGAATCGGTCACAACCGAAGTGGCTGACGCTATTAAAGATATTGGCTTTGAGTACGCTATGAAATCCGGCACAACGATCGCGGTCGCGGATATTACCATTCCTGAAGCAAAGTATGAAATTATTGGCTCAGCCCAGCAGGAAATTGACCGCATCAACCGTGACTATCGCCGTGGTCTATTGAAAGAAGAAGAGCGTGACAAACTGGTCATCGACATCTGGAAAAAAACGACTGAAGATGTAGGAGCGGCCGTGCGCGCGGGGATGGATCCCAACGGAAATCTTTCCGTAATGGCCTCTTCTGGCGCCACCAAAGGCGGTTTTGGTCCTATTTCGCAGCTGGCTGGCATGCGCGGCCTGATGGCGGACCCCGCCGGGCGAATTATCCGCCTGCCGATTCAATCTAATTTCCGTGAAGGATTGACGGCGCTTGAATACTTCATTTCCACTCACGGCGCGCGTAAAGGGTTGGCAGATACCGCCTTGCGCACGGCTGACGCTGGTTATTTGACCCGCCGCCTGGTGGATATTGCTCAGGATATCATTATTAACGAGGAAGACTGCGGAACTGAAAGTGGCATCTGGATCCGCGGCGCAGATGATGTGGCTGGACAAAAATTAAAAGAAAGATTGTACGGTCGAACGGTCGCGGGTCGAATTGTGAACCCCAAGACGGGCGAAATCATCGCGGAACGAGGGGACATTCTGGACCATGACCTGATCCGCAAGGTTACCGACGCCGGCGTAGAAGATGTGTATGTGCGTTCCCCTCTGACCTGCGAGCTGATCCACGGTATTTGTGCCAAGTGCTATGGCATGGACCTGGGGCGCGGTTCTCTGGTGACACTGGGCTCTGCTGTGGGCACAGTTGCCGCCCAATCCATTGGAGAGCCTGGCACGCAGTTGACGCTGCGCACCTTCCACCTGGGCGGTGTGGCTTCGGCTGGAGACATCACTACTGGTCTGCCGCGCGTGGAAGAACTTTTCGAGGCGCGCCGGGCCCCGAAAGGTGAAGCGGTGATCACTGCAATTTCAGGGATTGCTAAAGTGTTGCAGGCAGATCGCGTTGGTGACCAGAAGCTCGTGCGCGTGGAACACAGCGAACTGGTGTCGGATGAGTATGAAATTCCCACCGATTGGGAGATACTGGCGAACGATGCCAGCGAGATTGTCACCGGTGATCCGGTCGCCAGAATGGGCGATGCCTTGATCAACGCCCAACATGACGGAAGGGTGCGCGTTGAAGGTCGTAAGGTGATTGTTTCATATGAGCAGAAAGAGAGCGAAGATTACGAGATTCCCGGAACTTCGCGCATGATTATCCGCGACGGTGACCAGGTTGAAGCGGGACAGGCGTTGACGGAAGGGTCCATCAATCCTCATACCATCCTCAAGATCAAGGGGCGCGAGGCTTCACAAATGTACCTGTTGAACGAGATTCAAAAGGTATATCGAGCGCAAGGGCAAAACATCAATGACAAGCACTTTGAAGTGATCATTCGTAAGATGATTGGAAAGGTGCAGGTCATCAGGCCTGGCGACACCAACTACCTGCCGATGGATGTGGTGGACCGATTGGAGATTAAGCGCGTCAATGAAGAAATGATTGCCCAGGGTAAACAGCCCGCCCGTTATGCCGAGATTTTGCTGGGAGTGACCAAAGCGTCGCTGAGCACTGATTCGTTCCTTTCAGCCGCTTCGTTCCAGCATACCATCAAAGTGCTTGCTGGAGCGGCTATCGCCTCTTCCGAAGACCCGCTGTTTGGCTTGAAAGAAAATGTCATCATTGGCAAGCTCATCCCCGCTGGCACCGGTTTTGTCTACGGTCGGTTTATCCCAGCGGTTGAAGGCGAACCCGCAGAGGTCGAGGTTGCTGCTGAACCTGAAACCGAAACGAAAATTGAATAGACTTGAATAATCATTTACCAAGAACACTCCGGATTAAAATATATCCCCGGAGTGTTTTATTAATGAAAGCCTGATAGGGCTCTTTAGCCGCAATCTTTTTATTGTAAACTTATCTTATCCAATAAAAAACCGCCGGAGATTAGATTATGGATATGGGTTCTGTTCGCAAGATTGATATTGATCACGAAATGCAGCAATCATACCTGGATTACGCCATGAGCGTTATCGTATCTCGCGCATTGCCTGATGCCAGGGATGGATTGAAACCTGTGCAGCGGCGATTGCTGTATGCCATGTACGACATGGGCGTCAGGGCTGACTCTGCATATAAAAAATCGGCGCGTATTGTTGGTGAAGTATTGGGGAAATACCACCCGCATGGAGACCAGGCGGTTTATGAGGCGATGGCCCGTCTGGCGCAGGATTTTTCAATGCGCTGCCTGCTCGTGGATGGACAGGGAAATTTTGGCAGTGTGGATGGGGACCCTCCTGCAGCCATGCGTTACACCGAGGCAAGGCTGACATCGATCGCGATGGAATTGCTCAGTCAGATCGATCGAGATACGGTTGATTTTGTGCGCAACTTTGATGACTCTCTGGATGAACCACTGGTGCTGCCGTCTGCCATTCCGAACATGCTGGTGAATGGCGCTTCAGGTATAGCAGTGGGTATGGCTACCAGCATACCTCCACACAACCTGGTTGAAGTGATTGACGGCCTGGCTTTCTTGCTGGAAAACTGGCAAAAGATGGAAGATATTACCGTTACCGACCTGATGAAATTCATCAAAGGACCTGATTTTCCCACGGGCGGCATCATTTTGCAGGAGCATGAACAGGACGAGATCCTTGCGGCTTACGCCACGGGCAAGGGCAGAATCACGCTGCGAGGCAGGTTGAACCTGGAGGAAATGTCTCGCGGAAAGAGCCGCATTATCATCAGCGAACTGCCCTATATGACCAACAAATCTGCCTTGATTGAGAGGATCGCGGAGCTCACCCGTGAAGGGTTGCTGGAAGGCATTTCTGATCTGCGTGATGAATCAGACCGGCAGGGAATGCGGATTGTCATCGAATTAAACAAGGCGGCGGATGCTGAAGCCGTGCTGCGAGAGTTGTATAAGCGCACTCCGCTGCAGGTGACCTTCAGCATCAACCTGCTTGCCCTGGTCAATAACGAGCCCAGGCTCTTACCTTTAAAACAAGCCTTGCGGGTGTATCTTGAGCATCGTATTGAGGTGGTTAAACGGCGCAGTGAATTTGACCTCAGGAAGGCACAAGAAAGGATTCATATCCTGGAAGGACTGAGGATCGCGTTGCAGAACCTGGATGAAGTGATCGCCATTATAAAAAAATCCACTGATACGGATGACGCGCGCGAGCGTTTGATTAAAAAATACAAACTTACCTTGATCCAGGCGAACGCGATCCTGGACATGCCCTTGAAACGCCTGGCTCAGCTGGAAAGAAAAAAAATCGAACAGGAATACCGCGAGCTGGTGCAGTTGATCAAAGAGCTACTGGCGCTGCTTCGTTCACCGGCGAAGCAACGACAGGTGGTGGGTGATGAACTGAAAGAGATCCGCACGAAGTACGCTGACCGGCGAAAAACACAGATCGTTAACCTGAAGAAAGGCAAGGCTGCTGCAGACCTTCTGACGGTGAAGGATGTTACCCCGGTTGAATCCGTTTGGGTGGTAATGGACGAACAGGGGAGAATCGGAAAAATAAACGCGGAAAAACCTCCGCGCATGAGCGGCAGAGACGCACCGGTCTTCGCCATGCGTACTGATTCTCACCAGACGTTGTACCTGGTTGGACAGGACGGTCAGGCTGCGGCTGTCTCGGTCCAGAGTGTTCCCGAGATTGTCAACCCAGGAGAAGGCAGCCATTATTCCAGCATTTCACCGTTGCGAACCACGAACCTTCCCGCGTCTGTGTTCTGCCTGCCTGCTGCTGATTTGCAGGAACTGTTTGTGCTCACCATCACCCGGCAGGGGTTGATAAAAAAGACACTCGCGACTGAGCTGAAAGGGCCGTCTTCAGACCTGTTCACTTTGGTAAAGGTGAATGAAGGAGATGAACTCGCTGATGTGCTGTTGGTAACTGAAAAAGCGCATTACCTGGTCGTCACCCGTTCAGGAATGGCAATTCGCTTTGAAGGCAGTGAGGTGAGACCGATGGGACTGCTTGCCGCGGGAGTCAACGCTATCAAGCTGAGCGCTGGTGATGAGGTGGCGGGAATGATAGAAATTGCCCGCAAAGGAGACGTGGTACTGGTAGCCAGTAACGGGGCAGGTTGGCGCGTTGAGCCAGATGGTTTCCCGCTTCAGGGTCGTTATGGGCAGGGAGTGATTGGCTGCCGTATGGCTGATGGGGTGGGGTTGATTGGTGTGGTGTTTGGTAAAAAGAACTTCCAATATACCCTTCACCTGAAGAAAGCCGCAGCCAAAACGTGCAGAGTGGATGATATCGGCTACACCAAACGCGCGGGTAAAAGTGAGCAGATCCTGCAGCTGGCTGCTGGAGACCGGGTAGAAAGAATTGTACGGATGATGGATTCTGCGGAATGAGCGTTCATACCGCGTATTACTCAATTGAGTAGTAGCAGTAATGGTATAACACCCTGCCGTCTTTTAAACCGACGGTGTCTTTTCCATTATTAACGATGCCTCTTCGAGAGTGGCAGGTCCATGTATAGTGGATGACGTTGTCTTTTACCTCTTTGGAGGTGACTCTGAAATCACCATCATTCAACTGGTTGGTAAGCATCTGGCCAAAGAAACCCCGGATATTGGCATTCCCCTGGATGGTCTGCTGGGGGGTAACCAACACAGCGTTGGGGGCGTAAATTTCCAACATGGGGTCATATTGCATGGCGTTTAACGCGTCGAAGAGACGAGTAACCGGGTCGGAGGACGGCGGTGGAACGCTCCCCTGCGCCGGCCAGGAATACCTGGCAATCTCGTCCCATACAGGCACGAGATGCACCCGGGAATAATCCCACGAGTAGAAATTCGCTGCCGTCAACCCCAAAGACCGGGCGGTATCAAGAAATTGTTTTACCTCCGACGGAGAGGGGTACCATCCGCTTTCACCATACGCCGGGCCCGTGGGCACAATAGGGCGGAAGGGAGATATGGCTTTAAATTCATTAACGCTGCGTTTGAGATCATAATCCGGGTTGTGTGCTTGCATCCAATAAACCTGCGGCATGTTCAAATCGCATTTTTCAAGGAAGGCGGAATACGGGAAAGAGCGGTGATAGGTTGGCCATCTAAAAGAACTCAGCGCTACCGGCGTTGAAGGGATACCTTTACGCAACTGCGTCATGAAAATTTTCGCAACAGCTTCGCGCCCGGCTTGCTTATATTCCACCTCCGCATCAATCACATAACCATCTAAGGCGTATTTTCGGGTCTGCGAGACGGCAATATTGGCTTCACCAACTGGGTCATATCCGTAAACATAATGCCAGCCCCAAACCTGGATGCCTTTGGCGCGCAACGCGTCGACCACTGGCGGGATCAAGTCTCTACCGCTGCTATCGACGTTGTATGGGCGGGTATCATTCGCTATCTTAATGAGGACGTGTGAAAACCCAGAAGAGGCTGCCACCCGGGCGATAGCTGATGGATTGCCGGCTTCGCAGCTGGGGATTTTCCATATCATCATACCTTTCCCGGTCAAGGTCATCGATCTCTCCTCTGATCAGCCAGGTGATGAACCTGGCTCCAGGTTACCAGCAAGCCCGATTTGCGTGGCGATGGCGCGCATGGCGATGATCACATTCTCGCAATGCTCCCACAACGGGACACCAAATTCTTCAGCGCCGCGAGCAATCTCTTCACGGTTGGCTCCTGCGGCGAAAGCCTTATCCTTCCACTTTTTCTTGACTGAACTGGCTTCAAGATCATAAAGTGAGCGAGAAGGGCGCACCAGGGCAACCGCAGTGATCAGGCCAGTAATTTCATCGCATGCGTATAAGCCCTTCGCTAGCAAACTGGTGCGAGGGATGTTGAGGTTTTGGCCATGGGCGAGAATTGCTTGGATTACCTCTTCTGCTACACCGTGTTGACGCAGTATCGGCGCCCCCTCCAACGGATGTTGCTCAGCGGATGGGTGAATTTCCCAATCAAAATCGTGCAGCAAGCCAGTTACAGACCAGGTTTCTACCGGCTGCCCCAATTTTTCGGCGTAAAAACACATAGCCGCTTCCACCGCCAGCATGTGATGGACGAGGTTTTCATTTTTTACATATTGTCTGACGAGTTTTAACGCTTCTTCACGATTCATATTTTCAGTGGTTATCAGACTGCTCAGCAAAAATGGGCTCGGGTTTTCCCAGGACGGGTAAAGGTTTGGAAACCCATACCTGCCATAACGCGACCAGCGTGGCAGGCACCTCGCGAATACGCCAAAAACGCTCCGCGTGGTCATGATAATCACGCAGGTCAGCGATTACACCATTTACTTTCATGCCCATCCCGCTGCAGGTAAAAATGGCTCGAGGGAGATGGAACTTTTGGGTTACAACCAAAATATCATCCAGACCGAAGATGTCTCTGGCGCGATAACATGTGTCGTAGGTGCGCCGGCCGGCAAAATCCAGCACAATGGCTTCTTCCGGCACTCCCTGGCTGAGCGCGTAGTCGCGCATTGAAGCCGGCTCATTGTAATCGACAAAGCGATTATCGCCACTCATCAATAATTTTTTCACCTTTCCCGCCTGGTAAAGCTGCACGGCAGCGGTCACCCGGTCTTTAAGCACTGGGGAGGGAGTACCGTCCTTTTGCAAACCGGCCCCAAACACAACAGCCACCGGCGCTGAGGGGGCGTCAGCTACGCTGTATATTCTGCCGGCAGCAGAAAGTGAGGTTACCACCTTCGGAAGCCCGAAGAGCACCAGTAACAGGAGGATTGAAAAAAGCACCAGTTTTAAAAGCATTTTTATTATCCTTGAAAACATAGCAAGAATTGTACCAGTAAAGCAGCCAGTTCTAAGACGGGCCGATCGATCCTGATGAAAGGTCTAAATTCGAAATGTCCACTGCGCGGATCCGTATTTTGCGCTTACCAATTCAGCGGCCATTTTAAGCTCTTGTTCGCTGGGCTGGCTGGAGGAGAAATGTATATTGCCCGCCTTACTGAAACCAGTTATAACGGCCTCCGCGACAGTCTCCATGCTCGGCGCGGTTCCCATTACCGCTTCCAGTGTGGAAGCGCGGGCGATCAGCCTGTTGGCGGCTGTTTGACGCGCTTGTTCGGAAGGGAATTGGAGTACCCGGGTGATGCGGGCGAGGTCACCTTTGATTGGTATTGAACCATGTTGCAGAATACCGCCGTACTTTCTTGACTGAGCAGAACCGATCAATTTTTTTCCATCAACCGTGATCTCATAATTGGAAGGTGTTTCAAAGCAAACCGGGTTTTTCTTATTGTCCGGCGGTTCATTGGTGTAGGCTTTATCTCCGAAGGCTGTCACATTCATGCGGGCCAAACCGGTCAGTAAAGCCCTTGAAATTTTGCAGTAACTTTCCAGCAGGCCACCCGCCAGGAAGGGCTCATCATCGCTGCCTGCCACAGCGTAAGTGAGCTCATCCACATGCAATATCGCCCGGCCGCCAGTTGGTCTGCGCACCAGCCCCCATTGTTCTTCTTCTAAGGCAGCAAGATCAACATCAAGGTGAGGTTGAGCAAATCCCAGTGATAGAGTCGCTGGTTGCCAAGCATACATCCTGAGGGTTGGAGGTGAGTTTTTTTGCGCTGTGGAAAATAAGATGGCTTCATCCAAGCCCATATTCCAGGCTCCGGATGCGGGAGGAGAAAGGATGAGCCGCCATTCTCTTAACATATCTGGGTAATTTTACTACGAGTAATCAGTGCGGCGGTGAGCGTAATCTGTCTAAATAGATATGAATTATCTTTATTTACTTGACAAAAATGATAGGAACGGCTAATATTAAACCGCTTTGAAAAACAATATGGAAAATCTCGTCTTAATGGTGGGTGAGCGACTGGGAGTTCCGCAAATCAGAGAGAACCTCCGAAGTATGAATTTTTCACTTGCCATCACCCTGAAGGGTGATAGATAGATTCCACATGCAACAAGGAGGTGGTTGACACCCCACGTTTACCTTAAAGCGACAACATGAATGTCTACTATGTTCAAAACTTAAAAAAGAGGAGAAAAAATGACAAAAAAGTTGTTCCCCCTGTTTAGCGTACTGCTTGTGGCAGTCATGCTGTTGGCCGCCTGCGGACCGAAAGAAGCAGGCCCTGTAACCATCAACCTCTGGACGAAAGAAGGTGAGGCAGATGGTGGTTTGCAGTATGTGCAGGCGCTTGCCGATGCCTATACTGCTGCGCACCCCAATGTGACCTTTGTGGTGACGAACAAGGAAGTTGAGACTCTACGTGAAGACTTCCAGACCGCCAGCCTGGCGAATGCAGCCCCTGAACTGCTCTGGACTGTATCTGACCACCTCGGCCCCTTTACCACCGCTGACCTTATTCAGCCGGTTGATAAACTGGTAGACCTGGGCAAGTACGTGGGCAGCGCAACAGACGCTGTCAAGACCCCCGATGGCAAGACCTGGGGCGTTCCCATTGCCAATGGCAACCACCTGATGCTGCTCTTCAATAAATCCTTGATGCCAGTTGCCCCTGCCAACACCGATGAACTCCTCAAGATGGGAGCGGATTTTGTTGCAGCCAACCCTGGGAAATACGCCCTGGCCTTCAATGAGACTGAAGCATTCTGGTTTGTGCCCTGGTTGGGCGGCTTTAAGGGCAAAGTGTTCGCTGCTGATGGCGTAACTCCAACCCTGAATACCCCTGAAATGATTGAGACGTTTAAATTCCTGGCTGAACTCAAAGCCGCCAATATTATGCCTGCCGAGAGCAACTACGATGTGATGGACGCGGCCTTCAAAGAAGGCACGGCCGCCATGATCATCAATGGTGACTGGTCGCTGGGTGGATACAAGGAAGCCCTGGGTGAAAACCTGGGTGTTGCCCCAATCCCGAAGGTTGTTGCCACTGATACCTATCCTGCTCCTTACACCTCCGGTGTGTTCTTCATGGTGCCGAAAGGCCTCGAGGGCGAGAAACTGGACGCGGTTGTTGACTTCATGAAATTCGCAACCAACAAAGAGAACCAGGTTGAAATGGTGAAGAAATTGACCCGCCTGCCTGCGCTCACTGCCGCTCTTTCAGACAATGTGATTACTGAAGATCCCATTCTGGCTGGCTCTGCCGCTCAGATGAGCTACGGTACACCCATGCCCACCAACGTTGAAATGCGCTGCGTTTGGGATGCGATTAAACCTGAACTGCTGCCTACCTATGCGGGCACCACTTCCCCAGAAACCGCAGCCGCCAACGCTCAAAAAGCGGCTGAAACCTGTATCGCTGGCTTAGAGTAATCCACAATAAAAGAGAAGGTGATAACCTTCTCTTTTATCAATAACACACGCCGGGCTGGATATTCAGCCCGGCATATCCTATAAATATAGTTTGGATAAGGAGGAAATCTCATGATCACATCAGAGGTGATCCTGAAAAGCCTCGGAGAAGTGGGTACGACGGTACTCCTGATTCTTATTGGAACAGTCCTGGTAGAAGCGTTGCTTTACCTGATTCTAATGAAATGGTTGAAATATAAATACGCGCTACCTTTTATGTTATTGGCTCCAGCCGCAATCGGCCTTATCGCACTGGTGATTTATCCGCTGATTTGGGAACTTCGACTTTCTTTCACAAATATGTCATTAAAGGCTTTTCGCGACCCGGCATTTATTGGCATCAAAAACTATGTTCGCGTTTTCACCGAACCAGTATTAAAACAAAAAATGTTTTTCCCTCTATTGGGACAGACAATCTTGTGGACCGTCATTAATATCACCTTCCACGTGGGGGGCGGGCTGGGTTTGGCGATGCTCCTCAATCGGAAGATGAGAGGCAAAGGTATCTATCGGGCGATCATTATCTTGCCTTGGGCTGTGCCGCAGGTCATCGCGGTGCTGGCCTGGCGAGGAGAGTTCAACTTCGCCTATGGATACTTCAATAGCATCTTAACGAAACTGGGTCTTCCAGGAGTTCAATGGTTGGCAGACCCGGTGGCTAACTTTGCTGCCATGTGCATGACGAATATCTGGCTGGGAATTCCCTTTATGATGGTCACCCTGCTGGGTGGTTTGCAAAGTATTTCCTCTGAATTTTACGAAGCGGCTGAAATGGATGGCGCAAACGCCTGGCAGCAATTCAGAAATATCACTCTTCCACTCATTCAACCTGTATTAACACCGGCGATATTATTAGGAACATTCTGGACATTCAACAACTTTAACGTTCCTTTCTTCATCAATCAGAACGAGTTGGAAAGTTCTGATATTCTGGTAACCGGACTCTTCAGGGCTGCATTCCAGTATAACCGCTACGGTTTTTCTGCCGCATTCGCTTTCGTGATCTTCGCGCTGCTCTTGTTGTTCACCATTTTCTATATGCGTTACACCAGGTCTTTAAAAGGAGCGTATGAATCATGAGCGCCAAGCATACAACTCCCAAAAAGTCATTCTTCCGCAGCGGGCGTGAGGACTCACCCTTCAAGAGAATTCTCATCCATCTTGTGTTGATCATTTCATGCGTCATCGCGATTTTCCCCATTTTGAGAATCCTGGCAGTATCTCTGCGCCCGGGCAACCGCCTGATGTCCACCGACCTGGCCATCATTCCGCCTGACGCTACGCTTGAATCTTACCGGATCATCCTGTTTGAAAAGCCTTTCTTGAGTTGGGTTTGGAACAGCCTGGCGATTACCATCTCAACTGCCTTGATCGGTGTCATCCTGGCGGCAACTGCTGCTTACGCCTTTTCGCGTTGGAAGTTCCCCGGGCGTTCGGTAGGGCTGGTCTTTTTACTGGCAACCCAGATGATACCCGCCTCGATGCTGATGATTCCAATCTATATCCTTGCGATCAAGCTGGGCATGGTGGGCACGTATCGCGGTTTGGTCATCGCATACTGTGTCACCTCAATCCCATTCAGCGTCTGGATTCTTAAAGGGTATTACGATACGATCCCGGTTGATCTTGAAGAAGCCGCCAGGATCGATGGTTGCTCACAGTTACAGGCTTTCTTGCGCGTATTGCTACCATTATCAACCCCGGCGCTGGCCATTACCTTCCTGTTCAATTTTATGGCCGCTTGGAACGAATACCTGCTGGCACGCGTTATGCTGGGATCTCAAGAGAGTTTGCTAACCTGGCCGCTGGGATTACAACGCTTGCAGGGTCAATTTCAAACCCAGTGGGGGCAGTTCTCCGCGGGCTCTATCCTGGTGATGGTCCCGGTGATGGTGCTGTTCCTGTATTCGTCAAAATACCTTATTTCCGGCCTGACCCTGGGCGGTGTTAAAGGTTAATAGAACCAAATGAGCGCATAAAACCCCGGATTCTGCTGGGAACTCCGGGTATTTTGGATTAATTCATGTAAGAGGTGTGTCGATGAAAAAGACCTTCAAATATCTGATCTTTATCCTTGTGCTGGGTTTAATCTTGAGCTCCTGCACCTCTCCCGCTGGAGATACCCGTAAAGGCATTGGCAGGAAGGATGTGCTCTATCTCAATCTTACCTGGCATCAACATCAACCCTTATATTACAAAGATGACCAGGGTGTTTACACGCGACCATGGGTGAGGGTGCACGCGACCAAAGATTATTACGATATGGCTGCCATGATCAAGCCCTACCCGAATGTTCGGGTAACCATTAATTTAACCCCGGTTCTGATGAAACAACTGGATGATTTTACACAGAACGGCGCTAAGGATTATTATTGGGTGCTGGCGGAAAAACCCGCAGCGGAGTTGACCGACGCTGATAAAACCTTTTTACTTTCCCGGTTCTTTGATGCAAACTGGGATAATATCATTTACCGATTCCCGCGTTACAAGGAGTTACTCAACAAACGTGGCGGTACAAGCGCAGAAGCCATCGCTAGCGCAGTATCACAATTTAGCGAGCAGGATTTTCGCGACCTGCAAGTATGGTTTAACCTGGCGTGGATTGACCCTGAATTCCTGGCACAGAGCCCTTTGAAAGAACTGGTGGAAAAAGAAAGGGGATTCAGTGAAGCGGATAAAGCAGTTCTTTTCAATGAGGTGCGGAAAATCATGGAGATGGTCATCCCGGTGCACAAGGAACTGCAGGACAGCGGGCAGATCCAGGTGATCACCACCCCTTACGCGCACCCGATATTGCCGTTGATCTACAATTCAAACATCGCCTCTGTTGGCAACCCAGCGGCTGAACTCCCTGCAAGATTCTCGTGGCCGAACGATGCCATTGTTCAGCTGCAAAAAAGTGTTGATATCTATCAGCAACATTTCGGTCGGGCTCCTATTGGCTTGTGGCCGGGAGAGGGAGCGGTATCAGAAGACATCATCCCGCTGGTGGCGGACGCAGGGTATCAATGGATGCAAACAGGTGAGGTTGTTCTGGCGCAATCACTGGGGTTGGGTCAATTTACCCGTGATTCTGCTGAAACTGTGCAGGAAGCCGATGAATTGTACCGCCCTTATTATGTGACCACAAAAGATGGACGACGAGTGGCCATTTTCTTCCGCGACCTGGTCCTTTCTGATAAGCTGGGGTTTACCTACTCGCAAACGCCCGGCGAACAGGCGGCGGCTGACCTGATGCAGCGGCTGGAAAATATTCGGCTACAACTGAAAAAACAGAAGGCGCAAGGACCTCATATTGTTTCGATTGTCTTAGATGGCGAGAACGCCTGGGAATATTATCCTAACGATGGTAAGGATTTCCTGAACGCCATGTACCGAATGTTGAATGAGAGCGAAACCATTAAGATGGTGACGCCAACTGAATACCTTGAACTGTTTCCAAAACAACGAGAACTGGACACTCTTTTCCCTGGTGCCTGGTTCAGCCCCAATTATGATACCTGGATTGGCGAAGCAGAAGAAACCCAAGCCTGGAATTACTTGGGCAAAACGCGTGAATTTTTGGCCAAATATGACGTTGGCAAAACGAAGCAAGCCTCCCCTGAAGCCATTGCCACTGCACAAGACTACATGTACCTCGCTGAAGGTTCAGACTGGTTCTGGTGGTATGGCGCTGACCAGGACTCAGGAGTGGATGAATACTTTGATACAGGATTCCGTGCCTTACTCGCAAAAGTGTACGAGTCTTTAGGAGAACCCGTCCCAGCCTTTGTCAGGGTTCCAATCATCCCCAGAAGACCCGAGCAGCCTGTTCAGGCATTCTCGGGAATGATGGCGGTGGTGGTAGATGGGAAAACCGACCAGAAAGAATGGGCAACTGCGGCGGCTTATCCTGCGAATGGAGAAGATGGGCTGGAAATGCTGTATTACACCATGGATGCTCAGAATATTTATTTCCGCCTTGATTTTGACAAAGAAAGAGAAGAACCGGAAAGCGTAGGGATTTACATGAGCATCCCGAGCGCCGCAGCAAACGATCCTTTCGCGTTGACAGAAGACGCTCCGGACAGCCTGTTATTAGGGATTCCCGCAAGCCATCTTTTTGAATGCAACGCAGGGCTTGTGAGCGGTTACGAGGTATTTGCTGGTAAATGGCAATTGAACCCAGAACTGAAGGCAACCGCTGAGATGGGGGAGGGACTGCTTGAACTGGCTATACCATTAACCTCGCTGGGCGAATTGTCGGCGGGTGATGATATACGCGTTGTCATTGTTGTCCAGCCCAATAGCCAGGTTTTACCCCTTTCTGGACCGGCTCAGATCGTGCTGCCTGACCTGGGATTATCTGACCTGGTGCTTGAAATAAATGACCCCGAAGGGGACGACCATGGACCGGGAACCTATACTTACCCGAACGATGGCGTTTTCTCGAAACAAAACTTTGATATTGAAAGTTTCTCCGTCGCCACAGACGCGAAAAATGTGATCTTTACGTTCAAGTTCTATGGCCCTGTGCCCAATCCATGGGGGTCGGGGATCAACTTATCGCTACAAACAATGGATGTGTATATTGACCAGGACCCCGGGAAAGGCACGGGTAACCGTATGCTTCTCCCAGGGCGCAACGCTTCTTTGACCGCCGGGAATGGCTGGGAGTACGTCATTTGGGCGGAAGGCTGGAATTATGGAATTTACGCGCCTGACCCTGCCACTGGTGAACCAAAACAACAAAACTCATCGTACAAGATCCTCGTTGACCCTGCCAGGCAGACAGTTACCTTACGTGTGCCGAAAGAAGCTTTAGGCGATGGCAACCCGGCTGAATGGGGATACGCCGCAGTAGTGCTCAGCCAGGATGGTTACCCCTCCACTGGTGTTTGGCGAGTAAGAGATGTGCAGCAGACCGCTGCTCAGTGGAAGCTTGGCGGCGCCCCGGACGATACCAATCACACCCGCATTATTGACCTGGCATGGCCAGCGGAGGGCAAGGGCACGCAGGAAGAGTTTTTAAGCACCTATATCAGTTCAAAGGCGGCTATCGAAACGCTTTCTGAGAAGGATATGCCGCAAATACCCATCCTGCTGGTGAAATAGCATGGTAGAACCTGCTGGGATGAACAACCCAGCAGGTTCTTGCTTCACTGGTAGGGATGTTCCATTGCTAACAATTCAATTCTGTGAGAAAATGACGCAGTTTTGGCGAAGACGATTCACCTGTTCTATTGAGGATGGTATACATGACGATTCAGACTCCTGATTGGCTTAAAGACGCGGTTTTTTACCAGATTTTTCCGGACCGCTTTGCAAAAAGTGAACGGGTCAAACGCGAAGGGCTGAAACTGGAGCCGTGGGACACTCCGCCCAACCCATATGGTTTTAAAGGCGGCGATCTTTACGGTGTCATTGAAAAACTGGATTACCTGGTCGACCTGGGGGTTAACGCCATCTACTTTAACCCCATTAACGCATCCGCCTCCAACCATCGTTACCATACATATGATTATTTCAAGATCGACCCGCTTTTGGGTGGTGATGAAGCCTTCAGGGATCTGCTGCATGCCGCGCACAGCCGCGGAATGCACATCGTACCAGATGGTGTATTTAATCATGCCAGCCGGGGTTTCTGGCAGTTTCATCATGTGCTTGAAAATGGAGAAGGATCGCCTTATGTCGATTGGTTCTATTTCGACCCGGAGCGATTAAAACGGCACAGGCCTTGGGGGGCTTACCCTGACGAAAGAGAACAACAACAATTGAACAACGGAGTCGGTTCCTTCGATGCCATCGGGTACACGGCTTGGTGGAACCTGCCAGCGCTACCGAAATTCAACACGCAAACTCAAGCGGTCCGAGAGTTCATCTTTGAAGTCGCGGAGTACTGGCTGCGTTTTGGCGCAGATGGCTGGCGGCTGGATGTGCCGGGGGAGATCAATGATGACTCCTTCTGGCAGGAGTTCCGCCGCAGGGTGAAAGCCGTAAACCCTGATGCCTATATCGTTGGAGAATTATGGCTTGAATCGCAACGTTGGTTAAAAGGCGACCAATTCGACGCGGTAATGAATTACCTGGTCAGCGCCGCACTGATGGGTTGGCTGATTGGTGATAAGATGCCAGAATTTGCCTACCGCATCGGTGGATTACAAAGAGTGATGCGACCGTTTAACGCAGCCGAATTTGGCGACCGCATCGAATACCTGTTGAACCTGTATGACCCGGAGATCAATTACGCGCAACTCAATCTGCTGGACAGCCATGACACTCCGCGATTTATCACTACAGCCGGCGGCGATGAAAGTGCGTTAAGGCTGGCTTACCTGTTCCTGTTCACTTTCATCGGCGCGCCTTGTATTTATTATGGCGACGAGGTGGGGTTGGACGGCGGCCCTGACCCTGAATGCCGGAAGTCTTTTCCCTGGGATGAGTCACGCTGGAATCAAGGGTTACACGCTTTTATGAAAGACCTGATCCATTTGCGTAACGCGCACCCAGCATTGCGCCGCGGCAGTTATAAGAGAATTTTTTCAGACAACGAAGCGCTTGCTTTCATCCGCCAGTATATGGGCAAGACGTACCTGGTGGTCATCAACGCGGGTTCAAAAGAACGCCAACTCCACCTCGATCTAACTCAAACAGGCGTGTCTTCGCGCGCGGTCGAATCGCTGTTTGGACTTGGACGGGCGACGCTGGAAGGCGGCTCTCTGTGTATTGAGCACCTGCCTTCAAGGCAAGGAGTTGTATATAGGTTGGAGTAGACGCCTGAAGATGAGTACGATAAACCGCCGGTGAATTACTGAATATCCGGCGGTTTTATTTTATAGAGCCCTTTCATTTTATGACCTGCCGCAACGGTTAGTGCGAATTGTGTGGCATGGTAAAATACATTTCCGATTCATGCTTGATGAAACCTGCATATTAAAAAATAAAAGAGTTAGGGTATTGCCGCATGTCAGATTCCAACCTGAATGGTCAATTGAAAGTAAATTCACCCAGGCCAACCATTGAGATCGTTTTGCCCGACGGACGGGTTTACGCTGGTAATCGGGGTGCTTCACTGTGCGAACTGCTTCAGATGCTCCCGGAATGGGATAACCCTCCCATCATGGGCGCAGTGGTCAACGGAGAGCTGAAAGAGTTGACCGCCACGCTCGAAATGGACGCGCGCGTGCGCCTGGTTACGATGAAGGATGACGATGGCGCCAGAATCTACCGACGTTCGATCACTTTCTTGCTCGAAGCCGCTTTCGAAGAGCTGTTTCCGAAAAGTTTGATGGCGCTTGACCATTCGGTCTCTGCTGGCGGGTATTACTGCCAGGTCAGCAAGGGAAACCAGTTGGGCAGCGAGGACCTTTCCCGACTTGAGCTGCGCATGCGTGAGCTTGTGGAAGCAGACCTGCCTTTTGAACGCCAACTGGTGCCGTTGGACGAAGCCATCTCTTACTTTGAATCCAAAGGCCTAAAAGACAAAGTTCAACTGCTGAAATATCGACAAAAGGAATACCTGGTTCTGTATCGGCTGAGTGAACATCGTGATTATCACCACGGATACATGGTGCCTTCCACCGGCTACCTGAAGTGGTTCGCATTGCAGCAAATGGGAGAGGGATTCGTGCTGCGCTTCCCGAGAAGGGAATCTCCCAAGCAACTTTCGCCCATGCCCAGCTACCCCAAATTGCTGAGCACGTTCAGGCAGTATGGTAACTGGCTTCAGCGACTGGGAATCGGGTCAGTTGGCGAGCTGAACGCCTCTATTGACGCAGGCAATATTCGAGAAATTATTTTAGTGTCTGAAGCGCTGCATAACCTGCAAATCATCGATATTTCTCAATCTATCGCGGATAAATCCGAGGAAGCCCGTATCGTCCTCATCGCCGGGCCTTCTTCTTCTGGCAAAACGACTTTTTCCAAGCGTTTGTCCATCCAGCTTTTGGCGCAGGGTTTCTCTCCCTTTCCGATAGAGATGGACAACTATTTTGTTGATCGTGAAAAAACGCCGAAGGATGAATTCGGTCAGTATAATTTTGAAGCTTTAGGGGCTCTGGATACTCATTTGCTTTCTGATCATCTAAAGCGTTTGATTCATGGCGAAAAAGTGAGGTTGCCCAAGTATGATTTTCACACCGGCAAGCGCCAGCAAGGCGAAGAAATTCAACTGCGCCATGACCAGATGATCATACTAGAGGGCATTCATGGCTTGAACCCGCAATTGCTGCCGGAGATTGACCCATCCTCGACCTACAAGATTTACGTTTCCTGCCTGACCCAGCTCAACCTGGACCGCTACAACCGGATTTCTACCACCGATACCCGGCTGTTGCGGCGTATTGTGAGGGACGCGCGTGAACGAGGATACACCGCCCAGGAGACGATTTCTCGCTGGGAATCTGTGCAACACGGAGAAAAGGAATACATTTTTCCGTACCAGGAGAATGCCGATAAACTGTTCAATTCCGCGCTGGTGTATGAGCTTTCTGCTTTGCGCCTGCACGCCGAACCATTATTGCGCCAGGTTCCATACGGGACTAAAGAATATGTTGAGGCGAAGCGCCTGTTGGCATTCCTGGAATGGTTCCTACCCATTGACTCCCGCATGATTCCTGACAATTCATTGATGTTGGAGTTTCTGGGCGGTTCGATTCTTAAAGATTTTATACTGTGGAAATAGCAGAAAAGAACGGGTTCAGAACCGCTGAGCCCGTTCTTTTTATTAAGCGATTTTTTTCTTAAAAGCCCTGCCCAGGCGGGCAATTCCTTCGTTAATCCGTTCTGGTGAGCAAAAAGAGAAATTTAAACGCATGGTGTTTTTTCCGCTCCCATCCGGGTGGAAGAACTCTCCGGGAACATAAGCCACCTTCTCCTGAATCACTTCAGGCAGCAGTTCTGTCGTGTCGAATTGTTCAGGCAGGGTTACCCATAAGAAAAGCCCTCCATGAGGTCGTGTCCACTTCACTCCTTCGGGCATGTGTTCTTCCAAGGAATCGAGCATGGCGTTGCGGCGCTCCCGGTAGACTTTTTGGATGACCGTGATGTGGCGGTCAATGAAGCCATGCTGCCCGACCTCGTGTGCAACAATCTGATTGAAAGTGGAGGTGTGTAGATCGCAACCCTGCTTGGCCAGCGCCAACTTGCTGATCACTCCATGTGGGGCGATGACCCAGGCTAAACGCAATCCCGGCGCCAGGATTTTGGAGAAGGTGCTCAGGTAAATGACGTTGCCCGTATAGGTGCCATTTTGAACGCGCATTTGCGAATCGAGCAGTTCTACCGCGGGCAGGCTTTCGCCTTCATAGCGTAACTGACCATAGGGGTCATCTTCTACAATCGGTACGCCATAGCGGTCTGCTAGGTGTATCAGCTTTTTCCGCCTTTCCAAGGAGAGAGTTGTGCCGGTGGGGTTTTGGAAGTTCGGCAGCACATAAATAAATTTCGGGCCGATGCGCAGAGCTGCTTCCAGTTTCTCGGTGATCATGCCATATTCATCAACTGGGACGGTAATGTATTCTGCTCCGTATGCGTTCCACGCCTGCAGTGCACCCAGGTAGGTGGGTGATTCCACCAGGATGCGGTCTCCGCGGTTGATGAATATTTTCCCCAACAGGTCGAGCGCCTGTTGAGACCCGCTGGTGATGAGGATGTTGCCAATGTCAACATTAATTCCCAGGTTGATGGCATGCCTCAGGATCATCTCCCGCAAGGGAACATAGCCATCTGTCCCACCGTACTGGAGTACTTCAGCTCCCTTGTGTTCAAGGACGTAGTTACACGCTTTCTTGAACTCTTCAACCGGAAATACATCAGGCGCTGGAAAACCTCCGCCAAACGAGATCATGTCTGGTTGTTCTGTTACCTTGAGAAGTTCCCGTATGGCCGATGCTTTCATACGCTGTGTGCGCTGCGAGTAGCGGTATTCCCACGGTGTCTGCATTTTTGTGTGCATTTTTCCTCTTGGTTTTTAGAATGATTTTTGCCTTACAACCTGGCAAAACGACTTTCAACAGTTGCCCGGGAGGGCAGGGTTACCCGTTCTCCTGGATTCAATTGGGAAGGCGCCTTGCCTGCCTGAGACGGTGCTCCCTGGTAAATTAAAATGACGGTGCCTTCAACTGCGTATCTGGTTTCAATAAAAGCCTGACCAGTGAGCAAACCGTCTTTATCGATCGCGCAACTGGTCACGTGACCAATGACCCTGCCTTTTTCATCCAGTACCGGGTCGTTATTGTGCGCCATGCGCACGCCTTTTTCGGCAAAGCGGAAACGAACGACAACTCCTTTTCGGGTAAGTTCCTTCTTAATGAAGGATTCCCTTCCTATAAACCAGGGTTTGTAGGTTTTTACATAGGAACCAAACCCGGCTTCAGCAACGCCCAGGTTGCGCTCACCACCCATTTCATGCCCATACAGGGGGAGGCCGGCTTCCGTGCGCAAAGAATCTCGGGCGCCGAGACCGCAGGGCTTAAGCCCCAAAGGTTCACCAACTTTCATCAGGTCGTTCCATAGGCTTGAGACTTTTTCAGGGTGTACGAAAAGCTCAAAAGCCATTTTCTCACCGGTGTAACCGGTACGCGAGATAATCAGATCGTACCCGCCAATCACCGCTTCGCAAAGTTCAGTGCGTTTGAGGGCTTTTACTTTTCTCTGCGTGGCGGCATCACAACCCAACGCCAGCAAGATGTCGCGTGATTTGGGCCCTTGCAACGCGATATCCACGCGCATATCGGCACCTTCGCGAGGGTCGCGCAGGTTGCGTAAAACCACCCCGCGACCAAAAGCTTTGACCCAGGGGCGGTGATTGTCGACCGCTACACTGGCAATGCGGACGGCGTTCAGCCAGGCCCAGTCTTTCGCATCATTCGAGGCGTTGACCACAACAAGGTATTTATCCGCGCTGCGGCGGTAGACGAGGGTGTCGTCAATCACATTGGCGTCCGGGTCAAGAAAATGCGTGTAGCAAGAATCCCCAATCTCCAACGAACCAATATCATTTCCGCAAACGGAATCCAGGAAGAGAGCCGCTTGCGACCCTTCTGCCTGGAAAACGCCCATGTGAGCGACATCGAAAAGTCCGGCGGCGTTACGGCAGGCCAGGTGTTCTTCAACTACCGAGGTATACCAGACCGGCATTTCCCATCCGGCGAAAGGAATGAGTTTGGCACCCAGTCTCTTATGGTCTTCAAAAAGAGGGGTACGCATGAGCTCGTTGGAAGACTTTTCCTCCCACTTAAACGATGGAAGAGCGTTGCCGTTTGAATTTGTTATACCGATGTACCAGGCTTTGTCGTTTGCCATTTCTTTACCCGAGCTGGGCATTGGCGCGACCAATTCTGATTCTTCCACCACAACTGGGCCGGGGATACGCGCAGGCAGGTCGTTATCAAAAGCGATGTAACCATCAGACAGGGCGCGCAAGAAGGTTGCAGCCAGACCAAAATTTTCTGCCTGGAAGGAAAACCTGTAGAGGTTATCTTCCACTCTGGTAAGTGAACCTTCCACTTTTTTCAGCGGGGTGATGAGCGAGGTTGGTTGGGTCTGACCGTTTTGCAAGGCTTCCACATCGGAGCTAAAGCAATAGTTCACAAAGTACAGAACCCGGTCACCTTTAAGTTCCAATGAAACCAGTTTCCCCTTGAACCGGGGTTGGTCATCCAGGTAGTAAAAATGCGGGTAACCGCTGTTGCCATGCGGGAGATCAGTTGCAGCGCTGGCGCAAAGGTTGCGGACCTTGATTTTCGTTTGCTCCAGAACATTAAAATCAATTTTAGCGCGCGGTGAAGGACCTTTTCGCATTTCAATGGTGTACGGCGTAATCGCCTGCAAGAGATCGGCAATAAGGTTGCCAATTTCGCGCATATTTTCCGCGGTCAAACCGCGTTGAGTCATCCAGGGCGTGCCATAGCGGATGCCCGAAGCATTGAGGGCGGTTTTATCCCCTGGAATGGTGTTGCGGTTGAGCACAATTCCCGCGATATCCAGGATGCGGGCAGCCATGTCACCGCTCAGAGTGGTGCCATCAGGACCGACGATAGTTTTGCAATCGATGTTGCCCAGGTGAGAGTCAGTCCCGTTGAACGGGATGCGCAGCCCGCGAGCCTTCAATTGAGCGGTGAGGGCGACGCAATTTTGGATGATTTGTTTTTGTAACTGCTGAAACTCAGCCGTTGCGGCGATTTTAAACGTTGTGGCGAGAGCAGCGAACACATGCACATGAGGTCCGCCCTGCTCGCCGGGGAAAACCGCTTTGTCGATCTTCTTTGCCAGCGCGCTGTCTGTAGTGAGGATGCATGCGCCGCGCGGTCCGCACAGGGTTTTATGCGTGGTAAAGGTGATCACGTGAGCGTGACCGACCGGAGAGGGAATGGCTTTCCCGGCGATCAAGCCAGCGATGTGCGACACATCCGCAAGCAGGTATGCGCCGACGGCGTCTGCGATGGCGCGGAAGCGCGACCAATCAGGAATCCAGGGATAAGAGGAATAACCGCAGATGATGATCCTGGGCATGACTTCTTTCGCCTGCGCTTCCAGCTTTTCGTAGTCTATGTGTTCGGTTTCCGGGTCAACATTGTAATGAGCGACCTTGTAAAGTTTTCCGGAACGGTTCACAGATGAACCATGTGTTAGATGACCGCCATGCAGCAAGTTCATGCCTAAGATGGTGTCACCAGGTTCGATCAGCGCATGGTACACCGCGTTGTTGGCTGGAGCGCCTGAGAGTGCCTGGACATTGACGTAAAGTTGATCTGCGGTGACCCTGTCAGTGGCGAAAACCTCCGCACAGCGCCGCCGCGCCAGCGCTTCGACCACATCAGCATATTCGACCCCTTTATAGTAACGAGGATCAGCGTATCGTCGGTAATAGGATAAACGGACTGGATAGTCCAGGATTTCTTTTTCACTCATCAAACGGGTTTCTTCGTCGGGATAACCTTCCGCGTACAGGTTTTGGAAAACGGAGGAGAGAGAATCACGGACGGCTTGCGGCGCGGTGCTTTCAGAGGGGATGAGAATCAGTTTACGGAACTGTCTTTCAACTTCGTAATTAACGAGGTTAAAAACTGCGGGATCGATCTCCGACAGAGATCCTCGTACCAGATAGTCAGTCATGTAATAAACTCCTTCTTGATGTGAGTGGGAAAAAATAAAAAACCACCTTCAGATGTTGGCCATACAAGCATCTGGGGGTGGTTGGAATGGAGTAATTATGAGTCATTCGTTTCTCAGTAACCGATCTAAAAGCACGATCTTGATTTCAGGTTCTGTATCGCAACGATAGTGACAAGGTTATTTTAGCCTTAACCCCTCTATGGGTCAAGCAAAATCTGGAAGTGATAAAAAGGGGAGGCATTGCCTACCGTTCAAAGCAGATACACACGCAAGACGATCGTGTGCCCTGATGTTTATCACGCTTTTCGCCCTTATAATAAAGAATCTGCCGGAACAAATGATGGTTGAGAAAAGCCGATCAATGGAGGTGAGGACGTGATCACACCCGAAAACACAATCAATGAACATCCGGAATTGGATTACAGCCTGAAAAAGGCCAGGAAGATGGGCGTTATTTTGTTGATATTTTTTACTACGCTCTGGGTATTGTCTCTGACCGGGTTAAACCTTTTCCTGCGCTGGTCTATTGAACAAAGCATGTTTGAAACAGAAACAGGCATACAGGATGTTCGCTGGTTGGTTCATTTAGTGTGTGGTGTTTTCTTGTTTATCCCGTTGCTGGCTTTGTCCTTCGCAGTGAAAGTTCCACGCGTCAAAATCATGTTGCGTCTCTGGACGGTGGGCGCGGCTTTTGTGCTGCTTTCAGTCCCGCCCAAGGTGCTCTATCTCACCGCGCAGGTTCAGTCCAATCTGCTTCTTTGCGGAGTCCTATTACTGATGACCCTGGTGTTGTTTTTATTAAGGAATAAGCAAACGAGTGGATCGAAGACGCTTCCTCCATCAGGGTTGGCCGGACCGGTTTTTTTAGCCTGCGCGGCCCTGGCAACACCCTGGGTGATGTGGGGCGCGTTGGGTTCCGTGGAGGACTCGCTTTCCGCGTTGCTGCTCGGCGCAGCATTTGCGCTTTTTTTCATCAACGCGGTCGTAGTGGATTACTTCGACAAGACTCAGCCCCCTGGCAGCCTGGTGAACAGGAAGGATTTCCTGTTTGACGGCTTTGTGTTGTTCATTTTTTTGTTTGTCGTTGTCAGCGGGCTAAGCCAGAACGGATCTCAAATTGTGCTCTGTCTTTCCATCCCCGTTTGTGGGTGGTTGTTGGCAGCGCTATCTACCGCGGGGCGCAACCGGAAAAATCATGCCCGGCTTGCCACGGGCCTTGTTTCAGGCCTGATGCTGGCGCTGCCGTTGGCGTTTTTTGATATGGATGAACTGGCATTGTTCATCTCTGGAACTGATGGAGAAGTGTTTTACTGGGCAAACAGGGCGGGGTGGAACACTCTGACCTTCCAAATCGCGTTTGCGCTGGTGGTGTTGATATTTTTCAAACAACTTGAGCGCGTTCACCTGGGCAGACGTATCAACGCGATGCTGCTGGTATTAAGCCTGGCGGAGGTCCTCGTTCTATATTTCACGGCGGGACAACCCGGTTTTTTTGGTGACCGCCTTTTCGTTGTCATGAAAGAGCAGGTGAACCCTGCCCAATTCAATGAAATAAACCCTCTTCTGGAGAAAAAACTCGCCCTATACCAGGCCCTGACCGAAACCGCTGTAACCACGCAAGAAGAAGTGACCACCCAACTTGCAAAATGGCATATCGACTTTACGCCTTATTACCTGGTCAATGGGTTAGAGGTAAACCCAGGCGTTTTGATGAAGAGCATGCTGGAAAAAATGGACGGCATTGACCGGGTGCTGGACAGCCCGCGCCTCCGCCCGCTCCCTCAACCTCCGCCGCGGATGGAGGGTGAAATAACTATTCCTCTTGAAGATTCTTTGTGGAACCTGCAAATGATCAATCTGCCCCTGGTGCATGAACAACTGGGTGTTTTTGGAGAGGGCATCATCATTGGGCAAACGGATTCTGGAGTGGATGGCTCACATCCGGAATTGGCGGGTTCTTACAGGGGAGCCAAAGGCAGCAACGATACCAACTGGTTGGATCCCTGGAATCATACTGTTGCACCCAATGACCTGAGTGGACATGGAACTGGCACCACCGCGATCATTGTCGGCGCGACGCGCGGTATTGCCCCCAAGGCTCAATGGATAGCCTGCACGAACCTGGCCAGGAACCTGGGAAACCCGGCTCTCTACCTGGATTGTATGCAGTTCATGTTTGCTCCCTATCCACAGGGGGGAGACCCGCTTCTGCATGGAAAGCCTGAACTGGGAGCCATGGTCGTGAATAACTCATGGGGCTGCCCCAGGATTGAAGGCTGCGATGCGGATGTTTTTAAGCCAGCGGTTGAAATATTGGAAGCCGCAGGGATTTTTATGTCTGTTTCCGCCGGGAATAATGGGTACTTTGGGTGTTCGACAATCTCCGACCCGCCCGCTCTTTACGAGCATGTTTTCTCCGTCGGCTCAGTTGACAGCGCAGGAGAGCTCTCTGCCTTTTCGAGCAAGGGTCCTGTTACCAGTGATGGTAGCGGGCGCAGCAAACCTGACTTGCTGGCGCCCGGAGAGCAGGTATTGGTTGCCGCACCAGGGGGAACCTATACTTACAGCAGTGGCACTTCTTTTGCTGCGCCACATGTGACTGGTGTGGTCGCTTTGATGTGGTCTGCCAATCCAAAACTCATCGGAGAGGTTGCCCTCACCAGGCAAATCCTTCAAGAAAGTGCACAACCCTACACAGACGGGTCCACTAGTTGTGGGACCCCACAAAATGAAAGCGGCGCCGGCATTTTGGACGCGTACGCTGCGGTCAAAGCAGCGATTGCGGTAAAATGAATGAAAGGATTGAACCTTTTCTTTGGAAAAAGGGTTAAATAGTTGAAGAAACAAAGCGCTGCACCAACAGAGTCATTGACCGATCAGAACGCTGTTCAACTTGCCTGTAACGGCAACGCAGAGGCGTTTAGCTACCTCTATGAACAGAACGTGAAGCGCATTTACAATTACATTTTTTATCGAATCGGCGCTGAAGCGGACGCAGAGGACCTGACCGCGAGAGTTTTTCACCGCGCATTCGCGCACATTAACAGTTATGTTGAAAAAGGAGTGCCTTTCACTGCCTGGCTGTATCGCATCGCTCATAACCTCACGGCCAACTGGTACCGCGACAATCATCGAAGGCGAGAAGTATCATTAGATGACCATTTTGATTTACCTCACCTCAGCGATTTACCTGAACGCACTATTGAAATGAACCAGGAAAAGGAACTGCTCCTGAAAGCCATTCGGCGATTACCTGCTGACCGCCAACAACTTATTTTGCTCAAGTTTCTTGAAGATCTTTCAAACGGTCAGATCGCTATCATTATGGGGAGAACCGAAGGCGCAATAAAAAGCCTTTATCACCGCTCGCTGATCTCGTTGAGGGAAGAATTAAAACGGATCAGCGGCGTTGAGACATCGGATTTTCGATAAGGGGTATGGAATATGGAACATGGCCTAGAACAAAATGGAAGACTTGGTTTATGGGGGTTGGAGCAAAAGCTCTCCAACCTGCTTAAACCAGTGACGCCTGACCCTGAATTTGTCGACTCACTAAAAATGAAGTTGACCCGCGCTCCGGCCGTGTTAGTAGAAACCAGCCGGCGTAAAATGGGGCTTCTGGTGGTGAGTTTTGGATTGTTCGCCGGTGCTTTTTTGGTTTGGCTTTTGCGCAAACGATGGCAGTGAGCGCTGCTTATAACCCTAATTTTTCTTTTAATTGATAAGTCGAGGGCTCGACGAGTATTGCGCCATCAGGGAAGACGATTGTTGGCACACTGCGAAATCCGTTTGCTACGCTTTCAACGAACTTAGCCGCGGTCTCATCCTGGTCAATATCGATCCACTCATAGTCGATCTTTTCATCTTCAAACAACCTTCTGGCGCGCTTGGTTGAACCACACCAGGTTGTGCCGTACATCATAATCTTCTTCTGCGTATCACCCACTTACTCTGATACCTCCTTCAATAAAGTTTGGATCACCGCCTGCGCGTCAGCGAGCAGGTCAATCCCGGTTGGTAGGGCGTAATTTTCATCGACCCGCATGGTCAGGTGTTGAAGGGCAGGAAGGACGCTCGCGGGCAGGCTTTTTCGCACAGACTCATCAACGAGGATCTCGAAATTGTTCAAGCCTGCAGCTTCAATTCCATGTTGATCAAGGAAATCCCTGACGACGATGCCAGCGGCCCGCCGCGCGCATACCCTGGCCATTCCTTCGTTGCCTTGTTTTCTTGCAGCGAAGGCCATGTCCATTTCTTTCTGAATTCTCTCACTTAATTTCATGGGGTAATTCTAAACCATTTCGCATCTTTTGCGGCAGGGTTCTGCTTTCGTTTCGTGGCTTATGTTAAAATCAAACGCATGAGCGAGAAAACCGTCTTCATGGGGTCACCCGAATTCGCCGCGAGCATCCTTGCTGCACTGGGAAACCACTATGACGTTCGTGGTGTGGTCACTCAACCAGACAAGCCTGCAGGGCGCGGAAAAAAACTCACTCCCCCTCCAGTGAAAACGCTGGCGGAGCGTTTGGGTTACCCTGTCATTCAGCCGGAAAAAATGAAAGACCCAGGTGTGTTTGAACAACTGCATGCCTGGAATCCTGATTTCATTGTTGTGGCGGCATTTGGCAAGATTCTCCGTCAAAATGTGTTGGACCTTCCGCGGTTAGGGTGTATCAATGTGCACGCTTCCTACCTCCCGCGCTGGCGCGGCGCCGCGCCTGTCCAGGCGGCGATCATCCATGGTGATACTACCACCGGGGTCAGCATCATGAAAATGGACATAGGAGTGGATACCGGTCCTATCCTGATTCGCGAGCGGGTGAAAATTGAACCCGCTGATGATGCTGCTTCACTAACCAGCCGGCTGGCCACGGTGGGGGCGACCCTGCTGCTACAGGCACTGGATGGATACATTAATGGCAACCTGTCGCCTGTACCTCAAAATGAGAACGGCGCCACTTACGCGCCGATGATCAATAAAGAGGATGGGTTACTGGATTTCTCACAGGCAGCCGAGATGCTGGAACGTAAGATTAGAGCGTATAGCGAATGGCCGGGCGCCTACATACGGTTGGGTGAAGAAGCACTGAAGGTCCGCCGGGCGAAAGTTGTGCCTGGCTGCGGGGTCCCAGGGCAGCGCGAAACCTGTAATGGGTATCCTTGCATTCACACAAGCGATGGCAAACTTGTGCTGCTGGAAGTGAAACCCGCTGGAAAGAACTGGATGAATGCCGCAGACTACCTGCGCGGTTCCCGCTCCTGGATTTCAAACTGATTGATTATTTAGAACAAACCGCCGCAGAGTATTGTGCTCAATGGCACAGCGCGCTGATGGTTAGCGGGGTGATAAAAGGACCGATGGTTCTTATACATCACCGTTAGGAATGTATTGGGTTAGAACCTCGAAATGGCGATTGTGGGTATTAAGATTCCTCAGCGGATAAAAAACGCCTGCGCCACTCGTAGAGGATGTTCAGGGCTTCTATCGGTGGGAGGGTGTTGAGGTCGATGGCTTTTAACTCATCCAACAAAGGGTTTGTTTCGGGGAAAAGGGTTAACTGCTGTGAGGAGGGGAGATCTACTTTAATGGTGGAACCTGAAGAAGCTTCGAGTTGCTGTAGGATCTCACTGGCGCGCGAAATTACCGGGCGCGGAATGCCTGCCAGTTGCGCCACGTGGATACCGTATGAACGATCAGTGCCGCCGGGGATGATCTTGTGTAGAAAGATCACCTGGGTGCCATTTTCAGCTACCGCCACGTTGTAGTTTCGGATGCCTGGCAACAGATCACTCAACTGTGTTAATTCGTGGTAATGAGTGGCAAACAGAGTACGGGCTCGCAATCTGGGGTGATTGTGTATGTATTCAATCACCGACCAGGCGATTGACAGCCCATCGTATGTGGATGTACCGCGTCCTATCTCATCCAGAATGAGCAGGCTGCGGCTGCTGGCGTGGTTGAGAATGTTGGCGGTCTCGATCATCTCAACCATAAAAGTGGATTGACCGGTGTGGATCTCATCCTGGGCACCAATGCGAGTAAAAATCCGGTCAACGATGCCAATGGTGGCGCTGGCAGCAGGCACGTAAGACCCAATTTGCGCCATTAACACAATCAACGCTACCTGCCGCAAGAAGGTTGACTTGCCGCTCATATTGGGGCCGGTGATGATGCGGATAATCTCGCCTGTTTCCATCACGGCATCATTGGGCACGTATCGCTCACTTTGCAGTGTGGTCTCTACGACGGGGTGTCTGCCATCGACAATGTTGAGCATGGGTTCTTCTGCTAGAACCGGACGAACGTATGCATGTATGGCGGCTACTTCGGCCAGGCTGCTCAACACATCCAGCTCACCCAGCAGGCGAGCGCTTTTCAGCAAGGCAGATAAATGCGGCAGAAGCCGCTGGCAAACCTCTTTGAAAAGCCGATTTTCAATTTCCCTGATGCGCTCTTCCGCGTTCAATACCAGCGCTTCATACTCTTTCATCTCAGGCGTGATGTATCGTTCTGCGTTAACCAGAGTTTGTTTTCGAATGTATTCTGCCGGCACCTGCGCGGTGTTGCTGTGGGTGATTTCAAGATAATAGCCAAACACCTTGTTGTAGCCGACTTTGAGGGATTTGATGCCGGTCCTCTCACGCTCTACGGCTTCCAGGTTGGAGATCCACTCTCGCGCGTGGTTGGACATTTCCACCACCTGATCCAGTTCTTCTGAGAAACCAATCCTGATCACGCCGGTATGCTGCAGTGTGGCTGGCGGTTCATCTGCGAGCGATTGTTCCAGTAAGTTGAGAACTTCAGGGCAAAGGTCAAAGTCGATTAACTTGTGAGAGAGCTGCAAGACGTCTTGCGAAAGGGTATCGCGGATGGCTGGCAGTTTCTGCAGGATGGCACGGATGGCAGCCAGATCTCTTGGGAGAGCCACGTTTCCGGTAAGGCGATTTGCCAAACGCTCCAAATCGCCAAGGTGCTGCAACTGCGCGCGAAATTCAGCGCGAACCAATGAATGCTGGTGAAAAACAGCAACAATGTCCAATCGCTCATTAATGCTATCAATCCTTAACAATGGCTTACTGACCCATTGCCGCATGCAACGATGCCCCATGGGAGTTAAGGTGTGGTCAAGGATTGAAAGCAGCGACCCCTGAGTTTCGCCGCGGCGGATGGTTTCGGTCAATTCCAGGTTTCTACGGGTGGCCGCGTCCAATGTCATAAATTCGCCCGTGCTGTAAGTGGAGATGCTTTTCACCATGGATAACGCGGCTGGTTGGGTTTGTTCCAGGTACTGCAAAATGGCGCCGCTGGTTTGAATGGCGGAAGGAGCATTCTCCAGGCCGTACCCTTCTAACGTGGTCACTTGCATTACCCGCAGCAAGACCTCCCGGCAGCGCGAAGTTTCAAAGCGCCAGTCTGGAAGGCTGGTAATATGACCAGAAAACGCTGTGTTCAGTTTGAGCGATTCGGGCACCAATATTTCTGCCGGGTCCAACCTCGTGAGTTCTGCCCGTAAATCGGATAATGGATCACGCGATTCGATTGTGGTGACAGCGAACTCACCAGTGGTGATATCCGCGTAGGCAACGCTCAACTGGCCATCTTCAACACGCGCCGCTGCCAGGTAATTATTCCGGTTGCTGTGCAACAATCCTGGCTCAATCACTGTTCCAGGCGTTACCACGCGCACGACTTCGCGCGGGAAAATTCCCTTGGCGGGTTGTTCCCCCACCTGCTCACAAATGGCGACATGATAGCCTTTATCGATTAACCGGGCGAGGTAGTTTTCAGCCGCATGGTAGGGGATACCAGCCATCGGAACGCGTTGCCCCTTGGCCACATTACGAGAGGTGAGCACAATATCGAGCTCCCGCGAAGTGATTTGGGCATCATGATCAAAAGTTTCGTAAAAATCCCCCAGGCGGAAGAACACAATCGCTTCAGGATATTGCTTTTTTATATCCAAATACTGCTGCCGAATAGGGGTAACATCTTCTGCCATGAATCGTCCAAATCAAGTCGATACGATAAAACTTAACAGATAGTAAATGGAAAAGAAAATGGATTGAGGGTTACAACTTCTGCCCGCATTCGCCGCAGAACTTGGCATCGGGAAGGATTTTTGACCCGCAATGTGGGCATTTGTCTTTCGGTTTCAAGGCGTAACCGCACTCCGGGCAAAATTTCGCGTTGGCTGCTAATGGTTTCTCACAGTTGGGGCAGGTGGCGGTGATCCCTTCGCGCCAATATTCAGTACCCAGTTTTTTATCCTCCTCAGCCATGGCTGCATGAGCCCAGACTTCCTCAACGGATTTTGAAGCCTGAGCAGCCGCCATTTCCACGCCCAGGTCTGGAGCGCAGTCTTTGCACAAGCCTTTCTTTTTGTTCCAACATTTTTCACGGCATACCCAGGCGTTGCAGCGCGGGCATTGAATGAAATATGGTCGAATTTCTTTGACCGCTTCAGTGAAGTTTTCGTCATGGGCTCGTTCCCAGGCCGCTGAATGAACGCGATCACTGATATTCGCCGCCTGGCTGAGGAACCCTCCAAACAAGCTGCTGGCAGTATCCAATGCCCCGCTCAGTTTACCTGTCAAGGAAGGTTTGAAGGTTGTACGGTAGCCTGATTCGCAGCGGGCGCAGGTAAATTCAAATTGAAAACCCCTGTCAGTGGACAGGTCAGTGTAGTTCTTCACGAATTCAAGGTGTTCAACCATGATACCCTCCCATAATCGAAAATGAGTAAACCTTATTAATTATATCCCAAATGGTTTGGGCCTTCTAAAGTGGTTATAATTCATTTTATTACAATTGAGGATCAAGATGCAAAGAGTTCAGACATGCGATATTTTTACAGGGATTCAATTGGGGATTGGCACGTGGGCCTGGGGAGATAAACTGGTTTGGGGGTATGGGAATAGTTATTCCGAAGCAGATATCCGTGAGGCTTTCAAGGTATGCGTCGGTGGTGGGATACGGTTTTTTGATTCAGCGGAAGTTTACGGTCAGGGAAAAGCCGAAACCATCCTGGGCGAGCTATGCGCCCAGGAAGATGAAGAATTTGTTATCGCGACAAAAATGATGCCATTTCCCTGGCGACTCTTTCATAATTCATTGAAATTCGCGCTGCAGAACAGTTTGCGCCGGCTGCGGGTGAACCAGGTGCATCTTTACCAGATGCATTGGCCGCTACCGCCGGTAAAGGTGGATACCTGGATGGATCGGATGGCAGAAGTGGTGGATGCGGGGATGGTCAAAGCAGTTGGTGTTTCGAACTACAACCTGGAACAAACGATAACCGCACACGAAGCGCTTAAGAAGAGAGGATTGCGGCTGGCCTCGAACCAGGTAGAGTACCATTTGCTTGAGAGGCGAATTGAACAAAATGGGTTGATGGAGTATTGCCTGGAAGAGGGGATTAAGATCATTGCGTATAGCCCGTTGGCTATGGGTATCTTGACCGGTAAGTATACGCCGGAAAATCCACCGGCTGGCACACGAGCAGCCCAGTACAATCGGTCTTACCTGGAAAAGATACAGCCTTTGATAAAAACGTTGATCCGTATCGGCAATGACGCTGACGGCAAGTCGGCCGGGCAAGTGGCGATTAACTGGTGCATTCAAAAAGGCACATTACCCATCCCGGGGGTAAAAAATGCTGCCCAAGCGGTTCAAAATTTGGGGGCTATCGGCTGGCAATTGGACGCAGAGGAAATGGCGCTTTTGGATGAGGTCAGCCTTGCAGTAACCCTACCCTAAGCAAGGGCTTGTTTACTCAACAAATTCCAGTTCCTGGTCGTCCAATGTAGAAAATTCACCTTCTGGCTGCAGAGAAATCTCACCGAAGAGCTGATTTTGGTCGGCGCCGACCATATGCCTTTTTACGAGTTCCAGTAAAGCCAGGAAGGTGACCACCACTTCTACTCGGCTGGAGCGGGTGGTGATGAGCTGTTGGAAGGTTGTAGCGCCCATTTTTTGCAGCGCTTCGAGAATGACATGAATCTTCTGACGAATCGTGAAGCGCGGTGACGCGACCACTTCACTCAAAGGCGGTAAATTATTAGGATTTGAAAAGACCTCTCGAGCCGCTTCCACAAGGGCTTCGAGGGTCAATTCACTGATATCCAGTTTAGAGGGAATTTGTACCGCTGGGTTCGCGTCGAGGCGCAAATAGGTGTGATAACCCGCTTGTTCGCGAGACTCTAAAAACCTGGACAGGTCTTTGAATTTTTTATAAACAAGGAGCTGCCGTGCCAGTGCTTCGCCGGGATCTTCTTCGACCTGCAAGCTGGGAATGGTTTGCCTTGGTAAAAGGGCAGCGGATTTAATCTGCACCAGCTTGGCGGCAATTACGAGAAACGCGGAGACTTCAGCCGGGTCTTGAGTTTCGAGGTGATGCATATACTCAAGGTACTGATCGGTCACCTGCGCCAGAGAAAGACGGGTGATGTCCAGTTCCGCCTTTTCAATCAACTGGAGTAGGAGATCCAGAGGGCCTGAATAAACCTCGGTGTTGATCTTATATCCTTCTGTTTGATGTCCCGCGATTTGAAAGTCCACGCCGGTTATTATAGCAGATTGCGGTCAGGCATATTCTATGCTATAAAAGCAGGGAACGAGATACCCATGATGAAGAGCGGGACGATTAATTGCACGTATTGCGGTGAGCCTTATCCATCCGCAGGGCTACCTTTCCGCTGTACTTGTGGGGGTATCTACGATTTTTCTCGTTTCCCTGATTTCACCATTCCCAAAGCTCAGGCGGTACCTCGCGGAGTATGGCATTTCAAGGATTCTTTAGGGCTGCCCGCTGAGGCGCCCATCGTATCGCTTGGCGAAGGGAACACACCTTTGATGTCGTGGTCTCTTCATCATCGACAGGTTTATCTCAAAATGGAATGCCAGAACCCCACTGGTTCTTACAAAGATCGGGGCACAGCCGTGCTGACCAGTTTTTTGCTGGCGCGTGGGGTAAAGGAGGTGGTGGAAGATTCCTCTGGCAACGCTGGCGCTTCTCTGGCAGCCTATTGCGCCAGGGCGGGGATTAAAGCGGCGATCTTTATCCCCGAGTCAGCGTCTGGGCCCAAACGCTGGCAGATTGAGAGATATGGAGCAGAGGTTCACCGTGTTCCGGGCCCACGAGACAACGCGGCTGAAGCTGTATTACGTGCGGCAGGCGCCGGAAAAGTGTACGCCAGCCATGCTTATATGCCATTTGGCTTGACGGGTATCGCTACGATCGCTTACGAAATTTGGCAATCACTTGGCAGAGAACCCGGAAGCCTGATTTCACCGGTGGGTCATGGTGGCTTGCTTTATGGGGTAATGCGTGGGTTCGATGCGCTCTTTTCAGCCGGATTGATTGGCAAGAAACCTATTTATATTGGGGTTCAAGCAGAAAACTGCGCCCCGCTGTTTCAGGCTTACAGGCAACAAAAACTAAACCCGGTTAAAGTGGAAATTTCTGCCTCCCTGGCAGAGGGAACACATGTTTCTTGCCCGGTGCGGGGAGCCCAGATACTGGAACGAATGCAAAATCACCAAGGGAGAATGGTAATGGGCTCTGAATCGCAACTGGTAGCGCTCTATCGGCTCTCAGCACGATCGGGTTATTTTTGTGAACCGACCTCTTGCTTATCCCTTGTGCCGTTACTAGATGATAAAATTGATCTTGTTGAACCGGTTGTGGCTATCATGACAGGCTCAGGCTATAAAACAAATATCATCTTACAGTAGAATAATGTGATCGCGAGCTCCTCTGAAAAGAGAGGTTGGCGCTCCCCTTATTCGTGGAGAAAACGCTTGACTCAAATGCATAACGAGTGTAACAGAGAAACCCCCGAAGAACTGGCTGCCAGAATCTTTCCCGACTTGACCGATATCCTGCTGTTAAGCAGAGCATTGACCCATCGCTCTTACTTAAACGAACATCCTGAGGCTTTAGAGGACAATGAACGCTTAGAATTCCTGGGTGATGCGGTTCTTGATTTTGTGGTGGGTGACTGGTTATATAACAGGTACCCTGAAATGCCAGAAGGCGATTTAACACGCATGCGTTCGGCTTTGGTACACACCGCTCAACTGGCAGATTTTGCGCGTAGCATTCAATTGGGCAGGGCGATGCGACTGGGCAAGGGGGAAACCCAGGCGGGCGGATGTGAGCGCACAGGGTTGCTGTGCGACACCTTTGAGGCAGTCGTTGGAGCAATCTACCTGGAAATGGAGGTTGAAGGCGTCAAACGTTTTTTCTACCCCATGCTTGAATCCTGCGCTGATGACATTCTGATTAATCACAAAGATGAAGACCCCAAAAGCAAGCTGCAAGAATGGGCGCAAGGAAACGGTTACCCGGCGCCGGTTTATACCACCCGTGACGTTTCAGGACCAGACCATTCAAAATTCTTTGTCGTGGATGTGATCGTAAACGGAAAAACCTGCGGCACAGGTTCAGGTACCAGCAAACAGGCTGCTACCAAGCAGGCGGCTGCAGACGCTCTTATTAAACTTCACCTTTCAGATTGGAAACCAACTCAGCGATGAAACCGAAACTAAGATCACTGGAGCTGCATGGGTACAAAACTTTCGCTGGCAGAGCGTTATTCGAGTTCCCGGGGAACATCACCGCGATCGTCGGTCCAAACGGGTCAGGAAAATCGAACATCGCAGACGCTGTACGCTGGGTGCTGGGTGAACAATCGTATACTTTGTTGCGCGGCAAAAAGACAGAAGACATGATCTTTTTGGGTTCTGACCAACGCCCAAAAGCAGGAATGGCTTCAGCCACGATTACTTTTAACAACGAAGAAGGCTGGCTGCCGATTGACTACAGTGAGGTCGCGGTCGCCCGAAGAGCGTATCGGGATGGCAACAACGAGTACTTGTTAAACCGGCAGCGAGTGAGGCTTAAAGACACCACAGAACTACTGGCTCAGTCAGGCCTGGCGGAGAGAACCTATACCATTATCGGCCAGGGCCTGGTAGACGCTGCCTTGTCTTTACGTCCTGAAGAACGCCGCAAATTCTTTGAAGAAGCCGCCGGAATTGGACTATTCCGATCTCGCCGAGAGGAAGCGATCACCAGGTTGGATGCTACCCGCCGCAACCTGGAACGGGTGACGGATATTCTGGGTGAGCTTGAGCCCCGTCTGCGCAGCCTTGAACGCCAGGCGAAGAGAGTGGAAGAATATGACCAGGTGAAGGATGATCTTCAGATATTGTTGAAGGACTGGTATGGATTTCATTGGCAAAATACACAAAAAGAACTGCTGCGAAACCGCGAGGTGTTGAAAAACCAGGAAATCAAAGTTGAAGCCGCCAGGACAAGACGAGGAGAGATCGAAGTAAAAGTCGATTCGGCACGCTTGCGGCTGCAAGAATTACGCAGTCTACTTAACGCCTGGCATATGGAAACCGCTGAATTGCATCGTCAGCGGGAAAAAATCAGTCGCGATATCGCTGTACTCGAAGAACGTATCCGTGCATATCAAAACCAGGATATTTCACTCAAGGCTGAGTTGTCACGAAATGAAGATTTAAAACACTCGAATCAAGAAAAATTAACAGCGTTAATGGATGAGGAAGAAAGGATTAAGCTTGAGCTCGCCCAGTGCGCGGAACAGTTGGAAGAAATTCGTATTTCTTTTGATGAACGCAAAGCAAATAGAGACCAACTGGAAACGAAGATGAATTTGGCGCGCAAGCAACTGTTGGAAGTTGAAACCCGGCAGGTGCAATTAAAGGCGCATCAACGCGAATTAACTGGACGGGTTGAATCATTCGAAGATAGCCGGAAAAATCTGCTTCAGAGTATTGACCAAAATCAGAACGGGCTTAATAAAACTCAGAAAGAGATGGAAGAGATTAGCGCTGGGCAGGTAAAAATCCAGCAAAGTGCAGACATATATGTTCGTGATATCGGTATAGCTGAAGAAAAACTGGCTGAACTGGAGCTTCAGGAAAAAGAATTTTCAGGAGAAATCAGCCGCCTGGAGGCTGAACATGCCCGGGCGAAAGCGCAACTGGAAGTGCTTCACCAGGCAGAACTCGCGTTTTCCGGGTTGAGTGAAGGCGCCAGAAGCCTGCTCACTGCCGCGAGTCAAGGGAAAATCCCTGCCGGTTTACGGACCCTGAGCAGTTATCTGGATGTACCGTATGAACTTGAAACTGCATTGAGCGCCGCGTTGGGCGACCAGCTTGATGCGGTTTTGTTTGGAGAAGGAGTTGACCCGGAGAGAATACTCTCCTACCTGGAAAACGATGAGTCAGGCCGCGCGATGCTGATTCCACTCGCTGCGGCTGGGAAAGGCCAGGCTCGAAAATTTGCTGGTCCCGGGGTTTTAGGCGTCGCTTCTGACCTGGTAAAACCCTCTGACCTAAATCGTGGACTGGTGAATTTTCTGCTGGGGAGTGTGATTATCGTCAACGATCGCGCAACCGCCAGGCGGCTGCTAAAGGATTTGCCAGTGGATGGCAGAATTGTTACTCTCAAGGGTGAAGTATTTGATGGCAGCGGCGTCATCATTGCTGGAAAAGAAAATCGGGCTGGGATTATCAGCCGTCCGCGAGAAAAGAAAGACCTGACACAGCAGGTAAATCGTGTTGCCGAAAAACTGGCTGAGAAAAAGAAGGAACTGGAAGAACTTCAAAAAAACATTATCTCTTTGCGTAATGAGAAGAGCGAGCTTGATAAGGCAGCCCGGGAAGAGCAGGCTAAACTCCAACAGATCAACGCAACCCTTGCGGGAAGAGAACGTGAAGTTGCGAAACTCATGCAGCAGCTGGAATGGCAAAATAACCAAATCAACACGCTGGTCAGCCAGGCCAAATCCGCTGAAATGGATATGGACGGGATCGGAAAAGAGATCGCGGCGAATGAGAACGCCATCATTGAGCTGAATCAAACCATCCGGCAGGATAACGAACAGCTACGGGGCATTCCGATCGATGAAATTCAGCAACAATTGGTGCACTGGAACACCACCCAGGCGGTGACCGAAAGGGCGCTGCGAGAGGTGGCCGGGCGAGTGAATGAATCCAAACAGACCATCGCCCAAAATCAAGCGGTCATTGAACAGGTAAACAGACGCATCGAAGAGGTGGTGACCGCAACCGCTGAAGTCCGGGCTTCTATCGAGGAAAGCAAAAAGGCAGAAGGATTGGTTAACTTAAGCCTGGATGAATTCAGTCAAAAAATTAATCCGGCAGAAAGTGAATTGAGGAAACTTGAAAGTGAGTATTCCGAGTTGCAGCATGAATATTCACAAACCCAGCAATTCGAGGCCAATGCTGATCGGGTATACACACAGGCCCAGTTGGAGTATTCCCGCAGCCGCGAAGCATTAGAAGGCCTGCGGAGACGGATTGAAGAAGATTTCGGTTTGGTAACCCTCGAATATTCTGATGAGGTCACTGGACCCACTCCATTGCCATTGGAAGGCGTGGGCACACTGGTTGTGCTGGATGAACTTCCCAAGGGACTCGAAGATTCGATAAATCGGCAGCGCGCGCTGTTGAGGAGAATGGGAGCGATCAACCCGGAGGCTCGCAAAGAATACCAGGAAGTCAAGGAGCGCCATGACTTCATGAAAACCCAACTGGCGGATCTACAAAAGGCGGATAGCGACCTTCGCCAAATCATCACAGAGCTGGATGAACTGATGCACCGCCAGTTTCGGACGACGTTTAATGAGGTGGCAGCGGAATTCAAAGAAATGTTTTCACGGTTGTTTGGTGGGGGTTCGGCGCGGTTAGTGATGACTGATACAGAGAATCCGACGGAGACGGGAATAGATATTGAAGCCAGGCTGCCAGGCAGGCGTGAACAGGGACTGTCACTGCTCTCCGGCGGCGAGCGCTCACTCACGGCTGTCGCGCTCATCTTCTCATTACTGCGCGTTTCACCCACGCCTTTTTGCATCCTCGACGAAGTGGACGCGATGCTGGATGAAGCCAATGTTGGCAGATTTACTGAGTTGTTGAAAGAACTCAGCCAGGAGACGCAGTTTATTGTCATCACGCACAACCGTAATACTGTGCAGGTGGCGGATGTGATCTATGGGGTGACCATGGGGCGCGATTCTGCCAGCCAGGTCATCAGCCTGCGCCTTGACGAACTGAGCGACGAAATGGTTAAATAAATAACCAATGAAAACCGCGAGAATCTCGTCTCGCGGTTTTTTTTATAATCTACTGACCAGGCGCAATTCGATATTGCGCCGGTATGGCGGGGGTATTCGGGACGACCGATGCCCAGACGTCTTTTTTCTCAATTTTGATATCCGCTTTGGCAGCTTCAATGAAATCAGTGAAGGCTTTCTGTTTCAGTGTCTCCCACTGGCTGTCTGAAAGGGCGCGGACTTCCTTGCCCAACAGCTGAATCACGTGAAAACCAAAGTCAGATTTAACGGGCTGGCTGATTTCACCAATTTTGAGGGCGTAGGCTGCGGTTTCGAAAGGTTCGACCATCTGTCCTCTAGAAAACCAGCCCAGGTCGCCTCCATTGACGCCGGAAGAGGTGTCAATGGAGAGTTCAGCGGCGATAGTTCCGAAATCTTCACCTTTCTTCACCCGTTCGATCACAGCATTGGCTTCTTCTTCAGACGCCACCAGGATATGCCGGGCCCAGACCATTTCCTGTTCGCGGGGTATATCCTTGGTCACTGCTTCGTAAACCTTTTGATTTAATAAGAGGCTTTTTACATACGCGCGAAAATCCGCTTCAGTAAACGGGAACTGTTCATTGATGCTGGTGAGCATTTGATTGAAAAGCTGTTTGAAACCATCGCGGGTATACGCGGTAGGCGTAGGAGGGATCTGCGTGGCGGTAGGCACGCTGGTGGGAGTGCTATCTTCCACTGTGGGGGTGGCGAGCGATGGATCAGCCGTCGCAGTCGGTTCACTTGTGGCGGTGGGTTCCGGGGATGGCGTGGGCGTAATGGTGATGATGGCCAGCTGCTGCGCTGACATGGTTGATGTAGGCAGGTAGGCGTAGGTAGGTTGCGGTGTGGGCGTGCCGTCTGGGAAGAAACCGAAGCCACGTTCAAGTTCCTTTTCGATATCTTCATCTGTAACGGAGATACCCATTTCGGCCGCTTTGTGGGCCACAACCGCCTCGTTAATCATTTTCTCCAATACATCGCTGCCGAACTGGATGTAGTTGTCCAGCGCGTTTTGCATCTGCAGCATTTGCGATTGGAAAAACATCGCGTATCCAGATGCGGCGTAAGAATTAAAGTTCTCCACATAAGACAAGCGTTCATACTGCACGCGTTTTGCGAACTGGCTTGCTTTTATGTTGGTATCGCCGACCTTCGCCACGATTTTTTGATTCTTAAGAACAGTCCCTTGCAACACTCCGAAACCTACCAGCAAGGTAACCACTGCCACGATCGCGATAAGGACGGTGATCATGATCTTCTTCTGGCGATTTTCACGCTGCAACCTGGCTTCACGCTTTTTAGAAGCAGGCTTTGGTGTTCTCTCGATGTTCTCTTTTGTCATTTGTCCTCTATATCTTATTCGAGCGCAATCTTATGACTATGATTGCGGCGAAATGGTGAATAGCAGGTATTGGTTTCTGCGCTATCTGATCGACTCGCTCCAACGTTCACCGGTGAACGGGAGAAGGGCGATGTGGCGGGCACGTTTCACAGCTGATGCCAGGGAGCGCTGATGGCGAGCGCAGGTTCCGGTTTGCCTTCTGGGGCGGATCTTACCGTCTTCGGTGACAAAGCGGCGTAATAGATCGGTGTTCTTGTAATCGATGGCGATATTCTTGTCTGCGCAGAACTGGCAGATCTTCGGGCGTGCCACAAAACGACGCTGACCAGAAAATCGTTCGCTTTCGTTTGTAATTTCGTCTGACATTTTTTACTCCATTAGAACGGATATTCATCATCCGCTTGAAAATCGGTTTCCTGAAGGTCCCCGTTGGATTGAGCATTTTCTTTCTTCTCGCCCAGGATCATCATTTCAGATGCCACAATTTCCACGTTGCTGTGTTTGACTCCTTCAGAATCTTCCCAGCGGCGGGTTTGCAGGCGGCCTTCGACATAAACCTGTTGACCCTTGGTGAGATATTGTTTGCATATTTCAGCCAGGTTTCCCCAGGAGACCACGTAGAACCATTCAGTTTCTGAATGACGTTCACCATCTCCAGTATTCCAGGAACGGTTGGTGGCGACTGTAAAAGTTGTTACAGGCCGACCAGAAGGGGTGAAACGCATTTCGGGGTCGCGCCCCAAATGACCAATGATCATAACTTTGTTTAAATCACGACCCATTTTCTAACTCCTCATTCTTCCTGCAGCTTTTATTACGCCACCACAGTGATCATATAACGGATCACGGGTTCGTGAAAGCGCAGGTTACGGTCAAGCTCTGAAGTGAGGGCGGGGTTCATTTCTGCAGTGAGAAGGAAGTACTGTCCTTCGCGCTGTTTGCGAATAAGGTAAGCAAGACGTTTCTTGCCCCAGTTATCCACTTTAGAAATACTGCCGCCGCCCGCTGTGATCCAGCCTTTTACCTTGTCGAGAGCCTCATTGAGAGCATTCTCGTCCAGTTCCGGATGGAAGATCAATACGAGTTCGTATGTGCGCATGGTGATTCCTCCTTTCCTCGGGTTTGCCCTCGAACAGCACCGTTGGTGCGGTCAAGAGCGGAAAGGTAGCAGTAACTTGCTGCGTACCAGACGTAGTATTTTACCACAGGTTCTTCGAAATCTATGGTGAATTAATCTCGTTATCTTGCCGGGTACAAAAAAGATCAAGGGGGTGATTTGAAACGAAACCAATCGGATGGTTGGTTCAGGTGTGAGCGTGTTTTGCGAGCGAGTAAGAGCGTTGGGGCAGAATACGGTGAGTGGTCATTCTCACTATTAATGAGCGCTTCCAATTATTGTTGAGTTCATCATTCGTTCGTTTTAAGACAGAGGAAACCAGGAAATGAGCCGTATTTATGGTAAAATACTGACCGTTGTTGGGGGCTCGTCTAACGGCAGGACAGCTGACTCTGGATCAGTAAGTAGAGGTTCGAATCCTTTGCCCCCAGCCAAAGAGAGAAGGGTCTTCGAAGCCGAAGGCCCTTAATTATTTCAGTATTGGAAAAAGACACTGTGTATCTTCTCGCGTCTCTGAAAAAGTATGAGCGCCTGTATGGAGCGTTTTTGTGATACCTTCAAAGGCCAACATCAGAAATCAATTTGACCAGCGCGTTATACCTTTTGGACCAATCATTTTGTTTGGCGAATTGGATGTAAGTATCGGCGCGCTCCTTTAATGGCTGATAATTCATCAAAGCCGTCAAGAATTCTTCATATGAACTGCATAAAAGTGCCGGCGATGCGATGTGTTCTAATTCATCCCATTTTGATGCCACCACTGGTAAACCACAGGCCATATACTCGTAAAGTTTCACCGGGCAAATCGCATTGACCAATGTGGGGAAATCCCGCCGATTGAATGGAATAATGCCGATATCCGCGTAGCAAAGAAAGGCTGGCAGTTCAGAATGAGGAACTGGACCGGTCAAAATGAGGTTTTTCACTTTGACAAATCTCGAACCGAAATTCTGGTTGGGACCAATTATGACAAAGGTGAATTTTGGCAGGGCAATGGCTAAACGATTGATAAGATCAAAGTCGAACCAGAAATCAATTGAGCCGGCGTAAACGATCAAAGGGCGGGAACGAGATCGATAGAGCTCAGGGATGGCTTTCACTTTTTGGAAATGTTCGAAATCAACTCCGTTTGGCAGGAAAACGGCTTGCTTGGGTTGTAATTGCTTGACACGATTTTCTAATTGATGAGCAGAATAAGCAACCAGATCAACCCTGGAGGCGATCTTATGCTCAGCTTGTGTATAAAAAGGGTTGTAGGAAGAAAAGCCAGAGTCGTTATCTGCCACCCGAAATACTTTCTTTTTGGCGTTGATTAAATCCAGCAAATACCCCTGCAAAGGATCGCGAATATGGAGCAAATCCACATCCAAAAAACCTTTTACTGCCAGGTTTTTCTTAATGTTCGGGAAAATTGTCTTGTGCCAGTACTGAAAAACCCATTTTTTCGCCAAAAAAATCTCGTTTTTCGGAATCACCGCGGCAAATGGTACAAAAGAACAGATTATGCCTTTTCCATGCGTATACCATCGCCCATTGGACAGGCAGGTGGAAAACCGCCTTTTAAACGAATTATTGTCTCTTGCAACCAAATGCCAAGGGGTGATGGGTTTGGAGATAAAAATCACTTGCCAACCATTGGACGCAAATTGCCTGGCTAATTGATGGTCGCCTACTTGAATAGGCGACTCATAATCAACAGACGTAATAAACACGGCTTTTCGAATGGGGTCTGTCATCTCATTACGCGTTCTGCGTTCTCAATAAAAACTGGTGATAAGTTGATGCATTGGACTTCAGGTCAACGAGATCCTTATACTTAAATTACATACCTGTAACACCGTCTTCGATCAATTTACGGGTCGCCGAAGAATCGGAGGTAATAGCAGGTATACCATACCTTGCGGCTTTCTGAACCACCGATCCCTGTGCTTCATACCATCTGGAAGGAAAAGACAATACGCGAGTAACGCTTATTCTTTTCTGAATCTTTCTGAAGGATAACCAGCCTTCGAAGATTGACATGGGATTAAATCCTCTGTAATACGGACATTAAGGTGATGATACCTACTGGAAAGAATTATAAAAGAAAAGCCTTTAATTCGAGCATTTTTTTCATCCTTTGCGTTTTTGAAAAGCTTCAGACACATATGAGACAAAAAAGAGCATCGAGTTCTTCCTTCACGGGGACAATCCAATAAAAGGAAGAGTCTCAAGGAAAAGAAAGTAAGTGAAAAGGAGATCAACCTGCTGCTGAGAGGATCAGGCTCGACCGTGGGGCGAATACGGGTAGACCAGAGGAGAAGAAGAGAAAAAAAGGAGCAAAAGGAGGGCATGTGCCATACGAAAACCGAAGAATCGTGTGGTCAATGAACCTGGCGACCTGGTTCAGGCGGGCGCTTCAATCATCTGTAAAAGGGAACGCGTCTATAAAGGGACTCGCCCCATCAGGCACTGGACTATCTCATCCCGGCCGAGTATATTTATATGTACCACCCCAGGGTGACTTCGAAAAAGGCCAATATGAATTGAACAAGACCAACCGCTTGTCAACGCAAAACAAGAAATGGAGGGATGGAATGAAAAAACTGGCGATTGCTTTAATTCTCCTGCTGGCTACCCCTGCTTGTTCGATTTCGAATCAACATTCTGTGGAGATTCAACCGGGCTTGGATGTATCTACGCCAGCCAAGGAGGTGCCGCCACCTGCGCCGCAACCGCTTCCACCCGCGCAAGGGGGTGGCGATTTGGTCAGCCCTGACGACTTTGAGTACCTTGGCGCGTTCCGCCTCCCCGGTGGTGAAGACCGCCCGCAGACTTTCGCCTACGGCGGCAACGCCATGACCTATAACCCTGACGGGAACTCGCTCTTCATCATGGGGCATGACCGTATGCCCTACGGCGACCTGCCAGATGGGAATCAAGTAGCGGAGATCAGTATCCCGAAACCGGTCATTTCCAAAAACATCGAAGACCTCAACACCGCGGAATTTATCCAAAAATTTTCAAACGTGTTGAAGAGACAATTCAGCGAGTACGACGAAATCCCCAAGGCTGGAATGCAGTACCTCAGCCGTGCCGAAACGGGAGCCAAGATTCATGTTGCGTTTGGCGAGCACCTCCAGTCGGAGCAAATCCCGACGCATGGCTGGTTCAGCCCTACGTTGTCGACCCCCGATTTTCAGGGAACATGGTTCATTGGGAACCAGGACCTGTACAGCGTGAACGGCTACATGTTCGAAATCCCTGCTGAATGGGCAGATACCTGCACTGGCGGAAGACCCCTTGGCACTGGTCGAATGCGCGACGGTGGCCAGGGTGGTATGGGGCCAACGCTCTTCGCTTATCGCCCGTGGAATGCGGATGGCTCTCCCTTGCCTGCCGGTACCCGTCTCGATGAAGTTACCTTGCTCTTGTATGAGAACGCCTACAACACCGAGGAAATAGTCCGCAGTATGGACGGCTACCAGCATCCAGATGAATGGGGCGGCGGCGCATGGCTGACAACTTCAGGCGGCAAAGCAGCAGTTTTATTTGCAGGGACAAAAAGCAATGGCGAAAAATACTGGTATGGGTACATCCACCCCGATGGCGCGAACCTCGCCTGTGTGGATGCGGAAGTCACGGACTTCCCTACCTGTCGTATGGCGGATGGCTCGGTCTGCCCGCAGGAGGATTACACTGCTTGCTGTGATGCCGTTGCGGGAGAATGTGTCTCCAACCGTGGTTGGTGGACAACCCGCTTCGACGCCGAGTTTATCCTCTATGACCCCGCTGATTTGGCTAAAGTCGCTACCGGCCAGCTGGAACCGTGGCAACCACAACCCTACGCCGTTATCGACATTGACGAACACCTCTTTCTGAGTCCGCCCGAATGGGATTTGGTCGAGCTCGGCTGGAGTGATCAGCGCCGAAGCCGCATTGGAGATGTGGCATTTGACCGTCAAAATGGGTTGCTTTATGTGCTTGAGTTGTACGGAGATGGCACAAAACCAGTTGTGCATCTGTGGAAGGTTCATTAGATTAAATGGCGTTTTTACCCTGAAGAGGGAAATTCAACTCCAGGTTAAAGAAACTGGTTGCAGATTTGCGATTGGACAATGCCATGCCGCCAGGCAGGCTGGGGAAGCCCTGATGCCCTGGAGTGGAAAGCCTGCGAAGTGATCTGCCAGCCACGATACCTAACGATATAACAATTAGATCCCAGATGGTGAGGAACTGCAGCGAGGAAGAGTGTGGTTCAATGATGGTTCGTTGGTCAGGTGGAAACAGTTCTTTCAAGTCAAGTAGCATTGAATTATAATAGGCCTAACCGTAAAAATTGGTTTCAACTGAACTGTATCAAAAGCAATTATTTTATGTTCATTAATCACCTTAATAACCCAATATTGACGCCAGCGACAACGATATACTCCTGTCTACACGGTAAAAAGAAAAAACATAATGGTTGCAGCAAGCTGGAGAGGTTTAATTTTTTGGCACGATCTTAAAAATCCGCACCCAGCAGATTTAATTGAAGCGACATTCGCCCTCCCTGTTCGGGGTTCGCTGATTTTTATCGCCAGGTTGAAAACCCCGTAATACAGCGATATGGACACCAGCGAAGCGCTTTTGCTCTTCACGAGGATTGGAAGTGCTTTGGTGGTAATGGAAAATCGCTAAAGGCAAGGTTTTGAAAAAAAATTCTTTTCTTATGTCAGAATAACGTGGCTCTTAAACAGATTCGCTCCTTTTTTCGCGACCCCGAGTACTATCGAGGTTTGCTGCGATTGATGCTGCCCATTGCGCTGCAGAACTTGATCACATCCTCGCTAAACTTTGTCTCCGTGGTGATGATCGGGCAGCTGGGTGAAGTTTCCATCGCTTCTGTTGGATTGGGAAACCAGGTGTGGTTTTTGCTCAATCTGATGGTTTTTGGCATTTCCAGTGGTTCAGCGATGTTCTCTGCTCAACTTTGGGGAAAAAAGGATGTGCACAATATCCGGCGAGTGGTAGGTCTCACCGTCAAACTGGGGTTGGTCGCTGCCGCGATTTTCTTTATTCTTGCACGTTTCTTTCCTGGAGCCGCCTTACGCGTTTATAGCAACGACCCAGAAGTGATTGCCACTGGCAGCCGATATTTACGCATCGTTTGCTGGACCTATGGTTTTTACGCTCTTTCAGCTGTATTCAGTATGGCCTCGCGCGCGGTAGGGAATGTACGTTTACCAGTGGCGGTAAGCACCTCAGCTCTCATTATCAATGTGCTCATCGCTTATCCGCTCATCTTTGGCGTCAGATTTTTGGGTATCCCTGCGTTGGGCGTAGAGGGAGCCGCCATTGCCGGGGTTATCGCGAGGGTGATCGAATGTGGCGCGTTACTGTTTTTCATATACCGTAATCGCGAAAACCCCGTGGCAGCGGGACCGCGCTACTTGATGGAGTTGGATTGGGAATTCATCAAGCGCGTTATGGTTCCAGTGCTGCCGGTCATTGGCAATGAAATACTATGGTCATTTGGAATCACGACGTACAACGCCATTTACGGGCATATTGGTACCAAAGCGGTTGCAGCGATCAATATCATTTCCACAGTGGACCAGGTAGCCTTTGTGGTATTCCTGGGGTTGGGAAACGCTACCGCAGTCTTGGTGGGTAACTTGATCGGGCAGGGGAGAATGGAAAAAGCATACCTTTACGCAGGCAGGTCTTTGATACTGCAGGTGTTAGGGGCGGTTGTAATGGGATTACTGGTCATTTTATTCGCTCCATTGATCCTTGGTTTTTACCGTGTTGACCCAGAGGTGATAGTGAACGCGCGCAGGCTATTGTGGATATTGGGCTTGGGCCTGGGGGTGCGGGCTGCCAATCATATGATAGTGATTGGAATCTTGCGCTCAGGTGGGGATACGCGTTTTTCGTTAGTACTGGATGGATTGGTGATTTGGCTGGTGGGAGTTCCGTTTACAGCTGCAGGCGCGTTTCTATTCCATCTTCCTGTTTACCTGGTTTACGCGCTTACGTTGACCGAAGAGATTACCAAAGCCTCGCTTGGGCTGAAACGTTACTTATCGAAAAAATGGATCAATGATCTCACAGGTCGTGTATCAGAGATCATCCCTGAGTGAAACCTGCTGTTGTTCATATGGTTCTGGTTTTTTGGGGTCATTGACCAGCAGTATCAGTATGCCGCTGGCAATGAATGCCATCACCGCCGAGGTGATAAACGCTGTGACGTAATCGAACGCATCCGCCAGAAGGCCGCCAATTAATGGGGCGATAATCGCCGCTGGCGCCACCAGGGTATTGGCCATGCCCACGTAGGTGGGTTTTTCCGCTTCTTCTCCAAATTCAAGCGACATGGTAATACCAATCGTCCAAAAAGCTGTATTCGCTGCGCCGTTGAGTAAAAAGACCAGCGCGAAGAGATTTACCTCCTTAATCAATACGGCAAGTAAAGCGCTCACCGCTGCGCATACGCTCCCTATCACCAACACCCATTTTCGCGACCATCGGTCAGATAGTCGTCCCAATAACGGGTTCATTACCATCATGGTGACCATCAAAATACTGGTCATCACCCCCACTTGAACAGTGGTCATTCTAAGAATTTTCACTGCATAGACTGAGTAGAAGGCAAACGCCATCATACCGAAATGGGCAATAAAACGGCTGATCAGGAAGTGAGTAAATGAACGGTCGCGTTTCAGGATGGACCGAATGTCATGCCAAAGAGGTTGGGGAACGCAACCGCCGGATGGCATTTCTCTTTTTTCTTCCCTGGTGAGGTTTAGAAACACCCAAGAAGACACAAGTAAAAGGGAACCAATGAAAAAACAGGTGGAAAAGTCGTAGGGAGGGTTGAGCACCACCAGCAGGGTTCCTGCCAGGTATGCACCCAGGCTTGCCAGCAGGTTTGCTGCTGCCGATTGCGCACCAAAAAAAGTCGCCAGGATATTGCTGGGAATGATTTTGCTGACCATGATTTGCCAGGCATTAGCCGTCAGTCCCGCGCCCAACCCCTGCCATATAAGCAATATGAAGGTAAGAATGAGCGCTGCTCTTACACCAATGCGAGGGACAAGCAGCCCGACGATTCCCAGCCCTAAAATCGGCAATCTTTCCTGAACGGTCATAAAGGTCACATAGGGCTTAACACGCTCCATCCTGGCAATGCGTTTCGCCATCAACAATTGTGGAAGCTGCCAGCCGACGTTGTGAATGGCTGGCACGAGCCCGATAAGTGTGGCAGAAGAGGTGAGCGTTGCCACAAAAAGGGGGATCATTGTTGTGAACGAAGCGAAACCCAAACCAAAGCCGAACAAACCTCCATCGAGGAGGTTGACAGTGAAGTTGTGTTTCAAGTTTTTGCTTTGTTGTGAGTCGCTCATTTCAGGCAAGTTAAGGTAAACCCCGGGTTGACCGGGGTTTGATTTTTCAATCAACAGAAAAGTGATTAATCCTCATCGTCATAATCCAACTCATCCCAGTCGTCTTCCCCTTCCTCTTCCATGTCTTCCCATTCTTCCAGCTCGTCTTCTTCGGCGTCCCAATCTTCAGTGCTTAATGCTTCTGCACTGACTGTGTATGTTTTACAACCAGTATCTGGGTCCAGTTCAACCATTCCAGCCGTGCATATGCCTTCATCCAGGAATGAGCAATCGAGGTAGTGGCATTTGATTCTTGGCATATTATTTTCCTCCTGATGCTGTAGTCGACGGCGATTTTACTACAAGTCTGATAATTGTGGTGATAAAAATCACACTCATCATCATGGCTGACAACAGGCACCATTGACAAACCGTTTTCAACACAAAAATCTCGATGCTGGTGAGATACAGGGAAAATAGGAACCCCGCCAGGCTGAATCCAAACAGGATCAGATCGATGTAAGGGTGATTCGCGCGTTGGTGTAAACCAAAAGCAGCGAGGAGGAAGATCAGGCCAAAGCCGGCAACGCCATAAAAACCAAGCGGGATACCAAACAGTATTGACCAACGGCTGGCGTTCACCACATCACAATGACCCAATCCTGGCGTGCAGTAAATGGGGGTTTTCGCGATCTTTACATATGCGAGGTAGATGGAGTCCAGCAAACCGATAATGGCAGAAATCTGGATGATGAGGGTGCTCGTTCTTGGACGTGAAGATTTCATTTGTCAATCATCTGTTTTCAGAGTGTCGGGCATTCTACAATGAATAGGAGATTAAGTAAAGGTTAATCGCCAGCACAGGGCACGGAGAAGAGACTATTGAATGTGTTTATCCGGGGTTCAGGCGATGCGCTTCCATGACATTCGGCAGGTTTTCAATGAGGGTGAGAACGCGAGAGAGTTGCACGATGTCAGCTATTTCCAGTTTCATTACAATGGATGCCAGGTTGTGAGAGACATTGATTTTAATGTCCAGCAAATTGATATTTTCGTTGCTGAGCACCGAGGATATATCGACCATTAATCCCTGGCGGTCGTAGGCTTTAATTTCAATTTCCACCGGGAATGTGTGCTGCGGTTCACCCCAAGCCACTCGCACAATGCGCTCCCGGTCCGTCATGCGTAATATATTGGGACAATCTTGACGATGGATCGTGGCGCCGCGACCACGGGTGATGTACCCCACAATGGAATCACCCGGAACAGGATTGCAGCAACGCGCGAAGGTGGTCAGAATATTGCGCAACCCCAGCACAGACACGGCGTTCTCAGAAATGTCTTTCGCCTGGGTGGATGACTTAATCTCGAACAGGCGAGACTCGTCAGCCTCTCCTTCTGACAGGGTGTTGATGATATGCCCGAGTGACATATCGCCACAGCCAACCGCCACATACATGTCATCTAAGGTGCGGTAATCGAAACCGCGGGAAAGTTTTTCTAAATCATATTGTTGCAGTCCCAGCCGGCGCAGTTCCCGTTCCAGTATTTCTTTCCCCTGGGCAAGGTTTTGTTCACGATTCTGGTGTTTGAACCAGGCGCGGATTTTCGAACGCGCCCGTTGCGTTTTTACCAAGCCGAGGGTGGGGTTCAACCAGTCGCGGGAAGGCCCACCTTGTTTAGCCGCCAGTATTTCCACCTGGTCACCGGTGTGCAGCGTGTAATCCAGGCTCACAAGCTTGCCGTTCACTTTTGCACCCCGGCAACGGTTGCCGATCTCGGTGTGGACTGTATAAGCGAAGTCAATAGGAGTAGCGCCTGCGGGGAGGTCAATAATATCGCCGCGCGGAGTGAAAACATAAACCCGGTCCTGGAAAACATCGGTTCTCATGCCTTCCACGAACTCATTCGCGTCTTCCACTTCCTGGCGCCATTCCATCAACTTTTTCAACCAGTTGATACGCTGCTCATATTGCTCATTCCGCGGGCCTTTTTCTTTATAACGCCAATGCGCCGCGATTCCGTACTCAGCGTTTTCGTGCATCTCAGGGGTACGGATCTGTACCTCGAGCGGCTTTCCATCGTCATACAGAACCGCAGTGTGCAGGGACTGATAAAAATTATCTTTTGGCGCGGCAATGTAATCATCAAATTCGTTGGGGACTGGCCGCCAGTGGGTATGAATGATACCCAGAACCGCATAGCAAGAGGGAATATCCGGAACAATCAGCCTGACCCCGCGCAGGTCGCGCACCAGTTCAAAGGGTTTGTCTTTCTCAACCATCTTCCGGTAGATCGAATAGATATGCTTGCTGCGCCCTGATATTTCCACCTTGATGCCAGCCTCATTGATCAATTTTGCCATTCGGTCGATGATGGCTTTCATCTGGCGCTCACGCTCTAACCTCGTTTCAGCCAGGTTCTGGGCGATTTCTTTATACTTCTCCGGATTGGTATAACGGAACCCCAGGTCTTCGAGCTCCCATTTCAATTGCCAGATACCCAGACGGTTCGCGAGCGGAGCGAAGATATCCAGTGTTTCCTGTGCGATACGGCGGCGTTTAGCTTCAGGCACAAAGCCGAGAGTGCGCATATTGTGCAGGCGGTCAGCCAGTTTAATCAAGATAACGCGGATATCTTCACCCATTGCCAAGAAGGTCTTACGCAGCGTCTCATTGGCAAGGTCACGGCGGCGGTCGCGGGCATGCTGCGAGTTCAACAGCATTTCCTGTTCTTCCTGGTTCTTTTCCATGTTCTTGCCAAAAATTTCAGCGTCGTGCTGGTCGGCCCGTGATACTCGCGGCAGGTGGGTCAACTTCGTCACCCCATCCACGAGCTTGGCTACCTCATCGCCGAAGTTACGTTGAATGTCTTGAAGCGTGACGCTGGTATCTTCCACGGTATCATGCAGCAACCCAGCAGCCACCACTACTGGCTGAACGTGCATTTCAGCCAGGATGATGGAAACCGCCACGCAATGCGTGATATAGGGCTCTCCAGAAGCTCGTTTTTGTTCGGCGTGCGCATTTTCCGCAAAGTTGTACGCCTGAATGATGAACTCTCTATCTACTCTGGAATAATTGTCCGGCAGAATATCTAAAAGGTTTTCTAGTAAGGGGCTGGTTTTCGTTGTACTGACCATGTTCGACTCTTGTTAAACTCTTAGTATATCACCCGACAAGAAAAACCAGACCTTTTCCCTTCTTTGTTGTGCAGAACGGAGATCCACGCATACCCATACGCCCGAGTGTGGCGTACTCTTCCAACTGGGTTAATTCATAGAAAGGGCAAGTTACTTTAATAGTTCCTGGCCTTCAAATTCTCGTTGTGGAGAAAGATAGCGCAGGGTATCAGCGTCTTCTGGGAGTACATCGCCGGTAACAGCGCGGGTTAGCAGTTCGCCGAGGGCTGGGCCTAACATAAAGCCCTGACCGCACAACCCCACTCCGAGAAGCAGGTTGCTCACCTGCGAGCTCCAGCCGACGATCGGGAACCCATCAGGCGTCATTGGATAGAGACCCCGCCATGTCCGGCGCACGCGGATGTTTTTCAGCCTGGGCATGATGGAAATCATCCGCCTGGCAACCATTGGCAGAAAGCTGCTGGTTTCGTTCACATCTTCTCCCCAGATATTTGGGCTGGGAGTGATGCAGAAAATCACCTGACCGGTGGTGTGCTGGTAAAAATAGTAATTTGATGAACCAGGTGCCGGCCGAATGTCAACGATCATAGGGCCGAGGAACCTCGCCACCGGCTCTGTGATGGCTGCCTCGTGGCTGTCAGCACGAACTGGAATTTCAACACCCGCCATGCGTCCGATTTCGGCAGCGGAAGCGCCGGCTGTGTTCAGCACGACACCGGCTGAATAGGTTTCACGACTGGTGGTGACTGAAATAACTTTCCCCCGCTTCACAACCATGCCGGTGACCGGTTCACAAAAATGGAATGTAACTCCCTTCTCTACGGCGAGGGTGAAATAAGCGTGATTGGATAAGAGCGGCGAGGCGCTGCCGTCGTTGGGGGAGAAGGTGCCGCCAAGCAGGCCCTGAGGAGTCAGGTCAGGGATGATCTTTAACAGGTCATCTTTCGCGTACCAGTTGTTCACCAATCCATACGTATGCTGGATGGTCAGCAAGTCTTTGAGAATCTTCTCTTCACGGGGAGTGTAGGCAATGAAAGAGTACCCACACTGATCCCACTCGATATCTTTACCGTAAACTTCTTTGAAGGTGGAAAAGATCTCAATGCTGCGCAGGCAAAGACGGATCTTAGCCGGATCGGAATGGGTGGCGCGTATACCGCCGATGGCGCGTTTGTTTGATCCCTGGCCAACGCTGGGGACCGTTTCAAGCACAAGTACTTTTAAACCAGCAGAAGCGAAATAAAAAGCCGCCGGGGTTCCCAGTGAACCCGCGCCGATAATGATGACGTCGTATGTGTTTTGGGGGTTCATTGGTTATCACCCTCCCCGTTTTCGCCCGCGAAGACGCCCAAACCTACTTCCACAAACAACGGACGGCGGGAGGGATTGGTGACTTGGTCGTAGGGCACGCCTTCTTCTCTGAAGATGCGATGGATCAAAGGTGCACAGGTCTTGGCTCCGCAGGCGCCCATGCAGGCACGGGTCACGGTTTTAATTTCATTGATATCGCGGTAGCCATTTCGAATGCATTCTCGAATTTCGCCGGCAGTTACATGCTCGCAGCGGCATACAATGGTGTCGTCTGTGACATGGTTCACATACTGCAACATTGGTTGCGTGATCGCGGGCTGCTGCATTCTAATTCCCGCGATGTGGGGTGCGATGTTTTGCTCTACTTCCACCTGAATCACAATGGTTCTGTCGTTCGCTTTCAAGGCGCGAATGTTCACCACTTCAGCCGTACCAAGTTCATCTCCCTGGGTGTCTTCCAGGGTAACCTGGTCGCCGATATGGATGGACTCGCGGGAGAACTCATAAGGGATGGACACTAAAGGTCTTTCGCTACTGCTGCGGTAATCTACCAGGGTGATCGCCAGACCCGGGCAGCCGGCAATACATTTTAAACAGGCTTTACAGGCGAAGTTATCCTGGACAAATTTTGGCGTTGAACGGATATCCTGCTGGTCGATAAAGATCAAGTGTTGAGGGCACAAAGTTGAACAAGGGTCGCAGGGAATTTCTTGGCTACAGTGGAAAACCGGCAGCACGCCTTCCGGCAGGTCGGGCATTTTTTCACTGAGCACATTTCCTGGTTTAGATTTGAGGATTTCGCCCATGCGGTACCATTCTGCAGGGATTTCACCAGTGTTTAGACCCAAATGATGAGCCACTTCAAGCCCTTTGATCTTGCCGCTAAAAATGGCCGCGGATGCTTCTGCAATCTCTTCAGCATCTCCGGCGACAAAGGCAGGGATACCAAAGTCATTGGCTTTGTGGAAGAATTCATTCACTGGGTCAAGACCGACCGCGATGAGCACAGAATCGCAAGCGTACGACCTTTCACTCCCTGGTACTGGTTGGAATTGCTCATCGACCCTGGCGATGGTGACCGATTCAACATGGTCTTGTCCGTTGGCTGAGAGGATGGTGTGCGAGGTGTAAATTGGCACGCCCATTCGCACCAGTTTATCTTTATGCACTTTATAACCACCACATTGTGGAAGGGCTTCAACCAATCCGACAACGCCAATCCCGGCCTGAAGCGCGTGATACCCTGCAATCAAGCCGACGTTTCCACCACCCACGATGAACAGCTTTTCTGCCGGCAAGACAAGGTCGCGGTTGACCAGCGTTTGAAATGCACCGGCGCCGAAGACCCCTGGCAGGGTGTTGCCTTTAAACGCGAGGAATTTTTCACGTGCGCCGGTCGCCACCAGCAACACTTGAGGGCGGATAAGAACATAGTGCTTGCCATCTTTTAACACTCCTACCTTCTGATCGCTGAAAACAGCCAAACAAGTGGTTTGCGGCCAAATTTGAACAGAAGGGTACGCACGCACTTCGTTTTCCAACCTGGTGGCGATGTCTATTCCACGGGTGCCGGCGTAAACCGCTTTGGAGGAGCCAAAAAAGCGGTGGGTTTGCAGCACCAACTTACCACCAAGACGGTGCTTATCATCCACCAGTATAACTTCTGCGCCCAGCTTCCCCAATTCAATGGCTGCGGATAGACCGGCAGGGCCGCCACCGATAATCAGTACCGGAATGTCGATTTCTGGGATTGGCTTTAATTCAGGTACTACGCTTACTTCAGGCAGACGAGGGTGACCGTCGTTTGGATAAACCCGCATCCCGTTGGTGACAATCTCCATACAGGATTTTAAAGGTTTGCCATCCGCGATTACCATACATTGCGCGCACTGACCGTTGGCGCAAAAAATTCCCAAAGGTGAACCATCTTTGTGATGATGCCCGAAAGTGCGAATACCGTTGGCGAAAAGCGCGGCGGAGATGGTTTCACCCTTATGAGCGGACAGGGGTTTGTCTTGCCAGAAGAACTCGATCATTTCAGGTTCAGGGATGGGCAAGATGGGATGCTGCTTGATACGGTAACCGGTCATGGATTATCCTCAGTATACGGTTTGGGGTTTCTACCCGTAGAACGAGATGGGAACTCAAGCGTTTTTAATTTTACCAAATAGTAGAAAACAGGCGCATCGGTTTTTTCGGGTATTTGTAACCTTTGATTATTGGAGGAGGAAAAGCCGGGTGCACGCCACCTGGTATTGCGCGCCCTGCAGGTCCTGAAGGCTATCGGAGCGTAAACCTGCACAAACCGAGTGAGAAGGAAAGCATAAGGGTGTGAATAAGTTCAGATACATATGAGACAAAAAGGCTAGACAAAAAAGAGCATCGAGGTCATCCTTAAGGGTGACAAACCAAACAAAAGGAGGAAGGCCTCGATGCGCATACATTGTATCCCAAAAGAA
>ERZ1026792.18-NODE-18-length-224937-cov-8.608078_pt1 | contig 224937 bp, 165 predicted proteins | sample MGYA00520884_ERZ1026792 | MGnify/ENA primary metagenome ERZ1026792 (study PRJEB33270, sample SAMEA104284473) | anaerobic digester metagenome | biome: Anaerobic digester microbiome; feature: mesophilic sludge digester; material: Anaerobic digester biomass | place...
TACGCCGTCGCCGCCTCGTCGTGCATGTAGCCAACCGAGTACACATGAATCAGAAAACCAACCACGGTCACGAAAAACAACATCACCGCCGACAGCGAATCGAGACGCAACGAGAGATCGACGGTGAGATTCGCGAGGAACCCGTCGGCGGTCGTCATCTCGCCGGCGGGGATCCAGGTGAACAGGTGGTTGACGTGCACTGCGTGCACGCCCACCGCCTTCGCCCAGTCGACGATCGCGGCCAGCCCCGAGGCGAGTGCGAGGCCGGAGCCGGCGAGCGCCACCCCGGCGGTGGTGTGCTTGCTCCAACCTTTGCGGTTGCCCCACAGGCCGTTGACCACGGCGCCGAGCAGCGGGAGGACGGGGATGAGCCACAGCAGGTTTCTCATCTCATCCCTCCATCACGTTGACCTGGTCGAGGTTGACCGTACCCTTGAGGCGCACGAGGGCGATGATGATGCCGAGCCCGATCGCCGCCTCCGCCGCAGCGATCGAGATGATGAAGATCGGGAACACCTGGCCGGTGAGGTCGCCCAGCTTCTGGGCGAAGGCGACGAAGTTGAGGTTGGCGGCGTTGAGGATCAGCTCGACGCACATCAGCACGGTGATGAAGTTGCGCCGGACCACCATCCCCACGACACCGATGCAGAACAGCACCAGGGAGAGCACGAGGTAGTACGAGGTCGGGATCACGCGCCCTCCTCGGCGGTTTCCTTCCGCCCCAAGACGATGGCGCCGATGATCGCCACCAACAGAACGATCGACACCACCTCGAAGGGCAGCAGGTACTGCATGAACAGGCTCCATGCCACGGCCTGGGTGTTGCCGACCAAGGCGCCCTCGGCAGTGGTGAGCGTTGCCGGGTCGGCAAGTGGCCCCTGCCCGACACGCCACATCGCGACAACCAGCAGGCCCGCCAGCAGCAGCCCGGCAACCGCAGCGGCCGGCACCAGCCGACGCATGAACTGCGGCTGCTGCGGCAGCGCCCGCACATTCACGAGCATGATCGCAAACAAGAACAGCACCATGATGCCGCCGGCGTACACCAGCACCTGGACGGCAGCCAGCAGCTCGGCGTGCGCCAGCACGAAGATCCCGGCGATGGCGAGAAAGGTGCACAGCAGCGCCAGCGCCGCATTGATCGGGCTGCGGAAGATGACCACGCAGCCGGCGCCGACCACTGCGATGGCGGCCAGGTAGAAGAACACGAGCTCGGCGAAGTGGGCGACGATCCAGTCCATACGCCTACTCCTTCCCGCCCTTGCCGCCGAGGTCCTCGGGGGTTTGCCCCGCGGCCGGCGGCACCACACCCTCGTACGCCACCACGCCCTCCCAGCTCTGCAGCCGCTCCTTGGTGAAGTACAGCGCCATGTCGCGCTCGTAGGTGGCGAGCTCGTAGGTCTTGGTGGTAAGCCAGACCGCTTTGGGCTTGGTGGGGCACGCCTCCTCGCACAGCCCGCAAAACATGCATCGCTTGACGTCGATGTCGTAGCGGTCGAGCACCGGCTTGCGGCGCTTCTTGCCGTCCACCTCGACGTCTTCGAGATGGCTCTCGATGTGGATGATCTTGATCGGGCAAGCACGCTCGCAGGCGCGGCAGGTGGTGCAGCGCTCCTCCGAGAAACCGAACATGCCACGGAACCGCGGCGCGGGCTCGAGCCGCTTCTCCGGGTACTCTACCGTCGCCTTGCGCGACATCGAAAAGCGGGCGGTCTGCCACAGCCCGGCCAGCAAGTCGAGGTGGAGCACATCGGTCAGCAGCTTCCTCACGCTCACCTTCCACCTCCCAGCAGCACGATGACGGCGCCGATCACCATCAGGTTGGCGAGGCTCACCGGGATGAAAACCTTCCAGCCGAGCGCCATGAGCTGATCGAAGCGCACCCGTGGGAAGGTGCCACGGAACCAGATGTAGCAGTAGAGGAACCCAGCCACTTTGGCGACGAACCAGAGAAACGGCGGCACCACGTCGAGGAACGAGAGCCATCCCCAGCTCGGAAACGGCCGTAGCCAACCGCCGAAAAACAGCACCGTGGCCATCGACGAGATGAGGATCATGTTGGCGTACTCAGCGAGAAAGTAGAAGGCGAACTTCATCCCCGAGTACTCGGTGTGGAAGCCCCCGACCAGCTCCGCCTCCGCTTCCGGCAGATCGAACGGGTTGCGGTTGGTCTCGGCGATCCCGCACACGAAGTAGATGAAGAACGCGACGATCCCGGGAAAGACGAACCAAACGTGCGCCTGCCGCTGCGCCTCGATGATGTCCACCAGCGACAGCGACCCCGCCATGAGCAGCACCGCGACGACGGCGAACCCCATCGGCACCTCGTACGAGATGAGCTGCGCCGCCGAGCGCAGCCCGCCCATCAGCGAGAACTTGTTGTTGGAGGCCCAGCCACCCAGGATGATGCCGTAGATCCCGAACGACGAGACCCCCATGACAAACAGCACCGAGATGTTGATGTCGGTGACAAACGGCGCGATCGGCTCGGGCAGCAAGCCAAACAGCGTCGTCGGCGGGCCGAACGGGATCACCGAGAACACCACGAGCGACGGCACGATGATGAGCACCGGCCCCGAGAGGTACACGATCTTTTCCACCCGTGACGGAACGATGTCCTCCTTGGCGAAGAGCTTGAGTGCATCGGCGATCGGCTGCAGCACGCCGAACCACCCCACCCGGTTGGGGCCGAGGCGGATCTGCAGGAACCCCACCAGGCGGCGCTCGAAAAACGACATGTAGGCTGTGGCCAGGACCACGGTACCGAGGATCACCACGATCTTGATCATCGGCACCAGCACGAAGGCAACCCACGGGTTCGTCATCGCCCCTCCACGGGCCACGGGCCACGAGCCACGCTCATCCCATCCGGTGTACCCCACGCGCTTTCGACCACCAGCGTCTCACGCATGCCGGGCCTACCTGTCGATCTCGCCGAGAACTATGTCGAGCGTGCCGATGATCGCCACCAGATCGGCGACCAGCCCACCACGCACGAGCTCGGGTAACGACTGCAGGTTGATGAACGAGGAGGGCCGCACGTGCAGCCGGTACGGCTGCGTCGAGCCATCCGAGACGAGATAGAAGCCGAGCTCGCCCTTGGGTCCCTCGACCGAGTGGTAGACCTCGCCCTTGGGTGGCTTGAGGACTTTCGGCACCTTGGCCATTACCGGACCATCCGGGAGGCGATCGAGGCACTGGCGGAGGATCCGCAACGATTGCCGCATCTCCTCCATACGCACGAGATAGCGATCGTAGGTGTCGCCGTTCTGGCCGATCGGAACCTCGAACTCCACCTCGTCGTAGCCGTCGTACGGCAGCGCTTTGCGCACGTCCCAGCGCACCCCCGAGCCCCGCAGCGGCGGCCCGGTGAGCCCCCAGTTAATCGCGTCCGCGGCCGAGATGACGCCGACGCCGACGGTGCGCTGCTTCCAGATGCGGTTCCCGGTCAGCAGCCGCTCCCACTCGGCGATGCGCGCCGGAAGTTGGTCGACGAACGCTCGCAGCCGGCCAAGCCACCCCTCGGGCAGGTCGAAAGGCTGACCGCCGACGCGCATGGCGTTGAGTGTCAGTCGTGCACCGCAGTACTCCTCGAACAGGTCGAGGATCGACTCGCGCTCCTGGAAGGTGTAGAAAAACGGCGACATCGCCCCGATATCGAGGGCGTGCGTGGCGAGCCAGATGATGTGCGAGGCGAGCCGCTGCATCTCCGCGAGCATCATGCGGATCCAAGCAGCACGGGGGGGGATGGTGACCCCCATGAGCCGCTCCACCGCCCCCACGAACGCCTGGTTGTTGGCCGCCGCCGTGGTGTAGTCGAGCCGGTCGGTGTGCGGTATGCACCCGTTGAAGTGCATCGTCTCGAACAGCTTCTCGGTACCGCGGTGGAGGTAGCCGATGATCGGCTTGGCGTCCAAGATGCGCTCGCCGTCCAGGCGCACCATGACGCGCAGCACGCCGTGGGTGGCCGGATGCTGCGGGCCGAACGAGACCTCCATCTCCTCGCTGTCGGGCAGCGAGGAGAGCAGATACAAGTCCTGGCTCACTGGGCACCTCCGGCCTTCGTCGGCCCCCCGCCCGGTGGGTAGATGTCCGGATAGATCGCCGCACCGGTGTCGATCCCCTCGACCGGGAAATCCTTGCGCAGGGGGTGGCCGGTGAAACCCTCCCAGGTCAGGATGCGCTCGAGGTTCGGGTGCCCTGCGAAACGGATACCGAACATGTCCCACACCTCGCGCTCCATCCAGTTGGCGGTCTTCCAGCTCGTGGTCGCACTCGGGACCTCGACACCGTCGGCGACGCGCACCTTGAGGCGCAGGCGCTGCTCGCCGGCGTGCCGGTGGAGCCACCAGACAACGTCGAAACGCCCCTCCGGGCGGTCCCTCCAGTCGACCGCGGTGCAGTCCACGAGGAAACCGTAGCCGAGCTGCTCGCGACAGGCGCGGAACACCTCCAACAAGCGTTCGGTTACCACCAGCACCGTGACCTGCCCGGCCATGTCGACCGCCTCCAGCACCGCGTCGGGCACGGCTGCGGCCAGCTCCGCCACCTGCGCGTGCTGCCTCGCGTCCCGCGGATCCGGGGTGACGGGGTTGGCCTCCCAGGCCGGCAACGCGACCGCAGGAGCTTGCGGTGTCGGGGTTTCCTGCTCTGCCATCAGCAACCTCTCCTGCCCAGGGGCGGGCGGCCGGACCCCAGACCTCGGGCAACGGAGCCCGACCCATAGTCAGACGGTACGTAGCCTGACATCGAGCTACTCCGCCTTCTTCGCAATGGTCGTCCGGTCGATCTTCTTCTGGAGCTGCATGAGACCGTAGATGAGCGCCTCGGGACGAGGTGGGCAACCCGGTACGTAGACGTCCACCGGAATCAGGCGGTCGACGCCTTGGGTCACCGCGTAGGTCTTGTAGGGGCCGCCGGACATCGCGCACGAGCCCATCGCCAGCACCCACTTCGGCTCGGCCATCTGGCGGTACAGCCGCTTCACCACCGGGGCCATCTTCTCGGTCACGGTGCCGGCGACGAGCATCAAGTCAGCCTGACGCGGAGAGCCGCGGAAGACCTCCATGCCGAAGCGCGAGAGGTCGTAGCGGGGGTCCATCGCCGCCATCATCTCGATGGCGCAACAGGCCAGACCGAACTGCAGCGGCCACACCGAGGACCGACGCGCCCAGTTGAACAGCTTGTCATACGACGTGATCAGGATGTTCGGCCCAAAACGGTTCTCGATCAGGCCCATTGCAGCGCCTTCCGCTTCCAGGCATAGATGTATCCGACGATGAGAATGGCGAGGAAGATGAACATCTCGACCAGCCCGAACAGCGCCAGCTTGCGGTATGCCACCGCCCACGGATAGAGGAACACCGTCTCGACATCGAAGACCACGAACAGCACGGCTATCAGGTAATACCGAATCGAGAACCGGTTGTCGTGGGCGAACGTCGTGGCCTCGATGCCACACTCGTACGGCTCCAGCTTCACAGGGTCGTGCTTGCCCGCCCGTATGAGCCAGGCGATGCCTACCGTGACGACGGGAAACAAGAGCGCAACGACTGTGAACAGGAAAACAGGGATGTACTCGGTCACGCGACCTCCCCCCGCAGGCGAATACTACCGAGAGAGCCTTGGTTGTCAATCCCTTTATTGGAAAGAGGTGGTAGAAACCCCCACGACCAGCCCGGCCGGCGCTCGGCGATCGGTTCACCGCCCACCCACCACCCGGTGCGGCCGCCACGCCGCCTCCCCCACCCACCCCCAAGCCGGACCGGCGCGCCCCGGAGGTGGGTGCCCACCGCAGCGCCGACCGCTCTACCGAGCGTGTTCCCCCTGCAGTGCCGAGCCCGCGTGACACTCAAGCTTCGGCATTCGACGTTGGACCGGGGGGCGACGGGGGCCGCGGAGTTGGAGTGCGGCGGAGGGTGTGGTATGAGAGTGGCCGTGGCGGGGCGACGGTGGTGGCTTGGGGGTGGGCTGGTGTTGGGCGCGTGCTCCGCCCTGGCACAGGTCCCGTCGTGGCCAGCCGCAACGTTTCCCGACCCGCTTCGCTTCTCATCGCTGCCGCTCAACGCTGCCGAGGCGACGGCCCCGCCGCCCGGCCGCTGGCAAGTGATGTCGACCACCGGGTACTTCAACGTCTGGCAGCTCACCTGGCACACGGGGACGATCCACAAGGGCTGGGGTCTGCTCGGAACCCCGCTCACCTCCCCCGAGGTCGAAAACCTCGCGGTGGCATTCCCCCAGGACCAGTTCTTCCACGTCGACATCGAGGGGGTTCGCTCCGACCTCCTCGCCGCGTATGGGCTGCCTCACGGGCTCGCCGTCGTCCTCCAGGTGCCGTGGATTGCCGTCGGCAGCCCGCGCTGGGACGCAGTGCCGGAGAGGTTCCACGCGAGCGTCGGGATCGACAACATGCGTCGCGACTACTTCCCGCGCGGGCGGACGACGGTTCTCGTCCGCGGCCACCACCAGACGATCTGTCACCTCGACAACCAGGACGCCGGCCATGGCCTCGGCGACCTGACGCTGTCGCTATCCGGCCGGCTCGGCACCTGGCTCGGAGCAACCCACCGCTGGGTCGCGTCGGTGGAAGCACCCACCGGCGAGCGCGGCACGTTGCGCGGCAGCGGAGGGTGGGACAGCGGTGTGCGCTGGTTCGCCACTTGGGGTGAGGGCCGACGTGAAACCCGGTTGGGGTTGGGCTACACCTTCCTGGATCCGAATGGCAGCTGGCTCGGGGTCGAGCGGGACGACACCTGGCACGCCCAGCTCGATCTCCGTCGACCGCTCACCGGTGCGGTCGACTGGCGGCTCGCCTTACGCTTCGACGCCTCGCCGCTGGCGACGTTCACCGACTCGGATATCGGCGATCGCTCGTTTTACTGGCTCGCCGGCGTGCTCGTGCCCGTCGGAGGTACCGGTTTCGTCGCCTTCGACCTCGGCGAGAACTACCCCTCAACCGCCCACGTCCCCGACTTCAGCTTCCACCTCTCGTTCGGGCTATTACTGGGGCAGCGCAGATAGCGCCGCCTCGCAGCGGTTCACGAAGCTGGCGACTACTCGAGGTAGGTGTAGCCCTCGAGTGCTTCTTCGAGGAAGCGCTGGATGCGGGCGGATTCCTTGAGGGTGATGCGCTCGTCCTCGATCCCGGCCTCGACCGCGCGCCGAAAGGCGTTCATCACGTCGCGTTTCTGGTACTGCATGTAGCCCAGCACATCGCGCACACAATCACCCTCGATGATCTTGTCAATGTGGTACTTGCCGCGGCCGGTGATGGACACGTGCACGCTGTGGGTATCGCCGAACAGGTTGTGCAGGTCACCCAGGCTTTCCTGGTACGCCCCGACCAGGAAGACGCCGAGGTAGTACGGCTGGCGTGTCTTGAGCTCGTGCAGATCGATGGTGTTCCGCACGTCGTGCAGGTCGATGAACTGGTCGATCTTGCCGTCGGAGTCGCAGGTAATGTCGCCGAGCGTCGCCTTGCGGCTTGGCCGTTCGTTGAGGCGGTGGATCGGGCAGATCGGGAAGAGCTGCTTCACCGCCCAGTGATCCGGCAGGCTCTGGAACACCGAGAAGTTGCAGTAGTAGGTGTCGGAGATAAAGCGCTCGAGCCCTTCGAGCTCGTCCGGCACGTAATCGAGGCTGCGGATGATCTTGACGATGCGGTTGCAGGTGATCCAGAACAGCCGCTCGACCATGGCCCGGTCGGCGAGCGGCATCAGCCCGACGTTGAACAGCGTCAGCGACTCGTCGCGAATCTGCAGCGCATCGTGATAGCACTCCTGGAAGTTCTTGACCGTCAACCCCTGCAGCACCTCGGCCATCGCCGCCACCGCCTCGGCCGGCTCGGCGGGCAGCTCGGGCATCTGCGTCTCCTCGTGCATCTCCGACGACCCGAGAACATTGAGCACCAGCACCGAGTGATAGGCGACGAGCGCCCGGCCGCTCTCCGAGATGATGTGCGGTTGGGGGATCGACTCCGACTCGCAGATCTCCGCCAGCGCCGAGACGATGTCCGATGCGTACTCCTCGATCGTGTAGTTGGCGGACGAGGCGAAGTTGGTCTTGGAGCCGTCGTAGTCCACGGCCAGACCGCCGCCCACGTCGAAGTACCGCATGCCCACGCCCAGCCGCGCCATCTCGACGTAGATCCGCGAGGCCTCGCGCAGCGCGTCCTTGATGCTCTGGATCGAGGTGATCTGCGAGCCGAGGTGAAAATGCAGCACCTGCAGGCAGTCCGTGAGGTCGGCCTCGCGAAGCTTGTGGATGGCATCCAAGATCTCGGCTGGAAACAACCCGAACTTGGACTTGTCACCACCCGAGCTCTCCCATTTGCCGCGGCCGCGCGCCGCCAGCTTGGCGCGTACGCCGATGATCGGCCGCACCTTGAGCTGCTTGGACCACTTGATGATGGTGTCGATCTCGGACGGCTTCTCGGCGACGATCACCACCTTGCGTCCCAGCTTGGTACCCCACATCGCCATCTCGATGTACTCGTCGTCCTTGTAGCCGTTGCAGACAATGAGCGAGTCGAGGTTATCGTTGGCCGACAGCACGATCAGCAGCTCGGCCTTGCTGCCGGCTTCGAGGCCGTAGTTGAACGGCCGACCGAACTCGACGACGTCCTCGACCACCTGCCGGTTCTGGTTGACCTTGATCGGATACACCCCGTAGTGCAACCCGGTGTACTCGTACTCGCGAATCGCCGACGCGAAAGCCGCGTGGATCTCCTCGATTCGCTTCTGCAGCAGGTCGGTGAAGCGGACGAGCACCGGCGCTTGGACCCCGCGGATCTCCAGCTCGTCCATGAACTCCTTGATGTCGAGAAAGCGCTGCCGGTCACGGTCCGGGAGCACCACCATGTTGCCGCGTTCGTTGATGTCGAAAAAGCCTCGCCCCCAGGCGCGGATGTTGTACAGCTCGCGGGCCTCCTCGAGCGACCATTTTCTCAGGGAGACCTGATCCTTCAGCTTGATCTTCTGTCGTACCACCTGCACCTCCCGAGTGACGCCGGCCGCCGTCCGGCGGGGGTCGCCGTCCTGTCCGAGCGGTGGCTTCATACCCGAATGCCCCGCACAATGCAATAGCGCGGCGAGCCTCCCCGCCCACCCGGTGACCGGTGGTCGGTGATTGGTTCACCATCCACGCCCCACCCGCGGCGACCACCGCCGGCCTCGCCAACGGCACGGTGACGGTGCACAAGGTCGGAACCTCCGACGGCTCCACCGGGCAGGTCTTGACGGTCACCGCGTCCGGCGCTGCGTGGCAGGCCGAACCCTCGGGGAGCGGCAGGAGCATCACCGCCGTAATGGCCGGCAGCCGGCTCACTGGAGACGGAAGGTCAAGAGATGGCACGGTGGTTGCCGTAATCCGATTCGTTCTTGCGGGTATCGTTGACGCACCAAACAGCCTCATCAGCGCAGTCGACTACACTGCTTCTGGAAATGGAGTCACTGCTGGTGGCGGTGAGTTTTCTGGACTCGGTGTCAGAGGCGTTCGGACAACCGGCGGAGCTGAACCCACGCGCACCGCTCGACGGGCCGTCGCCCGGATCGCCGTCGTCTCTCTCCCGTGGCGACGAGCTGCAACCCCGAAAGGAGTGACCCCGATGAGAACGAGAGCAACGGAGAACCTGGTGGTCTTCGTGGCACTGACGTTCGCCGCGCTCGTCCTGTGCACGGCCGACGCCACCGCGCTCACCGTGCGGGGCTCGCTTTCCTACGACGGCCAGCCGCTCGCCAGCACCTTCAGCCCATTCTCGAAGCTGAGCGTGAAGGCGCGCGCCAGCAGTACCGAGACCTTGTACACAGGCACCATCAGCTTCGCGGCCTCGACCTACGAGATCCCGGGGCTACCCGAGGGCATCTACGACATCTATTTCCTAATCACCAACACGACCAGCCGGGAGGCTCCGGCTTGGCCCCTCGTGGGTGAGCTGTGGTCGCGTGCGGTTCACCGAAGCGTGGGACCGGCCGACCCAACCGTCCTCGACGTGCCGATGTTCTCCACGGTCCACCTCGTCCAGCCCCTCGACAACGCGGGGATCTGGCCCGGCGGCACCCACTGCCCGGCCGGTCCTGCCCTTCCCAACACCTTCACACTGGCGTGGGATCCCGTGCCGAAGGCCGTGCGCTACGAGGTCGCCGTGGAGCGCTATAGCTGCTCGGATTTCCTCGCCAAGGAGATCATCCCGACCACGGGCACGAGCGTGGAGGTCCACCAGCAGATCCTCTCGGGCGAGAGACACTCCACTCTCACGGTCCACGCATTCGGAGCAACTGGCACGAACTTGGCCGTCATGCCATGGTTGTCGTACCAGCAGGGAGGATCTACCGGCACCTTCGTGCACCCTGCTAGCAGCCCTGAGCGCCAGCCCGGCTCCACCACGGGACAGCACATCGCCCAGGTCGCGCACCTGGCGGGCGTTGGCAGCTCGTTCTGGGTAAGTGACCTGACGCTCGCCAACCCCACCCGGGATCCGATCGATGCCACCCTCTACTTCACGCCTCGTGGAGCCAATGGACTCACCGCGTACCGCGAGGCCACCGTCGAGGTTCCCGCCCGCTCCTCCCGGACCTTCTCCGATGTCGTTGCAACTGTGTTCGGCACCACCGGCGCCGGATCCATCGAGGTCACCTCGCCCAGCCTCGTCGTGTCCTCGCGCACGTTCACGACAAGTTCGGGCGGCGGCACCTACGGCCAGGGCTACCCGCCGGTTCGCTTCGACCCCGACAAACAGATCAACTCCTCGGTCCTCAAGAGCTTGGTGGGCGGCGGAGTGGTCAAGGGAGCGTTCCGCACCAACCTCACGCTGTGCGAGGTGTGGGGCAATTTCGTCGGTGTGAGGATCGAGCTCTACGACCGGTTTGGCAACAAGATCGGGCAGCGAGACGAGACCGTGCCCACATACGGCAACATCCAGATCAACGACATCGTCTCGAAGCTGAGCGGCGTTGCGACCCTGACGGAAGGTACCGTGAGGGTCCTCGCCACCAGCGGCGCCGGGTGGGTAGCCGGGTTCCTCTCCATCGTCGACAACACCAGTGATGATCCGACTACCGTGAACATGGAGCCCCGTTTCTGATCGAAAGGCGCGGATACGACGGCTGATGCTCGTCAGCCCGATCACTCTCACCCTTGCCCTGCCGGCGCTGGCAGGTTTCACCGGCACCGGCGTCTGCTTGCCGTCGGTCGGCCGCGGACCAGGCTCCGACGCCTCTCGGTGGTACACCTGCGTCAGGGTCCACGATCCTGGCTTCGCGCCTGCCAACGCCCAGCTCTGCCTGCTGCTGCGCAACCAGGCCAACCCCTCGGCCGAAGTGTTCTCCGACACCATCCCGGCCGGCGACACGAAGCGCAACGACAACGCCATCGCGGCGAGATGGCGGGGCAGACAGTGTCGGGCAGCGGCGGTGGGGACATCACCGGTGTCACGACCGGCAGCGGGCGGTCGGGCGACCCCTCGACGAGAGCGAGTCGCTTGACTCCACACCGGCATGACCCAGTAACATGAAAGGAGACGGGTGAACCTCAGCCAGACCACGTCGTCCGGGGGGTCCGAGATGAGTGCCCACCATCGCCACTGCACGATGCTGAAGGTAGTGCTCACCGTGCTGTCGCTCGCGGCTGCGGCCCCTCTCGCCGCCGAGAACTCCGCCGAGCCGCTCGCCGCGACTGCGCTCAACCCGAACCCGCCGTCCAGCCCGGTACGCCTCGTTTTCGTGCATCACTCCACCGGCGAGGCGTGGCTTGGCGACGACTACGGGCGGCTCGGTCTGGCGCTGCGTGACAACAGCTACTTCGTATCGGACACCAACTACGGCTGGAGCGCCGGCGGCGACTCGATCGGCGACCGCACCGACATCGGCCACTGGTGGGAGTGGTTCGCCGGGCCGAACCGGGACGTAGTGATGGCTGCGCTTTTCGCCGAAGGCCGCCAGCACTCAGAGTACTCGCGCCTCGCGAGCGCGCCGGGGGGAAGCAACGAGATCATCATGTTCAAGTCGTGCTTTCCGAACTCCCAACTGCGCGGCAGCCCCACCAGCCCACCCACCACTGGCGCCAACCCGCTGCGCGGGCAGGATGCCTACTCCGAGCATCACACGGTGGCCAACGCCAAAGGGATCTACAACGACATCCTGGCCACCTTCGCGGCACACCCGGACAAGCTCTTCGTGGTCGTGACGGCGCCTCCCCTGCGCTTTTCCGACACCGATGCCACGGCTGCCGCCAACGCGCGTGCCTTCAACACCTGGCTCGTCCACGACTGGCTCGCCAACTACCCTGGGCGCAACGTCTTCGTGCTCGACTTCTTCAACGTGCTCACCACCAACGGTGGCAACGCCAACACCAACGACCTCGGGCGCACCACCGGCAACCATCACCGCTATCGCAACGGGACGATCGAGCACATCACGACCCAGGGCGGCAACACCCTCGCCTACCCGACCGGTGACAGTCACCCTTCGGCAGCCGGCGATCTGAAGGCAACCGGAGAGCTCGTGCCGCTTCTCAACATCGCCTATCACTGCTGGAAGGGCACGGGTGGTTGTCCCGGAGGTGCAATCCCCTGCAGCTTGACCTGCTCGGCCACCGTGCCCACCTCTGCGCCGGTGGGAGCGGCGGTGACCTTCCAGTCCCAGGCCACCGCCACGGGCTGCACGGGCACCACATCCTTCCGCTGGAGCTTCGGTGATGGCTCCACGCCAGCCACGAGCCAGAACACCTCGCACGTCTTCTCGACGCCGGGTTCGTTTACCTGGACGCTCACGGTGCAGAACGGCACGTCGAACTGCAATCGGACCGGGAGCATCACCGTCACCGGCCAGTCCCCATCGAGCCATGTGGTGCGGCGCCGCCTCGACCGCGTTCCCCCCGTCACCGGTGCCCGGCTACAGCCTTCGGATTTTTCCTACCTGGGCGCCTTCAGGCTTCCGGATCGCGCCGACGGAGCACCCGACCAGGCCACATGGGAGTACGGGGGAGAGGGGCTCGCGTACCGACCGAGCGGCGACCCTGCTGGCGGCAGCGATGGCTTCCCGGGCTCACTGGTTGGCACCGGCCTCGATCAGGTCAATCTGGTGTCCGAGATCTCGATCCCGGCACCGGTGGTGTCGGCCAGCAAGAACCCCGACGACCTGCCGACGGCGACCACGCTGCAACCGTTCGCCGATATCCGTGGCAGCCTGTTCACGCCGTTTGTCGAACTCCCCCGTGTCGGCCTGTGCGTGCTCTCCGACGTGCAGACCGGTGAGAAGCTGCACCTGGCTTGGGGACAGCACTTCCAGGAGGATGAGGAGGTTCGCATCCCCAGCCACGGCTGGTGCAACCTCACGCTTTCCTCACCCGCTACCCAGGGTGCCTGGTGGATCGGAAACTACTCGCTGTACGCGGTCAACGGCTACCTCATGGAGATCCCCGACGCGTGGGCGACCGCCCACGTCGGCGGTCGCCGCCTCGGTACCGGGCGGTTCCGCGACGGTGGCTGGTCGGGGATGGGGCCATCGCTGTACGCCTACGCGCCGTGGCTGTCGGGCAACCCCCCGCCGGCCGGCACTCGGTTGAACGCGGTGCCGCTTCTGCAGTACGACTCGACGCTCGACGGTACGCCGCCCTCGGGTCCCGGCACGCTCAACGGCTACCACGACTCCGATGAGTGGGAAGGCGGTGCCTGGATCACCACCCCGTCCGGCAAGTCAGCGGTGGTGTTCGCCGGCACCAAAGGAACCGGGGCGTACTGGTGGTACGGCTGGGCCGACCCTACCGGAACCGGGACACCGTGCGTGGAGATGGAGCCTGGCGGGGTGCCTATTTGCTTTCGCGCCGACGGCTCCCCGTGCCCCCCGGAACTCGTGCGCGAGTGCGTGGGTCACGACTACGCGCGAGGGTTTTGGAGCTCGACCAAATCCGCGCGGCTGATCCTTTACGATCCCGATGACTTCGTACGCGTCGTACGGGGCGAGATGCAGGCCAACGAGCCGCAGCCCTATGCCCACCTCGACCTCGATCCCCAGCTCTTCTTGCCCGACCCTCCAGAGGACGCCGAGGTCCTGGGCACCGGAGCACAACGCCGCTTCCGCATCGGCGAAATCGCGTACGACCGCATGCGAGGCCACCTCTTCATCCTCGAACGCTTCGCTGACGGCGCCAAGCCCATCGTCCACGTCTGGAAGGTGCAGTGATCGCAGTCACCCCGCATTTTTCGGCCGACATTCGTCGCTCGCGGCCGGGAATGCCAAACTCGGCGGGTACACCGAGGTTCGAGAAGCCGCGCCGTACTCCACGGTGCATCGCCGCTTCCCTGACCCGAGCACGCCCCGGAACGCTCGGAGACCCGGATGGATCTGCATCACGTTTCGTGCAGCCCCCTCGTCGACAGCGCTGCAACGGATTGCTTGCATCGTTTTTCAAGACGACGCTCACGTTTCGCGCGACACCCTTCGGGTGCCAACCGACGCCTTCCCCTCGGTGCCGACCGAAACCCATGTGGGCCGCGATCCCAGCCTCGCCAACCGTGACCGCGCACCGGAGCGGTCGCTCGCACCGCCTCGCGTCCCGCCCGTCAGGGTTTCGCGACGGTCGTCGAACTCGCCCTCAGCGCGCCGGTCACCTGCTCCGCGAGCGCCGCGAGCTCCGGGTCGTCGCGGCGGTGCGCCGCAGCTCGACCATAGATACGGCTCGCGGAGCCGGGGACGCGCCCGATCACGCGCGCGAGGTCGTTGACCTTCAGCCCGCACCTCTCCACTCCGACGAGCATGACGAGCTCCCGGGCCCGGCCGAGTTCGGCGCCACGGTGGCGGCCGCCGAGCGCACGCACCCCGACCCCGAGCTCTCGCGCCACGGCGCGCGCGACACCTCTCGCATCCGCCTTCGGCGGCGCGGGCCGCACGGCGACACCCAGCCAGTCCATGGCCGGCCGCGTCGGATCCGGGCGCAGCTCCTCGTCCCCGCCTCGCGAATGCCGCCACCAGGGCAGCCCGCCAGGGACGGCGCCCAACCAACCCTCCTCGCGGCCCTGCCCCAGCACCGCGAGGTAGCCGCGCCGCGCCGACTCCCGCCGCTTGCCGAACACCAGCAGCGTCTCGTCGACGTCGACGAGACCCTTGCGCGCCCGGCCGATGACTTGCCGGTGCCCGCTCCACTGGTGGTGAGCCGGGTCGTCCGTGAGGCCGCCGGCTACCGGGTTGAGGTGGACGTACGCGATGGCCTGCATGAGGTGCTTGCGATCCTCGATGATTCGCGCCTTGCAGCGGCCCTGCCAGAACGGACCGAACCCCCGGTCGCGCCGGTTGAGCGCCTTGGAAAAGCGCCCCTGCACGAGCCGCATGCTGCGCCATAAAGGCAGCTCGCCGGAGCGCACGACGAGGTGGTAGTGGTCGGGCATCAGGCACCAGGCGAGGATCGTCAGCCCGTGCTCGATCTTCACCCGTTCCAGCGTCTCGACGAAAAGCGCAGCGGTGGCGTCCTCGGCAAACGGAGGCTCGCCCCTACCCGCCCGGCAGTAGACGTGGTACGCACCCCCGACGACGAACACCCTCGGCTTTCGCGGCATGGTTCACCTCCCTCGGGGCTCGGCCGAGGGAAAGGTAACACCGAATGAACGAAATGGGATACCTGGAACCCGGGGGTTGACCGGCAACGCTCGAGCACCTATCGTGCCGGCGATGTCCGAAGGGTCTCGAGGCTATCCTGCGACCGGCGGATGGGTTGCCTTCGTCGTCGCCGCGGCCCTGCTCGTCATGGTGGTGGTGTCGCTCGCATGGGGGGATGTGAGGCGTAACGGCGGCAACCTAGTCTACGCGCTCGACGACACGTACATCCACATGGCAGTAGCCCGAAACCTCGCCGAGCACGGCACGTGGGGCACCGACCCCCACGAGTTCGCCCCGGCGACCTCGTCGCTCGTCTGGCCGCTGCTGCTGGCCGGTGTGTTCGCGCTCGCCGGCCCCGCGAACGGGGCGCCGCTCGGGCTCGCCCTCGCCTCCGCGCTCGGCCTGCTGGCGGCCTCGCGATGGGCACTCCGGCGCGCGGAGATCCCGCCCCACCTGCAGGTCGCCGGTCTCCTGCTGCTCGTTGTCGCGACTCCGATGCCGACGCTGGTGCTCACCGGGATGGAGCACCTGCTTCACGCGGCGCTCACGGTGGTGCTCGCCGGGATCGCGGCGACGCGCCTGACCTCCGGGCCGGACCCCGGACCCGGATGGCTCGCAGCGTCGGGCTGGGATCTCGGCGGGATCGCGGCGCTCGCCGTGGCGACCCGCTACGAGGCGCTGTTCCTGGCCGGGTTGATCGTCCTGGCGCTCGGCTGGCAGCGGCGGTGGCGTCAAGCGCTGGCGACCGTAGCTGGGAGCATCGCGCCGGTCATCGTCTTCGGTATCGTGTCGAGCACGCACGGTGGCCTGTTCTTGCCCAGCTCGTTGCTGCTCAAAAGCGCCACTGCGTCGAGCCTGCACGCCTTCTCGCCCGGGCCGGTGCTGGCGGGCTGGTACACCCGGCTCGCGTACACGCCCGAGCTGCTCGTGTTGCTCCTGCTCGCGCTCCTGCTCGCCGGGCATGCGATCGGCGACGGCCGCCGGCGCGAGGTGGCGCTGTGCATGCTCTTCGCCGGCACGCTCGGCACCCACACGTTGCTCGCCAGCGTCGGGTGGCTCTTCCGCTACGAGGCGTACCTCGTCTGTCTCGGCGTGTTGGCCGTGCTTCCCCTCGCCGCTCGTCGGGTCGGCGAGGGGCTTGCAGGCGACCCGCGCCCAGCGCGCCGCTGGCTCGCCGCCGCGTCGGCCAGTCTGATTCTGCTGCCGCTCGGCGTCCGGGCCACCCAGGCGCTCACCCGCGCCGTGCCGGCGACCAACAACGTCTACTGCCAGCACCTCCAGATGGCGCGGTTCGTGCGCGAGTACCTGGGCGGGCGGACGGTCGCGCTCAACGACATCGGCGCCGTGTCGTACCTCACCGATGCGAAGGTGGTCGACCTCTCGGGCCTTGCCGACGTCGAGGTGGCGATGGCCCGGCTGTCGGGTTCGTACGATGCTACCTGGCTCGCGAGCCATGCCCTGGCACGGGGAGTCGACGTGGCGATGGTCTACGCGGGCGCTCTCGGCCCAGTGACACCGCCAGGGTGGCGGCGCGTCGGGGCGTGGCGGCTCGAGCACAACGTCGTGTGCGGGGACGACACCGTGCTGTTCTACGCGGTTCGACCGGGCAGCGACGCGGCGCTCCGCGCGGCGCTTGCGGAGTTCGGGCCGACGCTTCCAGCCGGCGTCCGGCACCGGCTCGACTGATTACTCGTATCTGAGCGCTTCGATGGGATCGAACCTGGCCGCCTTGTACGCGGGGTAGGTGCCGAAAAAGAAGCCCACGAGACCGGCGACGACCAACCCGGCGACGATCGACCACGGTGAGAGCACGGGTGGGAACGGGCTTACCAGTGCCACCAGGCGCGACAAACCCAGGCCGAGCAGCACCCCGGTAGCGCCGCCTACGACCGAAAGGGTGATCGCCTCGGTCTGGAACTGCTGCCGGATGTCGGCCTGCCGGGCGCCGAGGGCGCGCCGCACGCCAATCTCGCGGGTACGCTGGGTGACGTTCATGAGCATGATGTTCATCACACCGACGCCACCGATCAGCAGCGAGATCCCAGCGATGACGATCATGGCGGCGCTGACCCCACCCGTGACCTGCTTGAAGATGCGGATGTTGCGCTCCGGCGTGCGGACCCCGAAGTTGTCCGGCTGGTTGAAGCGCAGGCCGCGCCGCTCGCGCAGGATCTGCGTACCCTGCTCGATCGCCAAATCCACCCATTCGGCCTTTTTCGGCACGGTGGCGATGATGCAGCCGTACTCCCGTTCACGTTCCGGCCACAGGCGGTCGAACTGGCCGATGGGGATGACCAACTGCATGTCGGCGCCGCCGCTGTCGAGGAACCCGCCCTTTTTTTCGAACACCCCGATGACGCGGAACGGCCGGCCGTTGATGGCGATCTCGCGGCCGCGTGGGTCGGTGTAGGGGAACAACGTCTCGGCCACGCTCTTGCCGATAATCGCCACCGCCAGCGCATGGCGCTCTTCACCGGCGGTGAAGAACCTTCCCTGGCCCACGAAGTGGTTGTTGGTTTCGGGATACTGATGGGTCACGCCGCCCACGGATGGCTCCTGCACGCGGCGGTCGCGATACCGCACCTCGGCCGGGCGGCCACCCCAGCGCTCGGCCGAGACGAAGGCGATGGCGGGGGCGAAGGTGCGGATCGCCTCCGCGTCGTCGAGCGTCAGGTTGGGGCGCAGCCGCTGCTCCTCGGGTAGTGGGCCACCCTCCCCGAAGCGGTCATCGAGCTTCTGGAACTGCACGAGCGTGGCGCCAAACGACTCGAACTGCTGGATGAACTGCCGGTTGAACCCCTGGATCACGCCGACCATGAGGATCACCGTGGCGACGCCGATGATGATGCCGAGGCAAGTGAGGAACGAGCGCAGCTTCTGCTCGCGGATAGCGCGAAAGGCGGTAAGGATGTTCTCCCGCCGCGCCGCGATGAGCCTGGACCAGCGAGTCATTCCGCCCTCCCTTCCAGGGGACGGTGGCGGGCGTGCGGCCAGTGGTGGGTTGGAGGCATCACTCCTCCCTCAGGGCAACGATCGGGTCCAGGCGTGCGGCGCGAATGGCCGGCAACCACCCGGCCAGCGCCCCGGCCAGCGCCGCGACCGCCAGCCCCATGACCACGAGGGGGACCGTGACCTGGGCGGGAAACGGGCTCCAGGCACCCACCGCGAGCGCCGCTAGCCAGCCCAAGAACACGCCGGTGAGGCCGCCTGCGGTGGCCAACGCCACCGCTTCGAGCAGGAACTGCCACCGCAGGTCGCGCCGACGGGCGCCCAGTGCCTTGCGAATGCCGATCTCACGGGTACGCTCCACCACCGAGGCGAACATCGTGTTGGCGATCGCCACGCCGCCCACCACCAGTGAGATCGAGGAGATCAAGATGACGAGCGCGAACGCCGAGCCCGTGAGGGTCTTCCACAACGTCTGCAGCGCCTCGGCGTCGACGATGTTGAATGGGTCGTTGGCGTTGAAGGGCGTGTGCCGGCGCGTCCGCAGCACCTGGCGCACCGACTCCTCGACGCGCTGCCGTGAGGCGGCGTCGGGCGCCTCGACGAAGATGTCCACCGAGCGGTTCTTGCCGTACGCCTTCTGGAATGCCCCCAACGGCACCATGACGAAGCGGTCCTGGCTCTGGCCGAAGCTCGAGCCTTGCCTGGCCATCGTGCCGACGACCCGAAAGGGTACGGCCCCGACCTTGATGGTGCGGCCGATGGCGTCGACGTGGGGGAACAGCTCGTCCTTGATGTCCCAGCCGATCACCGCCACGTTGCGCGCGGAGGCGTCTTCGGTCTCGGTGAAGAAGCGGCCGTCGTCGAGCTCGAGCCCGACCATCCATGGGATCTCGGCCTGCGCGCCGAGCACGACCATGTCGGCGAGCCGGCGACCTTCAGCGTACACGTGGTGGGTGCCGAAGACGCGCCCCCCGACCCGCTTGGCCTCGGGGACCCCGCGCCGCACGGCCTCCACGTCCTCCACCGTGAAGTTCTTGCGCTTGACTGCCTCGAGGAAGGCCTCGCGGCTGGTGATGATGCCGAACTTGGCGAAGATCAGCGTGTTGGGGCCGAGCTGCCCGATCAGATTGGCGGCGTACTGGTTGAGCCCCTGCACCACGGCGATGACGGCGATGATCGTCGTCACGGCGATGATGATCCCGAGCAGGTTGAGGGCCGAGCGTAGCTTGTGCCGGCGGATCGACTCCCAGGCCACGCGCAGCACGTCGACGACAACCATGTCAGTGTCTCCAGCCTCTGGGCGGCCTACTTCTCGCCGCCTTCCGGCTTGTTCTCAGGCCGCACCGCATCGCCCGGCTTGAGGTTGCGGAGCGCCCGGAACGGCCCGATCACGACCTCATCGCCCTCGGCCAGCCCCTCGACCACCTCGACGTCGGTCTCGCCCTTGATCCCCACCGTCACGGGTTTGAACTCCACCTTGCCGCCCTTGACCAGGTACACACCCTCGATGTCCTTGAGGCGTGCAGCCGTCGACTGCGGGCGCTCCACCCTGGTCGCCTCCTCGCTCTCGACCTTGGCCTTGGGCTGTTCCGGGGCGCGCAGCACGAGCGCTCCGATCGGCACCGTGAGCGTCTTCTCCCGCGTCGAGGTGGTGATGTCGGCGGTGACCGTGAGCCCCGGGCGCACGCGCTCGGGGTGCGCTTGGAGCACCACCTTGACCTCGTAGTCGGTGCCCGTCGCCGCGGCGCCCAGCGAGGAGGTCCGGATCGGGCTCGAACCGATCTCCGAGACCGCGGCTGGGAACGTCTGGTCGGGGTACGCGTCGATGAGCACCGAGGCCGGCTGGCCGAGCCGGAGCGCCGGCATGTCGGTTTGGTCCACCTCCAGCACCGCCTCGATCGTCGACATATCGGAGATCGTCATCAGCACCGTGCCGGGGTTGTTCATCGTGCCAGTGACCACCACCTCGCCCTGCTCGATGTTGCGGCGAGTCACGATCCCGTCGATGGGAGAGCGAATCTCCGTCTTGGCCAGCGAGTCCCGCGACGACGCGAGGTCAGCCTGGGCCTGCTCGACCTGGCGAGCGGCGCGCCGGGAGCTGGCGTCCGCTTGGTCGGCGAGGCTTCTGGCACGATCGTAGTCCGCCTGGGCGATGATTCCCTCGCCGAGCTGCTTGTGGGCGTTGGCCGCATCGCGGTGGGCTTGCGCCGCCGCCTCGCGCGAACGCACGAGCTCGGCCTCGAGCGCCTCGAGGTTCTTTTTCGACGCCTCCACGGCCGCCGAGTAGCGGGCTTGGTCGATGACGAGCAACAGCTCGCCGTTCTTGACCGCCTGGCCCTCCTCGACGTTGAGCTGGGTGACTTGCCCCATGACGTTGGCGGACAGCTCGACCTTGGTCTTGGCCTGCAGCGTCCCGTTGGCGGTGATGAGTGAGACCAGATCCTGCCGACCCACCTTGGCGGTGCGTACCGGCGTACCCTTCGCCTGCCGGCTCTTGACGCTCGCTGCGCCCACAGCGATGACCACGACGGCGACGACAACTCCAACGATGATCTTGCTCTTCCGCGTCATGCCTTCCTCCGGACGCCGCATCCAGCCGCGACCGTTTCGCCCCTCCTACGTGGGAGGCGACGCGGAGGTTCACCCTCGCCCATCCGATCGGGAGCCGATCGTCCTCCCCCGCCCACTTGAGGTCTCGACGCGGTCGTGCACGTGGTCGGGGTCGGGGAAGTCGGCACCCGTTCTCGCCTCTCACCCGACTCGCTTCGCTCGCCATCCCTTTCGGTTGCGCGGCGAACCGGTGCGCTCGGGGTCGCCACCGGCACGAGGGTGGCGAGGACCGCCGGGCGGTGCCGAGGAGACGGTGCGGCCCGGGCCGCGGGAGCGACCAGCGAGCTCCCGGCGCTCAGCTTCTGACCGTTGACCTGCGACTCTCGACTCTCCACCAGGTAGTGGGACGGGTGGTCCTACCCGTGGACGATAGCGTCGTCAGCAATGACGGGGTGACCGTGGGCGGCGCACAGCTCGCGCTCGAGAACCGCCGCGCCGAACGGCTTCTGGAGAAAACGCACCGAACCGTCGAGGACCCCTCGGCGTACCGCCTCGTCCTCTGCGTAGCCGGACATCACGAGCACACGGATCCCCGGCCACCGCTCGCGGGCCTTACGGATGAGCTCGCCGCCGTGCATACCAGGAAGCAACAGGTCGGTCAGCAGGAGATCGAACGACACCCCGAGCGGGAGGGCCAGCGCCTCCTCGCCGCTCCCAACCGCGACCGCCTGATAGCCGATCATCTCCAGCATCGCGGTCAGCCCCTCGCGGGCCGAAGGCTCGTCTTCGACCAGCAGCACCCAGCCTGTGTGCTGCTCGGCGCCGGGCAACCGGGCGGTCTCGGCCATCACCGCCTCCTGTTCTCCGGACCCGAGTCGGCGTGGCAAGACTACGCGGAACGTGCTCCCCTCTCCGACCACGCTTTGCACCTCCACGTGGCCGCCGTGATGGGCCGCGATCGACTTCACCACCGCCAGCCCGAGCCCCGTGCCCTTGCCGCCCTCCTTGGTGGTGAAAAACGGCTCGAAGATCCGGGTGCGCAGCTCACGGGGGATCCCCATCCCGTCGTCGCTGACCTCGACAAAGACCTGGTCGACCCCCAGGCTGCCTGTGCGAATACCGATCCGGCCCACCTCCTGGACCGCCGCAGCCGCGTTGAGCGTGAGGTTGAGGAGGACCTGCTCGAGCTGACTGCGGTCGGCCTCCACCGGTAGCGGCTCGTCGGGACTCGAGACCACGAGCTCGATGTTCTCCTGCAGCAGGCGTCGCAGCAGCCTCGCCGCCCCGACCGTCACCTGCCCGAGATCGAGCCGCTGCATGTGCGTCACCTCCTGCCGCACGAACAGCAAGAGCTGGCGGGTCAGCGCCGCCCCACGCTGGACGTCCGCTGCCATCTCCTCGACCAGTCTCGAGCGCACCGCCTCGTCGCTCCCCCGCTGGCGGAGCGCCTCGATCCCTCCCAGGAGCGCCTGCAGGAGGTTGTTGAAGTCGTGGGCGATGCCCCCGGCGAGCTGGCCGACCGCCCGCATCTTCTGGGACTCACGCAAGTGCTCCTCGGCGTGCACCCGCTCGCTCACGTCGCGAGTCACCCCCATGAACGCGAACGGCCTGCCCTCGCCGGTCCCCAGCAGCGACGCGCTCACCTCGGCCTCGAACGCCGTCCCGTCGCGGCGCAGCAGCGTCAGCCGCACCCCCTGCACCAGACCGTCGCGCAGCAGCCGGGCGAACGCCTGCCGCACCCGTCCCCGACTGCCCGGCGCCACCAGATCCTGACCCAGCCGGACCCCCGAGACCAAGTCCTCCGCCGACTCGAAGCCGTGCATGCGGGCGGCCTGGAGGTTGGCGGCCAGGAAGCGGCCGCTCATGTCGGCCATGAAGATGGCGTCGGGCGAGGTTTCGACCAGTCGGCGGTATCGCTCCTCGGAGCGCTGCAGCGCCTCCCTCGCCGCCTCGTGGTAGGCGAACTCCTGGCGCAAGGCGAGGTTCGCCTGCTCGAGCTCGGCCGTACGCTGCGCCACCTGGCGCTCGAGCCCCACCTCGGCTTGCTTGCGCTGCGTGATGTCGCGGGCCACGGTGGAGACGAAGGTGACGCGGCCGTCGTCACCCAGCTCGGGGGCGAGCATCCAGTCAATCCAGGTTCCGGAGGGGAGCTGGAACTCGCGGCGGTGGCTCAGCCCAGTCCGGAACACCGCCTCGATGGCGTCCTCCCAGACCTCCGCGAGGTGTTCGGGAAACCCCAGCTCGCGATGGGTCTTGCCGAGAAACGCGCGGGCCGGAATACCGGTCTGTCCCTCGACCGCCGGGTTGACGTACGAGTGCCGGTACGCTCGGTCGAAGCGCATGATCACGTCGGGCGAGCTCTCGGCCAGGACACGGAAGCGCTCGTCCCCTTCGAGCAACGCCGCCCGCGTGCTCTCGCGCTCGGCGATGCTCGCCGAGAGCAGGATGGCCATGAGGCTCATGACGACCAGAAACGCCTGGAGGTCGACGACCAGAGTCATGCCGCTTTGCACCCCGAACGGCCCCTGCTTCCAGGAGGTCGCAGCCATCGTCCACAGCGCCACCGCGAAGCTCGCCGCGGTGGTGCCGCGCTGCCCCAAACGCAGCGCCGCCAGGACGAGGGGTGGTGCCATGAGATAGATGCTGGCGCTCTCCAGCACGAACACTGAAACGCCGCAGCCGACCAGCAACGCGACCGTCAAGCCCACGTCCACCCACTCTCGGCGCCGCCACGGCCTGACCGGCCGGGTTCCCCAGGCCAGGATCAGGGGCGTCACCAGCAGCACGCCGAGCGAGTCGGCCAGCCACCAGCTCCGCCACAGGTCGAGCCCGTCCGGCCAGCCCAGTCCGTGCCGGCCTGAGAACAACGCTGCGCCGAAGGTGGGGTTCAACAGGGTACCGATACCGGCCCCCAGGCCGACCAGCACCACCACGTCCCGAACTCGTGCCAGCCGCCGGTCAAAACCGCAGGGCCGAGTCAGGAGCCACCAGCCAGCCAACGCCTGCGCCGTGACAACAACGGCCATCGCCAGCCCGTCGCCGATCCCGACTCCGTGCAGCATGACCACCGCCACCACCGCCACGCCGACGGCTACAGCCGCCCACGGACCGACCAACAGCAGCCCGCCCAGCGCTATCCCGGTTGGAAACCACACGGGGAGGTGGCCGCTGAGCGCGCCCGGGAGCGGACACCGCGCCAGTGCCGCGACGGCGTATGCACCCCCGAACGCGACGCTCGCTGCTACCGTCCGCCACACGTTCACAACGCCCCGACTCACCCCGGTTGACCCTCGCTTCTGCGTCATCAAGCTTACACCATGCTGCCGTCCGGTCGCGCTACCATGGCCGCGCATGAGCCTCGCGAGGCAGATCCGGGTTCTCTGGGCGCGCGAGATGCGGGCGGCGCTGCGCGAGAGGTCGATCGTCGTCAACTCGATCCTCGTTCCCGTCCTGCTCTACCCCGCCATCCTGTGGGCGGCGTTCACGGGCATCACCTTCGTCCAGGGCCAGACCGAGGAGATGACAGCTCACGTCGCCGTCGCGATGTGGGCGATCTGGCGGTTGCGCACGCCGTACCCCGGGCTCCGCCACCCACCCTCCCGGTGATCGGTGGTCGGTGATCGATGATCAGAGGGAAGGTGCCGGGCAGGCCCTCCGTACATCGGGCACCGATCACTGGGCCTGGGGGGCGAGGACCTCGGCGAGGGGACGCGGCGGACCGACCCAGAGGCCCTGGGCGTAGTCGACGCCGATCGTGAGCACCGCCTCGAGCGCCGCCTGGCTCGACACCGCCTCGGCCACCGTGGCGATCCCCAGGACCTTGCCGATCTGGTTGATCGACTCCACGAGCGCCCGGTCGAGCGGCGAGGAGGCTATGTTCTCCACGAACTCCCCGGAGATCTTGAGGAAGTCTACCGGCAGGTCCTTGATGTAGCCGTACGACGCCAGCCCGGAGCCGAAGTCGTCGAGCGCGAAGCGGCAGCCGATGGCCGAAAGCTCGCCGATGAACCAGCGCGCCTGCTCGAGGTTGTCGACGGCGGCCGTCTCGGTGATCTCGAAGCACAGCAGCCGCGGCGGGATGCGGGCGGCAGCGAGCTGCTGCTGCACGTACTCGAGCAGCGTTCGGTCGTGGAGCGAGCCGCCGGAGAGGTTGATCGAGCAGAGCTGCACCCGGTCCAGTACCTCGCTCGGCTGCGCCCGCAGCGTCTCGAGCGTGTGACGCACCACCCAGCGGTCGATCGAGGCCATGAGCCCGTAGCGCTCGGTGGCCCGGATCACCCGCCCCGCCGAGCGCAGCAGGCCGTCGTCGCCGGTCATGCGCAGCAGCACCTCGAAGTGGAGCTGGCCGCCCTCGTCGTGGGAGAGCGGCAGGATCGGCTGCGCGAACAGCGTCACGCCGCCCTCCTGGAGGTTCTTGCGGATGCGCGCCACCCACTCCTCGTCCTCGCGCCGGACCGTGATCTCCTCGTCCTCGAGGGTGGAGATGTGGATCTGGTTGCGCCCCCCTTTTTTGGCCATGGCACAGGCATGATCGGCGGCACGGAGCACGTCATTGACCGACCAATCGCCGCTCTCCACCGGCACCAGACCGATCGAGGCCCCGATCGAGAAGGTTTTGTCCGCCCACGTGAACTGGAAGTGCTGCAGCCGCTCGTAAACGGACTCGACCACGCGGCGCGCCTCGTCGACCGGCGCGTCCCCGAGCACCAGCCCGAACACGTCGCCGGCCAGCCGGGCCAACACGTCGGTCTCCCGCACCTCCTCGCGCAGCAGCGAGGCGACCCACTGCAGCAGCGTGTCGCCGGCGGTGTGACCACAGGTATTGTTGACGAGGTTGAACTGATCGAGATCGATCTGGCAGACGGCGAAGGGCTGGCCCTTGCTCCGCATCGATTTGAACGCACCGTCGACCGAGGCCGCGAACGCCTCTCGGTTGAGCAGCCCGGTGAGCCCGTCATGAGTGGCCTGACGGGTGAGCTGGAGGTCGGCCAGCTTGCGCCGCGAGATGTCCTGGAAGGCGATGATCAGCGCTCTGATCTGCCCCTCTTCGTTGCGCCTCGGGACGATCGTTTGGGCGATCGGGTAGCGCTGCCCCGTCCGCGAGACCAGCATCGCTTCCTCGAGACCCTCGGCCGACGACGAGGGGAGATGGCGCTCGGATGTCGACGGCGTCACCTGGTACACGCGCTCGATCTTGCGTCCGCGCGCCTCGGTGGTACCCCACCCAGTGAGCTTCTCGGCCAGCGGGCTGAGGTACTCCACCTGGCCACGAGGATCGGTGCGGATCAGCCCGATCCCGAGCCGCACGAGCAGGGTTTCGAGCAGCGCCTGATCGCAGAGGCCGCCTTTCGACTCGCTCAGTTCCGGGTCTTGGTCCTTGCCCACCTGCACCTCCTATCGATTGTACATGCTGGGTAGAATCGCGCCATGTACGTGCACGACCAGGCCGTAGCGTTTCTGCTCACACTGGCACGGGCGCTCCATCGCTACGGCACGCCCGCCCACCGGCTGGAGTCCGCGCTTTCGACCACGGCCGAGCGGCTCGGCATTCAGGCGCAGTTTTTCGCCCTTCCGACCTCGCTCCACGCCTCGTTCGGCGAGTCGCCCGACACGCAGGCGCACCTCATGCGTGTCGATCCCGGCGAGGTCAACCTCGAAAAGCTGGCACGCCTGGACGCCATCGCCGAGCAGGTGGCACGTGCCCGGCTACCGATCGACCGGGCGCTCGATGCCGTGCAGCGCACCGTCGACCAGCCGCCCCGCTACGGCAACGCCCTCACCACCGTGTGCTGGGGTGTCGCCGCCGGCACCTCGGCGATCTTCTTCGGCGGCGGGTGGCGGGAGGTGTTCGTGGCGCTGCTGATCGGCACCCTCACCGGCCTGCTCGTCGCCAACGCCGTCATCCCACCACGCAAGGCGCTGTAGCAGCAGTTGCCCCGGGCGGGCGGGGCACCAGCAACCAGCGACTATCTTTTCGCGCGAAGGTACTGGTCCGGCCAGCGGACGTCGACGCCCAGCTCGCGGGCCGCGTGCAGCGGCCAGTACGGGTTGCGCAGCAGCTCGCGGCCCAGCAGCACCGCATCGGCGAGACCGGTGGCGACGATCTGCTCGGCTTGCGCCGGCTGGGTGATGAACCCCACGGTCGCGGTCGGGATCCCCACCTCACACCTCACCACGGTGGCGAATGGAGTCATGAACCCAGGCCCGGTGCGCATCGGCGCCTTGGGCACCATGCCGCCGGCCGAGCAGTCCACCAGATCCACTCCGAAAACCTTGAGCTCCTTGGCGAGGCTGACCGTCTGCTCGAGATCCCACCCACCCTCGACCCAGTCCGTGGAGGACACGCGGACGAAAAGCAGCCGCTCGTCGCCCAACGCCGCCCGGACCGCACGCACCACCGCGAGCGGCAGCCGCATGCGGCCCTCGAGGCTCCCACCCCAGCGATCGCGTCGCTGGTTGGAGATCGGCGAAAGGAACTGGTGCAAGAGGTAGCCGTGGGCCAGGTGCAGCTCGACCGCCACGAAGCCGGCTGCGACCGCCCGGCGCGCCGCGGCCGCGAACACCTCGGGCAGCGCCTCCACCTCGGCCTCGGAGAGCTGGCGCGGGACGGGGTCGGTCTCGGCGAACGGCAACGCCGACGGCGCCACCGTCTGCCACGCACCCTGGTCTGCGGGCAGCGGCTCACCGCCCATCCACGGCACCTGGCACGACGCCTTGCGCCCGGCGTGCCCGAGTTGAATTGCCGGCACCGCGCCGTGCGCCGCCACGAACGCAGCGATCCGCCGCCAGGGCTCGATTTGGGCGTCATCCCAAAGCCCGCAGTCACCGGGTGTGATACGGCCCTCGGGCGTCACTGCCGTGGCCTCGGCGATGACCAGCCCGGCACCGCCCACGGCTCGGCTGCCCAGGTGGACGAAGTGCCACTCGTTCGGCACCCCGTCCACCGCTGAGTACTGGCACATCGGCGACACGAAGACACGGTTGGGGATCGTCACCCCCCGCAGCCGCAACGGCGCGAACAGCTCACGATGCATGCTCACCCTCGAAACCTCCTACCGACCCTCATCGGTCCAGAAGACGGGCGATACGAGGTTAGAATTCCCCGCTGCGGAGGACCCATGCTCGACGCGGTTCGCCAGTCGCTCTCGGAGGTCATCGTCGCCGCGCTCGGAGAGCTGGGCGTGGAGGAGCCGAAGGTGGTGCTCGAGACACCACCACGGCGCGAGCTCGGCGACATCGCCTGGGCCGGCGCGCTGCCGCTAGCCAAGGCGCTCAAACGCCCGCCGCGAGCGATCGCCGAGGAGATCACCGCCCGCATCGCAACCGCCGTACAGACAGCGCCGCCGGAAAGCCCGCTGGCGATGCTGGCGCCCGAGACCCGGGTCGAGGGTCCCGGGTTTTGCAACTTTCGCCTCCGGCGCGGAGCTTTCCTCGCTCACGCGCTGACCGCGCCCGCCACCGCCGCGGCCGAGCCCGGCAAGGTCGTCGTCGAGCACACCAACATCAACCCCAACAAGGCCGCACACATCGGTCATCTGCGCAACGCCGTGCTGGGGGACGTGCTGGTGCGCTGCCTGCGCCGGCTCGGTCACCGCACCGAGGTGCAGAACTACGTCGACGACACCGGTGTCCAGGTGGCCGACGTCGTCGTCGGCTTCCTCTTCCTGCCGGAAGAGGAGCTGGCCACGGTCGCGGGCCGCGTCTGGCACGAGGTCGAGAGCGGCCACGGCCCGCTGCGCGCGCGCGTGCTCGCAGCGTTCGCGGCGCGGGAGAAGGCCGGCACGTTGGTCTCGGACGTGTTGGGCGAGCCCGACTTCGACGATCTGTGCTGGGACCTCTACCCCCGCGTCACGCACCGTTACGACGTTGACGAGGTGTTCGCCGCTCACCGCGCCGAGGTGCTGCACGCCGTGGAGGCCGGCTTTCCCCCCGACCTTACGCTCGCCGATGCGGTTTTCTCGCTCCTCGCGGACGGGGACACTCTCGACTCTCGACTCTCGACTCTCGACCGGGCGGGCGGGGGCGCCATCGCCCGGGTCGCGGCTGCCGTCGCCGAGGCCAACCTCCGCTGCCACCTCATCACCATGGGCCGCCTCGGCGTGGCGTACGACCTGCTCCCGCACGAGTCGGACATCCTCGGCCGCGGCTTCTGGAAGCGGGCGTTCGAGCTGCTGCGGGCTTCCGGCGCCGTCCGCCTCGAGCGCGAGGGCAAAAACGCCGGGTGCTGGGTCATGTCGCTCGCCGACTCACCCGAGTTCGCCGGCATGGAGGACGCCGATAAGATCCTGGTGCGCTCCAACGGTATCGTCACCTACACCGGCAAGGACATCGCGTACCAGCTCTGGAAGCTCGGCTTGCTGCGCGACCCCGACGGTACGCCCCACGATTTCGGCTACCGCCCCTTCGCGCGCTTCGCCCACGACGGGCCCGCCGCCGAGGTCCGCTACGGGCACGGTGGCCGCGAGCTCGAGCGCACCACCTCGAACCCCGCCGAACGCCCGGCCGGTGCGCCGTTCGGCGGCGGGGCGCGCGTATTCAACGTCATCGACGTGCGCCAGTCGTACCCGCAGAAGGTCGTCAAGGAGGCGATCCGCGTCCTCGGCTACCCGGAGGCAGCCGAGGCCTCGATCCACTTCGCGTACGAGATGGTCGCGCTCACCCCCAAAGCGGTGCGCCGGCTCGAGTCGACGCAGGGCCTCACCTTCGGCCTGTCCGACGAGGACCTGCGCAAGCCATTCATCGAGATGTCCGGCCGCCGTGGGATCGGGGTCGAGGCCGACGCCTTGCTCGCGACGCTCGTTGGGGAAGCCGGCAAGGCGATCGCGGCCCGTGCCGGCGAGAGCATCGACACCGCCGACCTGGCGCTGCGAGCCCGCGCCATTGCCGTCGGGGCACTCCGGTACCAGATGGCACGCCAGAGCCGTACCCGCGTTCTGGCGTTCGACTTCGACGACGCGCTCGCGTTCGAGGGCGACACCGGACCGTACCTCCAGTACTCCGCCGTACGGGCCCGCAAGATCTTCGACAAGCTCGGCGAAAAGGGCTTGGCCGGCAGCGTCGAGGGCGACACCGAGGCGGTGCGCGGGGCCGAGCTGCCGGACGGCCTGTGGGACCTGGTACTGGGCTGCGCCCGCACCCGCGAGATGGTGGCCAAAGCCGTCGCTTCGCTCGAGTTCTCGCTCGTCGCCTCGCACGCCCACGACCTCGCGCAGCTCTTCCACAAGCTCTATCACGACAACCCGGTGCTGCACGCCCCTGACGAGCAGACGCGCTCCCTCCGCCGCGCCGTTTTCCGTCTCTTTGCGGCGGAGATCGGCGACATCCTCGAGTCACTGCTCGGCATTCCCGTGCCGGCGGAGATGTAGCAAGCCCGCGAGTCGGCCGCGGCACGGAGGTCCACGGACCTGGCCAGGCCTCGAGCTGCGGAGAGCGGGAATCGAGGGGGCAACGACGCGAGGCCAGCGGGTGCGTTCCACGACCCGCGTTGTCGAGGTCATTGCAGGACGTGCGGCGCCGAAGCCTACTTCGTTCGGGCAGTGTTCGAGAAAGCCTGCCGCAAGGCGCTTCGCTGAAGAGTAGGTCTGCGCTGGCTGCGAGCAAGACCTCGTTCGCGGCTCTAGCCGTTGGACCGAGGAGATCGGGTGGCCCAGGCCGGGCCAGTTGCGATGGTCCAGGGCTCGAGCCTCGGATGTTTCCGACCGCGCACTTGGTATTCTGTCCGCCGAGAGGCAACTGCCGCCCAACTGCCGGCGATGGACGACACGCACGCGTACTACGAGCGCCTTGCAGCCGAGTTCTTCGGCTCCACCGTCGGCGTGAACATGGGCCCGTTGCACGAACGCTTTCTTTCAAGACTAGTGCCGGGTGCGCGCATCCTCGACGCGGGTTGCGGCTCGGGGCGGGATGCCAGGGCCTTCACACAGGCCGGCTTCAGGGTCGATGCGTTCGATGCCTCCGCCGAACTCGCGCGCCTGGCCAGTGACCACTGTGGGTTCGAGGTTGCTGTGCGGCGCCTCGAGGACGTCGACGAGGTTGCGCAGTTCGACGGCATCTGGTGCTGCGCAAGCCTGCTGCACGTGCCGGTGGATCAGATGCCCGGCACCCTGTCACGGCTGTGGCGCGCGTTGCGCCCGGGCGGCACGTTCTATGCGAGCTTCAAGCACGGTCGCGGCGAGCGCAGCGACGGCGCGCGCCGATTCACCGACGCCGATGAAGCGCTGCTGCGCCAGTGGTTCGGCGAGCTCGCCGATGTGCGGGAAATCGAGGTCTGGCTTTCCGACGATCGGCGCCCGGGCCGCAACGACACATGGATCAACGTGCTCGCGACGCGCAAGGCGAACACGCCGCGGCGGCTGGTCACGGGCGGCGAAGACCATTTCCTGCCGCACCTGTCGGAGGCATTTGCCTGGGCGACGCAGGCGGACCTTGCTGTTGCGTTCGTCAAAACGACGGGTCTGCGACTGCTGCTGCCCGACCTGGAGGCCATGATCGGTGCCGAGGCATCGGTCGGCCACCCCCGACAGGTGCGCGTGCTCACCAGCGACTACCTCGACATTACCGACCCCGAGGCGCTGCGCCTGCTGCTGCTCTTGCAGGAGCGGGGTGCGGAGGTGCGTGTCTACAGCACGCAGCAGGGCAGCTTCCACCTCAAGGCATACATCTTCGCCAAGCTCGATGGGCGCGAGCTTGTCGCTGGCGCCGCGTTCATCGGCTCGAGCAACATCAGTCGCCAGGCCTTGCAGGAAGGGCTCGAATGGAACTATCGGGTGGTCTACCCCGACAATCCGGGCTTCCTCGAGGCGCGCGAGCGCTTCGAGGTGCTGTTTGCGCACCCGAACACGGTGCCGCTGTCCGACGCCTGGATCGAAGGCTACGAACGCCGGCGCCAGCCGCCATCGCGCGCGGTCGCGCCGGGCAGCCACGAACTGGATCCGCCGCCCGAGCCCACTCACGTCCAGCGCGAAGCACTCGACGCGCTGGCTGCCACGCGCGGCGCCGGTTACCGGCGCGGCCTCGTCGTGCTGGCCACGGGCCTTGGCAAGACCTGGCTATCGGCCTTCGATGTCGCAGCCGTCGGTGCCCGACGCATTCTGTTCGTCGCGCATCGGGAGGAGATCCTCGCCCAGGCTGCGGCGACCTTCGTCCGCATCCTGGCCGGCAAGCGCGTTGGCTACTACACGGGGCGCAGCCGTGATGCCGACGTCGATGTCTTGTGCGCCTCGGTGCAGACGCTGGCCAAGGCCGAGCACCTGGAGCGGTTCGGGCCGCAGCACTTCGACTACATCGTCATCGATGAATTCCACCATGCGGCAGCAGCCACCTATCGGCGGCTGTTGGCGCATTTCGCTCCTTCAGTTCCTGCTGGGGCTGACAGCCACGCCCGATCGGACGGACCAGTCGGACATCCTCTCGCTGTGCGACGACAACTTGGTCTACAGCTGTCACCTGTTCGCCGGCGTCGAAGCCGGGCTGCTGGCGCCGTTTCACTATTACGGCATTCACGACGAATCGGTGGACTATCGCGAGGTGCCATGGCGCAACGGGCGCTTCGACCCCGAGCAGTTGTCCAACAAGCTGGCGACGCTGGCGCGCGCGCGGCACGCGCTGCGGGAGTGGCGCAGCAAAGCACAGCGTCGCACGCTGGCGTTCTGTGTCTCGACACGCCACGCTGATTACATGGCCGAGCAATTCGTGCGTGCGGGCGTGGCGGCCGCGGCCGTGTATTCGGGTTCTGCACTCGGGCGTGCCCAGGCATTAGAGGCACTACAAAACGGCGCGCTGCAGGTCGTGTTCTCGGTCGACCTCTTCAACGAAGGCGTCGACCTCCCGAGCATCGACACCGTGATGATGCTGCGCCCGACCGAATCCAAGATCCTCTTCCTGCAGCAACTGGGTCGGGGCCTGCGGCGAAGCGAGGGCAAGGACCATCTGGTCGTTCTCGATTTCATCGGCAACCACCGCGGCTTCCTGCAGAAACCGCAGGCTCTGTTCGGCGTCGGGTCCACCTACGCGGCGCTGGCCGGGTTCGCGCGCATGGCCCGGAAGAACGCACTCACCCTACCCGCGGGTTGCTACGTCAACTACGAGCTAGCGATCATCGATTTTCTCGAGTCGTTGGACAGCAGCGGGCCACAGAAGGACTACGAGGCGTTGCGCGATGCTCTCGGCCGACGACCGACCCTCAGCGAGTTCTACCGCTCCGGCAGCAGCATTACGGCCATGCGCCAGCAGGTCGGGCAATGGTTCACGTTGGTCGATCGAATGGGCGACCTAACCGAGCTGGAGGCGACCGCGGTGCGCGAGTTCGAAGCCATGCTGCGCGAGGTCGAGGTCACCGCGATGACCAAGAGCTTCAAGATGGTGCTGCTGGAGGCGCTACTGGAGCTTGGCGGCCTGACGCAACCGGTAGCGCTGGACATCTTGGCGCAACGCTCGCGCGTCGTGCTGGAGCGCCGGCCGCCCTTGCTTGTCGATCTGCCGGACTCGATACGCACGTCCGGGGCGACCGACCCTGCCTGGGTGCGTTACTGGCGCGACAACCCGGTCAAGGCGTGGATCGGAGGGAACCGAGCCCGGGATGCCAAGAGCTTCTTCAAGCTGGAAGGGACAAGCTTCACGCTCGCACAGCAGGTCCGCGAGCAAATAGTGCCCACCTTGACGGCGATGCTGCAGGAACTGGTCGACTACCGTCTGGCAAGCTACGAACAGCGGCTGGAGCCGCAAGACGGAACCAGCAACATCGTTCCGTTCCCGGGCGGGCCGCTAGCCGCTGTCGAACTGCCGTATTTCCCGAACCTCAGAATTGCCTGCGGTCACTTCAGGGCCGGCCACACCGATGCCGAAGAGCATCGCAGCCTGCCTGCCTCTTACGGTCCGTTGGACCCGGGCCGTCACTTCATTGCCCGCGCGACCGGCAACTCGATGGACGGAGGCAAGAACCCCGTGCGCGACGGCGACTACCTCTTGCTGGAGCTGATCAGCCCGACGCCTGCGGGCTCCATCACCGGCAACGTCGTCGCAATCGAGCGGCAGGACGAAGCGGGCGACCACCAGTATCTGCTGCGGCTGGTGACCGAGACCCGCGACGGGCGCTACATCTTGAAAGCCAACAACCCGGACTACGAGGACCTGCCTGCTACGGACGAGATGCGCACGCTCGCGTGCCTGCGCGGCGTCATCGATCCACTGGATCTCGCCGTCGGCAGCTCGTTCCAGCGCGAGGAGATTCCCGCGCTCTTCGGTGAGGCGTACAACCCGGGCAACTGGAACGTCGGGCACGTCACCCTGAACGACAAGAAGGCGCACGTGTTGCTGGTCACGCTCAACAAGCAAGGCAAGGATCCGGCGCACAAGTACCCCGACCACTGGATCGACGAGCACCATTTCCACTGGCAGAGCCAGAACCAGACAACACCCGAGAGCAAGCGTGGCATAGAGATCATCGAGCACGAGCGCCGTGGCATCGCGATTCACTTGTTCGTGCGCGACGCCAAGCTGGCGGCGGGGAAGGCTGCGCCTTTCGTCTACTACGGCCGAGTCACCTACGAATCACATCGAGGGAGGGGGCCGATGAGCGTAGTGTTTCGAGTTTGAGGCCATCAGATCGTGCCTTCTGGCAGGCTGGGGGGCGCCACGCATACCATCAACTGACGTAGTCGCGCAGAGGCAGGCCAACCGGAGAGTGAGGAGGTGGACATTCGCGGCTCCCACCAGCGCTGGACCTGTCCGAGGTGCCCCCAGCGCGCGAGCTGCCCCGACGTGAGCGCGTCCAGCCGCGTGTTCCCGAGCGTGGCCAGCATCGCCCGCGCCGCATGACGCGTCGGCAGCGGCCGAACCCCGGGCGGCAGAGCGACTGCGCGACTGTCGTCCCATACCGAGACCGACTCTGGCCCGGCTTCCACACGGGTAGCCCGACGCGGACGGGCGAAGAATGCGGTGGTCATTGACGAATCGACCCATTGGGCGTGACTCGCGCGTGTGACTACGGATTTCGGGGTCCGAGCGATACTCGGACGGTCGCTACGACGCGACACGGGCGGCCTCAGGGGCCACCGGCTCGATCATCTGGAAACGCGGTGGCGGTGCGATCTCGTGCATCTTCAGGGTGTTCGCCTGCAGCGGCGTCAGCTCCGTGCGCTGCGCGAAGCGGCCGGCCCCTCGAACTCGCCGCGCTGCAAGCGATCCATCTCCTGATGAATCTGCCGCCAGGTCCGGCCGCAGCGGACCTCACAGACGCGCACCAGCAGCAACGCCAGCCAGCACAGCAGCACGTGCGCCGTGCGGATGCGTTCCACCACACGCGTTGTCGAGGTCATTGCAGGACGTGCGGCGCCGAGGCCGGCGCCACCTCGGCAGCGGTGAGCCTGGCGACCGGGCCCGGTGCGGTGGATGACGTACCATGCTGGTATGCGCGGGATGCCTGCCTACGAGCGTGAGCCGTACCTGACCGAGCTCGACACGGTGGTCGTGGAGGTCGGCGAGATGGCCGGCCAACCCTGGGCGGTGCTCGAGGACACGGTGCTCTACCCCGAGGGTGGCGGGCAACCGGCCGATCACGGACGGCTCGGAGAGGCTCACGTCGTCGACGTGCGCACACACGAGGGAGCCGTCAGGCACCTCCTCGAACGCCCGGTGGCACCCGGGCCGACGAGGGTGAGCGTGGACTGGGCGCGGCGCTTCGACCACATGCAGCAGCACACCGGTCAGCACCTGCTCACCGCGATCGCGCTCGGCCGCTTCGGGTGGCGCACCACCGCCTTCCACCTCGGGCCAGCGCTCTCCGACGTGGAGCTCGACGTGCCGACGCTCTCCCGGGACCAGCTCGACGCTCTCGAAGACGCCGTGGCCGCCGAGATCCGCGCCGCACGGCCGGTGCGGGCCCGGCGGGTCTCACCGGAGGAGGCAGCGCTGCTCCCCGTCCGCTCGCGCCTGCTGCCGGAGGGGTTCAGCGGCGACCTGCGTCTCATCGAGATCGAGGGGCTCGACCTCAACACCTGCGGCGGCACCCACGTGCGCTGCACGGCTGAGATCGAGGGCCTCAAGCTCGTGGCCACCGAAGCGATGCGTGGCGGCACACGGGTCTTTTTCGTCGCTGGCGGCCGGCTGCGCCGGCGGCTCGGTACTCATGAGGCACGCAACGCCGCCCTTCGGGCGGTGCTCGACACCGGTGACGATGAGCTCGTCGCCATCGTTCGCCTGAAGCTCGAGCAGCTTCAGGGCTCGCAACGTCGGGTGCGGCAGCTCGAGGAGGAGGCCGCCGAAACCCGCGCCTCGGCGCTCGCCACCGTGCCGGAGCGCGTCGTCGAGGCGCACTTCGACGGGGTCGACGGCGCCTTCCTGCAAAAGCTGGCCCGCGCCGTGGTCGCTGCGGCGCCCGCCAAGGTGGTCCTGCTCACCGCCTCGCGCGGCGAAACGCACCTGCTGGTGCTGGCGGCCGGCGAGCGCTGCCCGCTCGAGGTGCCGGCGCTCGGCAAACAGGTGCTGGGCGTTTTCGACGGCAAAGGCGGGGGCAGCGGGCGGCTCGTGCAGGGCAAGGTCGGCAGCTTCGCCCGGCGTGAGGAGGCGATCCACCTGCTCCGCCAGGCAGTCGGAAGCTGAGGTCCGCTCGGCACCCACCTCGACGTGCGTCCGCCCGTCCAGGCAAGCCGGACCGAAACGCTCGAGATCAATTGGAGCATGGCCACCGAGCCCTCGCGGATGGCGACCTACGCCGACATCGCGCACCTACCCGAGGGCGAGAACGTGGAGATCATCGGCGGCGGCAGCAGGCCCGGCACCGCAAATGCGGGGATGAGCGGTTGGATGGCCTCCACCATCTCGCCCAGATCATCGAACGGCATCGGCGCCCGGACACCGCCGCTCGGGGCCACCGTCAGCATGCCCAGAAGCTCTTTCTTGGTGGGCTCCATCCTCTCGAGGTTGCCGCGGTCAGAAGCGGCGCCGCATCGGCCGGTTCGGCAGCGGCTGCGCGCCTTCCTGCCGCCGCTCCTGGTGCCGTTCGCGCAGCACCTCCTTGGTCATCCCCCGCAACCGCACCCACTGCTCGCGCGTGAGCACTTGCCGCACCTTGAGCAGCAGCTCGAAACGCTCGCTCTCGAGGCGCATGCGGGCCTGCTGCAACGCCGCGAACGCCGCGCGCGCGGCCTGCGGGTCGAAGGTGTCGGCGTCGCCGGCAACCCTGAGGTCGAGCTCGGCGTTCTCCACCGCCGCCTTGAGGTCGATCATCACCCGTGCGCTCTCGAGGCTCACCGCCTCGAGCTGCTGCTGCTGCTCGGCGTTCAGCCCGAGCTCTTGGGCGACTCTCGGCCGCTCCCACCACTTCCCCGGGGGCAGCCGCGGTCCCTCCGCCTGCACACCCGTCGCGAGCAGCCCGAGGGCGCCCACCACCACCCACACTGTCGTCCACCTGCTCATGAGGCGCTCCCTTCCCCGGTGCTTTCCCCCACCGGCACGATCTCGTCCACCACGTCCTCGGAGGCGAAAGCGGCCAGCGGGTCGCGTGCCAGCGCCGCGTCGACCTCGGCCATCACCGCCTCGGTATCGATGATCTGCAGCGGCACCGTGCGGTTGTGCAGCAGCGGCACAAGCCCCAGCACCGCGACCGCCACCGCGGCCGCTGCCCACCGCCACCAGTGCACGACCGGACGGCTCTGCCAAGCCGCCAGCGCCGCCTCCCGCACCCGGGCCCGCGTCGCTTCGTCGGGATCCTCGGCCCGTGCTTCGGCCACCACGCCGAGGAAGGCGTCACGCCGGCGCCGGCAGACAATGCAGTCGCGCAGGTGGGCCTCCCGTTCGGCCGCGAGCGGCTCGCCGCCCAGCACGAGATCCAGCTCGTCGTCTGCGAGATGTCGAACGCTCATGGCATGGCCTCCTCGACGGCGGCGCGCACCCGGTGCACAGCGCGGTGCAGGTGGGTCTTGACGGTCCCCACGTCGACCCCCAGGGCGTGAGCGATCCCCTCGAGGTCCAGGCCCGAGAAAAAGCGCAGCGAGAAGACCTCCTTCTGGCGCTGCGGCAGGGCGGCGAGCTCGCGGTGCAGCCGTGCCACCGCTTGCCGGGCCATCGTCGCCCGCTCGGGGCTTGGTGCTTCGGCCGGGATCACCGCCAGCGGGTCCGGAGCGTCCCCGGCCACGGCCTCGAGCGACTGGAACGGCACCCGCCGGCGGCGCCGCAGCCGGTCGCGACAGTAGTTGGTGGCGATCGCCGCCAACCACCCTGCGAAGCTGCCGCTGCCTGCGAACCGCGGCAGGCTCCGCAGCGCACGCACCAGCGTCTCCTGGGCCGCCGCTTCGACGTCCTCACCGGCCGGCAGCAACCGCCGACACACGCGGTGTACGAGCAGGTCGTGTCGCTCCAACAGCTCGGCCGCGGCCGCCACCTCGCCCCGTTGGGCACGGGCGATCAGCTCCGTCTCGTCCATCTCGCCTCGCGACTCCGGAAGCGGGAACGACCTCGCCATGCCGGGTGAGACGTACGGCAGCTCTCCAGGTTGACAGCGCTGCCCACGGCCAAAGCATACGCCGAGAGGCGGCGAAGCCGGTGGTTGCCAGTAGTCGGTTGCGAGTACGGCGCATGGGTGTGCGAGCCCCCAACGCCGGAAAGCCGCACGACAGGGGCCGCGAACCCTCCGAGCCGGGCGCGCGTAGTAGCGGTTAGCAGGTACGGAGGACTCCGATGAGACGCACGCACATCTGGGTGGTCGTGGTAGTGGCGGTCGCGGTGGTGGGCGCGACGGTGGCGCTGGCCACCCGGCGCACCAACGGCGAGGGCAACACGAAAGACAACGTTCCGGTCGCCAAGGTCGAGGCTGCCGACGTCCAGATCGAGGTGCTCGAGGTCGGCACGGTGGAGCCCGGCATCAAGGTGGAGGTCAAGTCGGCGCTCTCCGGCCAGCTCGTCGAGCTGCCGGTGCGCGAGGGCGACGTGGTCCGCAAAGGACAGCTCGTGGCCGCGGTCGAGCCCGACGTCAACCAGGCGCAGACGCTCGCTTCGGTGCGGCGCTCGGTGAACCAGGCCGAGATCGAGTTCGCTGCCGCCGAAAAGGACTTCAAGGGCAAGGAGGAGCTGCTCCGAGCCGGGCTGCTGTCGATCGAGGCGCACCGCGACGCGGAGACCCGCTACCGCACCGCCCAGGAGGCGCTCGAGGCGGCGCGCGAGAGAAGCCAGATCGTGCAGTCCTCCGGGGTGCCGATCACGGCCAACGCGAGCCAGGTCGCGAACATCACCGCACCGATGGGCGGCGTGGTGATCCGCCGCCCGGTGGAGCTCGGCGAGGCGGTCACCGGTGCCGGGTCGTTCAACGCCGGCACCGTCATCGTCACCATCGCCGACCTCTCGACGATGCTGGTCAAGGCCGGCGTCAACGAGGTGGACATCGGCAAGGTGCGCCTCGGGGCGCCGGTCACCGTCAGCCTGGATGCGTACCCGAAGGTGCGGTTCGCCGGCAAGGTGGCACGCATCGCCCCTGCCGCGCGGCTCGCCGAGCAGGTCAAGGTCTTCGACGTGGAGATCGCCCTCGACTCGCAAGGCAAGGAGCTGCGCACCGGCATGACCGCCAACATCTCGATCAAGGGCGAGCGGGCCGAGGGGGTCCTGGCGGTGCCGGTCGAGGCGGTGTTCCGCCGCGACGATGGCGACGTGGTGTACGTCCGCAAGGCGGCGACGCCGGAGACGGGTGGCACCGGGAAGCCGGAGCCCAAGGCCACCCCCGACCCACGCGAGGCGTGGAAGCAGCGCTTCGAGGAGCGGCGGGTCGAGACCGGCCTGGCGTCGCTCGCCAAGGTCCAGGTCGTGGCCGGGCTGACGGCGGGCGAGGAGGTCGCGCTCGAGGATCCCACCAAGCCGAAGAAGAAGGAGAGCTGACCATGGCCGAGCCGCTCATCGTCCTCGACGGCGTATGGAAGACGTACGACACCGGGGCCTTGGCCGTGCACGCCCTGCGCGGGATCGACCTCGAGATCGAGCGCGGTGAGTACGTGGCGATCGTCGGACCTTCCGGCTCGGGCAAGTCCACCCTCATGCACATCCTCGGCTGCCTGGACACCCCCACCAAGGGCCGCTACACGCTGGCCAGTGAGCAAGTCGCGGGGCTACCTTCCCGGAAGCTCGCCGAGATCCGCAACCGGTTCATCGGCTTCGTCTTCCAGTCTTTCAACTTGCTCCCGCGCGGGTCCGTGCAGCGCAACGTCGAGCTGCCGCTCATGTACGGCGGCATCGGCCGCGCCGAGCGCCGGGCGCGGGCGGCCGAGATCCTCGAGCAGGTCGGGCTCGCCGACCGCGGCCACCACCTGCCGAACCAGCTCTCGGGCGGGCAGCGCCAGCGGGCCGCGGTGGCGCGCGCGCTGGTCATGAAGCCCGACCTGCTGCTCGCCGACGAGCCCACCGGCAACCTCGACCAGGGCAGCGGCGGCGAGGTCATGCGGCTGTTCGACGAGCTCAACCGCGGCGGCCAGACGGTGCTCATCGTCACCCACGACCCCAACGTCGCGGCGCGCGCCAAGCGCATCGTTTCGATCGTCGACGGGCTGGTCGCGAAGTCGCTGGAGCAGGCGGCATGAACCTCCTCGAGGCGGTCGCGGACGGCTGGGCCGAGGTGCGCGCACACACCGGGCGCACCGCGCTGCAGACGCTGGGCGTGACGCTCGGCGTCGCCTCGGTGGTCGCCACGATGGGGCTCATCGCCGGTAGCAAGGCGCAGAGCCTCGAGTACTACGAGCAGTCCGGCGGGGTGCTCAAAGGGATGGTCTACCCGAAGGAGATCGAGACGGTGCGCGCCTCGGCGAAAGAGAATGCCAGCCCAGGCCTCACCCTCAAGGACGTGGCGGCGATCCGCGCCACGATCCCGGGGTTCGACCTCGTCGAGCCCGACGTCTCGCGGCGGCTGCTCGTACACTCCACCGTCGCCGAGGCGGTGTACCGGGTGGCCGGCGTCGGAACCCGCTACGCCGAGCTCCACGAGCTGCAGCTCAAGCGCGGGCGGTTCCTCTCCGACAACGACATGGCGTCGGCCGCGGCCGTGTGCGTCCTGGGCGCCGACCGGGCGCGCGAGTTTTTCGGCACCGGCGACCCGCTGGGCAAGACGCTGCGCCTGGGTGGCCAGCCGTACCAGGTAGCGGGCGTCATGAAGCCGCGCGAGTTCTACTTCGGCGGCGGCAACTACAACGCTTTGACGTGGATGAACGAGCTCATCCTGGTGCCGGCGACGGCCATGCTCGCCCGCGAGGTCGGCTCGGGTCAGGACCGCATCGGCTCGATCGGCGTGCGGCTGGTCTCGGTCGAGGCGTACAAGGAGGCGATCCCGGCGCTCAAGCGGCTGCTGCTCGCCCGCCACGGCGTGGAGGACTTCGAGATCTACGACCGCCAGAGCAGCCTGTCGGAGATGGCGCAGCAGGACCGGGTCTACAACATCACCTTCCTGGCCTGCGGCCTGATCTCGATCATCGTCGGTGGGATCGTCGTCGCCAACATCCTCCTCGCCTCGTTCCAAGAGCGCATCCGCGAGGTCGGGGTGCGCAAGGCGATCGGCGCCAAGGGGTGGCAGATCGCCCTGCAGTTCCTGGTCGAGAGCGTGCTGGTCACCAGCTTCGGAGGTGTCGTGGGTCTAGGCCTTGGCGTCGGCTTCGTGCACGCCATCGCCGCCACGCTGCGCCAGCCCGCGGTGCTCAGCTCGGGCATGGTCGTGGCGGCGCTCTCACTCGCCACCATTGTGGGGCTGGTGTTCGGCATGTTCCCTGCGGTGTTCGCTGCGCGGCTCAACCCCGTCGTTGCGCTGAGGTACGAGTGATGAACGCTGCCAAAACACCATCGCGGCTCGCGAGCCTCGGCGAGGCGGTGCGCACGTCGCTCGGCGAGGTGTGGGCGCACAAGCTGCGCTCGATGCTGACGTTCATCGGCGTCATGCTGGGGACGGCCTCGGTCATCGTCATGGTGACGATGATGGAGGGGCTCAAAGCGGTGATCTGGGAGGGCGCGGCCACGCTCGGCTTCGACGGCGTGCTCTATATCTCGCAACAGGCCCCGACCGACCTGCTGGAGCGCAAGAAGCTCACCCAGTCACGGGGCATGACGGTGCGGGACGTCGAGGTGCTCTCCGAGGGCGCCGAGCGGCTGCAGTACGTGGCCGGCACGCGGCTGCGCGAGGAGGTGGTGCGCGGCAACGGCGTCGAGCGCAAGGCACGGATCTACGGCGTGACCCGCTCGTACGCCGATGTCCACAACCGTTCGGTGACGGCCGGGCGCTGGTTCGACGCCGGCGACGAGCAGGAGCGCCGGCGTGTGGCGGTCATCGGCTGTGAGCTCGCCACCACGCTGTACGGCCGCCGGGACCCCGTCGGCAAGGACATCCGCGTCGGCGACGCGATCTTCCGCATCATCGGCGTCGAGGCACAGATCGGCAACGACGTCATCCAACAAGATTTCCTTCGCCGCGAGATGCAGGGTGTGCTGGTGCCGCTGGCGACGTACCGCACCTACCTCGACGGCGGCGAGTCGGTGAGCTACCTCTCGGTCAAGACCAACGACGTCGACGACCTCGGGCTCGTCAAGGCGGAGGTGGAACGCCTCATGCGGCGAGCGCACCGCGGGGTGGGCGACTTCTGGATCGAGAACGTGGCCGAGGAGATGGTCAAGGCTCGCGAGCGCGTCGGCGACCTGCTGCGCAACATGTCGGTCGTGCTCGCCTCGATCGCCGCCATCTCGCTGCTCGTGGGCGGGGTCGGGATCTACTCGGTGATGAAGATCTCCCTCACCGAACGGCTCTTCGAGATCGGGCTCCGCAAGGCGATCGGGGCGTCCGACCGCTCGATCATGCTGCAGTTCCTGGTCGAGTCGACCACCCTCTCGGTGCTCGGCGCGCTCGTCGGCTGTGCCATGGCCCTCGCCATCACCGCGCTCGCCTCCTCGCAGTTCGAGGCCGGCCTGCCGATGTCGCCGCTCGGTCTGCTGCTGGGCGTGAGCTTCGCGGTCGGGACAGGTCTGCTCGCCGGGTTGTTCCCGTCCGTCTCCGCCGCCCGCCTCACCCCCGTCGACTGCCTGCGCGGCTGAGCCCGCCAGCCGCCCGGTGATCGGCGGCTGGTGGACGGGAGGGGCACCTACCTCCCCAGTGGAGGCGCGAGTGCCGTACCATAGCCGGCGCCCGACCTGCGGGCTGGCAACGGCATGGTGACGCTCGCGACGCTGGGGATCCTCGCGGTGGCCTTCGTGGCCGGGGTGATGGGGGCGCTGCTCGGCCTCGGCGGCGGGATCATCGTCGTGCCAGCGCTCACGCTGCTGTTCGACGTACCGATCCACCTCGCCATCGGGGCCTCGATCGTGGGCGTGATCGCGACCTCGTCGGGGGCCGCCTCGCGCTACGTGCGACACGGGCTTACCCACATGCGTCTGGCGATGGTGCTCGAGCTGGCAACGGTGAGCGGGGCGCTCGCTGGGGCCACGCTGGCCGGGGCGGCGAGCCCACAGGTGCTGTACCTCTTGTTCACGCTGCTTCTCGTGGTCGCCGGTGTCTCGATGCTGCACGTCGAGACCCCGGACAGCGCCGAGATCCGCCCCCCGGATCGTCTCTCCGGCTGGCTACGGCTGGGCGGCTCGTACCTGGATCCGCGCCTCCAAGCCGCCGTCCCCTACCATGCGGTGCAAGTCGGCGGCGGGCTCGCTGTCAGCCTCGTGGCGGGGGTTTTCAGCGGCTTGCTGGGGGTCGGCGGCGGGTTCCTGAAAGTGCCCGCGATGCACCGCCTGATGCGGTTGCCGCTCAAGGTCTCGACCGCCACCTCGAGCTTCATGATCGGGGTCACGGCGGCCACGAGCGCCGCGGTCTTCTTCGCCCGCGGTGATGTGCGCCCCGAGCTCGCCGCCCCGGTAGCCGTCGGCGTGCTGGCGGGAGCGATGGTCGGTGCCCGCCTGCTGTCGCTGCTCCCGACGCGGGCGGTCCGCTGGACGTTCCTCGTGGTGATGGCGGTCGTCGCCGTGCAGATGGCGCTGCGGGGGGTGCGCGGATGAGCGGGGAAAGCTCGACCCGCCGGATCGTCGGCACGGTGCTGGCCGCCGGCGTCTACGGCAGCGTCCTGCTCATGGTCATCGGCGCCGTGGTGGCGGCGGTCGCGCCCTCCCCGGCAGCGCTTCCCCGTACCCCAGGCGAGCTCCTCCGTGGCGTTGCCTCCGGTCAGGGGCTCGCCCTCATGCAGCTCGGCGTCGCCCTGCTGATCGCCACCCCGGTACTGCGCGTGCTCGCCTCCGTGCTGTCGTTCGTGCGCGAGCACGATTGGACGTACGTCATCGTCACGGCCACCGTCCTCGCCCTCCTCCTCCTCTCGGTCGTGCTCCCCAGACTGATCGGTCAGGCCCGCTGACGCCGGTCCCCGGTCCTGACCGCTATACTCGGGCCATGTCCGTGCGCCGCGTGCTGATCGTCGATGACGAGCCCTACATCCTGCGCATCCTGGGCTTCAAGCTGCGCCGCGCCGGCTACGAAGCGGTCGAGGCCACCAGCGCCGAGCAGGCGCTCGAGGCGCTCGCCGTCACAGCGATCCACTGCATCATCCTGGACGTGACCCTCGCCACGCCGGTGTCGGGCTTCGATCTGGCGGCCAGGCTGCGCGAGGACCCGCGCCTTTGCCGCATCCCGGTCGTCTTCCTCACCGCCCGGACGCTGGTGGCCGACGTCAGGCTCGGCCACGAGCTGGGGGCCGCTGCCTTCATCACCAAGCCGTTTTCCCTCCAGCAGGTCGTGGACGAGGTCCTGCGGCTCGCACCTCTCGGCACCTGACCCCAGCACCCCGGTCGAGCGTCGAGAACCCAGAGGGAGGACCCCCTGCAACCGGGAAGGGGAGCCTCTCGACGAGCGACTCTCAACTCTCGACCGGGATGGCGACCGGGTTGGTGGAACGGCCTGGGATGGTGCATACTTGCGGGTCACATGCGGCGGGGGCCGTCGCATGCTACGAGGTGGCGCATGTACAAGGACACATTGAACCTGCCCGCGACTGGGTTTCCGATGCGCGCCGAGGCGGCGCGCCGTGAGCCCGAGCGTCTCGCCGCTTGGGAGCGCTCCGACCTCTATGGGCAGATCATCGGCGCCACCGCCGACAAGCCCTCGTTCATCCTCCACGACGGCCCGCCGTACGCCAACGGCCACATCCACATGGGGCACGCGCTCAACAAGATCCTCAAGGACGTGGTGGTGCGTTCGCGGACGATGATGGGGCACTTCGTGCCGTACGTACCGGGGTGGGACTGCCACGGGCTGCCGATCGAGCACAAGGTGGACCGTGAGCTGGGCGCGAGCAAAAGCAGCATGAGCGATCTCGAGATCCGCGCCGCCTGCCGAGAGTACGCCGCGCGCTTCGTCGACATCCAGCGCGACGAGTTCCGCCGTCTGGGAGTGCTCGGCGCCTGGGACCAGCCGTACCTCACCATGGCCAACCGCTACGAGGCCGACATCGCCGCCGCGTTCGGCAAGGTCGTCGAGCAAGGCCTGCTCTACCGCGAGCGCAAGACGATCCGCTGGTGCTGGCACTGTCGCACGGCCCTGGCCGAGGCCGAGCTCGAGTACGAGACCCGAGCCGACCCGGAGATCACGGTGGCGCTGCCTGCCGCCGATCCGGCCGCGACACGCCGCGCGTTCGGGGTTTCCGGCGACGCACCGGTGGCCTTCGTGATCTGGACCACGACCCCGTGGACGATGCCCTCCAACCTCGCCATCGCCGTTCACCCCGAGGCCGAGTACGGCCTGTACGAGACCGCCAAGGGCGGCCTGGTGCTCGCGGTCGCCCGCGCCGAGACGGTGCTCGCCAGCGCCTCGCTCGCCGGTGTGCTGGCGGGGCGGGCCAAGGGTGCGGACCTCGTAGGCCTGCGCTACCGGCACGCCCTCGCTCCCGGGTGGCGGGTGGCGCTCGCACAAGGCGCGAAAGCGTTCGTGATCGTGCCCGCCGATTACGTCACGCTCGACACCGGCACCGGCCTCGTCCACACCGCGCCCGGCCATGGCGAGGACGACTTCCGCACCGGCAAGGTCGAGGGGATCCCGATCGCCTCGCCGCTCGACGCCGGCGGCCGCTACACCGAGGAGGTCGCCGACCTCGCGGGCATCCATGTTTTCGACGCTAACCCGAAGGTCACCGCCGAGCTCGAGCGGTTGGGCGTCCTCCTCGGCCAGGGCATCGGCGAGCACGAGTACCCACACTGCTGGCGGTGCAAAAAGCCGGTCGTCTTCCGCGCCACCGAGCAGTACTTCATCGCCCTGACACCGGACGCGGCGCCGCACGCCCGTATCGACCTGCGCGCCCTTTCGCTCGCCGAGATCGACTCGGTGCGGTGGGTGCCGCCGCGCGGCGAGCTGCGCATCGCCGGCATGGTCGCCAACCGCTTCGAGTGGTGCGTCTCCCGCCAGCGCCGCTGGGGGTCACCGATCACCGTGCTGGTGTGCGCCAACCCGAAGTGCCACCAGGTCTGGCCCTCGGGTGCGGACGCCGACGAGGCCCGCACCTTCTTCGCCCGCGTCGAGGCGCACTTCGCCGCCGAAGGCGCCGACGCGTGGTACTCGCGGCCGGTCGAGGATTTCGCTCCCGCCGGCCTGCGCTGCCCGCACTGCGGCGGCACGGCGTGGGAGAAGGAGCGCGACATCCTCGACGTCTGGTTCGACTCCGGCGCCTCGCACTTGGCGGTGTGCGATAACCAGCGCTTCCCCGGCCTGTCGTGGCCAGCCGACCTGTACCTCGAAGGGCACGACCAGTACCGCGGCTGGTTCCAGTCGTCGCTGCTCGTTGCCGTGGTCACCCATGGCCGGGCGCCGTACCGCGCCGTCGTCACCCACGGCCACGTGCTCTCGGCCGAAGGCGAGAAGATGTCGAAGTCGATGGGCAACGCCCTCTCGCCGGCGGCGCTGATCAAGGAGTACGGCGCCGACGTGCTGCGGCTGTGGGTGGCTCAGGTCGACTTCCGCGAGGACATGCCGATCTCCAAGGAGATCATGACCCGCACCGCTGAGAGCTACCGCAAGATCCGCAACACCTTGCGGTTCCTCGTCTCGGTGCTGAGCGACTTTGACCCGCTCCGTCACACCGTGCCGGTGCAGGCCCTGCCTCCTCTCGATGCGATGTTCCTCCGCCGGGCCCGCGCGCTGGCGCTGCGCTTGCACGAGGCGTACGAGGACTACGAGCTGCACGTCGTCTACCACGCGATCAACAACTTCTGCGCCGTGGACCTGTCGGCGACCTACCTCGACATCCTCAAGGACCGCCTCTACTGCTCCCACCCCGACGATGCGGGCCGGCGCGCAGCGCAGACCGTGGTCTTTCGCATCGCCCGCATGCTGACGACGCTCGTGGCGCCGGTGCTGGTATTCACCGCCGACGAGGTATGGGAGCACCTCCCCGGGGAGCGCCAAAGCTCGGTTCACCTCGAGGCGTTCGACGTGCTGGCCGACGTTACCGAGGAGCCGGACCTCGACGCGCGCTTCGGCCGCCTGCTGGATCTGCGCGAGGAGGTCAACAAGCTGCTCGAGCGGCTGCGCCGTGAGGGTGGGATCGGCAAGTCGCTCGAGGCAGCGCTGGTGTTGGGTGGCGACCGCACAGCACTCGACGCTGACCTGCTGGCCAGTGGCGTCTGCCTCCCGGAGCTGTGCATCGTCTCGCAGGCGGTGGACGGCGAGGGGGGAGTACCGTCGGCGGTCTACCCGGGCCTGATGGTCGGCGTGCAGAAGGCGGCCGGCACACCGTGCCCGCGCTGCTGGCAGGTGCTGGAGCCCGCCGGCCACGCCGAGCACCCAGAGCTCTGCCCGCGCTGCCTCGACGTGGTGCTGCGCCTGGCCAGGACCGCGTGATGCTCCGCTCGCTGCTCATCGCCGCCGCGGTGCTGGTCGCCGACCAGCTCACCAAGGCGTGGATCGTCGTCAACTACCCGCTCGGCTGGGAGCAGCAGGTGATCCCGGGGCTGTTCCGCCTCGTCCACACGCGCAACCGCGGCGTGGCGTTCGGCCTGCTCGGCTCCTCGGGGCCGGCGGTGCAGATCGGCCTGCTGGGGCTGATCGTGGTCGTGGTCGGGTACATCACCTGGCAGCTCGCCCGTGGCGGCACCGACGGGCTGACCCGCGTCGCCCTCTCGCTGGTGCTCGGCGGCGCACTCGGCAACCTCGTCGACCGCGTGCTGCGCGGCGAGGTGGTCGACTTCCTGCTCTTGTACGTCCGCTCCGGCGGGCGGGAGCTGGCCTGGCCGGCGTTCAACGTGGCTGACTCGGCGATTTCCGTGGGCGCGTGCCTGGTGATCCTGGCCGAAATCGTGACCATGGTGCGGAGCAAGCGTGTTCCCGTCGATCGTTGATTTCGGCGCGTTCCGCATCCCCACCTACGGCGTGCTGCTGGTCACGGGCATCGTCATGGGGTTGTGGACTGCCCACCGGCGCGCACGCACGGTGGGTCGGCTGGACCCCGAGCGGGTGGTCGATTTCGGGATCTGGGTCGCGCTCTGGGGGCTCGCCGGCAGCAAGCTGCTGCTCGTCGTCACCGAGCCGGGGTACGTCACCTCGCTGTCGGGTCTCAAGGGCCTGCTCCGCGCCGGCGGGGTGTTCTACGGTGGGCTGATCGGCGCGCTGGTCGCCGCCGTGGTGCTGGTGCGCCGCTACCACCTCCAGCTCTGGCCGCTCGTCGACACCCTCGCGCCCTCGGTGGCGCTCGGCCACTTCTTCGGCCGGCTGGGGTGCTTCGGCGCTGGGTGCTGCTACGGGGCCTCCTGCGACTTGCCGTGGGCGGTGACCTACACCCACCCTCTCGCAGCCGAGATCTCGGGCACGCCGCTGGGCATCCCGCTGCACCCCACACAGCTCTACGAGGCGGCGTTCAACCTCTGCAACTACCTGTTCCTTGCCTGGCTGTTCGGCCGCCGTCCGCGCGACGGATCGGTGCTGGCGTCGTACCTTCTGACCTACGGCGCCGGCCGTTTCTGTCTCGAGCTGCTGCGCGGCGACCCCGACCGTGGGTTCGTGCTCGGTGGGCTGCTGTCGACCAGCCAGGCGATCGCCGTCGGCATGGTCCTCATCGGCATCGGCATTCTCGTCTGGACATGGATGGCCTCCAGGCGCACCGCTGCGGTACGGCACTGACGTGCTCGGGCCGCACCCCTTGACTCTCGGCTCCCGACTTCTGACTCTTTGGTCGTGACCGGCCACTCCACGATCCGCCTCATCGTGCCGCCCGAGCACGCCGGGCTGCGTTTGGATCGCTTCCTTGCCGGCGCCGGGCAGGGGTGGTCGCGCTCCCAGGCCTCGCGCTGGATCGAGGACGCCCGGGTGCTGCACAACGGGCGACCGTGCAAGCCGTCGCAGCTCCTGGGCGTCGGCGACGTGGTCGAGATCGCCCCGCCGCCGCCCGAGCCCTCGGCGCTGCGGCCGCAGGACATCCCGCTCGACGTGCTGTACGAGGACGAGCACCTCATCGCCATCAACAAGCCACCCGGCCTCGTCATCCACCCCGCTGCCGGCAACCCCGACGGCACGCTCGTCAACGCGCTGCTCGCCCACTGCGCCGACCTCTCCGGCGTCGGCGGCGTGGAGCGGCCGGGGATCGTGCACCGCCTCGACAAGGACACCTCGGGGGTGCTCGTGGTGGCCAAGCACGACCAAGCACACCGGGCGCTGTCGCTGGCGTTTCGCTGGCGCACCACCGACAAGCGCTACCTCGCCGTGGTGTACGGCGTTCCCAGGACAGCCGAGGGCGTCGTCGACGCGCCGATCGGCCGCCACCGAGTAGAGCGCAAGCGCATGGCGGTGGTGCCGGACGGCCGCCCCTCGCGCACCCTGTGGAGCGTGCGCGAGCGCTTCGAGGGTACGTGCCTCGTCGAGTGCCGCCTGGTCACCGGCCGCACCCACCAGGTGCGGGTCCACCTGGCGCACCTCGGCCACGCCCTGGTCGGCGACCCGGTGTACGCCGGCAAGCAGTGGCGCAACCTCGCCGACCCGCGCCGCGCCGAGGTCTGCCGCGACTTCCCCCGCCAGGCGCTGCACGCCTGGAAGCTCTCGATCACCCACCCCGCGACCGGCACCCCGATGACGTTCGAGGCTCCCATCCCCCCCGACCTCGAAGCACTGCTCGCGGCGCTACGCGCGGGTCCCTGAGTCTTTTAGCATGCGGCGGTCCAGGAACACACGCACCGGAAACCTACCGCCGAGCGCATGGCGTCGCCGGGTCGGGTAGCGCCGACGGCACTTCGGAATGCTCCATCGGAGCCAACGGATGGCCTCCTTCGCTCGCCCGGCTGTGACTCGTCGACGTATCCTATTGGATAATGCGGTCGCTCTCCAGAGGGCATGGATGAGAGCAGGGTCAGGGCCATGACTTGACACGAGAGAGAGAGAGAGAGAGAGAATTTGCCCCAATCAAACCCCGGCGATGCCGGAAAGGAGGTTCCTGTGTCGGAAACAAAGAAGTTTGCCGCTGTCGTGGCAATCGTTGTGGCGCTCGTCATGGCTGCTGGGCTAGCCGCGCCTGTCGCGGCAATTGACCACGACGACTTCGACGAATGGTGGTGCAGTATCTTCAGGTGCGGAGGGGGAGGGGGAGGGGGCGGTGGGGGTCCCACTTGTAGGTCGTGCCAACCATGGGCAGGCGCCGACTACCATTGCGCCAACGTCGACGCCGTCTCTCACATCGGTCACACACCATGCGTAAACACAATCACTTACAACGAGTGGGGTTGCTTTTTTGGCGGCGACTACCAGGGCAGTCCAACGTGCACCTACTCCAAGTGACGATGAAGGCACGGCTGGGTGTGTTGATCCCACTACTGGCGTGCGGGGTGGCCTCGGCCACCCCAGTTACGGTCAGGATCGACCTCCAAGGTCCAGCGTCGGAGAAGACGGTCATAGCCAGAATCGAAGCCCGACCTTCGGAACAGAGTTCGCCCGAATGGACACAGACGGTCCAGGTACCGTCCGCTTTGCAAGCGGAGCTTCGCGCAAATACTGCCTACGTAATCACCGTCGGTGCGAAGGGGTTCTGGGGCGAGAGCAGGCTCGTCTTCGTAGACGGGACTCGGGGCACTACGGCGGTTGGCCTCAGCCTTTGGCCCACCGGCACCGTCACCGGCAGAGCCATCTTCCCGCAGGGCTTGGAGACTCAGCCTGACATCGGGTGCCGATTCTCCTTCACACCGCCTGGAGACCAGGGGGAAAGCCCCCGAGGCGAGCTGGAGTGCCCGACTGAAGGTTCTGGCTTCCGCTGCGAGGTACCTGCCGGGACGCTGGATTTGCGACTCCGCGCGGAGGGGTTCGTGTCGCACTTCGTCTGGGGGGCGAAGGTGCCGAGGGCTGGATCGCTCGACCTCGGTGCGCTGACCTTCACCAGGGGCGGATCTGTTGTTGGTTGGGTGGAAACCACCTCAGGACCGCCGAGCCCCTCCACCTGCCGCGTCGAGCTTTCCCCAGCACAGGCAACGGTGGCTCTCACCGGCGAGGCTGCACGGCGAACCAACGGCGCGATCCTGTCCACCCACCCAACCGAAAGGGGTTTCTTCCACCTCGCGGGGCTTGCGCCAGGAAGCTACATGATCAGAGCTTTCCAGGCCCCCTACTCCCCGACCACGACGGGACCCATCCTCGTCGTCGAGAACGTCGAGACCGAGGTCAAGGAGCCCATTATCCTCGAGCCGCCTGGAGAGCTGACGGTACGCGTGCAGCCACCGCTTGATCCACAAGGCCGGCCATGGAAAGTGACGCTGTTCCGCCGGCTCGACGATCCCTTCGAGTCCGAGCGGCTCCCCGATGGCGAGTCAGACGGATCGGAACGCTGGCTCTTCACCGACGTTCCGCAAGGTCCGTACTCGCTCCAAGTGAGCGACGCGGACGGTTCGAACTGGGTCGATACGCCGCTTCTGATGCAGCAGCTCGTGCAGGAGGAAGAAGTCACCGTTCCCGTGATTCCGGTCGAAGGGCGGCTCACCCTTGGTGGCAAGCCCCTCGCCGGAGTCGTGGTCTTCGGGGGAGTCCACGGCAAGGTCGCAATCAAGGTCTGGACTGACGACCTCGGTCGATTCGAGTGCACGCTCCCTCGCGAAGGCGAATGGGAGGTCACCGTTGGGTCGCGTAACCCCCAGCTGAAACGCGACATGGGAAACGTCCCGATCAGAAAAAGACCGGGCAAGGCCGTAGCTGAGGTGACCATCGAGATCCCGGACACGCTCGTCGAAGGAAAAGTCGTGGACGAGAGCGGCCGTTCCGTTGCCCGAGCGTCGGTCGTCGCTCGGTCCCTTTCCACACGGGAGCCCCAAACCGAGATCCAGACGGATCGCCACGGGGACTTCCAGTTTCGTGGGCTCGGTGTTGGCCGAACCCTCCTCATGGCGAGCTCGGAAGGCCTGGTCTCCGACGCTACTCAACTCGAGGTGCGGTCGGAGAATCCGGTTCGCAACACCGTGTTGGTCCTTCGCGGGCGCAAGCAGCTCGCTGGTCGGGTCGTCAGCTCGTCCGGGGGCGTGATTGGCGCGGTCGTCACGGTCGTTCCAGTGGGCCAACCGAGCCCAGGCAGCGAGGCGGTGACCGGGATTGACGGGCGATTCGAGGTCGCGATACCTTCGTGGGCCAGCGAGGCCAATATCGTTGTCATGGCCGTGGGATACTCGTGGTCGGCGAACCGAGTCCAGGTGCCGCCCAAGGAGAATTCACTCATCGTGTTACGGGTGCAGCCTTTAGGGGGGGCTATCACCGTCCGAGTGCCGCAGCCTCCAAACGACCCGAGGCGTGTCACGACGGTGCTGGAGCACAACGGCGTGGTAGTGGGGTTCCCAACGCTCATTCGGTGGATGGGCATGAACCGCGTTCAACCTGGCGAGCCGCTGACGATACCGGCTCTGGAGCCCGGTAGCTACCGGGTGTGTGCACTGCCAGCTCCATCGGCCATCCAGCTGGCTGCAGGGTCACTGACTCGGGATGCCGTGTGCACAGAAAGCTTGATTCTGTCTCCGAATGGCCATGCGCTGGCAACCGTCCCGATCCTCGAACCTGGGGAATGAAGGGGCCATGCAATACGCAGGCACGTCCCCGACCGTGGTTCTCTCATGCATCGGTCTAGTCCGGTGAGTGAAGCTGGACCCACAGCTCCGCGGCTCAACGCGACAGAGCCTCGGCAGCACGAGGTTGGGACGTACCAGACGGTCACCAAGGTCGGCAGGAAGGCCAGCCCTGTACGTGGTCGCGGCGCTCGCCGTGTGTGTCGTCCCCGCCGGCGCGGGTGCTGGCGGCCCGCCCACGATCAGCTTCGGCGACCTCGTCGTGGGCCCGCTGCCGAGCGAGCTCACGGCAGGGATGCACGGCCCGTGGGTGCTGGCGCAGGTGTCCGACACCGTCGTCGCCGCACCCGACTGCGAGAACGGGCGTCTCGCCACCTGGGACGGTGAGGGGTTCGTCGAGCGGGGGGCATTCGCGCCGATGCCGCCCAGACCGCACGTCTTCGCCTACGACTCCGACGGTTCGCGGCTGGCGACCCGCGCCGCGCCTGGGTCTGCTTCGAGTAGGGTGATAATGCCCCACGCCGCGGGCGCGAAGCTCCGGCGGGTCGAGGGAGGGCGTGCGATGGCGATGCAACGAAGGCCGGCTCTCTCAGCGGGTGTGCGCTTCTGCCTCGTTTGCGCAGCGCTGCTTCAGCACCCCAACGCCGCCGTCGCTGGCGGCCGATTAGAGCCGATCACGCTTCCAAACACCTACTCGTTCGCCGCGGGGCTTTCCGGCGAGTTCGCGATCGTCGACCGCGAGACCGGTGTGCTCTCACTGTTCGACCGGAAAGGCGCCAAGGTCGCGAACTGCCAGCTCCCGGAGTCCATGACGGCGTCGATCGCGTCCGGAGCCGCCGCGGCGCTTCGCGGCGAGAGCCTCCTCGTCGCCGGCTTCGCACCCTCACCGGGCGCGGAAGGTGGGACGCAGGTTGGCGTCTATAGCCTTCGGGAGTGCAAACAGGAGGTGCGCTTCTCCGCCCCCGGCCCGGTCCTGGCGGCCTCGCCCCATACCGACGGCTACGTCCTCACCTTCCTGGCCAACCGGAGCGCCGAAGCGGTTGGGAAGCCGGGCGCAGGACCACCGTTGGCCTTCCAGCTCATCGACACGCGGGGCGAGAAGCTCGCCGACCTCGGCGTACCGGCCGACCTCGAAGAGCGCCTCGCGGGCCTCGGCGCCGAAGGTATCGCCCGCGCCAGCGCGCTGCTCGTGCAAGGAAGAAAGCTGTGGTTCCTGCCCCACGCGGCGTACGAGCTGTGGCCGGTCGGGCGGGAGGGAGCGGCGCCGCAGCCGATCGTGCCGCCCGCGTGCCTGGCGGCAGAGGGTCGCGAGCTGTCCTCGGAGGAGTCGACCCGCAGGATGCAGCAGCTCTTCGATCCGGCAAAGCTCGCAGAAAACCCGGAGCTGCAGGCCATCGCGTCCAGGCTCAGCGGCCCGGACGCCCCTCGCCGCCGCGTGTACCAGCGCGCGGTGGCAGCGGTTGCGACCTACCGGAACCTCGTGGGCTTGGCTGTCCGCGACCCCTTGCGCGAGGACGGCGGTTGCCGGCTCGACATCTGGGACACCACGACCGACCAGCTCGTCGGGCTGGTGCAGATCGCGGGCGAATGCCCAGCCTCTATGGCGCTGAGCGATGAGGCCGCGGTCGTGGCAAGGAAAGGGTTGGCCGAGCGGCTGGACCTCCCGGAGGCGCTGATCCCCATAGAGGATCCCTGCGCACGGGAGGTGGAGAGCCTCCTGGACCTGAAGCGATCCCGAACCCCGCCGCCCGACGCGACCACCCCACAGTAAAAGGGAGGCGCTCCGAGGAAAGCCGGGTATCGCAAGACGAGGCGGCGCGAGCCCGAGGACAGCGGTGGCGACATCGAGCAACAGCCGCCAGCGAGCACCCTGACGTGGCGCCAAGCGCCGGGAGATAAGAGCTGGGCCGAGACGGCCGTCGGGCAGCTCGTTGCACACCCCAACGGCCGGCTCTGTGCTGCCGTAGACCGAGGTAGCTCGGAGGCTTTCATGGTCAAGCCCTTCGTCGTCGCGCTCGTCCTCGCCACCCTCGCCGCCTCGACGCTCGCCCAGGAGATGGAGGAGGAGACCTTTCCGATTGCGCCGGGCAAGGTGCAGCGGGTGGTCATCGTCAACCAGCCGAGGACGTACACGGTGCAGGGCGAGGTCTCGGTGGCCGGCCCGATCCGTCAGGGCAGCATGGTGGCGCTGCGCGACGTGCTGGTACCCCCGGTGGGCAAGGGCGACACGACCCGCCTCGTCAACGCCGGGACGATCTCGACCGATGGGTTCGTGAGCATGGTCGTCGGGGTCGCCGGGCAGATCAAGGACCAGATGGTGAAAGCCGGGGAGGTGGGGGCGTTCCTCGTCCCCGACGACGAGCTGACGCAGCGAGCGCTCGAGGAGCACGGCCAGCTCCTGTTCGCGATCGAGGTCAAGGCCTCGACCGGCAGCGGCACCGCGCCGTACTTCGCCTCGAGCCAGGCCCGCGCCACCGTGGCGTTCCCGCGCTACCGGGTGCTGCTTTTCAACACCTCGGACAAGACCGCCGCGGTCAACGTCTACGCCTACCTGTCGAGCTAGGCTGCTGCCCAGCCGTCGACGGCCGAGAGTCGGAAGACGGATCCTCCGCGGGCTGGTCCGAGGGGAGGGGTCCGTCGCGGGTCCTCTCCCACTCCCGGCGAGTGGGCGGCCTTCGACTCTCGACCGGGCGGGCGGGTGGCGGTCGGCGTTCGAGCGTCGGGGTCGGCGGCCGATCAGGAGGCCTTGATGATGATGCTCTGGACGACGTTCGCCACGTCCTCGCAGCGGTCGGTGGCCGATTCGAGGAGGGAGTAAAGCTCCTTCAGCTTGATGATCGTGATGGCGTCGGTCGAGTTGGCGAACAGCTCCCCGAGCGCCTCGCGGTGCACCACATCGGCATCGTTTTCGAGGCGGTTGATCTCGACGCATGCCTTGAGCGCCTCGGCGTGCGTTTTGCGGTTGTGCAGGGCAACCAGGGCACGCTGCATCTCGCGGGTCGAGGAGAGCAGGATCTCCGCCAGGCGCCGGAGGTGGGGCGGAATCGCGGTGATACGGAACAGCACGAGCCGCTGGGCGGCGGCGTCGGTCACGTCGATCACGTCGTCGAGCCGGGAGATGAGCGCGTGGATGTCCTCACGGTCGAACGGCGTGATGAAGTGCTGGTTCAGAAGATCCATGGCTTCGTGGGTGATACGGTCGCCGACATGCTCCATCTCCTTGAGCCGCTCTACCTTCTCCTTGAGGTTCGAGGGGTCGAGCGTGATCTCGTGGAACAGCGCGGCACCGTCGACGATGTTGTCGGAGGCGTGGCGGAACATCGAGAGGAAATCGTTGCTCTTGGGCAGGAACCAGCGCACGGGGACCTCCGACGCGCCGGGGGGCGCGGGGTGCAGTATAGACCGTCTCGCCTCGGGTGGAGCGGCTCAGAGGAAGAGGGAGATGACTCCGTACGCCAGGGCTGCCACCAACGCCGAGCACGGGATGGTGAGGAACCACGCCCACACGATCTGCTTCGCGACGCCCCACCGCACCGCTGACAGGCGCTGCGTGGCCCCCACACCCATGATCGCGCCGGTGATCGTGTGCGTCGTCGACACCGGGATCCCGAGGTGCGAGTTGGCAAAAAGCGTCAGTGCCGCCGCCGTCTCGGCACAAACGCCGCCAACCGGCCTGATCTTGGTGATCTTCGTGCCCATCGTGCGGACGATCCGCCATCCGCCGAAGAGCGTGCCCACGGCGAGGGCGCCGTAGCAGGTGAGTATCATCCACGGCGCGATGTGGATGTCCTGGGGGTTCTGGCCGGCGTTGCGCTGGTAGGTGAAGACCAGGATGGCAATGATCCCTATCGTCTTCTGGGCATCGTTGCCCCCGTGCCCGAGGCTGTAGAGGCTGGCGGACACGAGCTGGATCCGCCTGAACCACCCGTCGACCCGCGACGGTGCCTTGTCGTGGAGTATCCACGACACGGCGATCATCATCGCGAGGCCGAGGACCAGCCCCATGACCGGCGAGAGGAACATGGACGCCACCGTCTTGGTCCAGCCGCTGAAGAGGATGGCGTCGATCCCGACGGCGGCGATCGCCGCTCCGGCGAAGCCGCCGATGAGGGCGTGCGATGAGCTGGTCGGCAAGCCCAGGAGCCACGTCAAGAGGTTCCAGAAGATGGCGCCCAGCAGCCCGGCCAGGATTACGTACTCCGTCACCACCTCGGGCGCGATCAGCCCCTTGCCGATGGTGGTTGCGACCCTGAGCGGGAACACGAAGGCGGCCACGAAGTTGAAAAACGCCGCCCAGATCACGGCTAGGCCGGGCGAGAGCACACGGGTCGAGACGATGGTAGCGATCGAGTTGGCCGCATCGTGGAAGCCGTTGAGGAAGTCGAAGACCAGCGCCGCGAACACGATGAAGACGAGCAGCACGAACATCCAGTCGATCATGGCTCACCGTTGGTTTCTGGGCCGGAGCGCGGCGCACCCTCGCACGAGAAGCCGTCCCAGAACGGTTGAGAGTCTAGCACGCGCTCGCTTGGCGGTGGCTCAGAAACTCCGCGTGTAGGAATAAACGAACGGCTGGGGCTTGCAGTTGCGCACCGGCGGAGAGAAGCGGAGCGCGCGCAGCTCGGACTCGGCCTCTCTCCGCAGCGCGTCGTCACCGGTAGTGTTCTCGACCAACGTTACGGCCGTCACGAAACCCAGTGCGCTCACGGTCGCCTCGAGCACGACCCGGGCCCCGGCCGGCCGCAGCACGACGTCCGGCTGGTTGAGGATCTCAGCGGTGTTCTTGTCCGGCGGACACGTCTTCTCGGGCTTGACATACATCCCGTGTACCCAGCCCTCCTGCTCCGGTGTGAGCTGGACCCTGAGCCACTTCCCGTCCTCGCCCAGCACCAGCAGCCGCTCGCCCTTCTTCGTCGTGCCCACCACCTTGAACGACGTCCCGGCTCCCTCCCGAACGTTGAGGCTCGAACCGGTCACACGGACGTAGACCGGTGGTGGCGCCGCCGGTTCCGGTGCCTCGACCACCTCCACCGGCGCCGGCGGCGGCCCAGGCTCCGGAAGCGGCAGCGGCGCCGTTGCACACGCCTGCATGAGCACCACTTCTCCGGCGACCGCGCCGAGAATCCACGACCACGTTGCCCACCTCGCCATCGACCGCCACCTCCTCCGACCACTCTAGCGCGGGTCACGTCACGACGGATCATCGCGGCGGGGGACCCGAGCGGCCCGCCGCCCGCAACCGACACCCTCCCCGCGGGGAACCCACCAGCCTTCCGCGCCCACCCGCAGGCACATCCCACCCACGCCGGTTCCTGGTACGCTGTGCGGACCGGAGGGGCCCATGCGATTCCGCCCACTGATCGCGTTTGCAGCATCGTTCCAACTCGCCTCGCTGGCGCTGGCCGCGGGAGCCGCGTCCTCGCCCGCAGCCAAGGAGAAGCCCACGGCATCCGTCGCCGTCTCGAGATGGCTGATGCTCGGTCCGGCCCCGCTGCCGCTGCCGGCGTTCGGCGCCGATAAGCGGGGTGGGTACGGCCCGTCGGAGCTGCTCAAAGCAGCGCTCCTGCCGCCGCTGGAGGCAGCTCCGCGGGCGGGAACACGGATCCCCTGGCTCGGCGCCACCACCCTCGAGTGGAAGGAGGTCGTGGCCGGGAAGGACGGGTTGGTCACGGTCGCCAATGGTGCTGCCAGCACGCCCCGTGCCGCCTGGTTGGCGGCCTCGGTGGAGGTCCCACGCTGGCAGACGCTCGAGCTCGAGCTTTTCGGCTCGAGCGCGCAGCGACTGCTCGTCGACGGCACCCAGGTGGCGGCCGGTGGCGGCACGTCGGCCGGCGGTGATGGCAAGGGAACGGTCAAGCTCCTGCCTGGCAGCCACCTGCTCGTGGTCCAGGCAATCACCGAGCCGGATCGGACCGGGACCTGGACCGCCGGGGTCCGTCTGTCGGCCCCGAGCCGTCCCGACCTTGAGCTCGCGACCTCGCCCGAGCGCACCCTCGACATCCTCGACATCCTCGATCGCACCGACGTCTCCTCTCTCGCAGTCTCGCCGGACGGAGCGCTGGTAGCGGTCACGCTGCGCCGGATCGTGCCGGGAACCGACGACTCGGAGAGCTGGATCGAGGTGCGCTCGACGGCTGACGGCGCCGTGCGCTGGAGCCGGCGCGGCGCCGAGACCAGCAGCGCCGCCTGGGCGGCACCGCGGTTGCTCGGTTTCACCACCGCTGACAGGAAGGGTAAGAACGGCAGCGAGCGGGCGTTGTCAACGTTGTGGATCGCCGACCTCGAGTCGGGCGGCACGACTCCGCTGCTCGAACGAATCGAGGACCTCGGGGGCTACCGCTGGGCAGCCGGCGCCGAGGCGGTGGTCTACTGGACCACGGCCAGAGCCGATCCGGACCGGCGCGGGATCAAGCTCGTCGAGAGCATCGTCGACCGTCAGAAGGGGTTCCGTGACAAGACCTACCTGTGGCTGGCACGCGGCCGAGACGGCGCCCGCGTCCGTCTCACCGCCGGCGAGCTATCGAGCCGGGTGGAGGACATCGCGGCCGACGGCTCGCGCCTGCTCTTCACCCGGCAAATCGAGGACCTCACGGCGCGCCCGTACTATCGCACCGAGCTGTGGGAGATGGATCTCGCCACGCTGGCCGCCAACAAGCTCAGGGACTTCCGCTGGCTCGCCGGCGCCTCGTACGGTCCGCCCGGACGGCTGCTCGTGGTTGCCGGTCCTTCGGAATTCGGTGCGGCCGGCACCGTCTTACCGGCTGGCGTAACCCCCAACGACGGGGATGGCCAGCTCTACCTCTGGGATCCGCAAGCCGATGGCGTCGAGCCGCTGTCGCGCGAGCTCGATCCGTCCATCCTGGGAGCCGAATGGAGCCAGGCGGCCGGAGCCGTCATCGTGCTGGCGGCCGTCAAGGACGAGGTGGGCGTGCTCCGCCTCGATCTCGCGACCAAGCGGTACGAGCGTCTGGACACGGGCTCAGCGGTGATCACCAACTCCTCATTGGCCAAAGCCGCGCCGACCCTGGTCGTTGCCGGCAGCTCGCCGTGGCGACCCGAGCGGGTCGAGGTCCTGGACCTGAGCTCGGGCAGCTCGAAGGTCCTTTTCGACCCCGCAAGCGGTTGGTGGCCGGCGATTCGTCCGGGGCGCGTCGAGCCCTGGCGCTGCACCGTCGCGAGCGGGATCGAGATCGACGGCCGCGTCTACCTGCCCCCCGACTTCGACCCGGCCAAGAAGTATCCGGCGATCGTCAACTACTACGCTGGCACCACACCGATCAACCAGGCGTTCGGCGGGCGCTACCCCAAGGAGTGGTGGGCGGCTTTGGGTTACGTGGTGTACGTGCCGCAGCCCTCGGGAGCGATCGGCTACGGGCAGGCACACTCTGCGCGCCACGTCAACGAGTGGGGCTCGCTCGTGGTGGACGAGATCATCGACGCCACCAAGCAGTTCCTGGCGGCGCATCCGTACGTGGACGGCAAGCGGGTCGGCTGCATCGGCGCCTCGTACGGGGGGTTCACGACGATGTCGCTGGTCACCAGGACCGACCTCTTCGCCGCCGCGGTGTCGCACGCCGGGATCTCGTCGATCTCCTCGTACTGGGGTGAGGGCTACTGGGGGTACACCTACAACGCCCGCTCCGCGGCCGACTCGTTCCCCTGGAACCGCCCGGACCTCTACGTCGGGCAAAGCCCGCTGTTCGCCGCCGACAAGGTGAAGACGCCGCTCCTGCTCACCCACGGCCAGGCCGATACCAACGTGCCGGTCGGGGAGAGCGACAGCTTCTTCACCGCCCTCAAGCTCCTGGGCGCGCCGGTCGAGTACCTGCAGGTCGAGGGCCAGGACCACATGATCCTCGAGCACGCCAAGCGCATCGTCTGGTCGCGGGCGATCGTGGCCTGGTTCGAGCGCTACCTCAAGGGCGAGCCCGGCTGGTGGGAGGACTTGAAGGCCGCTCCCAAGAAGGAGAAGGGCGACCCGAACGCGTAGGCGAATGTGAGCTGGACCGCGATCGGGTAGGTGTCGAGCTCGGCCCACTCGCCGGGCACCAGATCCACCTCTTCCACCGCCAGCGCGGCCCAGGTGTCGTGGCAGCCCGACGGCCCCTACCCTGCGGCACCGCCAATCGGGACCACGAGCACCGGTACGCGCACGCGGTGGCGCAGGCGCTCGACCGTGGTGCCGAGCACGAAGTCGGTGAGCCCACCGTGCCCATGGCTGCCGAGCACGACCAGGTCCGAACCGTGCTCCTCGACGAGGCGTGCCAGCTCACCCACGGGCTCACCGAATCCCAGGTCGAAGTCGGCCTCCACCCCGTGCTCGGCGAGCTCATCCACGTACATCTCGAGCCGTGCCTGGTCCGCCCTGGCCTCACCGTCCCGCACGTCGGGGCCCATCAGCCGAGCACCGCCCGACTCCACGACGTGGAGCAGGCGCACCCGCGCCCCCCGTCCCACCCCGTGCAGGAGGCTCACGGCGTGGGACAGCACGGCACCGTCAGCGGCCGAGAAGTCCACGGCCACGGCGACCCGGCGCGGCGGCTTCGGCGGCGCGAGCGGCGGCATGGCGGAGGGGCCGTGCACGTTCAGGTACATCGGGGTGGGCCGGCCCCGCAGCCGCTCCAGCACCGGCACGACGGCCACGTAGCCGAGCACGAGCACGAGCCCCGCCGCGACGGGTACCGCGCTGATCCAGAGCAGCCAGGCCCAGGCACCGGCTCCGTCGAGGAAGCTGGCGAGCGAGTCTGCCGTCAGCTTGAGGTTGAGCACCACGATCACACCCGCTACCACCCAGGCCACGACCTGCGTCCGGGGCTTGATGGCGTACTGCCCCATCCAGCGCCGGTCCGAGACGAGGTGCACGAGCGGGACCACCGCGAACGAGAGCTGGAGTGACAGCACGACTTGCGAGAGCACGAGCAAGAAGCCGGTCGATGACTCGCCGGCAAAGGCGATCGTGGCCACGGCCGGCACGAGCGCCAAGGCACGGGTCGCCAGACGCCGCACGACCGGGCGGAGACGAAGCTGGACGAAGCCCTCCATGACGATCTGCCCGGCCAACGTGCCGGTGATCGTGGAGGACTGCCCGGCGGCGATGAGCGCCACCGCGAAAGCGATCGGTGCCACGGTGCTGCCGAGAATCGGCTCGAGCAGGCGGTGCGCCTGGCCGATATCCGCCACCTCGTACAGCCCCGCGGTGTGGAAGGTAGCGGCGGCCAGCACGAGCAAGGCGGCGTTGACGAAAAAGGCGCCGTTGAGCGCGACCACCGAGTCGATGGTGTTGAACCGAACCCCGGAGCGGATCCCGGAGGGCGTGTGGCTGATCCGACGCGACTGCACCAGCGCTGAGTGCAGGTAGAGGTTGTGGGGCATCACCGTGGCACCCAGGATGGCGATGGCCAAAAACAGCGCCCCCTCGCCGGGCAGCGACGGCACGAACCCGCCGGCGATCTCGCCCCAGAGTGGCTTGGCCAGCACCACCTCGACCGCCATGCTGACGCCGATCGTGGTGATAAGGACGACGATGAACGCCTCCATCATCCGCACACCCTTGCTGTGCAGGAAAAGCAGCAGAAACGTATCGAGAGCGGTGACCACCACGCCGATCAGCAGCGGCAGGCCAAACAGGAGCTGAAGCCCGATCGCCGAGCCGAGGATCTCGGCGAGATCGCAGGCGGCAATGGCGACCTCAGCCAGGATCCAGAGCACCCACGAGACCCGGCGGTCGAACATCGCCCTGCAGGCTTGCGCCAAGTCCATCCCGGTCACGATGCCGAGCCGGGCCGAAAGGCTCTGCAGGAGCACCGCCATGAGGTTCGACATCAGCAGCACCCAGAGCAGGGCGTAGCCGAGCTTGGCACCGGCCGCGATGTCGGTGGCCCAGTTGCCGGGATCCATGTAGCCCACGCTGACGAGGTACGCCGGCCCAATGAAGGCGAACAGTCGACGCCAGAACGACGGTGTCTTCGGCACCGCCACGCTGGCGCGGATCTCGCCCAGGCTGGGTGGGGGCGGATCGTGGCCGTCAGCGCTCACCGCCCGACGGTGGGCAAAAACCTCCCGGCTGTCAAGAGGCGGCAGCAAGCCCATGCGTGCTATCGTCGTCACGGGAGCTTCCGACCGTCGGGCCACGATCTGATGCCACCACCAAGGGCTCGCCCGGCCATCGGTAGCGGGGGAGGTCCATGAGCGCTCAACAGCCGCCGGCCGACGACTGCTTCTTCGTTCGCGCCCAGACCCTATCCGAGTACATCACGCTCTGCCTCGAGAACCACGCCGAGCACCGCTTCCTCGCCGAGCTCGGCGGGCGCTCCGTGACCTACCGCGAGACCGCGGAGCAGATCACCATCCTCGGCCAAGCCCTCAAGCGCGCCGGCATTCGTCCAGGCGACCGGGTCGCGCTGCTGGGGCTCAACTCGATCCACTGGGGAATCGCCTTTCTCACCCTCGTCACCCACGGCGCGGTGGCGGTGCCGATCCTCACCGAGTTCCATCCCACCGCCATCCACAACATCATCAACATGTCCGGCGCCAAAGCGATCTTCGTCGCTGCCTCCCTGGTGGAGAAGATCGAGGGCGGCACCTTCCCCGACCTCGAGCGAGCGTTCCTGCTCGAGGACTACCATGAGCTCGACCTGCGGCACCTGCCCGAGATCGTCAAGCAGCTCCGTCAGCGCGTCGGGGAGTGGCGCGAGCGCGCCGAGCAGTTCTTGGCCGAGCACAAGCTGCCGTTCGGCAAGGTCGAGCACACACCGCAGCCCGGTGACCTGGCGGCGATCGTCTACACCTCCGGTACCACCGGCTACTCCAAGGGCGTGATGCTCACGCAGCAGAACCTCGTGAGCGACGTCGTGGCCGCGGTGCGCTACGTGGACCTCGGCCCAGCCGACCGCTTCCTATCGCTGCTGCCGATGGCCCATACCTACGAGTGCACCTGCGGTTTCCTGGCTTGTATGCACTCCGGCTCGTCGGTCACCTTCTTGCACCAGAAACCCTCTCCGAAGGTGCTCCAAGAGGCGTTCGCAGCCGTCCACCCGACGATCGTTTTCGCGGTCCCGCTCATCATCGAGAAGATCTTCCGCAAGAAGGTGCAGCCGCGTATCCAGAGCAAGCTGCTGCTGCGCACCATGACTCGGCTGCCGCTGCTCCGCCGGGTCGTGTATCGCAAAGCGGTCGAGGGCCTGCTGCAGGCATTCGGCGGCCAGGTCAAGTTCATGGGGCTCGGCGGTGCGCCGCTCGCCTCCGACGTCGAGCGGTTCCTGCGCATCGGCGGTTTCCCCTACGCCATCGGTTACGGCATGACCGAGTGCGCGCCGTTGATCACGGGCTCGCGGGTCGAGCATACCCGGGCCGGGAGCTGCGGCACGCCGGTGGCCGGGATCGAGCTGCGTATCGCCGACCCCGATCCCTCGACCGGCGTCGGCGAGGTGCAGGTGCGCGGGCCGATGGTCACCCAGGGGTACTACCGCAACCCCGAGGCCACGGCGGCGTTGTTCACCGCCGACGGTTTTCTGCGCACCGGCGATCTCGGGGTGCAGGACGCGGACGGCTTCCTCTACCTCAAGGGCCGCTCCAAGAACCTGATCCTCGGCCCCTCCGGAGAGAACATCTACCCCGAGGAAATCGAGCACCTTCTGACCCGCTCACCGTCGGTCGTCGAGTGCCTCGTGGTCAAGCGGGAGACTGGGCTCGTCGCCCTCATCTACCCCGATTACGACCTGCTCACCCGCGAGCTGCACCTGCACGGGCTGTCGGATCCGCAGATTCAGGCTCGTCTCGGGGAGCACTTCAAGGGGCTGCTGGCCGAGGTCAACACCCAGCTCGCCGCCTACTCCCGTCTATCCGGCTTCCGCCTGCTCGACAAGGAGTTCGACAAGACCCCCACGGAGAAGATCAAGCGCCATCTGTACGAGTAGATGGGGCTGTTCTCCGCGGGTCGAGAGCGATCCAGGGGTTGCCGCGGCTGACCGGGCGTGGGGTCCGGGCTCCGGGACCCGAGCAAGGCCCGAGCCGGGAGACGTTCGCCTTCGATTCCCGCCCTGGGCTATCCGTGCGGAACCGGTCGGGACAGCCCTCAGCTTTGGGCTTCTCACTTCCGACTCTCGGCTCTCGACTCTCGACCGGGTGGGCGTTGGAGCAGGACAAAAACGGCGGTGAGGACGGCGGCGAGCCAAACCCAGGGGCTACCGAGCAGTAGGAGACGTTTGCCGATCGAACCGGCTGCGGGAGCACCCGCTTCGAGCGTCGAGAGGTAGATGGCGACCTTGGTCACCGCGAACCAGCCGGCGTGCATCCCGACGCAGAGCGCGAGCGAGCCGGTACGCCACAGCACCACGCACAGCACCGCGCCCATCAACGACAGCCCGGCGACCGCTACGAGCGTCGGCGTCGTGAGCAGCCGGCCCAGGACAGAACCGAGGTAGCGCAAGCCCTCCAGAGGCGAAGCGGAGGTGGCGACGAAGCTGCGGTCCGGCGTGATGAAGTGAACCGCGCCGTAGAGTGCGCTGCTGGTGCCCAACGCCACGCTCATCGGCCACCGCCGCGCCAGCCCGCCGAACACCGTCACCCGGAAGAAGCTCTCCTCCAGCGCCGAGACGAGCACCGCGCCCGGGACGGCGCGCACCAGCACCCACAACGCCATCTGCCAGGTGCGACCGGCCCACCCCACCGGCGTATGGGCGACGACCAGCGGCAGCACTGCCAGTGCCGGTGCACCCGCGGCCACAAACCCGACCGGTGCCTGCCGCAGCCAGACCCACCACCCCTCGGCCCGCCAGGCAGAAACCAGCCGCTCGATCCCCAAACGTTTTCGCAGCGCAGCGATCAGCACCAGGGCAAACAGCACCGCAAGCCGGTCGAACACCCGCGAAAACGGCCAGCCGGCTCCAGGGAGCCAGTGCGCCACCAAGGCGTTTACCGCTGGTGCCGTGAGTGCCGCACCCCCGACTGCCCCGAGCACGAGCACAGCGACCCACCGACCCATGGATGCTGCCCCTCCATGGTCCGGGTCGGGCAGGCGCACGATGCAAGACGGTCTGACGGACGCCAGCGACATCGGATGGTGAGTGTACCGTCCCCCTCGCCCATCAGCCAGCTCGCTGGTGGCTGTCAGCGGTCGGACCGGTACAGAAAGGAGGACAGCTTTTCCCCCGGCAGTCGGGCGAGGGTCTTGGGACCCGCGACTCCCCGCTTCTGACCTCGATCGGGTTGGGTGAGGGGTATCATCGGCCGGAGGTGTCCCATGCGGTTGTTGTTGCTTGCAAGTGCGTGTCTGCTCGGCTCGTCGCTGGTGCTGGGAGCCGACCGTCCGGTCGGCAGAGCGTTCGCTACGCGCTCGCCGGTGCTCGCCCGACACGGCATGGTGGCGGCCGCCCACCCCCTGGCAGTACAGGTCGGCGTCGACGTCCTCAAGCAGGGCGGCAGCGCCGTCGACGCGGCGATCGCGGTCAACGCGGCGCTCGGGCTCGTGGAGCCGGTCTCGTGCGGCGTCGGCGGGGACCTGTTCGCGATCGTCTGGGACCCCGGCACCGGCAAGCTCTGGGGCCTCAACGGCTCGGGCCGTGCGCCGGCCGCTCTGACGATCGATGCGGTGACGAAGGAGAAGGATGGGACGATCCCCGAGCACACGCCCTTTGCCTGGACCGTGCCCGGCTGCGTCGACGGCTGGACCGAGCTGCACGCACGCTTCGGGCGCCTCCCCCTCAAGACGTTGCTCGCACCCACGATCGCCTACGCCCGCGAGGGAGTGCCGGTGGCACAGGTGATCGCCGCGAGCTGGGCCCGCGCGGTCGGGCGCTTCGGTGACAAACCGGGGTTCGCCGAGGTATTCATGCCCGGCGGGCGCGCCCCGCGTGAGGGGGAGCCGTTCTCGAACCCGGCGCTCGCCGCCACGCTCGAGACGGTTGCGCTGGGAGGTCGTGACGGCTACTACCGCGGCCGGGTGGCGGAGGCGATCGTGGCGTTCTCGAGGCGAGTCGGAGGCTTCTTCACCCTCGACGATCTGGCCGCGCACCGCAGCGAGTGGGTGACGCCGCTTTCGACCACCTACCGCGGACACACGGTGTGGGAGCTGCCTCCCAACGGCCAGGGGCTGGCCGCGCTCGAGATGCTCAACATGTTGGAGGAGTACGACCTCAAGGGGATGGGCCGGGACAACCCCGACTTCTGGCACCTGCTGGTCGAGATCAAGAAGCTCGCCTACGAGGACCGAGCGCGCTTCTACGCCGATCCCGTGTTTGCGGCGGTACCCGTCGCCGGCCTGCTCGACAAGGGGTACGCCCGCCGGCAGGCGGCGCGTGTGGACATGCGCCGTGCGGCGCGGCGGCTCGAGCCGAGCAACCCAGCCCTGCGTGACGGCGATACGACCTTCCTCGTCACCGCCGACGGGCGCGGCCAGATGGTCGCCCTCATCCAGTCCAACTACACCGGCTTCGGCTCCGGGTACGTCGTGCCCGAGCTCGGGTTCGGGATCCACAACCGCGGCGCCCTGTTCGCCCTCGATCCTGGGCACCCCAACGCGCTCGCGCCCGGTAAGCGCCCGTTCCACACCATCATCCCGGCGTTTGTGACCCGGGATGGCGTGCCGCTCATGGCGTTCGGCGTGATGGGCGGGGATATGCAGCCACAGGGCCACGTGCAGGTGCTCGTCAACCTCCTCGACTTCGGCATGAACCTCCAGGAGGCCGGCGACGCGGCACGCTTCTACCACACCGGCTCCTCCGAACCGACCGGCACGATGATGGAGGATGGCGGCGTGCTCCACCTCGAATCGGGCGTGCCGTTCGAGATCCGCCAAGAGCTGCTCCGTCGCAGCCACCGGCTGGTCGAGGCCAGCGGTATTTCGTTCGGCGGCTATCAAGCGATCTGGCGCGATCCCGCGACCGGCGTGTACACCGGCGCCAGCGAGTCGCGCAAGGATGGCTGCGCGATGGGGTACTGATCGCTCACCCTCCCGGTGCTCGGTGAACGGAGGTGAGGTCTGCGGCGGGAGTCGGACACGCGCGCCGAGCGTTGGGGCGCCAACGTCCACACGCACCACCACGCCCACAACCGGGCCAAGGTTGTCGGGAGCGAGGTGCGGGGTCGGGTGGGATGAGCAGAGAAACGCTCTCGACTCCCAACCCTCGACTCTCGTCCGCACCAAGGCCGGGAAAAGGGTGTACAATCACAGGCTCAGCCGAACGGGGACAGCCCGTGGCTGCGCCTGGAGCAGGGCCAGGCGGCAAGGATCCGATATGACCGAAGACACGAACCCCACCACCGAGCAGCAGAGTTTCGCCGAGGCGTTGGCTGCTTCCTTCCAGAACGACGAGCTCGAGATCGGCCAGCTCATCACCGGCACGATCATGGCTGTCCACGGCGACGTGGTGCTGATCGCCGTCGGCGGCAAGTCCGAGGCGGTCATGGACCGGACCGAGGTCGGTGAGCTGCGGCCGGGCGACGGGCTCGACGCCATCGTCATCGCCCTCTCGCCCGAGATCCGGGTCTCGCACAAGCTCGTGATCGAGCGCCGTGAGCGCGAGGCGCTGCGCGGTGCCGCCGCCAACGCCATCCCCGTCGAGGGCAAGGTCACCGGCCGCAACAAGGGCGGCTACGATGTGTCCATCGCCGGAATCCGTGCCTTCTGCCCGATGTCGCAAATCGAGCTCGGGTTCCCGCGCAACGTCGACTCCTACCTCGGAAAGGTGTTCCGCTTCCGCATCATCGAGGTCTCCGACGACCTGCAGACCATGGTCGTCTCCCGCGCCGCCGTCCTCAAGGAGGAGCGTGAGCACGCCGCTGACGCCGCCTGGGCGCGCCTCGTGCCCGGGGCCGAGATCGAGGGTACGGTCAAGAGCATCCGCGACTTCGGCGTGTTCGTGGACCTCGGCGGGGTGGACGGCATGGTCCACATTTCCGAGCTCTCCCACCGCATCGGCGTGCGCCCGACCCAGGTGGTCAAGATCGGCGACACGGTGAAGGTCAAGGTCATCGAGGCCGACCGCGAGAAGAACCGGATCGCGTTGTCGATGAAAGCGCTCGAGCCCGATCCGTGGGCCGAGGTCGCAGCACGCTTCCCCTCCGGTGCCACCTTCGAGGGCACGGTCGCCCGCAAGACCGAGTTCGGGCTGTTCGTCGAGCTGATGCCTGGGGTCGACGGCCTCATTCACGTCTCCCAGCTCCCGCCCGGAATGAAGCTCGACGACCCGGCCCTCGCTGCCGGCGCGCCGGTACGCGGCTGGGTGCGCGAATGCGACCTCGACCGCCGGCGGCTCTCACTGACCTTGCGCGAGATGGCTACCTCCGACCCGTGGGTCGACGCCGCCGAGCGCTACGCGGTCGAGGCGATGGTCGAGGGTACGGTCGAGCGCACCGCCAACTTCGGCGTCTTCGTTCAGCTCGAGCCCGGCGTCACGGCGCTCATCCCGGCCTCAGAAACCGACCTCTCACGCGGAGCCGACCTCGGATCGAGCTTCACACCCGGTTCGCGTGTCTCCGCCACGGTGTTGTCGGTGGATCCCGCCCGCAAACGCATCTCCTTGTCCGTCAAGAAGGCCAAGGAGGGCAAAGCGGTCAAGGAGTTCCGCAAGTGGGCCGAGGAGCGCAAGGTCGAGCGCAAACCGGAGGTCACTGCCTTCGGCGCCGCCCTCATGCGCGCTCTCCAGGAGCCGAAGCAGTAGCGGTCGTCCCACCGCTTTTCACCAAAGCCCGTCTTCGCACCGGCCTTTCCGTCCGACCGGTGGCGGGGGTGAGGGGCAGGGCTTGCAGCCGCGCCCTCCGATCGCCATCCGCCGGGCACCGATAGCTACGGCACCGGCAGGGTCGAGGGAGGTGCCACGGCCTCGGCGAGGGGGATCGCGAACGCCCAGTTGTCATCGGCCTCGGGAGTGACGGTGCCGAGACGGGCAATGTACTCCGCAATGAGCTCGACCATCGGACGATCGATCTCCTTCAGACGCGGCGCCGTTAACAGATGGGGGTAGTTGCCGCCGCCAACCGCCCGGTAGGAGTTGACCGCCAGCGTGTAGGTTGCCGTCGGCTCGACGGGCCTCCCGCTCACGCGTAGGTTGCGCACGCGCTGGCCGACCGGCGCCAGCGGGTTCACCAGGTAGGTCGCGCCTTGCAGGGTGTCGTAGTTGTAGTAGGGCAGCCGAGGATCGCGCAGGAGGGTACACCCCTGTGGGCGGGAGCAGTCGAGTCCCTGCCACCCGCGCACGGCGTGCTCGACGACGTTGTGGAGCTGGGCGCCGGTGAGAGCGACCATCAGCACCGTGTTCGGATACGGGTACAAGCCGTGCAGGACCCGCATCTGCAGCGGCCCCGCGGGCACCTCATAGCGGGCGCTCGAAAGGGGTGCGGCGAGCGAAAGCTGGGCACCGGTGGCAGCGAGCTGGACCGCATGCACGAGGTCGACGGTAGCGTCGTCGCGGGTCGGCACGCCCCCCAACGTCAGCGGCGCGCCGAGCTCGCCGACGACCCTGGCGAGCTCAGCGCGGACACGGTCTTGGAGTTTCTCGACCGCTGCCACGACCGCGGGGTGAACGGGCTGTTTCTCCATCGCCTGATTCGAGCCCGTCCACGAGGCGATCTGCCACCTCCCCTTGCGCCTCTCGAGCTTGAGGTCGATCCGGGTGACGAACTCGGCCCACTTGCCCGGCTGGGCGACGATGACGTTGCCGAGCTTCCGTGGCGGGATGCTCTCGTGGGTGTGCCCGGTCAGCAGGAGGTCGATCCCGGGCACCTGAGCGACGCGCCAGGCGTAGTTCTCGTAGTCGGAGCCGTCCGGCTCTCCGGTTGCGAGGTCACGCTCGAACCCGGCGTGCAGGAGCACGATGACCAGATCGGCCCGTTCGCGCACGGCGGCGACCTCGGCGGCCGCTACCGCCACGGGGTCGGCGAACGTCACCGCGCCGAGGTGCGAGGGGGGGTCCCAGTGCGGGATGTTGGGGTTGGCGAGGCCGAGCACCGCGATACGGACGCTCCCACGTTTGATCAGCCGGTGGGGGTGCACGGGCAGCCGCTCGCCCGACGCCCCGACCAGGTTGGCACCCAGCCACGGGAAACGGGACTGCGCGAGCGAGCGCCGCAGCACCTCCAAGCCGAAGTTGAACTCGTGGTTGCCGAGCACGGCCGCGTCGTAGCCAACCAGGTTCATGGCGGCGATCGCCGGATCCGAACCGTCACCGACCGACGTGGTCAGCGCGTAGTGTGCGAGCGGGGTGCCCTGGATGGCGTCCCCGCCGTCGAGCACCACGAGGTTGCCCACCCGCGCACGGGTCGCGTCCACGTAGCTCTTCACCTGGGCAATCGAGCCTCGCCCCGGACGTTGACGAACATCGTCGTACGGCAGCACGTGAGCGTGCATGTCGGAGGTGAAGAGCACCGTCAGCTCGGTGGCGGACGCAAGCCCGGCGCCGACAAGAACAAGCAAGCCAAGCAAGAAAGCTCGCGATCGCATCCGACCTCCTCGAGAAACACCGTTGTGCCGGTGCTACCGGGCGGGGCCGCGGTGATTGCCCACCGCGTTCCCACCGCCGGTGGAGTATAGCCGCGCTGTTGCGGCGCGAAAAACCAGCCGGACTTTGGCATACTGACGCCGTGCACGAGATGTCGGGCACCCTCGATCGCCTGCACATCGGTGACCTGCTCGAGTGGCTGCGCCTGACCCGAGCCACCGGGCGGTTGCTCTTGTCCGCCGGACCCACGACGCGATCGCTCGACGTCAAGCGCGGCAAGATCGCGTTCGTGTCGTCCTCCCAGGCCAGCGAGCGGCTCGCCTCGTGGCTGCTGCGGCAGCAAGCGGCGTCACACGACGTGCTCTTGCGCGCGCTCGCCGTCTCGCAGACCAAAAACAAGCTCCTGACCTCGGTCCTGATCGAGCAGGGCGACGTTCCAGTCAGTGTCTTGGTCGAGGCCGGGCGCAGCCTCGCCGCCACGCTCGCCAGCCGCATCTTGCAGGAAGAGGGCGTGCTCTTCACCTTCAAGCCCGATTGGCCGATCCCGCGCGACATGCCGGTGGACCTTCAGCTCGACTGCTCGAACCTCATCATGCAGGCGGCCTACCAGGTCGACACGCTGCCGCCCGTCGACCCGAGCAAGCCGGTGAGCGCGGTCAGCCTCGACAGCAAAACGCTCGAGGGGTTGTTCTGGACGATCCTCGAGGAGCTCGAGGGAGAGCATATCGAAGCGCCGCGATTCGCCGAAGCATATCAGGTGTTTCTCAAGGTCGGTACGTTGTTCGAACGGTGGATCTCACAGGGGCCGCCGCTACTACCGGTCGGCCCCTTGGACATTGCTCGGGCCCGTGCCCGCCTCGACGCCGGTCAGCCGGTCGAGGCAACCGATTCGCCCAGCCTGGTGTGGGACCTGCTGTGCATCGTCAACTGCGTCGACGCCCCGGGCTACCCGCGCGCCACCGGCCCTCGCGAGGCATGGGCTATCGCCGGGGAAGACGCCCCGTACATCGCTAGCCTCATCATCGAGAGCCCACGCTGGCAGCGGGCCGTGCCCGAGGAGGCGGAGGAGACGCTGAGCCGGCTGGTCCGGCGGCGCGCCGCCGCTGCTCGTCCGATCGCCAACCGACTCGGCCTCTCAGAGGACATCGCCGACTCGGTGGCGGCGCTGCCGGTGGTGCTGCTCGAGCTGGTCGTGACCGCCCTCACCGCGAGCCCTCTGGCGAGCCCAGCGATGCAGCGGTGTGCCCTCCACCATCTCCTGCCACGGGTCGGCATCGCCGCCGGCATTGCCGCCGGCCTCCCCGACGCCATCATGGCCGCCATCACCGCCTCGCCTCCCGGGCACCCCGCCGTCCAGCTCAGCTACCTCATCGAGCATGCCGCCGGGGCACTGCCTGGCTTCTCGCACCTTCTACAAAGCGCCGCCCGCCGCCAGACACCGGCAATCAAGGCCGCGCTCGCCGAGGCCCATGCCGCCGTAGCGGCAGCGGGCTAGCACCTCGCCGTTGCTCGGCTCCGAACCCGAGCATCGACGCCGCCTCGGACCCGCTCCCTCCGCAGTACCTCCGTCGGCCGAAAGGCCGGCCGCTCCTGGCCTTCGGTCACCCCGCCCCGTCGTTTCCTATCCCCTCTCCTCTCGGTAGCGACGCGAGTGCATCCAACGCCGCAGCGTGTTGGGCGCTGCGCTTGGAGCTGCCCTCGCCGCGGCCCAGCACCCGGCCGTGCAGCTCCACCTCGTAGACGTAGGTCCGGGCGTGCGCCGGACCGCGCAGCTCCACCTCGCGGTAGGTCGGTAGCGGCCAGCCGTGCCGCTGGGCGTGCTCCTGCAGCTCCGACTTCGGCTCGGAGCGACCAAGACCATCGGGATCGAGGTCGGCGAGCACCGGGCCAAGCAGCCTGCGCACCAAACGTTGCACCACCCGCCAACCCCCATCGAGCAGCACCGCACCGAGCACGGCTTCCAGTGTGTCGGCCAGCAACGACGGGCTGGGAGCCTCGCCCCGCAAGCCACTGCCCAGGTCGAGGACGTCGGCGATACCCAGCTCGCGGGCGACCGCCGCCAGCGTCACCTCGCGCACGACCGCCGAGCGCGCTCGCGTGAGCTGGCCCTCGCTGGCAGCCGGCCAGCGCGCATACAGCAACGCCGCGACGGCGTGCGAGAGCGCGGCGTCGCCCAGAAACTCGAGCCGTTCGTTGGAGCCCATCATCTGCTCGTGCGCCGCCGAGCGGTGGCGCAGTGCGAGATCGAGCAGGGAGCGGTCTTTGAAGCGGAAGCCGAGCGCCGCCTCGAAGGCGTCGAGGGCGTCCTCGCGCCCGCTCATCGCGCCGTGTCCGGAGGCAACCACACGAGCGCCACGCGCCGCACCGTGATCTCGCGTGCCGCCGCCACCAGCGGTACCCGCTCCACCGCTGCGGCGAGACGCTCCACCTCGGACTGCAGCGCTGCAATCTCCTGCTGCAGCTTGTCGAGCAAGCGCTGTCGCTCCCCCTGCAGCTCGGCGATCTCCTGCTCCGACTTCGCGACTTGGACCCGTGCCCGGTCGGTCATGCGCTGCTTCTCGCTCGCCTGTCGCGCGGTGGATGCGCCTTTGCGCACGGCACTGGAGATCCCCGTCCGTCGGCCACCGAGCAGCGCCCCGAGCCCCGAGAGCAGGGTGTCACCGACGCCAGCCGCGACCGTGAGCTGCTGCTGCCGCTGGCGCGCCGCCAGGTCTTGCTGGCCGCGCGACAGCTCCATTTGCTCGCGGACCAGCTTGTCGTCGATGCGCCGCAGCTTGTCCTCGTAGCGCTCGCGGAGCTGCTCGGTCTTGGTGTCCATGGTGGCACGCGCGGCCTCCAAACAACGGGCGCGGAACCCCTCATCGTCCTCGTGCTCGTCCTGCACCAGCTTGAGCTGCCGGTGCCACAGCGCCTCGGCTGGGTGGGCCGCGAGCTCGCGCACGAACTCTCGCGCCGCTCCCTTGATGAGCACCCCGGCGTTGGAAGGCAGCTCGCCCAAGCTCGAGCCCTCCGGCGGCCGGGTTCCAAGCGGCGGCAGATCGGCAACCGCGAGGCGCTCCCAGACGATCCGGCGCTCAGCGAGTGGCGCCACCCAGCTCGCCACCACCTCGCGCTGCACGGCCGGTGCGGCCTTGCGGAAGACGGCCCGCCCCTCCACGAGCACCGCCGGGTGCAGGTTCGGTCCGGCGGCGTACAGCTCCTCGACGTCCGGAAGGTCGATCGCGGCGGGGACGGCCGGGACGGCTGCAGCCGTCACCGCTGGCATGGCGAGCCCGGCGATCAGCGGCTTCACCTCCGTCAAGGTGAGGGGACCGCGCAGGTACGACATCGCCCAACGTGAGGTGATGACCTGTGGGGTGCCGGCGCGCGCACCGGCGAGCAGGAACTGGCGCGGCTGGAGGCTGGCTACTGCCTTCTCCGGGGCACCACCGGCGAGATCCAGCCCCTCGAGGGCGCGCCGACGATCGTTTTCGGTGTCGAGGCGGCCGAGCAGCTTGAGGCCGGCGTTGCCGAGCGCCTTGTAGTCCAGGTCCACCGGGTTCTGGGTCGCGAGCAGCACGCCGGCCCCGAACGCCCGCCCCTGCTTGAGTAGCGTCAGCAGCGGCGGTTTGGTCGGCGGCATGGCGGAGGGCGGCAGGATCCCTTGTACCTCGTCGAGGTACAGCAGCACCCGCAGGCTCTCGCTCCCGGGCTGGGAGCGCACCCACGATAGCAGCGTCGAGAACAACAAGGTGAGGAACGAGAGCCGCTCGCGATCGGCGAGATGGGCAAGGTAGAGAATCGTCGCACATGGCGTCTCGGGCGACCCAGCCATCTCCTCCATCGACAGCGGCACACCACGCGTCCAGACCGCAAACGCCGGGCTCGCCAACACGGTGTTGAACGCCACCACCAAACCCTGGCGCTCCCTGCTCGGGTAGAACGTCTCGGCGTCGAGCACCCCGAACTGGCTCACGGGAGGGGAAGCGATCTGCCGGATGAGCTCGGCCAGGTTGAGCGCCTGACCCTGCCGCCAGGCGGCATCGAGCAGCGTCGCGAGCAGCACGTGGTCACGGTCCGAAAGCGGGTCGCCGCCGCGGTCCACGAGCGCCAGCAAGCCGGCGGCGGTACCGTCGAGACGGCTCCGCGCCCCGTCGGGGTCGAGGTCGGGGTCGTAGCCCTCGGGTGGAGCGAGCGCCGGCAGGAGGTTCACCGGCGCTACCCCGGAGCCCGGGGTGAGGAGCTGCCAGCGCACCGCCTGGCGCAGCTCGGCGATCTCGGCCGACCCCAACCCCCATTGCGCGAGCCCCTGCTGCCAGCGCCCGGCGACCGCCTCGGCCGCCGCCTGTCGCTCCGCCGGCGGCGTGCTCACCGGCAGGTAGGGCACGAAGTCGGCCGGTGCCAGACCCGGAAACGTCAACAGCAGGTTGGTGAGGTCGCCCTTGAGGTCGCAAATGAGAAGCGGCACCCGCTGCCGTGCGAGCTCCTCCAGCATCACGACCGCCAGACCCGTCTTGCCCGAACCCGTCATGCCGAGGATCACCCCGTGCGTGGTGAGCACGTCGGCGCTCAGCCGCACCGGCTCGGCGGCGCCAGCCGCCACCGTGCCCCCGATCAGAAGCTCACGTTTGCCCATGCTCACTCCTTGCTGGCGCCGGCCACAGCACCTCGCGACCGCGCCGCACCGCAACTATCCGATGGTACGGCAGGAACGTACCGTCCTGCGAAACGACCCCCGCCGGGAGTATCTCCTGCACGAGCTCGAACGGCAGCTGTTGCGTCGTCTCACGCCCTTGTTTCCGCACCCGCAGCTCGATCGTCACCCCGACCCGCACCGCTGTGGGATCCCACCGCAAGCGGTTGAGGAGCTCCCGAACGGTCACCGCCTCAGCCCCCCACCACGCGCAGCGGGAGTTCCCGCTGCCCGGCGGCGGGGGCGATCGAGCCAACCACCGCTTCCGTCGCGGTGAGGCTCCACCCGACCAGCGCCAGCCGGTGCCGACCTCCAACCGGGAAGCGACGCAGACGTCCAAGCTCGACGAGCCTGTCGCCTGCCGGACACACCAACGAATGCTCACTCACCGGAAGGGATTCTACCGTGCACAGCGCGATGCCTCCGGCCGGGAGCTTTCGTCGCCGAACCTGGCCGCCGCGGGAAGGTCAGGGGCGCCGGATGGGTTGCCAGGTTTGTCGCCCGTCCCCCGACTGGGTGATGGCGGTCCAGGCAGGTACCATACGATCATGAGCGAGCCTTTCACCCCCCCCGAGCAGTTTGGCCCCAACACCTGGCTCATCGACGAGATGTACCGGGAGCTACAGGAGCGCCCCGACCAGGTCGGCGTCGGTTGGCAGGAGTTTTTCTCCGACTACCGCCCGGCTCCCGGTCACAGCGCACCGGCGCCAGCGTCCGCTCCAACCGCTCCCTCCACCCCGGTCGCGAGGCAGACCGCGCTGCCTCCCGATGCCGTGCCGCTCGTCGGCCCGGCCCGCCGCTTGGCTGAGAACATGGAGGCCTCGCTCGCCGTCCCCACCGCCACCTCGGTGCGCACGGTGGCCGTCAAGCTGATGGAGGAGAACCGAGCGCTGCTCAACCAGCACCTGGCCGAGGACACCGGCGGCAAGGTCAGCTTCACTCACCTCGTCGCCTACGCCTTGGTGCGCGCGCTGGCCAACCACCCAGCGATGCGCACCGTCTACCTCGAGGCTGCGGGCGGGCCGCACAAGCGCACGCTGCCGTACGTGAACCTCGGCCTGGCGGTGGACGTGCAGCGCCGAGACGGCTCGCGCGGCCTCGTGGTGCCGGCGGTGAGAAACGCCCAGGCGATGTCGTTCGCGGGCTTTTTCGCAGCGGTCAACGACGTGGTCCGCAAAGCTCAGCGCAGCCAGCTCACACCCGAGGACTTCCAGGACGTGACCCAGTCCCTCACCAACCCCGGGATGATGGGCACCACCCACTCGCTGGCTCGCCTGATGTCCGGGCAGAGCTTCATCCTCGCCGCTGGCGCCATCGCCTGGCCGGCCGAGTACCAGCACGCCGACGAGCGCACCCTCGCCAGGCTCGGGCTCTCCAAGGTCATGACGCTGACCTGCACGTACGACCACCGGGTTATCCAGGGTGCCGACAGCGCTGCGTACCTGCGCGAGGTGACCGAGCTGTTGGCCGGGGAGCACCGCTTCTACGAGGATGTCTTCGCCTCGCTCGAGGTCCCGCACGAGCCGCTGCGGCTGTCCGACGACCGCAACCCCTATCTCGGCGAGGATGGGGCCGCAGCGCTCGCCGACAAGCAGGTCGCGGTCATGCAGCTCATCAACATGTACCGGGTGCGCGGCCACCTGCTGGCGCACACCAACCCGCTCGCCACGGCGGTGCCCACTCATCCCGAGCTCGAGATGAGCCGCTATGGCCTCACGGTATGGGACCTCGACCGCGAGTTCGCCACCGGCGGCCTCGCCGGCGAGGGGCGACTGCCGCTGCGCGAGATCATCGCCATTTTGCGCCAGGCGTACTGCGGCACCATCGCCATCGAGTACATGCATATCCAGGAACCGGACCAGAAGGCCTGGATCCAGCAGCGCGTCGAGGGCGTGGAGTGGGGGAAGCTGGTCGGCCGCGAGGACAAGAAACGGATCCTTCAAGACCTCAACGCTGCTGAGGCGTTCGAGCGCTTCCTGCACACCAAGTACGTCGGCCACAAACGCTTCTCGCTCGAGGGCGGGGAAGTGCTCATCCCGGTCCTGGACCGTCTGATCGGCGAGGCGATCACGATGGGAGCGACCGAGGTCGTCATGGGGATGGCCCACCGCGGTCGGCTCAACGTGCTCGCCAACATCCTCGGCAAACCGATGGAGAGGATCTTCGGCGAGTTCGAAGGCAACCTCGACCCTCAGAGCCGCGAGGGCACCGGCGACGTCAAGTACCACCTCGGCGCCGTCGGCAGCTACACCGGCCCGGACGGCCGGCAGGCGCGGGTGACGCTGGCCTGCAACCCCTCTCACCTCGAGGCCGCGAGTCCGGTCGTCGAGGGGATGGCGCGAGCGATCCAAGACCAGATCGGTGACACGTCGCACATCCGCGTGGTGCCGGTCCTCGTCCACGGGGACGCCGCTTTCGCCGGGCAAGGCGTGGTCGCCGAGACGCTCAACATGAGCGCCCTGCAAGGGTACCGCACCGGCGGTACGGTCCACGTGGTGGTCAACAACGGCATCGGCTTCACCACCACGCCAGCCGACGCCCGCTCTTCGGTATACGCCACGGACGTGGCCAAGATGGTGCAAGCGCCGGTGTTCCATGTCAACGGCGAGGACCCGGAGGGGTGCTTCGCGGTGGCCACGCTGGCCATGGCGTTCCGCTACGCCTTCCGCAAGGACGTGGTGATCGATATCCAGTGCTACCGCAAGTGGGGGCACAACGAGGGCGACGAGCCGGCGTTCACGCAGCCCTTGATGTACGCCCGCATCCGCGATCGCCGCTCGGTGCGCAAGCTGTACACCGAGCGCCTCGTCAACCGCGGCCACCTCACGCTCGAGGAGGCCGAGGCGGCGCTCGGCGACTTCCAGCGCCGCCTCGACGCGGCGTTCGAGGCCACCGACCACGGCCACGCCCCGGCTGCACACGTGCGTACTGCTCCGCCACCGCCGGCGCCGCCGCTGCCGGTGCCGCCCGAGATCGAAGCCGGGCAGCTGCAGGTGGTCATGGACCGGCTGTGCACGCTGCCGGCCGATTTCCAGGCCCACCCCAAGCTCGTGCGGCTGTTCGAGCAGCGGCGTCGGATGCTCGCGCACGACGCCGTGGACTGGGGCGCAGCCGAAGCGCTGGCGTTCGGAACCCTGCTCGCCGAGGGGTTCACCGTGCGGCTGTCGGGGCAGGACTCGCGGCGCGGCACGTTCTCGCACCGCCACGCCGTGCTCGTTGACCAGGCCACCGGGCGCGAGTGGATGCCGTTCGCCGAGCTCGCTCCGGCGGGCGCCGCGTTCATGGTCTATGACTCGCTGCTTTCCGAGTACGCAGTGCTGGGATTTGAGTACGGTTACTCGCTGCAGCGACCACGAGCGCTGGTGATGTGGGAGGCGCAGTTCGGCGACTTCGCCAACGGCGCCCAGATCATCATCGACCAGTTCCTGGCCGCAGCGACCGAGAAGTGGGGGCAGCGCAGCTCGCTCGTACTGCTGCTCCCACACGGCTTCGAAGGGCAGGGGCCGGAGCACTCCTCGGCCCGCCTCGAGCGCTTCCTGCAGCTGTGCGCCGGCGACAACTTGCGCGTCCTCGTGCCGTCCACGGCGGCCCAGCACTACCACCTCCTACGCGCCCAGGCGCGTTGCGAGCCGGCGGTACCGTGCGTGGTCATGACCCCCAAGAGCTTGCTGCGCCTGCCGGCCGCGACGAGCCGAGCCCACGACCTCGCGGGCGCCTTCCGCACTCTGCTGCCCGACCCCGCCCCACCGGCCGCGCCGACCCGCCTGGTGCTGTGCGCCGGCAAGGTGTTCTACGACCTCCTCGAGGGCCGGGCGCAGCAGGCAGCCGGGCCGTTCCTCCTGCGGGTCGAGCAGCTCGCCCCGTTTCCGACCGCCGAGGTTGCGGCCGCGCTGGCTGCCCTACCCACCGTGCGGGAGCTCGTCTGGGTACAGGAAGAACCGGCCAACATGGGGGCGGCGTTCTTCGTCCTGCCGCACCTCGAGCCGCTCGCCGACGGCCGACCGGTGCGGCTCGTCAGCCGCCCGGCCTCGGGTAGCCCGGCCACCGGCTCCGCCCACGTCCACCAGGCGGAGCAAGATGCGCTCGTGGCCTCTGCCCTTGACGGCAGCTCGTAGGTCCTGGCTGTTGGTTCTCACGCCCTCCCGAAAGAGAGTGGCGGGGAGGGGCGGCGCCGCGGCCGTAACAGGGGGGTGGGGCCGGTGACCCAACGACCACCAGCCAACAACCGTTCGGCCGGGAAGGCGACGGGCGGCGGCCGCGGGCCGTACAATCCGGCAGGGGTGACGGTGCGGCGGTACCTACGTGCGGCGGTGGTGATCGCGGCTTTCATCGGGTCGTGGGGGTGGCTGGGGTGGCGTCAGCACCGCCGGTTCGAGGCCGACCTCGGGCCGCGGTTCGCGCGAGCCGTACCGGGGCTGCGCGAAAGCTTTCTGGGGGTATACGCCGGCGACGACCCAATCGGTGTCCTTTACTCCACCGTCGAGCCGGAGACGCGCCACGGGCGGGTCGGCGTCACCGCCCGTCTCACCGGCCACCTGTGGCTGCGTCTGTTCGACGCCCCGACCAGCCTGCGAATCGGGGGGCAGGTGTGGTACGCCCCGAACCCGCCGGTAGCCGAGCTGCACGGCCATCTCGAAGCCGAGCACCAGCGCTTGGCGGTGCGCGGCCGCGCCGAGGGAGGCACGCTCGAAGGGGAAATCGAGTCGGCCGGGCAAACGATGGGGTTCCGCGTTCCGTTCGACGCCGCCCAGCTCGACGCCAGCGCGCTGCCTCTCGCGCTGCCCACCGCCGCCCTCGAGCCGGGCCGCGAGGTGCAGGTGCGGACACTCGATCCCCTGTCGCTGCGCCCACAGGTTGCCCACCTGCGCGGCCTCGGCAGCGAGGAGATCGAGGTCTTGGGGGCGGTGCGCTCGGCGTGCCTCGCCGAGCTCGACTCGCAGGGCGCGACCTACCGGCTGTGGATTGGCGAGGATGGTGAGTTGCTGCAGGCCAGGACGCCGTTCGGGCTGACGCTGCGCGCCCTCACCCGCGACGAGGCGCGCAAGGCCCTGCGCCAGGGTGCGCCGATGGACCTCGTGGCAACGACGATCGTCACTCCCCGGGGGGTGCCGCCGCATACCGGTGCGACCCGCCTGCTCGTACGGGTGAGCGCCGCCCAGGCGCCACCCCTCCCCGCGGACGAGAATCAGGTGCCGGCCGACTCGAACCTCTGGATCATCGCGCCGAAGCCACCGGCTGCCCGCACCCTGCCGACACCGCTGCCCACCGAGATCGCGGCGTTCGCCCAGCCCGAGCTGCTGGTGCAGTCCGACCACCCCCGCATCCGTGCCCTGGCAGCGGAGATCACGCACGCAGCCGCGGACGACTGGGACCGGGTGCTGCGCATCAACCGCTGGGTCCACGAGCACCTGGCCAAGCGCCTGGTCGCCAGCCTACCCTCGGCTCTCGCCGTGCTCGACGCCCGGGAGGGCGACTGCAACGAGCACACGGTGCTGGCGGTGGCGCTGCTGCGTGCGGCCGGGCTGCCGGCCCGGACGGCCATCGGCATGGTGTGGAGCGAGGAGGCCGGCGGTTTCGGGTATCACGCCTGGCCTGAGGTATGGCTCGGCCACTGGGTATGGACCGACCCCACCTACGGTCAGGACGTGGCCGATGCGACCCACCTCAAGCTGCTCGCCGGGGGCGTCGAGCGCTGGCCGGAGCTCGTCGCCTTTCTCGGCCGCATCGAGCTCGAGGTGAAGGAGGTCAGATGATCCGCACCGAGGCTCTCACCAAGCGTTTCGGCGACACGTCGGCGGTGGAAGGCCTCGACCTCGAGGTCCGTGCGGGCGAGTTCTTCTGCTTTTTGGGCCCCAACGGTGCCGGTAAGACCACCACCATCAAGGTCCTCACGGGGCTGCTGCGGCCCACCAGCGGCCGGGCCACGGTCGGCGGGCACGACGTGGTGCGCGAGCCCGAGGCCGCCAAGCGGATGCTCGGCTATGTGCCCGACATGCCGTTCCTTTTCGATCGGCTCACCGGCCGGGAGCTACTGCAGCTCGTGGCTGGGCTATACGGCCTGCCGCCGAAAGGTCTTGCGGAACGCATCGATGAGGTGCTCGCGACGTTCGATCTCGTCGGCCTCGCGAACCACCTCATCGGCGACCTCTCGCACGGCATGCGACAGAAGCTCTCGTTCGCGGTCACCTTCCTGCACGAGCCACAGGTGGTGGTGGTGGACGAGCCGTGGGTCGGTCTCGACCCGCGCAGCATCCATCGCCTCAAGTGGTTCCTCAAGGAGCGCACGCGTGCCGGGCTGACCGTCTTCATGTCGACGCACACGCTGTCGATCGCCGAGGAGGTGGCCGACCGCATCGGCATCATCCACCGGGGGCGGCGGCTCGCGCTCGGCAGTGTGGACGAGATCAAGAGCCTGGTGGAGCGCCCCGGCAGCCTCGAGGACGTGTTCCTCGAGCTTACCCGAGAGGACGAGACGTGAGCCCGCTGGCGGCGATCTTCACCGCCGAGGCGCGTCGGCTCGAGCACGCGATCGCCGGGGTGCGGCGCGAGTCCCGGCTCAAGGTGGCGGTGGTCGTCGTCGGGATGGTGCTGCTGTGGGTCGCCGTCTTCGCCCTTGCGTGGGGCGGCCTGCACGCCATCGACCGGTTCGGGGTGGGGATGGTGGGGGACGCCGCCGTCTCGATCAGCGAAGTGATGATGCCGCGCGTGCTGGGGATCGCCGCCCTGGTCCTCCAGGTGATGCTGGTGCTCTCCTGCGCCCTGCTCGCCTTCCAGAGCTACTTCCGCAGCGCCGAGATGCGGCTGCTGCTGGGTACCCCCGTCCCGCTGCGCGTCCTCTCGCTCGCCAAGCTCGCCGAGGTGGCGTTCTTCGGCGCCTGGTCGGCGGCCTACCTGGGCTCGCCGGTGCTGCTCGCGTACGGCCTCGTGCGCCACGCGCCGTGGACGCTCTACCCCACCGCACTGGTCGCCTTCCTGCCGTTCGTCGTCATCCCGGCCGCCCTCGGGTGCATGCTGGCGCTCGGCGCGGCGCGGCTCGTGCCGCGGCTGCCGCACAGGTGGCTCGTGGCTGGAGCTGTCGTCCTGGTGGTAGCCGCTGTCGTGCTCGTCCGCCCGCGCCTTCAGGAGACCCGTTTCCGTGAGACGGTCGACCTCGGCCGGCTGGTGGAGCTCTCGGGCCGCGCCCACAGCCCATACCTGCCGTCCACCTGGTTCGCCGAGACGCTGGTGGCTGCGACCCGTAGCGACCGGGCAACGGTCGGCTTCAACCTTGCCATGCTCACGGCCAACGCCACCTTCGCCGGGTGGTTGCTGGGCGGCGTCACCCAGGCGACGCTGCTCGGGGCATGGTCGGCACTCGCCTCGAGGGCAACGGGACGCCGGCGCACAGCGGGACGAGGCTGGCTGCCACGCCTGCTCGTTGGCCTGCCGGCGCCCCAGCGCTGGCTCGTCGTCAAGGACGTGCTGCAGTTCGCCCGCGACCCGGCACAGTGGTCGCAGGCGGCGATCTTCTTCGGCGTGCTGGCGCTGTACGTGGCCAACATGCGCACCACCCCGAAAGCGGTATCGGCGCTCATGTGGCAGGGCTGGATCACCCTTCTCAACACCATGGCGAGCCTGCTCGTCGCCGCCACCCTCACGACGCGCTTCGTCTTCCCGCTCGTCAGCCTCGAAGGGCGGCGGTTCTGGCTGCTGTCGCTGGCGCCGTTGCCGCGACGCAGCATCATCTGGCAGAAGCTGTGGCTGTCGACCGTCGCCACCGCCGTGGTGACGGGCGGCCTGGCGCTGCTCTCCGGCTGGCGGCTCGGGCTCCCACCGGTCTCGCTCGGGGTGTCGCTCCTCACGGTGTTGGCCGCGAGCCTGGCGCTTTCCGCCCTCGCCGTGGGGCTGGGGGCGACCTACCCCAACTTCAGCGAGGAGAACCCCGGCCGGATCGTCTCGGGGCTCGGCGGCACCCTTTGTTTCATGCTCAGCTTGGGGTACGTCTCGCTCGCCGCCACGGTGCAGACCGTCGCCCTGCGGTGGGCCGACGTCGCCCGCCGCTGGGGTCTCGACTGGTCGGCCGCCACCGGCATCGCCGTCTGCGTCGCCGCGGTGCTCGGCCTCACCGCACTCACCACGTGGCTGCCGCTGCGGGCCGGGATCCGCAACCTCGAGCACGTGGAGATGTAGAAGACAGTCTCAGGTTGGTAGCTCTCGAACCAGGACTCGCCTCGCGGACCCGGCCCTCCACCCGGGACAGGCCAGCCGCCCCCTTGCACGTTTCCGTCGGGATCCGGTTGTGGTGGGCTCTTCCTCCGCCCGGTCCAGGTCCAGGACGAGGTCCAGGTTGTCCTGGGTGGGAGGGCGGGTGGGGGGCCGTGCTAGGCTTCGCACCGTCGGGAGACCTGACGAGATGCACGTTCCGGACGGATTCCTGAGCCTCCAGACGGCGGTGGGCGCCGCGGCGATCTCCGCGGTGGTGGTCGGTGAGTGCGTGCGCCGCCTGCACCGGACGCTCGAGCCTCGGCAGGTGCCGCTCATGGGGCTGGCGGCGACGTTCGTGTTCGCGGCACAGATGCTCAACTTCCCGGTCGCGGGGGGGACCTCCGGGCACCTGCTGGGTGCGACCCTCGCTGCCGTCCTGCTCGGGCCGGCCGCCGCCGTGCTCGTCATGATCGCGGTGCTCGTCGTGCAGTGCCTGGTGTTCGCCGATGGCGGGCTTCTGGCGCTCGGCGCCAACGCGCTCAACATGGCGGTGATCGGCAGCCTGGCTGGGGGCGGCATCTACCGCCTGGTCCGCCGGCTCGGCGTCGGGTTGCGCGGCACGGTCACGGCGGCGGCGTTCGCCGCGTGGTGCTCGGTGCTGCTGGCGGCCACCGCCTGTGCAGTCGAGCTCGCGCTTTCAGACACCGCGCCGGCTCGCCTCGTGCTCCCCGCGATGATCGGCGTGCACGCGGTCATCGGCCTCGGCGAGGCGGTGATTACGGCCCTGGTGCTGGTGTCGATCGCCGCCATCCGCCCGGAGCTGGTCGGCGGGGGCGAGCCGACGACCCACCGCCGTACCTCTCTCGTGCCCGGCGGGCTGCTTCTCGCCCTCGCCCTGGCCGCCCTCGGCGCTCCGTTCGCCTCGTCGCTACCGGACGGGCTCGAGTGGGTGGCAACGCGGTTCGGGTTCGAGCATCGTGCGGTCGCGACCGCGGGTGCGCCGCTGCCTGACTACGCCGTGCCCGGAATCGGCTCGCCGCTGCTCGCCACGGCGCTGGCCGGTGTGGCCGGTACGCTGCTCATGCTCGGCGTCTCCTACCTGCTCGGCCGGCTGCTCGTGCCCAGCGGGCGCCGGCAGCGATCGGAAACCTGACGGCGAGACCGTGCGCCACGACTTCCTCGATCGCTACAGCCGCCTCGCAAGCCCCGTCCACGCGCTCCCGGCGTGGCTGAAGGCGCTCGCCACGCTGACCCTGGTGATGGCGATGGCCGTAGCGAGGCCGTCGTGGTGGCCTGCGCTCGTCGTGGCGACCGCACTGCTCGTGGCCGGGGCGTGGCTGTCGCGGATTCCGGCCGGCTTCCTGCTGCGGCGCCTGCTGCTGCTCGAGCCGGTGGTGGTGGTCGTCGCCACGCTCGCGCTCTGGCAACCGGATGGCGGTATGCGGTTTGCCTTGCTGGTGGCGCGCAGCACGCTCTCGCTCGCGGCGCTGATCCTGTTCACCAACACGACGCCGTTCGGCGAGGTGCTCGAGCTGCTGCGCCGGTGCCGCGTCCCCTCGCTGCTGGTCACGGTCCTGGCGCTCATGTATCGCTACGTGTTCGTGCTCGTGGACGAAGCCGCGCGGCTGCAGCGGGCCCGAGCCAGCCGGGCGTTCTCGCGCTCCGCTGCCCGCTCGTGGCGCTCGGTCGCCTCGGGTGCGGGGCAGCTTTTCGTACGCTCCTCCGAGCGCGCCGAGCGGGTCTTCACCGCGATGTGCGCGCGGGGATGGCGGCCGTGAACGCGATCGAGGTGCGCGATCTGGCGTTTGCGTACGCCGACGGCACCCCGGCGCTGCGTGGGGTCTCGTTCGCGGTTGCCGAGGGGGAGTGCGTCGGCATCATCGGCCCCAACGGCGCGGGAAAGTCGACGCTGCTGCTCCACCTCAACGGTGTGCTCCCGGAAACCCCCGACGGCTCCGGTGCGGTGCGCGTTTTCGGAGCGCCGATCACGAAAGCGAACCTCTACGAGATCCGCCGCACCGTAGGGCTGCTGTTTCAGGACCCGGACGACCAGCTCCTGTGCCCGACCGTGGGCGAGGACGTGGCGTTCGGCCCCCGCCAGCTCGGGCTCGGCGGCCCGGAGCTGGGAGCGCGGGTGACGGCGGCGCTGGCGCGCGTCGGCCTCGCGGGGTTCGAGGCGCGTTCGCCCCACCACTTGAGCCGCGGCGAGAAGCGCCGGGTGTGCCTGGCGGGGCTGCTCGCCTGCGAGTCGCGGGTGCTGGTGCTCGACGAGCCCACGAGCGAGCTCGACCCGCGCGGCCGCCGCGGGATCGAGGCGCTGCTCGCCTCGATCCCAGCCACCATGCTCGTCGCCACCCACGACCTCGAGATAGTGGTCGAGCTGTGCTCGCGCGTCGTCGTGCTGGACCACGGGCAGATCGTGGCGGCCGGGGAGACGGTGGCGTTGCTTTCGGACGAGGCGCTGATGCTCGCGCACGGCCTCGAACGCCCGCACGTGCTACGCCACCGCCACCCGCACGAGTAGGCCTACTGCGAGGCCGGTACGAGGTCGGTGATCGTCATCTCGAGGTCGAAGGTGCGCTTGATCCAGAGCATCCCGCCGACGCCCTTGGTGGTGGTGCGGCGCAGGTATAAAACCTCGCCCTGGCGCGCGATCTCGAAGCGCATGGCGAGCTCCTTCACGCCGGTGGGGGGGTCGAAGTAGGTGGCCTCGAGCCACAGCGGGTCACCGCTTACCTCGTCCCAGGCGAGCGTACCCTGCGTGAGGTCTTTCTCCTTGCGCGCCGACGGGCGGGGCGCGAAGCTGGCGACGAGCGCCCCGCCTTCCTCTCGCGTGGGGCCGAACTCGAACAGCGCCAGGTCCTTGCCGAGCGGCAGCCGCATCGAGGCCGAGATCGAGTTGTCCTCCTCTTTCTCCTTGGACTTCTTCTTGGCCTTGACAGCCTGCTGCCTGGCGAGCTGCTCGCGGCGCTTGGCCGCCACGTCCTCGCCGTTTGCGGTCGCGCTCACCACCACGACCTCGGGCTCCGCTCCCCGCTGCTGGCGGATATCCAGGACGTCGAGGGTGTCCTTCCGGTCGCTACCGTCGGGCTTGGCGACCACCGCCCGAGTGGTGAGCCGGTAGCTCCCCGCGAAGTTGTCCTTTTCGAGCGACTCGAGCGCCGCCTCGAGGCGACGCGTGGTCGCCTCCGGGGGGACCGCCCCCGCCACCGCCGCCACCAGCACCATCAGGCCAAACGCCAGGGATCGCCGCATCTCGGCTCCTCGCCGGGTGACACCCGGCGATTCTTGTACGCCCGTTCACGAGGAAGGTTCGGGCCACCGGCGCGGCGTATCCTGGCCACACCGGGCGCGCCTGCCCGGCTGGAGGCGGTGATGGAAAAACGCACGTTGCTGGTCGGGGGGCGCTGGGAAGAGGGCACCGCGGGCGCGTTCGAGGTACGCTCGCCGTTCGACGGCACGCCGGTGGCACAGGTCGCACGGGCGGGTGCCGACCAACTCGCCGCCGCTGCTGGCGGCGCCGCCAGGGCCGCCGCGGCGATGGCGGCGCTCCCGCCGTCCGCGCGCGCCGAGATCCTCGAGCGAGCTTGCGAGCTGCTGCGCGCCCGGAAAGAGGAGGCCATGGAGCGGCTGGTGGCCGAGGCGGGCAAGCCGGTGAGGCTGGCGCGCATCGAGGCCGAGCGCGCCGTGGACGTGCTCGCCGACTCGGCCTACGTCGCCCGCTATCCACGCCTGGAAGCCCGCGACCTCGGCGGATTCGCTAGCGGTGCCGGGCGGCTCGCGCTCGTCAAGCGGGTGCCGGTGGGCCCGGTGCTGGCGATCACGCCGTTCAACTTCCCGCTCAATCTGGTGGCGCACAAGCTCGGCCCTGCTGTCGCGGCTGGCTGCCCGGTGGTGCTCAAGCCGGCGAGCCAGACGCCTTCCCCGGCACTACTGCTGGCCGAAGTACTGTTGGAGGCCGGGCTGCCGCCGGAGGGGCTGTCGGTGCTGCCGGCGTCCGCGGCCGACATGGAGCCGCTGGTGCGCGACCCACGCTTCCGGCTGCTCACGTTCACCGGTTCCGCTGAGGTCGGGTGGGCGCTCAAGCGCACTGCCTGGGACCGACGGGTCGCGCTCGAGCTGGGCGGCAACGCCGCCGCGATCGTCGAACCGGATGCCGGCGACCTCGGCGAGATCGCTGAGCGGCTGGCGTTCGGCGCCTACGCGTTCGCCGGGCAGTCGTGCATCTCGGTCCAGCGCATCCTCGTCCACGAGGCGGTGTGGGAGCCTTTCCGCGCGCTGGCCGCCGCGGCAACCCACGCCGTGCCAGCGGGCGATCCCGCCGACGAGCGCACGGTGTGCGGGCCGCTCATCGATTCCGCCAACGCCGAGCGGGTGGCGAGGTGGGTCGAGCAGGCGCTGGCGGCCGGCGGACGGCTGCTGGCGGGAGGCGCGCGCGCCGGCAACGTGGTGACACCGGTGCTGCTCGAGGGGGTACCGCCCGACCAGCCAGTGGTCGCGGACGAGGTCTTCGGCCCGGTCGCCGTGCTCCAACGCTACCACCACTTCGAGGAGGCGCTCGAGCTGGTGAACAGGTCGCGCTACGGCTTGCAGACAGGGGTCTTCACCTCCGACCTCGGCAAGGTGCGGCGCGCGTGGGACGTGCTCGAGGTGGGCGGCGTCATCCAGGGCGACATGCCCACCTGGCGCTCCGACCCGATGCCGTACGGCGGCGTCAAGGCCTCGGGCACCGGCCGTGAGGGCCCGGCCTGGGCCGTCCTCGAGATGACCGAGGAGCGCCTGCTCGTCCTGCGCTGACCTTCTCTTGCCCGCGTCGGAGGGTGTGCGTACCATCCGATGTCGTGAGCCCCTCGCAGCCCCCTCGCGACGCGATCGACGCCGACCTCCAGTTCTGTCTCCTGGCGGTCCGGCGCGGGCTCGTGGACCGGCGGCTGCTCGTGTCGTTGGCTGCCGTGCACGGCCTGGAACCAGGTGCGGTGCTGCGCCGGGCGATGGAGTGCGCCGTCGAGCTGAGCCCGCATCAGGTCGCCGGGCTCGAGGCCGAGCTTGCGAAAGGCGGCGACCAAGAGCAGCTCGTCGCGCTGCTCGAACACCTCAAGACCGCCCTCGCTGAAGCCTCCTCGCCGACCGTCGGCGATGTCCCCGTGGCCCATGCCCGGCCAACCGCACCGCCGGTGCCGACCGACCAGCCGTGGAGGGTCACGGCCGAAAGCCCGGGACGCTACCACTTCCCGAGTGGCGACCCGGGTCTCGCCGAGATCGGCCGCGGCGGCATCGGGCGGGTGCTCGTGGTGCACGACGCCCACCTCGGACGCGACGTCGCGCTCAAGGAGCTGCTGGTCCCTGGCGGCGTCGCTCCTTCAGAGATGTCCGATGACGGCCGTGGCGGGCTTTCGGGGGCGCCCCTCACCACGAGGCGGTTTCTGCGCGAGGCGCAGGTTACGGGGCAGCTCGAGCACCCGGGGATCGTGCCGGTGTACGAGCTGGGCGCCCGCCCGGACGGCACGCTGTACTACACGATGAAGCTGGTGCGGGGGCGGACACTCGCCCAGGCACTGTTGGCTTGCAAGCGGATCGAGGACCGCCTGCGGCTGCTTCCTCATTTCGTCAACCTTTGCCACGCCGTCGCCTACGCCCACAGCCGCGGGGTCATCCATCGCGACATCAAGCCCGCCAACATCATGCTCGGGGAGTTCGGTGAGACGGTACTGCTCGACTGGGGCTTGGCCACGATCCGCGGCACCTCCGACCTCCACGGTGAGCCGCTGGCGCGAAGCGCCGAGCTGGGTCACGGTGCTTTGGAAGGCCTCACCGTCGACGGCGTCGCCGTCGGCACACCGCAGTACATGAGCCCGGAGCAGGTCATGGGCGACTCGTCCAACCTCGACGCCCGGGCCGACGTGTGGGCACTCGGGGTGGTGCTCTACCAGATCCTCACCGGCACCGTTCCGTTCGTCGGCAGCACTCCCGTCGAGGTCATGCACAACGTCCTCACCCAGCCGCTGGTGCCGCCGCGGCAGCACGACCGGGCAGTGCCGCGCGAGCTCGCCTCCATCTGCGTGCGAGCGCTCGCCCGGCAGCCGGCCGACCGCTTCCCCTCGGCCCGCGAGCTGTGCGAGGAGGTCGAGGCGTACCGCGCCGGCCATCTGGTCGGCTCGCACCGCTACACGCGGTGGGAGCTGGCCCAGCGCTTCGCCACCCGCCACCGCGCCACTTTGGCTGCCGGGCTGGCGGTGCTGGCCGTGGTGCTCGTGGCCCTCGGGGTGGTAACCGCGTCGTGGCGCGGTGAGCGCACTGCCCGGCAGCAGGAGGCCGAGGCCAGGGCCACGGAGCGCGCACAGCGGCTGGAAACCAGCTTCCGTCTCGCGCAGGGGCTCGCCGAGCGCGCCGCGCGGCTGACCCGCGACCGGGCGCTGCTGGATGCCAGGATCTTTGCGGCCGCCTCGTGGCTCGCCAACCCGGCGGCGGAGCGAGATGCAGCGGCCCGCGAGCTGCTCGCCCGCCGACCGGAGGCCGCCGACGCGGTTCTTGGTGCCCGCTCCCGCTACTTCCAGGCCAGCGTCGGTGCCGTCGCCTCGTTGATCGCCTCCGTCGAGGTCGGAGCGCCGCTGCTAGCGGTTGCGGTGGCTCCGGAGGGCAGCCGTGTGGCCACCGGCAGCAGCGACGGCGGCATCGTCCTCTGGGATGCGGCAAACGCCCGCCGCTTGGCGATGCTTCGGGCCGTCGACGAGGTGCGCGACCTCGCATTCTCCCCCGACGGGCAGCACTTGGTCGCGGTCACCCGCAACGGCCGAGCGGAGTGCTGGGAGCTCGCGCGGGGCAGGCGCCTGTGGAGCACCCGCACCGACGAAGGCGAGGTCAACGCCGTGGTGTACGCGCCGGACGGCGGGGTGATCGTCACCGGTGGGCGCGACGGCGTGCTCCGCCTCTGGAGCGCCGGTGACGGCGCCGGACTGGGCGAGCTCGGGCGCCACCCGGCAGCGGTCCACGATTTGGCTGCGACCGGTGGCGGCCTCGGACCGCGGGTCGCTTCCGCCAGCCGCGACCACACCGTGCGGGTGTGGGACCTTGCGCACCGGCGCTTGGTCACCACGCTCGAGGGTGCGGCCTCGGTGGTCCGCGGCGTGGCGCTGGACCGGAGCGGCGAGCTGGTGGCCGCTGTCTCCCACGACAAGTCCGCGCGGGTGTGGGAGCTGCCCTCGGGTCGACCGCGTCTGGTGGCGGGAGGGTTCGAGGACGAGATGCTCTCGGTTGCACTCGCGCCCGACGGGGGCCGGCTGGCCGCCGCCGGGTGGGATGGGCGGGTGACGATCTGGGACATCGGCGCCGCTGTACCGCTGATCGCCATCACCCACCAATCGCCGGTCTGGGCGGTGGCGATGGGGCAGGGCGGCCGTCTCCTCGCAACCGTCACCGAGGATGGGCGTCTCCGGATCTGGAACCTCTCCGATACCCAGCCGGTGCTCGCCGCACCCGAGCGTTCCTTCGTGTGGTCGCTCGATCTCTCGCGGGACGGGAGGTGGGCTGCTCTCGCCGGTACCGACGGTGGAATCCGTCTCCACGACCTGGCCTCCCAGGCCCCTGGCCGCGAGCTGCGCGGCCACCGCGACATCGTCGGCACCGTGGCCTTCTCGCCTGCTGGTCAGCTGCTCGCCAGCTCGGGGTTCGACGGCACGGTGCGGCTGTGGGAGGTTCCCTCCGGCAGGCCAACAGCGTTGCTTCGGGGACACGTCGGGTTCGTGCGGACGGTCACGTGGTCGCCGGACGGGAGGATGCTGGCCTCGGGTGGCAGCGACGAGACGGTGCGGTTGTGGGACGCCGTGTCGGGGCAGGAGCGCCTGCGACTGGTCTCACCCCCGCTCGTCCGCACCGTCGCCTTCGACCCGACCGGGTGTCAGCTCGCCGCCACCAGCGAGGCCGCTCACGTGCTGCGCTGGGAGCTGCCGGGAGGTCATCCCCTCCCACCGCTCGCCACCCCCGGGGCGGTGCTCTCCGGCCTCGCCTACTCTCCCGATGGCCGCACGCTGGCGGCAGGCGACGGAGAAGGCTGGATCATCATCTTCGACACCGGGAGCGAGCGCGAGCTGGCGCGCCGCAAGGTGCACACCGGCTTCGTCTACACACTGCGCTTCTCGCCCGACGGGCGCTGGCTGGTCTCGGCCGGTGACGACCGCCGAGTGGTCCTCCAGGCCTCGGCCGACCTGGCGCCCGAGCTGGCGCTCGAGGCCTCGCAAAGCGTCATGGCAATCGCCGTCTCGTTCGACGGCACGATCCTCGCCATGGGCGACGGCCACCTCGTACGATTCGTCCCCCTCGACCTCGACGAGTTGGACGCCCGGCCGGACGAGCTGCTGGCCAGAGCCGAGCGTGCCACCGGCTTGTGGCTGGACGGCTTCGAGCTTCGCCCCCGGTAAGGGCGAGATATGCCCCACCCCCGATCCTTCCCGCGCGGCAGCGGACACGACAGCCGGCCTGCTCGCAGCACGGTCACGGGCGGAGCGTCCGTACGGCTCGAAGCTCAGGAGCGGTCGGCGCCGCCTACCGGCAGCCCTGGAACGAGCCCGCTGTTTCGTCGCGCCCAGCCTGCCTGGTATGCTTTCCGAGCGTGACCGCCGCTTCAGAACACCAACCGACCGCCAACCCGGGAGCGCGAGGATGAACGAGACGAAAAGCACGGTGCCGCCAGCCAACGAACCCAAGGGGTTCATGGGTCAGCCACCCGGCCTGTGGGTGCTGATCTTCACCGAGACGTGGGAGCGCTTCTCACACTACGGCATGCGCGCCGTCCTCATGCTCTACCTGACCTCCCCGGTCGCGATCGGGGCGCTCGGTCTCGACAAGCCGCGCGCCGCCGCCATCTACGGCGGCTACATGCTGGCGATCTACCTTTTCGCGCTTTCCGGCGGCCAGATCGCCGACCGCTTTTTGGGTGCCAAGCGGACGATCCTCCTGGGTGGGAGCTTCATCGCCATCGGCCAGCTCCTCCTGCAAATCCAGAGCATCACCGGAGTGGTCTGGGGGTTGGTCTTCATCTCGGTCGGGACGTGCCTGGCGAAGCCCAACATCTCGGCCAGCGTCGGCCGTCTGTACGCCAAGGACGACCCGCGCCGCGACGGTGCGTTCACCTTCGAGTACATGGGCATCAACATCGGTGCCACCGTGGCCCCGCTCATCTGCGGGTTCATGGCGGAGAACCCGAAGTTCGTCAGCTTCCTGTCCTCCATCGGCCTCGCCTCGAAGACCGGCTGGGCCTGGGCGTTCGGCATCACCGGCGCGGGCATGCTGCTGAGCTTGATCAACTTCGTGCTCCGACGCCACCTCATTCGCGACCTCAGCCTGCCTGACGGCGCCACCGAACCCGCCCCCCGCGGCCTCGGTTTCGTGAGTGTCGTCGTGCTGGTGCTGCTCGGCCTCGCCTGGATGGTGCTGTGGTCGCCGAGCTGGGTGGTCCAGCTCGCTGCCGGCGCGGTAGGGTCGCTGGCCATGATGTTCGGCGTGCAGCTCCTCATCAACCGTGGCCTCGTCAAGACACGTATCACCGCCCCGGCCGCGGCGAGCCCCGGGGCTGCCGAGCACACGCCGCTCGCCAAAGAGGACTGGACCCGCATCGGTGTCGTGGGCTTGATGTTGTGCTTCTCGATGACGTTTTGGTTCGTGTTCCAACAGGCGGGCTCGAGCCTGGTGCTGTTCGCCAAGGAGTACACCAACCTCAACGTGCTCGGCTTCGAGGTCCCGGCCTCGTGGACGCAGTCCATCAACGCCGTCCTCATCGTGGCACTGGGGTCGGTGTTCGCGTGGATCTGGACCAAGCGGGCCGGCAAGTGGCCGTCGAGCCCGGTCAAGTTTGCCCTCGGCCTGCTCTGTGCGGCGCTTGGGTTCTTCCTGCTGGTGCCGGCCTCGTCAATCGCCCAGGGCACGCCGGGCGTGGTGACGAAGGTCAGCCTGGGGTGGCTGGTCGGGGTGTACTTCCTGCACACCATCGGCGAGCTGTGCCTGTCACCGGTGGGGCTGAGCTACGTCTCCAAGCTCGCCCCCAAGCAGCTCTCGAGCCAGCTCATGGGCGCTTGGTTTTTCGCCACCGGTCTCGGCTCTTACGGCGCCGGAAAGATCGCTGGCCTGATGGGTACGGTGCCGCTGGTGACGATCTTCGGCGTCTGCGCCCTCATCGCTCTGGTGGCGTCGCTCGTCCTCTGGCTGTTCGTCAGCCGGGTCATCAACCGCCTGATGGGTGGGTACAGCTAGCGCTGGCGCTCCGCTCGGCACCACGAAAACGGTGCCCGCGACAGCGTCGACGAGGTGAGGCTACAGACCCGTGTCGACTGTGGCGTGTATGCGTTGCCGTGCCGCCTCGGAACCGACACCGGCTATGCTGCTGCGGGGTGACGTGACCCCGAGGAGGTCGCATGCACCACCCGAACCCGTTTTGGCTCCTGGCCCTGCTTCTTCCTGTCGCGGCGCTGGCGCGGACGGTCCCTCCGGCAGACGCCGTGCGACGCGAGGTCGACACCATCCTCGGACCGCTCGAGCAGGTCTACCGCGACCTCCACGCCAGCCCCGAGCTGTCGTTTGACGAGGAGAAAACCGCCACCACCCTCGCCGAGCGGATGCGCGCCCTCGGGTACGCAGTGACTACGGGAATCGGCAAGACCGGAGTCGTCGCCGTGCTCGCCAACGGCAAGGGTCCCACCGTACTGGTGCGTACCGACATGGACGCGCTGCCGATCGTGGAGAAGACCGGCCTGCCCTACGCCAGCACGGTGACCGCCCCAGGATCCGGCGGCGCCACGGTCGGCGTCATGCACGCCTGCGGCCACGACGTGCACATGAGCGTCTGGCTCGGCACCGCCACCGTGCTCGTCCGCCTGGCCGATTTCTGGCGTGGCACGCTCGTGATGATCGCCCAGCCGGCCGAGGAGGTCGGCAAGGGTGCTCGGGCGATGCTCGATGACGGCCTGTTCGAGCGCTTCCCGCGCCCCGACTATGCCCTTGCTTTCCATGACACCCCGGACCTCGCGGCCGGTACGGTGGGTGTGCGGCCGGGGCCGATCTTCGCCTCCTCCGACTCGCTGGACGTCCGTTTCGTCGGCCGGGGCGGGCACGGGGCCTTGCCCCACACCACGGTGGACCCGATCGTGATGTCGGCGCGTTTCGTGCTGGCGCTGCAGACGCTGGTCTCGCGCGAGAACGATCCGCTCGACCCGGTCGTCGTCACCGTCGGCGCCATTCATGGCGGCACCCGCCACAACATCATCCCGGACGACGTACACCTGCAGCTCACGGTGCGTACGACCCGCCAGGCGGTACGTGACCGCCTGCTCGCCGGGATCGAGCGCGTCGCCCGTAGTGAGGCGGCGGCGGCAGCCGCCCCCCAACCGCCCGAGATCGCAATCTCTACAGGGCTTCCGCCGGTCGTCAACGACCCGGCGCTGGCGGCCCGGGTGGGTGCTGCGCTACGGCGCGAGATGGGCGACGCGGCCGTGGTCGAGGCGCGGCCGATGATGGTCTCCGAAGACTTCGCCCTGGTCGGGCAGGCCGGAGTCCCGGCACTGCTCATGCTGCTCGGTGCCGCGGTGCCGGCCGAGCTGGATACAGCGCAACGCGAGGGCCGCTCCCTGCCGGCACTTCATTCGCCGCTGTTCGCCCCGGACGTGGAGCCGACCCTGCGGACCGGCGTCACGGCGATGTCGCTGGCGGTTTTCGAGCTGCTGCAGTGACCGCGCCGTAGCTCACGTACCGGTTGCTCGGCGACGAGAAGCTGCTCGGGTTCGACCTGCCGAGCTGAGAGGCGCGCCGTGATCGAGACGCACCGTACGGGTGGAGCACCTCCAGCGGCCGCCCGGCACACCGCTCCAGGTCCTCAGCAGAAAACCCAGCCCGCTACCCGCCATCGCTTGATCGGAACCGGCGCGCGCCGAGCGCGCTCCAGCCCGACCTTGCTGCGGTAGGATGACGGCGTGCGGACACGCCGACCTTTCCTGATCCTGCTCGTGCTCGTGGCGGCCTCGTGGCCATGCTGGGATGCTAGACCGGCGGCGGCGCAGACTCCGGCCGAGGTGCTCGTGACGATGCCGGACGGAGTGCGTCTCGCCACCGATATCTACTTGCCGATCGGGCACGGCTGGGGCCCGTGGCCGGTCATCCTGCAGCGCACTCCCTACGGCAAGCAGAGCGCCTTGTCTGCCAGCACCTGCCTGGCGTGGTTGGCGCAGGGGTTCGTCTGCGTTGCGCAGGATGTGCGCGGCACCGGGCGCTCGGAGGGCCAGAACACCGTTTTCCGCGACGACCGCGTCGACGGCCAGACGACGATCGAGTGGATCACGCGACAGGTCTGGTCCAACGACAAGATCGGCACCTTCGGCGGCTCGGCGCTGGGCATCACCGAGTATGCCCTTGCCCCCGGAGCACCGTCAGCCCTGAAGTGCCAGCTTCCCGTGGTGGCAACTCCCGACTTCTACCACCACGCTGCGTTCGCTGGCGGCGCGCTCCGCTACGGGCTCACCTACCCCTGGCTCGCGGGGCAGAACGCGCTTGGCTTTTTCGAGCAGCTCCGCCAGCACCGGCAGTGGGACGGCTGGTGGCAGGAGATCGACATCGTCTCGCGAGTCGGCACGATCGACGCTCCCGGGCTACACGTTGGCGGCTGGTACGACATCTTCCTCCAAGGCACGTTGGACGCGTTCCGCCTCATCCAGCACCAGGGCGGCCCCAACGCCAGGGGGAAACAGAAGCTCGTCGTCGGCCCGTGGACGCATACTGGGCTCGGCAGCACCAGGGCTGGGCAGCTCACCTACCCATCCAACGCCATGTCCTATGGCGAGCTGTTGGGGGACTGGCGCGACTGGTTCCTCCACCATCTCAAGGGCGACAAGCCAGCGGTCGCGAGCTGGCCCGCCGTGCGTATCTACCTCATGGGTGCGGTGGACGAACCGGGCGCTCCCGGTAACCGATGGCTCGATCTCGACGATTGGCCGGCACCTGCCTGGACGGTGCCGTTTTTCCTGGGTGCCGGTGGAGGCCTCAGCCGCCTTCTCCCGGCCTCCGGAGAGTGCCCCCTGACCTCGGACCCTGCCAACCCGGTTCCGACCAGGGGCGGAGCGAACCTCTTCGAAACCGTTGACGGCGCCTATCTGGGGATCGGGCCCGAGGACCAACGAGCGATCGAGGGACGCGCCGATGTCCTCGTCTTCTCCACGGAGGCGCTGCGCGAGCCGCTGCCGGTCATCGGGCCGTTGCGAGCGGTGCTGTGGGTGCGCCCCGATACACCCGACCTCGACCTCGCGGTGCGGGTCACCGACGTCTACCCGGACGGGCGCTCGATGCTGGTCGTGGACGGGATCGCCCGCGCCCGCATGCGCTGCGGCGACGACCGGGAGTGTTTGCTGACACCGGGACAGGCAGCGGAGGTCGTGGTCGATCTCACCTCCACGGCGCTGGTGCTCAACGTCGGCCACCGGCTGCGCGTGTCGGTGAGCGGCTCGAGCTGGCCTCGTTTCGAGGTCAACCCCAACGACGGCAGCGATCTCAACACCCCAGGCCAAGGCCTGGTCGCGCACCCGGTGCTGCTCGTCGGACCGGCATACCCGTCGCGGCTCGAGGTGCCCGTCCTCCGCACATCGGTGTTTCCGCGTCGGCGGTTGAGCCGAGGGTAGCCCACGCCGGCCTCGGACGAACCCTCGCAACCTCATGACAGATCGGACGTACACTGGGGTCGCGGGGTGTGCCATCTCGAGAAAAGCCGGTGGGCACGACCGCAGGAGGCGCAGCCGATGCGGCGCAGGATCCTGATCATCTCCGTGGTGATTCTGGCGGGCCTCGCCGTATCGTGGCTGCTCATCGCCCAGCGACAACCCGAGTGGACGACCGCCTCGGCCGACGCCCTCGGGGAGTTCGAGCTCGGCCTCGAAGCCCAGGGTAAGGTCTACTCAGCCGAAGCGCTGCAGCACTTCAGCAGAGCTGTCGCGCTCGACCCCGACTTCAGCATGGCTCGCCTGTTCCAGCTCATCACCGCCTCCGATTCCAAGGACGCCTCCCTCGACCGCACCCAAGCCAGAATCCACCTCGAGAAGACCGACCCATCGGGCCTGAAGCCGCGGGAGCGTTTCCTGCTCGGTTACTACCTCAAGCTCTTCAATCACGACGCCGAAGGCGCTGCCGAGGCGCTCGAGGCATACTTGGACGCCGAGCCTGACGACCCCTTCGCGCTCGATATCCTCGGACGACGGCAGGCGGGCCGCCGCGATTGGGCGGCGGCTGAGAAGACATTCAAACGGCTGGCCAAGGTGGCGCCAAACCGCGTCGAGGCGTACAACCAGCTCGGGTACATCGCCCTGGCCCGCGGCGACTTCGCCGACAGTGAGCGGATGTTCCGCACCTACATGTATCTGGCGCCCGATCAAGCGAACCCGCACGACTCACTGGCCGAGCTCCTGATCCTCACCGGCCGCTACGACGAGGCCCGCGAGCAGCTCGAGCAGGCGCTCCGCGCCAAGCCGGATTTTTGCGTCGCTTTCCAGCACATGCACAGCCTCGCAATCCTCAAGGGCAGCATGGACGGCATGGAGGCGGTGGTGGAGCGGGCGCGGGCAGCCGGGTGTGAAGCGCCCATGCTGGCCAGAATGCACTGCCAGACACCGCTATGGCGGGCAATGCACGGACAGGATTGGGAGGGTGTCTGGCAGGTGCTCTCGGGTGAGTGCGGCCAGGTTCTCGGGGAAGACACCCTCCGGTTCACTGCGGCGGTTAACACCGGACGTACGGCCGAGGCCGCGCCCACACTAGCGAAGTACCTGCAGGCCCTGGAGAAGGAGCCACCATCTTTCAAGAAGTCCGTCACCTCGGCCATCAGCCTCTTCATGCAGGGGCAAGAAGAGCTCGCCGCAGGCCGTTTTGCCGCTGCGGCCGAGCGATTCGCCGGGGCCGATGCCCAGCTCACCTACCGGGGCGTGGATGAAACGGGAACTCTCAAGCTCTTCAACCGCCAGTGCTGGTACCGGGCGCTGCGCCGGGCCGGCGCCACCTCCCAGGCCGCCAGCCTGCTGGCGGAGATCCGCGCTGTGAACCCGCCCTTCGCCGACCTCACGGCAGCCCAGTAGGTATCAGCGCCACGGGAACGTAGATCGGGTCGCCCGTGACGTTATCGACCACCGAGGCGTAGGCGAGGAAAGCCCCGCCGGTCGTGAGGGTGCGAACGCGCAGGTAGCCCCCGTTGACCGACTCCTGCGTGACCCGCTCGAACACCTTGTTGAGCTGGGTGAACTCGTACGTCTTCAGCTCCACCACTTGGACCCCCAACGGAGTACCGAGAGGGCCATGGAATCTCACCTCCACGCGGATCGGAGCCGGGCTCGTGCTCAGCAGGCCGAGGTTGGTACGAAAGCCTTGCGTCGGGTTCGGATCATGGAACAGCCCCACGAGCCGGCCCTCCCGCCCGAACGGTATGGCTTGGGCGTCCGGAATCCCCGGCACGAACTGACCGAAGCTGCCCGATGCGAGCTGGTTGTAGGTCCGACTTTGGACCACCAGCGGGCCGCCGACCGGCGTAATTCGCAGCGCCGCAGCTCCCTCGAAGCCGAAGGGGTCGAAGACGATGTCAGCATGGTGGGCCGAGCGCTCCCCGTTGAGCGTGTACACCATGGTCTGCGCCTGCCGGTTATCGGTGTCGCGCTTGAGGAGACTGATGTGGTACGTCACTTTGGTCGATCCTGGGTTGTGCACCTCGAGATCGGTCCGCCACACAGTCTGGTTGTAACCCGGCTGATGCGCACCGGTGCACACCCAGATGTGCTGCTCCGAAGACACCGCAGCAACCGTTATCTGCACCGTGCCCGAGACCTTCGCTCCGTCAGCCGTGCCGCTCCCGCTCACCGTGAAGGTGCCGGCACCGGCGTAGGTATGCTTGAGCTCATTGCAGCCGCCCAACATGCCGCATCCCAGCGAGTAGGTCAGCGTCGCCGAACCGCCGTCACCGAAGTCGAGCGTCACCGCGTCGCCCTCGCGCTTGACTGCGGGGCTGAACCGGAACCTGACCTCCTCACCCACCAGCGCGCTCGCTGGCGACGGGATGATGCTGAGAGTGTCGCCGGCCGACACCAGCGAGCCGAGCCCAAGCATCAGCACCCCAACCATCCATCGTCCTCGCACGTCGCCTCCTGCGCCTTCGGCTGCGCCGACTTCGCTCCGAGCACAGCCCGATAGCTGAAAGCAGTATCGTACCTGAGATGGGGGCATGCCGTGACGTGGCACACAGCGGCTGCGAGCGCCGTGCCCGATATGGTCCGCAACGCGGCGCCAGCCTGCGGCAACGATGCCACCCAACGGACGACCGTCGCTGCTGTGGTTCCGAGACGCTGCCGGCTACGAAGCGGACGGGGGACCGGGGACGGTCTTCACCACCGCGACGACCTCCCGCCCGCAGTCGCGGTACTCGAGCTCGTCGAAGCTCATGGTCTTGGCGATGAGGATGCCGCGCCCGTGGGTGTCGAACAGCCGTGCCGGGTCGACGCGAAGGTATGGCTCCGGATCGAACCCCCGGCCCTGGTCGCGGATCGTCACCGTGACGCTTTCGGTACGCCGCTCGAGCTCGACCACGACGACACGCACGCCGAGTGCGGGGTCGGCGAGCCGGCGCTCGATCTCGCCCTTCCAGCCTCCGATCTCTTCGAGTCGACCTTTGTCGTCGTACGAGAGCTCGAGGTTGCCGTGCTCCACCGCGTTGACCAGCAGCTCCGACAGGCCGATCAGCACCCGATCCGGATCCGGGAAAGCGCGGGCCAGGAACGCCCCCAGGTCCATCGCCTCGACCAGGGTTCGGAACTCGAACCGCCCAATCCGCAAGAGGTTGAGGGCCCCGGCCTGCTTCCGGAGCTCATCACGGAGGGTCTTGACACGAGCGTAGTCCGCCGCCGCGGCTCGCACGATCGAGCGCAGCATCTCCTTGCGGAACGGCTTCGTGAGGTAGTAGTAGGCTCCGGCCTGGAGCCCCTCGAGCACCTCGCGCTGGTCGGCAGCGCTGGTCTGCATGATCACCGGCAGGGCCTCGAACCGTTCCTCGGCACGGATCCGCTGCAGGAGCTGGATGCCGTTGAGGCGGGGCATCATGCGGTCGAGCAGGATGACGTCGAACTCGCCGGGATGGGCCGAGAGCACCTCCCACCCCGCCTGGCCGTCGTGGGCTGTCGTGATCTCGACCGGCATCCCGTCCAGGTACTCGAGGATGATCTCGACGGCGATCGGGTCGTCGTCGACCACCAGCACCCGGGTCGGGGTTCCGATCATCGCCTCCTGCCCGCAACCATGCCTGCCCTCAGCCTACGAGCCCACCTCGTCTGCCAGGCGGAGCGCCGAGCACGATGTGCTCCATCGGCGAGGTGCGATAACGGCAGAGATCGCCCCACGCCGCCGGCAACCCACAGGGCGCAGGAGGGGTGCCGGGTGCAAGCGGCGCTGCTCGCCGGCCACGATGCGCTCGCAGCGCCTACCTCCTCGCGCCTTGCCTGCCCCCGCCACGCACCCTGCCCGAGGCGAGCCTCCAGGTGGTAGCGACCGCTGCTCTCACCGATCATTTCGCCGCGCCGATCCCCGCAACCAGGATACCTGCAACGCGCCCCCTCTGTCCGATCGAGAGCCGAGAGCTGATCACCGCGCCCCTCTCCACACACCCGGGGTCACCTATCCCCTTTCTCTGCCCGCTTGTCCGGGAGAACCCACAGGTGGCTGGGGACCGCTTCCTCCCTATCCCGTCCACGTCGACGCTCCCAGCTACGCCGGCGTGGGAGGTGCCTCGAGGTCCGGGTGGCCGAGGTCCGCGGCCGGCGGCTCCTTGGCTTTTCGTGTGAACGACAGCACGAGCAGCACCACTGCCAGCACGAGGTAGCCGGTGGCGAACTGGTACGGCACCGCCCGCGCCAGCGGCTCGGTCAGACGCCACGGCACGTACATGTTGCCGTCGACCGCCGCCGAGTGGATGACCCCGAAGAAGGAGAACACGCCGCAGATCGCCAGGTACAACGCCGACAGCCGCAGGCGCCGGTCGATCATTTCGGCGAGGAACGCGCCCCACAGCATCCCGGTGAGGATGAAGCCGTTGCCCAGTGCCACCGTGACGAGGGCCTCCGGTAGCTCCTTGCCCTGGGTGACCATCAGCGAGGCCAGCGTGGCAGCGGGGAGGAAGGTGCCGTACTTGATCGCCAGCAGCCGCGCTACGGTCGGAAAGTACGAGAGCATCACCGCCGGCGCATGGCGGTGCGGGCTCGCCAGGGTGGCCTGCACCATGATGTCGAGCGCCACGAAGATGAGGATCGGTGCCAGCACGGCGCGTGGGATGAGCTCGACGATGTAGCCGACGTAGCCGAGAATACCGCCGAACCCGACGAACAGACCCGTCAGCAGGGTGTAGCCAGCACGGGAGCCCATGCCTTTGTACGCCGGCTGGCCGATGTAGGGCGTGGACTGGGCGACGCCGCCGCACACGCCGGCAATCAGCGTCGCCACCGCCTCGGTGAGGAGGATGTTGCGGGTGTTGAAGTCGTCGCCCGCGACCCGCGCACTCTCGGTGACATTGATGCCGCCGACGACGGTGAGAATCGCGAACGGCACGGCGAGAGGCAGGTAGTCGAGGGCGGCCACGAACCCCTTGACAAACAACAGCGTCGGCAACGGCAACCCGAAGTGCAGCTCGAACTTCGGCAGCGGCGTGAAGGTCCCGCCGACGACGCCGAGCGGACCCAGGATGTAGTAGAGCGCCGTGCCGACGGCGATCGCCACCAGCACCCCCGGCATGTTCTTGGGCAGGCGGATGCGCGCCACCAGGTTGTACAAAATGAGCCCCAGCGACACCAGGCCGATGAGCGGCAGCCCGAAGATATCGACGAGCGGCACGAAGCCGATGAGGGCAAGACCGATCCCGGCGAGCGAGCCGAGTAGCCCGGCTTGCGGCACCATCTTCTGCACCCAGCGGCCGCAGAACGAGAGCACCAGCTTGATGACGCCGATCATGACCATGGTGGCCATGCCGATGTACCAGGTCATCATCGCCGCCTCTTCGACCGGCATCCCCTTGGCTTTGAGCGAGACGAACGCCGGTCCCAGCACCACCAGCACGATGCCGATGGTGGATGGCGTGTCGAGCCCGAGCGGCATCGCCGTGACGTTCGGGTTGCCCGTCTTTTTGGCGAGCCGGAACGCCATCCAGGTGTACACGAGATCCCCGAACAGCACCCCGAAAGCGGTGCCCGGAAACATCTTGGTGTATACCACGTTGGCCGGGAACCCGAACCCGAACACCAGGATGCCGGCCAGGAACGAGAGCACCGTGAGGTTGTCGAACATCAATCCGAAAAAGCCGTTGATGTCCCCGAGCGCGAACCAGCGGTACTTGTGGGTAGTCTGGGTCATCGTCCTCTCCTCGCCGCGTCGTGCGGCACCGACCTGCTCCCGCCCCGATTCGAGCTCACCGAGCCGCACGGTGCGGGAGGACGACCTGGCCGGCGGACTGCCCGCGCATTGTAGGAAGCGGGCGTTGCCGCGGCAAGCGAAGCTTTGCGGAACACCCCGTTGGGGGTACGCTGGGTACGTGAACGTTTGGCTTCGTGCCCTCATCGCCGTGCTGGTCGGCAACGTGCTGTACTTCGTCGTGCTCACACCGGTCTTGCCGCCCGACCTCCGGCACCAACCGTTTGCGTACGACCTCGGGCTCGCCATCGACTTCGTGATCTGCCTGGCGCTCTACCTCGCGCTCGGCAGGATCGAGCGGCACGCCGCCGAGCCACAGCCCTGAGCGCGGCACGACGAGACGCTCGCGTGTCCGACCGTCTGCTTACCGGCAAGGTGCCCTGGGACGTCGTGGCGGGGCACGTGCGCGGACCGCTCCCACCCGAGGTGGTGCTCGGCCCGGCGCACGGCGAGGACGCCGCGCTGGTGCGGTTCGGCAACGAGCTGTGGGCCGTGGCCGCCGACCCCGTGACGTTCGCGGCGCGCGGCGCCGGGCGGCTCGCCGTGATCGTCAACGCCAACGACGTGGCGGTGCGCGGGGCCGTGCCGCGCCTTTTCCTGGCCGTGGTGCTGCTGGCCGAGAGCGACGCCACGGCCGACCGCGCGGTGGCGCTCCTCGACGAAATCCGCACCACTTGCGCCGAGCTGGGCGTCGGGCTGATCGGCGGCCACACCGAGGTCGCGCCCGGCATCGACCACAGCATCGTCTGCGGGACCATGCTCGGCCCCATCAGCGACCGGCCCATCACCACCGCGGGCCTGCGGCCGGGTGACCGCGTCGGGCTCGTGCGCACGGCTGGCCTCGAGGGAACGGCGATTCTCCGGGAGGCGTGGGGGAAGCGCCTCGCCGCGCTGCATCCCGCCGGCGCTTTCCCCGCGAATGAGGTCGCAGCCGATCCCGGAACGCTGCTCGTGGTGCAGGAGGCGCTGGCCGCCGCTGCCTGCCCCGCCGTGAGCGCGCTCCACGACGTCACCGAGGGCGGGGTCGGCGAGGCGCTACACGAGCTGGGGCAGGCCTCCGGCTGCGTCATCGAGGCCCGGCGAGAGGACGTGCCGGTACTGCCCTCGACACGAGCGCTGTGCGAGGACCTCGGCCTCGATCCGCTCGGGCTCATCGGCTCGGGCGCGCTCCTCGTCGGGTGCGCCGAGGGTGGCGTCCGCGCGGTCGAGGAAGCGCTCGCTGCGGTTGCCGCGCCGGTGGCGTGGGTCGGCCGCGCCCACGCCGCTCAGGCCGTGGTGGCGACGCTGCCGCGCTTCCCGCGCGACGAGCTCCTCAAGGCTGGCCTTCTGGCCCGGGTGCGTGCCCTCATCTTCGACCTCGACGGGACGCTCGTCGAGTCGGATTACGACTGGCCGGCGATCCGGCGCGAGCTGGGCATCACCGAGCCGTCGATCGTCGACGCCCTCAACGGCCTGCCCGAGCCCGAGCGCTCGCGGCAGTGGACACGCCTGGAGGAGATCGAGCGCGAGGCCACGGCGGCGGCACGCCTGCGCCCCGGGGCACGAGAGCTCGTCACCTGGCTGCGCGGGCGTGGGTTGCCGTGTGCCCTGGTAACCAACAACACGGCGGAGAACACCTCGTCGCTGCTGTCCCGCTTCGGGCTCGGCTTCGACCTCGTGATGACCCGAGACGACGGGCTCTGGAAACCGTCCGGTGCGCCCGTGCGCGCAGCGGCGCACCGGCTCGGCGTACCGATCGAGGCGTGCGCGAAGGTAGGGGACGGGCGGTACGACGTGCTTGCCGGGCGCGAGGCCGGGTGTGGCGTCGTCGCCCTGGTCCGGCTGGCCGGGTACGCGCTCGACCCTCGACCGGATCTCGTTTTCCCCGACCCGCAAGCGCTCTGGCGCAACCTGCTGATGATCCACGAGTAAGGACAGAAACGCCCACGACTGGATACCCCGCTGGCAACGCGGAACCGGGTGCGAGCATAAAGCGTCACCAGGTGCGAGCCTGGGCCCGGCTCGCGGGCATTCCGGCGGCACGAACTCGCGATCCCGCGGTCCGAGAAGGCAGGGCTTGCCGCGGACCGGCGGCCGTGCTCTCATCGGCAGCCAGGTCGCGAGGGAAGGAAGGGAGCCGACGTGGAGTGCAGGGCATCGTTCGGGGTCATGCTGACGGCCGCTTCGGGCCGGGTAGCGCGAGACGGTGACGTGCGGCCCGAGACCCACCTCTCCGAGGTCGCGCATGCCTTCGCCCCTGGCGCGGCGCTGCGTCACGCCGCACGGCTGGGCCATGGCCACATCAACGACACGTTCCTCGTCGAGCTGGACCGCGGCGGCCGAGGCCAGCGCCTGGTGCTGCAGCGGCTCAACCGCCAGGTGTTCGCCGATCCGCTCGCCGTCATGTCCAATATCGAGCGGGTGCTCGACCACCTTCGTCGCACGCTTGCCGGCTTCGCGCCCGAGGTGCGGGCGCGGCGCGTCCTGACCCTCGTCCACACCGGGGAGGGCTCGGCGTGGACGTGCGACAGCGCCGGCGAAGTCTGGCGCGCCTACCTGTTCATCGAGCGCGCCCGCTCGGGCGCGACTGCTGGCGTGCCGGCCGAGGCGTTCCAGGTGGCGCGGGCGTTCGGCGAGTTCCTGCGCCGACTCGCCGACTACGACGGCCCGCCGCTGGCGGTGACGATCCCCGCCTTCCACGACACTCGTCGCCGGGTCGACGCGCTCGTCGCCGCCGTCGCGCGCGATGCCGCGGGACGGGTTGCGGGTTGTCGGAAAGAGATCGACCTCGCCCTCGAACAACAGCCCCTGGCCGCGGTGCTGCTCGACCTCCACGAAGGCGGGCTGGTGCCGGAGCGCATCACCCACAACGACACCAAGCTCGACAACGTGCTGTTGGACGAGATCACGGGCGAGGCGCTGGCGGTGCTGGATCTCGACACCGTGATGCCGGGGATGGCGCTCGCCGACTTCGGCGACCTGGTGCGTTCGGGCGTCACGACCGCCGCCGAGGACGAGCCCGACTGCTCCCGCGTCGAGGCCGACCCCGAGCTGTTCGCGGCGCTGACGGCGGGCTTTCTGGATGGGGTCGCGAAGTTGCTCCGCCCGGTCGAGGTCGAGCACTTGGCGGTGGCCGGCCAAGTCGTTACGTACGAGATCGCCGTCCGCTTCCTCACCGACCACCTCGACGGCGACACGTACTTCCGCATCGGCCGCCCGGGGCACAACCTCGACCGCGCCCGCACCCAGCTCGCGCTGCTGCGCTCGCTGCAGCGCCAACAGGGCGCGTTCCGGCGAATCGCAGCCCGCTCGGCGATCGAGGCAGGGGTCGGGTCATGAGCCTGCTCCACCCCATCGACGGGGCGATCGTCGGCCTCTACCTGCTCGGCACCATGGTCGCGGGCGTGCTGGTGCGGCGGCACGTCAGCAAGGTGGAGCATTTCCTGCTCGCCGGGCGGGAGATGGACGTCGCCCTCGGCGTGGCCTCGCTCGCGGCCACCGAGTTCGGCATCGTGACCTGCGTCTACACCGCCCAGAACGGGTTCAAGTACGGCTTCGCCGGCGCCACGCCCGGGATCCTCAACGCCGTGGCGATGCTCGTGGTGGGTCTCACCGGGTTTTGCATCGAGCCGTTGCGTGAGGCGGGGGTAGTGACGTTGCCCGAGCTGTTCGAGCGGCGATTCGGGCCGCGGGTGCGGGCAGCAGCCGCGGTGGTGATGGTGCTCGGCGGCCTGCTCAACATGGGGGTGTTTCTGCGCACCGGCGGCGAGTTCCTCCTCACGGTGACCGGCGCCGGTACGGGCGGCTCCGGCTCGTGGGCACGGACCCACACGCTCGAGCTGGCGATGACCGCGCTCCTGCTGCTGGTCGGAATCTACACCGTCCTGGGCGGAATGCTGTCGGTGCTGGTCACCGACTTCCTCCAGTTCGTGGTGATGAGCGCGGGGCTGTTGGTGGTGACGGTGCTGGTGCTGGCGCGGGTCGGTTGGACGAACCTGGTGGTTGCGGTGGAGCGGTACCACGGCGCCGGGGGCTTCAACCCTCTGGTCAACCCCGAGATGGGGTGGGCGTACGTGCTTTTCAACGCCTGCCTGAACCTGGCTGTGGTCCTCACCTGGATGGCGGTGATCCAGCGCGTCCTCGCTGCCCGCGACACCAAGACCGGACGCAAGGTGTTCGTCCGTACCAGCTTCTTCTTCGTCACCCGGTTTCTCATCCCGGGGATCTGGGGCATTGCGGCCCTGGCGCTGCTCGGCCCCGGCGTCGACAGCCTGCAGGCGATGCCGCGGTTTCTCGCCCATTTCGTGCCGGTGGGGATCATGGGGCTGCTCCTCGCCGCCATGCTCGCCGCCGACATGAGCACTGATTCCTCGTACATGCTGACTTGGGCAAGCTTGATCTACAACGACCTCCTGGCGCGCTTCCGCCGCCGGTCGTGGGGCGATCGCGAGGGGCTGCGCGTCAACCGCCTGATCGTCGCCGCCATCGGTGTGTTTCTGCTGTGGTATGGGCTGTGGTACCCGCTCAAGGGTGACCTCTGGACCTACCTCGGGGTGACCGGGACGATCTACCTTGCCAGCATGTCGACGCTGCTCGTGGCGTGCTGCTACTGGCGGCGCGCCAGCCCCACCGGCGCGGCGGCGGCGATCGTTGCTGGTGCCGTCATCCCGGTCGCCTACCTGGTCCTCGAGCAGCTCCCCGCCACGGCGGCGTTCGCCCGCACCACGGTGGGCCCGTATTGGTCGGGCCTCGCGGCGTATGCCGCCTCGGCGTTGGCGATGATGGTCGGCTCGTGGCTCAGGCCCGCCAAGGAGGCGTCATGAGCCCCTCTGGACACCTCGTGTGGTGGCTGATCACGGCGACGTGCCTGCTCTGGCTCGGCACGGTCACGCTCGTGGTCGCGTGGAAGGGAACGCGTGACATCTTCGCCATGCTCCGCCGGCTGCGGAAAGCGGGCAAGAAGGAGGACGAGCCATGAGGAGGTCGGCTACGAAGGTCTGCATCCTCGCGGTGCTGCTCGCGGTGGCGGCTGAGGCTGGGCAGGCGGACCACCGGTTCGAGCTCGCCAACGCCAGGCTAGCGGCCACTGTGGAGGTGGTCGACGGGCACCTCGCAAGGGAGACCCTGCGCGGAGCCGGCACCGCCGCAGCCCCCGCGGAGCTCGTCACCGACGGAGGCTTCTCGGTCGAGGTGGTGTGGACCGGCTGGCAGGCGCCCGGCAAGGTCGATAACGCCGACAACGCGGTCACCTTCGGCCCGGCCGACTTCGCCTTCGCGAGCGCAACCAGCTCCACCGACAACGACGTGCACGAGCTGACGCTCGCCTTCGCCGGCCCCGGGGGGCTCAGGCTCGAGGTGCGTTACCGGCTGGGTGACCGCGACTTCTTCCTGCGCCGCCGGCTGCGGGTTCTCGACGCCGAACACCGGGGGCACTACCTGGACAGGCTATGGAGCCTCGATACCTCGCTGCGGACCCCGGCAACGGTGCTCAAGGCCGGTGGGTTCGGGCAGCCTGTCGCCCTCCTCGTTCCCGGCGGTGGCGCGTTCGTCGGCCTCGAATGGCCGGCCGCCGACAACCGGCTCGAGCGCGCTGGCGAGACGACCCGGGTGCGCTGCGGCGACTTCATGGGCGAGGTGATCGGCCCCGAGGGGGTCGCCGGGGAGGACGTGGTGCTCGCGGTCACCCCCGACGCGCACGTCAAGGGGTGGTTCCTCGCCTACCTCGACACCATCCGCGCCGGCAAGCTCCGTCCCTACACACTCTACAACTCCTGGTACGACCTGCGCTCCGCCGAGTATCCGCGGGTCGCGCCCGACCACGTGATGAACGAGGAGAACGTGCTGCGGATCGCCCGCCGGCTGCAGGAGCGGATGGTGGCACGACACGGCATCACCCTCGACGCCTTCGTCCTCGACGACGGCTGGGACGTCTACCGCTCCGACTGGCAGCTGCGGCCGGCACAGCTCCCCCGAGGGCTGGCGCCGATCGTCGATCAGCTCGCCACAACCCACACCCGGCTGGGCGTGTGGTACGGACCCACCGGCGGCTATTCCTTCCGCAAAGAGCGCGTCAGTTGGATGCGCGCGCATGGCTACGAGACGGCCGGCGACCAGATGTGGGTCGGCGGCCCCCGCTACGGAGCGCTGCTCGAGCGCCGCACCACCGACATGGTCAAGGCCGGTGTGCGCTACTTCAAGTGGGACGGGTTCCAGTTCCTGGCCACCGGCCCCGACCTCGGCACCCCGCCGGGAATTCACGCGCGTCGGTCTGTCCTCAAGACCGTTGGCCGCCTCGCTTCGAACGTTCGCGCGCTCGATCCCGACGTCTTTCTCAACATCACCTCCGGTACCTGGCTGTCGCCGTGGTGGCTGACGATCGCCGACCAGATCTGGATGGGGGGCGAGGACTACGGCGCGGCGGACGTGCCCTCGATCTCCTCCCGCGACTCCTCGATCACCTACCGCGACCTGGTGCTGTACGAGGACTTCCGGACCAACGACTTGTGGTTCCCGATTGCCAACCTCATGACCCACGGCGTGCTCAAGGGCTCGATCGATGTCGAGGAGATCGGCCGCGACGAGCCGCTGCCCGGCTTCGCCAACGAGGTCGTTTTCTACCTGGCGCGCGGCGTGAGCATGCACGAGCTGTACATCTCCCCGGACGTACTCTCGGAGGACGAGTGGCAGGTGCTGGCGCAAGCCCTGTACTGGGCCCGCGACCGATTCGCCGTGCTGTCCCGCTCCGAGATGATCGGCGGCGATCCCAACCGCCGCGAGGCGTACGGCTGGGCCCACTTCAAGGGTCGGCGCGGCATCGTGGCGGCCCGGAACCCGGAGATCACCGCGGCCACGCTCGCAGTGACGCTCGATCCCGGGCTCGGTCTCGACGAGGCCGCGTCGGAGCTCGTGCTCGAGCGCGTCTACCCGACCCGTTGGGTGGACCCCCGTCTGCACCGCGCTGGCGAGCGGGTGGAGCTCCCGCTTTCGGGCTACGAGGCGGCGGTCTACGAGCTCTACCCGCTGGCCGAGGCCGGCGAGCCGCTCCTCGCCGGGGTGACCTTCACCGAGACCGCCCGCGCGGGCCGAACGCGCTGCCTGGCGGTCCTCGACGCTGGGCCCGAGATCCGTGTGCTCGACCCGCACGCGGTGCGTTCGCTGCGCATCCTCGGCAAAACGGCCCGCGACGCCAGCGAGCTCACCGTGCCCCCGCGGTCACCGCTCGTTGGGGCACCGCGTGTCGAGCCCGGCGACGGCGGCCTCCGTGTCTCGTTCACCCTCGCCGAGCGGGCACGCGGGGCGAAGGTCGCCGTGCTCCTGCGCCCCTCGTCACCCACCCCCGGCCCCAACGACCCCGTCTTCCGCCTGACCCTCGATGGGCAACCTGCCCAGCCAGAGCGGGTTTCGGTGCCGGGTGTGTGGGCGTGGCTGAGCGTACCGGTGCAACCCGGCGCACACGAGCTTGCGCTTGGCCTCGCCAACACCGACGGGAAGCCGTGGACCGGCAGCGCCCAGGCGTGGCTGATCGGCACCGAGCGGGTCGAGCCGGTCGAGATCCGGCTGGCGGCGCACCGACCGCTGGCCCCGGCCCGTCCGCTCCCGCCCTCTGGCCTTGGCCCGTCCGAGCTGCCGGCCAGTGTGCGGCTCGGCGAGCTGGTGCTGGCGGCCGCGACGCGCTGAGCGCCGTCCTCGGCCGGGGGAGTCACCCGGGAAACCGGAGCGCCGTCCCGCTCCAGGGCTTTACAATGCGCCGGGCCGCCCGACGCGGGACCCGACTTGGAGATCGACATGACAGGTCGCAACGTCACGCTCACTGCCCTGTTGCCGATTGCGGTTCTCGCCGTGGCGCTGTCTGGGGCCCCCGCGCCTGCATCCGCGTGCACCACGGCGGTGGTTTCGGGCGCGGCCACCGCCGATGGCCGCCCGCTGCTGTGGAAAAATCGTGACGCCAACGAACTCCACAACCAGGTCGTCTACCGCGAGGACGGTCGCTACCCGTACGTGGGCCTCGTCAATCAGGGTGACACCGCCGGGCTGCAGATCTGGGCCGGTGTCAACAGCGTCGGGTTTGCGGTCATGAACTCGGCGTCGTACAACCTCGACGACAAGACCACGTTGGCCGAGGGGGCGTTCATGAAGCTGGCGTTGCAGTCGTGCGCCACCGTGGCCGACTTCGAGCGCCTGCTCGGCTCGACCAACCTCAGGGGCGCCCGCGACACCAACGCCAACTTCGGGGTCATCGATGCGCACGGTGGCGCGGCATTTTTCGAGACCGGCCTCACCACCTTCCGGCGCTTCGACGCCAGCGACCCCAGCACCGCGCCCAGTGGCGCCCTCATCCGTTCCAACTATTCGGACAGCGGCGATAGCGCCACTGGAACGGGGCTACTGCGTCGCGAGCGCGCCACCGAGCTCGTCGACGCCCTCATCTCCTCCCGCCAACTCGACGCTCGCACCCTTCTCGCCGGAGTGAGCCGTGATATCGCCAACCCCCGCATCGGCGCCTTTCCCCTCGCCCACCCCGAGGCGGCACGTTTCGCCTGGGTGGGCGACAGCATCAACCGCGACCTCACCGCCTCCGTGACGCTCATCGCCGGAGTACCGGCAGGCGGCGATCCGAGCCTTGCGATTGCGTGGTTCATCCTCGGACAACCGATCACCGGCATCGCGACGCCGGTGTGGGTGAAAGCTGCGGCGATACCGATGGAGCTGGCGGCGGGAGCCAAGCCGGCACCGCTGAACGCTGCCTGCGACCGCCTTCGCGCCCGACTCTATCCGTGCTGGCGAGGCGACCAGAAGCGCTACCTCGAGGTCGTCGTCCTCGCCGGACAGCGCGGTCTCCTCCTCCCGTTGCTCGCGGCCGAGGAACGAACGTTCCGCAAGGTGGGGGAGGCGGAGCGGGCCTGGAAAGGTCGGGCTCCGGCGGCCGAGGAGCTGCGGGCGCTGCAATCGCACCTCGCCGCCCGAGCCTTCGCCGCGCTCGCCACCCTCGCTACCCCGACAAGTGAGTGAGGAAGGGAGGCTCCCCAGCATCGGGGAGCGAGCTCAGTAACGGATGCCGATCCAGAACTCGGTGCGGTACCCGTGGTCGAGCGATTCCTTGAAGTCCCACCGCTTGGCGAAGTCCCAGTGTGCCGGCAGCCCGAAGAGGTTGAGAGAAAACCCGAACCCGTAGCTCGAGACCGCGTCGTCGAGCCGCCCATCGTGCCAGAACCGAAACCCCTGATTATACTTCGGTACTTTGTACTGGCGGCCACCGCCGAGATCGATCGTATAGCCCGGCAGGTCGAACCACGCCCCGCCGACGTCGACGAACACCCGCCCACGCACGCTCGCGAGGTGCAACCAGGGCAGTACCAGGTGATCGATGAGCGGGAACCGCCACTCGAGGTTGGTGTGGAATGCGCGGTTGCCAGCGAGAGACTGGTAGTTATAGCCCCGGAGCGTATCGATACCACCGAAGTAATAGAAGTTGGGTCGGTTACCGTTCGAAGCGGCAGCCCATACGCGAAGCGCCACCTCGTTGCGCCGCGACAGAGGCACGTACTGGCGGGCATCCAAGATCAGGCCGTGCGACAAGATGCCGCCCTCCTTGACATCCAACGCATTGTTGTAGGAGAGCATCCAGCGCCGCCCGCCGTGCGGCCCGTAGTATTGATAAAACGTCGTGTCGCCGGTCGCCGACACCCCGATCCAGGGCAGGTTGTCCTGCTGGTCACGGAACATCACGCCGTCTTCGGTGAACACCGGGTAGGCGATCCTTCGGCGTACGAACCCGAGGTTGGCGTCGAGCCGGTGGTAGACCGAAAGCGGGTACTGGGCGAACGCCGCCACGCCCGTCTCGCGGTACTGCTGGCGCCGCTTGACCCTGTCGTCGGCCGGGTGCTCCTGAAACAGGTAATACGAGCTATCGTCGAACGCCACCGCACCCCACTGCACGCGGCGGCTCAAGTTCATCCAGGCGAACGAGAAGTTGGTGTAGCTCTCCACCGACGACAGCAGGACGTTCAGGCGACGGTCCCCGTAGTTGTCCGAGAACGAGAGGTAGGTTTGAGAGATGAGGGTGTTGTCGGTGTTCACGCCGACCAGCACCTGAGCATCGTCGAGCCCGAGCTTGTACCGCTTGATCGGCTCGACCTTCTCCTTGTTGATCGCCACCGAGATCGCCGGCTCGAACTTCTCGCGCACCGGTGACGGTTGGGCCAGCTCTTCCTTGCCAGCCGAAACGGCCTGTGCCGGATCGGCGAGGTACAGCGCGTACCGCCCTTTCGCGTACGCCTGGAAGACTACCCGCTCGCCGTCGCGAGTCGGAATCGCCACCGGGTTGAGTGCCGAGCCGATAACCCTGGTCAGCCGCTCGAGGTCCCGGCTTTCGAGATCCAGGCTGTAGATATCCATCACCCCCTGGTCGCGGTCGGAGGCAAAGTACAACCGCTTGCCATCGCGCGAGAAGCTCGTGCCCTCGTCGTTACCGGGCCCGAACGTGAGCTGCGTGCGCTGCGCGGGGTTGTCGAGCTCCAGCCGGAAAAGCTTGGCGCTCTCGCCGCTCTGCGAGGAAAACACCAGGGCCTTGCCATCGGGGGTGAACACCGGGTCGGCGTCGTATGCCTCGTCGTTGGTCAGGTTGGTGACCGCACCACTGGCTACGTCCAGAAGGTAGATATCGGCGTGGCCGCCGGCAAAGGCGCGGAAGGCGATGGTCTTGCCATCGGGGGAGTACGCTGGCTGCATCGCCTGGTCGACCGGCATCGGGAAGCGGCGCTCGATCCTGCCTTTGTAGGTGTCCAGGATCAGCAGATCGCGACCGCGCTCGCGGCGGGCGAAGACGGCGATGGCGTCGCCGTCGGGAGAGAACGCCAAGTCGCGACCGCGATCGGGCCCCGTCGTCAGCATCTGGGCGATGAGGTACATGTAGCGGTTCGAGTTGCCGCGCGTGAGGTTGCGGAAAAGCCGGCGGTCCGGCGTGCCGAAGAGCACCACGTCCACGTCCTCCTTGTAGGTCGAGAACGCGGCGATGAGGTCCCCCGACGGCGAGGCGATCGGAGACGTCTCGTACGTTTGCAGGCCGCCCGCCGCATCCACGCGGAAGAGCTGGCCGTACTCGCGCGGGTCGCCTCGCTCGGTGAACGGTTGGTAGTACTTGCGCAGCCACGCCCGAAAGCGGGCGTCGAACTCCTCGAGGTCGAGATCGAAGGCGCGCTTGATCGCCTTGGCGACCGAGCCTCCCAACGAGTGGCGGAACTCGAACACGAGGTCGCGCAGCCCCTCGTCGCCCCACTCGGCGTGCACGAACTTGAACACCATGTGGCCGTAGCGGTACGCCTCATATCCGGAGGGACCCTGACCAACCGAGGCGACGCGATCCGAAAGCACCGCGTCGCGCATTACCGCCCGAGCACGAGAATCCTCGTCGTCGGCGAAAAAGGAGGCCATGCCCTCCATGAACCATTGCGGTGGGCTCGAGGTCAACGCCTTGCCGAGCCGCCCCTGGAACAGGATCTCGAACTGGAAGACGTGCGTGAGCTCGTGCTGGATGAGCTTCTGGAGGTCCGCGTCGGGGAGGTCCACCGGCATCACCATGCGGTTGCGGGACGGCAGGGCGAACGCTCCCACCCCTTCCGGGATGAACTCGACGATGGTGTTGGTCTGCTCGAAGTCGGCGTGGGTGGCGTAGGCGATGAGCGGGATCGGCTCGGTGATCTGGAAGTTGAGCTTGCGTGCTAGCTCGTCGTAGGCACTCTCGGCGAACGACGCGATCTTCGGCAGCGATGGCTCGACCTCGGCGTAAAACGAGATACGGAAGTGGGGCGTCGGGTACACCATCCACCTGAACGAGTCGTACCTCACCTTGTTCTTGCCGAAGTACTGCGCCGCGGCCGGCGACACCACGAGGAGGACCGCAGCCAGGCACAGGATGCGTCGAATCATTGAACCCCCTCTTAAGGCACGAACAGAAACCGTTTGCTCTTCACCGTCCGCGGCACGAACACCCCCGCCAGCTTGTTCTCGAGCGCGTAGAGGTTGGCGAACATGCCGGTGAGCTCGTCGAAGGCCTTCTCCTCCCGCTCTTGGGTGTCCTTGAACGACTCCTGGAGCAGGAGGGCCCCGCTGCGCGCGTCGAAGATGTTGAGCAGGATGTCGTAGCTGAACCCCGTCTGCTCGACCATCACCTGCCGGTAGTAGGTGCGGCCATCGATCGGCGACTCGTACGATTCCATCTTCGGCTGCGTGGTGTCCTGGACCGTGAACTCGATGGAGCCGGCGACTACGTAGTCGGCGTTGACGCGCATCCCCAGCTCACGCCAGAAGTCAGCCAAGGTCGCGAGCTCGAGCGGATCGGTCGTCGGTACCCTGACGCCCTCGAGCTGCGGCAGAATGACAAGCTTGCTCTCCTTGCGCAGGAGCTTGCGTAGGAACCGTTCGAACTCCGCGGCGACGTCGAACTTGAGCTGCGCTGGCGCCTCGTCGCCCCGCACCTCGCGCACGAACGGCCCGATGTACAGCCGCTCGTGGCCGGAGAGCTGTAGCTTGGAGCGTAGGGGTAGGGACAGCACGACCTCGCGGGTGGTCGCCCAGCCGGCGGCAGCGACGAAGGCGAGCACAACCGCAACCCTAAGGCTTCGCATCGCCACCCTCCTTGGGCTTCACGCCCCGTGCCAGGCTCGCATAGAACTCGGCAAATCGCGCGTAGTTGCGCTTCAGCACGGCGTTCGAGGGAGCTTTCTCGACGGCGAGCTTGTAGACCTCCAGCGCCTCCTCGTACCGCCCGAGGGCCTCGAGCGAGACCGCAAGGTTGTTTTGGATCTTGATGCTGGTGGGGTCGAGCTCGCTCGCCCGCTGGAAACGGAAGTGCGCCTCCTGCCAATACTCGCGCGCCGCCGCCTTGACCCCGGCCCGCATCTCACGGTCGGCACTGGGCTGGCTGCCCGAGCTCGCACAGCCTGCGGCCACCACCCCCAACACCACTGCCCCGATCACCCCCAGGCGCATACGACCTCCCTGGACTTCCCGGTATTATAGGCCCACATGCTCGACCCGCCTCCTTCGTGGCAACGCGCTTTGGTTTGGGTCGCAAGCCAACCCGACAGCGGCCGCCCTGGCCGCACGAGGTGTCGCGCCTGGCTGGCCGGTGACGAGCTCGACGCTCCCGAGGCCGAGCGGCTCCTCCCGCGGGTGCCGCAGATACTCGCCGATCTCGCCGCCCGCGGCTGGCGTTGGGTGGCGGCCGGCGACCCGGAGCTCCCGCGGCCGATGCTCGAGCTTTCCGACCCCCCACTGGGGCTGTTCGTGCGTGGCAGCCTGCCTCCAGGGCCAGGGGTCGCCCTCGTCGGCGCCCGCCGCGCCTCCGCCTACGGACGCGAGGTGGCCGAATGGTTCGGTAGCGAGCTGGCGCGCGCAGGGGTTACCGTCGTTTCCGGTATGGCTCGCGGGGTCGACGCCGCGGCGCATCGCGGCGCGCTCTCGGTCGGTGGCCCGACGGTCGCCGTGTGGGGGTGTGGACCCGATCGGGTGTACCCCCCGGAACACGAGAAGCTGGCCGAGGAGATCGCGGCACACGGTGCGCTCATTACCGAGTACCCTCCCGGCAGCCCGCCGCTCGCCCACCACTTTCCCGAGCGCAACCGGATCATCGCCGGCTTGGCGCAAGTCGTCGTGGTCGTCGAGGCCGAGGCCCGTTCGGGCGCGCTCATCACGGCCCGTCTCGCTCTCGACGAGGGGAGGGAGGTGCTCGCTGTCCCCGGCTCGGTATTCTCACCCCTGTCGGCGGGCCCGAACGGCCTCCTGCGGGCGGGGGCTGCACCGGCGCTCACAGTCATCGACGTCCTCGACCAGCTCGGCATCGCACCTCCGGAGAGCACCCGGAAGCCAACCCACGAGGGCCTGCTCGCAGCGTTCCGACCGGGCGAAGCGATGACCGTGGATGCCCTCGCCGCCGCTGGCCGGATGCCGGTGCCAGCCGTGCTCGAGGCGCTGCTCTGTCTCGAGCTGGAGGGTGCCGTCACCCGCGAGGTCGATGGGCGCTACCGCCGCACCCGCCGTGGCCCTATTTCCTAGCTCCGAGCACGAACGGCACCCGCACCTTGCTTTCCGGTAGGTCGATGCGCAGCTCGTAGCGACCGGGCTGGACGCCCTTCATGATCGGAAAATAGAGGCGGCCGACGCACCAACGCTCGTCGTTGACCCAGATCGACCGCATCACGATGTCGCTGCCCGGCTCGACCAGGAAGTTGAGCTTGCACTCCCGCCGTCCGCCCCAGTAGCGCAACGGCTCAGCCGCCACGTTGGCGCGGTGGTTAGCAGCGCGGATGCTGGAGAACGAGTCCGCCAACTCCTCCTGGCTCGGCAACGGTACGATCTCGCCGTCAGGGGTGCGGAGCGAGATCTTCTCACGCTTGATCTCGACCGACACCCGCTTGGAACCCGTGACAGCCGTATCCACCAGCAACCAGTCCATCCCCAAGTTGATGTCGGCGAATCGGTACGACAGTGCCAGCTCGAGATCCGGGCCGCGGTACTTGACCGCTGTCGCGCCCACCTGCTCGACCTCGGCCTGGGCGACAGGCGGCGGGGCCGCGTCCGGCTTGACGCTGGTGCAGCCCGTCAGCATCACCACTCCAAAGAGCCCGACAATCAGACCCAGTTGCAAGCGTCTCATGGCGTGTTCCCTCCTCGACCACCGTGAGTAGGCGGCCGTTGCTGCGGTCCCAATGCAACTCCTGCGCCAACTGCGCTTCACTGCGAGCCCCGTGGAAGCCGGCAGCATTCTACGCCCCTACCCCGCCTGTCCTCCGACGACGACAGCGACGGAGCCCTTCGGCACCGACACCTCCGCAGACGCCCGCCCGTATCCCGCCCGCGAACCCCGCGACGACCACCTCGACCCACTCGCCAACCTCCACCACCATGGCCAGCTCCGAGCCCAGGTTACCGCCAAGGGAGGCACCGGGAGCGAGCTTCTGACTCTGGGTGATCGGGCGATCGGACAAAGGTGAGGGGTGCTTGACAGCGCTGATATCGTGCACGTCCGGAGGTGACGTGGCGCAAACGTTGGTCATCGTAGAGTCGCCGGCCAAGGCGCGAACGCTGGGGCGGTACCTCGGCAAGGAGTACACCGTCATGGCGTCGGTGGGCCACGTACGGGATCTGCCTCGCAACGACCTCGGCATCGACCTTGCTCACGGCTTCGCACCACGGTATCTCGTGATGCCGGCCAAACGGAAGGTGATCAGCGAGATTCGCGCCGCTGCCGAGCGCGCCGAGCGGATCCTTCTGGCCACCGACCCCGACCGCGAGGGCGAGGCGATCGGATGGCACCTCGCCGAGATCCTCAAGGAAACCGGCAAGCCGATCTCCCGGGTGCTGTTCCACGAGATCACCCGGCACGCGGTGCAGGAAGCGATCGCCAGCCCGCGCCCCCTCGACAGGCGCCTCGTGGACTCCCAACAGGCGCGACGGGTGGTCGACCGCCTCATGGGTTACAAGCTCTCACCTCTGCTCTGGGAGAAGGTCAAAAGAGGGCTCTCGGCGGGCCGCGTGCAGTCGGTGGCGCTCAAGATGATCTGCGACCGCGAGGCCGAGATCGAGGCGTTCGTGCCGGAGGAATACTGGCACCTCGACGCCCGGTTGGCCGCCGGCGAGCCGCCGTCGTTCGTGGCGCGTCTCGCCCAGCGCGATGGCCGCAAGCTCGTGGTACGCGACGGCGAGACCGCGGCAGCGATCCGAGCCGAGGTCGAGAACGCCGCGTTCGAGGTCGCGAGCGTGGCGAAGCGACGCCGCCAGCAAAAGGCGCCGCCACCGTTCGTGACCGCCAAGCTCCAGCAGGTGGCGGCGGCCCGCTTCCGCTTCCCGGTGCGCAAGACGATGCAGCTCGCGCAGCGCCTGTACGAGGGCGTGGACCTCGGCGGCGGCGAGCGGGTCGGGTTGATTACCTACATGCGCACCGACTCGGTGCGGGTCGCACCGGAGGCGCTCGACGCCGTCCGTACCCATATCGCCAGCACGTTCGGCGACACCCTCCTGCCTGACAAGCCCAACTACTTCAAGAACCGCTCGGAGGCGCAGGACGCCCACGAGGCGATCCGCCCGAGCGACGTGTCGCGCACCCCCGAGGCCGTGGCCGCGTACCTCGAGGCCGACGCCCTCAAGCTCTACACCCTCGTCTGGCAGCGCTTCGTGGCCTCACAGATGAAGCCGGCGCAGTTCGACGTCACCGACGTCGTGGTCAACGCCGGACGCTACGGCTTCAAGGCGCGCGGGGAAACCGAGGTCGAAGCGGGCTACCTCCGGGTCTACCGAGAGGAAGAGGAAACCCCGGCACCGAGAAAGCTGGCGGATGCCGAGGGCGAGGAGCCCACCAGCCGCCGGCTGCCGCCGCTCGAGAAGGGGCAGGCGCTACGCCTTGAGAAGCTCGAGACCGAGCAGAAGTTCACCCAGCCCCCGCCGCGCTTCACCGAGTCCACGCTCGTCAAGGCGATGGAGGAGAACGGCATCGGTCGTCCTTCGACGTACGCACAGATCATCGCCGTCATCTCCGACCGCGACTACGTGACGAAACAGAAGGGGGCGTTCGCGCCCACCCAGCTCGGCAAGCTCGTCAACCGCATGCTCGTGGACGCCTTCGCCGGCCTCATCAACGAGCGGTACACGGCGCGCATGGAGGCCGAGCTCGACGCCGTGGCCGAGGGCAAGGAGGACTGGCAGGCCGCCCTCGCCCGCTTCTGGAAGGCGTTCTCGGCCGACCTCGAGAAGGCCTCGGGGGCGATGCAGTCGGTCAAGCGGCAGGGCGTCCAGACCGAGGAGAAGTGTCCTACCTGCGGTTCGCCGATGATCCTGCGCTTCGGCCGCTACGGCGAGTACCTCGCCTGCTCGCGCTACCCGGACTGCCGCACCACCCGCGAGCCAGGGGCCGTTCAGCCGGCCCAGGACGCCCCGGCGTGTCCCGAGTGCGATGCCGCCATGGTCCAGAAGCGCTCCCGCTTCGGACCGTTCTGGGCCTGCTCGCGCTACCCCGAGTGCAAGGGCACGCGCCGCATCACCAAGGGATCGGCAAGCCCCAACACGCCGTCGGGGGTGCGCTGCACGCGCGAGGGGTGCGACGGCGAGCTGGTCGAGAAGCGCTCCCGCCGCGGCAAGCCGTTCTGGGGGTGCAACCGCTACCCCAAGTGCACCGTCACCCTCAATGCCAAGCCGGTGCCGCACCCGTGCCCACAGTGCGGCGCGGTGTTCCTCCTCGAGAAGACGTCGGTCCGCCGCGGTGCCCAGTGGGTGTGCGCAACGCCAGGCTGCGCGTTCCGCACCCCGCAGAGGCGTGAGGAATGAGGCTTGAGGCGAGAGAGGAAAGCGCCCCGTCGAGGCGCCGCCTCGCCTCCCTCACCTCGTGCCGTTCGTGCGTCGAGCCGGGGTTGCGATTCCCTTTCGTCTCTTTCCTGTTCGCGGGCAGGGAGGGGGCATGGTGAGGGTGGTCGGCGGCGGGCTCGCCGGCAGCGAGGCGGCTTGGCAGCTCGCATCCGCTGGGGTAGAGGTCGAGCTGGTCGAGATGCGACCGGGCACGACAACGCCGGCCCACCGCAGCGGCGACCTCGGCGAGCTCGTCTGCTCCAACTCGCTCCGTTCCGACAATCCCACCAACGCCATCGGGTTGCTCAAACGCGAGATGGAGGTGATGGGCTCGCTGGTGATGGCGGCCGCGCGCGCCGCTGCGATCCCGGCTGGCGACGCCTTGGCAGTCGACCGCCGTACCTTCTCCGACCACATCTCGCACGCACTGGATGGCCACCCGCTGGTACGCATCGTGCGAGAGGAGGCGACGGCGCTGCCGGAAGGCCCGGCGATCCTGGCAACCGGGCCGCTCACCTCACCGGTACTGCACCAAGCGATCGAAACCTTGCTGGGCGAGGGATCGCTTTCCTTTTTCGACGCCATCGCACCGCTGGTCGCCGCCGACTCTCTCGACTTGTCGGTGCTTTTCGCCGCTTCACGCTACGGCAAGGGTGGCAGCGCCGACTATCTCAACGCCCCGCTCGACCACGACCAGTACGTCGCGTTCGTGGTGGCGCTACGGGAGGCCGAGACGGTGCCCTTGCGCGAGCTCGAGCGCGATATCCCGCACTTCGAGGGGTGCCTGCCGATCGAGGTCTTGGCTGAACGTGGTCTCGACACGCTCCGGTACGGCCCAATGAAGTCGGTGGGGCTCGAGAACCCGCATACCGGACGGCGGCCCTACGCCGTCGTGCAGCTCCGGCAGGACGATCTGGCGGCCGAGCACTACAACCTGGTCGGGTTCCAAACCCGGATGACCATCGGAGCCCAAAAGCGTGTGCTCCGTCTCATTCCCGGTCTCGCCACCGCCCGTTTCACGCGTTTCGGCATGGTCCACCGCAACTCGTTCGTATGCGCCCCTCGCCACCTCGACGCTCAGCTCAGGATCAGAGCACACCCCTCGCTCCGTCTCGCCGGTCAGCTCACCGGTGTCGAAGGGTACCTGGAGTCGGCAGCGTGCGGCCTACTGGCCGGGCTCTACCTGGCGGCCGAGCGACACGGAGCCGCCGTCAGCCCGCTCGTCCACTGGACCGCTCACGGCGGCCTCGTCCGTCACCTCACCGAGCGCCCACCGCACCGCTTCCAGCCGGCCAACGTGGCGTGGGGACTGATGACCGAGCCACCGATTCCGCTTCCCCGCGACAAGGGCCACCGCCGCAAGCTGGCCGGTGCGGCGGCGCTGGCCGAGATCGCGCGTTGGCGTGCCACGTTTCCATTCCCGGTTCCAAACCCACGGGCCGCTGTCCCCGTCAAGGCCTGATTCGCTCGCGGACCGCTCGGCCCAGGGCTCGCACCAGTACCGGAGCGCACGCTCGGGTGGTGAGCTCTCGCACCACGTGGGTGTGGGAGCGAGTGCCCAGGCGGTGCCGCAGCTCGGGGGACTGGGCCAGCTCGCGCAGACACGACACCCACTCCTCCGTTGTGCGGGCGAGCCGCCCGTTGACGCCGTCCCGGATCGTCTCGCCGAGCTGGCCGACGGGCGATGCCACGAGCGGCACCCGGCAGAGAGCCGCTTCGATGTACTTGAGGTGGCTCTTCCCTCGGTTGAAGGCGCAGGTGACGAGCGGGGCGATGGCTACGTCGAAGCGGCAGATCTCGCGCGGCAGCTCCCGCCAGTCGACGTAGGGGCGGCACTCAACCCGCTCGCCGAAGCGCCGTAGCTCACGGGGAGGCTCCAGGCCGCCAAGCAGCACCAACCGGCAGGTCGGCAGCTCGTCGAGCAGGTTTTCGAGTGCGCCGAGCGCTACGGCGAGGTTGGCGATGTGCCCCGGGTGCCCAGCAGCAAAGCCCAAGGTCACCACCCCCGGCTCCGACCGCACGAGCTCCCGCGCCTGCCGTGCACACGCCAGCATCTCGTTGCTGGCGCAGGACGTCACCCGCAACGGTCGGTACCCGCAGCGCACCAGCTCCGTCTCCAGCGCCACGGTGTAGCACAGCACGTGCGAGCAGAGCGTGAAGGTCCGCCGCAGGCCTTCGGCGAGCTCGGTCAGGTGTTTGCGCACCGCCAGCGGCTGCTCACGGTAGTACGGGTGGGAGAGCACCACCTCCGCGTCGAGCAGCATGTCGTCCAAGTCACCGACCACCACCCCTCCCCGGGTCGAGATCTCCCGCAGCGCCTGCTCGAGCCGGATCGAGGCTGGTACCCGGTTGAGAACCACGAGGTCGAACGGCTGCAGATCCTCGGGCAACGTCAGCTCCTCGACCCGCATCACCGTTGCGCCGATACCCCACATTGCGAGCTGCTCGCGTCCGTGCTCGCAGGTATGGCGCAGCGTGCCGAACTGCGAGCTGACGAACGCCACCCGCCGCCGGCGCAGCAGGTAGAGGCTCCGCCAAAGGTCCGGCGACCTCGAGTCCACCAGCAGGGCACGCCAGAAACCCGTCACGGCAGATCGATGGCGATGCCTGCGTTGAGGAGCACGAAGCCCAGAGTGTGGAAGATGCCGGTTGCGATCGCGGCCACGATGATCCCGTCTCGGGTCGGCCCAGGATCCATGGCGGTGCGCAGCCACCAGGCGCCGAGCAGTGTCACCGGGACGGCCAGAAAGGCGAAAAGATCCCACTCGGCGAGCACACCCATCGGGCTGAAGACCATGAGGTCAGGGTTGAAGACGAAAGCGAACACCACGGCGCCCACGGCGGCGGCGAGCAACACCCACGTCCCGGCGTCGGTTCGGCGACCGTCGGCCCGGCGCCCGAGCGGCCCGACGACCGCCAGGAGCAGCCCGATGGGCGCGACGAGCAACAGCTCGTTGCCGACCGCCACGAAGTGGTCGCGGGAGAACATCGTGAAGCGCTCGTACGGCGTGGCCAGATGTCGAAGTGGCACGAAGAGGCGGTCATCGCCCCCCCCGAACGTCGCCGGAGAGAACCCCGCGAGCCCCTTGCCGAAAGCGGCGAAGCCCACCATCACGAGGGCGAGCGGTGCGAGCGAGACGGCTGCCCCCACCAGGGCCTCGCGCCCAGCCCTCATGACGGCACCAGGCTCGCCCCACCTTCCCCACCAGCGCCTCGCCCACGCGACCGGGAGCGCTGCCGCCACCCACACGGCCTCGAGGTGCACAGCCACGGCGATGCCCAACATCAACCCAGCCAACCACAGCGGTGCCTCGCCGAACGCCGACTCGAGCGCCAGCACCAGCGTCCAAAAAGTCGCTGCCAGAAGCAACGAGTAGCTCTCCACATGCCCAAAAAGAAGCGCCATGGCTCCGTGCGTGCCCGCCAGAAACCAGACCACGGCCGGCGGCACCCCGAACCAGTCACGCCGCCCCAGACGCGCCACCGCGAGCCAGTACGCCGCTCCGGCGAGTGTGCTGACGAGCGCCACCGAAGTCCCGGCGTCGGCCCCGACGACGGCCCGCAGCCCCCTGAACACCAGCGCGTTCACCAGCCGATCGAGCGGCTGCTTGAAGTTGCTCCACGCTCCTGCCTCGAGCTCGCCGATCATCTCCGGGCCGTCGCCGTACAGCACCTGGGAGCGCAGGAGCCAGCCGGCCAGCAGCAACATCAGCACCCAGGCCGCGGTCGGAACGCAGTCGAGCCACGGCCGGACCTTCTGTACGAGCGCACCGAAACCGGCCGCGACTCGCCTGGAAAGCGGCGGCACGGCCACCAGCCCCACCACGACCGCCAGGGCGACGCGGAGCCCGGGCCCGAACGCGAGCGCCCCCACCGCCCCCCAGGTTCCCGCCGGTGGACGTTGGTCGGGCAGCAGGTGGAGCGCAATCACCCCCCACAGCCCCGCAAGCAACAGCCAGGGACGCAGGTCCCGTCGTAACGTCATGCGCCGCCCCCGGGGACTGCCATCGCCGTTCCCGCGCCGGATGGTAGCACCTGGAGCGCACGAGCAGTCTTGGCGGACGTTTCGCTCGATCACGCCTCCGTACGCCGACCTCGTCCTTCGAAGCTGCGTCGACAGCGGCAACGGAAACCACGTTCAAGCAACAGCGAACGCTCACCGCACGGGTGCAGCTCGGCAGCAGGTCGACTCGGCCCCGAGCCCGCCCGACGGACCGCTCGCCGAGCCTCACGAGAAGGTGTGAACGTTTGCCGAACAGCTTGGGAAGACCTTTCCGCAACCCACCGGGCGACCTACTCAGGTCGGGCGGCGGGTGCCGAGCGCAACCCCGCGTTCGAGGTTGAGGCCGACTTCTCGGAGGCTCGGTCGAGCCGCGCTGATTCGGCGCGCGGCAACCGTCACTTGCCGAGGTTGCGGGCGAGCGCGGCAAGAATGCCGATTGCGACAGCCGACTGGGTGGCCACGGCGAGTTGATTCTGCCACGAAAGCTGGTGCCACTCCTGGCTCCACGGCCCCGCAAAAACGAGGCCCGGGGGACGACCCGGGCCGATGCTCATGCGGATGGCGGTCGAGCCCGCTACGCCGCGGCCCGGCAGGCTACCCATCCGCGCCGCCCACAGCTCCCGCGCCACCGCACTCTCGAGCTTGCTCATCGGCGAGTCCCAGAGGATGAGCCTCAGCTCACGGGCAGCCTCGTAAGAGCCAACCGGATAGGTGTTCAGGTGCAGCGAAAACCCCCGCGGCTCGGCTGGGGCAACGGTGGCCTCCTGCGCGAACGCTAGAGCGGGGACACCTACCATGAGCGCCAGCACCAGGGTCGAAAACCGTCGCATCGCTCACCTCGCGAGTCCAACATGGTGCACGAGACGTGCCGACGGCAACCCCCGTTCGAAGATCCGAGACCGCCAGATCGGCCGGCCGCTACCTCCGCATCGGCAGGGTCGTCGGGTCCGTGGAGAGGTTGTCGACGACCGAGCCCGAGGCCTGGATCCCCTCTCCGACCTCGACCGTCACCTTCGCGTACGCTGCTCCGAGATCGTTGCGGCCGGCCACGGTCTTGAACGGCTGATTGGCCTGGCTGCGCTGCCCGGGCTTGAGGGTACCCTTTTCCACCAGGTATTGCCCGATCTTGCTGCCGTCGCCGGCGAACAGCTCGACCTTCACCCGCGCATCCACGGGGCCGGTGTTGGCGACGAGGATGTTCGAGCGGTACGAGTCGTTCTGGACGAGCTGGGGGATGTACGCCGACTGCCCTGCGCCCAGCCCCTCGTCGACCGTGAAGGCGTCGTAGTCCTGGCCGAACGTACCCCTGGACTGGCTCTGGTTGTACGTTCGCGAGGTGACGATCACCGAGACATCCGGCACCACCTGCAGCGCCCCGGCGTCGTCGTGCGACGTGAGCTTGCGGACGATGTCGGTGAGAATGAGCTGGTTGTGCGGTGGCACCTCGACCCGGGACTCGAGCGTCGTCTTGCCGTAAAAGCGCAAGGTCACCAGGGACTTCACCGAGTGGATGTTGAGCAGGCCGAGATCGGTCCGCCAGCTCGTACCCCCGATTCCGTCCTGATGGGCCACCACCGGCAGCCAGAACGGCTCAGCACCGAACACCTCCTCCTTCATGAGCACGGACGTGGGGTCGTTGGAGGCGACGTTGTTGTCCACCACCGAGGCGTAGGCGATCACGCCGTCGCCTTCCAGGACCTCGAGCCGGGCGTAGCCGGCCGCGAGATCGCTCTGGCCCACCGCCCTGAACGGGGCGTTGAGCTGCACCCGCTGGCCGGAGGCGATCGGCGCGCCGCCGTTGACGGAGGGCTCGCCGACCTTGGTGCCGGCCCCGTCGAACAGCTCCAACCGTACCCTGGCTGCGGTGCTGCCGGTATTGGCAATCAGGATATTGCTGCGATACGAAGCGTTCTCGCTGAGATGCGGCAGGAAGACCGCACCTCCAGCCGCGACCCCCTGGTCGCTCCTGAAACCGTCGTAGCTCTGTCCGAACGTCCCCGACGCGCTCTGGTTGTAGGTGCGGGAGGTCACCACCAGCGGCTGGTCGGTGAGGATTTCGAGCGGTCCAGCACCAACCGCGGCGAACACCGTACCGACGACGTCGACGAGGATTTTCTGCTCGCCCTTGGCGATCGTCGTCGACTGCCCGAGCAGCGTGCCAACGTGCAGCCGTAGGTGCACGACGCCGCTCGCGGGCCCCAGGTTGAGCAGGCCGAGGTCGGTCCGCCACTGGCTGCCGGCCGCACCTGGCTGGTGGGCGGCCACCGGGATCCAGTACTGGCGGTAGCGGATCGGCACCTTGTTCTGGCACTCCGAGCTGCATCCCTGGGCGTTGGTGACCGCGACTTTGATGCCGACCTCACCGCTCGGCCCGGCAGTGAAGGTGATCGAGCGGGTCCCCGCCCCGGCGGTAACGGTGCCGTTGGTGAGCGTCCAAAGGTAGGTCGCACCTGGGCCGGCGTCGCTCACCGAGGCCTGGTTGCCCGCGCTGTTGGGGGTCACGAAATCGGGTCGGCTCACCGCCGCCGAGGGCGGAGCGACCACGGTCACCGTCGCACTCCCACCGACGCTGCCGATACCTGTGGCGTCAGCCACCGTAGCGAGGGTGTACACGGTGGTCGCGGCCGGCGTCACGACGCGGGTCGCCGGGCTCGCCACGATGCCCTCCTGCACGAACCCATCGCTCCAGCTCACGCGCCACGGGGCCGTACCGGTGAGCACCACCTGCAGCGTCGCCGCGGCGTCGCGACAGATCGTCGTGCTGCCAGACAACGTCGCGGTCGCGCCGGCAGAAATACCCACCGTGCTGATGTTCCTGCCGGTGGCGCTGGCGGCCTCGAGACGGAAGAGGAAGAGCTCCGAGCGGTCCGGCGTGAACGTGGGGTTGCGGATGGTGGTCGACGAGAGCGTGGCCGTGGAGGTCGCTGGCTGGCGAACGATCGACCACCGCCAGGAGGTCGCGGTCTGTGGAGCGGTATCGAGCTGACGTTGCTCACCGGGCACCGCCACCGGCGAGTCCACCACCGCGACGTCGACGAGTGCCGCCTCACCCCGCCGGATGGCGTTGTTGCCGCGGTCCGCGACCCACACCACGCCGTCCGCGGTCACGGCCAGACCTGCCGGCTCCTCGAAACGGGCCGCTGGGCCGGAGGCATCGGTGCTACCCGAGGCCCCAGCCAGCCCGGCGACCGTCGTTACCCGACCGTCCGAGGTGATCAGGCGCAGCGTGTGGTTGCCGGTATCGGCAACCCAAATCCGGCCACCGGCGTCGATCGCCACGTCCGTGGGCTCGAAAAAACGCGCCGCGCTTCCTATCCCATCCGCACCGCCGGCCTGGCCAGCCAGCCCAGCGACCGTCGTCACCTGGCCGCCGGGCGTCATGCGCCTGACGGTGTGGTTGCCCGAATCGGCGATGTAGAGATTGCCCGCGCGGTCGAACGCCAGGCCGTGAGGCGAGCGGAAACGGGCTGCTACCCCGACCCCATCCGCAACTCCGGACTGCAGCGCCACTCCCGCGACCGTCGTCACCTGGCCATCCGTACCGATACGCCGGATCGTGTGGTTGGCGCCGTCGGCGACCAGCACCGATCCGTCGGCCGCCACGGCAACGCCGAGCGGGAAGTTGAAACGGGCGGTCGCGGCTGGCCCATCGGTCCCGCCTCGCATCCCCGGAGTGCCGGCGAGCGTGGTCACCGTGCCATCGGCGCTCACGCGTCTGACCACGTGGTTGTCGGAGTCCGCGACGACTGCAGCCCCGTCGAGGGCGGACGCCAACCCGACCGGGCTCGCGAAGCGCGCCGCGGCTCCGGTGCCGTCCACCCAGCCAGACACGCCGCCCAGGCCGGCCACGGTCGTCACTGCCCCCGCGGCCGTTACCAACCGGATGGTATGACCGACGGCGTCGGAGACCCAGAACGAGGTGTCGCTCGCCGTGCGTAGCCCGTGAGGGTGATCGAACCGTGCCGCCGCCCCACTGCCGTCGGCCCACCCTGCCCCGCCCGGCAGCCCGGCGAAGGTGGTGACGGCACCGGTACCGGTGATCCGCCGCACGGTGTGATTCCAGGTGTCAACGACCCATACCGACGAGCCGTCGGTGGCCGAGACGAGCCCGGCGGGATACCAGAACCGTGCCGCGACGCCGGTCCCATCGAGGTTGCCAGCCAACCCGGCCTGGCCGGCGAAGGTAGTGACCTCGCCACCAGCAGATACCCGTCGGATCGTGCTGTTGCTCGTGTCGGCGACCCACAGCGCGGTGCTGTCGACCGCCACCGCACCGGGAAAGAAGAACCGCGCCTCGGCGCCGGTGCCGTCGATGGCGCCGATCGTCCCGGCTTTGCCCACGAACGTGGACACGGCACCGCTCGCGGTCACCCGCCGGATGGTGCAGTTGCGGGTGTCGGCCACCCAGACCACGCCGCTGCCGTCGACAGCCAGACCGGTCGGGTAGTAAAAGCGCGCCGCCTCGCCGGTACCGTCGCTCGAGCCACTCCTGCCGAGCTGGCCAGCCAGCGTTGAGACCACACCCTCCTGGGTCACCCGACGGATCGCGTGGTTTTTGGCATCGGCTACCAGCAGCGTGCCATCGGCAGCGATAGCGATGCCGGAGGGCTCGGCAAACCGGGCCTCGGCGCCGGTCCCGTCAACCCCCCCGGCGACGCCGGCACTGCCGGCCAGGGTCGTGACGCGCCCGTCCGGGTCGATTCGCCGCAGCGTGTGGTTGCCCGTGTCCACCACGAAGATCCGCCCGGTACTATCGACGGCCAGTGCCCGCGGCTTGTTGAAGCGCGCCGCCGCACCGATCCCGTCGAAGCTGCCCTTGAGCCCTGCAACTCCGGCCAGCGTGGCGACTTTGCCATCGGCGGTGATCTTGCGGATGGTGTGATTGTCGGTGTCGGCGACGAAGAGGTTGCCTGCGGCGTCGCGGGCGATGCCGGCCGGCTTGAAAAACCGGGCGGCTGGACCCGAGCCGTCCTCGCTCCCGTACCCTCCCGGGCTGCCCGCCACGTGCGACACCGTCAGCGTCTGCGCCGATGACGGTCCGGTCACCACCACGACGCCAACGGCCACCATTGCGGCTACGAGGATCTTGTGAGTGCCTCCGATCATGCCCCCTCCACTTCTGAGCCTGGCCTCGACAAGCGCCGCGACCGACGCCACCTCGAGGGAAAGACAGCATACCCTCCCGTCCCGTGACCCGACCTTCATTCGTACGCCAGCCGTTCGCCGATCGTTGGTGAGCCTGCTCACGCCAGCGACCGCGTCTCGCCCACGCCGCCGAGACCCTCGAGCTGCGGCACCTCGAGCTCGCCAGCCTCGCGGGGCGGCCGTACCGGCTGGACCTGGCACCCCGGCTCGACGGCGTGTGGCTGCCGAACGACCTGCTGCTGCCGCCAGGGGTACCTGGCCACCACCGAGCCGAGGTGTGCCTCTCCCGCTGACCCCGTCCGCGTTCCCAGCTTTGCGTGGGTTCGTCGGGTCGGCGCCGTACTACCCGAACAGACTCCCCTGCTCGCCGTTGCGGCCCGCCTCCGGCAAGCCGGGCGGACGAGCGCCCTCCCACTCGAGCAGGAAGCGCTTGATATCGAGCCCGCCGCCGTAGCCCACCAGCTTGCCCGAAGCGCCCACCACCCGGTGGCACGGCACCACGATGGCGATCGGGTTGGCACCGTTGGCGTGCCCCACCGCCCGCACCGAGCGCGGATTCCCCAGCCGGCGGGCGAGATCGCCGTAGGTCACGGTATGGCCGTAGGGGATGCGCTGCAGCTCGTGCCACACCCGGAGCTGAAACGGCGTGCCGAGCAGGTGCAGGGGCAGCTCGAAAGCGCGCCGCTGCCGGGTGAAGTACTCCTCGAGCTGGCGTTCGACGCTTCCGCAGCGCCCGTCGTCCCACTCGACCGGCGGCCCACCCGCCAGCTCGGCTTCGATCTGTGCCCGCGTACGACCGCGGGCAAACTCCAGCCGGCGCAAGGCGCCGCTTTCCTCGACCACCGCCAGCAGCGCCCCCACCGGGCTCGGGAAGAGACTCGCCGCCAGGGTTCCGCTGCCGCGTGAGTCGCTCATCGCCCACCTCCGGAGACCTCCCAGTGTACGCGATAGAATCGTGCCAGGATGCCACCGTCGACGATGCTGGCCATGGTCCTCGACGCCCCCGGGCAGCCGCTGTCGGCGCGGGAGCTGCCGCTCCCCGAGCCCGGACCGGGCGAGGTGTTGGTGCGCGTCTCGGCATGCGGGGTGTGTCGCACCGACCTCCACCTCGCAGACGGTGAGCTGCCCGAGCCCAGGCTCCCGATCGTCCCCGGCCACGAGATCGTCGGCACCGTCGAAAGCCCAGGCGCTGGAACGAGCGGCTTCGCCCTCGGCGACCGCGTTGGCGTACCGTGGCTCGGCGCCACCTGCGGCACCTGCCCGTCATGCCGGAGCGGCCGCGAAAACCTCTGCGACCGGCCGCTGTTCACCGGTTACACGCGCGACGGTGGGTTTGCCGAGTGGGCGGTGGCCGACGCCCGCTACTGCTTCCCGCTTCCGGATGGCTACGACGACGTCGCTGCCGCACCGCTGCTGTGCGCCGGCCTCATCGGCCACCGCGCCTACCGCCTGGCCGGGGATCTCGCCGCGAGCCTCGGAATCTACGGGTTCGGCGCCGCTGCCCACATCGTGGCCCAGATCGCCGTGGCCGAAGGCAGGGAGGTGTATGCCTTCACCCGGCCCGGCGACACGGCGGCGCAGGAGCTGGCGTCTCGCCTCGGGTGCGCCTGGGCCGGAGGCTCCGACCAGCTGCCACCCGTGCCGCTCGACGCCGCCATCATCTTCGCGCCGGTCGGCGCCCTCGTCCCCGCCGCCCTCGGGGCCGTCGGCAAGGGCGGTACCGTGGTCTGCGGCGGAATCCACATGAGCGACATCCCGGCGTTCCCTTACCGCCTCCTGTGGGAAGAGCGCGTGCTGCGCTCGGTGGCCAACCTCACCCGTCAGGACGGTTTCGAGCTGCTCGCCACCGCAGCCCGCCACCGCATCCGCACCGAAACCACCGTCTACCCGCTCCTCGACGCCAACCGCGCCCTCGACGACCTGCGGTCGGGCCGTCTCGTCGGCGCCGCCGTGCTCCGCGTCCGGTAGTCACTCGGCGTCGCGCAGCTCGGAGACCGCTGCCTCGAGCGCGGCCAGGATCTCGTCGCGGGTACCGGTGGGGTGCAGCGGCGGGCCGAGGCGCACCTCAGCGAAGAACGGCACCGGCAGGACCGTGCCCTTGGGCAGGGAGCGCCCGAGGTTGACGAGGTAGGCGGGGACGATCGGCACCTCGGGGCACGCCTCGGCGAGATGGGCCACGCCGGGCAGGAAGCGGCCCGGCTCGCCGTTTTGCCCGCGCGTGCCCTCGGGGAACAAGATGAGCGACTCCCCCACCGCGAGCGCGGCGCGCATGACCGCAAGCGGGTTGTTGGCCCTGGTGACCTTGCGGCGGGCCACCGGCAGGATGTTGAACAGCGTCCGCGAGACCCACGCTCGCGCCTTCCCTGCCAGGAAATAGTCGGCCGCGGCGACCGGACGGATCCGCCCGAGGCGCCGCAGCGGAAAAAGCGAGAGCAACGCCACCGTGTCGAGGTGTGAGGTGTGGTTGGCGATCAGCACGAACGGGTCGGCCGCCGGCAAGTGCTCCCGCCCGCGCACGCGCAGCCCGATGAACAGCGTCAGAAACGGCCGCACCAGCGCCGCGAAGAACACCGCTTGCAGGGCCCGCCTCATCCACCCATCCTACCGCTCTCACCCGGTCGAAAGTCGAGGGTCGAAGGCCGGCGGAGGGCGGTTCGCCGGTGCTCCGTCCCCAGGCAGATCCGAGGGGGCCGGGGGTCTCTCGACTCGTGGGGAGCGGGGGTCAGTAGCAGGCCCAGTAGACGTAGTGAAAAAACAGCGGCACCGACCAACACAGGGAGTCGACCCGGTCCAGCATCCCGCCGTGGCCGGGGATGAGGGCGCCGAAGTCCTTGACCCCGAAGTCGCGCTTGACCGCCGACATGACCGCTCCGCCGAGGAAACCGGCCACGCACACCCCGAGCGCCACGAGCACCGTCTGCAGCGGGGCGAACGGGGTCAGAAACCGCAACGGCCAGGCGAGCAGCGCCGCCGAGAGCACCCCGCCCACCAGCCCCTCCCACGTCTTGTTGGGGCTCACCGTGGGCAGCACCTTGTGGCGCCCGACGAGCTTGCCCCAGACGTACTGGAGCACGTCGGACATCTCGACCACGAAGACCACGAACAGCACCAACGCCCGGCCGTCCGCGGTGCGGCCTGGCAGCGCTGGGAGCTGCAGCAGGTATCCGAGGTGCGAGAGCCCGAACACGAACGCCATGAGCCCCCAGTGGATCTGCGACGCCGAGGCGACGAACCCCTTGGTCTCCCGGGCCACCACCAGCGTCACCGGAAGCAACAGGAACACATAGACCGGGATGAAGATGATGAACACCCCGTACCATTTGATGTGGACCAGCCAGTACTGTGCCGGCACCGCGGCGAACGCCCAGAACAACGTCGCGTGATCCTGCGGCCGCGTCCTCAAGAGGGTGACGTACTCCTTGAGCGCCCAGAAGCTCATGAGGGCGAAGACGACGAGCGAGACGGCGGGATGCACCGCAACCGCACCCAAGAACACCGCGGCCATCACCCACCACGCCTTGACCCGGTCCGCAAGCTCGTCCCAGCGGCCCTCGGGACGGAGCCACCGCAGCAGCCACACGACGAGTGTCGAGACCACGAGCAGCCCGAGCACCACCGCCGACATGGTCAGCACCGGGGTCAGCGGCGGAACGGTCACGCCCCCTCCCGGGCCAACAGCTCGGCGAGGGCGGCTCGCAGGCGGTTCCAGCAGGTCACGGCGGAGAGGATCGCCGCCGCGCCCAGCACCCATTCCCAAGCCGCGAGCGACCGCGGCCACGCCACGGCGACCACCGCCAGCAGCCCGACCAGCAGCGCCCGGTCCGACTTACCCATCGGCCCCTCGTAGTGCCGGCGTGCTCCCAGCGCTTGTCCGAGCACGCCGCTCATCTCGGTGAGCACCGCCCCGAGCGCGAAGGCGACCACCACCCACGCCGCGCCGGGGCGCACCGCCGCCAGCGGCAGGTAAAGCGCGAGGTCGGAGAGCACGTCGCCCATCTCGTTGAGCACGCCGCCCAGTCGGGTGACCATCTCGTGCTCGCGCGCCAGCATCCCGTCGAGGGCGTTGAGCGCCATGCGCATCAGCAGCCAGACTGGGAGCCCGAGCAGCCAGAGCGGCCGGTGCGAGGCGAGCAGCACCGAGGCTCCAACGGCAACCGAGCCGACCAGCGCTCCGACCGTGAGATGGTTCGGCCGCACCCCGGCGCGGGCCATCCCGCCGACGAGCGGCCGCAGCAGCTTCTGGAAGCGCGTCTTGAGGTCGTAGACGGAGGGCATCAGCCGCCGTCCCCGGGCTCGGGTCGTGTGGCCGGAAGATCGATGCGGAGCGTGACCGGCTCCCGACGAGCGTACTCGATCACCGTGCCCGTGTCGTCGAGCCAGTAGTGGGTGCCCAGGCGCAGCAGGGTGTTGCGGACCATCCACAACGAGGCCAGCCCGACGATGAGGGCACCCAGACCCTGCCATTGAACCGTCCGTACCGCCTCGTCGAGCTTGGCGACCGCGTCGGCGTCCACCCGCCCCGGCACGTGCACCGCGGGCTCGGCCGCCAGGTAGGTGACCGGAAAACGCTGCCCAGTGGCCGGCTCGGTGCCGACGAGCGTGACGTCGTACCGCCGCTCGCGGATCGAGCCGAACCCCCGCTGCAGCACCCCGGACACCACCGTACCGCCCGTCGCCTCGAACTCGTAGGCCCACTCGGACGGCTCGTCGCGCCGTTCGGCGCGGACGGACACGACGACTGCCTCGGCCGGCTGCCCCCCTCGTGCGAGCTCCACGACCAGTGGCCGCTCGCTGTGCACCGCCCGCAGCACCGCCCCGGTGACCACGAGACGCCCCGCCGCACCCAAGACGAGGAACGCGCCCAGCGGCCACAGCAGGACCGGCCACGAGTGGCGCGCGAACGGCCAGCGTGACAGTGCGACCGGGCGGACCTCGTCGACCACCACGCCGTGCTCGGCCAGCAGCGCGCGCAGCCCGGCCTCGTCGGCCGCCTCGAACCGCCGCCGCTCGTAGCGCACCCCTCTAGCGTCGCTGCCGCTCACTCGGAAAACCGGCATCGGTGCCTACTTCTTTTTGGCCCTGACCTTCTTGGCGAAGTAGTTGGGCACGATGTGGTCGTCGCGCCGTGGCGGCCGCACGTAGTGCTCATCGGGTGCCGGCCGTGCCGGCAGCTTGATCGGCCCGGGAATGACGTTCTTGTAGGGAATGAGGCCGAGCAGATGGCGGATGCCGTTGAGCCGTGCCAGCCGCTTGTCGTCCGACTCGAGCTGGTACCACGGCGCCTCCTCGATGTCGGTGAACTGCAGCATCATGTCCTTGGCTTTCGAGTACTCGACCCAGCGCTCGCGCGACTTGAGGTCCATCGGCGAGAGCTTCCAACGCCGCGTCGGGTCCTTGGAGCGACTCTGGAAACGCTCTTCTTGCTCGGCGTCCGACACCGACAGCCAGTACTTGATGAGGATGATTCCCGAACGCACCAGCATGCGTTCGAACTCCGGGCAGGAGTGGAGGAACTCCCAATACTCCCGGTCGCTGCAAAACCCCATGACCCGCTCGACGCCGGCACGGTTGTACCACGACCGGTCGAAGATGACGATCTCACCCGCCGACGGCAGATGTCGCACGTAGCGCTGGAAGTACCACTGCGTGCGCTCGACGTCGGACGGCGTACCGAGGGCCACGAGGCGCAGACCGCGCGGGTTGAGCGACTCCGTGATGCGCTTGATGAGCCCGCCCTTCCCCGCCGCATCGCGCCCCTCGAAGACGATGACCACGCGCAGCCCCTGCTCCTTGATCCAGTACTGCCACTTCACGAGCTCGAACTGGAGCCGGCGCAGCTCCTTCTCGAATACCTTCTTGCCTACCCGCGACGGCAGCTCTTCGAGCGGGAAGTCGCCCCCCTTCGGCACGTCGTCGTGGGTCTCGGCCCCACTGGGCTCGTCCTTGGCCGGCTTGCGCTTCGCTGTCATGCCGAAAAGATACCACCCTCCTGTCGGTGAAGTAGCTGGGCGGGAGGTAGAACCAGCCACCAACGACCAGGTGGGAGGGTGGAGAAAACCAGCAACTGTCTCTACGGGGCGAGCACCAGCACCGGGTCCTGGCTCGTGCCGTCCACCACCGAGAGGTACGCGAGCAGCGGCCCGTCGGGAAGCACCTCGAGCGAGCCCACCGGGTTGGGCGCCGGTACGTCTGGGAAGAGGGTCGTCAGCCCGAGCTGCACGAGGCTGCGCGGCGGCACGTAGAAGCTCGAGCGGGTGGCGAGCACGGTTCCATCGGCATCGCGCAGCCGCAGCGTGACGATCACACCTCGGCGACCGGTGACCAGGCCGACGTTGCTGCGGTATCCCCCGGCCTGCCGTACGCCGGCGATGGTGCGGGGTGTGGCCGCCAGCATCTGCGGACGCACCGGTGGCCCGCCGTGCCCGAACGTCCCACCGGCCTGCTGATTCGTGTACGTCCGCGAGGTCACCACGATCGGCGCCGAGCCGCGCAGCAGCAGCGCGCCCTTGCCGTTGGCGACGCCGAACAGCGTGCCCGCCACGTCCGCCACGACCCTAGTGGTGAACGCCGGCAAGACCACGGTGTTGGCCGCCATCCCTCCACCCGAGTTGTCGAGCCCTTGGGGGAGGTACTCGGCGTCGACGGCCGCCGGGCTCTCGCCGGGATTGAAGATCCCCACGTCGGTGCGCCAGAAGGTGCCCTGCTGCCCGGGGTTGTGCGCAACCACCGGCACCAGCCACTCGTCAGCCGGCGCTGTGCCGATCAAGAACACCGAGTCGCGAGAGAGCTGGTCGACCAGCGACGCATACGGCACGCCCGACGATGGCAGCGAAAACCCCATCGTCATCGGCACTCCCGGTTGTGGCCATCCCGGGAAGAGGCTGTCGACCGACCACTGCTGCTGGTCGTACGCCATGACGCCTTTGGTCACCGTCGCCACCTTCCCCTCCACGCCACGAAACAGGTCGAAGGTGACAAAAAGCCCCCGCTGGCCGGCCGTGACCCCGACGTTGGTGCGGTACGCACTGTCGGAGTACAGCCCCGGCACGTAGTACGCGCCGGCCTCCTCCGGCAGCATCGCCGCCACCCCCTGGCCGAGGTTCCCAGCCGCCTCGAGCGCATAGGTTCGACCCAGCACCGCCGGCATCGGTCCGGTCTGCGGCGGCACGATCCGAAGGCCGCCGCGGACGTTGCCGGCTGCGAACAGCGTTTCCACCAGATCCGGCAGGAAGCGGCTCTGGCGCGGGGCGAGCGTGAGATCGCGGGTGATCGTCGAGCTGGACCCGGATGGCTTGAGCAGGAGCTGCAGAGCGAGCGACTCGTCCGAAGGGTTGGCCAGGGCGACGTCGGATCGCCACGGCGTTCCGCCGACCCCCGCCAGGTGCGCCACCACCGGCAGAACACGGGGCTGCTCCGCCGCCCGCACCGAGACGGTGCGCGTCGCCCTCGAGGTCCCACCGGCGTTGGTGGCTGCAAGCTCGACCTCGTAGGTGCCGGCCACGGCGTAGGCGTGCGACGGGTGCTGCAGGTTCGAAATACCGCCATCCCCGAACCGCCAAGCCCAGCTCGACGCTCCGCTCGAGCCGTCGGTGAACTGCACCGCTTGTCCGGTGATCGGTGACGCCGGCGCGAAGGTGAAGGCGGCGGTCGGGGGCGGCACGGTCGGCGTCGGGGTCCGCGTTGGGGTCGCCGTGCTGGTTGGGGTGGCGGTCGGGGGGGCGGTCGGGGTCCGCGTCGGGGTCGTCGTGATGGCTGGGGTGGCGGTCGGGGTCTGGGTGGCGATCGGGGTGGGGGTGGGCGTCCGCGTGGCGGTTGGGGTCCGCGTCGGTGGAACCGGGGTCGGCGTGGGGGCTGGACCGCTGGTCGGGGTCGGCGTCGGCGTGACCGTGGGCCCGGTGGCCGGGTAGACGTACCGAGTGCACATCCGATCGAACTCGCTCATCGGGTTGCAACAGGTCCCGTACATCAGGTTGCCGGGCGGGTAGTGGCCGAACCCCAGACCGTGCCCGAGCTCGTGGGTGAGCATGATCTCGTAGTCCGAGCTGCTCATGCAGGAGGGGGTGATGCCGTTGTTGATGACGGCGAACCACCTGAAGATGGTCCCCCAATTCGTGCCGTCGAAGCTGTGGGACGGCCCGCCCCAGAACGGACCCCCGAACCCCAGGAGCCCGGGGCACCCGACTTGATCCGGAAGGTCGTCGCAAGGGTCGTTGAAGATCACCACGTTGGCGTTGGGCACGTCGGCGGAGCCCGGCGTGCAGGTCATGGCGTACGTCAGCTTCCCGCCGTACGAGAGATCCAGGCTCGAGCCCGGGGTGCTGCCCCAGGCGTCGACGGCGCCCTGGACCTCGGCGAAGCCGCCGCCGGGCCGCGAAAGATCGCCGGTCGTCTCGGCGTACATCTTGACGTTGCCCGGCGGCGAGGCGGTGTTGTAGGGCCAACGCGCCGGCGGCGTGGCGATGTTCGTGCACCCCGCGGGCGGCGAGCTCGGTTCCTCCGGCACCTCCTGCGGCAACGCCCGCACGCTCCGAGCGTTCCAACTCACGGCGCCGGCCGCGACCGACCGCAGGTGCGCCAATAGCTCCGCTTCCCGGTACGCCGCCGGCAGCTCCGGAACCACGCCGTCGGGGCGCGCCATCACCTCAACCCAACGATGCTCCCCGATCGGCACCAGCAGCGACCGCCCCCACTTCCCCGCGACCCGCTGCAGAACTCCGAAGCCGAGCATCGACGGGATGAACACACCGTTGCCCTTGCCGTGCAGAAACAGCAGGTACACCTCGCCCGTCTCGAAACGTGGGGAACCTGCCACCGCCCACCCGGCTCCTTCGAGCTCGCCACCGGGCACCTCCACCACGATGCGGTCGGGCAGTGACGCGCGGGTGGCCAGCGTTGCAAGCAGCTCGAACCTGGTCGTGGTGAACAGCAGTGGGCTCCGGCGCACCACCTGGCTGGCGCCGGCCCGCCCCAAGACCACGGCGTCGGCACGCAGGGCCAGCTCGCCGAGGTTGCGCGGTGGCACGATCGTCGCCGCGTGCACCGCCAACGGCGCAACGATCGCCACGGCCGAAACGACGGCGACCGCAACCCATGCTCGCGCTCCAGCCATTCTCGACCCCCGAGCTCAATGTAGAGCGTTTCGTCCGGCGAGGGAAGTAGCCCGCTGCGCTGTGGCGAGCACCAACGCGGCTCGGCGATGGCGCACGCCGTGCCGCTGAGGCTGCTGGCCGCGTCTGGGCGCCAGCTCGCTCATCGTGGCGGCGGTGGCGTCGGCGATCGTGATCATCCCGCTCGGCATCCGGAACACCGAAGGCAGCTTCAGGGTGGACATGCTGCTCGTGCTCACGCTGTTCTTGCCGCCCGAGCCCGCCGGCGTCGGGTCGATTGGCTCTGCGCTGCGCGCCGCGCGGGCGCCCCACGATGAGTTCGCCGACACGAGACCGACGACGTGAGGACGCCGGCGTGGGCGGAAGGCGCCACCCGCCACGGTCGCAACGTGGCGGGTGGCAAGAATCAGTAGCCGCTCCTGCAGTACGTGGTGTCGCCGGCCAGGATCGCGGTCGAGAGGTCGATCTGGGCGTAGGGATCGGCGCTGCCGTCCGCGGTGTGGTACTTCGGTGCCTTGGCTGGGTAGGGAGTCGGCCGGACGACAGGGGAGAACCCGAAGTCGAGAACGTTGGCCCGCCGCTGCAGGATCTCCGGCTTCGGGTCGCCTGCGAAGACCCGGATCACCATGAGGTCGAACGACCAGGTGAGCTGGGGACCGACCTCGGTGATGTCCGGGCAGTGCTTTCGGACGCTCTCCAAGGCGCACGCGACGGTGGCGTCGGAGACCGGAAAGTGGGTGGCAACGGTGAGGCGCGGCCGGGGGTTGATCTGGCTGAGGAGGTAGCCGAACGCCCCCTGGGGGGTGTGGGAGCTGTCCTGCACCGCCGTCAACGCCTGGACGGTCTTGTCCCACAGCGGGCCCTTGCCGGGCGCGTCGAGGTGCATGTTTTGCATCGCCCACACCTCTGCCGGGACCACCATCTCGTGGATCAGCACGTCCACGCCCTTACCGCCGTTGATGGCCTGGTTGATGGTGTGGTACTCGGGCTTGGTGTCGCTCGTGTAAATCATGGAGAGGCCGTTCCACTCGAGCTTGAAGCCGAGGGCACCCTTACGACAGTGAATCACCGGGAAGTGGGTGATCTTCACCCCGGTGGCTTGGTTGTGGTAGGCGACGCCTCCCACCTTCCTCCAGTTCAGCTCGATGGGGATCATCGCGTAGGCGTCGTCGCTGGGATCGTCCCCCACCGGGACGGGGTCGCACGGCAAACCCCAGCTTTGCCTGGTGGGACGTCGGTAGTTCCTGTAGCTGGTGGTCTGGAAGCTGAAGCTTTCCGTATGCCACCGACACGCCTCCCGGAGGTGCTCACAAAACGCCCTGACGCCGTCGTCGTAGTACTGATAGGGGGGGCGCGGCGTCGGCACATCGGAAGGTCCTTGTCCCCAGACGTACAGCGGTGACTTGCGGTCTCCCGAAGGCCCGAAGCAGTAGATGTGGGTCAGGTCGGCCATGTGGTCGCCGTGCAGATGGTTCAGAAAAACCTTGTCCATCCTGGCGAACCCCACCCCCATGGCGCCGTAGTTGGCACACACGCCCGAGCCGCAGTCGAACACGAACTGGTCGGCTGCCTTCCCGTTCCCCCCCCCCACCTCGACGAAGACGCTCATCATCGCTTGTGCACGCCGCACCGGAGGGATGCACGAGCCCATGAAAGTGATTCGCATCTCGTTGGGCTCGACGGCTGGCAGCGGATCCTTGGTGAAGTCCATGGTCTCCAGATTCTCGAAGTACGTGTACCGCTGCGTGTCGAGCGCGGTCGGATAGCATGGCTCGGTCGGCGGGTCGCACATCGCCCCGGCCGTACGTCCCAAGGCCAGCCCGCCGAGGGCCAGGCCCGAAAGCTTCAAGCCGTCACGCCTCGACAACCCCTGAGACAACAACTCCTCGATGGATTTCATGCTCCTCCTCCCTTGGTTGTACTCGCTCGAAGGTTGAGGCACACCGCCCACAGGACGTGGGCGGGGACCGACCGGCTTCGGCTGGGAGCACCCGGTGCGAGCGCGAGCTGCGCTTCCAAAACGTAGCCAGAAAACCCCCCGATCGATTCTACACCCTCGTCCCACCAGGTTCGGTGCCAGCCCAACCGGCCCGCTCAGCTCCACCACCCGCCACGCCGGATACAGGTGGCATTCATCACCGGACCGCCGTGGGCTTGCGACACAACCTGGGAAGTGGCTTCCGCACCGCCTTCACGGACGTCGTCTTCGCGATCGCCGACTGGTCGCAGGACGAAAGGTTTCCGGAGCCGTTCCGCGACGTCTTCGTGGAAAACGACAACGGATGGCGGTGCGGCGACTCCCGCCCCGGGCCAGACCTCGCGGCTGCGGTCGTGTCTTGCGCTACGATTCGTACGGTGGAACGGCCCCACCTGCTCGGCATGCAACCGGATGACCTGCTCGCCCACCTGACCGGCTCGGGTGTGGCAACCCGTCCGTCCGAGGCGCGCCGGATCCTCGCCCACGTCATCGCCGCCGGCCGCCCAGGCTTTCCGAGCGCGAGGCCGGTGCCAGCCCGCCTGGCACGAGCCGTCGAGGCCACCACCGACCGGACACCGCTGGAGGTGCTGGAGCGGGCGGTCGATCTCCGCGACGGGTTCGTCAAGTACCTCCTGCGCTCACCTGACGGGGCGTTGTCGGAGGCGGTGCGCATCCCACTCGAGCGCCCGGGAGCGTTTTCGGTGTGCCTGTCCTCGCAAGTCGGCTGCGCGATGGGGTGCGCGTTCTGCGCCACCGGGCGGCTCGGTCTGCGCCGCAACCTGGAGGCCTGGGAGATGGTGGCGGCGTTTTCTCGCCTGCGTTCCGAAGCCCCTGGGCTGGTCACCGGCGCAGTGTTCATGGGACAAGGAGAGCCGTTTGCGAACTACGACGCGGTGCTCAAGGCCGCAGCGGTGCTGGCCGATCCCTGCGGCGGGCGGATCAAGGCCGAATCGATCAGCATCTCGACCGTGGGATTGGTGCCGGCGATGCGGCGGTTCGCTCGCGAAAAGCACCGGTACCGGCTCATCGTCTCACTCACCTCGGCGATCCAGGCGCGGCGTGATCGCCTGCTTCCGGAGGTGGCACGGTGGCCGCTCGGTGAGCTGGCGGGGGCCCTGCGCGAGCTGCACGAGGCAGTCGGGCAGCGGGTGACGGTGGCCTGGGTGGTGCTCGGGGGCGTCAACACCGGTGCCGATGAGGTCGCTGCACTCGGCGAGCTGCTGGCCGGCGTGCCGTTCCGGCTCAACCTCATCGACGTCAACGACCCGCGTCCCGACGGCTTCCAGCGCGCCACCCCCGAGGAGCTGGCCACGTTCCGGGATCGCCTGCGCTCCCTCGGCGTGCCAGTGGTGCGCCGCTACTCCGGCGGTGCCGCAACCCACGCCGCCTGCGGGATGCTCGCCTCGCGCCTCGTCGGTGGTGATCGACCCCCTCGAGATGGTAGCGCCGGGCTCGCTGCCCGTTGCTGAGCCCGATCGGCGGCGGACGCAACTTTTCGCCCCCGTCGTGACGGCAGCGGCCGAGATGGGCGCAGCGCGAGCACATGCAGGTACGGTTCCGAGTGCCGACGTGGACACGGCGAGAGCGAGTCTCGGACCCTGACGTCGGCGCGCCCGTCAGTACCCCTTGCGCAGCTCGGCGACGACGACGTTGCGCAGGATCTCCGAGGTGCCGCCACCGATCTCGATGAGCTTGGCGTCGCGCATCAGCCGTTCGACCGGAAACTCCCGGATGTAGCCGTAGCCGCCCAGCACCTGAATCGCGGCCAGGCCGGCGCGGGTAGCGACCTCAGAGGCAAAGGTCTTGGCAGCGGCTGAGAGCTTGCGAGCCCGTTCCCCGGCGTCCACCGCTCGCGCTGCCTCGTAGACCAGGCCCTCGGCGGCACGCCACTCGATGTACATGTCGGCGATCGTGTGGGACACGGCCTGGAACTCGATGATCGGCGCGTCGAACTGGCGTCGCTCGCGGGCGTAGCGAAAGGCGTGGTCGAGGCAGGCGCGGGCGATGCCGAGGGAGATCGCCGCCAGCCCTACGCGCTCGATGTCCAGGTTCTTCATCATCGGACGGATCGCCTCGGCCTCGACGCCGACGAGGTTCGCAGCCGGGACGTGGCAATCCTCGAGCACCAGCTCGCCGGTCGGTGAGGAGCGCATCCCCATCTTGCGCAGCTTGCGACCCCGGAAAAAGCCCGGGAAGTTTTTCTCGACGATGAACATGGTCAGCTTGCGATGGGACTCGGAGGTGCGCGCGTAGGCCAGGAACACATCCCCGAACGGACCGTTGGTGATGAACATCTTGGAGCCGTTCAGCTTCCACCCGCCGGGCTCGCGTACCGCACGGGCAGCCATGGCGGCGGCGTCGGAGCCGACCTCCGGCTCGGTCATGGCCAGGCCGCCGACCCACTCGCCGCGGATACACGGCGGTAGGTAGCGCTCCTTCTGCGCCTCGGAGCCGTTGATGCCGACGTTGTGGACGAAAAGCAGGGCGTGGGCGAGGTAGGAAAGGGCGGTGCCGGGGTCCACGTACGCCAGCTCCTCGATCACCGTCGAGGCAGCAACGGCGCCGAGGCCGGCGCCACCGTACGCCTCGGGTGCGGTAATGCCGAGCAGGCCGAGCTCCGCCAGCTTGGCGAAGATGCCCGGCGCGAGCATCTCCTTCTCATCGAGCTCGTCGACGATCGGCGCGAGCTCGCGGGCCGCGAAGTCGGCCACCACCTCGGCGATCTCACGAAACTCGTCCTTGGGGCCAGGGGGCATCGAGAACCTCCGCCACGGCGCGGTGGACCGCGCACCTTTTCAAACCATCGCCAGCGGTGCCTTGTTCCTCGACCGCGAATCGCCTGCCGGCTCGTCGGTGGTTTCCGGATCGCTGAGTAGAATGGCTGTCATGACGTCGTCGTTCTCTCGGCGAATCGCTACTCTGGGCTTCGGCGTGACTGCCTACCTGGCCTCACAGCTCGTGCTCGCCTGGACCTTCGTTTTCGTCGGCGGGTTGCTCGTGCCCATCACTCTCGACGGAGCGCCCCGCTCGTCGCTCACCTCCTCCCTCCTCGTGAACCTGTTGCTGTTCGCCTGCTTCGGGTTACAACACAGCGTGATGGCTCGCCGGCGCTGCAAGCAGTGGTGGGAGAGCCTCGGGCCTGGCCTCGAGCGCCCGGCCTACGTGCTGGCGACGAGCCTCGCCCTCGGGCTGCTGTACGCTGGCTGGCAGCCGATACCGATACCGATCTGGGACCTGCAGGGGAGCGCCGCCGGCGGGGTGCTGGTAGCTATCAGCCTGGGAGGTTGGCTGGCGGTGCTGACCGCGAGCCTCATCATCGGCCACTTTCACCTGTTCGGGCTGACCCAGAGCTGGTACGGCTTCCGGGGGCGACCCGCGCCGCCGCAACCCCTGCGCGCCCGGGCACTGTATCGGCACGTCCGGCACCCGATGTACCTCGGGACGTTGGTGGCGTTCTGGTCCGCCTCGACCATGACCTGGGGGCGCGTGCTCTTTGCCTCGGCCATGACTGCCTACGTGCTCATCGCCGTTCGCTTCGAGGAACGGGACCTGCTCACCGAGTTCGGACCGGCATATGCGGAGTACTGCCACAGCGTGCCACGCTTCGTTCCGACCCTGCGGCCCGCGCCCCCCGACGACCCGCTGCTGGATGCCGAGGTGCGGGAGCGCGCCTGAGGCCTATCGGCTCCCGGTCATGACCGCGAGCAGGTCGGACCCAGCGAGAACCTGACCGGTCACCACGCCCACCTCAGCGATGGTGCCGGCCACCGGGGCGCGTACCTCGAGCTGCATCTTCATCGACTCGATAACCAGCAGCGACTCTCCCGCCGCCACCGCTTGGCCGGGCGCGACGTGCACCGCCACCACCTTCCCGGCCATCGGCGCACGCAGCTCACCAGAGCCCACCCCTGACCTCTCGCCGGCAGCAGCAACGTGCGGATCGGTGACAACCCACGTCTCGCCCCAGGCCGAGACGGCGATCTCTTGCGGGGAGAGACGGGTCGCAACGACCGCGGCGGTGGGGTGCTGCCCGCTACCGGCGCCGGATACGAGCCGACGCAGCGCCGGCGAGCAGGCCGGGCACGGGGGACGCTCACCGCGAAGCGCCGCGGTCAGCGCCTCGCCCCGCACATCCAACGCCCCCTGCGGTCCGGCCGGCTCGACCTCGATCCGCAGCGGCCGACCGGGGGGGAACGACGGCAGCGCCTGCGGCTGAGCGGCGAAGCGCGCGACGTGCGGGCCGCTCCACTCGGGCCCCGCGCCAGCGAGGGCGCGGGTCAACGCCCGAGCGAATCCGGGCGAGGCGATGAGGGCGTCGATCGCGGAGGGAACGCGCCGAGCGCACAGCTCCTCCATGTGCTCACCGATCCACGCGGTCGAGATGCGTCCCGCCCGGACGTCGGGGTGCAGCGCCACGGCGTGCAGGAACGGCAGGTTGGTGGCGCAGCCGTGGATGACGAACCCCTCGAGCGCGTCGACCAGCCGGTCGAGCGCCGCCGCGCGGTCGGGGCCCCAGACGATGAGCTTGGCCAGCAGCGGGTCGAAGGCGGTGGTAACCACACTGCCCTCCACCACGCCCGAGTCGACCCGCACGCCGTCCCCGACCGGCTCGCGGTAGCGGCGAACTGTGCCTGGCGAGGGCAGAAATGCGGCGCGAGGGTCCTCTGCCAGCACCCGGGCCTCGAGCGCCTGGCCGCGCGGCTCGAGAAGGTGGAAGCGGTCGGGAGCAGGGAAGGCTCGAGGCCACTCACCTTCGGCGAGCGCGAGCTGGGCGTCCACGAGATCGATCCCGTACACCAGCTCGGTGACCGGGTGCTCGACCTGCAGGCGGGTGTTCATCTCCAAGAAGTAGAAGCGCCCGCTCGCGTCGAGCAGAAACTCCACGGTGCCGGCGCCACGGTAGGCGGCCGCCTGCACGAGCGCCAGTGCCGCGCGGCCCATCGCCTCCCGCAAGGCAGGTCCCACAACCGAGGACGGTGCTTCCTCGAACAGCTTCTGGTGGCGCCGCTGCAGCGAGCACTCGCGCTCCCCCCAGAACACCCCACCTCCCTGGCCGTCGCCGAACACCTGGATTTCGAGGTGACGCGGCGCCGCCAGATACTGTTCGATGAACACGGTGCCGTCGGCGAACGCCGCGTGGGCCTCCTCGCTGGCGCGCATCACCGCCGTGACCAGCTCCCCACCGTCAGCGGCGATACGCATGCCCCGACCTCCGCCGCCACCGGATGCCTTGACCAGGTACGGCGGCTCGATACCCCGCGCCTGCAGGGTCTGGGCCCATGCCGTCTCGGGCTGTGCCCGCAGCTCGCCGGAGAGCAGCGCCGGCAGCGTCGGTACGCCGTGCGCCTCGGCCAGGCGTCGAGCACCCTCCTTGCCCCCCAACGCCAGCATGTTCTCTGCCGTCGGCCCGACGAAGGCGAGCCCCGCTGCTTCCACGGCGCCGGCAAAGGCAGCGTTCTCGGACAAGTAGCCGTAGCCGGGATGCAGCAGCTCGGCACCCCATGAACGAGCGACGGCGACGATCGCGGCTGCGTCCAGGAACGACCCGACCTCGAGCACCTCATCGGCCTCCCGTCGCACCGGCGCCCCGGCGTCCGCGGCTGTCGACACCACTGCCACCCGGTACCCCCGCGCGCGGGCGGCGCGCAGGATGCGGCGGGCGATCTCACCGCGGTTGGCGATGACCAGGCGCTTCACCTCGCGACCCCCACCCAGCGGGGAGCCGAAAGCCGAGCACGCTCATCCGCAGCCCCTTCCTTGCAAGGCCGATCACCGCCCAGCCACGTGACGAAGAAGCGAGGCCAGCGACCACGGGAGAGGGGCGAGAAACGCATCAGGAGCGCTCGTCGGGAGGCACCCAGGGAGCGGGTCGCTTATCGAGGAAGGCGGCGAGTCCAGCCTGGCCCTCGTCGGAGACACGGGCGAGGGCGATCTCGCGGACCGTGCATTCCTCGACCTCAAAAGAGGGCAGCGGTGCGAGTGTCAGGAGCAGCGCCTTGCTCCGCCGGGCCGCCTCGGGTCCGGCCAGAAGCAGCTCACCGACAGCGTCGGCGATCGCCTGGTCGAACGTCTCAGCCGCCACGACCCGGTGCACCAACCCAACCGCCATCGCCTCGCGGGCGGTCAAACGCCGCCCAGTGAACGCCAACGTCGCGGTGTGGCCGACGCCGAGCTTGCGCACGAGGTAGGGTCCGATGACCGCCGGCAGCAGACCCAGCCGCACCTCGGGCAGCGCCAGCACCGCCCGTTGGGCCGCGACGACGATGTCACAAACCGCCACCAGGCCGAGCCCACCGCCCACCGCCGCCCCCCGAACGGCACCCAGCACCGGCACGGGAAGTCCGGCCAGACGGCGGAACACGGTCGCCAGGGCCCGCGCGTCGCCCAGGTTGGCTTCGGGATCGGCAGCGGCCTGGGCCCGCATGTGGGCAATATCCGCCCCAGCACAGAAGGCGTCGCCTTCGCCCTCGAGCACCGCCACCCGCAGCTCGTCGGACGGCAAGGCGTGGAGGGTGGCCAGCGCCGTGCCGAGCTCGCTCACCATCTCGGCCGTGAGCGCGTTGCGCGCTTTGGCGCGGGTCAGCACCAGACACCACACGCCGTCACGGTGTCTTTCCAGCCGCAACGTGCGGCCGATCCGAACCTCGTCGAGGGAGCGCCAGCTCATGGGGGGGACCTCCTCCCGGCCGGTAGCAGCTCGCCCGTACACGGCCGGTCCTCTGGCGCAATGGTACGCAACAGCGATGCAGGTATCGCCACCTTGCAGCGGAGCAGTGCCTGCGCCAACGTCTTGCCCTGCGCATCCAGCCGCAGCGAACGGGTGCCACCACCGCCCAAAGCCTCGTCGAGGACGAAGTTGAGCGCCCACAAGTTGGGGACCAGGTGGCGACGCACCTGGCCGTGCACCAGGCCGGTGAAGCACTGCCTCACGCGCGCCGCGGTGAGGTGGCGGGCGAGCCACTCGAAGCACGCTTCGGACCGACCGATGAGGCCGATGTTGGCGGTGTCGCCCTTGTCACCGGAGCGGGCGTGGGCGACAGCGAGGAGCGGCACGCGGACCCGGCTCCCGGTGGCGAGGGGCAGCGGGGTCCGCGGTCGGCGGCTTGTGGTCCGATTCGGAGGTGGTCCCGGGGCCACGGCCGGCCAAAGCACGGTTCTGCTCTGCCCGACGCGAGCGGCCGCCGCGCCGGCGGGCTGATCCCAGACCTCGACCTGGGGCAGCGCTGCGGCGCGGGGGATGAGACACGGCCAGTACGAGACAATCTCGGAGATCTGCGGCGCGCCGCCGGTGACGGCGACCCCCGCCGGGCCTGACAAGATCAGGCTGGGCAGTAGCTTGCGGAACACCTCGAGGGGGCGCCGATCAGGGCCGCGCACCGACAACCGAAGGAGGATCTCGCTCGGCGTGTGCACGGGGGTGAGGCGCCCGTGGCACGCGTCGTCGCCCACCAGCTCGGTGTGGGCGGCTTCCGGGCGGGCGAAGCCAGCTCGCTCGAGCTCGGCTTCCAGCCGCGCCCAGGCGAGGGCCGCGAACGTCCACGCCTTGGCGCGGGCGTCAGGGCCGGAGACGATGAGGGTGCCGCTCACCTTGAAGCCGTCGGCATAGGCGCACGAGACCTTGAGATAGGGCGTGGGCGGCCGGCCGGTGATGCCGCTCACCCGCACGCGATCCGGGCCGTCGGACGCCAGCCGGACGGAGGTGAAGTCGGCGATGCAGTCGGGCGTGAGGTAGGCTTGCGGATCGCCCATCTCGTACAGGAGCTGCTCGCGCACCGTGGCACAGGTCACGAGACCGCCGGATTGCGGCTGCTTGGTGACGACGAAGCCCCCGTCGGCGTGACACTCGAGGATCGGGAAGCCGAGCTCCTCCCACGAGGGCACCTTCTGCCAGTCGGTGAAGTTGCCGCCGGTCGCCTGGGCGCCGCATTCGATGATGTGCCCGGCGATGATCCCGGCCGCCAGGCGGTCCCAGTCGTCGGTCGACCACCCGAACGCGTGCATCATCGCGCCGAGGGTGATTCCCGTGTCCGTCACCCGCCCGCACACCACGATGTCCGGCTCGTGCTGCAGTGCCTCGCGTACCGGCAGGGCGCCGAAGTACGCGTTGGCGGCTACCAAGCGGTCGGCCACGCTCGCAAGCGGCGCCCCGGTGTCGAGGCTCGGCATCGGCTCGCCGCCCGCGAGCAGCCGCGGAACCGCAGAGAGGATGTCGTCGCCGCTCACTACCGCGACCCGGAGCGCCAGCCCCTGCTCTCGCGCGGCGGCGCACAGCGCGGCGGCGCAGCCGCGGGGGTTGACCCCACCGGCGTTGGTGATGATCCGGGTGCCTCGAGCCCGGAGCTCACCGAGCAGTGGGGCGGCCTGCAGCACAAAGTCCCGTGCCCAGCCGGCCGTCGGATCTTTGGCGCGCTGCTTCTGCAGGATCGACATCGACAGCTCGGCCAGGAAGTCGATCGAAATGTAGTCGAGGCGGACGGGTCCGCAAAGCTGGCGGCGTAGGGCCGCCGGATCGTCGCCCCAGTAGCCACCAGCGTTACCGATGCGCAGGATGCGACCGGCTTGCCGACCGGGACACGAGGAAATGGGGTCCCTGGCCCGAAGCTCGGGGCTCGTGGTTGCGGATACGCCCGGGAGCGGATCGGCGGAGGCCGGGGGGTCGAACCGCGGCTGGGTGGGGAGGAGCGAGGCGGGCTTTCGGCTCTCGACTCTCGACCGGGCGGGCGGGCGTTTGGGCATCGCTCTCCCCTGGCTACATTCGGAAGACGCCGACCCGCGTCGGCTCGATCGGGGCGTTGAGGGTGACGGCGAGGCTTGCGGCGAGCACCGACCGGGTGGCGAGCATGTCAACGACGCCGTCGTCCCACAGCCGGGCCGAGGCGAAAAACGGGTGACCTTCGGTTTCGTACTTGGCGCGGATCGGCTCGAGGATGGCGAGCTCTTCTTCCGCTGACAGCGTCCGCCCCTCGCGGGCGAGCTGGTCGCGCTTGATCGTCAGCAACACCTGTGCCGCCTGCTCGCCGCCCATGACCGAGATGCGGGAGCCCGGCCAGGTCCACAGGAAGCGTGGCCCGAACGCCCGGCCGCACATCCCGTAGTTGCCAGCGCCGAAGCTGCCGCCGAGGATCACGGTGAGCTTCGGCACCCGAGCGGTCGCCACCGCGTGTACGAGCTTCGCGCCTTCCTTGGCGATTCCGCCGCGCTCGACCTGCGCCCCCACCATGAACCCCGTGATGTTCTGCAAAAACAGCAGCGGAACCTGTTCCGCGGTGCACAGCTCGATGAAGTGCGTGGCCTTGAGCGCCGACTCGCCGAACAGCACTCCGTTGTTGGCGACGATGCCGACCGGGATCCCTTCGATGTGGGCGAACCCGCACACCAGTGTGGTGGCGTAGCGTTGCTTGAACTCGAGCAAACGGCTGCCGTCGACCAACCGGGCGATGACCTCGCGGACCTCGACCTGCCGGCGCAGGTCGGCCGGCCAGATCCCGAGCAGCTCCTGCGGATCGTAGGCCGGCGGCTCCGGCGCCGCGAGGCGCACCGCCGCAGCAGGGCGCACTCCCAGCGCGCCGACGATCTCGCGCAGGATCGAGACGGCGTGCGCGTCGTCCTCGGCCAGGTGGTCGGCGACCCCCGACAGCTCGGTGTGCACGCGCGCGCCGCCCAGCTCCTCGGCCGAGACGTCCTCGCCGGTCGCCGCCTTGACGAGCGGCGGCCCGCCCAGGAAGATCGTCCCGGTCTCCTGCACGATCACCGTCTGGTCGCTCATCGCCGGTACGTACGCGCCGCCGGCAGTGCACGAGCCCATGACGGCCGAGATCTGGGGAACGCCGGCGGCGGACAGCACCGCCTGGTTGTAGAAGATGCGGCCGAAATGGTCGCGGTCGGGGAAGACCTCGGCCTGCAGCGGCAAAAACGCCCCACCCGAGTCCACGAGGTACAGGCAAGGCAACCGGTTCTCGAGCGCGATCTCCTGGGCTCGAAGGTGCTTGCGGACCGTGATCGGGAAGTAGGTACCACCCTTGACGGTGGCATCGTTGGCGATAACCATGCAGAGCCGGCCGCACACCGTGGCGACCCCGGTCACCAGCCCGGCCGCCGGCACCGGCTCGGGGTAGACGTCGTGGGCCGCGAGCAGACCCACCTCGAGAAACGGCGAGCCGGGGTCGCACAGTGCTGCCAGGCGCTCCCGCACCGGGAGCTTGCCTTGCTCGCGGTGGCGCGCCAAGGCTCTCTCGCCCCCACCCGCAGCGGCCGCCGCCTGAACCTCGGCGAGCCGTGCGCCGAGCGCCACGTTGTGGGCGCGGTTAGCGGCGAACTCGGGGCTTGCGGTGCGAACCTGGCTGCGGATCAGCGACACACACCCTCCCGGATACATCCTGGCCAACGATCACCGCCGGCCGGGGCATTCCGAGCCCCGAACGCCGTTCGCAGCGTGGCCGGGCAACCCTGGCGAAAGCGGTGAGGCTCGTGCCTGGGCGCTCACGTCGCCGGGTCGTCACCGACCGGAGCTCCCGAGTGGTCGAGATACGCCCCCAGCCGAGCGTCAAACGCTCGCCCGGGGCTCGGCCGGCTCGACGTGGATCAGGACCCGGTCGAGCGTCGGCAGGCGCCTCCGCAGCACCCGCTCCAGCACCTCGGTGCGAGCGTGGGCGTCGGCGATCGGTAGCTCGGGCGGGACCGTGAGGTGCAAGGTGAGGGTGAGGCCGTGGCCGCTGGCCGAGAGGGCGACGTCGTGGGCCCACCCCAGCGTGTGGTGCTCGGCCAGTACCTCGTGGACCGCCTCGAGGGTCGTGAACTGACCGTGCGGCACGGACACCACGGGGCTTGCCGACCGGGCTGCGGGCTCGATGTGCGTCACCACCGCAGCCAGGCGCGGAATCGCGTGCCGGACCGCGGCCTCGAGCGCCGTCACCTGGTCGTGAGCTTGGGCGACGGACAACACCGGGGCGACCTCGGCGTGCAGCTCCAGTGACAGCCGCCCGAGGACGTTCCGAAACTGCAAACCGTGGACCGGCACGCCGTGCTCGGCTGCCAGCCGTCGCACCACCTCGGCCGGGTTGTCGCTTTCTGGGACGCCGCCTGAAGCCGGCTCGACGTGCACGACAACGTCGGCGCCCGGCAGCAGGTTCTGGATGGCACGCTCGGCAGCGTCGGCGATGGTGTGGCCGCGCTCGATCGAGGTCCCCGGCTCGACCGTGAGCGTGACGTCCACGAACACCTCGGGGCCCGACTGGCGCACCCGCACACGCGACACGCCACGGACCCCGGGCACGGCGACGGCCGCGGCCACCGCCTCCCGGGCACCGGCTGGCGCCTCGTCCAACAAGTCGGCAACCGACCTGCGCCCGAGCTGAAGGCTCACCCAGACGACGATGAGCGCGACGAGGATGGCAGCGACGGTGTCGGCGCCGGCGAGCCACGGCAGCCGCACGCGCGGCCCCAGCCACACGGCAGCGAGGCCGAGGATGACCACGCTCGACGACCACACGTCGGTGGAAAAGTGCAACGCGTCGGCTTCGAGCGCCTGGCTGCCGGTCTGCAGGGCGACGCGCCGCAGCGCCCGGGAGCGCGACACGTCGACGGCGATCGACACCGCCATGACCACGAACCCCCAGACCGTGACCTCGACCTCGACGGGTTTGCCGAGCAAACGCTGCCCCGCCTCGGTGAGGATCCACACGCAGGTCGCCAGCAGCAGCACCGTCTCGCCGAGCGCCGAGAGGTTCTCGAACTTCCCGTGGCCGTACGTGTGGCGACCGTCGGCCGGCTGCGCCGCGGCGCGCACCGCCCAGACGGTCATCGCCGCCGCGACCAAATCGAGCAGCGAGTGGGCCGCCTCGGCGAGGATCCCGAGGCTGCCCGTCCACAGACCCACGCCGAGCTTCATCGTGGTGAGGAAGACGGCACTGACGACCGACGTGAGCGCAACCCGTTGCTTCTCTGCCGCGAACGAGGCGATGCCGCTGGCAGGCAACGGCCGCAAGTCCTGGGCTGAGGCCATCCCGGCTATGATAGGCCATCTGCGGGCCTTGGGGAGCGAGGGGTCTGGCCGGACGCGCCGGAGACGAGACCACGGGATGGAGGCAGAAGCCGCGGCTCGAAAACGTCGACGGCTTCGAGCCGGGACGGCAGGTGAAGCTCGCCGTCCCGGCAGCGAAGCTCCCGGACACGTGCTACCGGTGCCGTACCTGGTTCGGCGGTGGGGGCCCCACGGATCCGAGCGGTTGACTCCGGCCTCGACCCGATGCGACAATCAGCGGTCATCCGAAGGGGGGGTTGGGACCATGGATCGGACACAGCGGTTGTCAGTCGCGGTAGTCGTTGCTCTCGTGGGTGTCGTGACAGCGAGCGTCGGGGCTGAGCCTCCCCCGGTCGACATGACCAAGGTGCAGCCGTACTCTCCACCAGCCGCGGTGCCTACCGGCGGTCCGGTGCCCCACGGCGGCAACAGCATCCAGGCGATCCTCGACACCTTCGACCGCCCCGACGGGCCGATCGGCGCCAACTGGACCGTCCACGACGGGACGTGCAACGTCTCCAACAACGCCGCGGTGTGCGCCAACGTCGGACGGGCGACGTTCAACGGCGCCCCCGGCACCGGCGACACGGCCGAGATGGACGTGGCGAACAACGGCACGGAGCTACAGTACGCGGCGCTGCTGCTCAACTACGGGGCCGGGACCTCCAACCCGTTCCTGAAGGTGCAGAACCAGAGTGGCGGCACCCAATTCGGCCATGCAGGCTGCTACACGGGAAACAACGGAAGCGGCTTCGGTCTGGGGTTCTTCCAGTTGAGCTCGCCGTTCTCCACCGCGCACATGAAGGCCACACGGTCCGGCACCACGGTGACGATCGAGCTCACCAACATCGACGGCGGCGCGCAGCCGAACCAGACCTACGTCTGCACTGGTGCCCCGGCTGCCGAAGGGACCGGGGTCGGCATCGCCGGCTACGCCGGGTACGCGCGCATGGACAACTTCGCCGTCAACGCCACCGCTGGTCCGGCAATCTCATTGGTCAAGACCGTGGGCACCACATCAGGTGTCTGTGCGACCACCTCCGCCATCACCGTCGCGCCCGGAACGACCGTGTACTACTGCTTCACGGTCACCAACACCGGCACCGTGACCCTCAACCTGCACGACCTCGTGGACGACCAGCTCGGTCCCGTCGTCACCGGGCTGAGCCACGCGCTCACGCCAGGCAGCAGCTTCGACACGGTCGCAGCCGGGCTCCTGATTCCGGCCGTGATCGACACGACGACGACCAACACCGGCACCTGGACCGCCTACGCGAGCGAGCAGGAGTACGCCTCAGCGCAGGCCAGCGCGACGGTGACCGTGGCGCAGCCGGCCAACGTCAGCGGTACCAAGACCGTGAGCGGCGGCCCCTACCGGCCGGGTGGGACCATCACGTACACCATCGTGCTGAGCAACGCCGGCCCCGGCCCGCAACCCGACAATCCCGGTGACGAGTTCGTCGACACGCTGCCCTCACAGCTCACCGCGACCGGTGCTTCCGCCAGCTCGGGAACGGTGGCGCGGACCGGCAACCTCATCACGTGGAACGGCGCGATCGCCGCCGGAGGCTCGGTGACGATTATGGTCTCGGCCACGATCAACGACGTCCCCAATGGCCGCTCCGTGTCCAACCAGGGGACGATCAACTACGACGGCGCCGGCACCGGGAGCAACGGCTCGACCCGACTCACCGACGACCCGGCGGTGCCAGGAACCGAGAACCCGACCACGTTCGTGGTTTCCGCGCCGGAACCGATCCCCTCGCTCGGACCGGCGGCCCTGGCAGGTCTGGTGCTATTGCTCGGCTTCGCCGCGCTGCTGCTGCTACGCCGGCTGGTTTGACCGGTCACCCGTCCGGTGTGGCGCGGCCCCGCTCTGACGGTGCCGGGTTGTCGTCGGCGGGCCCACAGCCGACTGCGGAGCGAGCAGCCGGCGGCGACGACGAGGGCCAGGGCGAGCAAGCCGACGCGGGGGCCGATGCTGACGAGCCGATGGCAAAGGTAGCGCCCTCGAGCTGCCCGCTGCGACACGTCTTGCGGGCCGGCACCGGCCGAGATCGAGCTCGGTGCGAAGCGGTGGCGCTGCAGATCCGGTTGCGGCCTCGATCGGTCGGGTTTGTATAATTCGCGCCGGCCCGGCCACCCCGCGGCCAGAAGCGGAGGGTCTCGCATGCGACCGTATGCTCTGCTCGTCACCGTCGTGGCAGCGCTTCTCGCGGCCCGGACTGCGCCCGGTTGTACCAACATCCTCGTCACGCCCGGCGCCTCAGCGGATGGCTCGACGATCATCACCTACGCGGTGGACGGCGAGTTCCACCCGTTGCTGCGCCACATACCGGCGGCCGACCACGCGCCGGGGGAGCTGCAGGACATCAGAGACTGGTCGGGCAATGTGCGGCTGCGCATCCCCTACCCGGCCCACACCTACGCCGTGACCGGGATCATGAACGAACACCAGGTGACGATCGGTGAGACCACGTTCGACGGCCGGCCGGAGCTCGAAAACCCCGACGGTGGGCTGCACTACTGGACGCTCATGTGGGTCACCCTGCAGCGGGCCCGCACAGCGCGCGAGGCGATCGAGGTGATGACCGGGCTCGTGACCGAGTTCGGCTACGCCTCGACGGGCGAGTCGTTCTCGATCGGCGACCCGAAAGAGGCGTGGATCCTCGAGATGATCGGCCCGGGCAAAGGCGGCAAAGGCGCCATCTGGGTCGCCCTACGGGTGCCGGACGGGATGGTCGCTGCCCACGCCAACAAAGCCCGCATCGGCAGCTTCCCGCTCAATGAGCCGCAGCGGTGCCTGTACTCGCCGAACGTCATCGACTTCGCGATCGAGCACGGCTACTACGACCCGGCCAAAGACGGCCCGTTCCGCTTCTGCGAGGCCTACTGCCCCGCCACTGCGCAGACGCTGCGCTACACCGAGACCCGGGTGTGGTCGATCTTCCGCCGCGTCGCACCGTCCCAGAGCTTCTCTCCCGACCTCCACCGTGGGGTACCGGGGGCACCGGCCTACCCGCTGTGGATCAAGCCGGAGCGCAAGCTCGCCCTCGCGGACGTCATGGCGCTCATGCGCGACCACTACGAGGGCACCCCGTACGACATGACCACCGGGGTAGATGCCGGCCCGTTCGGTTCGCCGCTGCGCGCCCGACCGATGACGTTCAAGCTCGATGGGGCGACGTACTCGTGGGAGCGCCCGATCTCGACCCAGCAGACCGGCTGCTCGTACGTGGCCCAGTCGCGCGCGTCCTTGCCCGACCCGATCGGCGGCGTGCTCTGGTACGGCCTCGACGACACCTACACGAGCTGCTACTTCCCGCTCTACGCCGGGATCACCGCGGTGCCGCCCTCGACCACCACCGGTGAGCTCAGGAAGTTCTCCTGGGACTCGGCGTGGTGGGTGTTCAACCTCGTGGCCAACTACGCACAGCTCCGCTTTGCCGACATGGTGAAGGACATCCAGCAGGTGCAGGCGGAGCTCGAGGGCAACTTCCTCGCCCTGCAGCCAGCGATCGAAGCCACGGCACAGAAGATGCTCGCCACCGACGCCGAGCGGGCGCGCCGCTTCCTCACCGACTACTCGGTGTCCGCCGGCGAGCAGGTGACTCGCCGCTGGCGACAGCTCGCCGAGGCGCTGTTCACCAAGTACAACGACGGCTACGTCAAGGACGAGAAGGGCATGCCCCAGGAGCTGGGTTACCCCGAGCGCTGGCTGCGCGAGGTCATCCGCGCCCGTCCGGAGGAGCTCGAGCTCCCCTCCGACCAGGTGATCCACAGCCCCGCGTCGTACTGAGCCGGCGCCGCCCGACCGGTCACGGGTCTCGACCGCTGCCTCGGCACTTTCGGGACGATAACCGGCGGCCAAACACGGCGCCCACGCCGGAGGGGGGTGACCACGCCCGGGCACAGGATCGACGCGGTGGTGCGATCGGCTACAGTACCGCGACATGGTGGGCGCTCCCTCTCCCTCCGCGGAGCACGGACCACCCGGCACCGGCCACCGGCGCTGGGCAGTGCTTTTCGACTGGGGCGACACGGTGATGCGGGTGTTTCCGGATGCGGTCGGGCCGATGGTGAGCTGGCCACGGGTCGAGGCCGTGCCGGGGGTGCGGCGGGCACTGGTTGCCTTACGGCGGCAGGCGGTGCTCGGGCTCGCCACCAACGCCGCCGACTCCGACGCCGGCGAGATTTGGGCGGCGCTGCGGCGGGCGCGGCTGTCGTCGTATTTCGAGAAGCTCTATTGCTACCGCTCGCTCGGGGTGCGCAAGCCGTCACGCGAGTACTTCGCAGCGGTGCTCGCCGATCTCGGGCTGGCGCCGGAACGGGTCGTGATGGTAGGGGATGAGTGGCAGGCCGACGTCGCCGGGGCACTCGCAGCCGGGTTGCGGACCGTGTGGTACGACCCGTCCCGACGCGGCGAACGCCACCACCCGGACGTGCAGGTGCTGCACGACATGGGGCGATTGCCAGAGGTGCTGCAGAAGTGGGGGGTGTCATGAGGCTCGTGATTGGGTTGGTGATCCTGGGTGTGACGATGGGAACGGCCGAGGCGGGCACGCTCGGACCGAGCAACGCCGGGTTCGAGCACGGTCTCGCGGGGTGGGAGCTGCTCGCCAAGGGGAGGCCGACGGCCGCGAGGGTGTCAGCCGACCCTGCGGTTGCACACGGCGGCACCGGGTCGCTGCGCCTCGAGTGCGCCACCGCCTGTGAGGCCACGGTGGCGTCGACGCCGGTGCGACTCACGGTCGGGCATCCGTATCGGCTGCGTGGGGTCATCCGTACCCAGGGCGCCGTGTCCGACCCGCTCTCGCGCTACCCCACCGCGGTGCCGGCAACGCTGTCGATGGCCTCGTTTCCGTTCACCAACCACGCCCCAGCGGTCGGCGCCGACAGTGACTGGACAGCGGTCGAGACGGTGTTCATCGCCACCCGTGGCGAGGATCGTGTGCAGCTCCACCTGGGGCGCAACGGCACCGCCACCGGCACCGCCTGGTTCGACGACGTGACGGTGGAGGAGGTGACCGACGTCGCGGCGCTGGTGGCGCCAGAGACGGTGCGCTGGCGGGGCGAGGGGTTCCGCTACGATGACCGCGGCTGGATCGTGCTCCACGTCGAGGGCACGCCGTACGCCCGCGGGTTTCAGCACGGGTCGCTGCTCGCCGACGAGATCGTCGCCTACCTCTCGAAGCTCGCGATCCAAGAGAACAGCAAGGAACCTGCGGCCGGGTGGGCGAGCCTGCGCTTGCGCGCCGACCTGCTGTTCCTGCGCGGTTTCGATGCCGAGCAGCTCGAGGAGATGAAGGGGATCGCCGACGGCGCGGCAGGCGCCGGGGCGAGGTACGAGGGCCGGGCGCTCGACCTGCTCGACGTGGCGACGCTCAACTCGATCGTCGACCTGAGCTACGCGGCGAGCGGCATACAGGTGACATCGCACGCGCTCTCCGGCAGGAGCTTTCTCTCGGCGGCCGAGGAGCTCGCTATCCCCGACACCCGCCACAAGTGCTCGGCAATCGCCGCCACCGGGCCCGCGACCGCCGACGGCGGCGTCGTTTTTGGTCAGCTATTCATGTGGGGCGGCTACACCGGCGTGCACTTCAACGTCCTGTGCGACCTGCTGCCGGCCAAAGGGCAACGCCTGGTGTACCAGACGTTCCCGGGCGGGATCCACTCCGGCACCGATTTCTACCTCAATGACGCGGGCATCGTCTTCGGCGAGACCACGGTGGCGCAGACCCCGTTCGAGATCAGCGGCACGCCGCAGTCCTCACGCGCCCGCCGGGCTGCGCAGTACGCGCGCTCGATCGACGACGTCGTCCGCATCCTCTCGGAGCGCAACAACGGGCTGTACACCAACGACTGGCCGATGGCCGACCTGAAGACCGGCGAAACCGCCGTCTTCCTGCTCGGGACGAAACGCTCGAAGCTGTGGCGCACCTCGGACACGCCGGCACCGTTCGGCACCCCTGGGTTCCTGTGGGCCAACAACAACGCCCGCGACAACGGCGTCCGTCAAGAGTACGCGAGGCAGCCGGACGACGCGCCGTTTGACATGGCGTTCGGGGCGTGGAACCGCGATCTCGCCTTCCGGGAGTTCTACCACCGGCACCACGGTCGGATCGATGTCGAGAACACCCTCGAGCTCCTGGCCAGCTCGCCGGTCAACCGTCCCCACGCCTGCGACGGCAAGCTCACCACCACCGAGATGGGTCGCCGCATGGTATTTCTCGCCCACCAGGGCAAGACGACGCTGCGCGAGAAGGTTCCCGGTACCGGCCGGCGCATGCCCGACCTGCCCGGTGCCATCCCGCACCTCACGCTGGGGTGGGCGCCGCAGAGCCCGGTCGTCGTGTCGCAGATGCTCAAGGCGGCGCGCACCGCCCCGCCGGAGAAGCCGAAAGAGCCCGACCTCGTGCTCGACGAGGTCACCGACCGGTACCGCGTGAATGCCACCAAGCTCTGGCGGCAAAGCGTGTTCCCGGCTTCGGACGGCGACAACTGGCTGGCCTCGGCGTCCGCCGCGTACTGGCGGATGCTGCGCGACCTGCCGGACAGACCCGAGAAAGCGTTCGAAAAGCTCTCGGACCAGCTCGCTGAGCTCGGCAACCGGTACCAGTACGTGGTCGCCCACGAGCCGGACCTCGCGGCGGTGAAAGCCGAGCGCTCGTACGAACGGTACGGCCCGTACCAGATCCCCCGCATCAAGGGCACGTTCGCCCTCCACCAGCTCCGCCTCGCCCTCGGGACCGAGACATTCCTCGCCGCGATGCGGGCGGCGCACGAGCGGTTCGGCAACCGTACCGTGGGCACCAAAGCGTTTCTCGATGCGCTGTCGGCCGGCGCCGGACGCGACGTGTCCGGGATCGTGCGGCCGTGGATCGAGCGCGAGGGGGTGCCGGACCCACGGCCCACGGTGCGGATCGAGCCGGCCGGTGCCGAGTGGGTCGTCACGCTCGAGGTGCGGCAGGTCGACACCCCATGGCGATTGTGGGGCTCACTCGCGATCGAGGCTGGTGGGCAGCGGCTGCTCAAGACGATCGAGCTCGAGGGTCCGGCCACCACGGCCGAGTGGCGTCTCCAAGCCCGCCCCACCCGCGTGCTGTTCAACGCCGGCCGCGACTTCCCGGTTCCCAACCCGCAGTACTTCGCCTGGTCCTCGTTCGCTGACGACTTCGACCACACGCTCGTGGTGTACGGCACCGCCCGGCAAGTGGAAGCCAACCACACGATCGGCCTGCGGTTCCAGACGGCGTTGGCGGATGCCTTCTCGGAGATCCTGCCGCCACTCGTCAAAGACGCCGAGCTCGACGGCGAGCTCGCGGCGGCGCACGACCTCGTGGTGCTCGGCGAGGGGCGCGACAACGCGGTGCTCGGACGCCTGGCCGGGAAGCTGCCAACGGAGCTCGGTGACGGCTTCTTCCGCTTCCGAGGTCGCCTGTACGCCCATCCGGACGATGGGCTCTTCCTGGTTCTGCCGAGCCCGTTCAACCCGAAACGGACGCTGTACGTGGTGACCGCCAACAGCGCGCTGCAGCTTTGGCGCATGACCGTGGCGTACCAGCCGATGCTACCGAGCTGGGCGATCGCCCGCGGCAACGAGGTCCGAGAACAGGGGTTCTTCGATCCCGAGCGCTTCGCCTTCGAGCTCGCCGAGCACTAGGCATGTCGGCGACGGTCCCGAGCCGACCGGCAGGTGGCGCGGTCGAGGAGCGTCACGCCGAGTCCGGGCTGTTTGCCGCCCTCCCGGGCCGGATACGAGACGAGCGCGTGTCGAGCGCCGAGCGGACCGTCACCGTGGCACGCGGGAAACGTGGGGCGTAGGCTCACGACGGGGGGAGGAGGGAAGATGTCGGCTGGTGCGATCACGTCACCGATGGATGCCGCCGTCGCGTACTTCGAGGGCGGGTACAACTGCGCCGAGTCGGCGCTGCTGGCGCTGTCCGGCGACCAGACCACGGTGCAGGGCGAGCTGCAGCGTTTGGCCACACCGTTCGGCGGCGGCGTGGCGCGCCGGGGCATGCTGTGCGGAGCGCTCTCCGGCGCCCTCATGGCGCTCGGGCTGCACCTCGGGCGGAGCGTGCCGGGCGACGACGAGGCCAAGGCGCGCGCCTACGCGGCCGGTGAGGCACTCCTCGCCGCGGTCGAGGCGCGCTTCGGCAGCATCCAGTGCCGCGTCCTCACCGGCCTGGACTCCCGCGACCCGGCGCGCCCCGACGCCTTCCCACCGGTCAAGCAGCGGGTCTGCATCCCGCTCCTTCGCATGGTGGTGGAGCACACGCGCGAGCTGATCGAGGGGACGGTCCGGACGACCTGAGCGCACGCATTCCCGCCGCAGCCGCAACCGCGGTACGATCCCGCCGTGCTCTCGCCGTACTCCCGCCGCCTCGCAGCCAGCCTCGTGTTCCTCGGCTTTGCCGCCTGGGTGCTGCTCCGCTTCGAACGGGTAGAAAACCCGACGCCGCTCGTGATGGCCGCTACCGCTGCCGTCTGGCTCGCGCTGCTGACGGCGGCGGCGGCCGGCCCGGGCCTTGCGGTGTGGCGCTGGGTGACGGGGCACCGCCCGACGCGCTGGGAGTCCGCACCGCTCGTGCTGGGGCTCGGCTCGACCGTCCTCGCTGGGCTGGCCGGCGCGCTGGCGCTTTTGCGTTGGCTGCGCCCTGGGCCGGTGGGTGCCGTGCTCGTCGCCAGCGCGGTGTGGGGCACCGTGTCGCTCGCCAAGCGGTACCCCGTCCCCGAGCTGCGCGTCCCGGCCGGCGCGCGCCTCCCGGTCCTGCTCGTGGGGGCAGCGTTCTTCCTCGCCTTCGTGCTACTGCTCACCGACGCGCCGTTTTTCGACCAGCTCCACTACCACCTGGGGTTCCCGTTCCACTGGTTGCGCCAGGGCACCGTGTTCGTCCTGCTGCGCCATCAGTACTCGTTCATCGCCGGCACGATGTCCCTGCTTTACTGCTACCCGCTGCTCCTGCCGGGAACCTGGGCCGCCCAGGCCGTGCACTGGTGGGCGGGGCTGTGTACCCTCAGCGCGGTCTCCGCGCTGGCCCGGCGGCTTGCGGGACCGCGCGCCGCGGCATGGAGCGCGGCGATCCTCGGAACGACCGCCCCGGTCGTCATGAGCGCCACGTGGGCCGGCGTCGACCTCGGCGCCGCACTGTGGGGAATGTCTGGTGTGCTCGCCGTGGTCCTCGCACGCTCGCTGCCGGAGCCGCGCCGCTGGCGCGCGTACCTCGCGGCCGGGGCGCTGGCGGGCGCAGCGGCCGGGGCCAAGATCCTGGCGGCGGCCACGATCGGTGCGCCGATGGCGCTGCTGGTGCTCTGGCTCGCGGATGGAGGGTGGGGCCGCCGCGCGAGGGCGCTGCTTGTCTGGAGCGCAGGGGTGGCGCTGACGCTCGTGCCGTGGCTTGGGCGCAACCTCATGACGACGGGCCGTCCGCTCTACCCGTTCGGGCCGACGGCTTGGTTTGCGACTCAGGAGCCGACCCAGCTTGCCGCCGGCCAGCAGATCGGCGCGCTGACGTCGCCGCTCGGGCAGCTCGGGCAGGTTCTCACCCTGACGACGTTCGCGCCCCAGGGAGACGCGGGACCGATCGGACCGGTGTACCTCGTCCTCCTCCTGCCGGCTGTGTGGTCGGCTGGGCGCGGGCGGAGCAGGCTGGCCAGGGCGCTTCTCGTCGCTGGCGCACTGGGGCTTCTGGGGTGGGGCATCGGTCCGCTGTGGGGGCGGTACGCGATCCCGACGCTGGCGCTGCTGGCGCCGCTGGCCGCTGGCGGCTGGGGGCGGCTGCGCCGGGGGTTGGCGAAGGGATGGCGGCCGGCTGCCGATGGGTTGCTGTCCGTGCTCCTCGTCTGGGGGCTTCTGGGCTCGGTCACACCGGTGCAGCTCGAGCGCCTCGCCTGCTCGGTGGGTGTGGGCAGCGCCGAGGACTTCTTGCGTCGCCACGTCTCGTACTGGCCGGCGGTCGGCTTCGTCAATCAGTCGCTGCCCGCTTCCGCACGTATCCTCATGGTGGCGGAGGCGCGGTCGATGTACCTGGACCGCGACCTCGTGATCGAGGATCCTTTCCGGACGCCGTTGCTCGCCGAGCTGGCCAACTCGGCGGCCGATACGGCGGCGCTCGAGGGCGAGCTCCGGCGGCGAGGTATCACGCACCTCCTCTACAACCAGCACGAGGCGGCCCGGATCGCTGCGATGACCGGGAGGGCCGAGTACTTCGCTTCACTGACGGCCGGCGGGCGCCAGCGTATGATGGAGCTGCGCCGGGACAGCCTCGAGACGGTATTCCGCGACGGCCCCGTGGCAATCATGCGCTGGCGGTCGCCCGGCGAGGAGGTGCGGCGGTGAGCGAAGAGGGTATGTCCGGGCACGGCACCGGGCCCGAGGTGGAGCTCACCATCCTGATGCCTTGCCTCAACGAGGCGGAGACGATCGAGACCTGTGTCAGAAAAGCGAGGAGCTACCTCGATGGGCGCGGTATCACCGGTGAGGTGCTGGTGGCGGACAACGGCTCCACCGACGGATCGCCGGCCCTCGCCGAGCAGGCCGGCGCGCGGGTCGTGCCGGTGCGCGACCGAGGCTACGGCAACGCCCTCCTGGGAGGGATCCTCGCCGCGCGCGGCCGCTTCGTGATCATGGGTGACGCCGACGACTCGTATGACTTCCTCGGTCTCGATCCTTTCGTCGAGCGGCTGCGCGCCGGCGACCAGCTCGTGATGGGCAACCGCTTCGCGGGTGGCATCCGGAGAGGCGCCATGCCGCCGCTCCACCGCTATCTCGGCAACCCTCTGCTGTCGTTCATCGGGCGGTCGTTTTTCGGTAGTCGCTGCGGTGACTTCTATTGCGGCCTGCGAGGGTTCGACCGCGACGCCGTGCTCGGGCTCGACCTGCGCACCACGGGCATGGAGTTCGCGCTCGAGATGGTGGTGAAGGCGACCCTCTCCGGGCTGCGGGTCGCCGAGGTGCCGACGACGCTCTCTCCCGACGGGCGCACCACCTCACCCAAGCTGCGCACCTGGAGGGACGGCTGGCGCAGCCTGCGGTTCTTCCTCCTCCTGAGCCCACGCTGGCTGTTCCTGTTGCCGGGTGCGACCCTCATCACCGTCGGAGTGCTGGTGGGCGGGTGGCTGCTGCCGGGACCGCGGCGAGTGGGCAGCGTTTCGCTCGACGTGCACACCCTGCTGTATGCCGCCGCGGCGGTCACGGTCGGTTTCCAAGCCGCACTTTTCGGGGTCCTCACCCGGGTCTTCGCCGCGAGCGAGGGCCTGCTGCCACCGAGCCCTCGCCTCGACCGCACCCTGCGCTGGTTCCCGCTCGAGGTCGGGCTCGGGCTCGGCGCCGCGCTGCTGCTGGCCGGCCTCGGCGGCTCGGTGTGGGCCGTCTGGCTGTGGGAGGCGCGCGGCTTCGGCGACCTCGACCCGTTCCGCATGCTGCGCACGGTGATCCCCTCGGTGCTGGCCGTGACCCTGGGGGTCGAGCTCGTGCTGGCCAGCTTCTTCCTGAGCGTGCTACGGCTTCGCCGCCGCTGAGCAGGCGAGCAGGAGCGCCTCCATCCGCGCGAGGTGACGATCGAGCGAAAACCGCTCCTGGCACCGTCGCCGGGCCTGTGCCCCCATCGCGGCGCGCCTTTGGGCATCGCGGGCCAGACACACCACGGCGGCTGTCAAAGCCTCCCTGTCGCCTGGCGGCACGAGGAGCCCCGTCAGCCCGTCCTCGAGCATCTCGGGGATCCCGCCCGAAGCCGAGCCGACAACCGGCCGGCCCGCTGCCATCGCCTCCATGACCACGCGGGGGAGAGGGTCGGGCGTGAGCGTGGGGACGCATACCACGTCGCAGGCGGCGACCACCTCCAGGCCCGACGGCTGCGCTGCCAACAGGTGGAAGCGCGCGGCCAGGCCGGTTTCGGCCACGACCCGCTCGAGCCCCGCCCGAAGGTCGGGCGGGCCCCCGCCGGCCAGCACGGCGTGGAGGCCGGGGCCGTTCCGCATTGCCTGTGCCGCCGCTTCGACGAACAGCCGGGCGCCCTTGTGTGCGGCGAGCTGGCCGACAAAGCCGGCGAGAACGACGTCGGCAGGCAGCCCGAGCGCAACGCGCGCTGCCACCGTGTCGGGAGCCGGCTCCGGCACGACGATGCCGTTGGGTACCACCGACACCCGGGCACCCAGGCCTTCGGCTCTGATCCAGCTCGCCGCCGCCTCGCTCACTGCAACGAGGCCGGCCCCCGAGCCCCGGAGCTTCCGTGCCCACCAGCGGCGGCGTGGGCCGGGCGGCAGGATCTCCCGCAGGTGCCACACGCGCGGGGCGAGGACACGCCGCGCCGCCGTCACGCCGCGCAGGTGAGGCAGGCAGTTGACGTGCACCACGTCGGCCCGCCAGGCCGCGAGCTCCCGGACGAGCCGGTCGGCCGCAGGCTGGGGCCAGGCGTAACGAAGCCACTTGGCGGCGACCACGGGCCACGGCCGGGGTTCCCAGTAGGTGAGCCAGCAGGCGCGGCTCGGAACGGTCCGAACCTCGACGCCAGCGGCGCGCAGCGGCGCCTCGAGCGACCAGCGACCCGGCGCCACGACCGCCACGGTGTGACCTCGACCGACCAGCCCCGTCGCGAGCGCCGCGAGGCTGTGCTCGGCACCCGTGGGGGCGCACGGCGACGCGAGGTGGGACAGCATGGCGATTCGGAGCGGCGCCTTCACGGCGCCACCCCGCGTGGCGTGTCGAGGGCGGCTCGCATCCACCCCTCGAGGGCGAGCAGGCACCAGAGCTTCTCGCTGTGGTCGCGAGTCGACTCGAGGTGCTCGCGGACGAGCGACTGGACGGCGTCCGGTCGCCAGAGCCCGCGCCGCCGCACGCTGGCCTCGCCGAGGAGGTCGCACAGCGGCTCCCGCAACGGTCCTCGCAGCCAGGCGGCGACCGGCACGTCGAAGCCCTGTTTTCGCCGGGCCGCCACCTGCGGAGGAAGCACGCTCTTCGCGTACCGCCTCAGGATGCGTTTGCCGACGCGCGTACCGACCTTGAGCCCGCCCGGAAGGGCCAGCAGGAGGTCGGCGACGGCGTTGTCGAGGTAGGGAACGCGGACCTCGAGCGAGTGGGCCATGCTCATCCGGTCCACCTTGACCAGCAGGTCGCCCGGCAGGAAGAGCTCGAGGTCGGTGAGCAGCCGCGCGTTGACCGGGTCGGCCGCCGCCCGACTGCGCCAGCGCTCGGCCAGAGGCGCGTGGAGCGCATCCAGACAGCGCTCGTCAGCGAGCGGCTCCCGGCACAAGGCGTCGAGCTCCTCGGCGAGGAAGACGCGCGACCAGTGGAGCTGGCGGCCGAGCCCTGGGGCCATGCGCAGCCGAGACTGCAGCCTCGTCGTCACCGGGCGCCCGGCGAGCCGGAGCCCCCACGGCACCGCCGAGCGCCCGACTCTGCCCAGGCGGTCCAGCAGCGTGTCGTACCGCTGTCGGGGATAGCCCCCGAAGATCTCGTCCGCGCCCTCTCCGGAAAGCGCCACCACGGCGTGGCGGCGGGCGAGCCGGCTCATGTACCACGTGGGGACGGCGGTAGCATCCCCCAACGGGCCGTCGAGCGAGGCCAGGATGCACTCGAGGTCGGTACGCACCTCAGCCGGTTCCATGAGGATCTCGTGGTGGTCGGAGCCCAGAAGCCGCGCGACCTGGCGCGCCGCGGGCAGCTCGCTCACGGCGCCGGGCCCGCCGAACCCAACCGAGAAAGTCCGGAGCGGCCCGCACACGGCGCGGGCGGCGAGCAGCGCGAGGGTGCTGGAGTCGAGCCCCCCCGAGAGGAACACACCGACCGGCACGTCGGCGACGAGCTGGCCTTCGACCGCCCCGGGCAAGAGGCAAGCGAGCCTCTCCTCGGCCTCGGCGAGCGTCGCGCGGCACGGCGCCACCGGCGGCTGCCAGTAGATGGTCTCCTGCCGGCGGCCGGGCTCCACCTCGAGCCTGGTCGCCGGAGCGAGCGAGCGCACACCCTCGAGCGCACATCCGCGCGGGGAGAGGTAGCGCTGCGCCAGGTAGTGACGGAGCTCCCGCCGGTCGAGCCGGCGAGTCGTGGGATAGCCGCCAGCCAGCAGCGCACCCAGCTCCGAGGCAAACGCCAGGTCGTCACCCTCCTCGCACACGAACAGCGGCTTGATCCCGAAGCGGTCGCGCGCGAGGGTGAGCCGACGGCGGCCAGGCTCCCACAGCGCGAACGCGAACATGCCGTTGAGGCGGGTGACCGCACCGCTGCCGTCACGGTCCAGCAGCCTCAGGGCCACCTCGACGTCGCCGCGCGTGCGGAACACGGCGGCGCCGCCCAGCTCGGCACGCAGCTCGCGGAAGTTGTAGATCTCGCCGTTGAGAACGATCACGGCCCGGTCGCCTTCGAGGCGGATCGGCTGGTGTCCGGTCTCGAGGTCGATGACGGCGAGCCGACGGAAGCCGAGGGCGATGTGCTCGTCCTCGAAGGTTCCCGAGTCGTCGGGCCCCCGATGGGCGAAGCTAGCCGTCATCGCCGCCAGGCGCCGCCGCCTGGCCTCCAGCCCGCCGCCCGGCCCCAGGATGCCGCAGAACCCGCACATCGCGCCGACAGTCTACCGTTCTCCACACCGTTGGCTGCGCCAGCGCGAAGGACGTATGCTGCATGATGGGTGTCAGGGTGAACGCGCTCACGCAGCTCCGTGCGAGGACATCGTGCTCTTCGGTGCCGCCCCGCGCGGGCGTGGCGAGCGGCCTCTCGTCTCGGGGAAGACCGGCACGAGGTGCCGTAAAGCCGTCGCGCCGTGCGAGTCTCGGCGGGCGACGGTCCGTCGGCGGGGGTGTGTGGTTCTCCGGAAGGGCGGGAGCCAGTGACTGATCGCCCGCGGGTGGTGCTGGTTTCGCACAGTGCTCGCCTCGGAGGCGCCGAGCGGGCGCTGCTCGAGACCGTCGACGCGCTCCTATCCGGGGGGTTCGGCTGCCGGGCGCTGCTCCCGCGCGCGGGGCCGCTGCGTGAGGCCCTGGAAGAGAGACGGGTCCCGGTCGTGGTCCTTCCCTTCAAGTGGTGGACGGCGCTGCCACACACGGGCAGATGGCGGAGGGCCATGCGCACGGGCTGGAACGTGGTGCTTGCAGCGTGGCTCGCCGGCAGGCTCCGGGCCTGGGGCTGCGACCTCGTGTACTCCAACACGCTCTCCGTCTTCGTGGGAGCCCTGGCGGCGCGGATGGCACGACGTCCGCATGTCTGGCACGTCCATGAGCTGGGCCTCCGCCATACGGGCGCCCTCTTCGATGTCGGCGAGCAGAGGGCGCTGCGCCTTCTCGACCGATGGTCCGACACTCTCGTCGCCTGCTCGCGAGCCGTCGAGGCGTGGCTCGCCGCGTCGGTCCCGCCCGAGAAGATCCGCGTGGTGTACCAGTCCGTGCCGGCGGGGACGGACCTCGTCGGGGCCATCCCGAAGGGCCCGCGTGTCCGCCTGGTCTGTGTCGGCTCACTGAGCCGGTTCAAGCGCCAGGGCGATGCGGTCCAGGCCCTGGCCCGGCTGGTCGAGCGGGGCGTGGACGCCGAGCTGCTGCTGGTCGGAGAGGGCGATCCCGCGTACCTGGTGCAGCTCGTCCGTCTTGTCGAACACGAGAGGCTCACCGACCGCGTGCAGCTCCTCGGCGAGCTGCCGTCGGCCTGGCCCGTGCTCGCGAGTGCGGACGTGGTCGTGACCTGCTCGCAGCACGAGGGCTTCGGCAGGACCGTCGTCGAGGCCATGAAGGCGGGGAAGCCGGTGGTGGGTGCGGACAGCGGAGGGACCGCCGAGCTCATCCGCCACGGCGCGACGGGCTTGCTCTACCCAGCCGCCGACGTGACCGCGCTGGCCGATGCCGTCGAGCTGCTGGTGCGAGACCGCGAGCTCGCCCGGCGAGTCGCGCAGGAAGGCCGCCGGTGGGCCACTGCGACGTTCTCGTCGGCGGCGCACGCCTGGGCGGTGGAGCAGGTGGTGCGCGAAGCACTGCGGCGACGGCAGGCGGAGCCTTTGCCGACCATCTGATCAGACCGTCCTCTTCGGCCTTGGCAGCGCGCACCTGAGCATGGCCCGGAACGTGGCCCGGCCCAGCCTCGCCCCCGGGTCGGCGATCGCCTCGCGGGCGATTCGACGCAGCGTGGCCGCGCGGGAGAGCGTCGGGTCGTCGGTCAGCGCCGCGAGGCGAGCCCACCACCTCCGGCGTTCTAGCCAGTGCGCCGCTGTGGTGCGGAGCGGAAAGTCCTCGGCGCTGGCGAGCCGAGCGAGCAGTGCTTCCTCTTCCCGACCGAAGTCGCCGGGCGAGGCCTCGGTCTTGGAGCTCCCGTGGTGCCGAAACAGCGCCAGGTCCCGTGCGGAGTAGCGGACGCGTGGGAACCGCGCGAGGTAGCGGATGGCCATCTCGAGGTCGAAGGCGAAGTGAAGGTCCTCGTCAAGCCCGCCGATGGCAAGGAGCGACGCTCTCCGAACCCAGAAGGCGGGCTGCTGGAAGATCGTGCCGATCGAGCGTCGGATGAGTCGCCGCGCCGTCAAGCCCTGTTGGACGAGGCGACGGATCGGCGCCAGGTGCTCGTCGGTGTGGACGCAGGCGCCGGCGAGGCAGTCCCGCCCCTGCATGCCCTCGGCGACCGCCGCCAGCGCCCCGGGCAGCAGCACGTCGTCCGAGTTGAGCCAGTTGAAGATCTCGCCGCTGGCGATGGCGAGCCCCTTGTTGATGGCGTTGGCCTGTCCCGTGTCCTTCTCGACGATCACCGCGGCCAGCACGGGGCGAAAGCGCTCGATGATGTCGACCGACCCGTCGGTGCTGGCCCCGTCCACCACGATCAGCTCGAGGTCGGGATATCCCTGGTCGAGCACCGATCTGATCGCACTTGCGATGTACCTTCCATAGTTGTAATTGGGGATCACGACGGAGATGCGCGGCGTTCGTGGTAGCGTCGTGACCTGGACGCTCCGAGGGTCGCCGAACGTGCTCGGAAGGGGACCTTCCCGGTCCCGGCTCCCGGGTCCTTCTCTGCCGGAATCCAGACTCAAGCCCTCACCTCGAACGCAGCAGCAATCGTAGTAGAACCCCCGCCGGCGGGAAACCGAGGTGCCCTGGCTGCTGATGAGCAAGGTTGCTGACCTCAAATCGCCCCGCCGAGCAGCCGCACTGCAACCCGACGTCCGGCGATGGCTCTCGTGAGCAGGGCGGCTTTTCGGATGCGCGCCACAAGTCCGACCTGGTCAGCGTTGCCGTCACCTCCGAGAGGGAGGTGCCGGTGTGCCCCGACCGCCGTCCGCAGCTCGCCGGCCTGGCTCGGCAGAAGGGGCGAGACCAACGCTGAAGCCCTGCGGAGCTCGCGCAGGTAGGTGCCGTAGACCCTCCAGATGAAGGACCACCCGGGGCGGACGTCGTACGCGGCAAGATTCATGTCCCAGACGTCGCCGAGGATTCGTCGCAAGCCGTGAAAATGGAAGAAGATCAGCGGTCTCGAATCGACCGTTACGGCCGTTGGGCGGACTCGAACGCGGTGTGAGGCCAGGTTCCAGGGAGCCAGGTTGGCTCCTGGATGCGAGATCACCACGGTGCCAGGGAATCGCGAAGGCCACTCATCAAGGTACCTCTGGTCAGCAAACCTGTTGCCTTCGACGCGGTCGTAGCACCACTCGGCACATCGATCCCGCCACCAGGTCGCGCAATCCCACCCTTGCGAGTCGTTTCGGATCGAGACCCAGCCGACGTTGAAGCGTCCGAACGCCTCGAGCCTCCTCAGTCTTTCCGGGAAACGATGGGCGATGATTGCCGCGCTCCCGGTTCCCAGCTCCTCCAGAAGTGTCGAGGGGTCTGAGAAGAAGAAGAGGTCGGCATCAAGATACGTGGCGACCTCGCCGTGTTTTTGGGATTCCAACACCAGCGAGATGAGGAACGGCGTGCAGGTGAAGTAGTGCTCGATTCGCGAGCGCGAAGCCTTGGCGGCAGCCAGCTGTGGATAGTGACCTTCGAGATCGCACAGACGAATCAGCTCGACGCTGCCGAGGCCGAGCTCACGGAGCCTCCCATCCGTCTCCGCGTCGAGGCACAGAATGGACAGATGGAACTCGGGACAGGTGCGGGTGAGGGAGGCGTGGAGGGCGAGCCCCCGATCCAGATACCTGCAGTCGAAGTAGGTACAGAAGTGGAGCATCAGCCGGCGCAAAGGCCTTGCGGCGCAGGAGGGGAGTACCCGGCAGTGGTTACGCCCGCTGACATCCCCGCCGGGACGAGGATCAGACTCGTCGGCAGAGGAAGGTCGCGGTCCACGTGGTCTCTCCCAGCACGGAGAAGAGGTCGTAGGGGACGCTGGGCCTGCGCCCGACGATGCTGAGCCCGGCTGATCGGATCTGCTCTTCGATCTCGACTAGGTTGAAGATGACCTCCGCGACTGGCCCAGAGTAGGCCAGCTTCTGCAAGAAGGTGGTTGGGCCCTTCTCGCGCACCGGGACGGTATGGAAAACGCAAATGTCACGCGTGATCCTCCTGCACTCCCTGATCGCTTCGACGTAGTCCGGGATATGCATGAGGACGCCACCCGAGAGAACCACGTCACAGCAGCCATCCCCGAGGGGAAGCCGCCGAGCGTCACCGGCCAGGAAGGACACCCCTGGGTATGATCGGGACCCGAGGGCGACCATCGCCAGGGAGTAGTCAAGACCAACGTAGCGCAGCTCCCGACCCACAAGATGCGGCAGCACCTCGGAGTAGTACCCGCTTCCACAGCCAACCTCGACGACGAAAGGAAAGGCCGCTCGCGCCGAGCCGACGGCCCAAGCCGCAGCTTGGAAGTCCTCCCTGGGTTGCCCATCAAACGCCTGACGCACCAGCGGAGCGAAGGCCAGATGCTGTCGAGCCGCAACCTCAGTCGCCAGCCAGCCGTCCAGACGCTCGCTCCGGTCAAGCGGCCGGTATGCAGTCGAGACCTCGTCGGTCCCCGCCCTTCGCCTGAGCCTCCGCAGGATCCTCGAGAGCAGTGTCGGGCTCATCGGGTGCTGGCTCCCGCGCACGGCACGGGGGGCCGCGTGGCTTCAACGAAGAGCGAGTCGGGCTTACAGGTCGAGCCGTCAGGCTCAGTGTCCAGATCGTAGGACGCAAAGTCGGGGATTCCGCTGAGTCCTGCTGCGAGGATCGTCGGTGACACGAAGCCCACGGCGCACAGGAGCGCGGAAACCGAGATGCGGTCGTACATCCAACGGTGAACCTCGCCGGAGAGTCGGAAGCGGCCGATCGCCAGGGCCTGGGCGTCTTCGGGACCCAGGACGAGCCGCAGCATCGACTCCCGGATCGCGCGCGCGAGCCTTCGGGCCTTCCCGAGTATCTGGCGAGGACTCAGGGCCTGCTTCGGCGTAACAGCATGAGCGCCGGCGATCGCTTCGAGAAGCCTCCTGCCTTCCAGCCCGGCGCGCCCGAGTGCAAAGGCGAGCTGGTCGTGGTTGTGGCCGCGAAAGTAGGCGAGCATCTCCCCCCCGGACACATGCCGGCAAAGCTGGTCGACCAGCTCGGTGACCATCCACTCATGGGCCAGGACAGGTGCGCCGTCACCTGCGACGGCGCAGGCGGAGACGGTCTCAAGGTAGGCTCGACAAATACCTTCGAGGTCGGGAACCACAACCCTGACGACACCTCCCGGCCGTAGCACGCGAAGACACTCGCGCAAGACGAACTCGCTCTCACACCGCGAGAGGTGCTCGAGGAGGTGTGACTGATACACGGCGTCGGCGCTGGCATCGGGGAGCGGAATCCCCCGGCGCACGTCGTGAACGACGACCTCATCCCCGCTCTTCTGGATATCGATGTTGAGCCACCGGGGGTGAAACCGGTGCCCGCACCCGAGGTTGACGAGGAGCAACGGCCGCCCGTCCGGGGCAGACACCGCAGGCGCATGTACCTCGTGCCCTCGGTCGGCGTCACGGCACGCAGTCATCTACGACCGCTCGCAGAATATCAGGGTGCGTCCCTCCGGGAAGGAGGGAAAGCACTCGAGCTTGTCGAATGCCCCACGCAGGCAATCGAGGAAACTGTCCAGCGTGTACCAGGAGAAGCGAGGTCCGAAAAGGTCCCGCACCCACGTGTCGGTTGGCGGAATGAACTCGCAGATCGCCCAGCGCCGTGACGTCAACCTCAGCGTCTCGACAATCTGCTGGAACGTCATGCTCTGCTTGAAGACGAGGTGGTGGACCAGCGCGAGCATCAACACAAGGTCCGCACGTAGCCGCTCGGTCGCTGGCCGCAGCCAACGATTGGTCGGGCCAACCCCTGGAGTCGGGCTACGGAAGTCGATGAGTAGGGGCAGGATGGGAGAGCCCTCGCGCGTGCACGTCAGGAAGAGCTCCTCGACGCACCCTTCGTCAGAGTCGCAGGCGACGACTCCCGCGCCCTTCCTGGCGGCCAGCCTGGAGTACCACCCCGTACTGCACCCGATATCGAGTACGATGCGTGGCTGGCAGCGGTCAAGGAGCGAGGCAACAGTATGGTTCTTCGCGGTCCATCCGGCTGTCGACGTGAGGTCCGGGACCGCACCGCCGTGGAGCTCCTCGTAGTATTTCGTCCGGTCCTGCTGGCCACCGATGTAGGACGTCCCGCCGCCCAACACCGGGCCGTAGTCGAGGTCGCTTAGGTGCGCCTTCACGGCAGCGAGGAACCTCAGGCGCTGCCTTCTCTCAGGGAGCAGCGGCTGGGCCGCCTGGGGAACCTCGCTGCGCAGAGCCTGGAAAAACCGCTGTCCCAGGCGCAGCACACGCGGTGGAAACGTCTTCCGCGCTCCTGCGCGGAGGTGACGTGTGGCCTGGCGCTTGAGGTCGCCCGCAGCGAGCCTGAGCCGAGCCTGCCACGCCGGGGACATCCTGTCTGTCTCGGCGTCGGAGGCACCGAGATAGTCCCTCAGCAGAGCGCGTGCGATTCGAGTCTGCCCCCATGACATCATGCGGAGGGGGTTGAAGAACGTGGTGCGAAACTGGTTGTAGGCGGGCCACAGAGGGTGCCGGTCCGCCTCGTTCCACAGCGAGGTGTCGGCGACCGGCATGATGGCGCCCAAGTCGACCATGAGGGGTCGAGTCCAGCGATAGAGCACGTTCCAGGGGTGCGCGTCATGGACACTGAGGTCGAGAGGAACGAGCGCTTCCTCGAGGTCCACGAGGAGGAGAGCGGCTTTCTTGAGCATGCCGAAGGACCATTCGCTGGGGTAGCTCACAATCGGCAGCTTCTCGTGCCAAACAACGAGCGGATAGCCCTCGATCGAGAGATCGGCGCGGCGTGTCGGCACCAGGAGCAAGCGATCACACAGCGAGCCTATCGTCCCGTCGTCCAGAAGCTTCTCCACGACGCCGAGCCCGTGGCCGCTGACGGCGCGAAACAGCTCCCCCTCGAGCTCGAAAAGGAACCCATTCGAGTCCGCGCCGGAAGACGGGTGCTCCTCGACCTCGCGAAGCGAAACCACGCGCGTCATCCTGGCCTCCCAGCGAGCGACCAGGTCTGCCTCAGCAGGCAGAGAGACCAGCGTCGGGGAGGGAGCTTGCCGGTCCCGAAGAAGTCGACAGGCTCGATCCCGAACACGATGGCCCCCTCGACCTTGTCGACAACGACGCCCGCGCCGTGGACTCCGCCCTGGACGAGCGCAACGTTGACCCGACAAGGTCCCGGGGAGAGGTTCAGGGGGGCCGTGGTACAGCGGACTTCCCCCACCGGAGGCAGTACCTCGGGGAAGCCGGGCTGGTTGTCACTCTCGAGAAAGTACACCTCGGTGCCGAGCTCATCGAACAGACCGATGGCGAAGGTGGTGTGCGTGAGGGGCTTGGAAGAGCGGTATTCGATGCAGAACTCGACCGGGCTGTCGCTTGAAATCGTCGCTGCGTCGGCGACATCGCGCACGCGGACGCCCGTGATTCGGGGCCCGTTCTCGGCAACCGCGTCCGTCCCAGGGGCGGGCCTCCAGGCAAGAACTGTCTGTGGCACCGTGTAGGCCGCGAGGACCTCCTCGCACCGCCCATTCTGCTGGAGGATCCCTCTCTCCAGCAGGAGGCCTCTCGAGCAGAGTGCCGACACGGCGGCCATGTTGTGGCTGACGAAGATGATGGTGCGGCCCGCTGTCGCTACCTCCCCCATCTTTCCCAGGCACTTTTTCTGGAAGGCGGCGTCGCCGACCGCCAGGACCTCGTCGACCAGGAGGATCTCGGGGTCGAGGTGGGCCGCGACGGCGAACGCAAGGCGCATGTACATCCCGGACGAGTAGTGCTTGACCGGCGTGTCGAGGAACCGCTCGACCTCGGAGAATGCGACGATCTCGTCGAACTTGCGGGCGATCTCCGCCTTCTTCATGCCGAGGATCGCCCCGTTCAGGTAGATGTTCTCGCGCCCCGTGAGCTCGTTGTGAAAGCCGGTGCCGACCTCGAGCAGCGAGCCGACCCGGCCCTTCACCCGCGCCCGACCCTGGGTTGGCTCGGTGATCCCCGACAGGATCTTGAGGAGCGTGCTCTTGCCGGCGCCGTTGCGGCCGATGACACCGACCACCTCGCCCCGCTTGACCTCGAACGACACGTCCCTGAGTGCCCAGACATCCTGCTCGGACTGAGCTTCCGGGTGGCCGTGGAGCGCGGCGCGGAAACGGCGTACCGGGGCCGTCGCCAGGCCGACGAGCGTCTCGCGCAGGGTGCGGTAGGTCGCCTGTCCCTCAGGACCGCCGATACGGTAGCGCTTCGAGAGCCCTTCAGCCGAGATGACCACGTCGCTCATCGTCTACACCGTGTCGGCGAACATCCGCTCCATGCGCCTGAAGTAGTACGCGCCGGAGACCAGGATCGCGGCCGCGGCCGCGGCCGAGACCCAGATGATCGCCCCGGGGGGTGGCGCTGCGAGCAGCGCCCAGCGGAACCCCTCGACGACGCCGGCCATCGGGTTGAGGCCGTAGACGGTGCGCCACGGCTCGGGGAGCAGGCTCGAGGGGTAGGCAACGGGCGTGGCGAACAGCCAGAGCTGGACGAGGAAACTGAGTGTGTAGCGGACGTCGCGGAACATCACGTTGGCCGCCGACAGCCACAGCCCGACGCCCAGCGCGGTGACTAGGGCGAGGAGCAGGAACACCGGCAGGAGGACCACTGCCGCGCTCGGGACGATCCCGTAGAACGCCATCATGCCGAGCAGCACGACGAAGGCGAGCGCAAGATCGACCCCGCCGGTGATGACCCCAGCCAGCGGCACGACGAGCCGCGGGAAGTAGACCTTCTTGATCAGGTTGGCGCTACCCACCAGGCTGTCGGCCGCCTGATTGAGCCCCTGCGCGAAGAACGTCCACGGCACCAGCGCAGCGAACGTATAGACCGGGTATGGGATGCCGCCCTCGATCTGGGCCCCGAGCCCCGCCAGGCGGCCGAAGAACAGACTGAACACGACCATCGTGAAGAACGGCTGGAGGATCGCCCACGCGGCGCCGAGCACGGTTTGCTTGTAGCGGACCTTGACGTCGCGCCACACCAGGAAGAACAGCAGCTCGCGGTACTCCCACAGCTCCGCGAGATTGAGCGCAACCCATGAACGCGACGGCTGGATGACCCGGTCGAAGCTCGGTGCAACGGCAGGCTGGAGCTCCCCTTCCATCACGCGGGCCATGATACAGCGGCGCCCCGGTATCGACCCGGGCCACCGTCACCCGGCGGGCGGAATCTCGTAGCTCGCAATACCCTCCACCGGTGGCGGGTACGCAAGGCCGAGGCGTGACATGGTATCGACGAGGATTTCCGAGATTGCCAGGTTGCGATACCACTTCTTGTTGGACGGCACGACGTACCATGGCGCCCAGCCGGTGGAGCAGCGCTCGAGTGCGTCTTGGTACGCCTTCATGTAGGCGCTCCACTGGGTGCGGACCTTGAGGTCGCCGGGGCTGAACTTCCACTGCTTCTCGGGGGTGTCGCGCCGCGCGGTCAGCCGCTCCGCCTGCTCTTCAGGCGAGATGTGCAGGAAGATCTTGACGATCGCCACGCCGGAGTCAGCGAGCAGCTTCTCGAACGCGTTGATGTGTGCGTAGCGCGTGCTCCACACCGCCTTGGGAGCGAGCCCGGCGACGCGCACGACCAGCACGTCCTCGTAGTGGGAGCGGTTGAAGATTCCCACCATGCCGCGGCCGGGTGTTGCCTTGTGAACGCGCCAGAGAAAGTCGTGGGTCAGCTCCTCGGGCGTCGGGACCTTGAACGATGTGATCTTCACCCCCTGCGGGTTGAACGCCCCCATGACGTGCTCGATCACGCCATCCTTACCGGAGGTGTCCATCCCCTGCAGCACGATGAGCAGCGCCCGCTCGCTTTGGGCGAAAAGCTGCTCCTGCAGCTCCAGCAGCCGCTCAAGGTTGGCGAGGAGCGGCTTGGCGGCCGCCGCCTTCGACTTGCACCCGGGCGTCGCGTCGGGGTCGTGGTCCTTCCAGTCGAGCCGGCTGCCCGGCTTGATGCAAAATCGCTCCACGTTCATGGCGTGCCTCCCGCTGAGTCGCTCACCCAGGCTAGCACAACAGGCCCGGTGATCGGTGGTCGGTGTCCGGTGAACGGAGGGTGGAGCTAACCCTCCGCCCACCGAGCGCCGTCCACCGGTCACCGGGCGGGTAGGGGCTCGCTACCAGCGGCGGAGCAGGCGCAGCCCCTGGCCGTCGGTCACGGTCTGGGCGAGGGCGGCGAGGGCGGGGCGGTACGGGCTCGTTGCGGCGGGCTCGCCGTTGACCGTCTCGACGGTGATCGCCGGTACCGGACGCACCGCCCGGCCGAGTAGCTGCTTCAGGACACCGAGAAACGCAGGCAGCGTGGGGTGGTCCGGCGGGACGTGGAGCGTCAGGGCGGCGCCACGCCTTTCGACCACCACGACCAGTCGAGCCCCGTGCCACACGGTCCAGTTGCCAGCCACGCGGCGCGGCAGCGCCGGCAGGTCCGGCAGGCCGAGCCCGCACGGCGAGGCGGGGTCGAGGGCGGGGATCGCCACCACGCGGTCGTCGACCACCCCGCGCTCGAGCCGCCGCACCGCCGCCGGCGAGGCGAGCTGCAGGCCGCCGATACCCTCGAAGAACGGCCCGCCCACGGCCTCGCCGCCGAGCTCCAGCAGCCGCAACGTGCGGGCGATCCGCCCCCACTGCAGCGCCGGCAGCTCCCGCGCCAGCAGCTCGCGGAACACCACGCCGTAGCGCTGGAGGAGCAGCCGCACGCGGTCACGCACCAGCTCCTCCACCGCCAACGGGTCGTCCTCCGCCGGGCCGGGCAGCGTGGGAAGCCAGCTCCCGACGAGGGGTCGCGTTCCCTGCCACTGTGCGAAACGCAGCCGACGGCGGGTGCCGTGACCGTGGGCCGGCGGCGGCTGCGTGGCCGGCTCGAAGCCGGACTCGATACCCCGCCGCACCGCGGCAAAGCCGTCGTTGGTCACCACCCCGAGCCAGGCGAGCCGCCACAGCCGGCGGGTCAGCTCGGCCGAGGCGAGCCCGCTGTGGGCAGCCAGCTCGGCCAGCGTGAAGCGGCCGGCGCCGGCCGGGAACAGCGCCCGTACCTCGGCCAGCGCCGTCTCGAGCTCGGGGTCGTCGCTTGGCTCGACCACCAGCTCGCGGTCGAAAGGCAGGAGGAAGGTGAGCCGTTGCGCGCCGCACCCCGCCCAGGCGAGCTCGGTCTCGGCGAACAGCGCGTCGAGCCAGGCCGGCTGGTAGCCGTCCACGCGCGCTGGCAGGATCTCCTCCTCCCAGACGGGCGCTGGCGCCGGGTACCCCCACAGCCGCTCGAGCCCCTCGCGCAGGCCGTCGACCCCGGATCCGAGCGTGCCGAACCCCTGCCAGTCGGCGAGAAACGCCGGGAGCGCCGCCAGCGGCAGCGGCTCGAGGTGCGGCCGGGCCGCGGCACGCTGCAGCCGCAACAGCCGCTCGAGGTTGCCGGCATCGCACACCTCGGCGCCGACCGAGCCGGCCACCAGCTCGTCGACGATGACCTGGCCGCCGTCGCGCAGGGCCTCGACCGCCTCCCCCAGGCGCGGGTCGTCGAGACCGAGCGCCGCCGGCAGCGCGGCGAGCGGCACCGGGCCGTGCGTGCGCAGCAGGTCGCCCACCAGCCCCTCGAGCGTCTCGCTTGCGTCGGGCTCCCCGTCCCACAGCCGTGCGAGCGCCGCCACGTCGGACGCGGGCGTGGCGAGGTCGGGCGCGAGCAGCTCCGCGTCGGCCGGCTCAAGCCCGAGCGCGCGCAGCACGCGCGGCAGCGCCTGGAGCGCGCAGACGGCGCCTTCGGGCGAGCCGGGAACGCGCACCCCGACGACGCGCCCCGCCAGCTGCGCGACCAGCTCGGCCACCGGCTTGCCGGTATCGCGCGCCACCGCCTCGCCGAGCTCGTGCCAGGCGGCGGGCGCGAGCAGCACCCGCTCCTCGACCACGTCCACGAGCTCCCCAGCGTTGCGGGGCGCGTAGCCGGGGAAGACGCGCTGCAGCTTGCGGCGGAACGTCTCGACGAGCCCCGGCCCAAGGCGCGGCCGTAGCCGCGAGGACTGCAGCAGCTCCGCCAGGAGGTCGCGGCGGGTGCGCGAGCCGCCCGCGGCCGCCGAGGCGTCGTCCTCGTACATGAGCTGGTTGGTGCGCCGCCACAGCACCTGTGAGGCGAACGGCGAGGGGTGGTCGGTGCGCGCCTCCCGCACCTCGATCTCGCCGCTCGAAAGCTCCCCGAGCAGCCGGCGGAGCGCGTCGAGATCGAAATCGTCCTCGAGGCAGCTCCGCCACGCCTCGAGCACGATCGGGAAATCGGCGTGGCCACGCACCGCCGCCAGCAGCTCCTTGGCGCGCTGGCGGGTGAGCCAGAGCGGGGTGCGCCGCCCGAAGCCGGCGCGCGGCAGCAGCAGCGCCGTCCCAGCCGCGGCGCGGAAGCGCGCCCCCCAGAAGCCGGTGGCCGCAAGCCGTGCGCGCAGCAGCTCTTCGAGCGACTCCGGCCGCACGAGCCCGAGCAGCTCCCCGGCGGCCACCTCGCCCGGCAGGGAGAGGATGAGGCAGTCGTCGTCGTGGACCACCGACAGCTCGCCGCCGTGCCGCTCGCCCCACGCCGCCTGCAGCGCCAGCGCGAACGGGCGGTTCACCTTGCCGCCCCAGAAGGTGTGGATCACCACCTGCCCGGCCGGACCGGGCTGCTGGGGGTCGGCCACGTGCTCCACCACCACCCGGTGGCGGTGCGGGAGCGTGCCGGTGGCGTCGCGCTGCCCGATCAGCACCCGCTGCAGCGCCTTGGCCGCGCCCGGCGTGAGACGGCCATCTGCCGCCAGCCGTTCGGGAAAGTCGGGGTCACCCAGGTGCGGCTCGACCTCCTCGAGGAAGCGCGCGACCTTCTCGGCGCGCTCGAACGGCCGGTCGCGCTCGTCGGCGCGCCAGAACGGGGCGAGGCCGGCCGGCCCGTTGGCCGGGCGCACCAGGACGTCCGAGTCGGTGACCTGGACGATGCGATACGTGCGCACGCCGAAGCAGAACGAGTCCCCCACCGCGCGCTCCCACACGAACTCCTCGTCGAGCTCGCCGATGAGCGCCCGCGTGTCGGTCAGGCGCAGCCGGAAGTAGCCGCGGTCGGGAATCGTGCCTCCCGAGGCGTACACGCGGCGGGCCGCGCCGGGCCGGCCGCGCACCGTGCCGGCCACGCGGTCGATGCTCACCACTGGGTCGAGCTCGCGGACGCGCCCGCTCGAGTAGCGGCCGGCGAGCATCTCCAGCACGAGGTCGAAGTGCCGGCGCGGCAGGTTGCGATACGGGTAGGCCTGGCGGAGCAGGGCGAACAGCTCGTCCACGCCCCACGTCTCGGAGGCGGTGGCCGAGACCACGACCTGCGCCAGCACGTCGAGCGCCCCGGCAATCGGCCGCAGCGGCTCGATCTCACCCGCCGCCACGGCCTCGGCGACCACCGCCGCGTCGAGGAGATCGCGCGCGAACAGCGGCACGAACCGCGCCCGCGCCACCCCGCCCACGGTGTGGCCGGCGCGGCCGATGCGCTGTGCCGCCGAAGCGAGCGAGTGCGGCGTCTGCACCAACACCACCTCGTCGAGGGCGCCGACGTCGATACCCAGCTCGAGCGAGCTGGTGGCGACGATGCCGCGCAGCGCCCCGGCCTTGAGCCGCTCCTCGACGACCTGGCGGATCTCGCGGGCGAGCGAGCCGTGGTGCGAGTACACCAGCTCGCCGCCGGCCGCGTCGTTGAGCGAGCGCGTCAGCTTCTCCACCAGCCGCCGCGAGTTACCGAACACCAGCGTCGAGCGGTTCGCCCGCACGTGGTCGGCCACCTCGCCGACCAGCGCCGGCCAGTACTCGGGGCTCGCCTCGTCGGCCTCTTCGACCGCTGCCGCCGGGAAGCCGACCTTGAGGTCGTAGCGCTTGCGCTCGCCGCTCGCGAGCACCCGCACCGGGCGGGGCGCCGGCGGGGCCAGCGGGTCGTCTCCGGCCGGCGCGGCGCCGCCCACCCAGCGCGCCACCTCGGCGAGCGGGCGCACCGTCGCCGAGAGCGCCACGCGCTGCACCTCGCCCGCCAGCCTCACCAGCCGCTCCACCGCGGTGATGAGGTGCACCCCGCGCTTGGACTCGACGACCGCGTGCACCTCGTCGAGGATCACGCACCGGACCCCGGAAAGCCCCGCCCGGCCGCCTTCCGACGTGAGCAAGATGTTGAGGCTCTCCGGCGTGGTGATGAGGATCTCCGGCGGCCGCCGCGTCATGCGCCGCCGCTCCTCGGTGGGGGTGTCGCCGCTGCGCGTGAGCACCCGCACCGCCGGCGTGGCGATCCCGGCCGCCTCGAACCGCTCGCCGAGTTCGGCGAGCGGGCGCAGGAGGTTGCGCCGCACGTCGGTACCGAGCGCCCGCAGTGGCGAGACGTACAGCACCCGTATCGCCTCCCCCGGCCAGGCGCCGGTGAGCAGGCGGTCGAGCGCGAAAAGGAACGCCGCCAGCGTCTTCCCCGATCCGGTCGGGGCCGCGAGCAGCACGTGCTCCCCCGCCGCGATCGCCGGCCACGCCAGCGCCTGCGCCTCGGTCGGCTCGCCGAGCCGCTCGGCGAACCACCCCCGCATCACCGGGTGGAACAGCCGCAGGGGATCGCCGCCGCTCATACTGCCCGCAGCGTAGGCAGCCTCCCGGCGATGAGCAAGCCCGGGGTGGGAGGCAGCGGCCGACGGGTCGCGGTCGAGGTCGCCGCCGGCTCCCGAGCCTCGTGTTGGCCGTCGCGTGGACGGGGTCAAAGGGCAGCAGACACTCGCCGCACGCGGAGTCCTCGCGCGGCGCCGACGCTCATACCACACCGAGCGCGAGGCTGCCAGCTCACGGTGATGGCCTCTCGCTCGGCGGAGCCTGGTGGCTGTGAGCCGGGAGCGCGGCGACAGCTACGGTGTCTGTTCCAGCTTCCTCCCCCCAAGCTCCCGCGCGGCGGCCGGCGCGGTGGCCCAGCTCACACCGAGCTCCTCGGGCTTGTCCCACACCTCCGGGTGAAGGTACAGCCCCTGCTCCTCCGAGCTTTTGACCTCCTCCACCGGGACGCGATACGCGTTGGCGTAACGGTCCTTGCGGATGCCGGTGACCTGCCACGAGACCTTCACGTTCGCGAGGTTGGTCCGGATGACGAAGCGGTTGTCGGCGACCTCCTCCTCGACGATGGCCTGGGCGAAGCGGCCAACGACCGTGAGCTGGTAGCGGAAATCCCGGTTGAGCGCCTCGAAGTAGGCCGGCAGCTCCACCACGGCCCGCCCCTCCTCGTCGGTGACGACGTTGCCGTTGTAGACGTTCATCATGTCCGGCGACTCGACGAACGAGTGATACAGGTACTTGTGCTCGGGATCGAGCGGATGGTCGATCTTGAACGAGCCGCTGCCCTTGGAAAGCGCGCCCGTGACCTGCACGTCGCCGGTGAAGATCCCCGCCTTGCTTCCCGAGTAGCCCCTCGCCGTGATACCCGCGTCTGCAGCGCCGAGGTAGCCGTAGTTGCCTGAGCTGTGTTGGCCCACCACGCTGCCGTCGGAAAACCCGAGGTACCCTTTGTACCCCGACGACTCGCCGTACACCCCATATTTACCGCCCAGATAGCCCAGCTTGCCGTTGACGTTGCCGCCCCAGACACCGGGGCCGGTTCCGGTATTCCAACCCTCGACGGCGCCGTGAGTCGACGATGTCTCGCCATGCACGCCTCTGCCGCTGATGGACGTGCCCCTCACGCCAGTGCCACTCGTGGCTTGTCCGAACACGCCGTACCCGGCTAACGTTTCCCCCCTGATCCCATGAGCACTAGGAGTAGGCAAGGTGTTGCCGGCGTTGATCACCGGCCACCCGGTGTTGCCGGTGAGCCCTAACGGCACCTTGACCCCCAGCGTGACGTTCCCCGACGTGCCGCCGCCTTCGAGGCCGGTCCCCGCAGTGACCCCCGTGATGGTGCCCGAGCCCCCGCCACCGCTGGCGGCAATGGTCAGTGTCTGCCCCGCCTTTGTGATCGTGACATTGGGGCCGGCCGCAAGCGTCACCGCGTCCTGGAGGCCGTTGACGGACTTGACGACCTGTCCGGAGGCGATCTTCGCCGCCGTCACAGCACCGTCCCCCATCATCGCGGTGGCGATCCCACCGGTGGCAACCGAGAGCGTCACGTCGCCGCTGGTCCCGCCACCGACAAGCCCGGCGCCGGCGTGCACGGCGGTGATGTCGCCGCCGCCGGCGCTGTTCTCGGCGAGAAGCTCGTCGCGGAACTGCATCTCGAACGTCGACGGGTCGTTGGAGCGGTTGGCGACGCCCGAGCCGAACGCCACGATCTTGCCGGTTCCCGAGAGCACCTCGATCTGCAGGCGGGCGTTGTCGGTGCTCAGCCCAGGAAACTCGACCATGAGCTGGTACTGCTTCTGCTCGAACGGCCGGACCACGTAGTCCCGGGTTGTGATCTCGGCTCCGGTGGCGTCCTTGACGTGTAGCCGCACCGTGGCGTTGCCCCCGCCAGCCTCGACCCACCCGAAGTTGTAGCGGTAGTCGGAGTCAGTGGTGGGTAGCGTCTGGTAGGTGCCGAGCAGCTCGGTGCGCTGACCACGCCCGATGGCGAAGGAGGCGGGCACGCCGGCGAAGAACTGCCCCACGGAGTCTTTCTCCTCGCCCGTCTGCGAGTAGATGCGCGAGCTGACCAACAGCCGCTGGTTCGAGCAGACGCGCAGGGCGCCGAAAACTTCCTTGGCGAACAGCGTCCAGACCGCGTTCTCGAACACCTGGGTGTCGCTGGCCGCGATCGTGGTGTTGTACGGCACCGCGGCCGAGTTGTCCTTGTCGCGCTCGAGCAGGTAGATCTGGACGTTGGTGGCGGTGGCGTTGGGGTTGTGCACCCACATCTTGGTGTACCACTGCGAGCCGGCGGCCCCCGGCCTCCGCCCGACCGACGGAAGGAAGACGTCGGTGCCGGCAAACCCGGCCCAGGCGGCTTCGGCGAGCAGCAGCGACCCAGTCAAGACGATAAGTGTCGTACCGATGCGGCGTGCGTTCATGTGCGTACCTCCCTCGCGGCGTTCCAACCGCGGTTTGATGATCGGCCCGAACGTACGGCAGGAGCTGCCGACTGTCAATGCTTGGTCCCCGATCAACTGCAATTGTGGGTGGAACGCGGTACCCTAGACGGTGGCGGCGGCGGAGGTCGCATGGCGGGATCCAGCGGCGGATGGACCCGGCTCACACCGCGGATGGCCGAGGTGGCGAAGCGAGTGGTCACGGAGGAGGGTGGGGCGCGCGAGCACTTCGTCGTCTGCCTCTCCGGCGCGCACGCCTACGGCTTCCCTTCGCCCGACAGCGGTCTCGACCTCGAGGCGGTCCACATCGCCCCCACGGTGTCGTGGCTCGGACTGCGGCTGCCTCCGCCCCGCTACGACCGGGACAGCACCCTCGAGGGTGTCGAGATCGACTACACCTCCAACGAGATCGGCCAGGTGCTCGAGGGTGTGCTCAAGGGCAACGGCAGCTTCCTCGAGCGGCTGATGGGCGAGAGCCTGCTGTTCGCGCGGCCGGAGCTGCTGGCGCTGTGGCCGTTGCTCAAGCACTCGCTGAGCCGTCGCTTCCACCGCCACTACCGCAGCCTCGCCCAGCGGCGCCTGCGCGAGCTGGAGCAAGAGCCCACCGTCAAACGGCTGCTCGACGTCCTGCGAACCGCTTTGACCGGCACGCACCTGCTGCGCACCGGCGAGGTGGTGGCCGACGTCACCGCGCTGCTCGGCGAGTACGGCCTCGGGCGGGCCAACGAGCTGGTCGAGCGCAAGCTGGCCGGCGAGCGGGTCGAGCTCGGAAGCGGGGAGCTTGCGCGCTGGAAAGTGCCCCTCGCCGATCTGCTGGCCGGCCTCGAGGTCGCGGCGGCCACCTCGGTGTTACCTGACGAGCCCCCCAACGAGGACGAGATCGACGGCTGGCTTCGCAGCTTCCGCCTCACCCTCCTCGAGCCGACCTGATCGACAGGATCGACGCACCGGAGAAGGCCCCATCAAGGAGCCTGCCGGGGCGGTGCTGGCGGGAAAGAGGCGGCGATACGCGAGGCAGCAAAGCCGCGCGGCGCAGGGACTCGGGACGGTCAGGAGCGGATCACGGCGAGGCGCGCCTCGGCGGTCTCGAGCCTCGCCCGTACCGCCGAGAGGGTCTCCGGCGTGGTGGTTGCCAGCGCCGCCTCGGCGGCCGCCAGCTCGGCGAGCACGGCGGCCCGATCGATCTCTTCGGCGAGCACAGCGCCATCAGCCAGCACCGTGACCGCGTCCTCCCTCACCTCGGCAAAGCCGCCGAAAACGGCGACCCGCTGCACCGAGCCACCGGAGCGAATCTCGAGCACGCCGGTCCGCAACGCGGTGATGAGGGCGGCGTGGCCGGGCAGGATGCCGAGCTGGCCGAGCGCTCCGGGCAACGCGACCCGGTCGGCGTCGGTCTCCAGTACCAACCGCTCCGGGCTCACGACCCTCAGGTGCAGCCGCGCCCCGCTCACGCCATGCCCTCCTGCTGAAGGCGCTCGGCGTGCTCGAGGACCTCGTCAATCGCACCCTTCATGTAGAACGCCTGCTCGGGAACGTGATCCAGCTCGCCGGCGGCGATCATATTGAATCCGCGGATCGTCTCGGCGATCGCTACGTACTTGCCGGAAAAGCCCGTGAACTGCTCGGCGACGTGAAATGGCTGCGAGAGGAAGCGCTGGATCTTGCGTGCCCGCGCCACCGTCAGCTTGTCCTCCTCGGACAGCTCATCGATGCCCAGGATCGCGATGATGTCCTGGAGATCCTTGTAACGCTGGAGGATACGCTGCACCTCACGAGCTGTGCGGTAGTGGTTCTCGCCGACCACTGCCGGGTCCAGGATGCGGCTCGTCGAGGCCAGAGGATCGACCGCCGGGTAGATGCCGAGCTCGACGATCTGACGCGACAACACCGTCGTTGCGTCGAGGTGGGCGAAGGTCGTCGCCGGCGCCGGATCGGTAAGGTCGTCGGCCGGCACGTAGATAGCTTGCACGGAGGTGATCGAGCCCCGCCGGGTGGAGGTGATGCGCTCCTGCAACTCGCCCATCTCGGTCGCGAGGTTGGGCTGGTATCCGACGGCGGATGGCATGCGCCCGAGCAGCGCCGAGACCTCCGAGCCAGCCTGCGTGAAGCGGAAGATGTTATCGATGAACAGGAGCACATCCTGCTCCTCGACGTCGCGGAAGTACTCCGCCACCGTGAGGCCGGACAGCGCGACGCGCAACCGCGCGCCCGGCGGCTCGGTCATCTGGCCGTAGATGAGGGCCGCTTTGGACTTCTTCCAGTCGACGGGATCGATGACACCCGACTCCTGCATCTCGAGCCAGAGGTCGTTGCCCTCGCGGGTACGCTCACCGACGCCGGCGAAGACCGAAAAGCCGCCATGCTGCATCGCGACGTTGTTGATGAGCTCCATGATGATGACGGTCTTGCCTACCCCGGCGCCGCCGAAAAGGCCGGTCTTGCCGCCTTTGGTGTACGGCTCCAGCAGGTCGATGACCTTGATCCCGGTCTCGAACATCTCGACCGCCGTGGACTGCTCCTCGAACGTCGGCGCCTGCCGATGGATCGGCCAGCGCTCCTTGGTCTCCACCGGCCCGTGCTCGTCGACTGGCCGGCCGATGACCGAGATCACCCGACCGAGCGTCTCCCGGCCCACCGGAACCGTGATCGGCTGCCCGGTGTCGAGCGCCTTCATGCCGCGGACCATGCCGTCGGTCGGCTCCATGGCGACGCAGCGCACGCGGCCCTCTCCGAGATGCTGGGCGACCTCGAGAACGACGTAGAGTTCTCGCGCCTCGGACCGGTCACGAACCTCGATGGCGTTGTAGATCTGCGGTAGGTGGCCCTCCGGGAACTCGACGTCGACCGCCGGTCCGATGACTTGGATGACCCGCCCCTCCACGTGCGTGCTCGCTGCCATTGCCAACTCCTACCTCTCGGCCAGCGCCTGGGCGCCGGACACGATCTCGATGAGCTCCTTGGTGATGGACGCCTGCCGTAGGCGGTTGTAGGTGAGCGTCAGGCGGTCGATCATCTCGACGGCGTTCTTCGACGCCGCATCCATGGCCGTCATCCGCGCCGCGTGCTCGGCGGCCGCCGAGTCGAGCTGGATGCGCAGCACGCCGAACTGCAGGTGGCGCGGGAGCAACCGGTGGAGCAGGGAGGGGGCGGACGGCTCCAACAGACACCGGGGAGCCACTCCACCGCCGACGAGGTCGCTGGTATCCACCGGCAACCAGCGCTCCACCGTCACCCGCTGCAGTATGACCGAACGAAACTGGTTGTACACGAAGTAGACCGCGTCGGTCCGGCGGTCCGCGAAGCGATCCGCAAGGTCGCGAGCGAACGCGGTCGCGGCTGCGGCCGACGGGTGGCGCATGGCGTCGGCGTGGTGGGCCTGCACGCCGACCCCCCGAGCTCGGAAGAAATCGGCACCTTTGCGGCCGACCAGGATGAGGTCGACCTGCTCCCAGCCCCGCCGCAGCAGCAGATAGGTTTCGCGCAAGACGTTGGCGTTGAATGCGCCGCACAGGCCCTTGTCGCCGGTGATGGCGACGAGGGTAACGTGCCGCTCGGGCCGCTGCTCGAGCAAAGGATGGGCGGCAGGCAGGCGGGACACCAGCGAGGCGAGCATCCCCTGGAGCGTGGCCGCGTACGGCCGAGCTTCGACGATGCGCTGCTGGGCGCGACGGAGCTTGGCCGCCGCCACCATTTTCATGGCCTTGGTGATCTGCTGGGTCGACTTGACCGAGCGGATCCGCCGCCGGAGGTCGGCCTTACTGGCCAAGACTCGCCTCCGGATGTTCCCGGCAGTAGGCGGCCTGGGCGCTCCGACACGCTTCGAGCAACTCCTCGTCGGCATCGCCCTCCAGCTTGCCGCTCGAGGCGATGGCCGCGAGGAGCGCCCGGTGGTGGGTGCGGAGAGTTTCGTGGAGAAACGCTTCGAACGGGCGCACCGCCTCGACCTTGAGCGTATCCAGGACCCCGCGGGTGCCCGCGAACACGGAAACGATCTGCAGCTCGACGGGTATCGGCGCGTACTGCCCCTGCTTGAGCACCTCGACCAGCCGCTCGCCGCGCGCGAGCTGGCGCTGCGTCGCCTTGTCGAGGTCGGAGCCGAACTGCGCGAACGCTGCCAGCTCACGGTACTGGGCGAGGTCGAGACGGAGGGAACCCGCAACCTTCTTCATTGCCTTGACCTGGGCGTTGCCACCGACGCGGGAGACCGAGATGCCGACGTTCACCGCCGGGCGCACGCCCGAATAGAAAAGATCGCCTTCGAGAAAGATCTGCCCGTCGGTGATGGAGATGACGTTGGTCGGGATGTACGCTGACACGTCGCCTGCCTGCGTCTCGATGACCGGCAACGCGGTCAGCGAGCCGCCTCCCAAGTCGTCCCGCAGCTTGGCGGCGCGCTCGAGCAGCCGAGAGTGCAGGTAGAAGACGTCGCCAGGGTACGCCTCCCGGCCTGGTGGGCGGCGCAGCAGCAGGGAGATTTCACGGTAGGCCGCGGCGTGCTTGGAGAGGTCGTCGTAGAAGCACACGGCATGCCCGCCGCTGTAGAGAAAGTACTCCCCCATGGCACACCCGGCGTAGGGAGCGAGGTACTGGAGCGGCGCTGGTTCGGAGGCGGAGGCGATGACGACGATCGTATGCTCCATCGCCCCGTGGTCCTCGAGCGCCTTCACCACTTGCGCGACGGTCGACCGCTTCTGGCCGATCGCCACGTAAATGCAAACCGTGCCCTTACCTATCTGGTTGATGATGGTGTCGAGGATGATCGCCGTCTTGCCGGTCTGGCGGTCGCCGATGATGAGCTCGCGTTGGCCGCGGCCGATCGGGATCATGGCGTCGATCGACTTGATGCCGGTCTGCATCGGCTCCTTCACCGGCTGACGGTGCACGACGCCAGGGGCGATACGCTCGATCGGGTAGTGATCGTCGGGGGCGATGGGACCCTTCCCGTCAAGGGGCCGGCCGAGAGGGTCGACCACGCGGCCGACCAGCGCCTTGCCCACCGGCACGGAGAGGATCTTCCCGGTGCGGCGCACCTCGTCGCCCTCCTTGATCGCCTGGCTTTCTCCCAGCAACACGCAGCCGACGCTGTCCTCCTCGAGGTTGAGGGCCAGGCCGTAGACGTCGTGGGGGAAAGCGACCATCTCGCCGGCCATCGCGCGGTCGAGGCCGAAGACGCGCGCGATGCCGTCGCCGACGCTCACCACGGTCCCCACCTCGGCCATGTCGACCGAGGTCTCGAGCCCCTGGATCTGGCGCCGCAAAATGTCGGTGATCTCGTCAACCTTGATGTGCATGCGTTCGTGCTCCTAGGTGTGATCGGCGCCGGCTGCGAAGCGGCGCAGTTGGGCGTCCAAAGAGCCGTCCCAGACCCGGCTACCGATGCGGACAACGAAGCCCGCCAGCAGCTCGGGCCTGACCTCAGCGGCGAGCTCGACCCGCGCTCCGACGAAGCCGCCCATGGCGGCGGCCAGTGCTGTCACCTGCGCCGGATCGAGCGGCGCCGGCACCTGTACCGTGCCGCGCTGCAGCCCTTCCCTGCGGTCGACCATCTCTCCGAGCACCGAGAGCACATCCGGAAGCAGGCGCAGCCGCAGGTGCTCGGTCATGAGCAGCACCAGGCGGGCGGTCTCCGCCCGTAGGTCGAGAGCGCCCGTGACCGTGGCGATGAGCTCCTTTTTCTGGGCGAGGGGTATCGACGGGACTTCGAACGCCTTGAGCAGCGATGGCTCGCGGCGGAAAACCTCCGCCATGGCTTCGAGCTCCGCTTCGGCTCGGCGCAATGCGGAGCCGCCTTCCCTCTCGATGACTGCGTACAGCGCGGCGGCGTACGGACGGGCGATGCGGCGGCTCAACTCGAACCTCCCTGGTGCAGCCGCGCGAGCGTGGCGCGGAAGATGCGATCCCGGTCAGCCGGTCCGAGCTCGCGCGACAACAGCTCACGAGCGACCTGCACGGCGGCCTCCGAGGCCTCTCGGGCGAGCTGCGTGCGCACCGCCTCGATGCGCCGCACCGCCTCCTCCTCGACCTGAGCAACGAGCTTCGCCGCCTCGGTCTCGCCTTGCTGCATCAGCGCCTCGCGCTCCCGCTCGCCATCACCGCGGAGCCGTTCGCGCAGGTTCGCAATCTCCTCCTGCAGCCCGGCGACACGTGCCTCCATCTCTCGCCGGAGCTCCTCCGCTTCAGCACGCTGGCGGGTCGCCTCGGCGAGCTGACGGGCGATACCCTCGCGGCGGCTGGCGAAAAAGCTCCTGAGGGGTTTGCTCAGAAGGTAGCCGAGCCCGCCGAAGAAGATGGTGAAGTTGAGGATCTTCCAGAAGATCGGCGGGAGGCCCCAGACCGTCTCTGGCCCGCTGTCAGCGCCGGAGGCCCAGGCCGGAGCGGCGAGAACCAGCCCGACAAGCAGCGTCGACAGCCGCCCACGGCGCCCGGCGATCATGCGACGATCCCCCGACCGAGCACGTGTGCAGCCAGCTCCTGGGCGAGCCGACCGACCTCGGTCCTCAGCCCGCTCCGCAGCGAGGTAGCCACCTCGTCAAGCTCTCGCGTCAACCCGGCCAGACGTTGCTGCGCGAGCTCCCGGGCGCCATCGAGGCGAGCACGACGGCTGGCCTCGCCTTCGGCACGGAGCGCGGCCCGCTCGCGGGCGGCCTCGACACTGGCTGCCGCCAGCTCGCGCTCGCTCGCCGCCAAAGCCTCCCTGAGCCTGGTCCGCGTCGTCTCGAGGTCGTGCCGCGCGCCCTGCGCCTGCTGCTCCCGCTGGTCGAGAATGCGGAGGAGCGGCCGCACGAGCTGCGTCGAGACGACAAAGAACACCGCCCAGAAGCAGAGCATGACGAGGACCAACGACAGATCTGGCGGTGTGATCACTCTGACCTCCCCCAAACGGGGTACAAGCGGTGCGCCTAGCAGCGCCCGGTTGCGGGCGCTCACGGTACCAAGCGACGGCCGCCTGGGTCAACCGAGGGCCCGAGCCCGCCGCAGCTAACCACGCCGATCCTGCTTCTCTTCCCTCTCCCTGGAGGCACGACACCCCACCGTGCGGTGGGGTGCTCGCGCCGCGAACCTGCTGCCCGGGATGGGTTTGATGCCCGAACGCTCTGGCAACACTAGGTACTGGTGTCCGGCGGATGGCCTTGGGCGCCGCGAACCGTCCTCGACGTTAGCCTCAGCTACGCCGGCCAAGCTTTCGCTCGGCCGCCTTGCCAGCCGGCGTCATCGCCACCCTCGCTGTCGCGGTTCGCGCGGTCAGCTCCTATTTCTCGATATCGGGCGCTCCAAACGGCAGCTGCGGGAAGTATGTCCGCAGACCTTCCTGGAGCTTGAGCACCGCGGCATTGGAGCCGGTCTCTCGCCCCATGTCCTGGAACTTGTAACGCGCCCCCTTGACGATCTGGAAACTGATCTGATAGCAGAAGTTCTCGGGAGTACGAGCCTGGCAGGTCATCCACACCTTCTCGAGCCCGCCGATCTGGAACTCGAAGTTCTCCCGTGGATCGGTGCCATCGACCCACGACAACGACTCGCCCCTGAGGATCAGCTTCCCAGGCCGGTTCTTCCTCAAGAAGGTGGCTTTCTGCAGCACCAGGCCGTCATACGCCAGCTCCTCCGGCGGCGTCGCCGGCGCGCCGGCGACGGGAGCCGTGACCGTGGCGGGACCCGTCTGGACCCCCGGCCGCGCCGAGGCCATGAGTGCGCCGATGATCGACTCCTGGACGCCATTCTGTTTGAGGTACAGGAGGTCGTTGACCGACAGGTTGTACGACTGGCCGGACTGCTTGAGCTGCTCGGCCACGATCGACTCGGATAGACCCGACTTGATGAGCTTCACGAGGTCGACGAGCCGTGGGTCATCGGGGTGCAGAGGAACCGGTGTCGGCGTCGGGGCGGGAATGCGCGCCTGAAGAGCAGCGACGACCGCTTCGGGCACCCCTGCATTGCGCAAGGTAGCCAGGTCACCGAGACCCATGTTGATGGTGTTCAAGGGGTTCTGGACTGTGGCGAGGATACCGTCCACCGGTGCGCCCATCTTGTGGGCCGAGAGAATCGAGTTGACCGTGATCTCCTCCGCTCCCGCCACCACCGCGGCCAGCAGAGCGGATACGATGAAAAACCGTCGCATTTCAAACCTCCCTTCGCTTCAGAACTATAACACCGCGTCCCGGATTCCCGGGCTTGCCGACGGCTGGGGCTGCGCACTCGGAACGATAGCCCGACGAGACCGATGGCACGGGTACGTGCTGCCGGTGGACAAAACGCCCGGGCGCGATGCCCGGGCCGTGAACCAAAGAGGAAAACGTCTCACTACTCGACCTGGGCGCTGACCGGCACCTCGATGAGCTTGCGAAGCGGATCGTTGGTGGCGATGCTGAGCGTGCCCTTCTGCAGCCCCTTGGGTGCGCCCACCTGCAGCGACACGGCGATCTGGAAGCGCTGGCCGGGCTGGAGAGGGATGATCTCGGTCTTGAAGTACTGGTTGTCGACCTTCGCCTCGGTGATCTCGAGCGTGCTGCCCTGGCGGTTGTTGACCAGCAGCACGTTGCTGCCGACAGGAGCATCCGACCGAACCCGTCCCAGGTTGGCCTGGGCCGGGATGACCTGGACCACCGGCCGGACGGCACCGGTCACGTTGATCGGCACCTCGGGCGCCTTCGGGTGGGTGGTCTTCACCAGCACCTTGTGGTTGAGCATCCCCTCCGGGGTCGCCGCCGGGACCGTGATCACGACCTCCCACTGCACGCTCTTGAAAGCCGGGTTCTGCTCGCCTTTCGGTAGCTGCCGATAGCTGATCTGGTACGGTCCACCGCCAGCGTCGACGCCCGTGATCTGGAAATCGGAGCCGTCGGCCGCCACCAGGGTGACCTTCTCGCTCGCTGACTGACCCGCCATCAGGTTGTTGAACAGGATGAGCGCTCGCGGCAACACCTCGACGAAAGACCGCACATCGGCTTTGATCACGAGGTTGATCTGGGAGTTGACGGGATCGTTGGAAAAGACGAGGACAGCCTTGGAGATCGGGCCCGAAAAGGCGGCCGTATCCAACTCCGCCCGCACCTTGCCGATACCTCCCGGGGGGATCTCCCGGTCGAAATCAGCCACCGTACAACCGCACGTCGGCCGCACCTGGGTGATCTGGAGCGGCGCCTGGCCGGTGTTGCGGACTTCGAACACCGCGACGATACGTTCGCCTTTGGCGACCATGCCGAAGTCCTTGATCTTCTCCGCGATGTCGATGACGGGCTGCGGCCCGGCCGGCTGCGGCGCCTCGCCCTTCGGAACGGCTGGCTGAGCGAACACGGACAACGGCACCATAATTGCCGTCGCAGCTATCAGGGAACCAAACCTCATTTCCAAGCCTCCTCTCCTACAGGGCCTTTCCGGCTCCGCCGGAGGTGCTAGAGTACACCGGCGCGACGGAGCGCGCTATTGGCAATGCAGAAACCTTGCCAACTCTATTTCCTCCCGATTGGCGGGACCGCCATGGCACCCCTGGCCGGGCTCATGCACGAGTCGGGGCTGGCGGTGTGCGGCGTCGATTCGATCCTCTACCCGCCGATGTCGGAGCTTCTTGCAGAGCTCGGCATTCCGGTGCGGCTCGGCTTCGATCCCGCCGCCATTCCCGAAGGAATCGACCAGGTCGTGATCGGCAACGCCTTGCCACGGAGCAACCCCGAGGTGCAAGCCGTGCTGGCCCGGGGACTGCCTTTCACCTCCCAGGCGGCGGCGTTGGGAGAGCGCTTTTGTCGGCCGGCGCGGACGGTCGTGGTGGCAGGCACGCACGGCAAGACGACGACCACGGCGCTGTGCGCGCATATCTTCACGGGTTGCGGCCTTGACCCTACCGTGCTCATCGGCGGGGTTCCGTGCGGCGGCCGGCCATGGAGGCTGGGGCGCGGCGGTTGGACGGTCGTCGAGGGCGACGAGTACAACACCGCGTTTTTCGACAAGGAACCAAAGTTCCTCCACTACTACCCCCACTTCTTCGTGGTGGGGAACGTCGAGTTCGACCACGGCGACATCTTCCCGAATCTCGATGCCATCGTGGCAGCGTTCCACGCCGGAACGGCACTGGTCGGCGAGCACGGCGCCGTCGTGGCCAACTTCGGCGACGCGGGCGCCCGTACGGTCGCTGCCGATCACCCTCGGGTCGTGTGGTATGGCCACGAGCGGGGCGCCGACCTGCGCTGCCTCGGCTGGGGGCACGCGGATGGTCGGCTGGTGGCGTCGCTCGCCTGGCGTGGCACGACGTTTTCGATCGCGGCACCGCTGGTGGGGCTGCACAACCTCGACAACGTCATGGCTGCGTGCACCTGTGCGCTCCTGGCGGGGCTCGATCCGCAGGCGGTCGATGCGGCGCTGCGAAGCTTCGGTGGTGTGCGGAGGCGGCTCGAGGTGGTCGGCGAGATCGGGGGCGTGACGGTGGTGGATGATTTCGCTCACCACCCCACCGCCGTACGCCTGACGCTCGAGGGCGCCCGTTGCCGCTTCGGGAACCGGCGCATCGTCGCCGTCTTCGAACCGCGCTCTCTCACTGCCGGCCGACCCGTCTTCGCGCAGGCCTACGAGGAGGCGCTGCTGGCGGCGGATCTCGCCCTCGTCGCACCCGTCTTTCACCGCCACCGGCTGGGCGCCGCCGATGTCCTCGACCGTGACGCCGTGGTCCGGAACGTGAGGCGGCGCGGTGGGCAGGCCGTCGCGATCCCCGAGGAGACCGACATCCTCACCACCGTGCGCGCCTGCCTGCGTCCGAACGACGTGGTGATCTGCATGTCGTCCGGCGACTTCGGTGGCCTGCCGCGCCATCTCCTCGAGCTTTTGAGGGACGAGCGATGAGCCAGACCGCGGCGCGGCTACTGGCCACAGTCGGCGGGCTCGGCGACCGGTTCCCGGCCCCGGGAACCACGGTCGGCTCGTTGGCCGCAGCGGCGTTGTTCGCCGCCCTGGTGTTGCTCGGCCGGCTCCCGGCACGCCCGGTGGCCGCGGCCGGACTTGCCGCGCTCGTACCGCTCGCCGTATGGGCCTGCGGGGCGGAAGCGGCGCGCCGCGGCATCCCTGACCCCGGACCGGTGGTGCTGGACGAGGTCGCGGGCCAGTGGCTGGCGCTGTCGCTGTTGGCCACCGCCGGGTCCCGTGCCCTGCGGCCACACCACCTGGTCGTCAGCTTCCTGCTCTTCCGCTTTTTCGACATCCTGAAACCGTGGCCGATCCGGCGTCTCGAACGCCTACCCGGAGGGTGGGGGATCGTCGCCGACGATCTCGGCGCCGGGTTGGCAGCCGGGCTCGTGCAGCTCGTGGTGCTGGCTTGGTGAGGATTACGACGACGGCCGGCGGTGTTACCCTCAGGGTGAGGGCGAGCTCCTGCGCCCCCGAGAGAGAGAAAAGGAGACGCCGATGCTGACCGACACCATGGAAGCGGCACTCAACGAGCAGATTCGCGAGGAGATGTACTCGTCCTATCTCTATTTGGCCATGTCGGCCTTTTTCGAGGGTCTGGACCTCCGGGGCATGGCCAAGTGGATGCGCCTGCAGGCTCAGGAGGAATTCGGCCACGCCATGAAGCTGTTCGATTACATCTTCGAGCGCGGAGGAGCGGTAACGTTGAAGGCTCTGGCCGAGCCTCAGGCAACGTGGGCCTCACCGGCGGCAGCGTTCGCCGCGGCGTTGGCCCATGAGCGCCACATCACTGCCTGCATTCACAGGCTGGTCGAGCAGGCGGCAGCCGAACGCGATCACGGCACCGTCAACTTCCTCCAGTGGTTCGTCAAGGAGCAGGTCGAGGAGGAGGCAAGCGTCGAGCCGATCGCCCGCCGTCTGGAGAAGATCGGCGATCACATGATGGGGCTGCTGCTGATCGACCGTGAGACCGGCGGACGCACCGAGGACTGACCCGAGAAGGACCGCTACTCGGAGCCCGCGCCCTCGGCGAAGCCGTAGAGCAGCAGCTAGGTCGTCGGCCGCGTGAGGTACACCAGGTACCTGGGCTGCAGCCTCGGGGGCGCCTCGAGGCGCTCGGGGAGCACCGTAATCGCCAGGGCCGTGGCCACGAAGACGCAGCGATCGAGGAGCTTTTCTGCTCGTGACACGCCGGGCTTTGGCCGCCACTCCCGCCAGGGAGTCTACTGCTGGTGTGGGGTCTCGGCCTTGGGCGGCTTTGCAGCAGCGGGAGTCTCGATGCCCAGCAGCTCGACCTCGAAGACGAGGGTGCTGTAGGGCGGGATGCCCCGGTTGCCGCCGGCTCCGTACCCGAGCTCATAGGGCACGACGAGTTGCCACTTGGAGCCCACGGGCATGAGCTGCAACGCCTCGGTCCACCCGGCGATGACGCCACGCACCGGGAACACCGCCGGCTGGTTGCGGCTGTAGGAGCTGTCGAACTCCTTCCCGTTGATCAACGTCCCACGGTAGTGGCACTTGACGGAGTCGTTAGCGGTCGGCTTGGGACCGGTGCCGGCAGTGATCACCTTGTACTGGAGGCCGGAGGGCAGGGTCGTGACCCCGGGCTTCTTGCCGTTCTCGAGCAGGAAGGCAGCCCCCTCCTGCTTGCTCTTCTCCTCCTGCTTGGCCCGCAGCTCGATCTGATAACCCTGAATGACCTCGCGAACCTCCTTCTCGGAGAGCAGTGTCTGCTCTCCGGCCAGTGCCTCCCGCAGGCCCTTGACCAGAGCCTCCACGTTCACCTCTACGCCCTGGTGCTTGAACGAGTTGCCGATGTCGACCCCGATCGCATAGCTGACCTTGTCCTGCTGGCTGGCGAACGTCGGTGTCGACTCCTGGGCCAGTACTGCCGTCCCGAAAAGTGCCACGAGCACGCCGACTGTGACCGCATATCGCATGAGCTCTCCCCACCCCACGGGCGAACGAGCCCCACGGGGAAGGCCGCGATTCTACTCCACGAAGATGGTTCAGCGCTGGCAGGGCACGAGAGTGGGTGCACCCGAGCGGGTGTCGATCACCGACGCCAGGGCCAGGAGCGGCACGGTGCCGCTCACCTCCGCCCGCACGTGCTCCCCGCGCGCAATACCGAAAGCGTGGAGCACATCGTCAAGCTGTAGGTAGCCACCGCCGGCCAGACGGAAGGCTTCCTCGCCCGCCACCTCACCCCTGGCCAGGACGAGTCGCACCCGCACCGAACCGGGCTCCGGGCTGGGGTTGAAGGCCACCAGGTTGGTCCGGTACTGCGGAGTTCGCCGCAGACCAACGAGGTACCCGACCTCCCCCGGCCGGATGGCGGCACCTCGCGACAGCGCCGGGATGCCTTGGCCAAACGACCCGCGACCAGCGGCCGAGAAGATCCGGGCGAAAACCAGCACGCCGTCGGTGTTGAGCACCCGCAGCACCCCAGTCGCGCCCTGGGGGACCAGATCGTTGCGGTACACCGTGGTGCCCGGGGGTAGGTCGTCGAGCGGCGGCTCGGCCTGCAGCCCCTCGACGTTGGCCTGGCCGCTGGGCAGAAAGACCACGGCGTAACCGCCGGTGGTCGAAGCGGTATTCACGAACCACACCTCGGTGCTCCACCAGGTCCCGTCCTGGCCCTGCTTCTGCCCCACCATGGGGATGAACAACTCTTCCCCGCCCACGAGCGTAGCCGCCAGGATCACAGCCGCGAAGGAGACCCACCGCATCACGTTCAGCATACGGCTTCGAGAGGGTGCGGCGCAAGGGCTCAGGGCGTCGCTGACCCTGGCGCCAGCGCCGTGGCGCGGCACCGAGGAGGGTGGCGGTGACCCATTACGGTATCGGCCTTCCTGCTGGCGTCGCCAAGGCTGGCGCGAGTTTTGCTCGCCGATGCTCGGAAGGTGCCGATGCGGTCACAGCGTGGCTTCACCCTGATCGAGCTCATGGTCGTGGTGACGATCATCGGGATCCTCTCCGCCATCCTCATTCACCGTGTTCTCAACGCCGTCGATCGCGGCCGGCAGCGGCGCGCGATGGCCGACTTGCGCACCATCGGCGCCGCAGTCGAGGCCTATGCGGTGGACAACCTCTTTTTTCCGCGCGGCACGACCACCGAAGCCGCTAGCCTCGAGCACGAGCTGGTGCCGACGTACATCCACCGGATCCCTGGCAGCGACCCGTGGCGGCAGCCTTTTTGGATCGACCTCAACGCGAACGGGAGCAGCTACACGGTCTACTCGGGAGGGAAGGACCTCACGGTCCTCAAGTCGGGATGGCGCCACGGACCGACCACCGCTTACGACGCCGATATCGTCTTCTCGTTCGGCGGCTTCGTGCAGTGGCCCGAGGGGATTCAGACCGACCATTAGTCGGGCGCTGCGTCTGGTCGGTGCCGGTTACGGCGGGCTCTCCAACCGCGAGGGTACCGTCCGGCCACGACAACGAGCTTTCCCGCGCCGACTGCGGTGCCAAAAGCCGCGAGCTGACCCGACACGACTGGCCCGTCGTCGCGATCTTCGACCTCGTGAGGCTCGCTATCGCCGGCTCTGACGGCGACCCAATGGGACCACGAGACGAACCGGATCCCTTTCTTGTCCTCACCACCAGTCAGCCGATCAGGGTGAGCCCGAGTGTCTGCGAGGCGTGTTCGAGGCCTTGCTCCGCGAAGCGATTGCGGCACGCCCGAGCTCATGCCCGGGTTCCGGCGGCTGCGTGCTCAGCCCACACCCCCTCGGGAAACCAAGCTTCCAGCCTGCTTCTGCTACCATTTCCGGAGGAATGCCTGATCCGAAAACTCGCAGCGCCGCCAGCGGCACATTCCTCTCGTCCGAGCTCCTCGATCGCCTCGGTGTGGGAACCTTCCGCAGCACCCCGGACGGCGAGCTCCTCCACGCCAATCCCGCCTTTCTTCAGCTCCTCGGCTTCTCCTCTCTCGAACAGGCCCGCGCCGTCAACACGCGCGAACTCTACGCGGTGGCGAGCGAGCGCGAGGACACGATCAGCAAGACCTTGGCCCTGGGCAAGGTCCGCGACCAGGTGCTGCAGCTTCGTCGCCGCGACGGCTCACCCGTCTGGGTGTCGCTGGCTGAGATCGCCCAACCCCTTGCCGATGGGCGGGTGGTTTTCGACGGCCTCGTTGTCGACGCCAGCGCCCGCATCGCTGCTGTTCAGGACGTGGAGGCCTCGGCACGACGATACCGCGCGCTGCTCGAGCAGGCCAACGTCGCCATCTTCCTTGCCGACGCCACGACCGGGGCGCTGCTGCACGCCAACCAGCGGGCACAGGAGCTGATCGGGCGCTCGCTCGAAGAGGTCCGGCTCATGCACCAAGGCGACCTCCATCCCCCGGAAGAACGGGCCCGGTTCGTGGGTGTGTTTCGCCACCACGCCGCCGCCGAGACCGCCGGCCGTTTCGATGCCGAGGTCGTCGATCGGGACGGCAACCGTATCCCGGTGGAGATCACCACCTCCGTCATCGAGCTGGGCGGCAGGCTGGTCGTTCAGGGCATCTTCCACGATCTGCGCTCGATTCGTCAGGCGCAGCAGGCGATCGAGGAGAGCGCCTATCGTTACCGCCAGCTCGTCGAGCTGTCGCCCGAAGCCATCGCGGTCCACTGTCAGGGCCAGCTCGTCTTCGTCAACCCGGTGGCTGCGAGAATGCTGGGGGCCGACAACCCCGATCTATTGATCGGGCAGCCGCTGCTGGACTTCGTCCACCCGGACTCCCGCGCCATCGTGCGCCAGCGCGTGCAGCGCATGCTCGAGACCGGGTGCTCGCAGCCGCTTTTGGAGGAGCGTTTTCTACGGCTCGACGGAAGCCCCGTCGACGTCGAGGTGGCCGCTGGGCCGTTCACCTACCTCGGGCAGCCGGCGATCCAAGTGGTGTTCCGCGAGATCACCGAGCGCAGGCGGATGATGGCCGAGCTCGAACAGAGTCAGGCCCGCCAGGCGGCGATTCTCGACGCCGTGCCGGTGGCGGTCTACACCGCCGATATCCCGGCTGCGTTGGACGCCCAGTGGATGAGCTCGAGCGTCGAGCGCTTCACCGGTTTCTCGGCCGAGCGCTTCATGACGGAGCCGGGCTTCTGGATCAACCGTATTCACCCCGACGACCGCGACGTGGCGGTTGGGCTGTATCGGGACGCCATTGCCCGAGGGGAAGCCCGAGTCGAGTACCGCTGGCAGGTCGCCGACGGGAGCTACCGGTGGTTCTCGGACCACGCCGTCCGTGTCGCCCAGATAGGCTCGCTCGGTCATGTGATCGGCGTGATCGCCGATATCACGGAGCGGCGTACGGCCGAGCAGGCCCTGCGCGAGTCCGAGGAGAAGTACCGCGACCTGGTCGAGAAGATCACCGAAGTGATCTTCTCCCTCAGCGCGGCGGGCGTGATCACCTACGTGAGCCCGGTGATCGAGCAGGTTCTCGGCCTGCGGCCAGCCGATGTCGTGGGACGCCACTTCTCGGAGCTCGTCCACCCGGAGGACCTCCCCGAGCTCGGCGAGAGCTTTCGACGCACGCTGGCGGCGGAGCTCCACCCCAGCGAGTACCGGCTGCGCGGGCGGGATGGTGGCTACCGGTGGGTGCGCTCGAGCTCCCAGCCGATCGTCGACGGCGGCCGTACGGTGGGTCTGCGCGGCGCGCTCATCGACATCACCGAGCGGCGCGAGGCCGAGGCAGCGCTGCGCCGCTACGCCCACCGCGTCGAAGCGATGCACGAGATCGATCTCGCCATCCTCGCGGCCCGCTCCACCACGGAGATCGCCAAAGCCGCGCTCGCCCGTTTGCGCCAGATCATCCCGGCCGAGCGTGCAGCCATCATCGTCTTCCACCCGGCGGCGAGCGACGGCGAGTACGTCGCGCTGGATAGCGTGCCGGAGCTCGCCGAGCCCCAGGCTGGCACGTTCCAGCTCCGACACTTCCTGTCCGGCGAGCTCGTGCCCAACCGCACCATCTACCTTTCGGACCTCGCCTCCTACCCCGACCGCTCCCCAGCTCTCGATGGCCTGCTCGCCGCCGGGGTGCGCACGCTGCTCGTCTGCAGCTTCTCCGTCGAGGAGAACCTCATCGCCCAACTCGCCCTCTCGAGTCGCCGCATCGACGCCTTCTCCGCCGACGACCAGGAGGTCGCTGGCGAGGTCGCGGGGATGCTGGGTGTGGTGCTCCACCAGGCGCGGCTGCGGACCCGGTTGGATGAGCACCAGCAGACGCTTGCCTTGCTGATCTCACAGCTCCCGGACGGGGTGGCGATGCTCGGAGAGGACCATCGCGTGGCCCTTGCCAACCCCATGGCCATCGACTATCTCGCCCTGTTGGGTCACGACAGCCCGAAGCAGCCGGTGACCGACCTCGGGGGCGTGCCCCTCGCGACCATCCTGACGCCGCGCACTGGCGGGCTCCCGTATAGGCTCCGGACACCGGGTGACGAGCCTCGCCTGTTCGAGCTGCGCGCCCGACCAACCATGCGGGGCCCGGACCAGGCATGGATTCTGGTCATCCACGATGCCACCCGCGAGCACCACCTCACCCGTAGCCTCGAGCAACAGGACCGCTTGGCGGTGATCGGTCAGCTCGCAGGGGGGCTCGCACACGACTTCAACAACCTCCTCACGGCGATCCTCACGCACGCGGAGCTGCTCCTTCGGGACCCCGAGCAGCGGCCCGCCGCCCGTGAGGCGCTGCGCGTCATCAAAGAGCAAACCGAGCGCTCCGCGAAGCTCATCCGCTCCATCCTCGACTTCTCGCGCGGCTCCGGCAGTGAGCGTGACCCTCTCGAGCTCGGCGCCTTCGTGACCGAGGTGGCCCAGATCCTCGCCCACACCATCCCAGAGCGCATCCGTATCGAGGTCGATCGTGACCTTACCCAGCTCTGTCACGTGTGTGCCGACGCCACTCAGCTCCAGCAAGTGATCATGAACATCGCGGTCAACGCCCGCGACGCAATGCCCGGGGAGGGCGTATTCCGCCTGCGTGTCCGGCCGCTGGCGCTCGGGGCGTCAGATGCCCCACCGGTGGCCGGTATGGCACCCGGGCGATACGTTCATTTGGCTCTCACCGACACCGGCTCGGGTATCCGGCCCGAGCACCTGTCACATATCTTCGAGCCGTTCTTCACGACCAAGGCCCACGGCTTCGGCACCGGTCTCGGCCTCTCGCAGGTGTACGGCCTCGTCACCCAGAACGACGGGTTCGTGTGCGCACACAGCCGCTGGGGCGAGGGCACGACGATCCACGTCTACCTTCCCGAGCACCTCGGCCCGCCGCCCACGCCCTTGCAGCCCGAGGCGGAGCTGCCGACCGGCCACGGTGAGCACATCCTCCTGGCCGAGGACGAGGAGCAGGTGCGCACCGCGATCGAACAGGCGCTCGTCATGCTCGGCTACCACGTCGAGGCCGTCGGTAACGGGCGCGAGGCGCTGGAGCGATTGCGGTCCGGCATGCGCGTGGACCTTCTTCTCACCGACCTCACCATGCCGGTGATGGGCGGCGAGGAGCTCGTGCGTCATGTCAGGAACACCCTTCCTGCGCTGCCCATCGTCGTTCTCACCGGCTATGCACCCGGGCAGATCAGCACTCTGCAGGAGCTCGACGTCACCCTCGCCGCCCAGAAGCCTCTCGGCCTGCTCGAGCTCGCCCGAACGGTACGCTCGGCTCTGGGATAGCCCACCCCTTCCGTCCGTCGCCCGCAGCCCGCACAAGTCAACCCCCCGCTGCATCCTGATCCCTGCCCATCCCGGCTTCCACACGGGTAGCCCGACGCGGACGGGCGAAGAGTACGGTGGTCATTGACGAATCGACCCATTGGGCGTGACTCGCGCGTGTGACTACGGATTTCGGGTTCTGAGCAGTGCCCGGCCGGTCGCTACGACGCGACGCGGGCGGCCTCAGGGGCCACCGGCGCGATCATCTGGAAACGCGGTGGCGGCGCGATCTCGAGCACCTTCAGGATGTTCGCCTGCAACGGCGTCAGCTCCGTGCGCTGCGCGAAGCGGCCGGCCGGCCCCTCGAACTCGCCGCGCTGCAAGCGGTCCATCTCCTGATGAATCTGCCGCCAGGTCCGGCCGCAGCGGACCTCACAGACGCGCACCAGCAGCAACGCCAGCCAGCACAGCAGCACATGCGCCGTGATGCGGTCCGCCTTGCGGTGGTACATCGGCCGCAGGTCGAGGTCGGTCTTCAGCGCCCGCCAGGCCCGCTCCACCTCGGCGAGCTGCGTGTACCCCAGGGCCACATCCGCGGTCGACAGGGGTCAAGGGACACCCAGATACCCGCACCATGTCTCCCAGGGGTGTCCGTTGCCTGGGGGCGTCGTTGTCCTGGTCCTCTCCTTCCTGCGCGGCGCGGTCTGGGCGGGACTCGGCGGACGGCGCAGGTCCAGCAGGGAGGGGACGGCGAGGTGGTACTCCCCGCCCGCCTGCCAGCTCGCGGGCTCGCTCGCGGTCCACGCGAGCGTGGTCTCGGAAAGGGGCGTGGTCGTGCCGCCTACCGGTAGGCCGCTGCGGGTCACGGTGAGAGCCTCTGCGTGCGGGGTGCCGTCGGGGTCGTACGAGATCCGCTCGACGATGCAACCGGCGGGGGCCGACTCTCGCGTCCGGGGCCAAAGCGCGGTACAGTCGTGACCAGTTGACAGCGAGGCTGCGCATGGTCGTGTGTCTGGCAAGAGCCGGGCCGTCACGAGGCCAACCGCTCGGCGGTGGGCGCGAGCGCGTCGCGCCCGAAGGCGCGGTTTGCGCTGGGAGCACCCGTCGATGAGCCCGGACCTGCTCGCCCGGCACTGGGATGCTCTCGTCCTTGCCCTGGCCGTAGCTCTCCTCGTTGCCGTTGTCGTCCGGCTGCAGCGCTCGCGCCGGCGCCTCGCCGCGGAGCTCGAGGAGCTCCGGCAAACCGAGCGGGCGCTGCGCGAGAACGAGCAGCGCTTCCACGCCGTGGCGGAGACCGCACCGTTGGGTATCCTCATCCTCCAAGACGGGCGACTCACCTACGCCAACGCCACGGCGGAGGCGCTCACCGGCTACCCGCGGGCTCATCTCGCCGACCTGGATCTGGCGGCGCTGTTCCATACCGAAGATGCGCCCGCGTTGCTCGAGCGGGCGCCCCACGCGAGCGTGGGTGAGACGGGCGGACCGATCCACCACGACGTGCGCTTGGTGACGCGCGAGGGACGCGTTCGCTGGTGCGATTTGGCGGCGATCCGGACCTCACTCGGAGGCACTGCGGCGTTCGTCGTCGCCCTCACCGACATGACCGCGAGGCATCAGGCTCAGGAGCTTCAGGCGGCGTTGTTCGAGATCGACGAGGCGGCCCACGCCGCCCAGGACCTGGAGGCGCTCTACCCGCGGATCCACGGCATCCTCATGCGGCTGGCGCCCGCCAAGAACCTCTACATCGCCCTCCAGGACGAGGCGACGGGGCTCATCTCCTTCCCGTACTTCGTCGACGAGGTCGATGAGCCTCCGACCAGCACCATGCCGGTGGGCCGCGGACTCACCGCCTACGTCCTACGCACCGGTCAGCCGCTGCTCGCCACCGCCGAGGTGTTCGACCGCATGCTGGCGGCTGGGGAGGTCGACTCGATCGGCGCCCCCAGCGTCGACTGGCTCGGCGTACCGCTCCGGACCCGCGACCGGACCTTCGGTGTGCTGGCGATCCAAACCTACACCCACGAGGTCCGCTACGGCGAGACCGAGCGCGATCTGCTGGTCTTCGTCTCCAACCAAGTCGCGCAGGCAATCGAGCGCAAGCGTGCCGAGCAGGCGGTGGGCGAAAGCCAGCGCCAGCTCGCGACCCTCATGTCGAACCTCCCCGGGATGGCGTATCGCTGTCGGTGCGACCGTTTCTGGACCATGGAGCTGGTGAGCGAAGGCTGCCAGGAGCTCACCGGCTATGCTCCCGCAGAGCTGCTGGGAAACGCCGTCATCGCCTACGACGACGTGGTCCATCCCGACGACCGGGAACGCCTGCATCGCCGGGTCGAGGAGGCGCTGCCGCTCGACCAACCGTACGAGTTCACCTATCGCATCGTCACCGCGGCGGGAGCGCTCAAGTGGGTGTGGGAGCGGGGGCGCGGCGTGTTCGGCCCGGACGGCGAGCTGCTGGCGCTCGAGGGCTTCATCGCCGACGTCACCACGACACGCGAGGCCGCCGAAGCCCTACGTACGAGCGAGGAGCGCTACCGCCTGGCGCTGCAGGCCACCCAGGAGATCATGTACGACTGGGATATCGTCCGCGGGCTCATCGTCTGGAACCCGGCCGTGACCCGCGTGCTGGGGTGGCCGCCCGAGGAGTTCGGCGACACGCTGGAGGCGTGGGGCAACCTCATCCACCCCGATGATGCGGCCCGGGTCGGGGTCGAGCTCGACGCAGCCGTGGCGAGCGGCGAGATGTTCACGTCCGAGTACCGGTTCCGTCGCAAGTCGGGCGAGTGGGCGCTGCTGCTCGACCGCGGCCTGATCCTGCGCGACGAGCGGGGCGACGCGGTGCGCATGGTCGGAGCGATGACCGACCTCACCGCCCGGAAAGCGCTCGAGCACCAGCTCCAGCAGGCTCAGAGGCTCGAGGCCGTGGGCCAGCTCGCTGGCGGCATCGCCCACGACTTCAACAACCTCCTCACCGCCATGCTGGTCTCGACCGAGCTGGCCCAGCGGGCGCTGCCGGCTGACCATCCGGCTCAGGACGAGCTTGCCACCATTCACCGCACGTCCGAGCGCGCCGCGGAGCTCACGCAGGGGCTGCTCGCCTACGCCCGCAAGCAGGTCCTGGAGAGCGCCGACCTCGACCTCAACGAGGTGGTTCGTGGGGCGCTGCCGTTGCTGCGCCGCATGATCCCGGAGCACATCGACATCGAGTTCACCGGCGAGGAGGCGATCGGCCGGGTCCGTGGCGACCGCGGTCAGCTCACCCAGATTCTCGTCAACTTGTGTGTCAACGCGCGGGACGCGATGCCATCCGGAGGCTCGATCACCATCCGCACCGAGGATCTGTGGATCTCACCCGGCGCGCCAGCGGCCCCCGACGGCGTCGGTCCCGGGCGATTCATCTTGCTCACGGTCGCCGACACCGGTACCGGGATCTCGCCGCACGACCTACCGCACGTTTTCGAGCCGTTTTTCACCACCAAGGCGGTCGGAGAGGGTACGGGCCTCGGGCTCGCCGTGGCGTACGGCGTGGTGCGGCAACACAACGGCACGGTCGAGGTCGACAGCCGCGCCGGTGCAGGGACGACGTTCAGGATCTACCTGCCGACCAGCCAGGAAGCCGCAGCGGCCAGCTCACCGCTTCCGCAGGTCCCATCTCCGGAGGGGGGGCCGGAAACCATTTTGGTGGTGGAGGACGAGCCCGAGGTTCGCGCCACTTTGGTCCAAATCCTCACCGGGCTCGGCTACCTGGTGCTGTCGGCGGCTAATGGGCAAGAGGCGCTGCAGGTGCTCAAGCAGAATGACGCTCGGGTCGACCTCGTGCTGACCGATGTCGTCATGCCGCGCATGGGTGGGCGGGAGCTGTTCGAGGCGGTGCGCGAGCGGCCCGACGCGCCGCTGTTCCTTTTCTCGTCCGGCTACGCCGAGGCGTTCGTCAACGCCCAGCTCCCTCCCGGCAGCCACGCCGCCTTCATCTCCAAGCCGTACGGGATCGACGAGCTGGCGCGCAAGGTTCGCGAGGTGCTGGCACGCCGCCGGTGATCACCGTCGGGCGTGCCGCCGGTACTGCGCCGGGGTGAGTCCCGCGCAGGCGTGGAACTGGCGGGTGAAGGCGCTTTGGTCGCAGTACCCACAGGCCAGGGCGATCTCGGCCAGGGAGGCGTCGCCTTCCGCGAGCAGGCGGCGGGCGGCATCGATTCGGGTCTGGATGATGAGCTGGGCGGGGGTGAGCCCGAACACCGCCCGGACCCGGCGGGTGAGCTGGTAGATCGAGAGCCCTGCCTCGGCGGCCAGGTCCTCGACTCGCAACGACTCGGCGAAGCGCTGTCGGATCGTGTCCACCGCCGCGACCACACCGGCAAGCGATGCCTTCCCGGCCACCGGCGCGTGGAGGTCGCGGGAGGTGCCCGCGAGCCCGGTCACCGCCCCGGACGGGTCCACCAACGGCGTCTTGTCGGTGATGCACCACCCTTCCGTGCCGTCCGGGTAGAGGTGGAGCTCGAGCAACCCCGTGATCCCCCGGCGGCCGCGGCATACCGCCAGGTCCTGCGCGAGGTAGCGCTCGCCCAGCGGCGGGGGGAACAGCTCCACGGTGGTCAGGCCCACCAGATCGCCCTTGCTCCGGCGGCCGAGCCGCCGCACCAGGGTCTGGTTGACGGCGGTGTAGCGTCCCTCGGCATCCTTGGCGAAGAAGACGACGTCGGGTAGGCGGTCGAACAGGCCCTCCACCACCTCGGGAGGCCACGCCGTCGTGTCGGTGTGCCGGATCTCCATCGCCGTCTGGGCAATCGTACAAGACGAGGAGGGCCAGAGGGCCTAGTGTGGGTCCGGAGGGATGCGTGTCGGCCGAAACCTGCGCCCGTACGGGGACGGTGCTCAACATCCAGAGGGCCTCGTTCCACGACGGCCCTGGGGTGCGAACGACCGTGTTCTTCAAGGGTTGCCCGCTGCACTGCCCCTGGTGTCACAACCCGGAAAGCCTCGCCTTCGAGCCCGAGCTTTGGGTGTGGACCGAGCGCTGCCTGGGCTGCGGAGCGTGCCTCGAGGCGTGCCCGCGCCAGGGCGGCCCACTGCCGGCTGGCACCGCGCTCGGGACGCTCGGGTGCGAGGGCTGCCGACGGTGTGTCGAGGCCTGCCCTTCAGGAGCGCGTGCGATTGCCGGGCACTCCATGACCGTGGCCGAGGTGCTGGAGGCGGTACGGCGCGACCGCCTGGTCTACGAGGAGTCAGGGGGCGGGGTGACGTTCTCCGGGGGCGAGCCGCTCGCCCAGCCCGCCTTCCTCCTCGCCTGCCTCGAGGCCTGCCGACGGGACGGTCTGCACACGGCGGTAGATACCTGCGGCCTGGCCCGGCGAGAGGTCGTCGAGGCGGTGGCGGACCACGCGAACCTGCTGCTTTGGGACCTCAAGCACCTCGACCCGCGGCGACACGAGGAGCTGACCGGGGCGCCGCTGGCGCCGATCCTCGACAACCTCGCGGCCGTCGCCGCGCGTGGCGTGCCGGTGTGGCTGCGCCTCCCGGTCGTCCCCGGTTACACCGACGACCCGGCGTCGGTTCGTGCCGCCGCCGCCCTGGCCGCCTCGCTGCCGACGATTCGTCGGGTGAGCCTGCTCCCCTACCACCGCACCGGTACCGGCAAGATGAGTCGCCTCGGGCGCCTCGCCACGCCGGCGGATATCCCGACGCCGGCACCCACCCACCTGTCCGAGCTCGCCGCTATCTTCGGCACGCTCGGCGTTCCCACCACCATCGGAGGATGAGGATGAACGAGCGCACCACCCGGCTACGCCAGACAAGCCTCGACGCCGTGCCGACCATCTCGGCCGAGCGCGCGCTGCTGCTCACCGCGTTTTACCGCGACCACCTCGGGCGCCACTCACCACCGGTGCTACGGGCCCGCGCCTACGCCCACCTGTGCGAGCACACGACGATCTGGATCGGTGACGAGGAGCTCATCGTCGGCGAGCGCGGCCCGGCGCCCAAACAGGTCCCCACCTACCCCGAGCTCACCTGCCACTCGCTCGACGACCTGCACATTCTCGACACCCGACCGTTGACGTCCTACCGGGTGCCTGCAGAGTGCTTTCAGGCGTACGAGCGCACCGTCATTCCGTTCTGGCACGGGCGCTCGCTGCGCGACCGCATGTTCGAGCGGCTGCCCGAAGACTGGAAGCAGGCCTATGCCGGAGGGGTCTTCACCGAGTTCATGGAGCAGCGCGCGCCGGGCCACACGGTGCTCGACGACAAGATCTACCGCCGCGGCCTCGTCGACCTCAAGGCCGACATCGCCGCCAGCCTCGCCGCGCTGGACTTCCTGGCCGACCCCGAAGCGACCGACAAGCGCGAGCAGCTGCTGGCGATGGCCATCGCTTGCGAGGCGACGATCCGCTTCGCCGAGCGCCACTCCGAGCTGGCCGAGGCGCGGGCAGCGACCACCACCGACCCCGTGCGCCGCGCTGAGCTGGGCCGCATCGCCCGGGTCTGCCGCCACGTCCCCGCCCATGCCCCGCGCGACCTCCACGAAGCGCTGCAGGCGTACTGGTTCTGCCACCTCGGGGTGATCACCGAGCTCAACGGCTGGGACGCGTTCTCGCCCGGGCACCTCGACCACCACCTGCTACCGTTTTACCGCCGGGGTCTCGCCGAAGGCACCCTCACCGAAGCGGCGGCGCGCGAGCTCGTCGAGTGCTTCTTCGTCAAGTTCAACAACCACCCGGCCCCGCCCAAGGTGGGCGTCACCGCGGCCGAGAGCGGCACCTATACCGACTTCGCCAACATCAACCTGGGCGGGCTGCTCCCCGACGGCGGCGACGGCGCCAACGAGGTCACGCACCTGCTGCTCGACATCATCGACGACATGCATCTGCTGCAGCCGTCGTCGAATCTCCAACTGTCGAGGCGCACGCCAGACAACGTGCTCGCTCACGCCTTGCGGGTGATCGCCAAGGGGTACGGCTTCCCGTCGCTGTTCAACGCCGACGCGGTGGTTGCCGAGCAGCTCCGCCAGGGCAAGACGGTCGAGGACGCGCGAGCCGGCGGCTGCTCGGGGTGCGTCGAGGTAGGGGCGTTCGGCAAGGAGGCGTACATCCTCACCGGGTACTTCAACCTCCCCAAGGTGCTCGAGCTGGCGCTCCACGACGGGGTGGACCCGCGCACCGGCGTCCGCCTGGGCCCGGCGACCGGCGACCCGGCGCGCTTCGGCTCGTTCGACGCGCTGTTCGGAGCGTTCGAGACGCAGCTTCGCCACCTCGTGGACGTCAAGATCCGCGGCAACCAGATCATCTCGCGCCTGTACGCGACCGAGATGCCGGCGCCGTTCCTCTCGGTGCTGATCGACGACTGCATCGCCCGCGGCCGCGACTACAACGCCGGCGGCGCGCGCTATACCAACACATTCATCCAGGCGGTGGGGATCGGCACGATCGCCGACTCGTTGGCAGCGATCCAGAAGCTCGTCTTCACCGACCTCGCGCTGCCCTTGCCCGAGCTCGTGGCCGCGCTGGACGCCGACTTCGCGGGGCAGGAGCCACTCCGGCAGCGGTTGTGGACCAAGATGCCCAAGTACGGCAACGACGACGATGCAGCCGATGATTGCATGGTACGGGTGTTCGACGCGGCGTTTCGCGCCATCGACGGACGCCCCTCGGCGCGCGGGGGCGTGCACCGGCTGGAGATGCTCCCGACGACGAGCCACGTCTACTTCGGCTCGGTGTGCGGCGCCACCCCGGATGGCCGGCGCGCCGGGACGCCGCTGTCGGAAGGCATCTCCCCGGTGCAGGGCGCGGACCGGCGCGGACCCACCGCCGTCCTCCGCTCCGCCGCCAAGATGGATCACATCAAGACCGGCGGCACCCTGCTCAACATGAAGCTCACCCCAACCGTGCTGGAGGGCGAGGCGGGCATCGCCCGCGTGGCCCAGCTCGTGCGCTCGTACTTCCGCGCCGACGGCCACCACGTACAGCTCAACGTGGTCACCGCCGACACGCTCCGCCGCGCCCAGGCCGACCCCGACGCCCACCGCGACCTCATCGTCCGCGTGGCCGGCTACTCCGACTACTTCTGCGACCTCTCGCCGGCGCTGCAGGAGGAGATCATCGCCCGCACCGAGCACAAGGAGGTGTGAGCCACCGCCCACCCGCTGTCGAGGATCGCAGGTCGAAGGTCCTCCCCCCACACAGCGAGGCGAGTCGTGCCTCGTCCGCCGCCCGACCACGATGAGCGGGATGGAGGCGAGGGGTCGGTGAGGCCGTTGTGGCTGGGCGTGCAGTGATCACGGGGATGGAGGGGGGGTGGGGATGGCCTCCGGGTCGAGATCGGCCTCGAGGACGATGCGGAAGCGGCCGTCGACCGGCTCACTCGACCGCAACGTGACCGAACGGAAGACGCGAGATCTCTCGAGCCGTGCCAGGTAGCCGTCGACCCTGTCCATCGAATCGGTCGTCGCGACGAGGCGGAACCGGTTGTCCTGGATCGTCTGATCCTCGAACGTGAGCTCAGGGGAGCTCACGCTCAAGCCGACGAGAGCCCTGAAAACGGCTCGCCAAATCGCCTGATCCATCTGCAGCAACCAGCGTTCGTTTTGTAAGTGGTGAATGGATAGCTGTCCCGGCGGGTCCTCGTGCAGGGCGAAGCGGACGGTGACGTTGAGGTAAACCGGCACCGGACGGCCGTCGAGCGTCGCCGGCTCGTAGCGCCACTGCTTGACCGTTTCGACCGCCGCCTCGGAAATCCCCATCGGCAACCCGCGCAGGATCTCGACATCTCTCACCACACCGGCGGTGTCGATGATCGTCTTGAGGATGACGACGCCGGAGACTCTGGCCGTGCGCGCCTCGACCGGGTAGACGGGTGGGCTCTGGATGATCGGGACCGGAGGCTGGACCGACCCGCCGATCATGACGATGGGCTCGCCGTCGATTTCCGTGGGCAACGGCGAGGCCACGGGGGTTGCGGGAGGCTGCATGGCCGCGGTGACCGGAACGGCGGTGGGGGAAGGCGCAGGGGTCGGGCCGGCGGTCACAGCTCGGCCCATCGGCAACAGGAACGCTCCCACACCGACGACGAATGTGACCAGGAACACCAAATGGGGTCTCCGCGCGGGATGACCGAGAATCGTGACCAGTCGCATCTTGATCAACTCCTTTCCTGAAGCGAGTCCGAGCAAGGCTCGTTCCGAAACCGGCCCGAGCACGGGAAGGCGGAGCACGGCGAGCAGGCTTTCGACATACCTGGAGGCGGGAAACGCACGCATTTGCAGCACCCGCTCGTCGCATGCCTGCTCGCGTGAGGCGGCGAGCTGGCGCAGGGCGATCCAGACCAGTGGGTTGAAGAAAAAAAGCGAGGTCACGACGCCGGCCAGCAGGATGCGCGCCTCGTCCCAGCGTGCCAGGTGGGCCATCTCGTGGGCGATCACCGGTTCCACCCGCTCGGTGGGCCAGGCCACGACGCTTTCGGGCAGAAAGATCCGGGGGCGAGCCAGCCCGGCCGCAAAGGGAGAAAGGCAGCGATCGGAGGTAGCGATCACCACCGGCCGGCGAACCCCCAGCCCGAGCCGCCAGCGCTCGCATGCGGCCACGATGGCGGGGTCGGAGACCGTGGTCGATGAAGCGGCGATGCGCCTGTGCCGCCAGACCCGCCAGCCGATACACAACGCGGTCAGCGTCGCGCCGCTCGCCCACAGGCCGAAGACCACGATCGCCCAGGGGATGCCGGAGGCCGAGCTCGCCGTCGTAGCCGGTGAAAACGTCACAGAAACGTCGACCGGGGCAGCTGCCCGAGCCTCGGGCGCCCGGTGGGCGAGCCACGCCCAGGCGCTCGCAACCAGAGTGCGCGCCGAAAAAGGGCTGGAAAGCGAGGGGGGCAGCACGAGGCGCAGCAGGACCAGCCACCACGCAGCCTCCCAGGCTGCCGGCCAGCGCACGCGCGCAAGCTTGAGCGCGCTCGTGAGTAGCGCTGCTGCGAGTGCGGCGAAGATCGAGTTCCAGACGAGCGCGTGCAGCAACAGATGGAGCGATGAAGAGTGCGGGTCAGGCATGGCCTTCGCTTCCTTCCTCGGACGCCTCGCGGACGAGCTTTGCAAGCTCCTCGAGCTCGGCAGGGGACAGCCGGGACTGCCGGGCAAACAGCGCAACCACTGCGGCCGGCTCCACCTCGGCGACGCGCGTGGCGAACTCCCGCACCAGACGGGCCAGCCCCTGCGGGCGTGTCATCACTGGGATGAAGACGTTGATTTTGTGGATACTCTCCCGCCGCAGGACACCCTTGGCGACGAGGCGATCCAGCACCGTGCGGGTCGTGGTGATCGCCCAGCCCAGCTCGGCGGGGATCTGCTCGTGGACCTCGCGCGCCGAAAGCCTCCCGCCGGCCCAGAGGATCTTCATCAACTCCAGCTCGGCTCGCGACAGCTCGGGAAACCGGTGTGATCCCATCTTCCTCTCCGTGACCTATGTGGCGAACATACGACATATGTAGTTTGAGCCCGTACCGTCGAGTTGTCAAGGGGTGCATCGCCCAACCTCGAGGGGCGTGGCGGGTCTGCCTCGAGAGGAGGAGAGATTGGCGCGGGGGTCGTCGGGCGGCTACTGCCCGTAGAGGCGGATGCGCTCGGGGCGCCGCACGAACAGGTAGGCAAGGGCGCCGATGAGGTGGGTGAGGGCGATGACCAGCGTCCAGGCGAGCCGGTTGTCGGTCGTGCTCGGCTCCTTGGTCACGCAGTCGATGAGCATCCACACCCAGAACACCGTGCCGGCCAGGCCGAGGCTCAGGACACCGCCGATGATCGTGAACTCCCTCATCCCAAGCATGCCGAACATCGTGCCCTCCCGCCGGTTCCACCGGCCTCACCTCGCAATACGTCCCCGTGGGGCGCGAGGTTTCCTTCTGCTGCCACACCTCGCGAGGTGCACTCGAAAAGCGGAAGTGGCCGAGCCACTGCGCGAAAAGAGGCGGCACAGGGTCACACGCGAGCGAGCCAGGAGCAGCGGACCGGTCCGACCTAGCCGGTCGCCGGAAGCTGCCCCGGGCGCCCTTGATCTCGATCAACACCGGGCGACGCCTTCTGCCCCACAATGGCCCTATGGGTGCGCACGGGCGGCTCGAGCGGGAGCGGCGAACGGTGGCGGCGATGATCCGGCTGTACTGTCGGGCCAAGCACGGCAGCCGAAAGCTGTGCACCGACTGCCACGCGCTCGGCGAGTACGCCAGCGGCCGGCTCGGTCGCTGCCCGTTCGGCGAGGGCAAGCCGACCTGCGCCGACTGCCCGATCCACTGCTACGCGCCGGCGATGCGCGAGCGTATCCGCGAGGTCATGCGGTGGGCCGGCCCGCGCATGCTCTGGCGGCACCCGGTTCTCGCCGTCCGCCACCTCCTGGACGGACGTCGCCAGCCCCCGCCTACCTCCAGCCCGTCCTCACGCTGAGCTGGCATCCCTCCGGCAAAAAAACGTGGCCCCGACGGCGCATGCCGCCGGGGCCTTTCCCCCGCAGGGTCCGAAACCCGCTACGGCTCGATCCCCAGCCGCTTCCACACCGACTCGCCCTCGCCGATCCCCTCGGCCTTGAGCTTCGGGTAGGTCTTCAGCAGGAAGATCGTCAAGGGAACGACACCCAACACGATGATCGTCAGGTCGGGTAGCGCCCGTAAGGTGCCAATGAGGTGCACGAAACCGCGCTCGAAGAACGAAGCGTCGCGCGCCGCCCACAGTCCGTCCTTGTACGCCGTCCAGGTCTGAGCGAGCCCGACCGGGAACAGTGTCCCCACCGTCATCAGGAACAGCCCGACGTTGAGCCCCCAGAAAGAGAGCTTGAGCAGACCGTCGTTCCACGCGTCGCGCCGCACCAGTCCGCGCCAGGAGAACAGCAGTAGTGCGACCGAGAGCATGCCGTAGGTGCCGAACAGCGCGGCGTGGCCGTGATTCATCGTGAGATAGGTGCCATGCTCGAAGTAGTTGACGATCGGCAGGTTGATCAGGAACCCGAAGACGCCGGCGCCGAGGAAGTTCCAGAACGAGGCGGCGACCAGGAAGTACAACGGCCAGCGGTACGGAAACTCGGTGCCTTCCTTGCGGACGGCACGGTACTCCATCATCCCCCGTACCACCAGCCCGAACAGCGGCACCGGTTCCATCGACGAGAACACCGAGCCGATCGTCAGCCACAGCGAGGGGCCGCCGAACCAGAAGTAGTGGTGGGCCGTGCCGAGGATCCCGGACAGGAACGTGATCGCCGCCGTGAAGTACGCGACCCGCAACGCCGCCTTGGCCGAGACGAGCCCCATCGCGACCATGACGAGCGCGATGACGGCAACGCCGAAGAACTCGAAGATCGACTCCACCCAGATATGGACCACGAACCAGCGCCAGTAGTCGGCCACGGTCAGGTGTGTGCCCCGCCCGTACAACAACCCGAAGCCGTAAAACGCCACCACCAAGATGGCCGAGAAGACGTAGAAAACGATGAGGGCTCGATAATCCCCCGAGGTCGTCGAGCTGCCCCGACGCATCAGGTGTCCGACGGCGCGAAAGACGATCCCCAGCCAGGCGATGAGCCCCACGAACAGAAGGATCTGCCAGAGCCGTCCAAGCTCCAGATACTCCCACCCCTGGTGTCCGAGCCAGAACCACCACTCCCCGAGCTTGCCCTTGATCCCTGCCACCTCCCCCACCAGCGATCCAACCGCCACCAGCAGGATGGCGCCGAACAGGAGCTGCACCAAAAGGCCTTGTTTGGCGGGTTCGCGTCCGCCAATGACCGGCGCCAGGTAGATCGCCGAGGCCACCCACGTGGTGGCGATCCAGAAGATGGCGAGCTGCAGGTGCCAGCTCTTCGCCCATGAGTAGGGGATGAACCCCGCCACCTGGTCGATATAGAAGCTACCCGGGTGCACCGTGTAGTGGGCGAGTAGGCCGCCGAACGCGGTCTGCAGCAGGAACAGCAGGAGCACCACCAAGAAGAACTTGGCGGCTCGCAACTGGCTCGGCGTCAGCGGTGAGTCGATCAACTTCTGAGCCAGCGGCACACCCTTGGCTGGCCCGTACCAAAGCTCGTAGTTATGTACGTAGTAGATGAACAACCCAAGCACGAGAAACAGCGACAGCACCCCACCCAGCGACCAGATGTAGGTCTCCGCGGTTGGCAGGTTGCCGACCAGTTTGTCCGGAGGCCAGTTGGAGGTGTACGAGTAGTCCTCCCCGGGGCGGTTGACCACGGCAGCCCACGCCGTCCAGGCGAAGAACCGCCCCACCTGCGTACGCTCCTCCGGGGTCGGTACCGTGTTGGGCAGGAACCCGTAGCGCGGGTCGCCCTCCCCCAGCACCCGCTCCCACAGCGCCGCCAGCTCCTCCAGGCCCTTCACCTGCGCCGCGGTGAGCTGAAGCGTGTCGGTGGCTTGGTCGTAGCGGTTGGCTTTCATCTCGGCCGCCACCAGGGCGTCGACCGCCTGCTGTTGAGCCAGCGGGTCGGGTGCTTCGCCGTGCGCGGCCGCCGTCAGCTCGGCCTGCACCACTTTGCCCCATTCGTGCAGGCTCACAGCCGAGAACTCGGTGCCGCGCTGCGAGCCGTGCCCCCACACGCTGCCGTGATCCATGAGGCCGTAGCGCTGAAAGACGCTCTGCCCTGCCAGGATGTCATCCTTGGTGAACAGCACGGCACCATCGGGGCCCACCACCTTGGCGGGATAGGGCGGGAGATCTTTTCGGATCGCCCAGCCGCCACCGAGCAACCCCACCATGGCCACCACGAAGCAGATGATTGCAATCCACTTCAGTCGACCGGTCGTCATCCTTCACCTCCTCCGGTGCTGTGCCACACCAGACACAAAGCAGCCTAGCAACAGGTTCGGACCACTACAAGCACAAGTCCTTGACTTCCGTCAACTCTCGAGCGGGCCCGAAAGTGGGGACGATCCGGCTCGGACCGCGGCGTCCACCTTCTGCTCCGTAACACCGGGAACGATCCGCCCGAGCCAAGATTGGAAACGGTCCATCCAAACGTAGATCACCGGGGTGACGAACAGGGTCAGCGACTGGGAGACGAGCAGACCGCCGACAACCGCAAGCCCGAGCGGCCGGCGCGCCTCGGCACCGGCGCCGAACCCGAGGGCGATCGGCAAGGTGCCGAAAAATGCCGCCATCGAGGTCATCATGATCGGGCGGAAGCGGATCCTGCAGGCGTCGAAGATGGCCTGCTCGGACGTCGCACCTGCGCGCTGAGCCTCGACCGCGAAGTCGACCATCATGATGCCGTTCTTCTTCACCAAGCCGACCAGCATGATGATACCCACGAAAGCGTAGATGTTGAGGTCGGAGCGGAAGACGAGCAGGGTCACGAGCGCCCCGAGCCCTGCGAGCGGGAGAGCCGAGAGGATCGTCAGCGGGTGGATGAAGCTCTCGTAGAGGATTCCCAGCACGAGATAGATGACGAGGATCGCCACCAGCAGCAGCAGACCGAGCCCTTGCTGGGAGGAACGGAACACTTGTGCGGTGCCCTGAAACGCATAGGTCACGGTAGCGGGCAGCGTCTCACGGGCGAGTCGCTCGACCTCCGCCGTGGCCTGTGAGAGCGCCACGCCGGGTGGGAGGTTGAAGGAAAGCGTGACGCCTGGCAGCTGTCCCGAGTGGTTGACGGAGAGCGGGCCGACGCTGGTCGCGAAGCGCACCAGCGTGTCGAGCGGCACGAGCTGCCCTTGCGACGAGCGTACGTGCAGTAGCCGTAGGTCCTCGGGGTCGGACTGATACTCCGGCAGCATCTCCATCAGTACCCGGTATTGGTTGGTGGGCGAGAAAATGGTCGAGATCTGGCGCTGTCCATACGCCGAGTAAAGCGCGTCCTCGATCTGTTGAGCCGAGATCCCCAGTGCGGCCGCCTGGTCGCGGTCGATCTCGACCCGGATCTGCGGGTTTCTCAGCAACAGGTCGGTGGATACGTCCTGCAGCAGCCGCGTGGCACGCATCCTGGCCTCGAGCTCCGGCGCCGCGGCGTAGAGCTCGCGAGTGTCCGGACAGGCGAGCGTGAGCTGGTACTGGGAGCGCGACATCCGCCCACCGACCTGGAGCGCCGGTGGGCTCTGGATGAACGCCCGCAGTCCCGGGATCGCTGCTAGCTGCGGGCGCAGCCGCTCGACCACTTGGTCGGCAGTGACGTCGCGCTCGGAGCGGGGCTTGAGGCGGATGAAGAAGAACCCGGTGTTGGCACCACCCATGGCCCCGCGGCTACCGGCTGAGGACATGAATGCCTCCACCGCCGGATCGGCCGCCACCAACGCCGCCGCTGCCTGCTGGTGTTCCATCATGGCGCGGAACGAGATCCCCTCGGCTGCCTCCGTCTGGCCGAACAGCATCGCGATGTCCTGCGAGGGCACGAACCCCTTGGGGATGAAGTGGAAGAAGAACACCAACGACAAAGTCATGAGCGCCGTGTAGGCGAGGGTGATCGTACGGTGCCGCAGCGACCAGGCCAGACCCTTCTCGTACACCGCCAACAGTCCGGCGAAAAAGCGTTCGAACAGGTTGTAGAGCTTCGAGTGGCCCTCGTGCCTGGGCGGCGCCAGAAAGCGGCTCCCCAGCATCGGCGTGAGCGAGAGCGAGACAAAGCCGGAGATCAAGACCGCCAACCCGATGACGACCGCGAACTCGGAGAACAGCCGGCCAACGATCCCCCCCATGAACAGCACCGGGATGAAAACGACAGCCAGCGAGATCGTCATCGACACGATGGTGAACCCGATCTCCTTAGCGCCGTCCAACGCCGCCTGCCAGCGACTCTTGCCCATCTCCATGTGGCGCACGATGTTCTCGAGCATGACGATGGCGTCGTCGACGATGAAACCGACCGAAAGGGTGAGCGCCATGAGCGAGAGGTTGTCGAGCGAGAAGTCGAGCAGGTACATGGCCGCAAACGTCCCGACGATCGACATCGGCATCGCCAGGGAGGGGATGACGGTTGCCCCGAGGTTGCGCAGGAACAGGAAGATCACCAGCACCACCAGGATCAGCGTGATGCCGAGCGTGATCTTGACGTCGTTGACCGACTCGTGGATCGATTCGGAGCGGTCGAAGAGGATGCGCAGGTCGACCGAGGCCGGAAGCTGCTGCCGGAACGAGGGGAGCAGCTCCTTGACCCGACGCGTGACCTCCACCGTGTTGGTGCCGGGCTGGCGCTGGATCGCCAGCACGATCGCCCGCTGGTCGACGAACCACGCCGCCGTCTTGTCGTTCTCGACGCTGTCCCACACCCGCCCCAGCTCGGCGAGTCGCACCGGCTTGCCCTGACGGTAGGCGACGATGATCGGACGGTAGGCGGCGGCGGTGTCGAGCTGGCCGTTGGTTTCCACCGTGTACGCCCTGTCGGGTCCCCACAACACGCCGGTCGGAAGGTTGGTGTTGTTGGCCCGCACCGCCCGCGTCACGTCGTCGACCGCGATCCCCGCCGCGGCCAGCTTGCGGGGATCGAGCTGGATGCGCACGGCGTACTTCTGTGAGCCGTAGACCTGCACCTGGGCCACGCCCGAGACGGTGGAGATGCGCTGGGCGACGATCGTCTGGCCGTACTCGTCAAGCTGGTACATCGGCAACGCCGGGGAGGTCAGAGCGAGAAACAGGATCGGCTGGTCGGCCGGGTTCACTTTCTGGTACGTGGGCGGAAACGGCATGTCTTGCGGCAACTGGCGGTTGGCGCGGGCGATTGCGGCTTGCACGTCCTGCGCTGCTGCGTCGATGTCGCGGTCGAGTGCGAACTGCAGCGTGATTTGCGTGCTCCCCAGAGCGTTGGTCGAGGACATCGAGTCGATGCCGGCGATGGTCGAGAACTCCTTCTCGAGCGGCGTGGCCACCGAGGCGGCCATGGTCTCGGGGCTGGCCCCGGGAAGAGAAGCGGAGACCGAGATGGTCGGGAAGTCGACGTTGGGTAGGTCCGAGACCGGCAGCAGCGTGTAGGCCATACCGCCGAAGAAAAGAATGCCGAGCATGACCAGCGTGGTCATGACCGGCCGTCGGATGAAAAGCGCCGAGAGGTTCATGACTGGCCCCGGTCGGAGGCGCCCAGGCCTTGCTTCACCTCCACCTTCGCCCCCGGCACCAGCCGGAGCTGGCCATCGGTGACCACCGTCTCTCCCGGCTTCACTCCCTCGTCCAGCACCGCGTAGCGTCCGTTCTGGCGCGCCAGCTTGACCGGCCTCTGCTCGGCCTTGCCCTCTGGGTCGACAACGTAGACATACGTGCCCTTCTGGCCCGTCTGCACGGCCGCCGCCGGGACCACCAGACGCCCCTGCTGCTCCTCCAGCACCAGCTCCACATCCACGAACTGACCGGGCCACAGCCGCTCGCCCTCGTTCGGGAAAACGGCCTTGAGGAGGATGGTGCTGGTGGCGACGTCGACCGTGTTGTCGACCACCACCAGCTTCCCGGTCTCGGGGGCACCCTCCGCATCCGGGAGGTGGGCGTTCACCAACAAGCCGTCCCCAGCCCTGCCCCGCAAAGCCTCCAGGTGCTCCGCCGGCACCGCGAAGGAGACGTGGATCGGGCGGATCTGGTTGACCGTCACCATGGCCTTGTCGTCGTTGGCCTTGACGAGGTTGCCGGTCTTCACACCCAGGGTGCCCGTGCGACCGGTCACCGGCGAGGTCACCGTGCAGTACTCGAGCTGAAGCCTCGCGCTATCGACCGCCGCGATGTCCGCGGCGACGGTCGCCCGCAGGCTCTCGACGCTCGCCTTGACCTGGTCGAACTGCTCACGAGTGACGAAGTCTCGTCTTGCGAGGTCCTCGTATCGCACGACATCGATCTCCGCCTTGTGCAGGAGCGCTCGGTCGCGGGCGAGCCGCGCCTCGGCTTCCCGCAGCGCCGCCTGGTACGGGCGGGGGTCGATCGTGAACAGCGTCTGGCCGGCGGTCACCGGCTGCCCTTCGCCGAAGTGGACCTTCTGCAGCTCACCGCCCACCCGTGGGCGGATAGCCACCGAAGCGATCGCCTCGACGTGACCCACGGCGCGCAGCGCCAGCGGCACGGTCCGCGCCTCCGCCTGCGCCGCGGTGACGGGCACGGGCAACTGGGTTCTGGGCATCGAGGTGCCACCGCCACAGCCACCCAGGGCGGCGACGCACGGCATCAACACGGCAATTGCACGGCGGAGGGACGACGAAGTCATGGCTGCCTCTCTTCGGTCACGATGGCGGTGTCGGCGACGACGGCGGCGCCGACCGCATGGGTAAGGCGGGCGCCGGCGATGAAGTAGTCGGCTCGAGCCTGGATCTCCTGGGCGCGGGCGCGGGCCAGCGCGGTCTCCGCCGTCAGCAGGTCGAGGATGCTCCCAACCCCTTCCTTGTAGCGTCCGAGTGCAACCTGCTCGGACTGCTCGGCCGATGCCAAAAGATCGCGCGCGGCGCGCACTTGCTCCACCGCGGTGCGCAGGCGGTAGTAGGCCGTCCACACTTGAAGCACGATTTGCTGCTCGAGCCCCTCGCTCTGAGCCTGAGCCGCTGCCTCGTCCTCGCTCGCCTTCCGGAGGTTTTGGGTGTTCTCGAAACCCGCAAACAGCGGGTAGCTGACCAGCACACGCGCTGTCCAGTTATCACGCCCATGGTCATAGAGCACCGGCTCGTAGAAGGTGCGGTTGGCGCTGGCCGTCAGCGAGATGACCGGCAGCCCCTCGGAGCGCACCGAACGGACCTTGGCCGCGGCCTTGGCTGCCTGCTCGCGGCTGGCGTTGAGGTCGGGCCGCCGACGGAGCGCCTGGGTGATGAGCGGCTCCACCGCGCTCGAGACCGTATCCAACGGTGGTTCACCTGGCAGGGAGCCGACATCGAACGGCAGGTCGGCGGGCAGACCCATAGCGGTGGCGAGCGCTCCCCGCAGCGTCAGCACCTGACCCTCGGCCGCGGCCAGATTGAAGCGCGCTTGTGAGAGCGCAGTGCGCGCCTGTAGCACGTCCGCGATTGTCGCCACTCCGACGTCGTGGCGGCCCGCCGCCACCTCGAGCGCCGTTTCGGCCTGCTTCACCGCCGCCCGGGCGGCCTCGGTCTGAGCCTTGGCGTTCTGGTACGAGAAGTACGTCTCCTGCACCGCCAGGACGGTGCTCTGGATCGTCGCCTCGTGGCTCCAGTCGGCGGCGAGCAGGGCATGGTGGGCATCGGCCGCGTTGGCTGCGCGCCCGCCGAAATCGAGCAGCAGGTACGAGAGCGTGGCGGCGGGGCCCCAGGTGGCCGACGGCGCGACCTCGCGGCCATCCGGCGACTGCTGGCCTCGCGACCCGCTGGCGATGAGGTCGAGGCGCGGGTAGTACGCCGCCCACCTGGCCCCCGCCTGTGCGGCTGCAGCGCGCGCCTGTCGCCACGCCTGGCGGGTCACCGGCGAGGTCGACAGGGCGATGTCGACCACCTGCGAGAGGGTGAACGTCGCCCCCGGCTCGAGCAGCGCCTCGGGCAGCGCCGGCTGCACCCGAGGAGGAAGGTCGGGGGGCGTCAGCTCAGCCGCGATGCTCGGCGACGGTGATACCGGGCGGGTCGCGGTCGCCGTCCGCTCGCCGAGCGTTACGCAGCCTGTCAGCGTGGCTACCAACCCGGCCAGTGCGGCAGGACCGGCTGGAAAGCTGCTCCATCTCATGGCAGGAACCTCTCTTTCACGACCGTTGGGGGCGTCCGTGAGGAGACCCGGCCGGCGCTCCACCGACGCTGGCTCGCACGCCGGCGGCCGAGAACCGCACGATGTGGTCGACAACGATCGTCAGCGGTGGACCCGCCATCGGCGTCGCCGACTGCCGGCGAACCCGCTGCGCGGTCTGTACGAGCTGGCCGGTGATGGACTGCACGCACAGGCGAGCGGCGTCAACCGATAGCCCGGGCGTGGTGCGGCACAGCGCCTGGGTGAGCGCCTCCTGCACCGGCCCAGCGATCTCGCCCCGGAACATCTCGGGCGGCAGGTGAGGATCGAGCATCTCTCGGCCCATCAGCTCGGTGAGCATGCGACCGTGGCTTTCACCCACCAGCGGCTCGATGAACGAGGAGGCGAAGATGTACAGCACCTCCTCGAGCGCCCCTGGACCCGGTTGGATCGTTGCCGCCCGCCGGATCGCCGCCAGCCGCTGGTCACGAACCGCCTCCAGGCGCCGCCGGAACACCTCCTCGTACAGCCCGAGCTTGCTGCCGAAGTGGTAGTTGACGGCCGCCAGGTTACAAGCCGCGTCTCGGGTGATGCGTCGGACGGAGGTTGCGGCAAACCCCCGCGAGGCGAACAGCCGCTCGGCGACATCGAGGAGCCGCTCCCGCGTCTGCCCACCGCTGTCGACGCCGGTGTCCGGACGCTGTGCTCTCGGGCCGTGCATGTCGGTCTCCCCCCGGGGCGCATCATCTCAAACGATCGTATGAGTCGTCAACCTCGACTGACCCGGTTCTGCTATCGTGTGGTCGCGTCGGCCGTCGCCAACCCAGTAGGCTACGACAGCGGCCCGAACGCAGGAGATCTCATGCGTACCCTGACCCCCGTCGTCCTGTCCCTCGTGCTGTGTGCCCTCGCCGTTCCGGCGCTCGCCGAGCAGCTACCCCAGCCCGGCGAGACCTCCTCGCAGGTACCGGAGCTGTTCGCCTTCCACGAGGTGATCGCGCCGCTGTGGCACGAGGCCTGGCCCAACAAGAACCTGGCGATGATGCGCGAGCTGCTGCCCCAGGTCGAGCAGCACCTGGCGGCGATCCAGAAAGCCGAGCTGCCCGGCATCCTCAGAGACAAGCAGGCAGCCTGGAAGCAGGGTGTCGAGGCGATGACAGCGGCCGCGTCGGCGATGAAGACGGCACTCGCGGCCAACGACGAGAAATCCTCTCTCGACGCGGTCGAGGAGCTGCACGCCCGCTTCGAAGGCCTCGTCCGGGTGATCCGTCCCGCCATGAAGGAGCTCGACGCCTACCACGTCGTGCTCTATGACCTCTACCATCGGGCGCTGCCCGCCAAGGACGTGGCGAGGATCGACGCGCTCGCCGACGACCTCGCGGCCCGCTGCGCTGAGCTGCAGGCGGCGGAGCTTCCCAAGCGGCACGCCGCCAAGGAGGCGACCCTCAAGCCGGCGTTCGCAACGCTGTGCGCTGCCACCGCCGAGCTCCAGGCGCTGACTGCGCAAACCCCGTTCCCCGTGGTCGAAACGGCGGTCGAGAAGGTCCACACCCAGTACCAGACCGTCGAAGAGCTTTTCCAGTAGACCTCACGGTTGTTGGGCTGGCGGGTCGAGCGCAGCGGAGGCGACGAGCACCGAGGCGTACGATCGTGCCGCTTGCCCGCAGGCAACGGGAACCAGTCACCGGGGCAGTGCACGACCCGAGCCTCCGGCTGATCTTCGCCGGGCAGTGAAGGCTGAAGTTGTTGGTGGTGTGGGGGATGGGCGCGTTTCTGGGCCGAATATGTAGGCATGTATTGGTGAGTTATCAACTTGCTTTTTATTGTTCTATGATCTATATTGAAGGCATGTACATCGCAACCGTACCGAACCGCTCCTCGCCCCCGGCCATCCTCCTGCGCGAGAGCTTCCGGGAGGGCGCCCACGTCCGGTCCCGTACCCTCGCCAACATCACCCACTGGCCGCCCGAGAGGATCGAGGCACTACGCCGCA